>Ga0114900_1000033_pt1 | contig 141026 bp, 133 predicted proteins | sample MalvireepMed_231_FD_89685 | JGI IMG/M metagenome (GOLD analysis project Ga0114900, IMG submission 89685) | Marine viral communities from the Global Malaspina Expedition - Malaspina viral metaG DeepMed_231 | ecosystem: Environmental > Aquatic > Marine > Oceanic | place: Mediterranean Sea...
GTAAATATCGTAATGGGTAGGGTCTAAGCCCGTAAGTACCTCGGGCTCTACTACCGTTAAATCGAAAAAAGTTAATCCATCGGCAACCGCATCATCACACAAACGAAGTGGACCCGCAGGTTCTGTAACCATAGGAGAATCGCGGACTTCCAGTTCTAACTCTATAACTAAGTGACAGCCAGAGGAAATACTTTCTACACGCACATAAACCACATCGTTATAGGCATCATCATTTGGATAGGGGTTTGGCAATGCCAAAACACCATTGTCCGCATCTAGGAATGTACCGTGATAGGTAACCACCAAATCTGGATCGCCTCCGGTAATATCGCCATCGGCTAGGGTTAAATCGAATTCGGCAAACCCATCATTGTCCTCATCACAAATGATAAGCGGTGGTGGCACAATTCCTAATGGTAGCTCCACTACATTTATGGTAAAACTTTGCGATGTATCGAAACAACCAGCATTTGCAACACTTTCGAAACGAATAAATATTTGTTGAGAGGGCGCTACTACTGTATGTGGAGTTGGAAGCGGGTTGATCCCGGCATCCGCATCGGCCTGAGTAGCATGGTAACTAATGTTAAACTGTGTGCTGGCCTGCCCATTAAGCACGATCACATCAAAAGTCGCGCTAAGATCGATGACTTCATCTCCGGACCCATCGGTATCACAAATAAACTCGTCCAAAACTGCGCCGGCAATTGCGGCATCAAAAACAATTTCGAATGTCGCCTCTACAGAACAAGTGCCCGAAAGATCTTCTAGTCTAATTGTGATAGTCTCGGCATTTCCAACAATGGCATAGTTGGCAGGATCTGCGATGGGATTCCCCATACCATCCAAGTAAGTCACTACAATTTGCGTTGGGTCTTGCGGCCCAATAACGATAGGTGTATTTACAGTTAAATCGAATATCCCTGGAGTCCCTCCATCATCACAGATAAACAAATCTAGCGGTGGGCTGTCGATGACTGGTTGGAAGAAAAAGTTAATCACGATAGAATCCCCAACGATACAAGTAGGATCTGCTGGGTCTATAACCTCTACCGAGTAAATGCCAGAGTTAGGAGCAGCAACAACAAATGTCGGATTGGCTGGAGATGATGGACCCTGAGATACACCACCTATAAACCACTCGTACAACGCGCCAGGAGGCGCATCAGCACTAGCATCTAACACTATTGGGGCACTATCACAAGTATCGATATCCGGCCCTAAATCTACAGTAAAGTTAGCATTAGAAGTTACTTCTACAGTATCTTCCAAAACAACAACATCACCATTACAAGTATTGGTCCATGTAACACGAGCCGTAAAAATCTCGCTCCCTGTCGGGCAGACATTCACTGTTGGATTGTTAGAGATTACTGTCCCAGTACCATCCAACCATTCGAAAACATAGGTGGTTGGACCTATAGGAGCGATGCTCCATGCTTCGTCGTTGGTCGTCCAAGGAGAATCGGAAGTATTACGTCCAGGAGGCACATAAGCCGTTGATCCTGCGTCATTCTGAATACCTACAGCGGCGTTTCCACTATTCCAACCTGGACAACTAGGCTTATCTCTAATATATATTTCTATCACATTAGAAAACTCGTATAACACTGCCATATGCGTGGCTTCGAGCGTCGTACAACTAAACATGGCAACCTCGAAATAAGACACTACCAAAACACGATTTGGGAATGTCCCCAAAACTTCATAACCAATTTCATTTCCAGGATTTACACTAGGAAATATATCATGTACAGGTGTAAAAATATTTGCTTCTCCTAGCGTTGGATTACTGTTGTTGGGAAGATCTTCGGAAAACGCCCAGCCATTGCTGGTATCTCCGGGGTCTACATCGAAACGAATCACTCCGTTGGACCCTACCTGAAATTCTTGCTCTAGACTACCAAAAAAACAAAAATCGAAAGGTAAATTATCGACTGGTGACCATACGTCATCTGTGCTAATATCGATAGAATTTGCAAGTCCATCGAAGGGGAAAGGCGGGTTGTAAGGGATCGAATTGACCTCGTAATTAAGACCAGAGGTATCGAATGTCTCTAAAAAGTCTGCTGTAAGGTCCACACACCCACCGGTAGCACAATCGATGGTTTGGTCTGGGCCGGCATCCACAAAGAGCGATCCAGGGCCCTGAGCCTGAACACTAAAGCCAATAAATAACACAAGTATCAGCGTAGGTAATGTGCTGGGGAATATCTTTTTCATAGTCATCTAGGGTATAATTGGCGAAAATTAAGAAATTTTTATGAATCCCATCCGTCAGATTCTCTTAAAAAACAAGACTGAAAGGGCGGTAGATAGTACGATTCACTATCTTTGCAACTATAACAGTTTACCTACAAACAGTATGTATGGATTTGGATAAACAATTGACAGAGATCGAAGCCCTTGGCAATGACCATGTTGGAACTTCGGCCGAAACCCCTCTAAGACCCGACGCTTTCGAGCTTAGTGACATAGAAAAAATAGCCTCAATTCAGGAAGATGTCAAGCGCATTTTGCATACTTTGGGTATGGACCTCACGGACGACAGTCTAAAAGGAACCCCCTCTAGAGTGGCAAAGATGTTTGTACAAGAAATATTTGGCGGGCTTAATCCAGATAAGGAACCAGTGGCTTCTACCTTCGAAAACAAGTATAAATACGGCGAAATGCTGGTAGAGAAGAACATTACTCTCTATTCTACCTGCGAACATCACCTATTACCTATCGTTGGAAAGGCGCATATCGCCTATGTCTCTAACGGAACGGTTGTAGGTTTGTCTAAGATGAATCGTATTGTGGATTATTTCTCAAAAAGACCTCAGGTACAAGAGCGCCTTACTATTCAAATAGTAGAGGCTCTTCAAAAAATCCTAAACACCAAGGATGTTGCTTGCGTAATCGATGCCAAACACCTTTGCGTGAACTCACGAGGAATCCGTGACATCGACAGCAGTACGGTAACCAGCGAATTTGGCGGCGCCTTTAAAAACAAGGACACCAAACGCGAATTTCTGGATTACATCAAATTAGATACAGAATTTTAAGAGTCTAACCTCTTTTATCACACCCAACCATGAGCTTATTCGAAGACCAGCAGTTGTTTTTTTACAATTCGTTGACAAAGAAAAAGGAAGCATTCCATCCGGTGACACCGGGCAATGTAGGCATGTATGTATGTGGCCCCACGGTTTACAGCAATGTGCATATGGGGAATTGCCGTACTTTTTTGTCCTTCGACCTGGTATTTCGTTATCTGAAGCATTTGGGCTATAAGGTGCGCTATGTGCGCAACATTACCGATGCCGGACACCTAGAGAATGACGGCGAAAGCGGCGATGATCCTATCTTAAAAAAGGCACGAATCGAGCAACTGGAACCGATGGAAGTGGTCCAGAAATACACCGTGGACTTTCATGATGTGATGGCGGCATTTAACGCCTTACCCCCTAGTATAGAACCGACGGCTACAGGACATATCATCGAACAAATACACATCATAGAGCAAATCTTAGATGCGGGCTATGCCTACGAAAAGAACGGCTCTGTATACTTCGACGTAGTAAAGTTTAACGAAGAACAAGAATACGGGAAACTTTCTGGTAGAAAGCTAGAGGACATGATCGCCAATACGCGCGAACTGAACGCTCAAACAGAAAAAAAGAACCCACAAGATTTCGCCCTTTGGAAAAAGGCCGAAGCGCAGCATATTATGCGGTGGCCCTCACCTTGGAGCGACGGCTTCCCTGGCTGGCACCTAGAATGTACTGCCATGAGCACCAAATACCTAGGTGAAAATTTTGATATTCACGGAGGGGGTATGGATCTTAAGTTTCCGCATCACGAGTGTGAAATAGCGCAGGCAGAGGCTTGTAACAAGAAATCTCCTGTAAACTATTGGCTGCATACCAACATGCTTACCCTGAACGGGAAAAAGATGGCCAAGTCTACTGGAAATAATATTTTACCCGGTGAACTATTTACGGGCGAAAACGAATTACTGAGCAAGGCATTTGCGCCAACCGTAGCTAAATTCTTTATGTTTCAGGCACATTATGCCAGCATACTGGATTTTTCGAATGACGCCTTGGAAGCTTCAGAAAAAGGATATATGCGCCTGATGGAAGCCAACAGGTTGATCGATGGCCTCCCTACCGCAAACAACTCTAGTTTGGATGTGGCAGCTTGGAGACAGCGTTGTTACGATGCAATGAACGACGACTTTAACAGCCCGATATTAATAGCCCAATTGTTCGAGGCTGCCAAATGGGTAAACGCATTAAGCAACGGTAGCGAAACCTTAACTGCAGAAGATCTGGAGTTGCTTAAAACAACCTTTAGAGCCTTTGTTTTTGATGTACTCGGTTTGTTAGACCTAACTAACGAGGCAAGTGGCTCTAATGATAAACTAGGCAGTGCTGTGGAATTGTTGATCGAATTGCGCAACCAAGCCAGAGCCAACAAGGATTTTGCCACCAGTGATCAAATTCGTGACGAATTGCAGAAGGCAGGGATTCAGCTTAAGGACGGAAAAGAGGGCACCACTTATTCACTAAACTAATTTTGGAAACATTAAGGAAAATCCTGATTGCCCCGTTTATCTTTCTGATTCGGGTGTATCAACGCGTCATATCGCCTTTATTTCCTTCTACTTGCCGTTTTCAACCCACCTGTTCGCACTATGCGGTTGAAGCCTTGCAAAAGCATGGTGTCCTAAAAGGAAGTTGGTTGGCCATTAAAAGGATCGGGAGATGTCATCCGTGGGGAGGACATGGTCACGACCCTGTGCCTTAGGCTGTACGGATGACATCTCGCCAGCGCGCCTCCTGGCCCGTTCGCTAAAAATGTCCACCGGACATTTTTGTTTCTCAAAACAAGGTCCCAATCAACACGCTCCGTCCCCATGGGGAGGACATGGTCACGACCCTGTGCCTTAGGCTGTACGGATGACATCTCGCCAGCGCGCCTCCTGGCCCGTTCGTTTATAATTAATTTGTAAATCCATTTAGAAAAGGAAAAAGCTTAGCGATTCGGGGTATTTCTAGGCAGCTTTTCTATCTTTATGCCATACTAGTCGTTTAAGATGAATTTATTAGGAATTACATGGAATCCGGGTGATGGGATCGACCTGGGTTTTTACACCATCCCCGTTTACAGTTTAATGTTTATGATCTCCTTCGTCTGTGGGTGGTTTATCATGAAACGCATCTACCAGAACGAAGGCGAGTCTGTCGACAAATTGGACAGCCTTTTTGTCTATATGGTGATTTCGATCCTGATTGGCGCCCGCTTGGGTCATGTACTGTTTTACCAGTCGGAATTGATTTTTGAGGATCCATTGGCCGTGTTATTCCCTATTAGTACAGAAGGCGGTTTTAAATTTACCGGATTTCGCGGTTTGGCTAGCCATGGAGCGGCCATCGGAGTTATCGTTGCCATGTTTATCTACAGCAAAAAGGTAATTAAAAAACCGGTACTTTGGATATTGGATCGAATCGTAATTCCAGTGGCTTTGGGAGCCATCTTCGTACGCTTTGGCAATTTCATGAATTCTGAAATTATAGGAAAACCTACCACTGCCGATTTCCCCTTGGCTGTCCGATTTATAAAAAACTATTATAGCCCTAGAGAAATTACCAGAATTACGGGCATAGAAGAACCGAGCAAGGCCTATGATGCTTTGGTGAGCGACCCGCAATTTGCAGAATACCTCGATAAAGTCCCATGGAGCCACCCAGCCCAACTCTACGAATCGTTTGGGTACTTAATCCTGTTTATCTTACTGTGGTTCGTTTACTGGAAAACGGATAAAAAGAACAACCGTGGCTATATTTTTGGCCTGTTCCTTGTGGTACTATGGGGTGTAAGGTTTATCGTAGAGTTTTTTAAGAAAAGTCAAGGAGGCTTCCAAGATTGGGCCATGTTAGAAAATACCTTGACGACAGGCCAGTACTTGAGTATCCCGTTTATTTTTATCGGCATATACTTTATGTACAAATCTGCTCAGAAGCAAAACTAATAGTTAAATGAAACGAATTTGGATTCCTGCCATTTGCCTGGCATTATTGTTGGGCGGCAGCTGTAAGGACAGCAAAAAAGATGTAGTGCTTACCAAAGAAGTCACCTTTAGCAAAGAAGGGACGCTGCAACTTTATAAAGCCTCCACAGATTCAGTATTGGTGAATCTGCAGGTAGAATTTGCCGAAACCGAATACGAAACCCAGACGGGCTTGATGTACAGAAAAGGCATGGAAGACCAACAAGCAATGCTGTTTATCTTCGACACCGAAGAGATGAAGGGCTTTTACATGAAAAACACCCAATTTCCATTGGATATTATCTTCCTCGACAAAGACAAGCAGGTCGTTAATATCGCCAAGGATGCCCAGCCGTTTAACCAAAGTACGCTTCGATCTGAAGGCCCTGCCCAATACGTCTTGGAGGTAAACGCCGGGCTAAGCGACAAATGGGGGCTGAGCCCAGGCGATAAAATGGAATGGAGCCGAGATTAGGCTAAAGTTTATAAAATAAAAAACCCGCCATCAGGCGGGTTTTTTTATGTTCTCGAAGCGAACGCTTAAGCAGCCTCCTCTTCTTCCTCTTCTTTTTTGTCGCTCAAATCGATACCGCGCTTTTTAACCGTATCATAGAATACAGGTGTTGCGATAAACAGCGATGAATATGTACCTACAAGTACCCCGACGATCAATGCAAAGATCAATCCTCTAATAGAATCGGCACCAAGGATAAAGATGGTTACCAATACAATTAAAGTGGTAAGGGAGGTATTTAAGGTACGGCTTAGCGTACTGTTAAGTGCACTGTTGATGATTCTGCTCATCTTCCAGCCTTCATGCTGGTTAAAGAACTCACGGATGCGGTCGAATACAACCACCGTATCATTCAGCGAGTAACCAATCACCGTCAAGATCGCAGCGATAAACGATTGGTCGATTTCCATGTTGATCGGCATAAAGGTGTAGGTCATCGAGAAGATTCCTAATACGATTAACACATCGTGGAATACAGCCGTAACAGCCCCCAAACTAAATTGCCATCTTCTAAAGCGCAATAGGATATAAAGGAATACCACTACAAGTGAACCAAGAACCGCCCAGAAAGACGACTTCTTGATATCATCGGCAATGGTCGGACTCACCTTATAATACTCCATTCTACCAGCGACCTTATTTTCGTCATCCCGGACAAAATCTTCATAGGTCATTCCAGATGGAAGGTTTGGCGCAAGACCTTCGTACAGCATTTCTTCGATCTCACGATCTACTTCAGCACCGGTTTCGTCCACCTTAAATTTGGTAGTGATCTTTAACTGGTTATCTCCTCCGTAAGTCTTGGCCTCGGCACTTCCGAAGACTGCAACCATATCCTGTTGGATTTGAGTAGCGTTTACATCTTTATCGAAACGAACGGTGTACGTTCTACCTCCTACAAAGTCGATCCCCTGGTTAAGTCCGTTAGTAAACAACGATCCTAAACTGGCAGCGATCATGATACCAGAGATGATGTAGGCGATCTTTCTTTTACCCAAGAAGTTGATGCTTACATTCTTGAATAGGTTTTTGGTCATCGGCGTAGAGAACGTCAAAGACTTACCATTTTTGGTATACCCGTCAATAAACAGTCTCGTGATGAAAATCGCCGTAAACAACGAAGTTGCAATACCGATAAGAAGCGTGGTGGCGAAACCTTTAATCGGACCAGTTCCGAATACCAATAGGATTAGCCCCGTAAGACCTGTAGTAATGTTGGCATCCAAGATAGAAGACAAGGCGTTAGCGAAACCATCCTTTATGGCGTCACGCTGTCCCTTACCTTTGGCTAATTCTTCACGAATACGCTCGAAGATCAGTACGTTGGCATCCACAGAGATACCGATGGTAAGTACAATACCTGCAATACCAGGAAGCGTTAGTACCGCTCCTAATCCCGCAAGGATCCCTAAGATAAATACGATGTTTACTACCAAGGCAACATCGGCGTAGATACCTGCACGACCGTAATAGAATACCATCCAAAGCAATACAAACGCCAAGGCGATGATAAAGGAAAGCATCCCACTATCGATGGCTTCTTGACCTAGGGTTGGTCCAACTACTTCTGCCTGAATAATGTCTGCAGATGCAGGAAGTTTACCAGCACGTAGTACATTGGCAAGGTCTTGCCCTTCTACAATGCTAAAGCTTCCTGTAATAGAACTGCGTCCTCCAGAGATCGGTCCAGAAGTTACACCAGGTGCAGAGTATACGATTTCGTCTAGTACGATGGCGATCTGCGATTGGTTTTGATATGCGTTACCCGTCATCTCTTCCCAGATCTTAGCTCCAGATCCGTTCATCTGCATATCTACAGATACGCGACCTACTGGGTCAAAAGATTGAGTTGCATCGGTTACTACGCCTCCACTAAGCTGCGGATTGTTATCGCGGTTTCCTTTAAGGGCATATAGACTGGTAACCTCTTCGTCGATTACCTCATTAAATTCTGGTTTGCTCCAAACAAATTTAGCGTAGCGCTGGTCTGCAGTAAGCAACGAGCGAATCTCCGGCATACCAAGGTAACTGTTTACTAAGGCAGTATCGGCCAATTTAAAGGTGGCCAAACCAGGGTTGCTAGCAACCACAGGCTGAATTAGGCTAAGCAATGGATTCTCATCGGCTAGGTTGGTATCACCTTCTATCTCATCTCCACCAAGTAGTTCGTTGATGGCATCATCCTCTGTATCTGTACTATCGGTTTCGACCTCTGTTTCTGTAACCTCACCTTTGTTTAACTGTGCAAGGCGGCTATCCGCTTGCTCGAAGAAGGTACTGATTTCCTCTCCTTTAAACACATCCCAAAATTCTAATTGGGCAGTACTCTGAAGTAATTTTTTAACACGCTCTACATCCTTAGCTCCAGGTAATTCTACCAAGATTCGTCCGGAAGTTCCAAGACGTTGAAGGTTAGGCTGGGTAACCCCAAACTTATCGATACGTTTACGCAGTACCTCGAAGGCAGATGCGATAGATTCGTCGATCTTGCGAACGATTACTGGTTTTACTTGGTCGTTGGACCAATCGCTTTCGATTTGCCCTTCTAGCCCCTTGTTAAAAAAGATATCGGGAGAAGCCATGCGGTTTTCTCCGGGTAAGCCTTCGAATGCTCTAAAGAAAGATTCTACATATGTTTCCTGAGCGTCTTTCTGAAGCACATCGGCTTCTGACAACGCCTGATTGAAAGCTGGGTCTTTGGTATTGTTGGCCAATCCTCTTAGGATGTCCTTTACAGATACCTGAAGGATCACGTTGATCCCGCCTTTTAAATCCAGTCCTTTGTTTAGCTCTTTGTCCTTGGCAGTCTTGTAGTCGATTCCCAAAAACTGAACTTGACTAGAAACAGAATCTAGGTACCTAGCCTCGGCGGCTGCGCGCTCGTCTGGTTGATTTTCTGCATAAAGGCTTTTTGCATGTGCTTTGGCCTTGTCTTCAACGTTACTTGTGATAAAAGTAAAGGAGAGTTGATACAAACTCACCAATCCAAACAATATCGCAAAAACGGTAATCAGTCCTTTATTTTGCATTCTATGGGTATTTATAGATTTTTTGAAACGTGCAAATATAGTTTTTCAACCGCTAATTGACAATTATTTTATACTGAAATAGAAGGAGCCTAAGCCCTTGTTTTCCAAGAGCAGAGGATTCCTTAAGCAACAATACAACCCTCTATTTTTCAGCATTTTACATAGGCTGGGCTGAAACATTCAAAGCCTCTATGCCGACCTTTGGCATTTACCCATAAAAAAAGCCGCCCTACAGGCGGCCTTTCTCATTGAGTTATATCTGTTTAGAAGTCTAGCAAACCATTGGTCTTTTTAACCGCTTCTGCACTTTCTTCTAAATGTGCTTTTTCTGCTGGATCCAAATCGATTTCTACGATTTTTTCAATCCCATTCTTCCCAAGAAGAACCGGTACACCGATACACAAATCGTTCAACCCAAACTCGCCTTCTAACAAAGCAGAACAAGGAAACATTTTATGCTGGTCGCAGGCGATAGCCTGAACCAATCCAGAAACAGCCGCTCCGGGCGCATACCAGGCAGAAGTACCCAGAAGCTTGGTAAGGGTAGCCCCTCCTACTTTAGTGGCTTCCCGCACCTCGTTTAGGCGATCTTCGCTAATAAATTCGCCTACTGGCACACTGTTACGTGTAGCCAGGCGGGTAAGTGGTACCATTCCCTTATCACTATGTCCTCCGATAACCATTCCGTCTACATCGCTGATGGGTGCTTCTAATGCTTCGGCCAAACGGTACTTAAAGCGAGCGCTATCCAATGCTCCTCCCATCCCGATGATGCGATTCTTTGGAAGCCCGGTGGTTTTGTGCACCAAATAAGTCATGGTATCCATCGGGTTACTTACAACGATAATGATGGTGTTTGGTGAATGTTCGATAAGACTTGCAGATACGGTTTTTACAATCCCGGCATTGATTCCGATAAGCTCTTCACGAGTCATTCCTGGCTTACGTGGAATTCCACTAGTAATCACACAAATGTGGCTGCCAGCCGTTTTGCTATAGTCGTTGGTAGATCCGGTGATCTTGGTGTCAAAACCATTTAGAGAAGCCGTTTGCATCAAATCCATGGCCTTCCCTTCGGCATAACCCTCTTTGATATCCAATAATACTACTTCGCTGGCAAAATCCTTGATCGCGATGTACTCGGCGCAACTGGCTCCAACCGCTCCGGCACCTACAACTGTTACTTTCATCTTATCTGTTTTATGTTTAATGAATTACTTGATGATTTCCTCGTCGAAAATCGGTGCAAAAGTACCAAATTCTTTGCTCTTTTTGGGTATCAATTGGTAAAAACAAAAATGCCCGATCGCAGGAAGATCGGGCATTGGTTAAATTTAAACAGATCTAAGCGTCGATGTTAGCGTAGATCGCATTCTTTTCGATAAACTCTCGCCTTGGCGGCACCTCATCTCCCATCAACATAGAGAAAATACGGTCTGCCTCTGTCCCATTATCTATGGTAACCTGGCGTAGGGTTCTAAATTCTGGGTTCATGGTAGTATCCCATAGTTGTTCTGCATTCATCTCTCCGAGACCTTTGTAACGCTGAATCCCAGCAGACCCACCAAACTTCTGGTTGATCATATCCCGTTGGTCATCGTCCCAGGCATACTCTTTTTTACTTCCCTTCTTCACCAAGTATAGCGGTGGAGTAGCGATATAGACATGTCCTGCTTCTATGAGGTCTTTCATATAGCGGAAGAAGAACGTTAGAATAAGGGTAGAAATATGACTACCATCCACATCCGCATCACACATAATAACAATTTTGTGGTAACGCAACTTCTCTAAGTTAAGCGCTTTGCTGTCTTCTTCGGTCCCTATGGTAACCCCAAGAGCGGTGAAGATGTTTCGGATTTCTTCATTTTCGAAAACCTTGTGCTGCATGGCTTTCTCTACATTCAAGATTTTTCCACGCAAGGGCAAAATGGCTTGGAAATTACGGTCTCGACCTTGTTTGGCCGTACCCCCTGCCGAGTCTCCCTCTACAAGAAACACCTCGCATTTTTCTGGGTCTTGCTCCGAACAATCGGACAATTTTCCAGGCAATCCACCTCCGCTCATCACGGTTTTACGCTGCACCATCTCCCGTGCTTTGCGCGCTGCATGACGTGCTTGAGCAGCCAATATAACCTTCTGAACGATGATCTTGGCATCTTGAGGATGCTCTTCTAGGTAGTTCTCTAACATCTCCGAAACAGATTGGCTTACCGCAGAAGTCACATCACGGTTCCCCAACTTGGTTTTGGTCTGACCCTCGAACTGAGGCTCTGCTACCTTTACCGATACAATAGCCGTAAGTCCTTCTCGGAAATCATCCCCAGAAATGTCGAATTTTAATTTATCAAGCATGCCCGAATTATCGGCATACTTCTTAAGCGTAGTGGTAAGTCCACGACGAAAACCACTTAGGTGAGTACCCCCTTCGTGGGTATTGATATTGTTGACGTAAGAATGGAGATTCTCGTTAAAGGAAGTGTTGTAGATCATGGCTACCTCTACAGGTGTTCCATTTTTCTCTCCCTCCATGGCGATCACCTCCGTGATCAGTGGTTCGCGGTTGCCATCCAAAAAACGAATAAACTCGCGCAATCCTTCTGTGCTGTGGAAAGTCTCATTGACAAACTCGCCCTTCTCATCCTTATCTCTTCGATCTGTCAAGGTAATGGTGATGCCTTTATTCAGGTAAGCTAGCTCGCGCAACCTACTCGCCAAAGTATCGTAATTATACTCGCGAGTAATCTTAAAAATCTCTGCATCTGGCCTAAAGGTTACAACCGTCCCTCTGGTATCTGTGGTACCGATGCTCTTAACAGGATAGAGTGTTTTACCCCTTTCGTACTCCTGCTCCCAGATTTTACCATCACGGTGAACAGTTGCTCTTAAATGCTCTGACAGGGCGTTCACACAACTAACTCCAACCCCATGCAAACCACCGGAAACCTTATAAGAATCCTTGTCGAACTTACCTCCGGCTCCAATCTTGGTCATCACTACCTCTAGTGCAGAAACGCCTTCTTTTTTATGTATGTCTACCGGGATCCCTCGTCCGTTGTCTTTTACGGTGACCCCATTGTCTTCGTTAATAATTACATCGATGGTATCACAATGCCCAGCTAGAGCCTCATCGATAGAGTTGTCCACTACTTCGTACACCAAATGATGCAGCCCTCGAACCCCTACATCCCCGATGTACATCGAGGGACGCATGCGCACGTGCTCCATCCCTTCGAGCGCCTGTATATTATCGGCGCCGTAATTGGTGTTTTTTTGTTCTTCGCTCATATAAAAATTAGGTTGCTTTTATTGCGTAATCTGATAACAAACAAATATAACGAAATCGCCTATAAAGTCTGCTGTTTCGGGCATTTTAAAGCCCTAAGTTATCAACAAAAAATTGTGAAGAAAACCCCTCATTTTCAGGTGGTTCCAAGCAGATCAATTTGACAAGTAAGCAATTGCCTTTTTAAACGACCTATTTGGGGTAAAAACACCAAACTTTCACAAAATATTATCTATTTAAAACCCGAGGGTGTGTACCTTTAATCAAAATTAAACAATCATGAAAAAAACAACACTTTTAACCGCTTTAGTCCTTTGCATGGTGATGGTCTTTAGCTTAGACGCTCAAGCACAAAAATTTTCTAAGATGGACGTAAGTCCGATGGACGCGGCAGCCTACCCTAGCAGCTATCGCGAAGCCAACAAAATGATGAAAGTGGTCTATAGTCGTCCACAATTAAAAGGAAGAGACTTATCGAATCTAGTTCCTAACGGGGAGGTATGGCGCACAGGGGCCAACGAAGCCACAGAGCTTATCCTATATACCGATATGAAGTTGGGAGGAACAAATATCAAGGCTGGAACTTATAGCCTTTTTGCAATTCCTGGCGAGAAAGAGTGGACCATCATAGTTAGCAAGGACGTTAACGTTTGGGGGGCATATTCTTACGACCAAGCCAATGACGTTGCCCGATTAAATGTACCTGTAGGCAGCGGCTCTAAATCTCTAGAGGCCTTTAGCATCTCCTTAGACGATGGAGACGACAATGGCATTGATATGCATATGGGCTGGGGTACAATGCGCCTTACCGTACCATTTACCAACTAAGCTTTCTGAGCAAAAAATTATATTAGCCGTGAAGTGTGCTTTGCTCAACTTCACGGCTAACTTCATTATGGAATATTGAGATACTTATGGGTCTGAAGAGAAACAACCCATTTTGGATTGGCCATTACGTAATCGACAATTTTCGGCATCATCTTATCACGCTTAGACCATTCTGGCTGTAAATAAAGTATGCAGTCCGGACCTACCTGCGCCGCTTGTTCTTCGGCAAATCGAAAATCGTCTTGGTTATAGATAATTACTTTAAGTTCGTGTGCCTTTTTATAAATTGGCGCAACAGGTAGTTTTATTTTTTTAGGTGAAAGACAGATCCAATCCCACTGGCCGCTTAATGGATAAGCACCTGAAGTTTCTATATGCGTATCGAGACCTACTTCCTTTAATGCGGCCGTTAATGGCCCCATGTCCCAGGTAAGTGGCTCGCCTCCGGTAACAACGATGGTCTTTGCATATTTCTTGGCCTGATCTACTATGGCATCAATAGAAGTTGGGGGATGAATATCGGGGTTCCAACTCTCCTTTACATCACACCAATGACATCCCACATCGCAGCCACCAATCCGCACAAAATACGCTGCTTTTCCTTTATGATAACCCTCTCCCTGAATGGTATAGAATTCTTCCATCAATGGAAGCATTAGGCCCCTATCTACCAACTGTTTTGTCGTCATTTCCATCGCGGGCAAAGATAGACAATTTCGCCCGCTCTAGGCCTCCACCTGGGTCGAACTTAAGACCGAATTATTTGAGTAGCTTGGGTGCAATGCCTATTTTAGTACCAAACTTACAAGCATGGACCGCAGCGCAAAATTTGTCGAACATATTCAGTCTGGAAATATCACCAAAGGCGAGGCCATAACCCTAGGTGCCGCTATGCTCGATGGACAAACTATGAACGGGGCCCTGGTAAAGGTTCCGCTTAAAACCATGAACCGCCATGGTTTAATTGCCGGTGCTACCGGTACTGGAAAAACCAAGACGTTACAGATTTTGGCAGAAAACCTTTCAGAGAAAGGAGTGCCAGTTCTACTGATGGACATGAAAGGAGACCTCAGTGGGATTGCGGTTGCTAGTCCAGGCCATCCAAAGATCGACGAGCGTCACGAGGCCATAGGCATCCCATTCGACGCCCAAGGATTTCCGGTAGAAATTTTAAGCCTCTCAGAACAAGACGGAGTTCGTCTGCGCGCCACCGTAAGTGAATTTGGACCCGTTCTAATAGCGCGCATTTTGGATGTGTCCGAAACACAGGCAGGAATACTAGCCGTACTTTTTAAGTACTGTGATGACAACAACATTCCACTACTCGATTTAAAGGATCTTAAAAAACTGCTTCAATATGCCACAGGAGAAGGAAAAGAAGAACTTGCCAAAGACTATGGACGTATCTCTCCGGCCTCTACAGGTGCTATCCTAAGGCGTATTGTAGCCCTCGAACAACAAGGCGGGGACTTATTCTTTGGGGAGCGATCTTTCGACACCGATGATCTTTTAAGAGTAGACGAGAATGGCAAAGGCTACATCAACATTGTCCGCCTCACAGACATTCAAGACCGGCCTAAGTTATTCTCCACCTTTATGCTCTGCTTATTGGCGGAGATCTATTCGACCTTTCCCGAACAAGGCGATAGCGACAGGCCCGAGCTGGTCATCTTTATCGACGAGGCACACTTGATATTTAAAGAAGCCTCGGATGCCTTATTAGACCAAATAGAAAGCATCGTAAAGTTGATTCGATCTAAGGGTGTTGGACTTTACTTTGTTACCCAAAACCCAACCGATGTGCCAGACGCTGTACTAAGCCAGTTAGGGCTTAAAATCCAACACGCCTTGCGCGCTTTTACAGCCAAGGACCGCAAAGCCATTAAACTCACCGCAGAGAATTACCCCTTGTCCGACTATTACGAAACGGACCAGATATTAACTTCGTTGGGTACAGGAGAAGCCCTTGTTTCTGCCTTAAACGAAAAAGGCATTCCGACTCCCCTGGCAGCTACCATGCTGAGAGCACCGATGAGCAGAATGGATATTTTGGAAGATTCGGAGTTGAAAGACCTACTGCAACAATCCAAGCTAATACCCGTTTACAACAAAGCGATCGATCGAGAAAGTGCGTACGAATTGCTAAGCGAAAAGATCGAAATAGCCAACAAAGAAGAAGCCCGCGAAAAAGCTAGACAAGAACGAGAGGCCAGCAGCAGATCGAGCAGTGGACGCAGAAGCAGCAGTCGCCGTAAAAGACAAAACCCTTTCGAAAAGATATTGACCAGCCCAACCGTAATTAGAAGCGTACTGGGCATCCTAAACAAAATGATCAAATAAAATTAGACCAAAACATGAAAAAATTAATAGGCTTAAGCCTGATTTGCCTGACATTAGTCACTGCCTGTAGTAAAAAGGACTATACATTTAATATAAGCAACGGCCAAGTAGGCCCACTGAATAAAACGGTCCAACTAAAACAAATCGATTCTATTTTTGCTAGCGACTCTTTGGTGAAACTAAATCCTAACCAAGAGACCTTAGGGACGCGTGGAGAGGTAGAGGTGTACGAAAAAGGAGGCGCCAAGCTGATGCTGATTACCCCCATGGACGAACGCGATCCAAATTCTCGTATACAGCATATCAGAATTTTCGACCCACGATACCAAACCGACAAAGGCATCGGTTTAGAAAGCACTTTTGGTGAACTCGAGCAAGCCTATACCATAGGGACCATCCAAACCACAATTAGCTCTGTGGTTGTGTTCTTACAAGATGCAGATTTATACATCACCATCGATAAGCAACAACTACCAGAGAACCTACGCTACGACCCCTCTGTTAAAGTCGAAGCTGTACAAATACCAGATGCAGCCACCTTTAAATACTTGATGGTCGGTTGGGATCACGAGGATACCACAGAATAATACCAGCCTCCTTCGGGAGGTTTTTTTTGTACTTAAAATTAGTACCTTAGGAAGAGAAATCATCCATCAAAAATGAAAACACTATTACTCTTCCTTTTCCCTTTAACACTATTGGGACAGCCAACGGCAATATATCAAGCCGGACCAGATCAACCTTACGGCAAGCTCAACCCAGACGCTCCAAAAGAAGTGGCAGATTATGCCCCGCTTATCGGCCTTTGCGATTGCAATTCGACCGCTCGAAATCCCGATGGTAGCTGGGCCGAAACACAGGCCATGACTTGGACCTTTAAATACATCATGAATGGGATGGCGGTACAAGACGAAACCATAAAAGAAGATGGCAGCAACTCGGGAAGCCTAAGGCAGTACATTGCGGACAGCAGTCGTTGGTACGTACATTATTATACAAGCAAAAGCCCTACTACCGTCCTCTCTGTTTGGGAAGGCAACCGCCAAGGCGACAGCATCAGATTATATAAGCCACAAAAAGCGCCAAATGGAATGGATGGCTTTTATCGCATCACCTTTAGAAACATCAGTGAATCTGGGTTCAATTGGTTGGGCGAATGGGTGGACACTTCAGAGACTGTGGTATTCCCAACCTGGAAAATCGATTGTATAAAGCGCGATGAGGCTACCGATAAAGATAAGATCTTGACCCGGGCCAGGGCATTTTCTCAGGCCTATATGGATAAAGATACAGATGCCCTTATGGACTTCTATACCCAAGACGCCAAACTGCTCCCGGCCGGTAGGGACATCATCGAAGACAGAGAATCCATCAGACGGTATTGGACCTTTTCTCCAGAACGCGCTAACAAATATCACAAGCTAACTCCCATAGAAATTAAAATCGATGGCGACTTTGCCCACGATCATGGCTATTACGAAGGCATCAACTTAAATGCCCAAGGAGAGGAAATTCCTTTCAATGGGAAGTACTTGGTGGTGTGGAATCGCGATAATGGGGTTTGGAGAATGCAATTAGATATGTGGCACAAATGATCGGACAACTTTCTAAAGAGTTAAAGCAACAATACCGACAACGCCTGTTTCGCCATTTAGACGGAATCGTTTGCGTTCCTGTTTTTTATGCCTTGTATAAAAGAAGTGTCTTCGACCACCTACTTAAGGAGTCTACGATAGAAATTAGCACCTTATCCAAAAATCTAAATGCTAACGAAGGCTACCTGAACGTGGCTTTGCGCATGCTGGCTTCTCAGGGTTGGATCGATTACAAGGTCGACGAATCGGGGGATAGCGTACAGCTAAACGTTAATGACCAAAGCGCAATGGCCTTTGGTTTAATGAGTAACTACCAAGAGGTAATGGACTGGATCAATGGTTCGGCCGGGTTTCATCCTAAACATCTGGATCATGAGGCCTACGATTTATTGCTTCGCAGTTTTAACAAATTCCGTTCGGGGCAATTCAGCAAAACAGCTGCTCAAGACCCCAGTTACCTTATAGAGCAGCAAATTTGCAGCCATATAGAAGGGGCCTTGGTTGGACCTATCGTGGTGCTGTTAGGCATGGACGGTATGTTTCATAAATATTTTATGGAAGCCTCTTTTAGGGCCGATGAATTTCATGAAGACCCAGAACAGTTTACCAGAATTTTAGATTTCTTGACTTACTTAGGCTGGTTCGACAAAAGAGGACAGCATTACCAGTTTACCGACAAAGGTTTATTCTTTGCCAGAAGATCTTCTGCCTATGGGGTCACCGTTTCTTATTTGCCCACCTTTAGACGCGTAGAAGAACTGCTCTTTGGTAATGCTTTGTTGTTTAAGTCTGAAGTTCCTGCTGCCCAAGAGATGCATGTAGATCGCGAAATGAACGTTTGGGGCAGCGGCGGAGCCCATTCTGCCTATTTTAAAAAGATCGACGAGATCGTCATCGAATTGTTTAACAGACCCATCGATCAACAACCTAAAGGCATATTGGACCTAGGTTGCGGCAATGGTGCTTTTTTGATTCATCTATTCGAGGTAATCGAACAACGCACCAAACGCGGGCGTCTTTTGGAAGAACACCCTTTGTTTTTAGTCGGGGTAGATTACAATCAGGCCGCCTTAAAGGTGACTCGCGCGAACTTGGTAAAGGCAGATATCTGGGCCAAGGTAATCTGGGGCGACATAGCGGGCCCTGCACAACTAGAAGAAGACGTTCAATCTAGTTACGGTATTGGTTTGGAGGATTTGCTAAATGTGCGCACCTTTTTGGACCACAACCGCCCATGGTCCGAACCCATAGAGAAACAGCATAAACCCTATGGTTCTAGTGGCGCCTTTGCCAGCGCTGGCAAACGACTACCTAACCCAGCCGTTACCCAAAACCTAAAAGAGCATTTTTTGGCATGGAAGCCTTATATAAAACGCTTTGGATTGATCTTAATAGAATTACATACCGTCCCAACAGAAGTGGTGGCACAACATTTAGGGCGAACGGCGGTGACTGCCTACGACGCCACTCATGGATTTAGCGACCAATACATTTTGGAATTACCGGTTTTCCTAAAAGTCTTAGAAGATGTAGGCCTAAAAGGTAATCCCAAACATTTCAGCAAATACCCAAACAACGATCTGGCGACCGTCAGCGTCAATTATATTCAAACTACAGATTGATATGTTACAACCCTTTCATCTTGCCATTCCTGTACACGATATCGAACTTTGCCGAGCCTTTTATGGAGGTATCCTAGAGCTGGAAGAAGGCAGAAGCGACGCCCATTGGGTAGACTACAATTTTTATGGGCACCAGCTTGTGATTCATCTTAAGGAAGAATTGGCAATGGAGCAAGTCCATAATCCGGTCGATGGTAAAACTGTGCCAGTTCCACATTTTGGAGTGGTGTTAAACATGCAGCAATTCGACGAACTAGCCGACAAGGTTAAGGATGCGGGTGTGCCGTTTATAATAGAACCTTATTTGCGGTTCGAGGGGCAAGTCGGAGAACAGGCCACGATGTTTTTTAAGGACCCAAGTGGCAACGCCTTAGAGTTTAAGGCTTTCAAAAATATCGATCAGTTGTTCGCTAGCTAAGGCTTCAGGCAATTCAGAATAAACTGTACCTTTATACAAACTACTTATATGAACCTGATTCCTAACTCCGTCATCCGGCAGATATTCGCACTTTTTATCATCGTGATTATCGGCCTTTTGATCTTTACCGAACTACTCCCGTATCTATCGGGTGTATTGGGAGCCATCACTGTTTATATCCTGATGCAAGGCTGGATGCAAAAACTACTTCGCAAAGGCTGGAAGGCTGGCTGGGCGGCCGCTTTGCTTATGTTCATATCATTTGTAGGTATTTTGCTGCCTGTAATGGGGATTATTTTAATGCTCGGCAAAAGGGTTGGACGTGCTGTACAGAATTCGGAAAAAGTATTAAGTGCTGTAGACCAAAATATAAATGAGTGGGAAGAGAGAATCGGTTATGATTTTGCAGACAATATAGACATTGGGGCCATCTCCTCTTATATTTCTGAAGGCTTACAAACATTTGCTGGTGGGACCTTCAATGTGGTTTTAGCGGTTGGACTAATGTATTTCTTGCTGTATTATATGTTTACCGACCAAAAGATGATGAACAGCGGGATGGGACGAATATTCCCTGTAAGTGATCGGAGCTTTAGCGTAATATCGGAGAAACTCAAGGCCATTGTTAGATCTAACGCCTTAGGCATACCATTAGTCGCTGTGGCCCAAGGGCTGATTGCTTTAGTCGGATTTTTGATTTTTGGCGTTCAGGATCCCTTATTTTGGTTTGCCATAGTAACCATTGGCTCTATGATACCGTTTGTTGGAACGGCCGTTGGAATCCTACCGGTCTTTATCCTTGAACTTTCCTTAGGAAACTCTTGGCAGGCCTGGGGAATATTGATTTATGGAATAGCCGTAGTAGGCTCTACAGACAATCTAGTGAGGCTCTACGTTCTTAAAAAATTGGACGATGTGCATCCGCTCATCACATTAATCGGAGTGATCATTGGGGTCCCACTGTTTGGATTTATCGGGCTGATTTTTGGCCCACTGCTCATCAGTCTATTTTTGATATTACTGCAGGTCTATCAGGAAGAATACACCTAAGCCATTTGGCGCTGTTCGCGAGCCAATAAGGTGTTTTTAAGCAGCATGGCAATCGTCATAGGCCCTACTCCCCCTGGGACGGGTGTAATAAAAGAAGCCTTTTTACTTACGTTTTCAAAATCTACATCACCTGTTATGGCATAGCCTCTTGGCTTGGTCTCGTCTGGTACACGCGTAATCCCAACATCGATAATAACAGCATCGTCGCGCACCATCTCCGCTTTTAGGAAATTAGGAACCCCAAGAGCCGATATAATGATATCTGCCTGAGTGGTTATTTGCGCGATGTTTTTGGTGTTGCTATGGGTAAGGGTTACGGTAGAATTTCCTGGCCAGCCTTTACGGCTCATCAAAATACTCATCGGCCGTCCAACGATATGACTACGACCGATAACGACCGTATGCTTCCCTTTGGTGTCTACATCGTAACGCTCCAACAACTCCAAAATCCCAAAGGGCGTTGCTGGGATAAAGGTACTCATGTCCAAAGCCATCTTCCCAAAGTTCTCTGGGTGAAACCCATCTACATCCTTGCTCGGGTCCACAGCCATCAACACTTTTTGCGTATTGATTTGTGGCGGAAGTGGTAACTGTATAATAAACCCGTCGATGTCATCATCTTGGTTGAGTTCTTCTATTTTATGCAGCAGCTCTACCTCACTGGTCGTATGTGGTAACTGAACCAAAGTCGATTCGAAACCAATGCGCTCACAGGCCCGAACTTTACTCCCCACATAGGTAAGGCTTGCTCCATCATCTCCGACGAGAACTGCCGCCAAGTGAGGCACTTTTTCGCCATTGGCCTTCATCTTTTCAACTTCGGCTGCGATTTCGTCCTTGATGTCGTTACTTACCTTTTTTCCGTCTAGTAGGGTCATTCTTTTTTTGTTTAGTTGAATTGATTAGCGCATTTTTCCCATCATCTGCATCATCTTGCGGCCTCCGCCTCCTTGCATCATCTTCATCATCTTGCTCATCTGATTAAACTGCTTGAGCAACTGATTTACTTGCTGTATAGAGGTTCCACTCCCTTTGGCGATACGCTTTTTTCGACTGGCATTAAGCGTAGCGGGCTTGCTGCGCTCTTCCGGGGTCATCGAATGAATAATGGCTTCTATATGTTTAAAGGCATCGTCGTCTATATCTACGTCTTTCATTGCCTTGCCTGCACCGGGGATCATCCCGACCAGATCCTTCATGCTCCCCATCTTTTTCACCTGCTGGATCTGACTAAGGAAATCGTCAAAACCAAATTGGTTCTTAGCGATTTTCTTTTGAAGCTTGCGGGCCTCTTCCTCGTCAAATTGCTCCTGAGCGCGTTCCACCAAAGAAACCACGTCTCCCATCCCTAAGATTCGATCGGCCATACGTGCAGGGTGGAATACATCGATGGCGTCCATCTTCTCTCCTGTCCCGATAAACTTGATTGGCTTATCTACTACACTTTTAATAGAAATGGCGGCTCCCCCACGGGTATCTCCGTCGAGTTTGGTGAGCACTACGCCATCAAAATTAAGGCGATCGTTAAATGCTTTTGCTGTATTTACAGCGTCTTGCCCAGTCATGGCATCTACCACAAACAAGGTTTCTTGAGGCTGAATGGCCGAGTGGATATTGGCAATCTCGGTCATCATCTCTTCGTCTACAGCCAATCGACCTGCGGTATCTACTATAACCACATTGAAGCCGTTTTGCTTGGCATGAGCAATAGCCTTAGTAGCAATGGCTACCGGATCCATATTGCCTTCTTCGCTATATACCTCTACCCCTATCTGATCTCCTACAACATGAAGCTGGTTGACGGCTGCTGGACGGTAAACGTCACAGGCAACTAAAAGGGGGTTCTTAGATTTTTTGGTCTTGAGATAATTGGCGAGTTTTCCGGAGAATGTAGTCTTACCACTACCCTGAAGACCAGACATTAAGATGACGCTTGGATTCCCACCCAAGTTGATCCCTTCGGTCTCGCCTCCCATCAGCTCGGTAAGCTCGTCCTTGACGATCTTTACCATTAGCTGCCCTGGTTGTAGGGTTGTTAAAACATCTTGGCCCAAAGCCTTTTCCCTTACCCGGTTGGTAAAGTCTTTGGCTATTTTAAAATTGACGTCGGCGTCTAGCAATGCCCGTCTAACCTCTTTTAAGGTTTCGGCCACGTTTACCTCTGTAATACTTCCATGTCCTTTTAAGACATGGAGGGCTTTATCTAATTTGTCGCTTAAATTATCGAACATGTAATCGGTCTGATTTTGAGAAATCTCATGATTTCCAAAGAAGTGGCAAAGATACAAATTGAGGCCCTAGGGAACAAGTTGGCATCTCACTTAATTTGGCTGGGAAATACCAAAATCAACGCTTTTTACCACGGTCCACTTCGCATATTGTTGCTCGCTATAATAACGCCCCAAAGTAAAACCCCCAAGTAAAGTCAGAATAATAATACAAGCCTCTGCCCTGTATTCTAATGATTTATGGCTAATTTTAACATAACCTACTGCTACCTACCACCCCCATTTTACCATTTTACTGCTTGGTTTTTGCCCTTAGGATTGTTGCGAATTATTAACAACTAAATATAAAACCAATGAAAACCAACCAATTTTTCAAAATCCTGATCGCAGTATTACTGTTTCAGGTTGCAGCCGTTAACGCCCAAGGGGACTATCAAAAATTCTGGATACACGAGGACCATGTAAAGCCTTCTAAGCTTATGGAGTACGAGGGTATAATGAAAGAGATGGTGGCCGCGATGCAAGAGCACAACATTCAGGGTTCCGACTGGCTTGCCATGAGCACTTCCGATTTTAGATACGCCTACATTAGCGCCATAGATAATATGGCTGCCTTGGATGGTGATGGCCTAGGGGGATTGCCAGAAAAAATGGGCAAAGAAGCCTTTGGATCTATGATGGAGCGTATGAATGAATGCTATAGCGATCATACAGATTATGTCTTGACATTAGATACAGAATTGTCGTATATGCCCGACGGTATGACGCAGACCCCAGAGGGAATGAATTATCGCGAAAATGGCATCTACTACTTTAGCCCAGCCAATTTTGGTAAGGCATTAGAATTGGGCAAAAAATTTAAAGAACTCTATGCAAAAAAAGAATCCCCGGCTCATTACCGTGTATATAGAAGCGGTTTTGGATCTGACGGCACCTTCTTAATGGTAGCGGTCGCAGCGAAAGATGCAGCAGATCTGGAAGCCACTTCAACTGCCAATCAAGAACTCCTTGGCGAAGAATTCCAAGCATTGCGTATGGAAATGCTGCAGCTGATGGAAAGCACTCGCGAAATGAAAGGCTGGATCCGAGCAGATCTGGGATATACTTCAACTAAAAATTAAAATAAAGATGAAAACATTTTCTATACTTATCGTCTGCGCGCTAATGCTTGTAGGCTGTCAACAAACAAAAGAAGAAGCCGCTCCTCAAGAAGTGCGGTACACCCAACAATCTGCAGAGATCGATAGTTATAAAGCCGGAATTAGGGCTTACGAAAAAGGCGATTGGGACGGCTACCGTGCAACCTACTCGGATACCGTCTCCATTTATCGTAACAATCCGGACAAAGCTTATAACACCGACGAAACCGTAGCCATCTTTACAGAACAAGCCGTAGCATTTAGCCAATATGGATTCGACCCAGAGGAAGAAGAATTCGAAATGGTGAAGACCGACGATGGGCATACCTGGGTAAATTACTGGGGATTATGGACGGCAACCATTGCTGCCAATGAGCAAGAAGTAAAAGTACCCGTGCATCTAACGGCGCGTTTTGTGGACGGAAAAATTGTCCGCGAGTATGGCTATTGGGACAACTCCATAGTAGATAGCGCCATGGAAGCTCTTGCAGCCGAAACCGAAGAGGGCGGCGAAGAATAAACCGACCAACTTAACTTACTAGACCTAGAACGTCGTAAAGCGAGCATCGCTCTGCTTTACGGTTCTGGGCTTTTTTATATCTTTAAAAATGACTAACACCCAAACCCTTAAGCTACCACGGATTCAATCGATCGATGTTTTACGTGGGCTGGTAATCATCATCATGGCTCTAGACCATGTCCGAGATTACTTCTATCCACTGGCAGACGACCCTACAAACCTGGAAACAACCACGCCCATTCTGTTTTTCACCAGATTTATCACCCACTATTGTGCGCCCATTTTTGTGTTTCTGGCAGGTACTTCGGCCTATTTGTATGGCCAGAATCGACCCAAGAAAGAGCTTTCTAAGTTTTTGATTAGCAGAGGGATCTGGCTGGTGTTTTTAGAGGTAACGGTGATGACGGTTTTCTGGTGGTTTAGCCTCGATTTCGACTTTTTCAATCTGCAAGTTCTTTGGGCCATAGGCGTTTCTATGATTGCACTAGGCTTATTGATACGTCTCCCGACAAAAATATTGTTGATTATCGGTTTAATCCTTGTAGCTGGGCACAATGTTTTGGACGGTATTACCATGGAAGGGGGCGAACCTTTGGCTATACTTTGGTACATCCTGCACCAACCCAATTTTGTGCAATTCGAAAGTATCAGTGTGATGTTTCTATATCCGATACTTCCCTGGATCGGGGTGATTATTTTAGGATATGTCTTCGGACAATTGTATTCTAAGGGCTTCGACCCTAGCCAGCGTCACAAATGGTTGCTAAGACTAGGCATCGGAAGCATTACCGCATTTTTGTTGATAAGAGGCATCAACGTTTATGGCGATTTAGACCCTTGGTCTTTACAGCGAAATGGCACCTATACCTTTTTGTCTTTTCTGAATGTGACAAAATACCCTCCATCACTTGACTTTATACTTGTCACATTAGGCCCAGCATTTTTGTTCTTACTCGGGATAGAAAAGGTAAAAAATCGTTTTACCGATTTTCTACTCACCTTTGGTAGGGTTCCATTTTTCTTTTATGTACTACATGTTTTTGTGATCCACCTATTGGCCCTCGTCGTTTTGGTTATCAATGGAGAGGACTACAGTATTATGTTCATGGATTCAAGCGTGATGGCCGTTGGTGTGCCTGGCTATGGGTACCCGCTTTATGTCACCTATATCGTTTGGATAGGCGTTGTATTATTCTTCTACCCACTTTGCCTACGCTACATGAAGTACAAAGCAGCCAACAGAGATAAATGGTGGCTTAGCTATCTTTAGGCTATTGTTCGCCTAAAAGCACGGTATCGATAAGATGAATAATACCGTTGTCTGTCTGGATATCCGTAACACCAAAGTTGGCTGTACGGCCATTCAGATCCGTGAGGGTCCCAGCGCCAGTATTTAGCTGTACTTCATCACCAGAAGTTGTTAATGGGCCTGAAACAAATTCTTCCGAAGTTAGGTTTTGTCCCAATAGCAAATGAGTATTCAACGCTAAAGTCAATTCTGTAGGAGGAATTTCGTCCAGCGATTCTAATCCCAGCTCTATTAATAACGAATCGAAGGCAGGATCAGTTGGAGCGAACAGCGTAAATGGTGCTGGCTGTTCGTTATAATTCGTACCGAGAATAAATGAAAAGGCTGGAAGGTTGTCTTGATTCATCGCCTCTTTCAGGCCTTCTAAAAGCGGGTTATTGGCAACTACCGAATACACATCTGGCACAGCCAAAATACGGTGTATCATATGTCCTAGACCATTGTCTAGCTCGATGTCAGTTTCTTGTAAATAAGACATCCCGTTAAAAGTGATTCCATTTTCGCCCTCTGTATCTACATATACGCTTAACGGAGAGCCATTAGTGTTAGCCACGGCTAGGGTATGTCTAAAACCGGTCGAGAAATCCTCGGACCCAATTTCGCCCAAAAAAGTATGATTTAAGATAAGCTGCTCTAACTCTGCCAGAGGCACGTCGTCCAAATCCTGTCCATCTAAATAAAAATTAATTACAAAATTGCTCGGCATCAAAACGGTATAGTCTTGGTCTGTGTCATCGAACATTTCGTCCAACCCAGTTAAGGTCAGGGCCTCGTAAAACAAGGACAGACTAGGTTCCGCCTGCACATAATCCGTGATGCTTGGACTAACTGTGATGGCTACATTCTCTGGCAACAATAGCTTATCTACGATGTGCACAACACCATTAGCCGCCTGGATATCAGCTGTAAGAATCTGGGCAGTAGTACCCGTGGCGTCGATGATACCATCCGGGGCATTTGGAATCAAGAACTCATCATTGACGGTCTGTAAAGGTTCTGCATCGGCTAAGTCCGCTCCGTGAACTGTGAGGTCCTGCACGAGATGCTGATTTAGGATACTGCGCAAGGTGTTTACCGGAACATCAGATAGCTCTACATAACCTAAAAACTCTAAACCAGCCTCCATAGCCGCATTGGACGGTGCAAAAGTGGTATTGCTGGTGCTAAATGGATTGTCCAAGGAGCTACGGTAATTGGGGCCATTAATAGCAGCCAATTCTAGGGCTTCCACAAAAATAGATAGCTCCGGGTTGCTGTAGATTAAATCGGCCATAGAAATTTGCTCGATTACCTGATCTATTTGATAAAGCACCCCATTGGATGCGGATTGCGTATTTACAACAGTTGTGCTATCGTTAACTATACCTCCGGCTAATGGATCGAAGAACAATTGTTGAAGTATACTCGTTTCTTGATAACGCTCCTGAGATTCTAGGTATCCTGGTCCAAAATTGGCTTCGACAACCTCTGCAACAGAATGATGCAGAAACAAAAGCCGAAGTGACTCTTCTGGGATCTGAAAGACGGTCTCAAAACCAGCCGCGGTCACATATTCTGCCAAGGCCTCGTTGGAGGGTGCAAAAAAGGTGTACGGATCGCTACCATCGAATCCTTGCAATAAATTGGCCCTGTTGAGAGCGACCACCAAATCGGAGAAATTTGGGTCGGCTTCCAAAAGGTCCGCGATGGTACCTGTGTTATCAACAGATTGTAGATCCTGAGAATCATCAGAATCGCAAGCAAAAAAAAGTCCAAGAAATAATAGTAGTAGGTAGCTGTGCGCAATTTTCATAGATAGTAAGCTATGGATGTGGGCCTATTTTGACCCATTAGATTCGTTTTTCAAAAGTAAACAAAAAAAGGACTTTCAAAATGAAGAAAGCCCTTTTCCGCTTAACATTGAACCTATGTTAATTACAGCTATTGAGGTACCGGATAATTTCCAGCTTCAATTCGTTATTAGAATTAATCTCTAAAGATCCACCAACAGGGAAAGAGATTATAATAGGATATTCGATATTGGCGATGGTATCGTCGTTAAACAATTCTATCGCGCTAAAAGTGTCCAAATCATGATTGAGGACTATCGTTTCGAAATTGGCGATGTCCGAGTGGTACAACGCCAAGGTTACCGGGTATTGCAAATCTACACAAGCAATGGCATCGTTATTTAAATCGCCATTGGCGCATTGATCGATGCGTTGCTGGTAAGTCTCCAAATCGTAGATTACTTCAATGCTATGATCTAAATAAGAAATGGTTATCGGGAACACTGGAGTCAATATGTCGTATTCTGTAAACGGTTTTAGATCGCTGACGTTATTTACCGTATACTGAACCCCTTCTATCATGCATTCGTAGGGAAACTGAATGCCAAAACATGATGAGCGATCCACCACATCATCGTAGGATCCATCATGAGAAGAAACAGATTTCATCAACCCAACCAACTGGCTATCTAGCGCCAATGGGGCTTCTTCTTGCTCCTCAACCACTGTTAACTGCTCTTCCTGACAAGCCATTATTCCCATCACAAGAATCAAACTCCAAACAATTTTCATAACTACATTTTTCAATCTGTGTATATAACAACTGTAATCCAAAAGTTCCTACTCTACAGTTTTTATATATTTACTCCGAATATTGCCCTATGGACAAACCTTTGCATAAAAATGTCTGCGACGAGCAGATATTTTCACAATTATACAAAAAATGGTCACAAGACCTCTATCATTTCGCCTATTATAAGTTTGGAGCAGGTGTAAATCCAGAGGATCGGGTGCAAGAAGCCTATATAAAACTGTGGGATAAATGCAAAGAAACCTCTGTGGATACGGCGCGGAGTTTTCTCTTCACCATCGTAAACAATCTGTGTCTAAACGAAATCAAGCATCAAAAGGTCGTTTTAAAGCATCGAGAGCATAAGCCTCGTTCTAGCACCAACATCAATCCCGAGTTTTTGATGGAGGAACAACAGTACATGGAAAAATTTGAACGGGCGCTCTCCAAATTAACAGAAGCACAACGAGTGGCTTTTATGCTAAATCGGGTAGAAGGAAAGAGACATAAAGAGATTGCAGAACTTTTAGGCATTTCTAGAAAAGCTGTCGAGAAGCGTATTTACGGGGCTTTAGAGCGCTTGAGAAAAGAAATTGAAGAAATTTAACCATTAGGGGTAGGAATAATCTAAGCTGAATTGTTTTATAAGCGAATTGACATGAAAAAGGAAGATTTAATTGTACAGTGGTTGGATAACAACCTCGATGAAAAAGAGCTAAAGGCGTTCAAGGAATTGGACGCCTCTAGTGCTTTTATTAGAATAGATGAAGCAGCCAAGCGAATGGCAGCTCCTTCCTTCGATTCTGAGGCACAGTTTGCCCGTATTAAAGAGAAACAACAACACAAGATTAGACGTAGATCTCTAAGACGTACAGTAGCTTCTATTGCTGCGGTAGTTGTTTTAGGACTGGGTCTTTTTTATACCCTGAACAACCCTTCGGACGTTACTTTTTTTGCCCTCAACGATCAAAAAGAACTTAACCTACCCGACGCTTCCGAAGTTGTTTTAAATGCCGGTTCCAGTATAAGCTATGATGCTTCGACTTGGGCGGAGGCCCGAACTATAAAGTTGGACGGGGAAGCTTATTTTAAGGTTGCCAAAGGCGCCACCTTTACCGTTGTCACAGAGCATGGTGAAGTAACGGTATTAGGTACAGAATTTACCGTCAATGCAAGAGACAGTTTTTTTGAAGTCACTTGCTATGAAGGCTTGGTAGCTATCAATATTCAGGGACAATCGCTAGAAGTAGCGGGCGGCAATACCCTTAAGGTTTATCAAGGAAAGCAATTTCGTGAATCTATCGGTGTTGCAGAACCAAGTTGGATCAACAACAAATCTACTTTTATCAGTATCCCCTACCTACAGGTCGTAGACGAATTGGAACGTCAATACGACATTGTTATTACCGGAGCTAGCGTTTATAACGACACTATCTTCACAGGAAGCTTTACTCACCAGAATTTGGATACGGCCTTGCAAGCTATCACAATTCCCCTTAACTTGTCTTATGTTATGAAAGGAAACGAAGTGGTGCTTAAAGAAATTCCGTAGTGACGCTAACCAATAGAACTACCTTACTATTATTCTTATTTATTTCCGCTACGCTCTACTCCCAGGAGCGCGTACCGTTGCGCGACTATTTAATTCAGATAGAGCAGCGGACAAACTTTACGTTCGCCTATAAAGACAGTGATTTAGACACACATCTAATCCAATCTATCTCTTTGGAGGATGTCGAGGGATATATTGAGTATTTGGCAGACAACAGCTTGTTCGACTATCAAGTGCTTAAAGATCGTACGGTTGCCATTCGGTTAAGGAAAGATGTCAGCCTCATGTGCGCACAATTAGGCAGCGGGAACTGGCGCGGACGAAATGTTTCTACCAATTATCAACAAGTCCTTATTGATACGGACTCGAGGTTTAAAGTTTGGTCTGCACCAAACAATACCCCTTTAGACGTTCGCATCGATGGCTATGAACCCCTTCAGCTGAATCCAACTGTACACGCTTCAGCAGTCTGTCCAACCATAGAACCTGAAGCACAAATCGAAACGCTAAACGAGGTTTTCTTGACAAATTATTTTGCCAAGGGCATCAGCAAGAACAACGACGGATCGCTAACGGTAGATTATAACGATTTTGATATCCTTCCAGGTTTAATCGAGCCAGACGTATTACTAACGTTGCAAGCTTTACCAGGAATTCAGAGTGTGAACGAGACCGTCTCCTTTATCAACATTCGAGGAGGCACCAACGACCAAAACCTCATATTATGGGATGGAATAAAGATGTACCAAAACGGGCATTTTTTTGGGCAAATATCTGCCTTTAACCCATTGCTCACGAAGCGGGTAGATCTTTATAAAAATGCCTCTCCGGCCAGATATAGTGATGGTGTTTCCGGAGTAGTAGACATGTATAGCGATCCGGAAATCAATCAAGATTTTTTTGGGGAGGTTGGAGTTAATCTATTAAGTGCCGATGGCTTTTTCGACGTCCCGCTGGGCGATATTGGATCCATACAGATTTCTGGACGTAAGTCTATCAACAATCTTTGGCAAACCCCTACTTACAATTCGTATTTTGATAAGGCCTTTCAAAATACAGAACTCACTTCCAGTGGTAATCCCCTTCCAGCCTCCGACGATGAATTTAACTTTTTTGATGTAAGCTTTAGACTGCTAGTAAAACCGTCCGAAAAAGACACCTTTAGGGCCAACTTTTTACAAATCGGAAATCAATTAAAATTTCTGGAGAATGCAGAGATAGATGGGCTGTTCGATTCGCGTCGTAGCGATTTAGAGCAAAACAACCTCACCGGAGGGTTCTTTTACCAGCGTCAGTGGACGGACGAATTCGATACCCAATTGCAAGTTTACGGCACCACTTATGAGATCGAATCGACCAATGTAAATGTTTTAAGCAATCAGCGTTTGTTGCAGCGAAACAAAATTAGAGAGTCGGGTTTTCGGGCTTTAGGAAACTATCGAGTATCGGAAGAACTAAGCACGGTATTAGGCTACCAATTTAACGAAACCGGGATCACCAATTTTGAAGAGATCAACAATCCATTTTTTCAACGTACAGACAAACAAGTATTACGTACCCATGGCCTATTTGCCGAGGCAGAATGGGACCCTTTCGAACAAGTTACCATCGATGCGGGTCTGCGCATAAATCATGTGGGGAAGTTTGACGAAATTCTAATTGAACCTAGACTTGCCTTAAGTTATCGTTTCTTAGAATACTTTACGGTAGAATTGTTAGGAGAATTAAAAAGTCAGACCTCATCCCAAATCATCGATTTCCAAAATGACTTTTTAGGCGTCGAAAACAGAAGATGGGTACTGTCCAATCCTGGAGCTATACCGATTATTAAAAGCGAACAACTGTCTGCAGGGATTTCTTTTAATCGAAAAGGATGGTTGTTGAGCATAGAGCCCTACATTAAAAGCGTAGACGGAATCACTACACAAAGCCAAGGGTTTCAAAACCAATTCGAAAATATACGCACCAGTGGGAGTTACCAGACCTATGGTGTGGATCTTTTAGTAAACAAAAGATTCCGAAAAGTGAATACCTGGTTAAGTTACACTTACTCCAAAAACGACTACACCTTCGACGCGCTACAGCCAAGTACCTTTCCTAACAACATAGATATTCGGCATTACTTCACTTACGGGATCAATTATTCGATAAATGCCTTTAATGTCTCTGCAGGCCTCAACTGGCATACCGGGAAACCAACCACCTTATTGGTGCCCGGAGAAGAAGTGGTAGATGGCGGGCTTAATTTTGACGAACCAAATGCCGTCTATATCGACGATTATTATCGGGTAGATTTATCGGCCACCTATCGCCTAAAACTAAAGGGCGGTTATTCTATACAGTTCGGAGCTTCGATTTGGAATGTGCTCGATACCCGAAATGTAATCAATCACTTTTTTGTTCTAGATGAAAACCAACAGCCCGAAGAGGTTGATGAATTTGCATTGGGCATCACCCCCAATTTTTCGGTTCGCTTTAGATTTTAAAGGATAATAGGGATAAATCTCTATATTTAATCACAATATTCATTATTCAAAAAAACATCATGAAAAAATTAGGACTCTGCAGCTTATTGCTTGCCTTAATGGTCTCCTCCTCTTATGGACAAGACCTAGTCTCTCAGATAGACGAAGTAATCACTCAAGAAAAAATTCAAAGCCATATATATTTCTTAGCAGACGATTTGCTTAAAGGAAGAAAAACCGGGACACCCGAAAATAAAATTGCTGCAAACTATCTAGCCAATCAGCTACGTGCAAATGGAGCGTTACCTGCGCCCGGCATGGACTCTTATCTACAGATCGTCCCGATGGAAGTAGTTAATGCTCCTAAACGCATCAATCTAGCCATAAACGGAAACAATGTAAAGGCAAAAATCCCTATGGAGTCAGGAAAAGTAGATCAGTCCACCGATGCGATTTATCTAGGTTTTGGTACTGCAGATGACTTTAAAGGGAAAGATTTGCGTAAAAAAATAGTAGTTGTTAAAGGAGGTACTGCCGATGGTGAAGGGGTGCGCCAAGCCTTTGGTGAACGTGGTGCTAAATCCAAGAGAGCCAAAGAGGCGGGAGCATTAGCGGTAATCGAATTGGTAAAAAGCGATGAAGGCACTTGGAATTATTTACAAGACCACTTTGGTGGTTCGAGCAACCAACTCGCTAGCAAGGACGAAGGGGCTATGACTATGCCCTATATGTGGGTTAAAGACGAATATGGAACCTATATACTCGAAATGGAGCAAGGCAAGACAAAAGTTAGCCTAACCGCAACTAGTGCTCGTAAAACTCCATTTATCAGCCAAAATGTAGTGGCTTATATCCCTGGGACAGATCCAGTTTTAAAGGATGAGTACATCATTTATTCTGGGCATTACGACCATGTGGGCGTCGATGAATCCATAGAAGGCGACAACATCTTTAACGGGGCTCGTGATAATGCTGTAGGAGTTACGACTGTGCTGTCTATGGCGGAACAGTTAGGGAAGCATCCGACAAAAAGATCGGCCTTATTTATTTTGTTTACTGCAGAAGAAGAAGGCTTATTAGGAAGCCAATACTATACAAACAATCCTATGTTACCATTAGAGCAAATGGTTTTTTGCTTTAACAGCGATAACGGGGGTTACAACGACACCACTTTAGCGACCATCATTGGGTTAGACAGAACCACTGCGGCAGAAAACATCAAAACCGCGGCCAAGGCTTTCGGTTTAACAGCCATAGAAGATCCTGCCCCAGAACAAGGGCTGTTCGATAGAAGCGATAATGTTCATTTTGCGAAAAAAGGAGTGCCAGCACCGACTTTCTCCATGGGCTTTACTGCTTTCGACGAGGAGATTGCAAAATACTATCACCAGCCAAGCGACCATGCCGATAGCATCGATTATGCTTACTTGGAAAAGTTTTTCCAGGCTTATGTGTATTCGGGTGTATTAATCGGGAACGACCCTCAGAAACCTGTTTGGGTAGCCGGCGATAAATACGAAGAAGCAGGAAAGGCGCTTTACGGCCAAAAATAAACCGGAGGTTTACATTCTTTCGGGAACGTCAATGCCAAGCAAGGCACAGCCCTTGGCGATGACCATAGCAACAGCTTGAGCCAGAGAAATTCTGAATTCACGCTGTTGTTGTGTTTCTGCCCCTAAGATGCTTACATTTTGGTAGAAAGAATTAAACTCCTTCACCAACTCGTAGATATAATTGGCGACTAGTGCCGGGCTGTATTGGGCTGCTGCCATCATAACCGTCTCTGGGTATGCCTGAAGTTTTTTGATCACCTCCCGTTCCTTTGGATCTAATTGAGAAGGCAGCTCGGCTTCATTTGTAGCGCCCGTTTTGCGCAGTATAGATTGAATACGGGCGTAAGTATACTGAATAAACGGCCCTGTATTTCCTTGAAAGTCTACACTTTCTTTAGGATCGAATAAAATTCTCTTCTTGGGATCTACTTTTAAAATATAGTACTTCAATGCACCTAAACCGATGGTATGATAGAGTTGCTCTTTTTCGTCCTCCTCGAAATCATCGATCTTACCAAGTTCCTCCGATAGTTCTTTGGCTGTGGTGGCCATCTCGGCTACCAGGTCGTCTGCATCTACTACGGTTCCTTCGCGGCTCTTCATTTTACCACTTGGCAAGTCTACCATTCCATAACTCAAGTGGTAGAGGTGTTCTGCCCAGCTATAACCCAGTTTCTTTAAAATCAAGAACAGCACCTTAAAATGATAATCCTGTTCGTTTCCAACGGTATAAATCATCCCGTTGATGTCCGGTTGGTCCTTGACCCTTTGGATGGCCGTTCCTATGTCCTGGGTCATATAAACAGCAGTTCCATCGCTACGCAGAACAATCTTTTCGTCCAAACCATCTTCCGACAAGTCGCACCAAACAGAGCCATCTTCTTTTTTAAAGAATACTCCGTTGGCCAAACCTTCGGCTATGTTGTCCTTCCCTAAAAGGTAGGTATTGCTTTCGTAATAGTAACTATCAAAATCGACTCCTATGGCTTTATAAGTAGCGTCGAAACCTTTGTACACCCATCCATTCATGGTCTTCCAAAGCGATACAGTCTCAGGGTCTCCAGCTTCCCACTTTAGCAGCATTTGCTGAGCCTCTTTTAGGATAGGCGCCTCCTTTTTTGCTGCCTCGGCATCCATCCCTTCGGCCACTAAAGCTTCTATTTCCTTTTTATATTCTTTGTCGAAACGGACATAGTAATTCCCCACCAATTTATCGCCTTTTAAGCCGCTAGACTGGGGTGTTTCGCCATCGCCATATCGTTTCCAGGCTAACATGCTTTTACAGATATGGATCCCTCTATCGTTGATGATTTGGGTTTTATAGACAGTATGGCCAGCTGCTTTTAAAATCTCGGCCACGCTATAGCCCAATAGTACATTACGAATATGGCCTAAATGCAGCGGTTTATTGGTGTTGGGAGAAGCATATTCTACCATGGTCACTCGATCGCTTTTGGCATGAGTTCCAAAGGCACTAAAATCGCCCTGTCCTGCCACAAAATCGATAAAAAAACGGTCGGCAATCACCAAGTTTAAAAAGCCCTTAACCACATTAAAGCCTGTCACCTCTTCTACCTCTTTGGTAAGGTAAGTACCGATGGTCTCCCCGATCTGCACCGGGTTCCCTTTTACCACGCGTAACATCGGGAATACCACCACTGTGATATCGCCTTCGAATTCCCTGCGAGTGGCCTGAAATTCTACCTGTTCCAACTGGGCCCCGTAAGCCTGGCTTACGGCTGCCTTAATGTGTCCGGTTAATAGTTCCTGTAACACTGATGTACGCTTTGAATGGTTAATAATAGCCTTGGTAGGCCCGCTTTATATGCGGGCAAAGATACTACAAAATTGCACGATTTATTCAGCTAAACCAAGCCACTCGAAATGTCCTTAAAGAAACCTATTCTTAACCTTGTACTAATGAAATAATACCATGGCTGCTGTTGCTTTGCAAATAAAAACATGGACATTTTTCTATATGTATTTGCCGCCTTGTTTTCTGTGATTAATCCTTTGGGGACCGTCCCCGTTTTTGTTGGTTTAACGAGTCAGGAAAGCATCCCAGAGCGAAATAAAACTGCCCTGCTAACCAGTATTAATGTCCTGGTTATTTTGGTCATTTCTTTTTTTGCTGGGACCTCCCTCTTAAAATTCTTCGGAATTGGGTTAGACGCCTTGCGCATCGCAGGCGGGATGATTATCGTTTCTTCTGGTTTTGCCCTTTTAAGCGGAAATTTTTCTAAACACAAAGGGATGAAGAACAAAAGGGTCAAAAAGGACCTGGAGAATCGCGAACGTTTGTCTTTAACTCCTTTGGCCATTCCAATGTTGGCAGGGCCTGGGTCCATTTCACTGCTTATCAGTTATCAGCAAGAATATACTAGGAGTCTTGAAATACTTTTGATAATGGGCGCCATTATTGCAGTGGGGATCAGTGTTTTTATCATCTTGCGGTCTGCGCATTACATAAGCAAAGCATTGGGAGCATCTGGAATAAATGCAATCTCACGAGTAGTAGGGTTTGTTGTAATCTCCATAGGGATACAATACATAACGAGTGCGATAGCGAACTTAGTCGCCGAATGGATTTAAGCCCTTCTGGATCGGGCAAAGCTAGAGCCCAACAATACTAAGACGCCTAATAGCATCTTGGAGGTATTTTGGTCTCCGTCGGCGGTGATCCAGCCATACAGACCCCACCCGATTAAAAACAGCCCTCCGGCCAGCAATATGGCTCTAAGCAATTTCAAGCTTGGTCTCTTTAGGTAAAAATATTTCTGCCATCATACAACGAGCACTCCCGCCACCACAAGTCTCTATAGTGTTCAAATCTGAACGCAGAATATGGCAGTGTTTTTTAATCAGTCCGATTTGCTGAGCATCTAAACTTCTATAAGCCGCTCCACTCATCACCATAAACTTATCCCCACGGTCGTTTTTAAGCTGAAGCATATTCCCGGCAAACTGATGCATCTGTGCTTCGGTTATGGCCAGTATTTCTTTGCCTGTACTTCTGATATGGTGTATTAAGTTTTTACGCTCTCTTTTATCGTCAATACTATCTAGGCACACGACCGCAAACTTCTCTGCGAGGGCCATCATCACATTGGTGTGATAAATTTGTAGGCGTTCCTCTTTTACCGTCTGAAAAGCAGTAAACACCACAGGGTCGTACTCAAAATCTTCGCAAAATTCTATAAAAAGCTCTTCATCGGCTCGGGGCGACAAAGCGCAATACGCTTTTTTGTTCTCTCGGTCCAGCAGAAGACTCCCTGTGCCTTCCAAATAGATAAATTCTTCCTCTGCACTGGTATAATCTACCACTTGCTCTATGCGGAAGCCTTCCTCTTCTATTGTGGCCAATAAGTCTTCCCTACGTTCTCTCCGCCGATTTTCGGCAAACATCGGATAGAGCCCTACCGTGCCGTCCGAATGAAAACTCACCCAGTTGTTTGGAAAGATAGAATCTGGCGTATTGTTTTCTTTGATATCATCGGCTACAATGACACGAATCCCAGCCTCACGCAGCTTTGCTACAAAAGCATCAAATTCTTCTTGAGCCCTCAGGTTGACGGCTTCTGGAGTCCCTCCTATTTCTTCCTGGAAAAAGTTATTTACGGCGGTCTCTTCGTTCATACGGAAGGCCACCGGGCGGATCATCAAAATGGTATCGGTAATCTGTGCTTGCAAGGGTAATAGTATTGAATGGTAATTGACAAATTTAATGCAAATCCACTATTCTAATAACAATAAAATCGCACGAATTATGTACCTTAAATAGAAATTTTTAGATAGTGACCGAAAAACAAAAAATGCTCGCAGAAGCGCTCTACGATCCCCTCGAACCCATTTTGGTAGAAGAGCGTCATAGGGCGCGATTGCTCTTCCAAAAAATCAATGGGTTAGACGAAGATCAAAAAGCCCAGCGAAACGCTTTGTTTTCGGAACTCTTAGGCTCGGTTGGCGAGGGATTATGGATAGAACCGCCTTTTTATTGCGACTACGGCTATAACATCACCGCGGGCAAGAACCTGTTTTTAAATTTCGACTGCTGCATCTTGGATGTCTGCCCGGTTCGCTTTGGTGACCGCGTGATGTTAGGACCGGGTGTTCATATTTATACAGCCACACACCCATTAGAGGCTAAGGCGCGAAATTCCGGCAAGGAATTTGGCAAAGCCATTGTTATCGGCAACGATGTTTGGATAGGTGGTGGGGCCATTATTTGCCCTGGGGTAACCATCGGAAATGGAGTGGTAATAGGAGCTGGAGCTGTGGTTACCAAAGACATCCCGGATAATGTATTTGTCGGTGGAAATCCTGCGAAGATTATTAAACAAATCGACCAATAATTAAGACCCCTTTGGGAATAAAATGGAGGCCTTTCTTCGTAACTTTGCGGCAAAATTTAGAAGATGACTACACACCCCTGGCACGATATCAGTATAGGCGATCAAGCCCCTCAACAAGTAAAGGGAATCGTAGAGATTCCGCGAAATAGCAGAGCTAAATACGAGTTGGACAAAGAATCTGGAATGTTGATTCTAGATAGGGTTTTATACTCTTCCATCAACTACCCGGCCAACTATGGATTTATCCCGCAGACCTATTGTGACGATGGGGATCCACTCGACATTTTAATCCTTTCGCAAATCGACATCGTACCCATGTGTTTGGTAGAAGCCAAGGTAATTGGAGTGATGCGCATGATGGATGGCGGCGAGATGGACGACAAGATTATCGCAGTAGCTTCTAATGATATGAGCGTAAACCACATGAACAATGTAGAAGACCTTCCTCCACATTGGTTAAAAGAATTGCGCAGCTTCTTCGAAGATTACAAAAAACTAGAGCATAAGTCTGTGGTAGTAGAAGAAATTCAAAACCGCGAAGTTGCCCTAAAAGTTGTAGAGCAAAGTATTATAGACTACAACGAGAAGTTCGGTAAATTTTAATCCCGAATTAAGGGTAAGGTAGAACAGCGTAACAAGCCTTCCTGTTTAGCGATTTCTGCGTAAGGCACTTCTTCTACGGTAAAACCATTTGCGCGCAGCCAATTGTTTAATCGCGTAAAATTTTGCTCAGAAATTACTACGGTTTCAGAGATAGAGAACACATTGCTACACATGTGAAACATCTCGTCTTTGTCTATAAAAAAACAATTCTCTTCGCCAAATAAATCGACCAACCATTGGCATTGATCTTGATCTAAAAAGCCTTCGCGATGAACAATAGCCTTGCCTTGCCCTAAAGGCTGGAAACAGCAATCCAAATGCAGCGCATTATCGCGGGCCACCGTATTCGATTTTCTTAATTCGAAACCTTTTACCACCTTATCTGGAAATGTTTCTTGTAGGCTTTTTACTGCTTCGGTATTTGTTCGGGCAGTAATATAATCGGGATAATCGGCTCCGCTATAAGTACCGACAAATATGTAATCGCCCCAAGGCATAACATCGCCGCCTTCTACATGGGCATTTTCTGGAAATTCGATACGATTCTCTAAGGCAATCTGCTCCCAGATATAACCGATGGCTTCGAACTCTTCCTCTCGATCAGGCAAAATGTTAGAACGCACCATTTTATCGCCTATCACAAAGGCGATATCTCGTGCAAAGATCTGGTTGCAGTTCTCGATCACTTCTGGCCTGTAAACCGTTACATCGTACTTTTTAAAAACGGCGGCCACGGCCTCCATTTCTTTTACCATGTCTGCCTCTACGGGGTAAGTTCCAGCCTTGATGTGCATGGCCGATTTAGGATCGTAGGCATCTTCTAACTTAGGAGTTGGCCCATTGCTTATCGCCGTTCCTAGAACCACTGCCCGCAAACGGGATACTTCATCATTTACATTTAGTTGGATCATGCTATAATAAATATAAAAAAGCATCCCAAACGGGATGCTTTTAAATGATGCTTGTTTATCGGAAATCGATGTCTTTAAACGCCCGGTGGTTTTCACCGATGTAGATCTGACGTGGTCTGCCGATAGGCTCTTTGCGCAGGCGCATTTCCTTCCATTGTGCAATCCAACCTGGCAAACGACCCAATGCGAACATAGGGGTGAACATCTCTACGGGAATGCCCATAGAACGATAGATAATACCCGAATAGAAATCGACATTTGGATAAAGTTTACGATCTACAAAGTACGGATCGCTTAATGCTTCTTGCTCGAGGCCTTTGGCGATGTCCAAAACAGGATCATCTACACCCAGGTCTGTCAAAACCTCGTCTGCGGCCACCTTGATGATGCGCGCACGAGGGTCAAAGTTTTTATAAACACGATGTCCAAAGCCCATTAAACGGAATGGATCACTTTTGTCTTTGGCCTTGGCCATATACTTTTTGGTATCGCCACCATCTTCTTTGATAGCTTCGAGCATTTCGATGACCGCTTGGTTGGCACCTCCATGAAGTGGCCCCCAAAGGGCATTGATCCCTGCAGAAAGCGAGGCGAACAAACCAGCATGAGAAGAACCAACAATACGTACCGTAGAGGTCGAGCAATTTTGCTCGTGATCCCCATGTAGTATAAGTAGTTTGTCTAGCGCGTTGACAACTACAGGGTTTGAGTTGTATCCCCCGCTAGGGCTCTTAAACATCATTTTAACGAAGTTGTCTACATAGCCTAAGCTATCATCACCATAGTCTAGTGGCAAGCCTGCATTTTTGCGATAAGCCCAAGCCGTCAAAACCGGGAATTTACCCATGATGCGCACAATGGCGTTGTACATCTCTTCTTCGCTATCTACATTCACAGAAGAGGGGTTAAACGCAATTAGGGCCGAGGTTAAAGACGATAACACGCCCATTGGGTGGGCAGATTTTGGGAAACCGTCCAATATTTTTTTAACGTCCTCATCAACATGAGACTGCGCCTTGATATCCGAATGAAATTTGTCTAATTCTTCACGGGTAGGTAACTCGCCAAAAATAAGCAGATAGGCTACTTCTAAGAAATCTGCCTTTTCGGCCAATTCTTCGATAGAATATCCTCTGTAACGCAAAATGCCTTCTTCCCCATTAAGAAAGGTAATAGCACTTTCGCAGGATCCGGTATTCTTAAATCCAGGATCGATGGTTGTCACTCCCGAAGTTACACCACGCAAAGACTTAATGTCTATAGCCAATTCGTTCTCTGTACCCTCGATAACAGGAAACTCATACTTCTCGCCGTCGATCTCGAGTGTTGCTATTCTCGCCATAAAAAAAATTTGAATGTAGTTTTTAAAAGGATTGCTAAATTACGAAAAATTGCCCGATTTTTTGGATTGTAAGCAATCAGAGTTGGGTTAAAAAATACTTAATTGTCAATTCCGCAAGGACATAAAAAAACCCTGTAGCGCGGGTAAAATAGAGCGAGGCTCGATATACGGCACTACAGGGCAAATCTGTTTTGACCTAATCTTAGATCTTAAAGGCGTTTCTACCAGGGAAGTAGGCTACCATATCCAACTCCTCTTCTATTCTAAGTAATTGGTTGTATTTGGCCATCCGGTCGCTTCTAGACGCAGACCCTGTTTTGATCTGCCCCGTGTTAAGTGCCACGGCCAAATCTGCGATGGTGTTGTCTTCTGTCTCTCCACTTCTGTGCGACATCACAGAGGTATATCCAGCATTGTGCGCCATATTCACAGCCGCAATGGTTTCGCTTAGCGTTCCGATTTGGTTTACTTTAATCAGGATGCTGTTGGCGATGCCTTCGTTTATTCCTCTAGACAGGCGCTCTACATTGGTAACAAACAAATCGTCACCAACCAGTTGCACCTTATCCCCGATTTGTTCGGTAAGGTACTTCCAACCTTCCCAGTCGTTTTCGTCCATTCCATCTTCTATGGATATAATGGGATACTTTTCTGCAAGTTCGGCTAAGTAGTCCGCCTGCGCTTTAGAGTCGCGTATCTTTCCATTAGGACCTTCAAATTTGCTGTAATCGTATTTTCCGTCTACGTAAAACTCTGCACTGGCACAATCGAGGGCGATCATAATCTCGTCCCCGAATTTATAACCAGCGTTAGCCGTAGCCTTGGCGATGGTCTCTATAGCGTCTTCTGTTCCGTCAAGTGCAGGAGCAAATCCTCCTTCGTCACCTACGGCTGTACTCAGGTTTCTATCGTGTAATACTTTCTTTAGTTGGTGGAAAATTTCCGAGCCCATCTTCATGGCTTCTGTAAAGGATTTTGCCGAGACCGGCATCACCATAAATTCTTGGAAAGCGATCGGGGCATCACTATGACTTCCACCATTGATAATATTCATCATAGGCAATGGCAGAGTCTTCCCGCTTACTCCGCCTACATAACGGTATAGCGATAATCCCAACTCGTTGGCCGCTGCCTTAGCAGCTGCCAATGAAACACCTAAAATGGCGTTGGCACCAAGCTTAGATTTATTCGGAGTGCCGTCTAGTTCGATCATGATCTGGTCTATGGTCTCTTGCTCAAAAACAGAAACCCCAAGCAGCGTTCCGGCAATCTTACCATTTACATTCTCCACAGCTTGCAAAACACCCTTCCCCATATAATCGGTTCCGCCGTCGCGAAGCTCTACTGCCTCGTGTTCTCCGGTAGAAGCCCCAGATGGAACGGCCGCACGGCCTAAAACACCGTTTTCTGTAATGACGTCTACCTCTACGGTTGGATTTCCTCTGGAGTCGAAAATCTGTCTAGCTCTAATGTCGATTATAATACTCATGATAGTTGATTAATTTAGATTGTGAAGATACAAAATGTTAGCCGAATCTATCCTCGAAAAGCCAAGTATAGCAAGGGATACAACGTTTTTTTAACACTATAACGTTTTCGTAAGACCATAAAAAAAAGCTCCTATACAGGAGCTTTTTCAGACTTGTGTGCTTTGATGTTATCTACAAACTGGTCGAATAGGTATTCGGCGTCGTGTGGACCCGGACTCGCTTCTGGGTGGTACTGCACAGAGAACACTGGTTTGTTCTTCATGGCGATTCCCGCAACAGTTTGGTCATTTAGATGAATATGGGTTATATCGATATCCGGATGCGCTTCTGTCTCTTCCCTGTTAATGGCGAAACCATGGTTCTGAGACGTAATCTCTCCTTTACCGGTAATCATATTTTTAATTGGGTGGTTAATCCCACGGTGACCGTGGTGCATCTTGTAGGTAGAAATACCATTCGCTAAAGCGATCACCTGATGTCCCAAACAAATTCCAAACAGAGGAGCATTCTTCTCTAAGATCTTCTTCGCTGTTTCTATAGATTGGGTAAGGGGTTCTGGGTCTCCTGGGCCATTAGAGAGAAAATAACCATCTGGTTGGAAACCATCCATTTCTTCTACGGTTGCATCGTAAGGAAAAACTTTTATGTAACAATCGCGTTTAGCGAAATTACGTAGGATGTTTTTCTTGATTCCGATATCTAAGGCAGAAATACGATAAGTCGCATTTTCGTCCCCAAAATAATAAGGCTCTTTGGTAGAAACCTTAGAAGCTAATTCCAGCCCTTTCATATCTGGGACCTCTGCCAATTGTTTCTTTAAGCTATCAATATTATCTACCTCTGTAGTGATTACAGCGTTCATAGCTCCATTATCGCGGATATAGCTTACCAACGCTCTGGTGTCTACATCGCTAATGGCTAGTAGATTGTTTTTGTCTAAAAACTCTTCTAAGGAGGCATCCGCATCTGGACGCGAATGGTGATAACTAAAATTTCTACAGATCAATCCGGCAATCTTTACACCTTCAGATTCTATTTCTTCTGGATGAGTACCATAATTCCCAATGTGGGCGTTGGTAGTCACCATCAGCTGTCCAAAATAGGAAGGATCTGTAAAGATCTCCTGATACCCTGTCATACCTGTATTGAAGCATACTTCTCCAAATGCAGATCCTGTCTTTCCACCTACGGCTTTCCCACGAAAAATGGTGCCATCGGCCAATAAAATTAATGCGCTAGCTCTCTTTTGGTATTTCATTTAAAAAAAGTGTTTTGCAAAAATAGCATAAAAAAAGGGACCAACTTTAACAATTGGTCCCTGAGTTATTTACAATAGAAAGATCATTTATTCTTCCTCTTTGGTTGCAACATCTGCTACCGGCGCAGCAGCCTCGGCCGCCTTACCACCTCCACGACGAGAACGACGTGTCGATTTTTTCTTAGCTGGCTTACCAGCGTTGTATAGCTCGTTGTAATCAACCAATTCGATCATGGCCATATCGGCGTTATCCCCAAGTCGGTTCCCCAACTTGATGATACGTGTGTAACCGCCTGGACGCTCGCCTACCTTTACGGCAACATCGCGGAAAAGCTCTGTTACAGCATCCTTCTGACGAAGACGGCTAAAAACGATACGTCTGTTGTGCGTGGTGTCCTCTTTAGACTTGGTCACCAATGGCTCGATAAACTGTTGCAAAGCTTTGGCTTTGGCGACAGTGGTGTTGATTCGCTTGTGCTCGATCAAACTACAAGCCATGTTTGCCAACATGGACTTTCTATGCGCAGTCTTACGACTTAAATGATTGAATTTCTTTCCGTGTCTCATGACATTTACTTTTTAATCACCATCTTGCTCGACCCCTCCGGGGAGCAAAATATGATGTATTAATCTTTATCTAATTTATATTTTGAAAGGTCCATCCCAAAGTTCAATCCTTTGACATTTACCAGTTCTTCCAATTCGGTCAAAGACTTCTTTCCGAAGTTTCTGAATTTCATCAGATCGTTTTTGTTGTAAGAAACAAGGTCTCCTAGGGTGTCTACCTCTGCAGCCTTCAAACAGTTCAAGGCACGAACAGATAGATCCAAATCGATCAACTTGGTCTTTAACAACTGACGCATATGCAAGGACTCTTCATCGTAGGTCTCTGTCTGTGCGATCTCATCTGCCTCTAGGGTGATGCGCTCGTCAGAGAACAACATAAAGTGGTGAATCAAAGTCTTGGCCGCTTCTGTCAAGGCATCCTTAGGATGAATTGAACCATCGGTTACGATTTCGAATACCAATTTTTCGTAGTCGGTCTTTTGCTCTACACGGTAGTTCTCGATGCTATACTTCACATTCTTGATCGGTGTATAGATCGAATCTGTAAAGATGGTTCCAAGTGGCGCGTTGGCCTTCTTGTTCTCTTCAGCAGGAACATATCCACGTCCTTTCTCGATGGTGATCTCGAAATTAAGGTTCACCTTCGGATCCATGTTGCAAATCACTAGTTCCGGGTTCAATACCTGGAAACCAGAGATAAACTTCTGGAAGTCCCCAGCAGTCAACTGCTCGGCTCCGGACACAGAAATGGTCACAGTTTCATTATCGATTTCGTCGATTTGACGTTTAAATCGAACTTGTTTTAGGTTAAGCACAATCTCGGTAACATCTTCCACTACTCCTGCAATCGTTGAGAACTCGTGATCCACCCCTTCGATACGAACCGAAGTGATTGCGAAACCTTCCAATGAGGAAAGTAAAACGCGTCTAAGTGCGTTACCAACTGTCAAACCATAACCTGGCTCCAAAGGACGAAATTCGAATTTCCCCTCGAAGTCGGTCGAGTTGATCATGATAACTTTATCAGGCTTTTGAAAACTAAATACTGCCATAATGTGACTCCTGTGTGTTTAAGATTATTTAGAATACAATTCGACGATAAACTGCTCGTTGATGTTCTCCGGAATTTGGATTCGTTGAGGAACAGAAACGAAAGTACCTTCTTTGGTCTCGTTATTCCAAGTGATCCATTCGTAAACATGACTAGCGTTTGCCAACGAATTTTCAATGGCTTCTAGAGATTTTGACTTCTCACGAACCCCTACCACGTCACCTGCTTTTAGCTGGTAAGAAGGGATGTTTACCTTCTGCCCATTTACGGTGATGTGACGGTGTGATACCAACTGACGAGCAGCGCTACGTGTAGGAGCAATCCCCATACGAAACACTACGTTGTCTAGTCTAGACTCACATAGTTGCAACAGTACTTCACCAGTAATCCCGGTAGAAGCTGTCGCTTTTTTAAACATATTTCGGAATTGACGCTCCAATACACCGTAAGTGTACTTGGCTTTTTGCTTCTCTGCCAACTGGATGGCATATTCCGATTTCTTTCCACGACGACGGTTGTTACCGTGTTGCCCTGGAGGGTAATTTCTTTTCTCGAAAGATTTATCGTCACCAAAAATTGCTTCTCCGAACTTTCGGGCGATCTTAGTTTTAGGACCAGTATATCTTGCCATAAAATTTGATTTTTGAAGGGAGTGCTAAATTAAGGTCATCCTCTAGCGCTCTGATCCTTCTATTGATACTTATTGATTAATTAAACTCTTCTTCGTTTTGGAGGACGACATCCGTTATGCGGCATTGGAGTAACATCGATGATCTCTGTTACCTCGATTCCGTTGTTGTGGATGGTACGGATGGCAGATTCTCTACCATTTCCTGGTCCCTTAACGTATACTTTTACTTTACGCAAACCAGCTTCGTGTGCCGGTTTAACAGCATCTTCTGAAGCCAACTGAGCAGCGTAAGGAGTGTTTTTCTTAGATCCTCTAAAACCCATTTTACCGGCAGAAGACCAAGAGATTACATCTCCGTTCTTATTTGTTAGCGAGATGATGATGTTGTTGAAGGAAGCGGTAACATGTGCTTGACCGACAGACTCAACAACCACCTTGCGTTTCTTTGTATTTTTTGAGCTAGACTTTGCCATATCTCTAGGTATTATTTAGTCGCCTTCTTCTTGTTAGCAACAGTTTTACGTTTTCCTTTTCTAGTACGCGAGTTATTCTTAGTGCGCTGTCCTCTTAGTGGAAGACCTGCTCTGTGACGAATTCCTCGGTAACAACCGATGTCCATCAAGCGTTTGATGCTCAATTGAACTTCACTACGCAATTCACCTTCGATTTTGAACGAACCAACGGCCTCACGAATTTTCCCGATTTCATCATCGTTCCAATCGTTCACCTTTTTGTCCTCGTCAACTCCGGCTTTTTGTAGTATATCTAGGGCACGGCTCTTACCGATTCCAAAGATATACGTTAACGCGATTACACCCCTTTTCTGCTTCGGGATATCTACACCTGCGATTCTTGCCATAATTATCCTTGTCTTTGTTTGAACCTAGGGTTCTTTTTGTTAATTACATATAATCTGCCCTTTCTGCGTACGATCTTGCAGTCGGCACTTCTTTTCTTTACTGAAGCTCTTACTTTCATCTCTATTAGTATCTGTAAGTTATTCGAGCCTTGGTCAAATCGTAAGGGCTCATTTCTAGTTTTACTTTGTCTCCAGGTAATAATTTGATATAATGCATTCGCATCTTACCTGAAATATGCGCTGTCACAATGTGGCCGTTTTCCAATTCCACGCGGAACATGGCGTTCGATAACGCTTCTACGATGGTACCATCTTGTTCTATTGCGGGTTGTTTTGCCATTATGCTACTGCTTTACGGTTTTTACCAGACTTCATCAAGCCGTCGTAGTGACGATTTAACAGATACGAGTTTACTTGTTGCATGGTATCGATAGCCACCCCAACCATAATGAGTAGGGAGGTTCCACCATAAAACAAAGCCCAACCTTGCTGAATTCCCATCAACTTAACAACGAAGGCCGGGAAAATGGCGATCAATGCAAGGAAGATAGAACCAGGGAAGGTTATCTGAGACATGACACGGTCTAGGTATTCGGCGGTGTCCGTTCCAGGCTTGATGCCAGGAATAAACCCACCGTTTCTTTTTAGGTCGTCGGCCATTTTGTTCGTCGGAACAGTAATTGCCGTATAGAAATAGGTGAACACAATAATCAAGGCTGCGAACACTAAATTGTACCAAACACCAAAGATGTCACCAAAGGCCGCCTGTATGGTTTGGGCTGCTCCACTCTCTGGGAACAATCCTGCCACAGTTGCGGGCACAAACATAATCGCCTGAGCGAAGATGATCGGCATTACCCCAGAAGCGTTAAGCTTTAAAGGGATAAACTGACGGGCGCCAAAGATGTTCTTTTCGTATCCACCACTAGCGGTACGACGGGCATACTGTACGGGGATCTTACGAACCGCCATTACCAGCATGACACTAGCAAGGATTATCACAAACCAGATCACTAATTCGATCAGGATAAGGATTAGCCCTCCGTTAGATTGGAATACTCTAGAATCGATCTCCTGGATAAAGGATACCGGAAGGGTAGCGATGATACCAACCATAATCAGGATGGATATACCATTACCAATTCCCTTGTCCGTAATCTTTTCTCCTAGCCACATGGCGAAGATACATCCGGTTACCAAGATTACTATAGAAGAAGCGATAAAGGTTACAGAGCTCTGTCCTAAGATAAAGGCTTCAGCTGGTACACCTAAGTATCCTAGCCCAGCCAAATAACTCGGCGCCTGTACCAAACAGATACCGATGGTTAACCAACGAGTGATCTGAGTGATTTTCTTTCTTCCACTTTCTCCTTCTTTCTGAAGCTTTTGTAGATAGGGTACTGCAATCTGCATTAATTGAACCACGATCGAAGCAGAGATATAAGGCATAATACCTAAAGCAAATACCGAAGCGTTGGCAAAAGCCCCTCCAGTAAAGGCGTTAAGCAGCCCTCCAATTCCACCTTGATCAAAGTTACCGGCAAAGTCGCCCAATCGCTCGGCGTCAATACCCGGCAATACTACCTGTGCACCAAAACGGTACACCAATAGAAGTCCCAAAGTAACCAAGATGCGGTTTCTTAGTTCCTCTATCTTGTAAACATTCTTTATGGTTTCAATGAATTTCATCCTATTTATAAAATTATAAGGTTACAGCTTCACCTCCAGCTGCCTCGATAGCGGCCTTGGCAGAGGCTGTAAATTTATGTGCGGTTACGGTTAGCTTGGCTTTTAGTTCTCCTCTTCCAAGGATCTTTACCATTTCGGTTTTACCGGCCAATCGTAAACTCACCATCGTATCGAAGTCGATACCATCTTTGATTTTCTTCTCGTCCACCAATTGTTGAAGGGTATCCAAGTTTACGCCTTGATACTCCTTGCGGTTGATGTTTGTGAATCCAAACTTAGGTACACGACGTTGCAAAGGCATTTGACCTCCTTCGAAACCTAGTTTCTTAGAATATCCAGAACGAGACTTGGCACCTTTATGACCACGAGTTGCAGTTCCTCCTTTACCGGAACCTTGCCCACGCCCAACGCGCTTGCCTTGTCTTTTTACCGAACCTTCTGCTGGTTTTAAGCTACTTAAATCCATTTCGAAAATATCTTATTTGGTCTCTACAGAAACCAGGTGATTAACTTTTTTTATCATACCAAGAATGTTTGGCGTATCCTGGTGCTCTACAGTCTGACCGATTTTCTTTAGGCCAAGGGCTTCGAGCGTTCGCTTTTGGTTTTGAGTACGTTTGATCGCACTTTTTACCTTAGTTACTTTGATTGTTGCCATCTTTCTTGAGTATTAACCTTTAAACAATTTCTCCAAAGAGATTCCACGTTGTTTGGCTACGGTCTGTGCAGAGCGCAACTGAAGCAAAGCGTCAAAAGTAGCCTTTACCACGTTATGTGGGTTAGACGATCCTTGCGACTTAGATAGTACGTCATGTACACCTACTGCCTCTAGTACGGCACGTACAGCACCTCCTGCGATTACCCCTGTACCGGGAGCAGCTGGTAGCAAGGTTACACGGGCTCCGCCGTATTTCCCTTTTTGTTCGTGTGGCAAAGTTGCCTTGTTCAATGGAATTCTTACCAAATTCTTTTTAGCGTCTTCGATCGCTTTGGCGATTGCACTGGCCACATCTTTGGACTTACCCAATCCGTGTCCTACTACACCATTCTCGTCTCCTACAACTACAATAGCCGAAAATCCGAAAGCTCTACCCCCTTTGGTCACTTTGGTAACACGTTGTACCCCAACCAAACGGTCTTTTAATTCAAGACCTCCGGGTTTTACAGTTTCTACGTTCTTATAATCCTGATACATACTACTTAGAATTTTAGACCGCCCTCACGAGCGCCTTCGGCTAATGATTTAACTCTTCCGTGATACAAATATCCTCCACGGTCAAAGGTTACAGACTCGACTCCAGCTTTAATCGCTTTCTCTGCGATAGCCTTTCCTACCAACTTGGCAGCATCGGTCTTGTTCATGTCTTTTGCGTCAATTTCTTTGTCGCGAGAAGAAGCAGCAGTAATAGTCTTGCCGTTTACATCGTCGATCAATTGCGCATAGATCTCTTTATTGCTTCTGAATACAGCCAATCTTGGGCGTGCATCGGTACCACCAACCGTTTTTCTGATACGGAAACGGATACGTTCTCTTCTTTCAGTCTTAGATAATGCCATAACTTAAATGCCTTATGCAGACTTACCTGCTTTTCTTCTGATTTGCTCACCTACAAACTTGATCCCTTTTCCTTTGTAAGGTTCTGGCTTACGGAAGCTACGGATCTTGGCCGCCACTTGTCCTACCAGTTGTTTGTCATGAGAAGTTAATTTTACAATAGGATTCTTTCCTTTCTCACTAACGGTCTCTACTTTCACCTCTTGGGCTATGTTTAAGACAATGTTATGTGAGAATCCAACGGCCAAATCCAATTTTTGACCTTGGTTGCTTGCACGGTATCCAACTCCAACCAACTCCAATTCTTTAGTGAATCCTTTAGACACACCTTCGATCATGTTGTTGATCAGTGAGCGGTACAAACCATGCTTCGCTCTATGATCCTTAGCGTCTGATGGACGCTCGACCGTAATGGTCCCTTCTTCGATCTTTACGCTAACGTCGGTAAATTCCTGAGTTAACTCGCCTAGCTTCCCCTTAACGGTGATCACGTTTCCGTTTATCTCGGCTGTAACGCCTTCCGGGATGCTAACTGGGCTTTTTCCTATTCTTGACATTGCTCTAGTCTCTTTAAAATTAGTAAACGAAACACAGGACTTCACCTCCTACATTCTGAGAAGATGCCTGCTTCGCTGTCATTACTCCAGAAGAGGTTGACACGATGGCAATTCCCAATCCATTCAATACACGAGGCATTTCGTTAGCCCCAGAATACTTACGTAGACCTGGTTTACTCACTCTTTGAATTTTCTTGATCACCGGGTCTTTGGTCAATCGATCGTACTTAAGTGCGATCTTGATCGTCCCCTGTGGTCCTTTATCTTCCTCGAACTTGTAACTAAGTACGAATCCTTGGTCGAAAAGGATCTTGGTGATCTCTTTTTTCAATTTTGACGCTGGCACCTCTACTACGCGGTGTCCGGCGTGCACTGCATTTCTAACACGAGTTAGAAAATCTGCGATTGGATCTGTTGTCATTTATATATAATTGCGGATGTGGTTTTTGGATCCCTCCAAACCTTCAACCAGTTCATTATTAATTTACCAGCTGGCCTTACGTACCCCTGGAATCAATCCTTTGTTTGCCATTTCGCGGAACATTACACGCGAAAGACCAAACTGTCTCATGTAGCCTTTAGGACGTCCGGTTAGCTTGCAACGGTTGTGCATGCGGATCGGAGAAGCATTTTTTGGCAATTTTTGAAGTGCTTCGTAGTCGCCAGCCTCTTTAAGGGCTTTGCGCTTTTCTGCATACTTCGCTACCGTTTTTGCTCTTTTAACCTCACGGGCTTTCATTGATTCTTTAGCCATCTTAGTTCTTTTTAAAAGGTAAACCTAGTTCGCTCAATAGTGATTTCGCTTCCTTGTCTGTATCGGCAGAGGTTACGAAAGTGATGTTCATTCCATCGATCTTCTTAACCTTGTCGATATCGACTTCTGGAAAGATAATCTGCTCGGTAACTCCAAGAGAATAATTCCCTCTTCCGTCAAACCCAGTAGCTTTAATCCCTCCAAAATCACGTACCCGCGGAAGGGCAGTGGTTATCAATCGATCTAGGAATTCGTACATACGCTCCCCACGAAGGGTCACTTTGGCACCGATCGGCATTCCCTTACGAAGCTTAAAGCTCGCCACGTCCTTCTTGGAAATGGTAGAGATTGCTTTCTGACCGGTGATCATGGTCAATTCATCGATAGAGTACTCGATCAGTTTCTTATCGGCAACAGCGTTACCAATACCACGAGATACTACGATGCTATTCAACTTAGGAACCTGCATAACGTTCTTGTATCCGAATTCGTCGGTCAAGGCGTTAATCACGCGGCTCTTATATTCTTCCTTTAGTCTTGGTGTATATCCCATAACTACAATACTTGTTTCGATTTTTTAGCAACACGTACCTTCTTACCGTCTCTGATCTCCGAGCCTACGCGAGTTGCCTCGCCAGACTTTGGATCGATCAACGAAAGGTTGGATACATGGATAGGAGCTTCTTTTTCGGTAATTCCCCCTTGCGGGTTAGCAGCACTTGGTTTGTCGTGCTTCTTCACCATATTCACTCCTTCTACAATGGCCTTGTTCTTATCACGGAAAATACGTAGTACAGTCCCTTGAGTTCCTTTGTGGTCCCCAGCGGTAACGATTACGTTGTCTCCCGTTCTGATATTAAGCTTTCCCATCTTTCTTCAGGTATTAAAGCACCTCGGGTGCCAATGATACGATTTTCATAAACTGCTTGTCACGAAGCTCACGAGCAACCGGACCAAACACACGTGTACCTCTCATCTCCCCTTGAGGACCAAGAAGAACACAGGCGTTGTCGTCAAAACGGATATAAGATCCATCTGGTCGTCTAACTTCTTTCACGGTACGAACCACAACAGCGGTAGAAACAGTACCTTTTTTGATGTTTCCGTTTGGAGTTGCCTCTTTAACGGTTACAACGATCTTGTCACCAATGGAGGCATAACGCTTCTTGGTTCCTCCTAGCACACGGATGGTAAGGACTTCCTTAGCTCCGGTGTTGTCTGCAACTTTAAGTCTGGATTCTTGTTGTACCATGGTTACTTAGCTCTTTCTATGATTTCTACTAGTCTCCAACTCTTGGTTTTACTTAAAGGTCGTGTCTCCATGATCTTTACAGTATCTCCTTCGTTGCAGTCGTTCTGCTCATCGTGTGCGACATATTTCTTAGTCTTCAACACGAACTTTCCGTACATAGGGTGTTTTACTTTCTTCACCTCGCTCACAACGATAGACTTCTCCATCTTGTTGCTGGTTACTACCCCGATACGTTCTTTTCTTAAATTTCGTTTTTCCATCTTTCAGCTTCGTACAATTATTGCACCTCTCTTTTAGTTAGTTCTGTCGCAATTCGAGCAATGGATCTTTTGAATCCTCTTAATTGAATTGGATTTTCCAAGGGTGATATAGCGTGGGCTATTCTAAGGTCGGACAAGGACTTCTTGTACTCGGCGATCTTTTCTTGCAGCTCCGCTGTCGATGATTCTCTTATTTCCGATTGTTTCATGATCTCAAAAATTAAGCTTGATAGTCTCTGGAAATGATGAACTTAGTCTTTACAGGTAACTTCTGTGCAGCAAGGCGCAAAGCCTCTTTCGCAACGTCATGCGGTACGCCTGACACTTCGAATAATACACGACCTGGTTTAACTACGGCAGCCCAATATTCTACAGCTCCCTTTCCTTTACCCATACGAACCTCAAGAGGTTTCTTAGTAATAGGCTTGTCTGGGAAGATCATGATCCATAGGGATCCTTCACGCTTCATATAACGGGTAGCGGCAATACGCGCTGCCTCGATCTGACGGGCTGTCAGGAAATTCGAATCCAAAGACTTGATACCAAAAGTTCCGTACGAAAGCTGGCTACCTCTACCGGCATTACCCTTCATACGGCCTTTTTGTTGTTTACGGTATTTTGTTCTTTTCGGTTGTAACATTTTCTGTGTTCTTTAAAAAATTACTTTCTGTTACGACGTGATTTGTTACCACCTCGGCCAGAACCGCCTTTACCACCTTTTTTGGATAAACCAACTAGTGGAGAAAGCTCTCTTTTACCATATACCTCACCTTTCATGATCCATACTTTTACACCCAGTCTACCATAAGTAGTGTGGGCTTCTACCAAAGCATAGTCGATGTCGGCTCTAAAGGTCGACAAAGGAATACGTCCGTCTTTGTACGCTTCATTACGAGCCATTTCTGCCCCGTTCAAACGTCCAGAGATCTGGATTTTGATACCCTCTGCATTCATACGCATTGCAGCAGCAATAGCCATCTTGATCGCACGACGATACGAGATACGATTCTCGATCTGACGAGCGATGCTGGCTGCTACCAATGTTGCGTCTAGTTCAGGTCTTTTTATCTCATGGATATTAATCTGAACCTCTTTTCCGGTGATCTTCTTAAGCTCTTCTTTTAGCTTGTCTACCTCTTGTCCACCTTTCCCGATAATAATACCAGGACGGGCAGTAGTGATAGTAACGGTTACAAGCTTCAAAGTGCGCTCGATGATCACACGTGAAACACTAGCCTTGCTTAAACGAGCATGAACATACTTTCGAATCTTGTCGTCTTCGGCCAATTTATCGCCGTAGTCGTTACCTCCGTACCAGTTGGATTCCCATCCTCTGATGATACCAAGGCGATTCCCGATTGGATTTGTCTTCTGTCCCATTTAAATCTAGCTTTGTGTGTTATCGTTAGCTGCCAAAACCAATGTTACGTGGTTGGAGCGTTTTCTAATTCGGTGTGCACGTCCCTGTGGGGCAGTACGCAGTCTTTTCAACATAGTACCTCCGTCCACACGGATTTCCTTCACAAAAAGATCGGCATCTTCTACAGAAGCGTCTTCGTTTTTGGCTTGCCAGTTGGCAATGGCCGAAAGCAACAACTTCTCTAGTCTTCTAGAAGCCTCTTTTTGGCTGAATCTTAAAATATTAAGCGCTTTGTCTACCTTCTCGCCACGCACCTGGTCTGCAACCAAACGCATTTTACGCGGGGAAGTAGGACAATTGTTCAACTTAGCGAAATACTGTGATTTCTTCGCTTCCTTGATCTGTTCTGCTCTTTCTCTCTTTCGAACTCCCATGGCTTACTATTTTTTACCTTTATTCTTAGCACCTGCATGACCACGGAATGATCTTGTCGGTGAAAATTCTCCTAGTTTATGTCCTACCATGTTCTCGGTTACATATACAGGTACAAATTGACGCCCGTTATGAACCGCGATGGTTTGACCAACGAAATCAGGAGTGATCATAGAAGCGCGCGACCAAGTTTTGATAACGGTCTTCTTGTTAGACTCCACATTTTGATGGACTTTCTTCTCTAGCTTGTAGTGAACGTATGGTCCCTTTTTTAATGATCTTGCCATAGCTTATTTCTTTCTACGTTCGATAATGTGTTTATTACTCGCTTTAGTTTTAGAACGGGTTCTAAATCCTTTTGCAGGAATACCGTTTCTAGAACGTGGGTGTCCTCCAGAAGACTTCCCTTCTCCACCACCCATTGGGTGATCGACTGGGTTCATCACTACTGGTCTTGTTCTTGGACGTCTACCCAACCAACGTGAGCGACCGGCTTTACCAGATACAAGTAGCTGATGGTCACTGTTAGAAACAGCACCGATGGTAGCCATACATGTAATAAGGATCATACGAGTCTCTCCAGAAGGAAGCTTTACAGTAGCGTACTTACCATCTCGTGCCATCAACTGAGCAAAAGCACCAGCAGAACGAGCCATAACAGCTCCTTGTCCAGGGCGCAACTCGATGCAAGAAATAATAGTACCTAGTGGAATGTTGGCAAGGGTCATTGCGTTACCGATCTCTGGAGCTACTTTCTCTCCAGATACGATGTTCTGACCTACTTGAAGACCGTTTTGAGCGATCACATAACGCTTCTCACCATCTTGGTAGTTAAGCAATGCGATAAACGCTGTACGGTTTGGATCGTATTCTATTGTGGCAACAGTAGCAGGAATACCCTGCTTGTCGCGCTTGAAATCGATAATTCGATAACGGCGTTTATGACCACCACCTTTGTAGCGCATGGTCATTTTACCTTGACTGTTTCGACCTCCAGAACGTTTTTTCGGAGCCAATAGGCTTTTTTCCGGCTTATCAGTAGTGATTGCGTCAAATCCATTCACTACTCTAAAACGCTGTCCTGGGGTGATCGGTTTTAATTTTCTTACTGACATCTTTCGTCTTTTTTATCTAAACCGAAGTTTAGATGTTTGCGTAAAAATCAATTGTATCACCTTCCGCCACCTGTACAACCGCTTTCTTATAAGCGTTTGTTTTACCAGTTTGGATCCCTGTCTTCGTATAACGAACAGAGCGATCTGGGCGGACATTCATTGTGCGAACTGAAGTAACAGAAACTCCGTAGGCAGCCTCGACTGCCTGCTTGATTTCTATCTTATTCGCCTTCTGATTAACTACAAAACCGTAACGGTTGAACACCTCGGCATCGTTTGTAGCTTTCTCTGTAATAATAGGTTTAATTAAGATATCCATCTTGAATCTATTTACTTAAGTTACTTTCAATTCCTTCCAAAGAACCTTCAAACAACACGACGCTGTTTGCGTTCATAATTTTGTAAGTGCTTAATTCTGAGTTAGTTACAACTTCAGTGCTCTTCAAATTACGAGACGACAAATATACGTTATTATTTGACTCTCCCAACACTATCAAAGACTTTTTGTTTTCAAGTCCCAGGTTCTTAAGGATCTGCGTAAATTCTGCAGTCTTAGGAGCCTCCATCGTAAAGTCCTCAACCACAACGATATTCTTATCTGTTGCTTTCAGCGTAAGGGCAGATTTACGTGCCAAACGCTTAAGGTTTTTGTTCAATTTAAAAGAGTAACTACGCGGTCTTGGACCGAACATTCTTCCTCCTCCTTTAAACACACCAGACTTGATACTTCCCGCACGGGCAGTTCCAGTTCCTTTTTGCTTCTTGATCTTACGAGTACTACCCGTAATCTCTCCACGCTCCTTAGCCTTGTGCGTTCCTTGACGCTGGTTGGCTAGGTATTGTTTTACATCTAAGTAAACTGCATGGTTGCTTGGCTCGATACCATAGACTTCCTTAGAAAGGTCTGCCTTTCTTCCGGTGTCTTTTCCGTTCTTATCTACTACAGCTACTTTCATTATTTCTGAATCGTTACATAAGCGTTCTTGTGTCCAGGAACACACCCTTTCACAACAAGTAGGTTCTTTTCAGCAACTACTTTTAACACTCTTAGGTTTTGAACTTTCACTTTTTCGTTCCCCATTTGACCAGCCATCTTCATCCCTTTGAATACTCTTGCAGGATAAGATGCAGCACCAATCGAACCAGGAGCTCTTAAACGGTTATGCTGACCGTGAGTCGCCTGACCCACCCCGGCAAATCCGTGGCGTTTTACCACCCCTTGGAAACCTTTACCTTTACTGGTACCGGCTACATCGACAAATTCGCCTTCCTCGAAGTGTTCTACGGTGATAGAATCACCTAATTTATACTCCTCTTCAAATCCTTGGAACTCGACAACTTTGTACTTAGCAACAGTACCTGCTTTCTTGGCGTGGCCTTCGGCAGCTTTGTTTGCAGTCTTCTTGTCATCGAAACCAAGTTGAAGAGCTTCATACCCGTCAACCTCTTTGGTTCTGACTTGGGTAACAACACAGGGACCTGCTTCGATGACGGTACATGGGATGTTCTTCCCGTTCTCGTCAAAAAGGCTGGTCATTCCTATCTTTCTTCCAATTAACCCAGACATAGTTATTATTATTAATTATTAATTCACTTTTAGCTTTCGGAAACTCCTGTTAAAAAAACAGGGTCAAAATAACTTCAACCCTGAATTTATCTTGTTTCCGTTTTTCCTTCGCTCGCAGCTCGGGACATGTTTATCCCGAACTTGATTCGGGATCTCAAACATTGATCCCGATCTTCATCGGGATGGTAATAAATGTCTTAACTAGACTTTTATTTCCACTTCTACTCCACTTGGCAATTCCAATTTCATCAAAGCATCGATGGTCTTGGAAGAAGAGCTATAGATATCCAACAAGCGCTTATAAGAACTTAGTTGGAACTGCTCTCTACTCTTCTTGTTCACGTGAGGTGAACGTAGCACGGTAAAGATTTTCTTGTGTGTTGGTAGTGGGATTGGCCCAGTTACAACAGCACCGGTACTTTTTACGGTCTTAACAATCTTCTCAGCAGATTTGTCTACCAAATTATGATCGTAAGATTTTAGCTTAATTCTAATTTTTTGACTCATTGCTGAAATATTATACGTTAGCGGTTCCTCTTGCTTCTGCTACAACTCCTTCAGCAATACTAGAAGGCGTCTCTGCATAGTGCGAGAATTCCATGGTCGAAGTTGCACGACCGGAAGACAAAGTTCTAAGAGTAGTTACATACCCGAACATTTCCGATAATGGCACTTCTGCCTTTACAACTTTAGCTCCTGCTCTATCGCCCATGTCATTTACCTGACCACGACGACGGTTAAGGTCTCCTACGATATCACCCATGTTTTCTTCTGGGGTCAATACTTCCAACTTCATAATCGGCTCCATGATAACCGCTCCAGCGGCTTTAGCAGCATTCTTAAATCCAAGCTTTGCAGCCAATTCAAAAGAAAGCTGATCGGAGTCAACAGGGTGGAAAGAACCATCCTTAAGAGTCACCTTCATCGCATCTACTTCGAATCCGGCCAATGGACCGTTCTTCATAGCAGCTTTGAAACCTTTCTCTACAGATGGAATGAATTCTTTAGGAATGTTACCACCTTTGATAACGTTCACAAAATCCAACCCTACTTTTCCTTCTTCGGCAGGCTCTAGTGTAAATACGATATCGGCAAATTTACCGCGACCACCTGTTTGCTTTTTGTAGACCTCTCTGTGGTCTGCAACACGCGTAATGGCTTCTTTGTACTCTACCTGAGGCTTACCTTGGTTTACTTCTACTTTGAACTCACGCTTCAAACGATCCACGATGATATCCAAGTGAAGCTCACCCATACCAGAGATTACTGTCTGTCCACTAGCTTCGTCGGTACGAACCTGGAAGGTTGGATCCTCTTCTGCCAATTTGGCTAGGGCCATCCCAAGTTTATCAACGTCAGCCTTAGTTTTAGGCTCTACAGCAATACCGATTACAGGATCTGGGAAATCCATAGATTCCAGTACAATCGGTGATTTCTCTGCCGTTAGCGTATCTCCTGTCTTGATGTCTTTAAACCCAACAGCAGCCCCGATATCACCAGCTTCGATAAAGTCGATGGCATTTTGCTTGTTAGAGTGCATCTGATAGATACGAGAGATACGTTCTTTTTTACCAGAACGGTTGTTCAATACATACGAACCGGCATCCAAACGACCTGAATACGCTCTAAAGAAAGCCAAACGACCTACGAATGGGTCTGTAGCGATCTTAAATGCAAGAGCAGCGAACGGCTCCTTTACATCAGGTTTTCTCAATTCTTCTTCTTCGGTGTCAGGATTCATCCCAACAATTCCTTCTTTGTCCACCGGAGATGGCAAGTAACGACAAACAGCGTCCAACAAGAATTGAACTCCTTTGTTTTTAAATGCAGATCCACAGATCATCGGGATGATAGACATATCCATTACAGCAGCACGTAGCGCAGCATGGACTTCATCCTCGGTGATAGAATCCTCATCCTCCATGTATTTCTCTAGAAGATCTTCGTCATAAGCAGCAACTTCCTCGATCAGTTTCCCGCGCAATTCTGCAGCTTCTTCTTTCAATTCTTCTGGAATGTCGATAACATCAAAAGTCGCTCCCTGTGTTTCGTCATGCCAAACGATGGCACGGTTCTTCACTAGGTCGACGATTCCTTTGAAATCCATCTCGTCTCCGATATTCATAACGATCGGTACAGCGTTGCTTCCAAGCATGTCCTTCACCTGCTGACAAACAGCCATGAAGTTAGAACCTTGACGGTCCATCTTGTTTACAAACCCGATACGTGGTACTTTATAGTTATCGGCCAATCTCCAGTTGGTTTCAGACTGAGGCTCAACACCATCAACGGCACTGAACAAGAAAACCAACCCGTCAAGTACACGTAAAGAACGGTTCACCTCTACGGTAAAGTCTACGTGACCAGGAGTATCGATAATATTGAAATGGTATCCCTTGGCATCAGCTGTTGGCTGCCCGTTTTCTGTTGGGAAGCTCCAGGTACAAGTAGTAGCAGCAGAAGTAATGGTAATACCACGCTCTTGCTCTTGCTCCATCCAGTCCATAGTAGCCGCACCGTCATGTACTTCACCGATCTTATGACTAACACCGGTATAGTATAGGATACGCTCTGTTGTTGTTGTCTTACCCGCGTCGATATGAGCGGCAATTCCAATGTTTCTAGTAAGTTTTAAATCTCTAGCCATTTTTCTTAGAATCTAAAGTGTGAGAATGCTTTATTGGCTTCTGCCATTTTGTGAGTATCCACTCTTTTCTTCACTGCTGCACCTTCTTCCTTAGCCGCTGCCAAGATTTCTGCTGCTAGCTTCTGAGCCATAGACTTTTCGTTACGCTTACGAGCGTATCCGATAATCCATTTCATGGCGGTAGAGATCTTGCGATCTGGTCTGATCTGTCTTGGAATTTGGAAGGTTGCTCCTCCCACTCGGCGGCTACGTACTTCTACGTGAGGCATTACGTTGGACAAAGCGTCCTTCCAAACCTCAAGCGCCGGTTTCTCGTCGTCTTGTTTTTTCTCTTCTACAATGGCAATTGCATCATAGAATATTTTGAAAGCCACCGACTTTTTCCCGTCCCACATCATGTTGTTGACAAAACGTGTCACCAACTTGTCGTTGAATTTAGGATCTGGTAAAAGCGGTCTTTTCTTGGCCTGTCTTTTTCTCATTTCTTCGTTTTAAAATCCTTAAAATTACTTCTTAGGGCGCTTGGCTCCGTACTTAGATCGTCGTTGTGTTCTTCCTTCGACACCAGCGGTATCCAAGGCTCCACGCACGATGTGGTATCTAACTCCCGGTAGGTCCTTAACCCGTCCGCCTCTAACCAATACTATCGAGTGCTCCTGTAAATTGTGTCCTTCGCCTCCGATGTATGCGTTTACCTCTTTTCCATTGGTCAAACGAACACGGGCTACTTTACGCATTGCCGAGTTCGGTTTCTTAGGAGTAGTGGTATATACACGCGTACACACTCCGCGACGTTGCGGACACGAATCCAAAGCAGCCGATTTACTCTTCTTGGTTATTTTGGCTCTTCCTTTTCGTACTAATTGTGAAATAGTTGGCATATAAAATCCTTGTTAAACTTAATTTTATTACATACTTAACCCTATAAAAGGGCGTGCAAAGGTAGAAATAAAATTACATTAAACCAACAGACAGAATTCAAAATTCACGTCAGATACAATTATTTAATTTAGAAATAAGATAAATCCCCCGATAGCGTTAGCTTTATACCCCAATTTCCTGTCGTTTTTATGCGAATTTCACAGCTTGTTTTATACCTTAATATATATATAGCGCTTTTTGGTGCGCTACAAGCACAGGAACTATCCCTTCAAATTAAACCCCTCGAACCCACCAATCAACATACCATTGACAGCTTGATAGTTATAAATAGGTTTGCTGATTTCAATAGTCTAAAAAACCAATATGAAGCCATCGGTGATCAATTGCTAAAGATGGGCTATCTAGACCTCGATCAAAAAACACTTCAACAACAATCCGACAACGAATATATAGGTAGAATAGAACTTGGTAATCGATGGAAGGAACTTCATTTGGTTTTTGACCCTGACTTATTTCCAGATCGAGTTTGGGAGCAACTAGACGTAGAAACCCAAAACGGCAGAGTAGTTTTACCCATAGAGCAGACTGAAGTAATCTTGCATGCTTTAAACGAATGGCTTATCGACCAGGGCGACCCCTTTGCCAATGTGCAACTCGCCGAACTTCAGAAGATAGACGCGCATCGCATGCAAGCTACTCTTGTGGGCACACAGCACGAGGCCCGAAACCTCGACGGGATTGTTATAAGGGGCTACGAAAAGTTTCCGAGGTCTTTTCTAAAGTATTATTCTGGAATACGCATAGGCAAACAGTTTGACCAGAAAAAACTACTGCAACAAAATGAACTGCTCAACAACCTTGGCTTCGTAAGCACAAGCAAAGCCCCCGAAGCTCTTTTTAGGGAAGACAGCACCAAGGTATACCTCTATCTCCAAAAAGAAAACAACAACCAGTTTGACGGTATTCTTGGTTTCGCTACCAACGAAGAAACCAACAAGCTCGAACTTAACGGATATTTAAACCTATTACTAAGCAACAACCTTAATTATGGAGAGCGTCTGCTGATCAACTACAAGGCAGATGGCAGAGAACAACAAAACCTAGAAGCCAACTTGTATATGCCCTTTATGTTCAAAACGCCGGTGGGAGTAGAACTAGGCCTTAAGATATTTAAAAGGGATAGTACCTTTTCTACTACAGAACAACTCGCCAAAGTCCATTATCAATCACATCCTACCACAAGGATCTTTGTAGGGTACCGCAGCCATCAATCGAGCAACTTATTAGACGAAAACCTTGCAGGCTTACCTGTAGAAGATTACCAGGCCAGGTATTTTATTGGTGGTATTAGTTATGCGGCACAACAAAGTTCTGCCTTTTTTCCTATTAAAACCTTTGCAGAACTAAGCCTCGATCTAGGTGACCGAGAAACAGATCTGGATAAACAAGATCAATTTCGGATACAAGCCGAACTCTATCACCAATTCCGCTTGAATTATAAAAACCGCGTCTTTTTAAGAAATACGACCGGAATCCTCTCTAGTGACACATATTTGACAAATGAATTATTTAGATTTGGTGGTATAAACAGTATCCGGGGTTTTAGCGAGAACAGCATAGACGCCTCTTTGTACACGGTATTGAATACGGAATATCGTTATTTGCTCAACGCCAACACCTATATCCACTCAGTCACAGACCTGGCGTTTTTTCAAAACCAGACTACCGACTTGGAAAGCGAACTTTTTAGCTTCGGAATTGGGATGGGATTACAGACTCGAGCAGGGGTATTAAAGTTCACAATTGCGAATGGTATTTCGGACGAACAAGATTTCAATTTTTCGACCACAAAAGTGCATTTAAGCCTGTCCTCACGCTTTTAAAACTCCCTAACAATAGCTTAACGTTTAGGTAAAAAAAAAACCAAATTTTAAGTTTAAAAAGTTGTGTAATTAACTTTTTATTGTGATTTTTGGCATTGGCTAATTCAAATAAATTATAAAATGAGAACAAAGTTTAGTGGAATTTTAACGCTATTACTGGCGTTTGTAGTGCAACTAACGTTCGCACAAGAAAAGACAATCACTGGAACGGTATCGGACGAAAATGCGCTGCCAATTCCAGGGGTTAATGTTATTGTACAAGGTACAGCTAACGGAACCCAGACAGACTTTGATGGTAATTACTCCATCAACGTCGACGTGGGACAAACCTTGGTGTATAGTTACGTAGGTTACAAGAATGTAGAAAGAGCGATCGGCGCTGCCGACTCCAACATCTCATTCAACATGGACCCTGACGTATCTGTACTGAACGAGGTGGTGGTTACTGGATTTGCCGTTAAAAAAGAGAAGAAAGCACTTGGGTACTCGGTATCTTCCATACAGGAAGAAGCGATCAAGGAAAGTCCACAGACTGACCTTACTCGTGTTTTACAAGGTAAGGCCGCTGGTCTTAACATTACTTCTCAAAACGGTTTATCAGGATCCGCCAACAAGGTCATCATCCGGGGTAGCAACTCCTTCTCTGGTGACAACAATGCATTGTATGTTATCGACGGGGTACCGATCAGTAACGACACCAACGAGGCCGGTAGTTTCGTGGATGGTAACATGGGATCTTCAAGATCTTTTGATATCGACCCGAACAATATCGAGCGTGTGGATATCTTGAAAGGTCTTGCCGCTACCACTCTATATGGTACGCAAGGACGTAACGGGGTAATCCTTATCACCACTAAAACGGGAAGTACTCGTGCTCAAAACACCAAACAGGAAGTTTCTATCTCTACTTCAGTTTTCGTAAACGAAGTAGCAGGCCTTCCAGATTACCAAGATTCTTTCGGGGGTGGTTTCGACCAAGCCTTCGGATGGTTCTATAGTAACTGGGGTCCTGGTTTTTACAGAGACGGACTAGGGGGATGGAATAGTGACCCTGCCTTCGATGAGAACGGTACGGTAGCTCACCCATACTCGACTTCTGCCTTCTTAGGAACAAACTATCCTGAGTATCAGGCCTTGTTTGAAGGCGAACGTTACGAGTGGAAACCTCGAAATAGTGTGGAGCAGTTCTTCGAAAAAGGATTAGCCGTGAACATGTCTGTTAGCGCTAGAGGACGTAGCGAGGATGGTAAATACGGGTACGGTGTTACATTTAGTAACCTTGACGAAGACGGATTTACTCCTGGCAACAATGTGAAGCGTGCCAACCTAACACTTGCTGGTGACGCCAAACTAGACAATGGAATCAACATTAAAGGGTCTATGACCTACACCAAAACAAACTTAAAAACTCCACCAGTAGCAGCTTCCTTTGGTAGTTCTGCAATCGGTGCAGGTTCTTCGATATTTGGTGACTTGTTCTATACTCCAAGAAGTATCGACTTCTTCGAGCTTCCATACGAATTGCCTGATGGGTCTTCGGTATACTACCGTGATGACAACGCCATCGAGCACCCACTTTGGACTGTGAACAACTCTTTGTTTACTCAGCTTACTAACCGTATCAACGGTTATGCAGCAATCGACTATAACATCAACGACAACTTGAACATCCTTTACCAAGGATCTATCGACGTATACTCCGAGGACAGCGTAAGCCGTCAGAACAAAGGTGGTATCTTCGCTAACACTGGTTTCTATAACACGACCAATGTTACCAACACCATTTTTGATCACCGTATCGTTCTTTCTGGTAACGGATATAGCTTTGTTGATGACCAGTTAAACATGAACTTCTCTTTGGGTGCTACTTCACGTGCTGACGACTACAACTTAGTTGGGTTGAACAGTAGTGGGCAGCAGGTATTCGATTTCTTCGACCACTCTAACTTTCTTGGTCGCGGACAAAGTGAATTCCACCAAAGAAGAAACATCGTTGGTTTGTTCGGTCAGCTATTATTTGACTGGGACAACTACCTATTTGTTAACTTCTCTGGAAGAAATGACTGGGTATCTAACGCAAACAACAACTCATTGTTCTACCCATCTGTTAGTGCATCGTTTGTACCAACATCTGCCTTCGACATTACGTCCGATGGAGGGTTGAACTACTTGAAGCTTAGAGCTGGTTACGGTACCTCTGCGAACTTCGCGACAGGATATCCAACAGTAACACTTGTAAACTTGAACACTCAAGCATTTGTTGACGACGCTGGAAACTTGGTCACCTCGAACACCACTAACAGTACCATCGGTAACCCAGACATCAAGCCTGAGCTATTCGAAGAGATTGAATTTGGAGTTGAAGGTAAAGTGTTCCAACGTTTGAGCTTTGATGTCTCTTACTACGTTAGAACAACAAATGACCTAATCGTTCAAGGAACTTTGATTCCCGCTTCTACCGGTGCAACATTCACCGATACCAACATTGGTCAGATCGACCGTACTGGTTGGGAAGCTGATCTTGGTGTGAACATCTTTAAGAGCAACACTGGAGGTTTCGACTGGAAATTGAATGTGAACTTTACAGCCTCTGAAAGTGAAGTTATCGACTTAGGTTCTGATACAGACCTTCAGATCTATGCTGGTTTCACCAACTTAGGTAACGGAGCTCGTGTAGGATATCAACTTGGATCTATGTTCGGATCGGCAGTAGCTCGTGACGAAAATGGAAACAAACTTATTGACTCTGCAGGTAACTACGTAGCAGCCACTTTGGATGACGAAGAGCTACTACCATTTATTGGAGATCCAAACCCAGATTTCATCATGAACTACATCAGTACCATGAGCTGGAAAGGAATCAACCTTAACGTTGCAGTTAACCATGTAAGTGGTGGAGACATCTACTCTACTTTTATCGCTACAATGATGGGACGTGGTCTAACTGTTGATACAGAGGATCGTCTTGGAACATTTATCCTTGATGGAGTAAATCAAGATACTGGATTGCCTAACGACATCCAGATCAACAACTCTGATTACTACTTTACTAACGGTTTTGCAAGTGCTGCCAACGACCTATCGGTTTACGATGCATCTGTAATTCGTTTACAAGAAGTTTCTCTAGGCTATACACTTCCTGCTAAATTATTGGAAAAAACACCATTTGGATCTTTCAGCTTCAAGCTAAGTGGATTCAACTTATGGTATGACGCCTATAACACACCTGACGGTATTAACTTTGATCCTAACACCACCGGTCTTGGTGCCGGTAACGGACAAGGGTTTGAATTCTTAACGGGACCTAGTAGTAGAAGATACGGATTTAGTGTTTCTGCTACATTCTAAAACATAAAAAATTAAGACATGAAAAAATTCAGTAAAATCTCAATTTTCGTTTTTCTTCTTCTTGGTCTTTCGTTTACCTCTTGTGAGACTACAGACCTGAATTTGTTAGACGATCCAAATAACGTAACGCTGGACAAGGCAGACCTTAACAGGTACCTGACTCAGATCCAGATCGACTTTGCTAGCTTTGTTCGCCAAATGGGGCGTAACGGAGCGCAGGTTACTCGTGTAGAGTATATGTTCGGTAGAACTTACCAAAACGTATACGAACCAGTAAACCTTGACGGTGAGTGGGCTTTAGCCTACCAACGAATGTTCTCTGATATGGCAGGTGCCGAATTATTGGCACTAGAGTCCGAAGATTTCAAACACATCGGTGTGATGAGAATCATCAAAGGATACACACTTATGACGCTTGTAGACTATTTTGGTGACGTACCACTTAGTCAAGCTACTCAGCCAGTAGAATTCCCAACTCCAATGGCCGATCCAGGAGCTGATGTATATGCAGCTGCTATCGCCTTAATCGAGGAAGGAAGATCTTTAATCAACGAGTCTGGTAACACTTTAGAGTACGATTTCTTTTACAACAATGACTTCAGTCTTTGGGGTCGTGCAGCCAACACTATGTTGATGCAAGCTTACTTAAACACCCGTTTAGTAGACGGAGGTGCTCAATCTAAGTTTGCAAACATCGCTGGATCTGGGAACTTTATTCAAAATGACTCTCAGGATTTCCAGTGGAGTTATAGTAACGCCTTCGTAGAGGGACAGTATGACTTCCGTCACCCAGCATACGCAGCAGATTACACTGCTACGGGTGGAGCTGGACGTTACCGTTCTAACTACATTATGAATGATATGTTAGTAGACAATGATCCACGTAGAAGATATTATTTCTACCGTCAGAACGATTGTACTCCTGGTGCAAGTTGTGAGCCTGATGGAGATCAGGAAACACTTCAATGTTCTGTAGAGCCAAGGCCAATCCATATGCCTTCTTCTCAAGTTTATTGCTACGTAGAAGATGGATATTGGGGTCGTGACCATGGAAACGACGAAGGTATTCCACCAGACGGGTTCCAGCGTACGGTTGTTGGGGTATATCCATCTGGAGGTGCGTTTGACGACAACGTAATTGGAGAAGGAAGTTTCCCTGCTGTAGGGCAAGGCGATGGAGGAAATGGAGAAGGTATTGTACCGATCATCCTTTCTTCTTACGTTGACCTTTGGAGAGCAGAAATGGCATTAGCCTCTGGAAGTGCTGGTACAGCAGCTGGACTCTTCAACAGCGCATTAACCAAGTCTATCAACAAAGCGAAGAGTTTTGTAAGTCTTGATCCAGATGCGAATACTGATGTAGAACCAACCGGTGCAGAGATTAACGCATTTGTAAGCGGCAAGACTGCAGATTTCAATAATGGTAACAACAACGATCGTTGGGACTTGCTAGCTACTCAAGTATTAATCACCAACTATGGTAACGGTATCCAAGGATACAATATGTACCGTAGAACTGGTTATCCCAGAGACCTTCAGGTAAGTGTAGAGCCGAACCCAGGATCGTTTATTCGTTCTTTCCTCTACCCTGCTAACGAGGCTAACGTAAATAATAACATTGCACAGAAACCAAGCGTAGGTGTACAGGTATACTGGGATAACAACCCGCCTTCACCAGGTTTCCCGCAGGCTAATTAATAAACTTAGAAAATCATGAAAAGTATCTATAAATTTTTAATGTTAGCCGTAATCGTAACCGGTGCGGTTTCATGTGAAGACTCTGATTTGATTATCGATGAGGTATATGACACTGTGGATACCGAAACTGGTGCCATTGTTCGTACTGTAGAGGCTCCATTGGATTTGGTAACAGGAACTGGAGACAACAACAGCATCGATTTTGTTTGGGAAATCCAACAAGGTAACGGAAGTATTCAACCAGACTTTAAGGAGTTGAGAGTTCTTGTACGCACATGGCAAGATCAGGATTTGATCGACCCCTTGGTAGATGGAAATGGGAATCCAATTCCTGAAGCAGTATATGCGGTAATTCCAGCAAGCGCCTTCGAAATAGGTGAAAATGGACTACCTCGTATCGCCTTTTCTATTCCTACTGCCGATTTGGTAGCTTGGATGCCAGAAGATGCGGTTTACACTGTTCCATCTTTCGTAAACACACGTTTGGAACTGGAAATGAACGACGGTACTGTATTTGACGACTCTAAAGTTGGTGCCACTATTGCTGGTATCTACTTTAGCTCGCCATACTCTTACAGAACGATCTTTATCAACGACTTCTAATAGTTCGTATAAATTTTATTAAAAAGCAGGGCTTCGGCCCTGCTTTTTTATTAAATACCATGAATAAATCCTCTAATACTTTAACAAAAAAAAACACTTAAGAACCGCTCTATTTGTGAATTTTTTGTAAATTTGAGGATATTAAACTTTAAATTTATCTATTATGAAAAAAAATTATTTCGTGCTAGCGCTATTCATGTTTGCCGCTATTGGCATGTCTGCACAAGACATTGATGATAACATGGAGAGCTACGGCGTAGGTGACGTGTTAGACCAAGATTGGTGGACTGTATGGCCTGGTACTTCTGGAATTACAGTTTCTGACGCACAAGCTGCTTCTGGTTCTCAATCTGGACTAGTTGGAGCTGACCCAGCTACTATCGACCCTGTTTTGGACCTTGGTAACAAGATCTTCGGAGTTTGGTACACTAACTTCAACATGTACATTCCTGCTGGATTTGAAGGATACTGGAACCTTCAAGGTGAAGTGCCAATTGGATCTGGTGAGTGGATTATTGGAAACATCTTTATGAACCAGGATCTTGCTGCTCCAGGTGTCGGTCTTATCGACAACTGTGTAGGTGCTCCTGTAAACTTTGATTTCCCACATGACGCTTGGTTCCCTGTTGAACTTGTAGTAGACATTTCTGCTGGTATTTCTGCCGCTACTTGGTCTCTTCATGTAGACGGAGTTGAGGTTATTCCTGCTGGAACTGCCTTTACTGATAATGGCGGTGTTGTACCTACGAGCTATGGTGGATTTAACTTCTACTCTATCTCTACAAACAACACATACTACCTTGATGATATCTGGCATGCAGATTTTCCTCAGGACGTAGGAGCAACTAACGACTTCGCGTCTAAAGGTTTCCAAGCTTATCCTAACCCAGTACAAAACGTACTAAATCTTCAAGCTAACGAAACTATCAACCAAGTTGCAATCTACAACGTACTAGGACAGCAAGTATACGCTGCTCAAGTAGGTGCTCTTGCTTCTACTGTTGATATGTCTCAGTTCGCTAGCGGTGCTTACATCGTTAAGGTTGACGTTAACGGAGCTGAAGGAACAGTTAAAATCATCAAGTAATTAGTATTACTGGATAATTTTAATCCTTATCATATTTAGAAAAGGCTGTCTTAGACAGCCTTTTCTTATTTTTGCACCTCTATGAACAAAGAACAACTCATCTTTGGGATTTATCCCGTACTAGAGGCCGTAGAGGCCGGACTAAGCTTAGACAAGGTATTTGTCCAAAAAGACAGTCGACATCCTAAAATCCAGCAAATTCTCGATTTGCTACGTGGACAACAGGTTACCATTAATCAGGTGCCAGTAGAAAAATTAGATAGAATGGTCCGCTCGAACCACCAAGGGATTGTAGCCTATACTTCCCCTATCGCTTTTACACCCTTAGAAGAATTGGTAGAGCAAGCCATGGCCTCTGGCAAGCCTCCCCTTTTTGTCATTTTAGACCAAATCAGTGATGTGCGCAATTTTGGTGCTATCGTGCGCTCTGCAGAATGTACAGGCGTAGACGGTATTATTATTCAAAAGAAAGGAGGAGCGCCCGTATCCGGCGATGCGGTAAAGACTTCTGCTGGTGCATTGTTTAAAGTACCCATTTGTAAGGTAGACCATATCAAAGATGCCATCTATTTTATGCAGGCTTCCGGAATTAAACTAGTAGCTGCAACAGAAAAAGGGGACAATAGTCCATACGAGCTCGACTTAACTCCTGGCCTTGCCCTAATCATGGGGTCTGAGGGTAAAGGCATAAACCCATCTGTATTAAAATTGGTAGATCACAGGGCCGTTCTACCCATGAAGGGGACTATCAACTCATTAAATGTATCTGTGGCTTGCGGAGCGTTGCTCTATGAGGTTGTTAGGCAACGGGGGTAGATTTACTCCTCCTCCGATGATTGAGACCCACCTGGCCTCGATTTGGTAATATAACGGTAAACTATACGCACAGGTCTTTTGTGCACCACGGGCTTTGGCTCTTCTTCCTCTTTAGGTAAGCCGACAAAATTTCCATGCTCATCGAATTGTTGCATAAAAGGATCCTGCTCTGGCTTATAGTCTGGTCGTTCCCATACATACTGCTTCTTAGCTATAGGCACTACCCTAATAACATAAGCCAATACAATTCCGACTGCAAAACCAGACAAATGTCCTTCCCAAGATATTTTCGGATCGATGGGAAACAAATACCATAATAAACTCCCATAAAGGAATACCACTACCAAACTCAATGCGATAAGTCGGTAATTTTTAGACCGAGCTCCACTAAAAAACAAATAGGCCGCCAACATATACACTACGCCCGAAGCGCCAATATGATAGGCAGGCCTGCCGATAAGCCAAGTAGCTAAACCGGTAAGCAGGGCACCCCAAAACAATACCTTCCACCGCACAGGATGATAAAAGTAAAACAAGGCCCCTAACAACACCAGTAGCGGAATGGAGTTGTTAAACAGGTGTTTTAGGCCTCCATGTAAAAAGGGCCCAAACACCACTCCAGTTAGCCCCTCTAAACGTCCAGGATAAATCCCATAACGACTAAGAGAAAACCCAAAACGGACTTCCATCCAAAAGACAATCCAGAGGCTTAACACCAAGAAAACAGGTACTAGCACAACATCTTGGGTAAATTTTAAATTTCGTTGCATAGGCGGTAATGTGCAAATTGCGCACCAAGAGTGAAGTTATGATAATTTGTCAGGTCGAACAATTTCTGGACTTCAAAGAATTTCTCAATCTACAAGATGTCAGATCATAGCTAGACTTTTTAAACTAGCCGGATTTCGGGCCTACCTAAGCACCAAATCGGAACCTGTCGGCAATCATTTTAAACGTTTTTTAAATTATCTTTAGTGAAACTGTTCGCTATATGAACAGGTCACTTCTATGAGATATTTATTCGTTTGTTTCCTTCTTTTATATTGTTCTTGTATTATGGGACAGTACACCGACTATTTCGAGAGCTACACCCCGGGCGAGCCCATCTTTGTGAACTGGTGGGGCAGTTGGAGTGGCACCGAAACCGATGCCCTACTCGCAATAGAGTCTACTGCATTTAATGGCGCAGTATCTGGCTATGCACCCAGCAACCAAGGGGTCAATAGCGTATTGTCCCTAGGCAACAAGACGGAAGACATCTGGCAATTAGAAATGTTCTTCTTTATTCCGGAAGGATCCTCGGCCAGTTGGAACTTACAGGAGCAGGCACCTGTGGCTGGAGGGCAATCTATCGTAGGAGATTTTTTATTTAACGACCAGGGAAATACCCCTGGCCAGGCCAAAATTACCGATACGACCATAGGAGAGGTCTCTTTTTCCTTCCCACACGATCAATGGTTTAGAATGACCCTTAATTTCAATTTTTTCGATGGAGCCCAATCGCCCATATGGGGTGTATTTATCGATGGGGAGATTATATTGGACAATGGGACGCCCTTTTCGGACTTAGATGGGAACTATCCCGTAAGCCTAGGTGGGGTTAATTTTAAGTCGACCACCATAGGAGATGGCTATTTACTCGACCGATTTTTGTTTTGTGACACCTCCTGCCTATTAGGCACAAATAGTTCTGACCCGAGCCGCTTAGTCGAATTTTATAAAACTGCTAACGGCCTACACTTTCGAACTGCTCCACCCACCACAAAAGTGTTGGTTTACGACCTGCACGGCCGGTTGATGCATCAGGCTTCGCCAAGGGCCGGTTCTTTTTCCATTCCCTATTCTACGCTGCAGCGCGGGATCTACATAGTGGAATTGCAAATTGATGGTCAAAGACAACGGGTCAAAGTACTGCTTTAAACGGTCAAGTTTCTATCTTTGCCCTATGTCTACTCCCTTAGCAGAACGCATCCGTCCACAGAGTTTAAAAGACTATATCAGCCAACCGCAATTGGTAGGGCCTAATGGCTCAATTACCGCTATGTTGGGCTCCGGAATGATCGGTTCGATGATCTTATGGGGGCCTCCAGGAACGGGTAAAACTACCTTGGCGCAAATTATCGCTCAAGAATCAGGGCGACCATTCTATACGCTAAGCGCTATTGATAGTGGTGTTGCAGCGGTGAGGGCAGTTATAGAAAAGGCGAAAAAATCTGACGGGCTGTTTTCTACCCAAAACCCCATCCTATTTATAGACGAGATACACCGCTTTAGCAAATCGCAACAGGATTCGCTTTTAGGGGCTGTAGAAAAAGGATGGGTGACCCTAATTGGGGCGACTACAGAAAATCCGAGCTTCGAGGTGATTCCGGCCCTCTTATCGCGCTGCCAAGTTTATATTTTGGAATCCTTTGGTCGGGAAGACCTAGAATTATTGATGCAACGGGCCATCGACCAAGATATAGAATTACAGAAAAAAGAAATCGAACTAAAGGACACCGAAGCTCTGCTGCGTATCTCTGGGGGCGATGCACGTAAACTACTCAATGTACTAGAGCTGGTTGTATTGTCGGACAGCGGAAACAAGGTGACCATCACCAACGAGGGGGTCCTAAAAAAGGTGCAGCAAAACACAGTGCGCTACGACAAGACCGGCGAACAGCATTACGACATTATTTCGGCCTTTATAAAATCCATACGCGGCAGCGACCCCAACGCAGCTGTATATTGGTTGGCCCGGATGATCGAAGGGGGCGAGGATGTAAAATTTATCGCTAGGCGTTTGGTGATCGCAGCCTCCGAAGACATCGGCATGGCAAACCCCACCGCCTTAGTAATGGCTAACGCCACATTTAACGCTGTAAATACCATCGGTTATCCAGAAGCTCGAATCATTCTAAGCCAATGTGCGGTCTACTTGGCTACTTCGGCCAAGAGCAACGCCTCGTATAAAGCCATTAAAGACGCTCAGCAAGCCGTTAGGCAACATGGAGACCTCTCTGTGCCGCTCAGCATTAGGAACGCGCCTACAAAGCTTATGAAGGAGTTGGGCTATGGCTCTAACTACCAATATGCCCACGATTTCGAGGGGAATTTTACCCCACACGAATTTTTACCGGAAGAATTGGTCGGCACTCGTTTTTACGCTCCAGGTAATAATGCACGCGAAAGCAGCCTTCGAAACTACCTCAAAAGCCTTTGGAAAGATAAATACGGCTATTGATTAATTTTTTAGCGTAAACAGTATAACCTCTGGAGCGGCCTGCCCTTCTTTTTCTCGTTCGATGGTAAACCCATCTTCTGTTTTATAAGCTACACCATAAAAGTTATCCGTACGCACCATAAAGATGTCGTCCTTGGAGGTAGCGACCAACGAACCTATTTCTACGTTTTTATGAAACACCTTAATGGCGTCATCGCTTCCTACTCGCAATTCGTAGTCTTGATAGGTGTATACTTGGTCCTGTTTAACTTCTATTACCTCTGGCTCTGATTTACGCTCTATGGCCACCAAGATGGTCGGCTCTGGTTGCTGCACCTCTAAAGCCTGTATGCTTTCAAAACATACACGAAGTGCTTCGCTATAGGCCTTTTGATATTCTTTAAGTTTGCTCCTACCCTCTATACTCTTAAAAATCAAGTTTCCCTTGCAATCTCGCAGCTCTACCGTAAGTTTTGTCCATACCATACCATTATCGCGAATAACATCCGCATAAAGGCCTGCACATCGATCTATATTGGGTAATTCTGTATTGAAGTATGCGTTAAACCCATGTTTATTAAAAAGGAATTTTGTGAGCGAGTTTAATTGATACTGGTCTTTCTCGAAAAGGAAAGAGTATTGGTCTGGCACCACGACAAATTCGAACTCTCCAGGCTCCTTTTGGGCTTGAGTATTTGGAATAAAGGCTAGAACGAATGTCAAGAGCAGTAAATATCGCATCATGGATCGGCAATTTTTAGATTAAATCCGAACTGCAAAGATAAACTTTTTGCCTTAGCGATATTACCATAATTTAGGACGTTGTCCGAAGCGATAAAGAAGTTGAAACGACCAAAATCGCCTACTACTCCGAGTCCTACATTAGAACTGGTATATGGGTCGACGGTATATGTGGCCTTCGCCGACAACCAGCTCCATAGCCTTCTGTAATAATATACCGTTCCTGCCATTTGCCAACCCTTGGGGCGCGAAATCCCGTAAAACTGTGCGCCGACAGCCTGCGCCCGTTCTACAAACTTGCCACGGCTTCGGCAATCGCATTCGTCCTCTCCGCCAACAGGTCTTCCAAAGCTGTATTTTACACTCGCATTCGCCTTAACTGGTCGCATTACGGTGTAAGAATTGTACAACGTATCGACTGGGATCGCATCCTCTATTTCTTGTTCCAAATCGTCGTAATAGGGAGGCGCCGGCTGTCCTTCGCTTAATGGCGGGAACAGCAGCTCAATTCCATCGAGGGTATAAGACCCCCTCGCTTGATAATTCTCTACGTCCTTGGTATGAAAAACCGCTCCGATATCGAGCAAACTTGCACTTGCTGTCCACCTAGCATTAATATCGTAAGTGGCACCTATATCCATTCCTACCCCCAGATTGCCGCCAAAAATTCCGCGGCCAACCAATTGTCCCGCAGAAACGCCGTCATCTAGGGAGGCGATGCCCGAGGTTTGCAAGGTCATATCCCCATCAACCACCTGATGTTCGTAAATATTCGGGCTGTCTTCGTCGCCCAATACAGTAATAAAAGTCCCTTGGTTATTCACAGAGCGAGCGCTCAGAATACTGGAATAGATCTTCGCTCTAGCCCCGATGGTCCACTTATCACCAAAGGCCTTATTGGCACCAAAATGATAGACCGTAAGCAAATCGGCCAATGCGCTCACTTCGCCCAAATCGAAGGGATAATCTAGGTTTACCGCGTTACCTTCCCATGCCAGTTTAGCCAGATCTGCCGGGAAATACAATATAAAATCCAACTCCTGATAAACCCCTCCAGAATAATAGATCTCTTCGGCAGAACGCCAGCCAATATCCAGCAAAACCAGCTGCTCGTGAGCGGTAAAGAAATCTTTTTCGTCCATCTCGGCGATTTTCTGCCCTATGCGCTCGTTAATGTCGCCCCCTTCTTGAAAGATGTCATGTACAGAGACACCACTAGCCCCTCCATTGAGGTGAAACTTAGAAAGCAATGGAATACCAAAGTGCTTCTTCTGTGGCACCTTAGACCCTGGGTTAAGCAACAAGGCCTGAGGCACTTCTTCGAGGCCATATAAAACCTGATTGTTCTGTCCCAACAGCGGGCTCGCCAACATAAAGCCGACCAATATAACAGCGTAGCGCATCATATCAGTCTCGCTCTTTGATTTCTAAAAAGAAAGTGGCCGTGGATTGCATATTAAAGCTCCCAGGAAGTCCAGGGATGGCATTGTCCATACTTACGGTAACTACAACCCTATTGGCCGATGTAAGATCGATAATTCCTTGGCCTTCGATAATTTCGACAAAATCTTCTGGCGTGCTAGGATCTGCTTCACTCCCCGCAGGAACGGTAGTAAAGGTAGAGTAGGTAATTTCGCCCGCTTCCGAGATAAAGTCGTAGGTCACCAAAAAGTCTCTCGGGATTCTATTGTCGAATCTGAATAAAAACTCGGCGCGCAATAAGTTTTCTTGAAAGCCCGTATCGTCCAAAAATCGAATTTCGGTGGTGTCGCTTAATTGTGCACGTGGGATATTGGAAACCGTATCGTAAAACTCGGCGCCTTCTAGGTCGAAGAATACCAAGTTGGTTTCCACTACGGGCCTGATGGTTACATCTTCGGCCTGTTCAAAATCGGTGTCTTTAACACAGCTAATAGTAGCCAAGACAATGCCCATAGCCAGTAGCATGGGGAGCAGCTTTCTGTTCATGATTTGGGGGGGTTTAAAAGCTATAACGCCTCAATTTAAGCAAATATTTCACTATAAGTGCTTTTTGAGCTCCAAAAGGGAATCCACTTTAACGATCTCCGACGGAATGTCTTCCTTGCGATAATTAAAATACAACACACTCATTCCCATGCTTTTAGCCCCGACAATATCGGCTTCATAAGTGTCGCCAATCATCAGAGAACGACCAGAAGAGGTGCCCGCTTTCTCCATGGCCAATCGGAAGATTTGAGCGGCTGGCTTCTTTACACCGGCTTCCTCGGAGGTAGTCACGGTGTCAAAAAATGGTGCAATCCCGCTATTTTCCAACTTTTTATGCTGCACTTCCTCGAATCCATTGGTGATGATATGTAAGCGGTAGTCCTGATTTAAATAAGCCAAAACCTCTTTTGTGCCATCAAACAGATGATTGTTCTTAGGAAGCTCGTCTATATAATCAGTGGCCATCTGGTCTAGCTCGTGGTCTTCCATGTGGATGTCGAACCGAGAAAAAGAATCTCTAAAACGTCCACGGCGTAGTTCGTCTTTGGTGACCCGTTCTTCTCTATAAGACTTCCAATAATTCCAATTGATGGGTTCGTAAACTTCCATAAAGTCCTGCAAATTGAGTTTCAACTCCCGCAGAATAAACATCTGCTTAAAGGCCAATAACGAGTTTCGATCGAAATCCCATAGTGTATGGTCTAGATCGAAGAAAATGTCATGGATTTCATCGAAAGAATTCATAGCTGTCTGTTGTTAATAGTTTTCTCCAAAACTTGGTTTTTTTCTGGTCTACGAGGTCTGTATTGCGAAAAGCCATAACAAAATGACCAGAAACGCGATCGACTTCCATAAACAAAGCTTTTAATAGTTCGAAACGCGCTCCTTCCTTCATGCTTCCCAGAAAATGTGCATCGGCCGTGGTTGGGTAAATCGTTAAAGGGGTCTTTATCTCATAGTCCAAATCATAGAACAAAAAGGGGGTACAAGTACCTGCCCTAAATCCCGGTGAATCATAATAATACATACTGGCCTCTTGTTTTACTTCCAGCTCTACCAACATTCTATAGCGATGCGGTAAATCGATTTGCTGGTCTACGATACTGGCAGGCCCCATTTGTCGATGTGTAAGGGCCTCCAGTCGCCTTTTTTCTGCCTTCATCTTGTCCAATTGTTCGTTTTTGTAGGCTGAAAAAAGCAGGCCAGTATCCACATAATCCGAGACGAATTTTACCAACGTCAGGACTTGCTTTCGTCTGTTATTGATATAATTCTTGAACTTCTTGCTCTGTCCAAAAAAGAAAAATACAGTAAGCTGTGTTCTATCATTCTTCGAAGCATTCGTAAGCCAAGTAAAGACATTATAGGGGTCTTTCCGCAGTTTCAATAAAACCTGAGCTCTCAGCGCCAATCGATCGAATTGCAGGCGGTAAAAGTCGTTTAAGAAACCAGCTAAGTTGTGAATTATCCCCCTGTGCAGATATAAATAGGGCGATTGCACCTGTACTGTATGATGCACCGTAATACTTCGGTCGCCAAAAACCAATTCGGGAAATTCTCGCTGCAAGAGGCGTCCAAACTTCATCGCCCAAATATCGACTACAGGACGATCCAAAAACCCTCCCCTGTGAGCCAAGCTTTTTACCGCAGGAAAACGACCCATTTCATCTTTTACATGTGGCAAGTATTCTTCGTAACGACTAAGCAAGTAAAAGGAAGCAGAAAAGATGTCATAATCGATGAGGCTGTGTCGTCGGCAGGCAAAAAAACAAGGCACTTCGTCCCAATTGTTCAAGTTGATACTGACGTCTTCGAAACCTACCTGATGCAATAAGCCATGAGCCTCTAGAAACACTGAGGCATCTAGGTTTTGTTTTGCATAAACCATCTTTGGCCCTTCCTCCTGCTGAAATACTTCGACATTGTCTGTAAAACCCACTTTTAAACCAAGTATCCGTGTACAGATATGCTTGAACACAAAGTCCAATCTGGAGGTAATCTTAGGGGTATAAACTAACAGCATGAAAGCACTAAAGCATTTGTTGGTCGGCAAAGCTAAAGTACGCTTTTTCGGTTATAATAAGATGGTCTAGCACCTTCAGATCCAAGGCCTCCGCCGCTGTATCCATTCGTTTGGTTAAGCGGATGTCTGCTTCGCTTGGCTTTAGCGCACCACTAGGGTGATTGTGGACCAATATCAATGCCACAGCACTAAGCTCTATAGCTTTTCTAAGTGCAAGACGAATATCTACCACAGTTCCGGTAATCCCGCCTTTGCTTAGCTGAACCTGTGCCAAAATTCTATTGGCATTGTTAAGGTAAATCACCCAAAACTCTTCATGCTCCAAAGCCCCTAACTGCAATCTGAGCTGTTCGAACACCTGTTTGCTCGAGCGAATTTTCGGGCGCAGTGGGGTCTTTTCTGTCTGGAGCCGCTTAGACCACTCGAAGGCAGTTTTTATCGCCACTGCCTTGGCCTCGCCTACCCCCTTAAACTGTTTCAATTGATCTATGCTTAATCTACCCAAGGCATTGGCCCGATGATTTACGCTACTTAATATCCGTTGGCTTAAATCTAAAGCTGTTTCCTGCCTATTACCGCTACCTAGTATGATGGCGAGCAACTCTGCTTGGCTCAGGATATGTGCTCCCTTTAATAGTAATTTCTCTCTGGGCCGATCGTCCTCGTTCCAAAATTTAAGGCTGTTATTCATGACTGTGAAGAAGAGGAAGCTAGACGAGATAAATTTATGGGTTATCTTTAAACATTCTTAGCCGGTGGCCTTAGAAGGAGCTGCAATTTATAAATCTCTTGCCATCGAAACTTACAATTCTTAAAAGCTTGGTATGAGTATCTATCCACCCCCACATCATCAATCCGACCAACAAGACCAAATGCTTCGAGTAGTGAAAGCTTTTCCTTTGGCTACTTTGATATCGGCCAAAGACGATAGGCCTTTTGCAACCCATATTCCTATCATCTACAACGAGGAAAGCAGCAGATTGGTCGCCCATATCGATAAATTTAACCCCCAAGTAGAAACGCTCTTCGACGGCGCGAATGTCGAGGTAGTATTTAGAGGACCCGACGCTTATATCTCACCGAGCATTTACGCTACCAAACAACTACCTACCTGGAATTATTTAATGGTTCATGCCCGCGGAAAGGTAAACCTCATCAACGATCCAGAGGCGGCAAAAGAAACCATGGTGGCCATGACAAGTTTTTTGGAGGGACCAAAGCCGGCTTATGTGCTAACAAAAGACAATACGCGTATGCATCGAGTTATTCGGTATATACAAGCCTTCGACATAGAGGTAGAACACTGGGAGGGAAAGTTTAAGCTCTCACAGGATAAAAACGAGCAGGATTTCGATAATGCGCGTGCCGAATTGCTGCAAAACAGTTTGCCTCGCTACCACGATTTAATCGAGGAGATGTACCAGGAGTTTACTCGATAAGACCGGCGACAGCTTTTAGGTCTAGCCCACCATAGTTCCCACTGCTCATCAGCAACAAATTGGTATGGTCGAACTGCTGTGCAAAAAGGAATTCTTTAAAGGCAGCCGGATCTGTAAACACCTTTAAGTCGTCCCTCCCAAAAGCTTTAAAAATCTGCTGTTCTTGTATGGGATCCAACTTCTTGATAGAAACCGCATGTGGCGAATAAAATACAGCGGCTATATCTGCCGCGTTTAACGCTCCTTGGTATTCTGTTAAAAACTCTGGGTTTAAACTGCTATAGGTATGCAGCTCTAAACAGGCGAGCAAGCTTCGATCCGGGTACTGCTCCTTTAAGGCATCGGTGGTCGCCGAAACCTTACTTGGCGAATGTGCAAAATCTTTATAGGCCACGGCAGTTGGGCCTTCAGCTAATTTTTCTAGCCGCTTGCTAGCGCCTTTAAAGGAGGCAATGGCCTCGTAAAAATCGTCTTGGTCCACGCCCATTAATTGACAGATCCAACGAGCGCCTTCTAGATTGCTTAGGTTATGGGCTCCAAAGATTTCTACAGGCATCATACCTTCGGGAGTATCGATAAGGGTCTCGCCGTCTTGCACCTCGTATACCGGTGTTTGATAAGGATATTTTTTAATGGTGTGGACAGATTCTTCTACCAATTGCTTCACTGCGGCGTCTTCCTGATTGTAGACAATCACGCCTCCTTGAGAAATGGTATCTAGAAAAATCTTGAATTGATCTACATAATTCTCGAAGGTCGGGAATACGTTAATGTGGTCCCATGCAATTCCGCTTAACAAGGCAATATTGGCCTGATAAAGATGAAATTTGGGTCTACGGTCTATGGGTGAGCTTAAATACTCGTCCCCTTCCAAAACCATAAAGTCATTATGGGTGGTTAGGTGTACCATGGTATCGAAGCCTTCCAATTGTGCACCCACCATATAGTCTACTTCCTTATCCCAATAATGCATCACATGCAAAATCATGGATGTGATGGTGGTCTTTCCATGCGAGCCTCCAATGACAACACGTGTTTTGTCTTTAGACTGTTCGAATAAAAACTCTGGATAAGAATAGATCTTCAGACCTAGTTCTTGGGCACGAAGTAATTCGGGGTTGTCCGCCTTAGCGTGCATACCTAGTATCACAGCTTCTATGCTGTTGTCCAACTTTTCTGGATACCATCCAAAAGCCTCCGGCAATAATCCTTTAGCATTCAAACGTCCCCGAGATGGCTCGAAAATGTCATCATCACTTCCGGTTACAGCATAGCCTTTCTGATGCAGAGCCAGGGCCAAATTGTGCATGGCACTCCCCCCTATGGCGATAAAATGTACTCTCATAATTTAAGCTGAAGATCCTGACAAATCTACAATTTATAGCGCATCGATACGCTCTTTTTCTTCCAACGCCTCTTCAAAATCAGGCCTCGACACAAGCGCCTTTTCAATCCACTGTTTTGCAGCGGCTTTATCTCCCTGATTGCGAAAGATCTGCGCCATCCTAAAATAAGCCCAATCCAGAGGGACCCCATCTCTTACGCTGTGCTCGGCTATGTATTTTTCCAAACAATTAATTCCGAGTTGGGCGTCCAAATTATATTGAGCCACGATTTTACCAACTTGGTAATTTATAGAGTTCCGATCGTGTACTTCCAAACACTTCTTTGTATTCTCTAAGGCCGCTTGGGGTTTATCGTTAGACAGATAAAGGTTGCTTAGTTTCTCGTAGGTATGCATAGAACCCCCGACTTCTATGGCCATTTTATATTGGGCCTCCGCATCTTCGAATCTGTCATAATACTCTGCAATATAACCGTGTGCCAAGTAACCATCCACCGGAGAAATAACCGAAAGCTCGTCTGCATATTTCTTTGCTTTTCGCTCGGACCCGCCAATAATTCCCGGTAGCTGAATAAAATACTCTACCAAAGCCCAACGGGTTTCAATATGTTGTGGGTCGAGTTTTGCAGCCGTTTCGAAATGCTTCTTGATATCTCCTACATAGGACAAAGCCCGAAATTTGTTAATCTCTAGAGCCTTCATGCCTAAGCCACCGCCCAGTTTAAAATGATAGTTGGCGCTTTGGTCATCGGCGGCCACCAATTGCTCATAATAAGAGATTGCGACATCCCATTCTTTGCTATGTCCAGCGATATCACCTAGATACTCTATACTTTGTAAATGCCCAGGATGAGAAGCCAAATAAGATTTAAAATAAGGCCTGGCATCCTCGAAACGATCTTGTTCGAACAAGGCCACGCCGTCTTCAAATTTTAGCTGAGAAAAACAATTTCCGTATGCCAGAAAACAAAGTAGAATGGAGATGACGCTAGATAATCGGAGCATGTTCGAACTAATGTTTTGGAGGGAATTTAGAAAACACCTTTTCGATGCCATTTAAGTAATACTTCCGTTTTTGATTTGGAGAGGCATATTCTTTAAATCGCCCATCCAACACGGCTTGCCAAACCAATTCGTCTGCACCTGCATCTACCAAGTCGAAGGTGAGCAGTTGCTGAATCTCGTCGGTGCCTACCGGTATACCGCCACTAACGCCCACACTCCCATTGCTTCCACCGGTTCCAACGCCAATGCCAATGGTACTGCGTACCGGCGCCAAGAATTCGTGCCCATAGTAATTAATCCACAAATCTGGATGCTGGCTTTTTACAAATCCGTTGCGTCTTAGTATGCTATCTACCGCCTTTTCGATGCGTCGCTCGTCTAGTTCGGACAGGCCCGAATCTATGGTCGGATAAAAATCGTAGGTTTTATAATTAGAAAAATCTTTGGCGACATCATAATCTACCGCTACGGTAGCACCGCAGGCGATTAAAAATGGCATAAGCAGGCCTAAGATTAGGAACTTCTTCATAGGAGTTTAAAGATAACGAAATTTAGTCTTGAAAATTTCCAAGACCTATCACACTTTACTACCATTTATAGAAAAACAATCGGCTTAGTCTTCTTCTGGCTTGTTAAGCAAGCCCCATAGACGATCTTTTAACTCAGTTAAGCCTTGCTGGGCAACTGCCGAGATAAACAAATACGGGATTCCCTCCATCTGCTGATCTAAGAGCTCCTTCATTTCTGCTTTTAACTCATCGTCCAACATATCCGATTTGGATATGGCTACCACTCGATCTTTGTCTAAAAGTTCGGGGTTGTAACGTCGCAATTCGTCTAAAAGAATATCGTACTGCTTACGGATATCATCGGCGTCTGCAGGAATCAAAAAGAGCAGCGTGCTATTGCGCTCTATATGCCTTAAAAATCGATGTCCTATCCCGCGACCTTCTGCGGCCCCTTCGATAATTCCCGGGATATCGGCCATCACAAAAGATTGATAGTCCCGATAGGTAACAATACCTAAATTTGGTTTTAATGTAGTGAACTCGTAATCGGCGATCTTGGGTTTGGCGGCTGTTATAACAGACAGCAAAGTGGATTTCCCCGCATTTGGAAACCCTACCAAGCCAACGTCGGCCAATACTTTTAGCTCTAAGGTAACATTGCGTTCTTCGCCGGGTAAACCAGGCTGCGCATAACGAGGTGTTTGTCGAGTAGCACTTTTAAAATGATCGTTTCCTCTACCTCCTTTTCCTCCTCGAGCAACGATTAATTCGTGATGGGATTCGGTAATTTCGGAGATAATTTCTCCTGTATCGGTATCTCGTACCAAGGTCCCCATAGGCACTTCCACAATCATGTCTTGCCCATCGGCTCCTGTACTGGTTTGCTTCCCACCGGCCATGCCATGGCCTGCTTTGATATGCCTTTTAAATTTTAGGTGGTATAAGGTCCAATAATTGGGGTTCGCTCTTATAATAATATGTCCTCCGCGACCGCCATCTCCGCCATCGGGACCACCCATGGCGACAAATTTCTCGCGTCTTAGGTGTGCAGAACCTTGCCCTCCTTTCCCGGAGGTTACATGGATCTTTACATAGTCGACAAAATTTCCTTCGGTCATGGTGTGGGATTAGATTTTACAAGATACGATTCCTCTATAGAACCCAGCCTAGAGGGTGTCGAATACAGCGCTAAGACGGGCGGTGATCTCTTCGATCGAACCAACTCCATCCACTCCGTAATAACGATCTTGTTTTTGGTAGTATGCCTTTAGTATATCTGTTTTACGGTAGTACTCTGCAATGCGCTCGCGGATGACGCTCTCGTCGGCGTCATCTGCACGTCCACTGGTCTTTCCGCGTTCTAGTAAGCGTCCTACCAAGATTTCATCGTCCACTTCTAGGGCAACCATCGCGTTGATTTGGCTATCCTTTCCGTCCATCAACTCTGCCAAAGCAATGGCCTGGGCTTCTGTGCGAGGAAAACCATCGAAGATAAACCCATTAGCGTCAGCATTCTTTTCTACTTCCGCATTAAGCATGTTAATGGTCACCTCATCTGGCACCAAATGCCCTTTGTCCATATAAGACTTTGCCAAGGCACCTAGTTCTGTATCATTCTTGATATTATATCTAAAAACATCTCCTGTAGAGATATGAACTAGTTTATACTGCTCTTTTAGAACGGCTGCTTGGGTTCCTTTTCCTGCTCCTGGAGGGCCAAATAATACGATGTTTTTCATAGGTAGTTTATGCTTCTAATTGGGTATTGCATTTTATCGCTTTACAACGAGGCTGCAAAGATAACAATTGCCAAGAAGATTGTACCTTTGCCGCATGGCAAATTATTTTTCTTCGGAATTTACCCTAGGGATCCTCGGAGGAGGGCAATTAGGGAAAATGCTTCTTTACGAAACCCGCAAGTACGACATCAAAACGCATGTCTTAGACCCCAGCGAAGAAGCGCCATGCAAGATCGCCTGCGATCGCTTCCAACAAGGGTCCTTGATGGATTACGATACCGTTTATAATTTTGGCAAACAGGTAGACCTACTTACCTTCGAGATAGAAGGGGTTAATCTAAATGCCTTAGAAGCACTAGAAAAAGAAGGCGTCCCTGTTTATCCTTCCCCTGCCACCCTTAGAAATATACAGGACAAACGAGTGCAAAAAGCATTCTATCAAAAGCACACAATCCCTACTGCCCGTTTCGACAATTACGATACTAAAGAGGAATTGGTCGCCGGAGTTAATGAAGGCCGGTGGATCTATCCTTTTGTTTGGAAAAGCGGCACGGGAGGCTATGACGGCAAGGGTGTACAAGTGGTGCGTAATTCTGCAGACTTAGAAAATTTACCGGATGTTCCCTGCCTGGCAGAAGCCATGATCCCCTTTAAAAATGAACTGGCGGTAATTGTCGCAAGGAATCCCTCTGGTGATGCCGTAACCTATCCGGTGGTAGAAATGGAGTTTCATCCAGAAGCCAATCAGGTAGAATATGTGATCTGCCCAGCGCGAATCACAGATACCGTGGCCAAGCAAGCACGAGAAGTTGCATTGAAAGCATCGGAAGCCTTCGACCATGTTGGTTTGTTGGCGGTAGAATTGTTTCAGACAGAAGACGACCAAATATTGGTAAACGAGGTAGCACCAAGACCGCACAATTCTGGGCATTATAGCATAGAGGCCAGTTTTACCAACCAATTCGAACAGCATTTGCGTGCCATCCTCGATTTGCCTTTGGGAAGAACAGACAGCAAAGTAGGTGGTATTATGGTAAATTTGGTTGGGGCCGAAGGACATACAGGACCGGTTTTATACCAAAACATAGAAAGCATCATGGCCATGGAAGGGGTTACCCCTCATATTTATGGGAAGGCCCAGACGCGCCCTTTCAGAAAAATGGGCCATGTAACCATCGTAGACGAGGACCTGGCAAAGGCCCGAACTACAGCAGAAAAAGTTAAGAACACCATAGCGGTGATCAGTAAATAAGCACATATGAAGAAAGTAGGAATCATCATGGGAAGTACCAGCGATCTGCCAGTAATGCAGGACGCCATAGACGTATTAAAAGGATTCGATATCGAAGTAGAAGTTGACATCGTTTCTGCCCACCGTACACCAGATAAATTGTTCGACTTTGGTAAAAACGCCCACACACGTGGCATAGGGGTTATTGTAGCAGGAGCAGGTGGCGCAGCGCATTTACCTGGCATGGTTGCCAGCTTGTCTCCTTTACCAGTTATTGGAGTCCCTGTAAAATCGAGTAACTCGATCGACGGTTGGGATTCTGTCCTTTCAATCTTACAAATGCCAGGAGGAGTACCCGTAGCAACAGTTGCCCTCAATGGCGCCAAAAACGCCGGTATCCTGGCCGCTCAAATTTTGGGGGTAGCAGATAGCTGCACCCTAGACAAGGTAGTGGCCTACAAAGAAGGCTTAAAGCTAAAAGTAGAAGAAGGCGCCAAGGCCATTCGAAAAGATTAAATTTTCTATGAGTAATCCATTGTTAGAACGCTTCGAGCTGGCACCTTTCGACCAGATCTCGAACGCGCATTTTATCCCTGCCTTCGATGTACTTATCGAGCAAACCCTTAATGAGATTGAAGCAATCGCTACGCAAGAAGCAACGCCAAGCTTCCAAAACACCGTGGTCGCCTTAGAGCTTAGCGGAGAACAATTAAATCGGGTAACAGAGCTGTTTTTTAATCTGAACAGCGCCGAGACCAGCGAAGCGCTTCAAAAAATCGCTCAGGAGGTATCGCCTAAGTTATCCAAGTTTAAAAACGATTTATTGCTTCACGGACCATTATTTGCTAGAGTAAAGGAGGTTTACGAGCAAAAGGAGCAATTGGATCTAAACTTAGAAGACCAAATGCTGCTAGAAAAGCAATACAAAGGCTTTGCCCGAAACGGGGCAGATTTGGGACCCATAGAGCAGGAACAACTGCGGGAGATTGATGCCAAATTATCCAAACTTGGTCTGACCTTTGGCGAGCATGTTTTAGAGGAGACGAACTCCTTTATCATGCACCTCACAGAAGAGGCCGATTTAGAAGGCCTGCCGGAGGGAGTTAAAGAAGCCGCGGCACAAACCGCCAATGAGAAAGAACTATCTGGTTGGGTATTTACCCTAGATTACCCAAGCTATGTGCCCTTTATGAAATATGCGGCCAATCGCGAGCTACGTAAACAAATGGCCCTTGCTTTTGGGAGCAGAGCATTTCATGATAACGATCAAAACAATTCCGAAGTAATATTGGACATTGTAAAGCTACGACACCAAAGAGCGGTATTATTAGGCTATCATACACATGCCGATTTTGTATTGGAACAGCGAATGGCCAAGAACCCGGAAACGGTGCGTACCTTTTTAGCAGATTTACTAGAAAAGGCTAAACCAGCTGCCCAGGAAGAATTCGCCGATATGTCCGCCTACGCAAAAGCTTTGGATGGGATCGATGGATTGGAGCGCTGGGATGGCGCTTACTATGCAGAAAAAATAAAGAAGGAACGCTTCGACCTAGACGATGAAGCGCTAAAGCCCTACTTCCCCCTAGATGCCGTAATCGATGGCGTATTTGAGGTTTCTGGTAGATTATTTGGACTTTATTTTGAACAAATAGATAATGTCCCAGTATATCACCAAGAAGTAAAAACCTATCGTGTCACCGACAATGAGGGGAAAGAAATTTCTCTTTTGTATGCAGATTTTCATCCGCGCCCAGGCAAACGAGGAGGTGCTTGGATGACTTCGTACAAGTCGCAGCATATCACCACCGGGATTAACCACCGTCCACATGTAAGTATTGTTTGCAATTTTACACGGCCCACTCAAACAAAGCCCTCTTTGTTAAGCTTTAACGAAGTAACCACTTTGTTCCACGAATTTGGACATGCCCTTCATGGTATGTTGGCCAATACGGTTTACCCACATCTCTCTGGTACCAACGTGCACTGGGACTTTGTCGAGTTACCTAGCCAACTGATGGAAAACTGGTGCTACGAGGCAGAATCTTTAGCACTATTCGCAAAACATTACGAGACGGCAGAAGTAATTCCGCAGCAACTGGTAGATAAAATTAAAAAGGCTAGCAATTTCCACGAAGGCATGCAAACCCTAAGACAGCTTAGTTTTGGAATGTTAGATATGGCTTGGCACGGACAAGACCCCTCTGGTATAACCGATGTGGAGGCTTTCGAGCAAGCAGCTTTTAGCGACACCCAATTGTTTCCAAAAGTAGACGGCATGTGCATGAGCGCAGGCTTTTCGCACATCTTCCAAGGAGGCTATTCTGCAGGTTATTACAGTTACAAATGGGCAGAAGTATTAGACGCTGATGCCTTTGCCTACTTTAAGGAAGCTGGGATCTTCGACCCAGAGGTTTCCAATAAATTCAAAGACCATGTACTATCTAAAGGCGGAACAGAAGACCCAATGGATTTGTATGTGCGTTTTAGAGGTAAAAAGCCAGATGTAACTGCATTATTGGAGCGATCGGGGCTTTTGCAGCAAGGAATAATGTTCGATACGGGACAAAGAATATAAATCTTTGTTATTTTTGAGAGAAACAACGACAAATTGGGCATGCCAACCAACGAAATAAATCCAAACTTGTGGGTGGATCGTTATTCGGACTATCTATACAACTATACCATCGTTCGGGTAAATGATCATGAGGTAGCACAAGACTTGATATCCGAGACTTTCTTCGCCGGGCTAAAATCCATGGAGAATTTTAAAGGAGAAGCTAGTGAGCGCACCTGGTTGATTTCTATACTTAAGCGAAAGATTATTGATCATTACCGCAAAAGCAACTCTAAAAAGGGGAAGGCTGAAGTACGGGTAAATTATCAAGACGGAGAAAGCGAGGGGGATTGGTTGGAAGAACGTGTCTCTGACAAGTTCGACAAGACGGCCGAAGACCAAATGGAGAATGAAGAGCTGGGGATAGCCATTTATAACTGCTTAGACAAATTACCGGAAAAGCAGGCGAACATTTTTAAAAAGAAAACGATAGAGGGACAAGACACCGAAGCGATCTGTAATGAATACGGAATCACGGCGTCTAACCTATGGGTAATTATTCACCGGGCTCGGAAGAGCATGGCAGATTGCCTAGAAAGTAACTGGTTTTAAAAAATGAAGACCGAAAAAGAGATGCACGAGGGACACCACCTCTGCGACAAGAATCAATACGACGAATGCACCCTATGGGAACGCATAAAACTGGCCTTTTATCTGGTCTTTAGCAAGAAGTGTAGAGAATACACAAAGCGCAATTTAAAATTGACCAAGAGCGTTAAAGACCCTCAGGTTAAACACATGCCTGTGGAAGATAAAAATGCGCTTAAGGAGCAACTTCAAAAAGAATTATCCGGCCAATCCTAAAACGGCCAATAAAATTCCCAACCAAAGCACGGGAATCCCTTCTACCCAAAACGAAGAATAATATACTGGTTGATCGATTTCTGATCGCCATACCGCAAAGACAGCTAATACGGCAATGACACCTTCTATAACTTTGTGATGCGCCGCGCTATCGTCTACCATCAACAAAAGCAACAATAGGCCACCCAATAATAAAGCTAGTTTTTTACTGCGATTAATGCCAATCCAGTTCGGCAGCGTTTTAAGACCAGGTTCGTCTATACGTGCATCTCTAATCTCGAAGGGTAAAATAAGGATTAGAATCATCAACATACGTCGACTGGCCATATTCCATACCTGTAAATCTAGAGGTTCGCTAGCTTGTACCAACGGAATTATTGCTGTGACCCCTGCCCAAACCGCGGCTACCACAAATATTTTTATTCCGGGTAAGCTGCGCAAGGTAGAACCCGCCATGATAGGCAAGGCATAAAGCGCGATTAAAGCCCCCATAAGGCAGATCCATATCCAGGTATCACTATGCAATTCGTAGGTATACCATAGTGCCAATGCTGTTGCCAAAAAAGACCCTAATTGAATCCATCGCAATTGAGGAGGTAAGCTTTTATGACGCCAACCCGCAACCGTGGCAAATTTGATAAAGTTATAAGCCGCTAGGGTCCCAAAAAACACCCAAAGCAACATATTAGAATCGATTTCTATTTGCTGTTCTAAATAAGTAATGGCAGCCAAAGAAGTAGCAGACAATGCAACCATAACACTGCCTTGTATGCAACCATCGAACAATCGCTTTAAGAAGGACATTAAAACAAATGTAACCAAACTGTTAGTAAGTCGAGAGAACCGTTAAAAAATTGTGATTTATCTAACGGAATTGGGCGAATTTTTTTTGCGATATATCGTAATTTTGCCGAAACGAAATTAGAACCTAAATGAATACCGATTCTTTCGCCCTTAGACACATTGGCCCAAGAAGGGCAGATCTCCCCCAAATGCTTAAAACCATTGGGGCCGATAGTATGGAACAACTGGTTTCCGAGACCATTCCGGATGACATCCGCATTTCGGCTTCTCTGGACCTGGACGCGGCCATGAGCGAACAGGAATACCTGGAGCATATCAACGAGTTGGCCGCCAAGAACAAGGTGTTTAAAACTTATATCGGTTTGGGTTATCACGCGGCCCATACCCCTCCTGTAATCCAGAGAAACATCCTGGAGAACCCGGGTTGGTATACGGCCTACACGCCTTATCAGGCCGAGATTGCTCAAGGCCGATTGGAGGCACTGCTCAACTTCCAGACCATGGTCTCCGACCTAACCGGCATGGAGCTAGCCAACGCCTCTCTATTAGATGAGTCTACCGCCGCTGCAGAAGCCATGACGCTGTTATTTGCCGTGCGCGAGCGAGCCCAAAAGAAAAATGGTGTTTGTAAGTTTTTTGTGTCGGATCAGGTACTGCCTCAGACCCTTTCTTTACTGGAAACCCGCTCCGAGCCATTGGGCATAGAGTTGGTTGTGGGCGATGCAACCGAGTTTGACTTGGATAGCAGCTACTATGGAGCCTTGCTTCAATATCCCGGCAAACAAGGAAAGGTAAACGACATCGAAGGCTTTATAACCGCGGCCCACGCCTTGGACATCAAAGTTGCAGTGGCTGCAGACATTCTTAGCCTAGTGTTGCTTAAAGCTCCCGGATCTGTCGGGGCCGATGTGGTGGTTGGGACTACCCAACGCTTCGGAATTCCTCTGGGATATGGAGGCCCGCATGCTGCTTTCTTTGCCACCAGAGAGGCCTACAAACGAAACATTCCGGGGCGTATCATCGGAGTAACTAAGGACACCGACGGCAACCGATCCTTACGTATGGCTTTGCAAACCCGCGAGCAACATATCAAACGCGACAAGGCAACATCCAACATCTGTACTGCCCAGGTTTTACTGGCTGTCATGGCAGGGATGTACGGGGTTTATCACGGGCCGGAAGGCTTAAAACACATAGCCGGAAAAGTACACCGAGGGGCCGTAACCGTGGCTTCCAGATTAAAAGAATTGGGGCTGGCGCTAAATAGCGAGACGTACTTCGACACCATTTCCGTACAAGCCGATTCGGCTGCGATTCGCTCGACTGCAGAATCCGACGGAATTAACTTTTACTATCCGGATGCCACCACTGTGAGCATCTCCATCAACGAGGCCACAAGCCTTAAGGACCTGCAGAATATAGTGTCGGTTTTCGAAAGTTACACCGGTAATTCGGCTACACCAATCACAGCCTTGGAGGAGGCCACCATTCCGGCGGCTATGGCAAGAGACACCGAGTTTATGACGCACCAGGTGTTTAACTCCTACCACAGCGAGACCGAATTGATGCGATACATCAAAAAACTGGAGCGCAAGGATTTGGCGCTAAACCATTCGATGATATCTCTTGGGTCTTGTACCATGAAGCTAAACGCTGCAGCCGAAATGTTGCCACTGAGCGATTATCGATGGGGGAACATGCACCCATTTGTGCCGGTAGCCCAAGCGGAAGGATATCAGCAAATGCTCAAGAAGCTAGAAGAACAACTTACGGAGATTACAGGTTTTGCGGGTACCTCCTTACAGCCAAATAGTGGCGCCCAAGGAGAATTCGCCGGGCTTATGGTAATCAAGGCCTATCACGAGTCTAGAGGCGATGCGCACAGAAACATCTGTCTAATCCCCTCCTCTGCGCATGGCACTAATCCTGCCAGTGCGGTGATGGCCGGGATGAAGGTTGTTGTAACCAAGGCAACCGAAGAGGGCAACATAGATGTGGATGACCTCAGAGCAAAAGCCATCGAGCACAAAGACAATTTGGCGGCCCTAATGGTAACTTATCCTTCTACCCATGGAGTTTACGAGTCGGCCATTAGAGAAATCACCGGCATCATTCACGAGCACGGTGGGCAAGTTTACATGGACGGAGCCAATATGAACGCCCAGGTTGCACTGACCCATCCGGGTGCCATTGGTGCCGATGTATGCCACCTCAACCTACACAAAACTTTTGCCATCCCACATGGAGGTGGAGGCCCTGGTGTAGGCCCAATTTGTGTGGCCGAGCAACTGGTACCATTCCTACCCGGAAACCCTGTTATCGAAACCGGTGGTGATGAGGCCATAACAGCCATCTCTGCCGCACCATGGGGGTCTTCGCTGGCGTGTTTGATCTCTTACGCCTACATCTGCATGCTGGGCGAAAATGGCTTGAAAAAGTCTACTCAATACGCCATTCTAAATGCAAACTACATCAAGGAGCGCCTAAGCGGGCACTTCGATACCCTTTACACCGGCGAGCGCGGTCGGGCAGCACACGAAATGATTGTAGACTGTCGTCCGTTTAAAGAAAACGGCATTGAGGTCATCGACATCGCAAAGCGCCTTATGGACTATGGTTTCCACGCTCCTACTGTATCTTTTCCGGTGGCTGGGACTATGATGATTGAACCCACAGAAAGCGAAAGTTTGGAAGAATTGGATCGTTTTTGCGATGCCATGATCGCCATACGCAGAGAAATCGCTAGTTGTAGCAAGGAAGAACCGGCGAACATCCTTAAAAATTCACCTCATACGCAAAGCATGCTAACGGCCGATGAGTGGGCCTTTCCTTATAGCCGTAAAGAGGCAGCCTTTCCGTTGGATTACTTGCAAGAAAACAAGTTCTGGCCTTCGACCCGTAGAGTCGACGATGCCTTTGGAGATCGCAACCTGATTTGCGCTTGTGAGCCTATCGAGGCTTATATGGAAGCTTAATTAGAATTGCTATGTCATTTTGGACATCGTAATTATAAACAAACCAGTTAAGGGTATCGGTTTGGAATCCGTACCTTTATAAAAACCCCCATTATGAACACCATCATCACAGGAGTCGGAAGCTATATCCCCGAGCAAGTCGCACCTAATCAAGGCTTTGAGGGCCATGATTTTTTTCATGAAGACGGAACTCCCCTGCCCCATGATAACGAAGTGATCATCGAAAAGTTTAAGAAGATCACTGGGATTAAAGAACGTCGTTACTTAAAGAAAAATCGGGTCACTTCAGAGATGGCTCATCAAGCGGCGGTCAAGGCAATTGAAGACGCCGGTGTCGACCCAGAAACCATAGATTACATCATTGTAGCACACAATTATGGCGATGTAAAAAACGGAAGCTCACAGAGCGATACAGTGCCTAGTCTGGCATCCAGAATTAAGCATCTGTTGCGTATTAAAAATCCTTCGTGTGTGGCCTATGATATCCTATTTGGTTGCCCTGGATGGGTAGAAGGGGTGATTCAGGCACATGCTTTTATGAAAGCAGGTATGGCAAAACGCTGTCTTGTTGTTGGTGCCGAAGCTTTGTCTAGAGTAGTAGACAGCCACGACCGCGATTCTATGATTTATAGTGACGGTGCAGGTGCCTGTGTACTAGAGCAGACCGATGCTGAAGGCCATGGAATTTTAGCACATCAAACGGCCACCCATACCTACGACGAAGCACACTTTATCTATTTTGGGGAATCCAACAATCAGGAATTAAACGATGCGCGCAGATACATCAAGATGTATGGCCGCAAGATTTACGAGTTTGCCCTAAATCATGTGCCCTTGGCCATGAAAGAATGTTTGGATAGCAGCGGTTGTAGCATTGACGAAGTAAAAAAGGTATTTATCCATCAGGCCAACGAAAAGATGGACGAAGCCATTTTACATCGTTTCTTTAAATTATACGGGAAAACCGCTCCAGAAAACGTTATGCCTATGACTATCGACAAACTAGGTAATTCTAGCGTGGCCACCGTACCCACTGTATTCGATTTGGTAAAGCGAGGAGAACTGGAAGGACATACTATGAAGACTGGAGATGTCGTTATCTTTGCAAGCGTAGGCGCTGGGATGAACATCAATGCCATAGTATACAAATTGTAATATGTACGAAGGTAACTTTCCAAAAAAACGTTACAAACACACCCTTAACTTTCTAAAGGACAACATAAATTCTAGCGAACGAATTTTAGACCTAGGGGTGCGCAATCCGTTTTCCGAAATTATTGAGGAAGAAGGATATAACATAAACAATACCGCTGGGGAAGATTTAGACTTAGATACTTCTGCCGTAAAAACAGAGGACTACGATGTGGTGACCGCCTTCGAAATATTCGAACATTTGGTTTCACCCTTCAACGTATTACAAGACATCCAAGCAAAGAAATTGGTAGCGTCTGTACCCTTAAAACTATGGTTTGCCTCTGCCTATAGAAGTTCTACCGACGAGCGCGATAGGCATTACCACGAATTCGAAGATTGGCAGTTCGATTGGCTCTTGGAAAAAGCGGGTTGGCGCATAAAAAAACGAGAGAAATTTACCAATCCAGTACGCAAAGTTGGAATACGACCCATTCTGCGACGATTTACGCCGCGCTACTATTTGGTATATGCAGAACGCGCTAGATGAACATTGGCATCGTAATACCCGCTCATAACGAGGCAGCTTTTTTATCGAAGACTCTCAACTCTTTATTGACTCAAACCAAGCAGGCCTCTAACATTGTATTGGTAAACGATAACTCTACGGACAACACCGGAGCCCTAATGGACGAGCTCGCTGCGGCCCATCAAAATATAGTGGCAGTCCATCTAACTTCGGAGGCTAAGCACCTTCCTGGCAGCAAAGTGGTAAAAGCATTTTTAGAAGGTTTAAAATCTTTGGATCCGCTCCCAGATATTATTTGCAAGTTTGACGCAGACCTCATCTTTCCTCCAAACTATCTTCAAGCCATTGAATCTCATTTTATTGCCAACCCCAATTTAGGGATGGTAGGCGGGTTTTGTTATGTAGATTCTAACGGCCGATGGGAGCTCGAATCGCTTACGGGCAAGGATCACATAAGAGGCGCCTTAAAGGCCTACCGGAAGGACTGTTATATGGAAATTGGCGGGTTAAATCCTTCTATGGGCTGGGACACGGCAGATGAATTATTGGCAAGGTTTAATGGGTGGGATGTTACCACAGATTCGAATTTAAAAGTGCTACATCTCAGACCCACGGGTAAAAACTATCATGAGCAATCCCGCTGCAAGCAAGGAGAAGCCTTCCGTAAATTGGGCTATGATTATTGGCTAACATCCATCGCAGCAGCCAAAGGAGCCTGGAAACGCAAAAGCATGGTCTTTTATTTCGATACTATGAAAGGATTTAAAAATTATCGGGGTCCTTTATTGGTAAACGATGAGCAGGCGCGTTTTGTGCGCAACTACCGTTGGAAAGGAATAAAGCAAAAGCTGTTCGGCACAAAATAATATTTCCTTAACCATTTTTAGGAGCAATTCTATTTACATTTGAAAAAACAACCACCTATGAAGGCATTACTTTTCTCGCTTGGCATCCTTATTTCGTTTTCTGCATGCAAGCAACAAAACACCGAAGTTAACGCGGATGTAGCCGCTCCCGAAGTTAAAACCCCTAAGAACATCATTCTGATGATCGCCGATGGAACAGGATTGACGCAGGTTTCTGCCGCTCAATTTTACAAAGAAGGACCATCGAACTACGATCGCTTTCCTGTTGTAGGACTTTCTAAGACCTCTTCTTCCATTCAACTGATTACGGACTCGGCAGCCAGCGCAACGGCTATGGCGAGTGGAGTAAAGACTTACAATGGCGCTGTTGGAGTAGACAACGATACTATACGCGTGGCAACCATTGCAGAAGAAGCAGCCCAAAGAGGTTTATCGACGGGAGTTGTGGCAACATCCAGCATTACCCATGCAACACCGGCTTGTTTTTATTCGCATGTACCTCAACGTAGTATGCACTATGATATCGCTGCCCAATTGGTAGACTCGCCCATCGAATATTTCGCGGGAGCTGGGAGTAGATTTTTCGCCACGAGAGAAGACGGCAGAAATTTACTGGCAGAACTAGAGCAGCAAGGCTTTTATATAGATACCACGGCCATGAACCCGGCGCCCGATGCTACCAAAGCGGGCTATCTATTAGCGCCTGCGGACATGCCCAAAATCACAGAAGGTAGGGGCGATTTTTTACAAGTGGCTACCCAAATGGGGATCGATCGTTTAGCAGGAAACGAAAAGGGTTTCTTTATAATGATAGAAGGATCGCAAGTAGATTGGGGAGGTCATGCCAACGATGCGGATTACCTAATTGGAGAGCTTATCGATTTTGATCATACCATAGGCGTTGCCCTAGACTTCGCCGAAAAGGATGGAAACACCTTGGTGATCGTTACTGCCGACCATGAAACCGGAGGCTTTACCCTAGGGGCCAAAGAACGATCGGACTATGCAGAAATAGAGCCAACATTTTCTACAGATAGCCACTCTGCAACCATGGTCCCTGTGTTTGCCTATGGCCCAGGAGCAGAACAGTTTGGGGGTCTTTATCAGAACACCGCCATCTACGATAAAATGAAAGCCTTATTGCTGAAGTAAATCGCCTGTAAATCCATAGACCGAAAGGTCGAAAATTAGTACTTTAGCACTAGAACCCACCCTATGAAGTACCTGGCCGATATCGGTTCGTATTTTATCATGCTACGCAACGTCTTTAGCCGCCCTACTAAGGCTTCGGTGATGCGCGAGCTTATCTACAAAGAGATCGATGAATTGATCATCAACTCCTTGGGGATTGTTGCCTTTATCTCTTTTTTCGTCGGAAGTGTTGTTTCCATACAGACCGCGCTGAATATCGACAACCCATTAATTCCGGTTTATCTGGTTGGGTTTACGACAAGACAGTCTATCGTCTTAGAATTCGCACCGACATTTATCTCTATTATTATGGCGGGTAAAATGGGGTCGTTTATCACTTCTAGCATTGGTTCTATGCGCGTAACAGAGCAAATCGATGCCTTAGAAGTTATGGGGATTAACTCCTTAAATTACCTTGTTTTTCCAAAGATCATCGCCCTGATGATGTATCCTTTTGTGATTGCTATTGCCATGTTCCTTGGAATCGTCGGTGGCTGGATCGCGGCGGTTTATGGAGATTATAGTACTTCGGAAGCATTTATTCAAGGATTACAAATAGACTTTAAACCCTATCATGTCTTCTATGCTTTTGTAAAGACCTTTATCTTTTCGTTTATCCTGGCCACAGTACCTTCGTGGCAAGGGTATTTTATGAAAGGGGGAGCATTAGAGGTAGGAAAAGCCAGCACCAACTCCTTTGTTTGGTCTTCGGTATTGATCATTTTAGCAAACTTTTTTACAACCTTCTTACTCCTCGGCTAATGATCATCGCAGAAAACGTACATAAACGATTTGGCCAAGAGCACATCCTTAAAGGGATTAGCACCACCTTCGAACAAGGTAAAACCAACCTGATTATTGGGGAGAGTGGGAGCGGAAAAACGGTATTCTTAAAGTGTCTTTTAGGCTTATTCGAACCAGAAGAAGGCCTGATTTACTATAAAGACAAGGCGATACAACGTATGTCTGATGACGAAAAACGAAGCCTGCGTGAGGACATGGGGATGGTATTTCAGGGCTCTGCCCTATTCGACTCTATGACTATAGAAGAGAACGTTATGTTCCCGCTACGTATGTTTAGCCATACCAGTAAATCGGAACACTTAGACCGAGTCAACGAAGTTTTAAAACGGGTTAATCTAGAAAACGTAAATAATAAATACCCCTCCGAGATTTCGGGTGGGATGCAGAAACGTGTGGCTATCGCTCGTGCCATCGTCAACAATCCCAACTACCTGTTTTGCGACGAACCAAACTCTGGGTTGGACCCAAGGACAGCCATCTTAATCGATAACCTAATCCAAGAGATTACCAAGGAGCTTAACATTACCACAGTGATCAATACGCACGACATGAACTCGGTTATGGAGATAGGCGAAACCATCATCTTTTTAAAAGATGGAAATTTGGCTTGGAAGGGCAGCCACAAAGAAATCTTTAAAACCGACAACAAAGCCGTGACCGATTTTGTTTATTCTTCCAGATTATTTAAGCGGATTCGTGAAATCCAGAACTTGGAAAATTAGTCTAGCAACAAGGTATCGACCTCTAAACGGTACTTTAACCATTCGTATAGTTTCCCCTTATCTGCATCGATTTCACGCCTTCTGGCATCTTCTTTCCAAATGGCTCTAAAAGAATTTAAGGTATCTATGGTAGAATCGTTGGCTACAAGGGAGACAGAATAGACCAAGTAATCCAACGACCGATAATTGATCTTGGACTCTTTGTTGATCTCTTCAAAAGGAATCACATTGCTACTCAATCGTTCTAAGCGCCTCAGTTTTCTCTGTAAAGAATCCAATAGGACGTCCTTATTGGCGATAAGCACAGAATCTCGCGAGCGGACAGCCTCTAAGTACTTCATCTCTGTATCATAATCGAACTGAGATCCACTCTGATTTACTACCAAACGGGTGTTTTCCAGAGAGCTATAGGTCTTCATCCTTTGCTCAATAACACTCAAGGTAGACTGAGGGATTTGCTCCACGCCAAAAGAGATCAATTCTATGGTAGAAACACCCGAACGTCGGTAGGTGTAGGTGGCGTACTTCTTCATATAAGAAGCGTTTGGCAAGGCATCCAGCTCTGTTTGGATAAAGCGTTTGGCTGCATTTTCGAAGGTGCTTTCTTTAATGACATTCCAAAATGTAAAACTGGCAGGCACCATTACCAACAGCGCAAAGACAGTAGCGATGCGAGATACCTGTTTACGTCTTTTGGCGTTGGCGTATTTGGTAAGCGGAAATCTAAGCAGCTTTAGCACCAAAAAGGTAGCCAAAGCAATAAAAATACTATTGATGATAAACAGGTACATGGCACCCACCGCAAAACTCCAGCCTTTTGGATTTCCTATCAGGCCCTCGGAAAGCCCATATCCCACCGTACATAATGGCGGCATAAGTGCTGTAGCGATGGCCACACCAAAGATAACCGCGCCAATGGTGTTTTTCTTTGTTCGCGCAATAATCAAAGCCGAACCTCCAAAAAAGGCGATTAATACGTCCCTAATATCGGGTTTGGTACGAGCCAAAAGCTCTGATGATTCTTCTCGTAATGGAAAAAGATAAAAGAACAAGAGCGCGGTAAATACACTGAGCGCTACCATAATCCCAAAATTGATCAAGGACTTCCGCAGGGTCTCGATATCGTTGGTGGCAATAGAAAGCCCAATCCCCAAGATAGGCGCCATTAACGGAGAAATTAACATGGCCCCGATAACCACCGCAGTCGAGTTGGCGTTTAGACCGATGGAGGCGATAAAGATGGAGCAGATTAAAATCCAAGCTGTGGCTCCGCGATAGGGAATATCAGCCTTTATGGTCGCAACCGTTGCAACTCTATCGATTTCTGACCTTATGTCTAGCAGTTCTGATATAAACTGTTTTGCGCTTTTCCAGAGGCCTTGGGCGTCTTTCTTTACCGCTTCGCGATTGCGCTCTATGTTTTTGTCGATATCGGGTTGTTCCATGAGGTTATTTATATTGCGGTCCGTGCTTATCCACGACCTCTTGCAATATCTTCTTGATATCCTGTTCTTTGGCCTTAGGAACGATGAGCAGTACCTTTTCTTTATCTACTACAATATAGTCATTTAATTGTTCGATAACCACCAACTTGTCCGTGGCAGTATAGATCATATTCCCCTTTGCTTCGCTTAGTTGGGTAGCCGCCCCAACCACAGCATTGTTGTTGTTATCCTTTGGAAGTTTATCGAACAAAGCACCCCAGGCTCCTAAATCATTCCAGTCGAAATGCGCGGTTCGCATCCATACGTTATCGGATCGTTCTAAGATGGCATAATCTATAGAGATATTTTCTGCTTCGGGATAGTGTTCTTCTAAAAAACTGTCTTCAGCCTCTGTGTTGTATAAATCTTGCCCCTCTAAAAACAGGGCATACATCTGCGGCATATGCTTCTGAAAGGACTCGATGATGCTCGAGGCACTCCAAACAAAAATGCCGGCATTCCAATAGAAATTACCAGCGGCAACAAACTCCTTCGCAGTATTGTAGTCTGGCTTTTCGCAAAAGCGGCTTACTGGGACAAGCGAACCTTCGCCTGTGCCGGCCTCTATATAGCCATAGCCCGTATTGGGGAAGGCAGGTTTGATCCCAAGTGTAGCTAGGGCATCGTGTTGCTGGCAATAATCGAAACAGGCTTTGATATCCTTTTCAAAACTACCCACATCCTCTATCCAATGATCTGAAGGAGCGACGAGTATTAAACCATCGGGATCCTTTTTATGAATTTTTAAGGCGGCCAAGAGCAAACAAGGCGCCGTATTACGCATAGCTGGTTCTAAAACCAATTGGCCTTTATCTATTTGTGGCAACTGTTCTAGACATAAATCCGCATAGCGCCGATTGGTCAGGATTTGTATCTGACTTTCTGGGATAAAACCGTGCAACCTATCGAAGGTGGTTTGTAGCAGGCTTCTGCCTGTACCTAGCATATCGTGAAACTGTTTGGGAAAGGCTCCTGTGGAAACAGGCCAAAATCGGGAGCCAACGCCTCCGGCCATAATGACCGCATGATAATGATTCATTTATTCTCGAATTAGATCGACTTCAGCATTTGGATTAAACAAATACACCCGTCCGGTTGCCACTTCTAGACACTCGAAGCGTTTTACTCGCTTGGAGCCTCGTTTAAATACCTTGCCGTTATACAGACGAAACAGGCCGCCTTCGGGTATCTCAAAGATATAGTTTTTATCGTTGGGTGGGTCGTAGGATTTAAGGGCTAAGGACAAACGAGCATCGGTATCGCTGCTGGCTTTAGGATTCTTAAAATGGAGCGCCAAAGGAGGCAAAAGCTCTGCCGGGAATACTTCTGGCCGAATAAAAGGCAGCATCAATTGCTGAAAGGTGTGCTTCCATTCTTTACCGTGTGGTTTAATTCTTGTTCCATATTTTTTAAATGCCAACAAATGAGCAAGCTCATGAATTAGTGTGATCAAAAACCGATAGGGGTTTAAATTGCCGTTGATGGTTATTTGGTGGGTGCCATCGGGCATCTTACGATAGTCGCCATGTCGTGTCTTGCGTTCGCGAACCACTTTGATGCTGGCATTGCTTAATCCGATTAGCTCTGCTACTGGCTTTTGGGCTGCCTCGGGGATGCTATCTAATAGAAGTTCTTGCATAACCTCTAAGGCGTGGTACTAGATACCTCCAATACCTTTCCGTTGTAAAACTGTTGCCCGGTTAAGGAGAACTCCATAATATAACTCGCCATTTCTTTTGCAGAAACAGGAGCTTTAAACCCTGGGAAGGCGGCTTCTAGCATTTCTGTCTGCACAGCCCCCAAGGCCAATGCATTAAAGGAGGGGCCACTTTCTTTATATTCCTCTGCCAAGACCTCTGTGAGGGTAATAATCGCCCCTTTACTACTGCTGTAGGCGGCTAAGCCAGGAAACTTCGCACTTCCCTGGATGCCTCCCATCGAACTGATGTTAACCACATGACCAGATTTATCCATAAACGGTAAAATGCGCTGCGTCATCTGTACGGCACCAAATACATTAACGGCATAACTTTGCTGAAAATCATCGGCCGTTAATTTTGAAAAAGCCTTGTTTACCAAGTAGCCCGAATTATTAATTAGGACGTCTACATGTCCCCAATGCTCCTTTACGAAATTGGCCATGCGATCTAAATCCTTTGGGTCGGTGATATCGCAAGGGAAACAATCGCAATTGGAAATTCCCAAACCAGAAATGGGTACTTCGTTTCGAGAAAGTGCCAAAACCCTATGTCCGGCGTCGGCGAGCAAGGCGACCAGCTCGTAACCAATTCCTCTACTTGTCCCTGTAATAATGATGTTCTTCATGTGGATTAAAGATACACAAATCCCGCTACCTTCCTTAGAAAATAGCGGGATTCCAGTTAGTGGTTCGCATGTGTTAAACGAACATGGTCACCGGATTTTCTATATACTGTCTTAGGGTTTGAAGGAACTGTGCCCCTGTGGCTCCGTCCACTGTACGGTGATCGCAAGCAAGGGTAACTGTCATGGTATTTCCAACAGCAATCGCCCCATTTTTAACGACGGGTTTTTGCACGATGGCCCCTACCGATAGTATCGCCGAATTTGGCGCATTGATGATAGAGGTAAATTCCTTAATCCCAAACATTCCCAAATTAGACACCGTAAAAGTGCTTCCCTGCATCTCGTCTGGAGTTAGTTTTTTATTTCTGGCCTTCCCAGCCAAGTCTTTTACGGCAACGCCAATTTGGCTAAAACTCATCTGATCGGTAAACTTAACCACGGGCACTACAAGTCCGTCTTCTACCGCAACAGCCACACCTACGTGGATGTGTTTGGCAATACGGGTAGTGGCTCCTGTCCATTGGGAGTTTACCTGCGGATGCTTGCGCAAGGCCATTGCACAGGCTTTAACGATCATGTCGTTAAACGAGATCTTAACATCGGGAGCGCTATTGATGGCGGCTCTAGATGCGATGGCATTGTCCATATCCAACTCGATGGTAAGATAATAATGCGGTGCTGTAAACTTAGACTCCGCTAGGCGCTTTGCAATGGTCTTACGCATCTGGGAGTTATTGGTCTCTTCGAAGATTTCTTCACCTACAGGCACATAGGCCGTTGCAGTGGCTGCAGCTGGCTGATAGTTCTCTATATCTCTTTTAATGATACGGCCGTGATCACCAGAACCCTGCACGGTGTTTAGGTTGATGCCGCGTTCTTCTGCCAATTTTTTAGCTAGTGGCGACACAAAAATGCGCCCGTTGTTGGAAACAACAGGAGCTGGCGCAGGTACTGCTTTTGGTGCAGGTTTCGATTCTGCAACTGGAGCAGGTGTAGGTGCTGCTTTTGGTGTTTCTTCTTTAACGGCGACTGGCTTAGCCACGGTTTCCATAGAAATCCCAGAAACATCAGTTCCTGCAGGGCCAATTATGGCCAACAAAGCGTCTACCTTGGCGGTTTCGCCTTCTGCAATACCTATTTTTAATAAAGTTCCTGTATAAAAAGATTCGAATTCCATGGTAGCCTTATCGGTCTCGATCTCGGCCAAAATATCGCCTTCTTCTACAGCATCACCTTCGCTTTTTAGCCAGCTTGCGACTGTTCCTTCTTCCATGGTATCACTAAGGCGGGGCATAGTGATAATCTCTACTCCATCCGGCAATGCGGCAGTAGCTGGTGCTTCTGGAGCTTCAGCTTCTACCTCAGCTGGCGGAGCTTCGCTAACAGGCTCGGGAGTTCCTCCAGCCAATAATGCTTGAATATCCTCACCCTTTTCTCCTATGATGGCTAAAAGCGAATCTACCTCGGCAGTTTCGCCTTCTGCTATACCTATATGCAAAAGTGTTCCTTCGTAAAAAGATTCGAACTCCATGGTTGCCTTATCCGTCTCAATTTCGGCTAGGATATCGCCTTCAGAAACAGCATCGCCCACTTTCTTTAACCAAGAGGCGACGGTTCCCTCTTCCATGGTGTCACTAAGACGTGGCATGGTGATTACTTCTGCCATAATTATAGTTTATGAGGTAAAAATGGATAGTCTTCCTGTTCGTATACTGCATCGTACATCACATTGAGCTCCGGATAAGGAGACTCTTCTGCAAACTTCTCGCACTCTGCTACTTTGTCTTTTACGCGTTGATTGATGGCAGCGATCTGATCTTCGGTGGCGTATTTCTTTTTATAGATAATATCCAATACGTAGTCAATCGGGTCTTCTTCACGCATCTTAGCGACTTCCTCTTTGGTACGGTAATGCTGCGCATCACTCATAGAATGCCCTCTGTATCGGTAGGTTCTAATCTCTAAGAAGGTAGGGCCTCCACCGTTACGTGCACGAGTAATAGCCTCGTCCATCTCTTTGGCAACTACTTCGGGCTTCATACCATCTATTGGGCGACAAGGCATATCATAACCCAGGCCTAATTTCCAAATTTCGCTATGATTCGCTGTTCGCTCTACAGAAGTCCCCATCGCATAACCGTTGTTCTCTACACAAAATACAACCGGTAGATTCCAAAGCATGGCAAGGTTAAAGGTTTCGTGTAATGAACCTTGACGTGTGGCTCCGTCCCCCATATAAGTAAGGGTTACCGCACCGCGATCGTTGTACTTATCTGCAAAGGCCAAACCTGCACCCAATGGTATTTGTCCTCCGACAATTCCATGACCTCCGTAAAAACCATTCTCTGGGGAAAAGATGTGCATAGAACCTCCAAGGCCTTGAGAAGTCCCTGTCCCTTTCCCGTACAATTCTGCCATAACCCTTTTTGGGTCTGCTCCCATACCGATGGGCTGTACATGGTTTCTGTAAGCTGTGATCATTTTGTCCTTAGACAGATCCATTGCATGAAGGGCTCCTGCCAATACGGCCTCTTGCCCATTATAAAGGTGCAGAAAACCGCGTACCTTTTGTTTGATGTAAACCTGAGCCAGTTTGTCTTCGAACTTACGCCAGAATAGCATGTCTTCGTACCAGCTTAGATAGGTTGATTTTGTTATTTTTTTCATATCAGTCTACGGTGGCACAAATAGTATTTTGGCGCCAATTCAGAACACAAAAATACTATATTTCCTGTGTACAAAAAAACGGCCTAAACTTAAAAAAACAACGAAAACGTTATAGGTAAGAACTATCGAAAATAAAGGGTAAAAGATCTTCCATAGAAGCGGCTTTTACCACAGGTCCTTCTTGCCCCATAAAGTAAATGGTCATAGGGCGTTTTTGATTCCTTTCGTACTCTGCCAAAGATTGGCGACAGGCCCCACAGGGCGGAATGGGTTTAAGATTTACGTGGTCGATAGAACCAGCGGTAATCGCCAAAACCTCGAAGGCTTTTCCAGGATGTTCTGCTCCGGCATGATAAGCCGCTACGCGCTCTGCGCATAGACCAGAAGGAAAGGCAGCGTTCTCTTGATTGTTTCCAGAGACTATGGTGCCATCTTCTAGCAAAATAGCTGCGCCAACCTTAAAACGAGAATAAGGCGCATAAGCTTTATCTCGAGCTTGATGCGCCTTATTTATAATCTGCTGGATGCTCTCTGGAAGCTCCGACATGGAGTCGAATACTTCTAGTTCTGTTTCCAGCCGTATCTTTTTCAAATTCTTAGTATTCGCTATACTCGTCTCCAAAGTTGAAGATCAACCCAAATCGAAGTGTCCCTTCGAGCGGGCTTCTAACAGCAGAAGTCGAGAATAAGTATGAAATATCAATGTTAATGGCAGTATAACGGAAACCAGCTCCTAATGAAAGGAATTGACGTGCTCCTTTCTCTGGGCTTTCGTGGAAATACCCCGTACGGAATGCAAATACATCCTGGTACCAGTATTCTGCACCCAAGGCCCACGTCCACTCTTTTAACTCTTCGCTAAACCCACCTGGGGCATCTCCGAAGGATTTAAAAATCCCGCTAAACCAGTTGATGTCGTTGTACTCGTCGATGGCATCCTGTGCTTCTTCTGGACTTAGTCCATCCAAATCTGGAGGTGTTGGAACCAACAATTTGTTGAACTGGGTGTTTACCCCAATTTTGTTGTAGGCATCTAAGATAAAATCGAAACCGGCTCCAAGTGCCAACTGAGTTGGAAGGAAGTTCTCTTGTCCAACCTCGTCGTATTTGATCTTCGGTCCCATATTAGAGATGTTGATACCAGCTCTCCAACGTCCGTCGAAATCGCCATAGGCAATCTCTTCACTTTGGTAATATCCTGCGATGTCAACCGCAAAAGATGAAGCAGCAGAAGCATCTTCTATAGAAGTTTGAAGTTTAAGGTCAGAACGCAAGTAACGTCCTGCTACCGCCATAGAGAAACGCTCGCTAAGACGCAGCGCATAGGCCACATCGAAAGTTAGCTCATTAGGGCTAGCAATAAGTGGATCCTGTGCGATATCCTCACGAAGTTCGATTTCACCCAAACTAAAATAACGGAAACTAGATGAGATGGCCGAACGCTCGTTCAGGCGATTATAATAGACTAAATTTCCTAGAAAAATATCATTTACCAAGTTGCTTAGATAAGGTGTATAAGTAATACCTACGCCTTGCTTAGAGATGGCAAAAGCATATTTTGCAGGGTTCCATTGCTGGGAAAAGGCATCTGCAGAGGTAGATACCCCGATATCACCCATACCACCAGCACGTGGATCGGCGGCAATCTGTAAAAACGGCACAGCCGTAGTGATCACTCGGGTACTCTCCTGTGCCAACGCTTTAAAAGCGAAAAGCCCTACAAATAAAGGAATGAATAGTTTCTTCATAAGGTCATAAATTTTGGACAAATATAATTTTTTAATTTTTAAAGGATTACGAGTTTTTCATATTTTTCAACCCGTTGATCTGCAAGGGATGACTGCACTGTTAGCTTGTAAACATACACACCCTTACCTATTTTATCTCCGAAATCGTCACGGCCGTCCCAAGTAATAGATCGGGACAGGCTGCCTTCCGACACCACAGTCTGATTAATGGTTCGAACTACCTTACCCGTTACAGTAAATACCTGTACCTGGACATCGAGTACTTCGTTAGGCCTATTGTGTTGAAACCAAAACTCGGTATAATCTACGAAGGGATTGGGGTAATTTAAGACGCGTCGGATTTCCAGCACATCATCCCCATAAACCACAAACTGTATCTCTGTTGTAGTAGAATTGTTATATACATCCCAAGCCTTCAGGCTTAGGGTATGCAAGCCCTCTTCTAAATTTCTAAATTTAAACCGAGCAATTCCTTTGGTGTAATCGTCTACATCAGCCTGGTAGTATTCGTTCAATACAAAAGGTTTGGTTTCGTCTCCATCTAGCAATGCCACCATATCGTGGCCAATCCCACTAGCGGTGTTGATTCCGTTCTCATCTTCTAACTTAACGATAAGTACAGGCGAATCGTTGGTAATCCCACCAGTAATAAAGGATTCATCGTTTATAAATAACTGCACTTCTGGTCCGATATTGTCTGCCGGCGCAGTTTCGTTCAGCCCACCAATACGCACATCCAAGTTAAATCCGGTTTGGTCTTCCAATACACTATTGCGGTTTCCGTAAAGGCTCACCTTACCATTCCCAACCGGGATACGGGTATCGCGAGGCAGCACAAATTCTACTTCAAATTTTCCATTAACCGCAGTGGCCTGGCCGTTAAAAAGAATTTCTCCAAGGGTTACAAAATCCAAAATTAAAAGCTCTCCACCTTCACTGATGGGGGCATCGCGGATGCCATCGTTCCCTAAGGTCGATCTTTCCACTTCTTTATCGTATAGCTTGACCTCTACTATCCCACTATATCCACTAAGTAAATTACCAGCTTCGTCCCGAACCTCTCCTCCAAGGGTAACGCGATCTAAGGCCTTTAGTACTGGGGTATTGCTGTTTACGGGGTCTCCGTTCACCGAAGTGAGTACCACTTGTTGTTTCGGAAACGCCAGATGCATGGCCGGATCCCCTATATAAAAGAGAACGCGTCTATTGCGGTCCGAAATTTGATTCTTGGAGACACGCAATGCTTCTGCCGGGGCCTCTGGGACAACCTGATTAAAGCCAAACAGCTCTTCTGCCAATACCTCGTTAAATTGAACGCCCAACGAAATCGAAATGGAACGAGTAGTTGTAATCAGAGAGGCCGCCCCACCTTCGTAATTCCAATACGTAAGCTCACCAGCGGTGATTCGTTGCGGATTGTCGAACTTGGTAAACTCGCAGGTGACCGTAATAAAACAGGGGTATCGTCTATCGTTCTTGAAGTCTTCGGCCATACCTTTGGTATAGATGAACTCCTTGGCTAAACCGTCTTCCCCGCCATGCCCAAAATAATTAACGATGAGGGCACCTACTTCCATTCCATTATTGATGGCCTCGTTTACCTCTGGGTAACGATCCCCTCCTGCCGATGCCTCCTGTTGGAACGCGTCCGAATGTATCTTCTTTACATTGATGTAAGGTTTTTCCGCAGTAATTAAATCGCCGATTTCATCCAGCGTAACTTCTAAGGTATTGTATTCGAAAACCGCATCTACATCATCAGAGATCAGCAAAAAGCTGTTGCGCCAGTTTCCATAAGAAGCCTTATCGGCATAGTCGATCACCTTGTCGACCATCCGATTGGCAAGCAAAACGTCGTCTGCCAAGATACGGCCGACAGCTAAGTCCAGACGGTCTTGATCTGCTAAAATGGTAATTCCGTCTATGTCCAAAGAACCGGATCCAATGGTCCCTTCGTCCGGATCGAGATTTCCGAAAAAATCATCACTCATAAATGACGAAAAGGTAGAGGTACTAGTTAGAGTATGAAAAGTGGGTACTATATTGTTGTTATTGGACAAGCGGTCTTTAAAATCTATGGAAGTATCCCCAAACATGCACAGGTACTTAAGGCGCCGATCGGGGCTGGAAGCATTTTGATAGATGTAACGAACAAAATTTCTAATAGCCGATATATCAACTTGTCCGCTACTGAATTCATTATAGATTAAATCTGTGGTCACCACCTTTACATTTAAACCATTTATTGCCTGGTGATGGGCCGCCAATCGCAAGGCCGGCTGCAACAAGAACGGAGCAGTGATTATTAAATAGTCAATATCTTCGAAAGACCCCGAGGTCCCGTCAAAAATAGAACCCTTTAGGTTTTGATTATTGAGTCGATCCGATTGGGCGCGAGAGGGCTGTAAAAAATCGGAATCATGAACGGCTACATATTCCCTAAGGCTTCCCAGATTTGCCTTAAAACTTATGGTTTGCTCTCCATCCGGATTGCCGATGGCACCAACTTGGGCTGGATTTGTAATATCCCAAATGGCGGAATAATCGGAGGCATTGGTAAACACATATTGACCAATTCCATTTTGAGTAGCCGTGTCTTCGTTTCTAAAGCTGATTTGATTGCCCGTACCTGTTAGCGATCTAAATGCATTGATCTGTATAAAATCTAAGTATCCCACACTGGTGGGGTTACCTCCATTGTTATAAGTAAGGTCTACGGTTACTGTTTGGCTAGAAGAGGGTATTTCTACCTCTGTTTCACTGTAACTCATCAATACAGGATCATTGATGACTCCAAAGCTAAGCGGGTTCAAACTGGTTCCATTAACAGAAATCGACATACTGGTAGCCACCTCTGCGGTAGCCGCAGCCTTTACAGTAACTTTCATAGGTAGATTAGAGACCGCATTCTCGAAAGCGAATTCGTAGCTTTGTTCCCCATTGATGTCAAAACGGTTTCCTACCCAGCGCCGTCCAACTTTGGCCGGAGAAAACTCATCAGACTCCTGATAAGCATAGTCATTAAAAGCATCTATAGAGACCGTTGCATTTCCACTAGGTTGAGTTAAAGGTTGCACTCTTAAGCCAGGTCCTTCACCTACGGTAATAAAATAGTAGGCCTCTTCGCTATACGGATTGATATGAGTGTCGTTTTCTAAATCGTAGCCATAAGGGCCGATTCCATAAAACAAGATGTAATCCGATCCATCGAACTGCCCATCTTCCTCTCCAACCACCTGGATGGCGACTTCTGGAGGGTCAAAGCTCACGGGCACACCATTATATAAAGGTAACGGTTTACCACCGTGGCCATAAATTTGAATGTTTCGGGGATTACTTCCCGAAACGTCAAGCCCTAAATCTTCTAAAAACCCTCTGCTTAAACGATAAACGCCAGTTTCTTCCACTTTAAAACGGAACCAGGCTCCATTGGACAAAATGGAATTGCTAATTGCTTGTCTGTTGGTAACAGGTTGTGGACCATAGGTATAATCTACAGAAAAGGACAAAATCTTGCGCAAATTACCATTAACCCTAACAATGGGGCTTATTTGAAGTTGCGTATATATTTGGTCTCTTCCTTTTGAACTACCAATGCTGGCTTCTAGTTGGTTTGGCACCAAATCTGTATTGACCTTAGTTCGTTCGGTGGTGGATAAAGGTGCATATCGAATATTCGTCACCCTCAGAGAACTGTTACGGGCGTAACCACGATCTTCCCACACCGTCGAATACGATAGTTGATTAGGCGCCAACTTTAGGTCGATTTGCGACAAGGCTCGCTCCTTGAGGCCTTTAGTCTGTTTAGACTCGAGGGCACTGCCCTTCTCGGGTTTTGGCTGCCAATCTATACTTATGTTACGGCTTTGACCATAACCTAAGCCGATCCCACCTATTAGGAATAACAAAAAGAGTATTTCTCTCATCATAACAAATAACGCTTCAAATATACACTTAGTATGAAGGATTATTTTAAAAGATATACCTTAAATTCGTCGCTTCGATAATAAAGTAGACAAGTTATCGTTTAGGGAAAGGTTAATGCCCGCGAACGCTAGCTGAGACGCCATAATGTGGAAAATATTATTGCCTTTTTAGCGTTAATTACTATATTGCGAACCCAATTTTTTCATAATTGAAACCATGAACTTGAGAAGAAACCTAGTATTGAAGCTATTCGTAGCTGTTTTATCCACAGTTCTTTTTGTGAGTTGTAGCAAGTCTCGAAACTATAAAGATAGTTCTCGTGCCACTGGTTGGAAACTCAATTCTAAAGAAGGTGGATTCCAGTACGACCCCAAAACACAAGAGCAAGAGACCGGTCCTGGGTTAGTATTTATTGAAGGAGGAACCTTTACCATGGGTAAAGTTCAGGACGATCCGATGCACGACTGGAACAACAGCCCTAATCAACAGCACGTACAGTCCTTTTATATGGACGAAACGGAGGTGACCAACCTGATGTATCTTGAATACTTAGATTGGATCAAGCAAGTTTTCCCCCCGACTGACGAAAACTACAGAAAGATTTACGATGGAGCCGTACCAGATACTTTGGTATGGAGAAACCGTTTAGGTTATAACGAGGTGATGACAAACAACTATTTGCGTCACCCCGCCTATGCTAGCTACCCAGTTGTGGGTGTTAGTTGGATACAGGCAGTAGAGTTCTCTACCTGGAGAAGTGACCGTGTAAACGAGTTACGTCTGGAAGAAGAAGGATTTTCTGCCAGAGATGCCCGCTTCAATGTAGAGCCTGGGCAAACTTTCTCTACAGAAACCTACTTGAATGCACCTACCTTAACTTATGGTGGAAATGATTCCATTACCAGAGGTGGTAAACGTTCCGAGCAAAAATTAAAGCGAAACGAAGACAGTACAAATGTCTATGTTCAGCGTAAAGATGGTATCCTAATGCCAGACTATAGACTGCCAACAGAGGCAGAATGGGAATATGCTGCACTGGGACTTGTTGGTCTTCGTAACTATAATGTATACCGTGGACGAAAAAAATATCCATGGGAAGGACAATACACTCGTTCTGGAAAAAGAAGATCTAGAGGAGACCAATTAGCCAACTTCAAGCAAGGAGATGGTGATTATGGTGGTATTGCCGGATGGAGTGACGATGGAGCCGATATCACTGCCGAAGTGATGAGCTACGAGCCAAACGATTTTGGATTGTACGATATGGCTGGTAATGTTGCAGAGTGGGTTGCTGATGTATACCGTCCAATAGTGGATGACGAATTCAACGACTTTAACTACTATCGTGGTAATATCTACACCAAAAACGCCATAGACGAAAACGGACAAGTAAAAGTTGTTACTGCAGATTCTATCGTATTCGATACTTTGAGCAACGGACAAATCGTAGCACGTAACCTGCCAGGAGAAATTCTTCAGGTACCTGTAGACGAAAATGAAACCTATTTACGCACCAACTTCTCGACCGCCGATAACCGCGACTACCGTGATGGTGACAAGCGTTCTACGCGTTACTACCAATCTTTTGGTGGAGAAGACGACGGAGATCAGATCGAAGAGAACAAACGTATGTATAACTCTCCGCTGCACCGAGTTACTGCGGCAGATAGCCTAGGAACCTTAGATCGTCAATATGACGAATCTTCCAAGCGAACCAGTATGATTAATAACGAAGTTCGCGTTTACAAAGGAGGTTCTTGGAGAGACCGGGATTATTGGTTAGACCCTGCCCAAAGACGTTACTTCCCACAAGACATGGCCACCGATTATATCGGGTTTAGATGTGCGATGTCGCGTGTTGGATCTAAGTCTCAAAAAGGCAAGCGTCCAAGACACTAGTCTAAAAGACAGAATTTACAACCCTCCAGCCATTGGCCTCGGAGGGTTTTTTTATACTTTTACTTAAAGCTCTAAAGTGGATCTTAAGGAACTACATCAACGTTTTTTGAATAGCAGCGGCGTATGTACCGATACTAGAGCCATTACTTCCAACTGCCTATTCTTTGCTTTAAAGGGTGCCAATTTTAACGGCAATGAATTTGCCCATCAAGCATTGGAGAGTGGCGCCAGTTTTGCCGTTATAGACGATCTTAGATACCATCTAAACACAGGGAAGACTATCTTGTGCAAAGATGTGCTTAAGCGGCTTCAAGATTTATCCAGCTTCCATAGAACAGCATTAGGCCTTCCTATTATTTCCATTACGGGTAGTAATGGTAAAACAACTAGTAAAGAACTAATACATGCAGTTCTTGCTCAAAAAATGGCCACTACCGCTACCAAAGGAAACTTAAACAATCATATTGGTGTGCCGCTAACGCTATTAAGTCTATCTAAAGACACAGAGATGGGTGTGGTAGAAATGGGTGCCAATCATCACGGCGAAATCGAAGCGCTTTGTGAAATAGCACAGCCAGACTTCGGCTATATCACCAACTTTGGAAAGGCACATATAGAGGGCTTTGGCAGTCTAGAAGGCGTGGTAAAAGCCAAAAGTGAAATGTACAGACACCTAGCCAAAAACGGTAAAACTGTTTTTGTAAATGCCAATGACCAGAAGCAGTTGGAACTAACAAGCGGAATGAATACGATCAGCTTCGGGAAAGACGGGACAGACTACCCAATTTCCCTGCTAGAAGCAGATCCATTTGTGCGAGTACGCTATCAAGACACAGAGATCCGAAGCCAACTGATAGGGACTTATAACTTTCATAACATTGCGGCTAGCGTTGCCATAGGTTTGAACTTTGGCGTATCCATAGATCGAATAAAAAACGCCATAGAGAATTATGTGCCAAGCATGAACCGCTCGGAGATTGTCCAAAAAAATGGCAAGGAGATTATTTTGGATGCTTACAACGCCAACCCAAGCAGTATGAACGCGGCCCTTGAACACTTTTTTCACACCAATAGAAATCAAGGTGCGTTAATCTTAGGGGATATGTTCGAACTAGGAGAAACGGCCGCGCAAGAGCATCAAGCCATTGCAGACCTGCTTAGTGCAAAAGAAGACCTAGATGTTTACTTGGTTGGAACGAACTTCGACGGAGTACAAACAAGTGCTTCGCATATAAGGTCCTTTCCAAGCTTTGACGCACTGTCGGAGCAACTAAAGAGGTCACCTATTGAAGCCCAAAATATCCTCATAAAGGGCTCTCGTGGTATGGCCTTAGAGCGCTGCTTGGAGCTGCTTTAAAAAGCAAGCAAACCAAGGCCCAAAACCACCGCATTTTTTTACATATATATTTGTTGATTCTAAAAACTAACTTATATTTGCACCCGCAACTGTTAGGGCGCTTAGCTCAGTTGGTTCAGAGCACTTGGTTTACACCCAAGGGGTCGGGGGTTCGAATCCCTCAGCGCCCACATCAAAAGCAAAACCCACCTCGATAAGAGGTGGGTTTTTTTATGGAACAAACCACCAAGCTTGCTTGAGTGGTACAGGGACATAAAAACACCCAACACCCGCAAAGCGGGTTGGGTTTTGCCTTTGCAGGAGTGGTCTCGCGTTTGGGATCACGACTGACAAGGAGTAATCCCTTGCAGGAGTGGTCTCGGGTTAGGGATCAGGACTAAAAGGACTAACCCCGTGTACATCCTTCCCCTTCGTAGGCCAACGCACCAGCTGGCCCCTCACTATTTTAGGTCCACCGGACCTAAAATGACCGTTCGGTCCGGTCTCGCGTTAGGGATCACGACTGATAAGTAGTAATCCCTTCTTCTACAACAAAAAACCCACTCCTTTAGGAGCGGGTGACTTGCAATAAGTGTTTTATTATAACTATGCCATCGCACGTGGACTCCATGCAGCACAACGCATGGACTCACCTGCCTGTTGTGGATTTGCACAACTGTCCAAATGGTATTTAGAACAAGTCGTACAATCGTTGCTGTTTTTTAAAGCCGGCTGCATCGCGAAGCTATCACAAGTATATTGCTCGCTAACCGGGATCTGATGATGTGTACAATTGCTTCCTTGAAGGTTTGCGCAATTAGAACAAGTATTAGATAATCGTATCATAAGGCCGAAATTTTTAATCCAAGTTAAATGGAAATTCCAAACAGTCCAATTAAAAGTCTGTTAACAAGGCTAATACATATTTAGATTGCTTAAAAATAAAGTGATTAAACTAAGCAAGTAACTCGCATTACAGTCTCTTTCAATTCGCTGAATATAATTATATTTGCCTTCCTCATGGGTCATTAACTCAGTTGGTTCAGAGTGTTACCTTGACAGGGTAGAAGTCGGCAGTTCGAATCTGCCATGACCCACATCACTCACAAACCCGGTACGGCAACGTACCGGGTTATTTTTTTGATTGTCCCCACCAAGCTTGCTTGTAGTGGGGCGGAGAAAAAATAACCCAGGATCCGCGAAGCGGATCGGGTTTGTATTTGCAGGAGTGGGTCTAGTCAAGATCACGACTGAAGCCCGTCGCAGACGTGCAAAGGAGTAATCAAGTCTCAGCTAATTCTAATTCCAAGAATCGGGTAAAGGAGTAATCCAATCAGTGCTACATCAGCCACCGCTCCTGCTGGCCCCTCTCTATTAATTGACTGATAGCGTTATTACTAGCATGCATCTTCCATCAAAAAGCTAGTAATAGGATGATAAAACAAAAACGGTAAATCGCTTTCAAAGACTAATCCGAATTAAAAAGTAGGAAAAACACTCTTAAGATTGTTTTAATACTGATTAACTAACCATTAATTCTATGAAAAACCCAATTCTTTTGTTAGCCGTTTTAGTATGCAGTGCCCTTTCTCTAAACGCTCAAAATATTAAAATGGAACTCTTGGAGCCACAGCCCTTTCTTCAGGGGACGGATACTGGCGACATGGAGTTTGCGGACCTGGATGGTGATGGTGATATGGATCTTGTGAGCACAGGATCGGGGAATTTTTCTAATGGTGCTGCTCACGGAGCTTTAACAACGCTCTACTTTAATGATGGTGTTGGTAACTTTACCGCCGTAAACGACCATGGAATAGAAAATATAAGAGTAAGTAAAATCGCATTGGCGAATATCGATTCAGATAGCGACCTCGACCTAATGATATCCGGATGGTCGGGCGGAGGAATTCCACTGACAAAACTCTATACTAATGATGGAACCGGGAATTTTATTGAGGTCATAAATCCGCTATTCGACGAAATCGGAAACGGTTATTTAAACTTCGGTGACATCGATGGGGACTCAGATCAGGATATCATCTACTCTGGAAGTGATGTGTTAGACGTCATTGCTTTTATAAATGATGGATCTGGCATTTACAATTTGTCTGGAAACATCGGTATTTCTGGTATAGGTGGGGTTCTTGAACTATTCGATGCAGATGGTGACAACGACTTAGATATGCTAATTATGGGACTCGATCAGAATGAAGAAGATAGCACTCGTTTGTACATAAATGATGGTTCTGGAAACTTCACAATATCGAGTAATGCAGGTTTTAGCCCTCTAAGCTTTGGAGATATTGCCACGGGCGATACGGATGGTGATGGGGATCTGGATGTTCTTATTGCCGGATTGTTTGAAGGCCAAAATGTCGATTCTAATTTTTATACCAATAACGGAGACGGAACTTTTGCATTAACTGCAGACGATCCTTTTATGGATTTGGGTTTTGATGGAGAGACTTCTTTCAATGATTTTGACAACGATGGCGATCTGGATGTGTTTATCATAGGATCTGCAGAAGGTGGGTTACCGAACATCTTTAGCCATATCTACGAAAATCTAGGATCTAACGACTTTATACTTTCTGATGAGTTCACCGGAGGTTATTTATCTACACATGCAGTTGCCGATATCGATGGCGACAACCTACTAGATGTTGTTATAGGAGGAACTACTACCAGCAATCCTACTCGCGGTTCGTTTATGTATAAAAATAGTTCCATTCTAAGCACAAATGATGAATTGACGAGTGCGAAAATCAACATTTACCCAAATCCATCTAAAGGAAATTTAAATATTGATATCCAAGATCTTAACCAAGTTACATTTGAGCTATATAATACAATGGGGCAACGCATTTTAAGTAAGTCCTTGGTTCAAGGCTCAAATAAACTTCAACTTTCAGTTTCCGACGGCATTTACATAGCTGTTATTATTGGTCAGAATGAAAGATTTAGTCAAAAGGTAGTTATCAATAATTAAGAGTTCTTTTTATCTCATGCCCTAACCTTCTATCTTACATAATATATAGCTGCAAAGAGAAGGTTAAATAAAAAAACCCCACCTAAAAGGCGGGGTTTTCGATTTTAACCCCGAAACATCGTTTCGAGATCGTTCTTAGGGCAAAAAAGACTTAGCCCACATTTTCTGCGGGCCAAGCTCGATAGTAGGAGCTTCCTTAGGGGATTATTAACACTCGCACTTCATTCACTCCTACCATCTACTAACCAAACATTCAACTAACACTTCTATTATCAAAAAATCACAATCAAAAACAAAACACTTAACAAAAGCATTACTACTGCCCCAAGAGCGGTCGATCTGATGATCCCAAATGGGTTAAAATCGTATACCATATTGGCAAAGAACCTATTGAGTACATTTTCGAGGATCCATGTGAGAACCCAGAGTCCAAGCACCACTAATAGGTGTCCTACTCGATCGAATTCTCGACCAAACATCAGATAAACGATGTAGAGTACGGGAGCGATCTTTAAAAAACGACTCGCATGATTGTAAAAGAACGATGAGACTTTATATCTCAGTCTAAGAGCGGAATTCTGGATTTCCATAAATCGATTAGAAAATCTCCAGGTTTGGGTCATAAATCCGCTGCTATCAAATTGGCTCATTGTCAGTTAGATTTGTTATAAGCTTTAATTACTCTACAAATGTACCTTGGTCTTTTGGGTTTCATTACGACATTCCGTGTCCGTAACATTTAATAATCCTTGCAACAAGTTTTTCTGCGAGGGACTTAAAGGATCGCCCTTAACAAAGACCAAAAACCGAAATAATCTTTTGGGTTGCTCTTCCGGAATATATCCAAATCGAAAGTCCACCTCTAGCAGTAATTCGACCAATTCATCTATCAATTCGAAAGCTGCCTGGTCGACCTGATTGAATCGACTTAATTTGTACCGCATTCGAAGTAAACTGTAGAGGATCATATTCTATTAACTGGTTCAAAATTAGTTGGACTTCTTAAAAGGGACTACGACACATTATGCCCATTTTCTATAGCATCAGGCGAACGATTTCTTCTCGTTGCAAATCGGTTAGGGGTGCATTTTTTATAAATGAAAGAATCGACAATACCTTTTCTAAAGAATCGTCCATCATGGTTTCGCTTTTATGGTCTATTTGCAACAACAATTCGATCAAGCTCCGAATCGCCTCTAACCGGGCTGTATCGTCCATTTCCTGCCGGTCTAGATTGACTTCCAGGTCTTTTAATTTGTAGAGTAGCATAGTGCGTGGTATTGCAGCGCAATGATACCATCAATAAGGCTTTTTCCTTACGACATAGGATGTCACTTTAAAGAATTACCTTAACTTTATTGGGACATCGGCCAAAATGAAGAAATACCATTCCATAGGAGAGTTATTTTCAGATTATCGCGCTTATCATGACTTATCACAGAATGATTTTGCAGATACACTGGGCGTTGATCTTCGAACGGTTCAGCGTTGGGAAAAAGATTTAACGCTTATCAAATCTGAAAAAGAAGAGGATATCGTTTTAGCAACCCTTATGCCTTATCAGCTAATTCACAACCTTAACGCCGCAGTTCCGATTCCTACCAGCTATGATTTACGGCTTAGAAAATATTCTACCTCAGACCTGGCTAATGGCTTGCCTCATGCCAATTGGTTTAGAGACCAGATAGAAGTTACCTCGGATCGATTAAGAACCATCGATGTAGATTTCGACTTAAAATACCTAAAGCGATTTATTCAGACTCAACAAAATGATGATCATTTTATAAATGAGGATTTGGTTAAAGAGTCTGTACGCTTATTGCCCGAACTCAATTTGATATTAACCACAAATGCGGGCTACTATTCTAGCCATTGTGTCATTATGCCATTAAAGGAAGAAGCCTATTTAAGGCTTAAAAACAAACAAATGGCCAAGAAAGACCTGAGAGTAAACGATTTAATTGATCCTAAGCTGGCCGAACGGCAATATTACTTCAATTACGATTCTACCGCTGACAGCAACGACAATGCCTACTTTTTATTGGCTGCCTTCTTACGATATTTTAGAACTTTGGGTGATGCAGATTACCTCTTTGTAACTATTTCCGAACGTCAGGATGGCTATCTTTTAAACAAACAAGTCGGGCTAGAAGTCATCTGGGAAGACTTAGCCAAACAGCAAGAACTAGGCTGGGATTTCCCCCCGCGTTTTATAGAAGGAAATTATAAAAACTTCTTAAGCAATTTTAGTTAAGTTCGGCCGCCAATACTTCAGCCACTACAAAAGAACTACCTCCAACAAAGATGACATCGTTTGCTTTGGCCTTGGTCATGGCTTGCAAATAACCATGTTCCACGCTTTTGGCAGTCGTACCAGCTAATTGATGTGCCCTTGCCTGAAGTTGAAGAGATTCTGCAGCTACGGCTCGTTTGATGGCCGGAGAGACAAAATAATAGACTGCTTCCTTAGGTAGGGCAGATAATACCGCGTCTATATCCTTGTCGGACACCATCCCTATGACCATATGTAGATCTTCAAAATCCAAATCCCGCAATTGCTCCATTACCGTTTTAATACCTTCAGGGTTATGCGCCGTATCACAAATCACCCTTGGGTTTGTCGATAACTGTTGCCATCGTCCCTGCAAACCGGTATTTGCACTTACCCGAGCTAGCCCTTGACCAATAGCGCGTTTCGGAATATCAAATCCTTGCTTTACCAACTGTGTCACCACTGCTCTTACCAATTGCTGATTCTTTCTTTGATAAATCCCTTTTAGATCCATAGGGTGCAGTTCTTCTGTCCGATTTGGCAGAATCGATAGCGCAGAATGCTGCTTTGCGATCTCCTCAAACTGTTCGATAAGACACGGATCCTCTTCCCCAACTACCACCGGGACACCCTCTTTAATGATCCCTGCCTTTTCATTGGCAATAGCTGCTAAGGAGTCTCCTAAAATATCTGTATGATCTAAGCTGATATTGGTGATAGCCGAGACCATGGGTGTAAGGACATTGGTACTATCCAGTCTGCCACCTAATCCTACCTCAACGACAGCGATATCGACTTTCTGTTTGTAGAAATAATCGAAGGCTAAACCAACGGTCATCTCGAAAAAGGACAGTTGGTTTGCCTCAAAGAATGGCCGATGGAGTTTAAAAAACTCCATTACTGATTCTTCGGAAATCATCTTTCCATCTACTCGTATCCGTTCTCGAAAATCGACTAAATGTGGGGAAGTATACAGCCCTGTCTTATATCCAGCTTCTTGAAGAATAGATGCCAACATATGTGACGAAGAACCTTTTCCATTGGTCCCAGCAATATGTATCGACCTAAAACCAGTTTGTGGCTGCCCCAAATGATCCATCAACAGATGGGTATTGCTTAAATCCGCCTTATAGGCTTGTTTCCCTTGCTTTTGATAACTGGGGAACTGGGCAAAAAGCCACTCCAATAGCGCTTTGTAATCGATAACCGTCGTTTTAATTCACCACCAATTTTTTGGTTGTATTGCCAAGTCGCAGATAATACATACCCGAAGCCCAACCGCTTATCTCTAGCCTAAATTGCTGAAGACCATCAAGACTAATGGTATCGATTTGCCTTCCCAAGGCATCATAAACCTGCAATCGATCTACTTCGCTTTGCCATTGCAACAGAACGAAATCTCGAGCAGGGTTAGGCGCCATACTCCAATTTATTTCTAAAGGGCTATCGGTGGCCAAAATATCGAAGGCGATGTTCATCTTATAGGCAGAACGCCCATAGGTGGCTGCATAAAGAAAATTATTGGTCTCGTCAATATGCATATCGGTTACTACAACAGATGGTAGGTTATCCCCTAGTACTTCCCAATTGGCGCCTTCATCATCCGATGCCAAAACGCCCACATCTGTGGCTAAGAATAAAATTCCCCAACGATCTTGTACAATATCATTGATCGGGATGTCCGGTAAACTGTTACCGATGTCCGTCCAATTGGCTCCATTATCGGTGGTTTTGTACACATGGCCGTTGTCTTCACCAAAACGGTAACCCGAAAAGGTCACATAAAAGGTTTCAGCATCAAAACGACTTGCTAGCACCTTAGTGACCCAACGATGTGGTAAAGAACCAGAGATCGAAGTCCAATTATCGCCACCATCCGTAGTTAAAGAGACGGTGCCGTCGTCTGCTCCGGTGATAATCACATCGCTGTCTAAAGTAGAGACATCGAAAGAATATAAGGTGCCAAAGGTTAGGTTTCCGCCTCCGCTCCCATTGGTAAGATCGGGACTAATCGCCTGCCAGTTGCTTCCTCCATTCTCACTTTTCATCAATTGGTTTGCTCCAAAGAAAATGGTTTCCGGGTCCTGTGGATCTAATAATATTGGAGAATTCCAGTTCTTTCTAGCACCCGGCGCATTTAAACCAAAGAAGCTCGCACCATCATTGGTAGATTTCCCAAGGTTGCCATTTTGTGATAAAGCATAAATAATGTTGGTATCGGTAGGGTCTACCAGCGGTTGGAAACCATCGCCGCCATAAATGGGCGACCAATCTGCCAAGCCTCCCGTTGTGGTACGGATGGTGTTATTGTCCTGGGTGCCGCCATAAATTTTATTACCGTTGCTAGCATCTACATGAAAGCGGTAGAATTGAGTGATGGGCAGGCTCAGGTCTTTTACAGAGCTGGCTCCGTCATTAGCACTCTTATAGAATCCTCCATCATTCCCCAATAGCACCTCGCCAGCCACAGACTCGTTAAAAGCCATGGCATGTTGGTCTACGTGTACGTCTGGGAAGGCCGTGAACCAGCTATTTCCGCCGTCGGTAGATTTCTCTACCACAAAGTCCACATTATATAAGGTGTTTTCGTCTGATGGATCTACAAATAGTCCACGAAACCACCAGTGAAAGCCAACATTGGTTAAGTCCGATGAATTTACCTCGGTCCAAGAATCACCTCCATCGCTGGTACGATAAACTCCATGGATACTTCCGGTTGCATCCGCATAACGAGCGTATAACACGTCTGGGTTAGAGCGCGCGATAGCGATGCTAATACGTCCCTTATCATTTGGATCGACTGGCAAACCTACGGTGAGTTCCTGCCAACTATCTCCTCCATCTATAGAACGGTAAATTCTGGAAGTCTCACCTCCGTAATCCCGGTACTGCGGGCGTCTTTCTCGCTCCCAACTAGCAGCATAAATAATAGCTCCATCGCTAGGATGAATAGCCATGTCGATGACCCCAGTAATATCGCTTACAAACAATACCTGCTCCCAGTTATCTCCTCCATCGGTGCTTCTATAAACCCCACGATTGGTGTCATCGCGAAAAAGCGGCCCCATGGCCCCTACAAAAATGGTATTGTCGTCGTTGGGGTCTATTAAGATCTTTCCAATACTACCTACATCAGGCAGCCCTTTGGTTTGCCATGTGGTACCTCCATCTTGGCTTAGGTAGATTCCGTCTCCATCGTAGGCTAAAGAGCCTCCTCCAGCGTTCACTTCTCCTGTCCCTACCCAAAGCACATCCGTGTTATTTCTAGAGATTTCTATGTCACCGATAGATAACATAGCTTGATCGTCAAAGATGGGTTGCCAAGTCTGGCCAGCATCGGTGGTTTTAAAAATACCCCCAGAAGCTGCACCCACATAATAGGTCTGCGATTGATCGATGGGGATCTCTATATCCGTAACACGTCCTCCTGTGTTTACCGGGCCCGCAAATTCCCAAATACGTTCTCCAGAGCGACGGTTTTGTTTCTGCCTTTTCCAGGCCACAGCATTTGCATAGGCATCCAACTTGATTTCTCCAGAAGGATACGCCCGCTGCATAAACATAAAGTCGTGGGGGGTTTCTTCCGTTTCTAAAAGAGCTTTAGGGGATTCTTCCTGCTGACAAGAAAGGCAGATCAAAGCGATCAGACCCAATAGGTAGTAAGGCTTCATAGCGTATAAATTTTGCTAAAGATAGCCAACAAATCTGTCTCCTAAAAGTATTAGTCGGAAAGGGAGAAGTTGTATATTATTTTCCCGATTTGCTTGGCAGGAGCATCGGCGTCCGAATTAAATCGAGTAGCCAAGGCCGCTCGCTTTGCCGGCTCCAGCAGACAGCGCGAATTGTTGGTTGTTCCACGAACACCCGCCGTCGCACTGATCACCTTCCCCGTTCGGTCTACTTCGATACTCACAACGACCTTGCCCGCTTCGTTGCATTCTTGCGGGTACTTCTGTTTGTTTAAAGCCTTACGCCCTCCTAGCATATAGTTTCCATCGCCATCAAGTCCTAGACCATTACCATAATAACTCTTGGCGTTGGGATCTCCGTCTGGGTCGCCTTTATCTCCGGCTTTGTCATCTGGCCCTTCACCTCCATCGGCTTTGCCGTCGTTTTTTGGACCATTGATTAAGCTAGACAAGGCATCGGTGGTAGACTTATCGGGCTTAGGCTCTACTTTTTTAGGCACCTCTTTCGGCTTCTCTTTTGGTGGATCTTTTAGTTCCTCCTTCTTTTTCTCCTCTTTGATAACCGGAGCCTCTTCGTTGTCTTGGGTAACAACCTCTTCCTTAATCTCTGTTTTTGGAGCAGTTTCTGGTGGAGGAGTGGTTTGCTTGGGCGCAGTTTTCACGGCCTCTGTTGGCTGCTTATCGCCCTTACCGTAATCTGTAGTTCCAAAATTTACGGCGATTCCATTCTCTGGAGGTGGATCCAAATAATGCAAACCAAATAGCGTCATTAAAAACAATAGAATCAGGTGAACAATCACCGTTATCCTCATGCTCTTCCGCTTATGTTCTGTGTCTAAAAAGCTCATATCAATTAGGGCGTACAGCCAATACTACCTTATAATTGTTTTGGTTGGCAATGTCCATTACGTAAACTGCGTTTTCTATAGGTACGCCTTCTGCGGCTCTTAAGATAATGGTTGGCTTATCCTGGCCTGCCAGTATCGCTCTAAGTTCTCCTTCTATTCCAGACTGAGGCACTCGTTCTTTGTTAACGTAGTAGCCCCCATCGCTGGTAATGCTCACCGATGCCTTCTGTTGATTGGTCGATTTTCCTTTTGCCTTTGGCAAAATCAAATCCAAGGCGTCTGGAGTTATCGCTGGTGAGGTCAGTAAAAAGAACACCAACAGTAAAAATACAATGTCGGTCATGGAGCTCATAGAGAACTCTGCCTTTACTTTATTTCTTCCTCGTAAATTCATACTAAACCGGCTCGTTCAATAGGTCCAAGAAGTCTACAGCAGTGGCCTCCATCTGGTGAACCACTTTATCTGTCTTTACCACCAAATGGTTGTATCCCATATAGGCAATAATCCCTACAATTAAACCTGCAACTGTGGTGGTCATGGCGGTATATATCCCTTCTGCAAGACTCCCCATCTCTGCCTGCCCACTGCTGGTCGCTAGCTGATGAAAGGCCAAAACCATCCCGATTACCGTACCCAAGAAACCTATCATAGGGGCGGCCCCGGCAATAGTTGCCAAAATACTAACGTTCTTCTCTAGTTTATAGACCTCCAACTTACCGGCATTTTCTATGGCGGTGTTGATATCTTCCAGCGGGCTTCCAATACGAGAGATACCCTTTTCTGTTAAATGAGATACAGGTGTGTCGTTGGCCATACAAAGGGCACGAGCACCTTGAATGTTCCCAGCAAATACATGGTCCTTGATCTGATTCATAAAATTGGCGTCCATTTTCGAGGCGGATTTAATGGCAAAAAGCCGCTCGAAATAGATGTAGACAGCCACAAAAAGTAAGACAAATAAAACAGCGATGATGACCTGTCCGGCCACACCACCATTCATCAATAGTTCCATGATGGAGAGGGTCTTTTCTGTTGTTTCTGGATCTAGTTCTTCCACAACTTCCTCTACTCCATCTTGCAATAGGATGTTAAGCATAAGTAATTATTAGGTTTATTAGATAACGAATTGAAGGGCCTGAAATTGTCGATTAACCAAACATTACCGACTTGAAAGCAAGAAATACAGCTGCACCGGCCAAAAAACCGATGAAAGCCAACCAAGTAATCTTGCGCAAGTACCAGATGAAATCAATCTTTTCCATTCCCATTGCGGCAACTCCGGCAGCAGACCCAATTATGAGCATGCTCCCTCCCGTACCGGCGGAATAAGCGATAAAATGCCATAGAGCAGAATCTGTTGGCGCGTCGTACATCCCCATGGAGGCGGCTACCAACGGCACATTGTCGATGATGGCCGAGAACACTCCTAGCATCATTACCACTACGTCTTGGTTAGGTATGGCTCCTTGTAGGACTTCGGCCAAATAACGAAGCGTCCCAACAGGATCTCCATTTTCTGCAACTCCATACACCATACTCTCCAACCCTCCAACGGCCATCAGTATTCCTAAAAAGAATAGAATACTAGAAATCTCGATACGAGATAATGCCTTGTGGGCAGAGTACAAATGGCGTCGTTCCTTGCTAAAGTCCTCTTCTGGATGGATGTATTCGGAAACCAACCAAACAATTCCTAAAGCCAACATCATACCCATATATGGTGGTAAATGGGTAACCGTCTTAAAAATCGGCACTGAAACAATCATCCCCAGGCCAAGAAATAGCATTGTCCGGCTACTTAGAAGCTTTTCGGCGACCTTGTCTTCTGTGGTATTTACTTGTACATTTCCTTGAAAGGGCTTCATATAAGACGCCACGAAAAACGGCAGTATAAAGCAGGCAATGGAAGGAAGAATTACATATTTTATCAAGCCCAAGGCTGTGACTTTATTCGCTATCCACAACATGGTAGTGGTTACATCGCCAATAGGCGACCAAGCTCCTCCAGCATTCGCCGCGATTACCACCATAGCGGCAAACCAAAGTCGTTCGTTTTTATCTTGTATTAACTTACGAAGCAACGTAACCAATACGATAGTAGCTGTTAAGTTATCGATGATGGCCGACAGAATAAAAGCCAGTATCCCGATAATCCATAAAAGCCTTTTCTTGCTTTTGGTCCTCACCGCACTCTTAAGTACTTCGAACCCTCTATGGAGGTCGATAATCTCGACTATGGTCATCGCCCCTATCAAGAAGATTAAAATCTCCGAAGTTTTTCCCAAATGATGTAAAAGCGTATTCTCGAAGCCATGGACAGCGGCCTCACCTCCCAGCAGATGATCGAACACATGTCCTTCTGCATCGATTACATCAAACCAATCTGTATTAAAACCTATGGCCAATAACGCCCAAATCAAGGAAGCCATGATCAAGGCAGGAACCGTTTTATCCAAACGCAAAGGGTGCTCCAACGTAATAGACAAATAGCCGATTACGAAGATGAGAATGATGATTGACTCCATAGATTAGGAAGATTAGTGAATGGGTGAATTAAGAAAAATAAAAATAGGATAAATCGTGGAAAAAACAATAAAAAAAACCCGCCTTTTAAAGGGCGGGTAGCTTTTTAGTTTATCTAAAAACACGGTCTTAATCCTCAGATTATCAAATCAATTGTTTTAAAGCGATTTCGAAGGCGGTGCTACTTATCTGCTTCTTGTCATGGTTTAATGCAAAGGTATTCTCCAATGCCTTTTTAATGGTGTTGGAGGTATCTTGAAAAATGGCGTCATCGGTCATTTGAACCTTGCCTTCCATGAAGTAAGCAAAAACTCTTGCCATCCCACAATTAGAGATAAAATCTGGGATTAAGCTTACGCGAGAATCGGTGTTTTCCATAATGGGACCAAAGAAGATCTCTTTATCTGCAAAAGGAACATTGGCACCACTACTGATGACCTCCAGTCCAGAATCGATCAGTTGGTCGATCTGTTGTTGAGTAATTAATCGAGAAGCCGCACAGGGTGCAAAAATCTCTGCCTCCAACTCCCAAATGCGCTGGTTCATCTCGTCGAAAGGAATCAATTCGTCTGCGATGAGGTAGTTTCCATTCTTTTCTAAGAAAAGAGCCGTAATATCTTCAAAGCTAAATCCGTCTTCGTTGATCAACCCTCCGACGCGGTCTATAATTCCGACAATCTTAACCCCCATCTGGGACAAATAATAGGCTGCGGCAGCCCCTACATTTCCAAAGCCTTGCACAATGGCGCGCTTTCCTTCTATCTGTCCTCCGTAGATATCGTAGTAATGATGTGCTGCTTCTGCTACTCCATAACCGGTAATCATATCGGCTACGGTATACTTTCTGGTAACATCGGGAGAATAAGTTGGATTTTCTATCACCTTGATCACTCCCTGTCTAAGTTGCCCAATACGATTGATTTTATCTGCCTCCGTAGGCGTAAAATGTCCGGTAAACACCCCTTCCTGTGGATGCCATACCCCGCTGTCTTCGGTAATTGGGATTACCTCATGGATCTCGTCAACGTTTAGGTCACCTCCGGTTCCGTAATAGGCCTTAAGCAATGGAGATACAGCCTTATACCAGCGTTCTAATACGCCTTTTTTTCGTGGATCACTGGGGTCGAAGTTGATACCGCTCTTGGCACCTCCAATAGGCGGCCCAGAAACAGTAAACTTTACCTCCATGGTTTTAGCTAGCGACAATACCTCATTCTGGTCAAGGCCTGGACGCATCCGAGTACCTCCACCGGCTGCCCCTCCTCTTAAGGAGTTGATTACTACCCAGCCTTCTGCTTCGGTTTGCTGATCGTTCCAGTGGAATACAATCTCCGGCTGTTTTTCTTCGTATATCTTAAGTAAATCTTTCATGGATATCTTTAAGTGGTGGGCAAAGATAAGAAGTTCGGCCCAAGAATTTTAGCAAAATTATTACCTAAAAACAACTCCCGATGAATGGTCTTTGGAAGCACCAGTTACGCTGCTCAAGCAGTTCACCTCATCGCGCCATCGAAGCACTCCCAAGAGCCCAAAGACCAGGGCTTCCTTATTGTCGATCAGCAAGGAATCTGGCACTTCTATCTTCGTTTTAGCATAGGTTCTTAGACGCTCTAATAAAAATTGGTTGTACGTGCCACCGCCGGTTACCAAACACAAACCTTCTGGTAGCTGAGCAGCTAGTTGTATCGCCATATGCTCTACTAGGGTGCAAAGCAGGTCTTCTGTGTCGTGATTTTCAAATTCTGTCAGCAAAGGCTGTATTTGTTCTACTACCCACTCTAATCCCAGCGACTTCGGTGCTCGTTTCTCATAAAATGCTAAGGCATTTAGTCTGCTTAACAGCTCGGGGACAATCGTGCCTTGTCGAGCCAAAACTCCGCCCTTGTCAAATTCAAATCCCAAGCGCTCTGCCAAGGGGTTTAAAACAATGTTTACAGGACATATATCGAATGCTACTCGAAAATTGTTCTGCTCGAAAGAACAATTGGCAAAGCCGCCAAGGTTTAAACAACTCTCGTAATTAGAAAACAGCAATCGATCACCGATGGGCACCAAGGGGGCTCCCTGTCCGCCTAGTGCTACATCAGCCACTCTAAAATCGCAGACCACCGGCATTCCTACCAACGCTCTAAGGGCGGGTAGATTTCCAATTTGCAAGGTCAAACCCCGTTCGGGCTGGTGTAAAATGGTATGGCCATGGCTGCAGACCAGATCTAGCTTAAGCACCCTATGGGTTTCTATATAATCCCGAATAACACTTCCCAAATACGCGGTATAAGAAACATCGAGCTGCTTTAATCCATCTGTTCCTAGGGTATATCCTTTAGCCAACCGCTTCTTCCATGCTGCCGAATAAGGCATGGTAGTGGCTTTGATCAATCGGTAAGACCATTTACAATCATAACTAAGGCTGTATTGCGCTATAGCCAGATCGATTCCATCTAGGGAGGTACCACTCATCACCCCAAGGACTGTATAATTGTTGTCGATCATCGAGGTAAAAATAGGGGGTTTTATTGAAAATCTGCGTCCAAAAATCTATCTTTGCACCTCTTTACGAAAACGTTTTAGAAAACACAAAACACACAGATGGATTTTAGCCTTTCAGAAGAACATGTAATGATCCGGGATGCTGCCCGCGATTTTGCAAAAACCGAATTACTTCCAGGAGTGATCGAAAGGGACAATAAGCAGGAGTTCCCTACCGAGCAAGTTCGTAAAATGGCCGAGCTTGGCTTTTTAGGTATGATGGTAGACCCTAAATACGGCGGTGGCGGTATGGACACGGTTTCTTATGTGTTGGCCATGGAAGAGCTCAGCAAAATAGATGCTTCGTGTTCGGTGATCGTATCTGTAAACAATTCGCTGGTTTGCTGGGGGATAGAAGCCTTTGGAACTGAAGCCCAAAAAGAAAAATATTTAGTGCCTCTTGCCACTGGACAATCTATTGGAGCCTTTTGTTTAAGTGAACCCGAAGCTGGTAGTGACGCCACTTCGCAGCGCACAACAGCTATTGACATGGGCGACCACTACCTGCTTAATGGTACCAAAAACTGGATTACCAACGGAGGAAGCGCAGATTACTACTTGGTAATTGCACAAACAGACCGAGACAAAGGACATAGAGGAATCAACGCCTTTATCGTGGAGAAAGCTTGGGATGGCTTTGAAGTTGGACCAAAAGAAGACAAATTAGGAATTCGCGGAAGCGACACACATACCTTAAACTTTAACGACGTAAAAGTACCGAAGGAAAATCGCATAGGCGAAGACGGCTTTGGGTTTAAGTTTGCCATGAAAACCTTAAGTGGAGGACGCATCGGGATTGCGGCCCAAGCACTAGGAATCGCAGCAGGAGCATACGAGCTTGCAAAAGAGTACTCCAAGATTCGCAAGTCCTTTGGGACCGAAATATGCAACCACCAGGCTATTGCCTTTAAATTGGCCGATATGCATACCCAGATCGAAGCCGCCCGCCATTTGGTGATGAAGGCCGCATGGGACAAAGATCAAGGAAGCAACTACGATTTAAGCGGAGCGATGGCGAAACTTTATGCCAGTCAGGTGGCCATGGAAACTACCGTTGAAGCAGTACAGGTACACGGCGGAAATGGTTTTGTAAAAGAATACCATGTAGAACGCTTGATGCGCGATGCCAAGATCACGCAGATCTACGAAGGCACCTCAGAGATACAGAAGATGGTGATCTCTAGAGCTGTTCTCAGAGACTAATGCATTCAGACCCGCCTACTTGGCGGGTTTTTTTATAAGAAGAAATTCCAGACCAGACCAAAGCGGATTACGGCGTCCCTATACGGATAACCCGGTGCCGAATAATGCTGGTTGGTGCTATTGAATAGCTGATTGAAGTGTTCCCACTTAAAGAAGATCCGAGTCTGTCGCACCTTGGCGCTAAAGAAAATATCGAAAAGCGGGAAGCCTCCTAGTTCCTCATTATTTTGCACATAGAATTCTGCGAGGACTGGGTCATAGCCATTCATATTATACGAGGTGAAGTACTTAAAATTGATCCCTGTTTGCATAAACATGGCCTTTTTAAACCATTCATCCTCGAAGTAAAGGGTTTGTCGCGTAACAATTTCGGGCACATTGAATACCTCTTCTCCGCTTAAAGCTTGCTGGAATAATATGGTGTTCATCAACCCAAACTTCCCCACTTTAAACTCGCGTTCTAGTTTTACTTTTAGGTAATCTACCCTTTCGTTATACTGATGCGGTGTCGGGGTACTATCTTGAGCCTTCACAGCAAAATAGGCGTAGTCGTCAATGCCCGTATAGGTTACTTCGGCATCTACAATTTTCTTAGAGCGAAGCACAAAGCCAAACTCTTGGGTTTTTACATTGTTAAACGCTGTCTGCCAATTGTAGTTAACATAATCACTTTGGTTAAGAAGTAGGTTAAAATTGGGCGCCACAGAATGGATAGACAACTTGGCTTCCACGCCATTATTAGCGTCGAATTGATATCCAGCCCCAGCTCGCAGGTAATTAGCATCTAGGTCTCCTGCCACATTCAACGCACCACTTGCATATAAATCGAAGCCCTTATACTGTTTGTCGTAAGAGGCCGCTACATGCACCAAATCACCTTTGATACGGTTGGTAATCCTACCCTCTTCTAATTCTAAAATCGAATTATAGCCGTAGTTATAATCTGTATAGCCCACAGTCATCCCCAACCGACCAATAACGTTATTCTCTAAAGTAGCCCGAGCGTCTATTTGGAAGTCCTCTAACTTCGTGGTCTTTTTTAAATCGCTAGTGACATAAGAGGGGCCAAATCCATCATAGGGGGCGTCCTGCCTGTATTCGTAAAAGCGGTCTTCGTAACTGATCTTATTTCCCAGGGTGAGGCGGGTATAAGAAGTACTATCACCCGCGCGTATAAGCTGGTACTCTTGTATTCCGAAGAATCGAAGGCCCTCCAATTTGTTCTCTGCATCCTCGAAATTCACATCCAGGCGACCTCTATCGGTAAACTCCGAATCGTTCGACTCGAATAGCGCCTTGGAAGTTTCTGTAAGCCCCCCGTTTTCTTGGTTTAGTATATCCTGAGCCGTCATATGAACACGGATATTGTAGCGTTGGTCTTTGGTATGGTAATTACTGGTAAACCTAAAATTCCCTGTACTGGCCAAGATATTTTGGTACTTCCCTAGCGAGCGCACCCCTTTATAGGAAAGCGAAAAGTTGAATTGTTCGCTGGTATTGGTGGTAAAAAAGGCGTCCATCTGTTGCCCTTGTTCGAAAGCTGTTTTAAAATAGAGTTCAGTTAAGGGCGTGGGCGTATGATAGTAGTAAATGTCTTCGGCATGCTGGTAATTAAAATGATGCGACTGTGCCGCAAACAAAGGCTTTAGATTAAAGCGATCGAAGGTATAGGCGAGGCTGTTATAGGTCTGTCCAACGTTGGAAAACGGTAAAAGTTCGAAATTGTCCTTGCGTAAATAATTAAAGGCATACTCCTTTTTATAGCTTAATGTAGTGTCTACATAAGTGGAGTCTCTATCTAGGCTGATAATCTTATAGAGCTCTATAGGTGGTTTGTCCTTTTTCTTCTTTTTACTAGAAGTGGCATTCGCTGGGAAATTTTGAGAGAATGCCGTGACGCCCATCAGGCACAGCAGAAGTATCAAGGGCGTGTTTTTCATCTATTGTGGAGTTTCGACACAAAGTTATGGTATTAAACGGAAATGTGTATTTTTAATTTTAATGCTAGAGGCACAAATTCAGAATCGATTAGTAGAATGTGGTACAGACGAAGCCGGTAGAGGTTGCCTGGCCGGACCGGTAACCGCAGCGGCCGTAATTCTTCCGCAAGGGTTTACCCACCCTTACCTGAACGATTCCAAGCAGTTGAGTAAAAAAAAGCGCGACACCTTGAGGCTGGAGATTGAAGAGATCGCTCTATCTTGGGCGGTGGTGCACGTGATGATGGAAGAGATCGATAAGATCAATATTTTAAACGCTTCTATTACAGCCATGCAGCGAGCGATCGCCAAATTGGATCCGAAACCTGGCTTTATCGCCGTAGATGGCAATAGATTTAAACAAATGGAGGGTAGAGAACATCGATGCGTGGTAAAAGGAGATGGCAAATACCTACACATTGCAGCTGCATCTGTATTGGCCAAAACACATCGCGACCAGTTTATGGCGAAAATCGATGCCCAACACCCCCAATACAGCTGGAAACAAAACAAAGGCTACCCCACGGCTGCCCATCGGCAGGCCATTATAGAATATGGTATTACGACTTATCATCGCAAGAGTTTTCAATTGCTCCCTAGGCAATTCTCGCTCGATATTTAGGTTGTTAAAAAAACGTCGATAAAGTATGATCAATTGCATCATACACCCGCCTATTGATCGTTACATTTGTGTATGCTTCGCCTCCGATTACTTGTTGTACTCCTAACAGTTGCCCTTATTGGGTGCGACCAAGTTGTAGATCCTAAATCCGAACTTACAGATTGGGTCCCGCAGGATACGCAAAGGCTTTTACGAATGAAGTCATTTCAAGATGCCGTGGCCGATTTTGGATCCAACGACCTGATGGATCATTTGGAGCGGCCTGCCTTATTGCCCTTTTTCCATGATGCCGAATTGATGGAGGTGTTAAACCCAAGTGGCACTAGTTTGCTCTGTTATCAAGCTGCTGAAGACGGTGCGCCAATTTATACGCTTATCGCTCGTGCTAAGTCGTCGGTGCTTTTCGACTCTATTAAAAGCGACCAACTTTCCAAAAGCCAAATAGCAGGCTTAGAGTTAAACACTATAAATGCCACGACCGGCCCCTATTATTCACTGGTGAAGGACAGCATACATGTATTAAGCAATTCTGATACGGTCATCGAGCAATTATTGGCACAACAAGAAGCGGTTTCCCTAGAGATTATAGATTGGTATCACTTAAAACAGAATAGCGACATGGCCATGTTTATGCCCGTTTCGCAAGTTCCACTTACAGATAGCAGTGCTGTGCGTTTAGGATCGCAATCTGTGATGGAGCTAAAACTCTATCCAGAAATTACCGCAGCCAATGGCATGATTATGAATCGGGACAGCACCCCAGCATTAATCGACGTATTTAAGGGTTTAAGACCTCAGCCAGAAAACCTAGCAGACATTATTCCGACCCAAGCGAGGGGATTTACGCGTTTGGCCTATGACGATGTTAATTTGTTGGAAGAAAACCTATCGGCCTTTCAGGATAAAACCGTTCGAGTGCACCCTGTGATGGACGCGATTTCCGAAATGGCCTTGGTAACCTTTAACTCTGGAGTTGCAATGGTTTTAAACAGTACCGACCCAGACCTAAGCGAAGAAGAATTTCTACCCTATGCAAACCCATATAAAAGCATACGAGAGGTCGCTACTTGGAATATCGAAGGCATGCAAGAACTATTGTCTGGCTTCGAACCCCTGTTTGTAGGTGACTCTTGGAATTATGGCTTTAGATGGGAGTCCTTTTTTATACTTGTAAACAATGCCGTGTTGTTGGAAGAATTTGTCACCACTTTATCCAATGGCCAAGTGCTTGGCAAAACAGCCTATTATCAAGACACCGCTTTGCAGCTAAGCAGATCTGCCTCCCTGTCTTTTTATGCCATGAATGGTCATATTGTTGGCCCAATGGCTGCCTTTTTAAGCAGTGATGGCAGCCAACTAAAGCAGTTTCCTTTGGCTGTAGCCCAACTCAGTTACGATAGAGATTTTGCTCACATTAACCTTATTTGCAAGCAGGCGTCGGCTGCCCAGATGGAAACCGGGACCATCGCCCAGCGATTCTCTCTAAATCTGGACCAAGCAGTCCTGGGCGAACCGCAATTTTTCTCCAACCACAGAACCGGAGGTAAGGATATTGTGGTACAGGATGTAAGCAACCAACTGTATCTAATTGGGTCTGGCGGGAAAATTCTTTGGAAGAAAAAACTAGACGGCCCCATCCTAGGAATGATAAATGAGGTTGACTTGCTCCGCAATGGGAAGAAACAACTCGCTTTTAGCACCCAAAACAGAGTCTATGTAATCGACCGCCTTGGTAACAATGTGGCGCCATTCCCTTTAAAATTTAAAGATGCCGTAACCCAGCCAGTAGCCGTATTCGACTACGACAACAACCGCAAATACCGCTTTTTGGTATGTCAGGGAAACCAACTTTTGATGTACGATGGCAAGGGGAAGATCGTAACTGGATTTAAATTTAAAGGAACCGAGTCTGCCATCGTCCAGACGCCTAAACATATCCGTATGGGCAATAAGGATTATATCGTGGTGGCCGAACAAAACGGAAAGCTAAACATTATTAGCCGTGTGGGGAAAAGTCGAATCGATGTTCGAAGGACCTTCGATTTTGCAGAAGTACCTATTACGCGCGAAGGGAATCATTTTGTAGTGATCACCAAAGAAAACACCAAAGTGAGCATCGACCAAAGTGGCGGCATCAATGCTGTGCCGCTCAATGTAACCAAGGACTATTACTTTACCACCCTAGGCCCCAACAAAGTTACTCTAGACGATAACCTGATGCGGATTAACGGTAAATTAGTGGAACTGCCTTTTGGGGTTTATAGCAGACCTCAGCTACACCAAATACACAACAACACCTACGTGTCCATAACCGCCTTACAGGAGAATAAACTCTACCTCTATTCTCTGCAAGGGAATTTAATCGAAGGCTTCCCAGTTTACGGAAGTAGCGCGCCTTTCCTGGCCGATGTAGATCGTTCCCGCAAAGCCGCTTTGGTCACCCAAGGTGGCGCAGATGAAGTGCTTTTATATAAAATTCAATAAGTACTGGCGGTAGAAGCAGCCTGAAGTTCTGCTTCGAATAGCGTGGCAAAATGATGCAACAATTTGGCCTTTACTTCTGCCTCCTCTACCTTGTTTTTACCCAATTCTACATGCATACTTGTAACGGCCTTCCCCTTAATTCCGCAGGGAATCATATGGTCGAAGTAACCCAAATCTGCATTGACATTAAGTGCAAAACCATGCATGGTTACCCATCTGCTAGCACGAACACCCATGGCGCAGATCTTTCGAGCAAATGGAGTGCCTACCTCTAGCCAGACTCCGGTTTCGCCTGGAGAACGCTCTGCTTGTATGCCGTAATCGGCCAAGGTCTTGATGACCATTTCTTCTAACAAGCGCAGGTATTTATGAATGTCTGTAAAGAAGTTTTCTAGGTCTAAGATGGGATAACCTACAATCTGCCCGGGGCCATGATAGGTGATGTCTCCCCCTCTATTGATCTTATAGTAAGTAGCTCCGATTTCCTTCAGCTTATCTTCAGAAATCAGAAGGTTGGAAATATCCCCGCTTTTGCCCAAGGTATAGACATGTGGATGCTCTACCACTAAAAAATAATTGGGCGTTGGGAGCTCGGCACCTTCTCTACGGTTGCGGATTTTTAAGTCCACAATTTCCTTAAAGAGGGCTTCCTGATAGTCCCAGGTTTCCTTGTAATCTTTATTGCCCAGATCTTGGGTAAGTACCCGTTTATTCATCATTAATCTTCCAATATCACCTCGAGGTCTAGTACATCGGGGTTTTTAAAATAATCGATAAAGCTTCGTTCCAACTCGATGGTTTTACCATCCATAGATAGCTTAGCATCCTGTGCAGAGGCAGACTTAATCTTCTTAGGGAAGGTATAGCTTAGGGTATAAACCATGCTCGATAAAAAGGCCTCTACAGAAACCAGGCTGTCCATTTGTACCGCATGTGCCTCTGGGTCTTTTATAAAGGCATCACGCACAAAGCGCTTATTTTTGTAACTGTAGTTTACCCCGATTAGCTCGTACGAAGGGTCGCTACTATTATCATCGACAGCTTCTCCAGACTCATCACCTCCCGGCATAAATTGGTCGCTTTCCTGAAAGGCTGCCATCAATTCGTTGGCCTCTGAAACGTCTTTAAAGTTGGTAAAAACATCGAACATCAATTCGTTAGTTTCCGGATCCATCACGGTATGCACACTAAAATTGGCGATTTTGGCCAATCGATCCTGCTCTGCCTGCGGCAATTGAGAAATACTATCCTTTTTCTCTTCGAACAGATCTTTAAGATGAATGATGGTATCCTGTTTGGTGGCCGTAGAATCTGTGCCAAATTCGTTACTCATGGCCATAAGCTCTGTGAGGTCTACAGCAACAGACATTCGGCCACTACCGTCCTCGTTCATAACCATGGTTTCTTTGAACTGACAGGATACTAGTAATACAGCACCAATTAGAAGGATCAGAATCTTTTTCATTTCGATGGGTTTAGTTGAAATGCAAAGGTACTTAAACATTCCAAAACCTTGCGAACGGAAAAAGGGGCACAAGGCCCCCTTTTCACATCAAAATCCCCCAACATTAGTGGCCGATCACCACTTTCTTCACAACATCTTCATTATTAACTAATAGATGCACCATGTACATCCCGGAGGCAAACTGCCCCACTTGAATGCTACAACCAGTAGCAGGTACTTCTTCTTGACTATAGACAATCTTACCGCTCATATCATAGATGCGCAGCTTAGATAGTGTTTGCAGGCCAGAAGCCGCCAAATTGATCACTTCCACCGCCGGGTTTGGATACAAGCTTATGCTGCTTTGAACATCATTTTCGCCGATTCCTAATCCAGCACCCATCAGAGCGTTAGAGAAAGTAACTTCAGCAAGGCCTTCGGGATAAACAGCCTCAACCGCAAAGCGATAGAGCTCGCCCTGATCTGTTTGTGTCCACCAGTCCACATCTTCGTAGGAAGTCTCGAAAATAGGACTGTCGGTTAGCAACTCCCAGTCGGTTATGTCCGGAAATTGGCTAGCCAAACCTCGATAGACGTTATATCCCAATGAAATGGCATTCGGATTGGTGGGTCCATCCAACTGTACATTCATTCGAACCAAGAAAGCCATGTTCAAACCGTTGTTCCCTGTAAACTCATTGAATAATTCTATTGGAGATCCCGGGTACTTGATGGCAGCCATGTTCTGTACAGATGGACTGGAATAGTCTATTGCCAAAGCATTGGTAGATTCGAGGTTATTCACCCAATGAATCCCGATCATTACATCCTGATCTACCACAATGTTAGGTAGATCCACCTCGAACGTTTCCCCGTGTGGCAACAAGAATGGCTGGCTACTAGCTAATATTTCTCCACTAGCAACGTCTATCACATCTACAGTAACAAAGTCCATGGCCAATTCGAAAACTTCTGTTCTTAACTCGGCGCTTGAAATGGTGGTCATTTGATCGATCTCGAACAGGTTACCCAACCAAACCTCTTCAAGCGGCTCATTGGTGTAACTGTTAGAAATTTGGTCCAAATCACCTTGTACTTTGGCTATGCTTCCCAACTGTGGGTCTTCCCAATTTACATTGACGTTGTCGTCCAAGACGGCGATCACATCATAGGCACTTAGGAACCGCTGATCCAATACCACGTCTCCTAGATCGACATTGTCTTCTTCCAAAGAAACTACAAGGGTCAAAGTCTCGTAACCATACACAGAGAATGTAAGGGTATATTCTTCGTTTCCATATACATCCTGGAACCCGAATGTACCATCGGCCCCAGACAATGTGGCGTCAGATGTATATCCTTCCATTTGAATCTCTACAGCTTCTAAGGGAGTTGCAGGATCGTTGCTTCCAACCACACGCCCGCTGATCTGTAGCAAAGCCTTCTCGTTTAGCACAAAATCTACAGTTGTAAGAGGGTTTTCTACCTCTACAGCCTGCTGCTCTGTGTCATATCCAAACAATTCAGCCTGGAACACATAGCTTCCGTATGGAAGGGCTGGCAATTGGTAAGTCCCATCAATATCAGTCTGAGCATTCAATCCTGTTCCATCCACGGTTACAGCCGCATTTTCCAACGGATCCCCGTTTTGGTCTACCACAGTACCGGAGATGTCACTTGTACTGGTTTCCGGAGAAATTACAAAATGTACATATGGAAATTCTGCAAAAGAGTTATAAAAGTTTCCTGGGTCGTTAGGATCGACTTCAAATACATCCATCATACTCACCGATCTTGTATCTCCCTCCGGGTTGAGCGATTGATTGAATCGCATGATGGATGGAGGCCACTCTACGTCGTACTGGTAATTCTGAATAACCAGATTCTCCAGCCCGGTAAATGCCACAGGCTCATCAAAAGGAATGTATAGCTCCTGGTCATCGCCAGAAATGATCTCTACAACACCGTCAAAGACCAATACCATTTCTGTGGTTGGTACAAAGCCAGTGTTAAGCGATGGTTCGGAAACCTGTCCGGCCCAAACCTGAAGCGGCAGGTGTTGTACATAATCATTCTTTAAGAGTCTGTCATAATGATAAACGATTCCGTGAACGCTTCCACCATTCTCGAATGCTTCCTGACGATAAAGGCTCTGGGAAAGGTCATCTGTACCCAAAGAATTGGTATTACCGGTTCCGTTGAACGGAAAGTTAAGGTTAGGAATGTCATCCTTTGGAGCCATCTCGTCCATGATGGTGTTGGTAGGCAATACATACACCTCGCGCATGCGATAGGTGTTATTATCCGTATAATCGTCCGCCTGGTAATCGATCTCAAAGTGAAGCTCGTTCATCCCCAGATCTGTAAAAGTATGAGGAATGACAATCTGACTTTCTTCCCAAGATTGAAGGTCTACCCCATTTACTTGAGCGATAACAGTATTACCCGCCATTAGACGAACGGTGTAATTGGCTCCTGCAACTGCGTTGATACCTTCATTCTTAACGCGACAAACATAGTCTTGAGCTACGTTTAGGTTTGCCATAAATGGTAAACTTCCGTCAACTACAGACAAGTCGTTGTCGAATCTGTGCAGTGAGGCCGTAGATTGGAAGGCATCAAAAGAAGCCATTCCAATTCCGCTCACTACCGTACTGGTAATCGCAATACGCTTGATTCCTTGAACACCGCTAAGATCGATCTCTACATCTTGCCAACCCGGAGAGGTTGGAAGATTTTGGATTACCGTCTGGTCTCCTGTAATTGGATCGATAGCCAACACTGTATGTGTAGCAGGGAAAAACTGATTTCCTTCTACCTTAAACGAATAGGTGTCGCCAGATCCAATATTAAGCCTTGGGCTGGTTAGGGTATCCTGAGCTTCTCCAAAAAAGTTAACATCAGGCATGGCCGCATAGTACTTTTCACCTTCGGGTGCAACAAATATGTAATCTGCTATTCCAAAAACAAGATCCCAATTATGCGGAGGCATTTGAGTTCCTTCAAAACCTTCAAAGAAGCTATCGATTGTCAACGGCACAGCTATTTGATCGTTTTCAGCATTGATATCACCCAAAGCCTGGATAACGGCTTCAATTTGGTGAAATCCTGTTGTGAAATTGTAAGTTCCAAGGTCATAATACTGCTCTTGTCCTGGCTGCAGTCCAATTCCGGACAACACTACATCGGTTTGAACATTTCCGTCCACTTCCCATAGGATGGTAGTATTATCAATAACCGTATTCCCAACATTCTTTACACGGACAGATACATCGTGCATACCAGCTTCTGGATGATTTCCTTGGGGAAGAATATGAATCAGGGCCATGTCCGATGGCTCACTTATGGTATACGTCCCCGTAATCTGATTATTGGAGGCATCAAAATCGTCTGCGGCTACCGCATCAAATGACAAATTGTAAAGACCAGGGGAGTCAAAATTGTAATCCCCAACAGTGATCTCCATACTGCCTCCGGGCTCCAGGCCAAGGGCCGCTGTGGCATAAGCCGGCTGAGGCATGCCATTCACCCACCAATCTACCTGCAATTGGTCGATGGCTGTGTCTCCGTAGTTGGATACCAAAATGGTCACAGACTCCATCCCAGGATCGGGGCTTACCCCGGTTGGATTAACGATTTGATCCACTCCTAGGTCGGTATAGCTGTCCGGGCCTACGTTAACGTCATCTACATACCAGCGGTGCCAAGTTCCCTCGTATCGAAAGGCTATATAAATGTCCTGCTGATCGTAGCTGGACAAATCCAAAGATCGTTCTTCCCAGACCTCTTGGGTTATAGGTTGCGGAGTCTCGAACAGCTCTATAAAATCTCCATCATTAGGGTCTCCGCTTCCTGTAGAAATCCATACCGAAGCTTTGTCATAATAGGTAGCATCTCGGTGGTATTCCCAAAATTTTAAATTATAATCTGCGGTGTTGACTTGTATCTGAGGTGTAACTAACCAATGATCGCATTGATCGTTGCTGATGTTTGCATGAGCCGAGTGATCTCCCGTATGGGAAATGCTCTCGAAATCCTGCAACCATCCATTGTTGACAACGCCTAGAAGGTACTCTTCCCAGTCTGTTGGCGGCCAAGTTTCAAATCCTTCTTGAACCGTTCCTACCTGGGCCATTATAGACCCAGAGAGTAACAGTATTAGATAAAACAATCGAATTTTCATATAAAGGGGGTTTTGATTTTAGTTATTTTATTTTTTTATCAGCTTGCGTACATAGCGTTTTTGATTACGCTGTATAACCACCAAGTAAGTACCGCTGGATAGATCGGATACATCCAACTGTGCACTCGAGGTGTTGGCAGAATTTTGCCGAACCAAACGACCTTGCATATCGTAAATAGAAAGCTCGGTTTGCTCGCTTCCATCCAACTCTATCTGCACGTAGTTAAGGGCTGGATTAGGTGCCATACTTAGAAATGGATTGCTATAGTCGCCTACAGATAAAATATTCACGTCGAAGCAATCCGAAGTAGCAGAGCAACCTTCCAAACTAATAATTACCGCATAGGAACCGCTTTCGGAAGGAGTAAACTCTATTTGAGTTGCCCCGGCGATTGGCTCGTTAGTAGAGCAATCGATCCACTGATACTCGGCGCCGATTTGCGTGGCTACCAAGGTTTGATCCTGCAACGTAACTTCTGTATCTATAACTACCTCTACAGGATTCTCGAATACAGAAACACCCATGCCTCCGCCTAAACATTCTACCGTCACACTGCCGGTGATGGTCTCGTAGCAGTCTAAAGTGATGGTGTAGTTGTACTCGCCAAAAGGAACGTCA
>Ga0114900_1000039_pt1 | contig 134485 bp, 123 predicted proteins | sample MalvireepMed_231_FD_89685 | JGI IMG/M metagenome (GOLD analysis project Ga0114900, IMG submission 89685) | Marine viral communities from the Global Malaspina Expedition - Malaspina viral metaG DeepMed_231 | ecosystem: Environmental > Aquatic > Marine > Oceanic | place: Mediterranean Sea...
CCGGATGGGATGGGACCTATAATGGAAACCCACTACCATCTAGCGACTACTGGTTCCGAGTAGAATACAAAGAAGACGGATCAGCAAAAGAGTTTACAGGGCATTTTACCCTAAAGAGATAAAATAGACTATGAGCATTAAAAAGACCTACTTAATCCTATTGCTTATTTGTGCATCTTTTGGTTATGCACAAGAAGGAATCCCCGTATATCAGGATTATTTTGCCGATAATATGTACCTGGTTCACCCATCAGCGGCTGGGGCAGCACCGTATTCTAAACTTAGAGTATCTGCGCGTCAGCAGTGGTTCGATCAGGACGAAGCGCCAAATACACAAACCATTAATTTTAGTACTCGAATAGGGTATCAGTCGGCCATCGGGGCCATTGCCTTTGCCGATAAGAACGGATATCACTCACAGACGGGGGCTTACCTTACCTACGCCCACCATATTATGTTTTCGCGCAGTGATGCCGACCTTAATCAACTTTCGTTTGGGTTGAGCGCGGGCTTGATTCAGTCTAAGTTGGACGAAACCAGTTTCGACCCTAATGACTTCGATCCTATTATCGCTGGGATTATCCAAAGTAGCTCTTACTTTAATGTAGACTTTGGAGCGTCTTATTACTTTTTAAACTATGCGGCCTATTTTACGGTAAAGAACTTATTGTTTCAAAATAGAAACCTATTTACAGAAGAATTGGAGAGCAACAACCAACGTAGCTATAACTTTGGTCTCAATATGTTTTTCCCAACCCAATCTGGTTGGGCCTGGGAGCCATCCTTGCTGTTCCAATGGAAGGAGCGCACAGGAGAGCAATCGTTGGATGTTAATTTTAAAGCCTATCGCGACATGAACTTCGGACGAATCTTTGGAGGTTTGGCCTATAGAAATAGTTTCGATGGTGCAGAGTACATAGACGGCACAGCCATCTCCGACCAAAAGCTTTCTTATCTATCACCGCTTGTAGGTGTGAACTGGGGAAAGTTTATGTTTAGTTATATGTACACCCAACAATTCGGGAATGTCCGCTTCCAAAGCGGAGGATTTCATGGGATAACCCTTGGATATAATTTCTGGAGTGGAAAAGTAACGCGCTGGTCGCAAGACATGCAATACAACGGGATGTTACGCCCGAGAGGATATTAAAAAGAAAAGGCTCCGAATTCGGAGCCTTTTTTTATTCCCAGCTATAGTTCTTTTTGCCAGCCTGTTTTTTTATCGCCTGTATCATGGCGCCTTCTAAAGCATTTTCTGTTTCTGCTTTGTTCTCTGCAATAAAGTTCCTTCGTTTCGTGTCCCACTGTGCGATCTCTTGTTTTATTTTGGTGCGTTCTGCACGCTGGGTTTCTATATAGGCTTTTAGTTCGGCCTTGTCCATAGTCTGAAGCGCTTCCGGAAGCGCCTCTTCTTCTAAATCGTCGTAACTAAAGTCTTCCTCCTCCTCGGCATCTACCAAGTCCCAACTACTGTTTTTATACATATGTGATCCTTTAGAGACCGTACGACTTACCGCATTCTCTTTAGAATAACCTGCCGCATTGGCGTCCTGTTGTACTTGCACCGCGACCTTGGCTTTCCCTTTTTTACCATAAGGAACATAGGTCTTATTTAGTTTGATGTTCAATTGCAAGATGATATCGTCGTAAGGGGTCGCAACATGCACCGTTTGCTGATTGTGGTCTATCGCCATATAATCTCCATAGGCCAATTGTGCCCCATTCTTCCACTGAGTGTCTACCCCGTGTTGGTATTGACCACAAAAGATGGTGTTTACCACTACATCCTTTTCTTTGGCCTGGTTGGCCGCATCCCGATAATCTATCTTTCCCTGTGTAAAAGGTTCGTTACCGGCGATGAAGATCATTTTTAGATCGTCTGCCTCGTTGCCCCAGTCCAAATCTTTTAGGGAAGATTGGATAACGGTACCGCAAAACTCGCTTCCGCCATTGGTAGAAAGAGAGAATAGTTCTTTGGATACGTCGTCGAGATCGCTAGTAAAGGCGAGCACCTTTCGAATAAATCCATCGGAAGAACTTAGGTTGTCGTTGCCATATTCGTAAAGGGCAATCTCCAGGTTTGGGCGTTTGCTACGGCATTTGGCATAAGAAAGCTCGTTGACTATTTCCCAGAGTTGGGCCTTGGCCTGATCGATCAAACCGTCCATGCTATTACTGGTATCCAGGAGCAAGGCCACTTTGATGTAATGTTCTTTTACCGGAGTCGCGGTTTGTAGTTGTGCCACAGGCTCGGTTTTCTTGTCGTTCTCGCAGGCCCACATCGTAGAGCAGGCCAGCATCAATAATACAATTTGTAATTTCTTCATGATTCCTTTTTAATTTCAAGGCGAACATAGTTTCTGTCGGGTAAAACAAAAAAGGAGGATGACCCAATAGACCACTTGAGTAAGGGAACGGCCCTTTTGGTTGAGGGAAGCCTTACATAGTAGACGCCCCAAAGGCGTATTTGGGCAGAGACTATTTTTGGTTATGCCGTAAATGCTGTAAGTTTAGACTCGAATGATGCAAAAGACCTTATTCTACATACTTGTATTTTTTGTCGGCCTAACTCCTATGCTTAGTCAGGAAAATGCCGAGAATGGCGGCTTTATGTTGGAAGGACAAGTATTAGATGCCGAGACTTTTAAGCCGGTGTCAAAGGTTAATATCGAAATTACAGGCAAGGGTTACACCACCACAGATTTGGAAGGCCAGTTTCGGATTTCGGCCCATGTTGGGGATGAGTTAGTTGCCAGAAATACCAGTTTTCGTACCGTCTATTATGTGATAAAAGACCAACAGAAAATTTCGGTATTGGTACAACCCAATCCCGAAGAAGGACGAAAGACCAGCAGCAAGAGAATAGTCGAGACCCGCCAGGAAGGGATGTTCGAAAACTCCATAGATTCTGCTAGGGCTTACCTCAAGGTCGATGCCCAAAAGAGTATCGAATTCGTTACCCAAGCGCTAGAAGCTTTACCCACCGGACCAGAAGCCGAGCAAGGCAATGCGCTCGCCTTCGAAACCTTAGGCGACATCAATATGCATTGGCAGCTACCGGATTTGGCGGTGGCCAATTATAAGCAAAGCCTTAATTCGATAAATATCGTTTCGGTAAACATCAAATTGGCCAGAGCCTATAAGGCCAATGGGAATTATCAGGAGAGTATAGATTTATATAAACAATTGCTCGAACAGCAGGTCACGGACTTTCAGCGTGTAGAAGTTTACGAAGGTCTGGGAGATTGCTACTTGGCGACAGATGATGCTGTTAAGAGTGTTTTTAACTATCAGAAAGGGTTAGACCTCGCCAACGATCGAAGCATCACGCCCAAGATTACAGATTTAAATTCCAAAATTGGGGAAGCCTATGCCAATAGCGGCGCCTTGGAAGAAGCCGAAACCTATTTTAAAAACTCATTAAATCTTTCAGAAAAAGAAAATAGAACCAGAGCAGCACGCGAAAAAAATACCGTTGCCGACTTTTATAACCAGACCCAAGACTTCGGGAAAGAAATCGAACTGCGACAGGAAACCCTCAGCGAGTTGGAAGATATGGACGCCGAAGAGGACGAACCCCAAGATTTGAGCAGTCCATTGACTCCGCAAAGGCAGAATTACAAAATTGCCACGGCCTATGTGGCTCAAGACAAATACGAGGAGGCGATTCCGTTTTTAGAAAAGAGTATAGACGAAGCAGGACAAAAAGAAGACTTGGTAGTAGAAAAGGATGCTACCCGTAAGCTGTCCGAGGTTTATAGAGACATAGGCGATTTCGATAAGGCCTCGGCGAGTTACGAACGCTATGTAGAGGTGGTGGACGAGTTATACATCCGCAAAGAACAGGAGTTGTCACAGGCGGCTCGCTTCAGCAAGGAGATCGCCCTACGCCAAAACAGGATTACCAGTTTGGAGAACGAACGTGCGTTAAACGAAAGTCGCTATACCTTGGCCTTAGAGAATCAGGAGTTGATAGAAAAGAATAACCGCGTGCAGCGCTGGATTATCGGTTCGTTAGGAATTATCGCCTTGCTGCTTTTGTATTTAGCCTTTATGCTGAGAAGAAATGTGAAGACTCAGGTATTTACCAATAATCAGCTCGCTCTAAAACAGCTGCGCACCCAGATGAACCCGCATTTTATCTTTAATGCCCTAAACTCTGTAAACAGCTTTATCTCTAGCAACGATGAAAGAGCGGCCAATAGGTACCTCAGTGATTTTTCTCAATTGATGCGTTCGGTCTTAGAAAATAGCGAAGAAGACTTTATTCCGTTGGCCAAAGAAATCGAGCTGCTAGAACTGTATGTAAAGCTCGAGCATTTCAGGTTTCAGGATAAATTTGAATATAAAATCGAGGTAGACCCAGCCATCGACGTGGATCAGTACGTTATTCCGCCTATGCTATTGCAACCTTATGTAGAAAACGCTGTTTGGCACGGTTTGCGCTATACAGAAGAAAAGGGCCTCTTAGAGATAGAATTTGCGCCAGGTGCCGATCAATCTGTGGTAGTTATAATTAGAGACAACGGTATTGGGCGCGAGCGTTCTAAAGCGATGAAGACCGATAACCAAAAGAAACAAAAATCTAAAGGGATGGGCAACATCAAGCGCAGGATTGCCATCCTAAACAGAATGTATCAAGACAAGGTAGATGTAAGCGTAACCGATGCATTCGAAGATGGCAGAGGGACCTGTGTAACATTAACAATAAAGAAGGACTAGATGGAATTACGGGCCATAGTAGTAGAAGACGAAGAAACCAGCAGGGAGATACTTAAAAATTATTTGCAAAAGTATTGTCCAGGGGTACAAGTATTGGGCGAAGCCGCCAATGTAGAAGAAGCCCTAGTGCTGATTCGCAACAACGAGCTAGACCTGGTGTTCTTGGATGTAGAAATGCCGTATGGCAATGCATTTGATCTGCTAGACAAGGTGGGCGATCGGAGCTTCGAGACAGTATTTGTAACCGCTTACGACCATTACGCCATCGATGCGCTAAATGCGCATGCTTCTTATTATTTGCTGAAACCCATTTCCATCGATAAACTGATCGATGCAGTAGACTATGTCCGCGAAATTAAAACCAAGGAGAACGCACTTGTAGACAGAGTGCTTAAACCGACCCAATCTAAGGTGACGGGGAAAATAACCATCCCGGTTCAAAATGGCTTCGAGGTATTAGAGGTAGATCAAATTCTGTATTGCAAGGCAGACGACAACTATACAGAGATCCACCTAGAGAAAGGACGTAAACTGGTCAGCAAAACCTTAAAATACTTCGAGACCATCTTGCAGGATAGCGGCTTTGCCAGGGTGCATAAGTCTTATTTGGTAAACGTCAATGCCGTAACTCAGTATAAAAAGGGGAAAGGCGGAAGCGTAGTGCTTAGCAGTGGGAAGGAAGTGATGGTAAGTCCTTCTCGTAAAAAGGAACTCCTTACCTATTTTTCCTGATATGATTATTCAAGAAGTGAGGGGGCATTACCCCCAAATCCCAGAAGATTGCTTTATCGCGCAAAACGCCACCATCGTAGGCCAAGTTAGTATGGGTCCCCAATGTAGTGTATGGTTTAATGCCGTTATTAGAGGCGATGTACACTATATCAAATTGGGCGAACGGGTAAATGTACAGGACGGGGCCGTTATTCATGCGACTTACCAAAAATCGCCGACCAATATCGGGAACCGAGTTTCTATAGGTCATAACGCAATAGTACATGGATGTACTATAGAAGATGATGTGCTTATCGGGATGGGAGCCATAGTTATGGACGACTGTATTGTAGGCGGCGGGTCTATTGTCGCAGCCGGCGCGGTGCTGACCAAAAATACCCATATAGAACCGGGCAGTATTTATGCCGGGGTCCCAGCCAAGCGTATTGGAGATGTACCTCCAGAACTTTCGGCAGGAGAGATAGAGCGCATCGCCAATAACTACGTAAAATATGCCGGTTGGTTTCGGGACTAAAAATCTACTTCCCGCACCCTTAGAGGTTGGGACACATCTTCCAGTAGATTTGATAGTGTAGAGGCGGAGCCATTAGTTAGAAAATCTAAGTTCGGGGCATCAGGTCCCGGATTTAACAATCCCATTTCTTTTAATACGGCCTGAGTCTGTCTGGCTACTGCAGCACCAGAGTCTATCAAGGTGATTTCCTTTGGGATTAGTTTTTGTATGGTCGGTATCAGGTAAGGGTAGTGGCTGCAGCCTAATACGATATAATCTACTTTGGCTTTCACCATGGGGGCCAAGTATTTTTTAAGCAAGCTTGTGGTTTGGGGATCGTTTAACTTGCCGTCCTCGATAAGCCTTACCAAGCCTTCTCCAATTACTTCTACCAATTCGACACCCGTTGTGTATCCTTGGGCTGTTTCATGAAATAGAGCGCTGTTAAGCGTTCCTTTGGTCGCCAATATGCCAATGGTCCCAGTATGGGTGTTTAAAGCCGCAGGCTTAATGGCAGGTTCTATCCCGATAAAAGGAATGGCAGGATACTTTTGTCTTAAGTAGGCTATGGCATTGGTGGTGGCCGTATTGCAGGCTACCACGATTATTTTTGCACCTGCATCGATTAAATAGCGGGTATTTTTTTCGCTTAAGGCAATAATGCGCTCGGCGGTTTTATTGCCGTAGGGCGCATGGGCACTGTCGGCCAAATAGAGGCAGTTCTCTCGAGGCATCAGGGCATGAATTTCTTTCCAGATGGAAGTGCCTCCAACACCAGAATCGAATATCCCTATAGGTGCCTTTTTATTCATACCCCTAAAATAAAAAACTGCCCGCGTTAGGCAGGCAGTTCTTTATATAATTTGTTGGGAGAATTAAATTCCCATTTCTGTCTTTACGTCGGCCAATAGGTCTTTCCCATCTGCCAAGATCACTCCGTTTCCTTCAGAAGAATCCAATACGTAAACATATCCTTTGGCACGAGCCACTTTTTGGATAGCTCCCTTGGCTTTCTCTAAGATTGGACGGAATAGGTCGATCTCTTTCTTTTGAAGATCCTGTACAGCCTGCTGACGGTAATCGTTGATGTTCTTTTGCATTCCTTGAACTTCTTCGATACGCTTGCGGTTTTCCTCTTCGGTCTTACTGTCGGCCTCGGCATCATATTGCTTCACTTTAGTATCCCATTCCTTAAGCATCGCTTTGATCTCTGTGTCATAGGTTTGCTGCAACTTCTCTAGTTGGCTTTGCGCAGCTTTCATTTCTGGCATGGCTTGTACCAACTCCTGAGTGTTGATGTGTGCCACTTTAGAGTCCTGAGCGTTCATCGTACTAGTTCCAATAATTAGAACAGCAGCTACGAAAAGTAATTTCAAATGTCTCATTTTACAATTTTATTGTTAAGTGGTTATAGATTCTAATTGTTAGTTGGATCCGCCTTCGTTTTCTCCGTCGCCTTCTCCATTATCTTCTGCTCCACCTGCTGGGGGGCCACCACCATTTCTGGCGGCTTGAATGGAATCTTTACGACGCTGACGTTCATCCAATAATTTTTGTCTTCTGGCTTCGAACTCGGCCTTTTTGGCCGCTCTAATCGAATCGCGTTGACGCTTGCGTTCCTCCATCATTTGGGCGCGTTCGTCTTTTTTCTCTTCAATCGCCCTTTCACGCTCTGTTACTGCGCCTTCTTCTTCTAGGCTAAGCCCTTCGCGTTGTTCGATTTCTCTTTTCTCTTTACGGTTTACGGCTTCCTCACGCTTGGCAGCTCTGTTGATCTGTCTAAGCACTTGGTCGCTGATGTCGTTTCGCTTGGCTGCGAAAAGCATCACGATGTCCGCAGATTTATCGAAGATGAAATCGTATTTCTTGGCATCTGCAATTTCTTGCACAATATTAAAAACCTGATCTTGTATTGGTTGAACCAACTGTCGACGTTGTATGTCTAGGTCTCCACCTGGGCCAAATCGATCTTGCTGATATTGGATCATTTCGTCTTCTAGGATAGAGATCTCTTCTTCTCTTTCCAAAACCAGCTCTTTGGTAAGCAGTACGCGTTCATTGCTCAAATTAAGCTGCATTTGCTCGATTTGCCCGTTCATCTTATCCAGATCTCGCTTCCATTTTTGAGCTTTCCCCTCTAATTGGGTAGTTGCCTCTTGGTATTCGGGAACACCTTCCAGGATGTACTCCATGTCGATGTAACCGATGCGCGCTCCACGCTGGGCCTGAACACTAAAAGTGCAAAGGGTCAGCAACAGACCGAATAATAAGAACTTGAATGTTTTCATAATTGCTGATTGTTTCTTAGAAAATATCGTGCCAAAGCTTAAAATTGTTGTCCAATGATGAAATGTGTCTCCCATCCATTTGGTTCTGTTCCTCCCAAAATTGGGTCGAAACCGTAACCAAAGTCAATACCCAACAATCCAAAAGCAGGCATAAATATACGAATTCCTGCACCAGCCGAGCGATTTAATACGAACGGATTGTATTCTCTAAAACCGTCATATCCTGCGCCCCCTTCAGCAAACGCTAAAACATAGATCGACGCCAATTGCTTCAGTGTCACTGGGTATCTTAGTTCTAACGAAAATTTATTGTAAATGGTATTTCCATCGTTGGTAGAAAGCGATTGGTTTGGATAACCTCTTAGCTGTATCACTTCTCTTCCATCCAAACTAAACGAACCTAGCCCATCTCCTCCTATAAAGAAACGCTCGAATGGTGGAACGCCTCGGTCTTCGTTGTAGGCGGCCAAGAATCCAAATTCGGCATTGGATTTAAGAACCAAGTCTCCCATCAAAGTGGTATACCATACCCCTTTAAATTTGATTTTATAATATTCTAACCAATTAAAGCGTTCTTGGTCGATCTCGGCGATACGCTCTGTAATGTCTACATTGCCCGGGTCCTGAATTAGTTCGCGCTGCAAATCTTCGCGCTCTTCTGCCAAGGCGCTGTAGTCTACCCCATCCCAAAGCGAGTAAGGAAGCGTTAGTTTAAGACTGGTGCTAAACTCCGAACCAAATCGCGGGTAGATCGGGTTGGCAGAGGTACTGTTTCTACTTAAGGCAATCGTGTATGCCAAGTTATTCGAGAACCCATCTCCAAAGGTAAATAACCCTGTATTGTAATTCTTTAAGTTATAGTGTTGAAAACTAATCGCTTGCGACAATTGGAAATAATCATCGGGCCATTGTAATCTTTTTGCCAATCCTACAGATCCACCAGTAATAAGGAATCGACGGTCCTTGTCGCGTTCCCGAGTTTGGAAATCGTAAAGGTATTGTACGGTGTGCGAGAAGGAAGTACTAAGCTGTACCGGCTTCTTACCGCCTAACCATGGCTCTGTTAACGAGATGGAGTAGGTCTGATAAAAACTACTGGCCTGAGCCCTTAAGGAAAGTCTTTGACCATCTCCCATAGGCAACGGCGTATAGGCGTCTTTATTAAAGATGTTTCTGAGCGAGAAGTTGTTAAAGGACAACCCAAGGGTTCCAACAAATCCTCCACCTCCGTATCCACCTTGTAGCTCTACCTGACTCGACCCTTTTTCGACCACAGAATACTCTAGGTCTACCAAGCCGTTGTTTTGGTCTACGTTTTTAAAGTTTGGCGTTAACTGTTCTGCATCGAAGAATCCGAGCTGTCCCAATTCTCTAATAGTACGTACTACATTTCGCTTGCTGTACTTCTGCCCAGGGCGTGTACGCAGCTCACGATAGATTACGCGGTCGTTGGTCTTATCGTTCCCAACCACGGTAACATGATCGAAGTAAAATTCTTTGTTTTCCAAAATTCGGATTTCGAAATCGATGGTGTCGTTTCGTACCGCAACCTCCACCGGGTTGATCTGTACGGCCAAATACCCGTTGTTTTGATATAGGTTGGTAAGGTCTAAAGCTTCCGGATCGCTAGGATCCATAATGCGCTCGTCCAACAAGGTTCCGTTATAGGTCTCCCCTCTAATAATACCCACATACTGTCTCAAGAATGCATCGGTGTAAACGCTGTTTCCGATAAATCTGATATCACCGAAATAGTATTTTTTACCTTCCTCTACCGAAAGGTTTAAGGACATGTTTTTGTCGTCTAACAAAACCAAAGTGTCCGAAAGTACACGTGCATCACGGTACCCGTTCTCCTTGTATTTTTTGACAAGATTTTCCTTATCGCCAGCAAAGCCCTCTTCGGTGTATTTGGATTTTTTCCAAAAGCGGAAGAAGTTCTTTTGCTTGGTTTCCTTTAAAAAGCCTCGTAGCTTTTTGTCTGTAAATTGTTCGTTACCGTCGAAGGAGATCGACTTTACTTTAACACCATGCCCCTTGTCCACAACAATTTTTAGGTCCTTGGCCATTGTATTGCCAATGGTGTCCATAACATCTGTAGTAATAAAGTCTGCTCTGGTGTTATAAAACCCTTTTTCGCGATACTGATCTCGAATATAGTTTTGGGTAGTAGTCACCAGGTTTTTGGTGATTTTGGCGCCCTTAATCAGGTTGTTGTCCTCTATAATCTCTTTGGCCTTCCCTTTACGAATTCCCTCTATGGTGATCTCGTTAAGCTTAGGAAGCTCCACGATATAAAGTTCTAAGTCTATTTCTCTCCCCTCTATATCGGTAACAAAAAATGCAATGTCGCTAAATAGGTTCTGATCCCATAGCTTCTTGGTTACATTAGATAGTTTTTCGCCTGGCACATATACTTGGTCACCCAACTTCAAACCGGTAAAGGCGATAACGGTATTTTCGTTAAAAGTCTGTGCTCCTGTTACCGTAATGCTGCGGATGGTGTACTTAATTCCGGAATCTAACTGTTTTTGCTGCGCCTGTGCCCCTGCAACCGAGAAGATGGTCAGGAAAAGGATGCAATAAAAAGTGCGGTAAATATATGTAGAGTAGTTATGGTTCAAGTTGCTCACTCGTCTTTCCAAATCGTCGTTCTCTATTTTGATAGTTTAAAATAGCCTCAAATAGATGTTCCTTTCTATAGTCTGGCCAAAGGGTACTGGTAAAGTACAATTCGGCATATGCGATTTGCCAGAGTAAAAAATTGCTGATCCGTTGTTCTCCACTAGTTCGAATAAGTAGATCAACGTCTGGTAAATCACGCGTGTAAAGATGATTATTAATATAAGATTCATCGATATCAGTGGGCGAAATTAGGTTATTTTTAACTTTAAGACTAATCTCTTTAATAGTTTTTGTGATTTCCTCTCTCGATCCATAACTCAGGGCTAAAGTCAGGGTCATGCGCTCATTATCAGCAGTTTGCTCCATAACAGAGCGCAGCTCCCGTAGCGCCTTACTTGGCAAGGCTTCCAGGTTGCCAATAGCATTGAGTTTTATCTGGTTTTTTTGCAGCGTTTCGATCTCTTTTTTTAGGGAAGAAACCAATAAACGCATCAGCGTATCAACCTCCAATTTGGGTCGGTTCCAGTTTTCGGTAGAAAATGCGTAAAGTGTGAGGTAAGGAATCGGCAATTCTGCACAGGCCTCGACGACAGAACGAACGGCTTTAGTGCCATTTTCGTGTCCGATGCTTCGGAAAAAGCCTTTTTGCTTCGCCCAACGCCCATTGCCGTCCATAATGATGGCCAGGTGGTTAGGTAATCTAGTATCGTCTATTTGCTCGCGCAGTGTCATTCTAAAAATTGCAATAGCATGGCCTTCGCCCAAAGGTCACCGTTAGGGTGAGCCCCGAAAACACGTACCAGTCGTCACTGTTTGTATTTCCGAACTTTAGGTTTTCGTTATCCTTTAAGTCTCCAACCGGATTACTGCCATCCAGATTGTCTGTAAAGGTATAGCGTGCCCCTATTTCGAAGCCTAGTACCATATTGGTCCCCAAGGTGGTTTTGTATCCTACCACCATCGGAATTGCCATGGTTCCTGCCTTACTGTCTTCGACGATTTGGTCATCGAAGCGTTTGTACAGGTTTTTATACCTAAAATAGGTAAGCCCTGTGTAAAGATAAGGCGTGCTTTGCGGTTGTCCACTATACATACTGAATTCCCAAAAGGTATATTCCAGTCCTGCGGAAAACTCCAACACAGTATTCTTAAACTCGTAACCTCGCTCTTCACGGCGTGGTTCCTTAGATTTAGTGTCATCTCCACTAATCCCAGCAGCAATGATGGATCCACGAAACGAATGCCGAGCACTACGATTCCATTTAAAAATACCACCAAAGGCAAAATCGCTTGGCGCGACGTAATTAGTCTTGCCGATGTCACCGATGTAGTTAGCACCGCCAACAAAACCACCTATCTCGTAGGTTTGAGAATACGTTGTAAGCGTGGCAAAAACCACCAAGAACCCGGTTAAGAAATACCTCATAAACTTCAAAGTTTGCAAATATAGCAATTGCGTGCATCTTGGCTTTTTCAATTACCTGGAAAATGTCAAAAATTTCACCATAAGTCGTTACTTTTCTTAGTCGTAGCGATGCTATGCCTTTCAAAAAGTGTCTCTTCTGGATAAATTTTTCCTCATTTCCGGTCAAATCTCACAGGCCAAGAAGAACGCATGCGTGCATTTTCACCCGCTTTAAGGTGAATTAGTCCTGCTTGATTAACAATTTTTGAGGTAAATTATTGCCTAGTTCCTTTTGTCTTCTCCCCAAAGTAATTTTTTCCGCAAGGTCTTTACAAAGCTATCGGTGGTTAGTTGGACCATCTTTATGGTAAACGGGGCCTTTTTTATGGTCAATATCATTTCGTTGTGTAAAGTAGCGATTCGACTATCGAGGGACACCAAATATGTAGCTTCCCGCCCAGACACCTTAAGACTTAAAGTGCAATTGTCCGGAATGACCAAGGGGCGTGCATTTAAATTGTGCGGGGCTATCGGGGTAATCACAAGGCTGTTGGTGCTTGGGTCAATTACAGGGCCTCCACAACTAAGCGAATAACCCGTAGAACCTGTTGGGGTTGCCACAATGAGACCGTCACTAAAGTAAGTAGAGAGGTATTCTCCATTGATCTCTGTCTCTACTTTAATCATCGAGGTGGTATTTTTGCGATTGACCGCTATCTCGTTTAAGGCATAATTCATAGACCCGATGGGATCCTGTTTGGCATTGGTGATTACCTGTAGCAAGGAACGCTCGGACAATTCGTATTCTCCGCGAAATATGGCCGCTATACTTTCTGTAATATGCTCTTTTTGGAAGGTGGCCAAAAACCCTAAACGACCTGTATTGATACCGACGATAGGAATGTTTAAATCGCCTACAAAAGTAACTGCCTTAAGGATAGTACCGTCTCCACCTATGCTAACAAATAAATCGAAGCTAGGATCCAAATCGTCGAAAACTGGGTATTTTTCTACCAAGGTGGTCAATGCCGGATGCTGCCCAATCAGGTTTAAAAACTGTCGTTCTATCAACACCTCTGCGCCGCCAGTTTCTAGAGCCCCGATGATGGGCTGGATGTAATCTTCCGAGTGGGCGTGGTAAAACTGCCCGTAGATTCCGATCTTCATCTTAAATATTCAGGTATTTATCTAAGTAGTTACTTCGGTCCTGCAGGTCTTTAAGCATCTTATCTTCTTCGTGTTCCGATACCACCTCGTACCCATACCTTCTAAAGGTTTGTACTATGGCGTTCATGCCTAAATGCCCAATTTTTATAGTGGCTTGGGTTTTATCGCCTTCTATCTTAGAGATAAATACCCCCAAAATCTTGGCATCGTTAGATTCTACAATCTGACAGATCTCGCTAAAGGAGTATTCGCGACTGCCTTTTTCTACGACGATGATCCCTCCTTGCTCGTTTAAAAACGGCGTGTCGTTAAACAGGGCCATGATGTCGCTGAGCTCGTAATAGCCCAAATATTCTCCTTTAACATCGAGCACAGGCATAATGTTGCTGGCCTGCATGGCAAAAGCTTCGAGTATATCCAACCAATTGGTCTTATCTGTAACATGAAAAGACTCTAAGGTATAGCGAACATCTGCTAGGGTTTTATCGGCCTCGAAGCAGTGCGCGTCGGTTTCAGATATACTACCTATATATCCACTCTCGTCGGTTACCGGAATGTGGCTGTAAGTGAGTTGATTGAAAATACCTTGAACCTCGCCAATGGGCGTTTCCAGACTCAGGGGCTTCAGGTCATTTATGATGTAAGGTAAGGTGTTCAAAACAGTTCAATTTACCGCAAAATACTTAAAATATAGCAGTATTGTAGATGGGCAAGTTTGTATTTTTGTGATTATATCTAAAGTCTATGACCAAGCTTAGCGTCAACATCAACAAAGTCGCCACCTTGCGCAATGCTCGAGGGGGTAATGTTCCTAATCTATTACAGGTGGCAAAGGACATTCAGGCCTTTGGAGCTCAGGGAGTCACAGTGCATCCACGCCCAGACGAACGCCACATTCGCTATCAGGATGCGCGCGATTTGCCAGCGGTGGTTAACACCGAGTACAATATAGAGGGCAACCCGGTAGCTTCTTTTATCGAATTGGTCAGTGACATCCGGCCCACCCAAGTCACTTTGGTGCCAGATTCTGTAGACGCCATAACCAGTGATGCTGGTTGGGATACCATCGCCCATAAAGATTTCTTAATAGAAAAGGTGCAGCATTTTAAGTCATTGGGTATACGCACCAGTATTTTTGTCGATCCCGATTTTCGACAAATAGAGGGTGCAGCAGAGACTGGAGTAGACCGGATAGAATTGTATACTGAAGCATTTGCGCATCAATATGGACTGGGCAACCCACAAGCTGTAGCGCCTTACGCCCAATGTGCTCAACGGGCGTACGAACTTGGTATAGGAGTTAATGCCGGTCATGACCTCTCTTTGGATAATATAGAATTCTTCCGCCGTGAAGTCCCACATTTATTAGAGGTTTCCATAGGACACGCCTTAATTTGCGAGTCGCTTTATATGGGCTTAGAAACGGTTATTCAATCTTATTTACAAAAGTTGGGCGCATGATTCTTCATAGTCAGATTTTTGGCGAAGGAAAACCTTTTGTCATTCTTCATGGGTTTTTAGGGATGAGCGACAATTGGAAGACGCTAGGCAAGAAGTTTGCCGAGATGGGTTACCAAATGCACCTGTTAGACCAACGCAATCATGGTCGTAGTTTTAGGGACACAACCTTTTCTTATCAGGTGATGTCAGAAGACTTACTGGCCTATTGCGACCATCACCAGCTAGATAGCATCGTTTTGCTTGGACACTCTATGGGAGGTAAAACCGCCATGGAATTCGCCTGCGACCATCCGCAGCGAGTGGATGCGCTTGTTGCAGCCGATATTGCTCCAAAAGCATACCCAAAACACCACCAAGACATTTTAAAGGCTCTAAACAGTTTAGATTTTAACCAATTGCAAAGTAGAGGCCAGGCCGATAAGGTTCTACAAGAGTACATCCCAGAATTGGGGGTGCGATTGTTTTTACTAAAAAATCTGTACTGGGTAGAGAAAGGACAGCTGGGCTTGCGCATCAACCTGCCGGTACTTACAAGTCAAGTAGCAGAAGTAGGCATGGCATTGGCTCCGGAAAAACACTACGATGGCCCTAGTTTGTTTATTCGCGGGGGTAATTCGGGCTATGTCACAGATTTGGACATACTGTCCATCAGGCAACAATTTCCGGCATTTCAAGTGGAAACCGTCCATGGAGCGGGGCATTGGTTGCATGCCGAGCAACCGGCTGAATTTCAGGTTCTCGTTGCAAAATTCATAAAATAACCTCCTCAATTTTACGAAATTGTTAATTCCTATCGCGATATTTTTTTATATTGGGAACAAATCAAAACGACTCCCTACATGAGAAATCTATTAACCTTATGCTGTTTGTGCATGGCTTGGGCCATACAAGCACAGACCACCATTACCGGTACTGTAGTTGACGATAAACTCGAACCGGTATTAGGGGCCAATGTCATTGTTGTAAATGCATCAGTGGGAACGGCCACCGACATCGATGGTAATTTTACGCTTACCGTCGACTTCGCACCCCCTTTCGAAATCCAATTTTCTAGTATTGGATATCAATCGGTAACGGAGCAAGTAACGACCAACAACCAAACTTTTAACATCACCCTGCCAGAAGGTAGCGAATTGGATCAGGTGGTCATCTCGGCCTCCCGTACTCCAGAGCGCATCTTCGAATCTCCAGTAACAGTAGAACGCTTCGGCCTTAAGGATATCCGTGCTACGGCATCCGCCGATTTCTACGACGGCCTGGAAAATTTGAAAGGGGTAGATATCAATACCAACTCCCTAACATTTAAATCTATTAACACCCGTGGTTTTGCCACCTTTGCGAATACGCGATTTATGCAGTTGGTGGATGGGATGGACAACTCGGCACCTGCCCTTAACTTCCCACTGGGGAACCTGTTGGGGATGACAGAGACCGATATCCAAAGTGTAGAATTACTTCCTGGAGCGGCTTCGGCGCTTTATGGAGCCAACGCGTTTAACGGGATTTTGTTTATGCGTAGCCGCTCGCCTTTCGATAGAGATGGGATAAGCGCTTATGTAAAGCAAGGGATTACCTCGCAAGAAGCTGCCGGAGATAATTCTTATACAGACTTCGGGGTACGACTTGCCAAGAAGGTAAGCGATAAGTTCGCCGTGAAGGTCAACTTTAGTTACCTACACGGTACAGACTGGGCTGCCAATAATACCACAGATAAGTTTATGCGAGGCATAGACCGCTCTGCCATCGATTACGATGGGGTGAATGTTTACGGAGATGAGGTGAGTACCAACATCCGTGGAGTAGCCGAGCTTTTGGTAGACATGGATATTTTACCTGATGGTGCCGAAGCCTTGGTGCCTTCTGTTAATGTAAGTAGAACTGGGTATAACGAAGCCGACCTTACAGATTATAATGCAGAAAGTGTAAAAGCCGACTGGGGCCTATACTACCGCCCTTGGGCTGACGATTTCGAGATTCAGTACGTTGGGAAAGTAGGTACAGGATCTACTATTTACCAAGGAGCCAACCGTTATGCCATCGACGACTTCTTTTTGATGCAGCATAAATTGGAGATCCGAAGCGATAACTTTTTTGTACGTGGGTACATTACAGAGGACAAGGCCGGAAACTCTTATGATATGGTGTTTACCGGGATTAATGTAAACCGAGCTTGGAAAGACGATAATACATGGTTTGGAGAGTATGTTGGAGCCTATGTGCAAGGAACTCTCGCCGGACTATTGCCAGAACAAGCACATGGTTTGGCACGTCAAACGGCGGACACTGGGCGTTTCGAGCCAGGATCCGAAGAATTTCAAACAGCCTTCAATAGAAGCATCAACGACCCAGACCTAAATACAGGGTCTAAATTCCAAGATAACTCGCAAATCTATCACGGAGATGCCAACTACAACTTTGGCCACCTATGGGATTGGGCAGAAGTGCAGGTTGGAGGTTCTTACCGTAATTATAGACTGAATTCCTTCGGAACCATCTATACAGACACCGACGGGCCGATTAATTATTCGGAAGTTGGTTTCTATACACAATTACAGAAAAAATTCTTGGCAGAAGAGCGTATGAAGCTAACCGCTTCTTTGCGATACGACAAGTCCGAGTTGTTCGACGGATTTTTCTCTCCAAGGGTATCACTAGGATATACGGCGGGGGCAGAAAAGAATCACAACATTCGTGCATCGTTCCAAACAGGGTTTAGAAACCCTACCACCCAAGACCTGTACATCGGTTTGGATGTTGGACGCGCCATCCTTATAGGGGGTGCGGCAGACAACCCAGCCCGAGATATCCGTACTTACGATTTAAGTTTAACAGGACAGTCTTTACTAGGAGCGCCAACCATCGATAAGGATGGGCAAGGGGCCTACAACAACTCTTACCTGGCTAGTTCTGTAAGCGCATTTGCGGCAACAGGAGATGTAAGCCAGTTAGAGATTGCTAATTCCGACTTGGCACAGCCAGAGCAAGTAACCTCTTTCGAATTAGGGTACCGTGGTAAACTAGGCCGTATCATTGTAGACCTTAGCGGGTACTATAATATGTACGACGATTTCTTGGCCAACGAAACGGTGATCTCTCCTTTTTATGGAGATGTTCAACTTACCGAAACCATACCTGGATCTTCTACACCATTGGCTGTGGCAGCTATAGGTAGTGGCGACTTCCAAGCATATCAAACCTATACCAACACAGATGCCGAGGTAAACTCTTACGGAGCAGCTGTTGGAGTAAGTGCTAAAGTATTTGGTGATTTCGATCTTGGTGCTAATTATACTTACGCCAAGTTAGATTTTGACGAAGCCGCCAACCCAGATTTCCAAACCAACTTCAACACTCCAGAGCATAAGGTAAAAGCCAGCTTTGGTCATACAGAAGTGTTCGACAACTTTGGATTTAACGTAGCCTGGAGATGGAGCGACACCTTCTTATGGGAAGCTTCCTTTGGTAATGGACAAGTACCTGCCTACCATGTGTTGGATGCGCAGATCAACTACAGGGTTCCTTCTTTCTTGAAGTCTACCTTTAAATTAGGAGCCACAAACCTAATGGGCGATGAGTATTTTACTGCCTTTGGAACTGGTTATGTAGGCTCTATGTACTATGTGTCATGGACCATAAATAATCTATAATTCAAAAAAATTGATTCGTATGAAAGCTAAATATATATGGTTCGTGCTCATGGGTTGCATTGGTTTTGTAGCCTGCGAGAGCGACGACGACACAGATGGAGATATGGTAGTAGACATCCCTTTGGATGCAGGAACTGCCGATTTTAGCAATTTTGTGGCCTTAGGGGCCTCGTTTACTGCTGGGTTTACCGATGGCGCCTTGTTCATCGCTACCCAAGAGAGTTCTTTCCCAAATATTTTGGCCAGCCAAATGGCAGGAGCCGGAGGGGGTGAGTTTACGCAACCTTTTACCAACGATAATATAGGTGGGCTTACCCTAGCGGGGACTCAAATTGCCAACCCTAGATTGTTTTTTAATGGTTCGGGACCAGCGGTTTTACCGGGTGTACCAACCACAGAAGTAAGCAATATTCAGGCTGGACCTTACAATAATATGGGGGTCCCTGGTGCCAAGAGTTTCCATTTAATAGCTCCTGGTTATGGAAATATCCAAGGTGTCGCTACAGGGGCATCCAACCCATACTTTGTGCGAATGGCCAGCAATCCTAATGCGACTATGCTAGCAGATGCAACAGCCCAAGGTGCTACATTCTTTAGCATTTCGGAAATTGGAGGGAACGATGTGCTAAGCTACGCCACCACGGGAGGTTCTGGAGTGGACCAAACAGGAAACTTCGATCCGTCCACTTATGGGCCTAACGATATTACAGATCCTACCGTTTTTGGGGTTACTGCCGAAGCGATTGTAGCAGGTATGGTAAATGCAGGAGGGCAAGGCGTCATTGCCAATGTGCCTTATGTAACCAGTTTGCCTTATTTCACTACCGTACCACACAACCCGGTTCCGCTAGATGCGGCTACGGCGGCTTTAGTTAATGGAGGCTATGCAGATTATAACGGTGGTTTAGCTCTTGCCCAAGCAGGAGGTCTAATTACGGCCGATGAGGTAATAGCCCGTACCATTGCCTTTGCAGAAGGAAATAATGCGGTGGTTATTGTAGACGAAGATCTTACAGACCTTTCTGGTTTAGGGCTTCCAAGCTATCGACAAGCGACAGCTGATGACCTTCCGACCCTTCCAAGCTCGGCATTTATCGGGACTTTGGTAGATGGAAACCCATTATTGATCAATGGGGTGACCGTTCCATTGGCTGATAATTGGGTACTTACTAGTACAGAAACGGCTGCAGTAATCGCTGCAACAGATCAATATAACGTGGCCATCGAAGGCCTGGCATCCAACTTTGACTTGGCATTTGTAGACCTTAAAGGTATTTTGCAACAAGCTTCGACCAGTGGGTATGTTTTCGATGAATTTTTAATGACCACCGATCTTGTATTTGGAGGACTGGTTTCTTTAGATGGAGTCCATCTTACAGCAAGAGGTTATGCGCTTATGGCCAACGAGTTTTTGGCGGCCATCGATGCTACTTACGGGTCTAACTTTGTAGCCTCTGGAAACTTGGCAAAAGCCAATGATTTCCCAGTTGCCTTTTCACCAGAATTATAACCAACCTAATTAATTTCTAGATAAGCGGCCCGAGAGGGCCGCTTTTTTTATGTCTGTCTTTGTATCTTTAAGGAAACCAAACCGTTTCAATTATGAGAATGTTATTAAAACTTCTACTTACTGCAGTTGCTGTTGTTATCTTGGCCTATATACTGCCTGGTATTGATGTGGCGAGCTATTGGTCTGCAATCTGGGTAGCTATTGCCTTAGGCTTAATTCGAATATTTGTTAAGCCTGTAATGGTGATTCTCACCTTTCCTATAACCATCGTTACCTTAGGCTTATTCTTGCTTGTTATCAATGCGCTGGTAGTGATGATGGCCGATTATTTTGTAGGCGGCTTTAGTGTTTCTAGTTTTTGGTATGCCCTGTTGTTTAGCGTGTTGCTGTCCTTCCTAGAATCCATCTTCTTTTCGGTCTTGGAAAAAGAATAATTAAGCGCTTGAAATACAGCTTGTAAAAGCTTGTTGACTTCTTAAAATTGTCGTATTTTTGCCGTCCGAAAAAACAGATAGGTAAACAGATATATATGAACATTACTAAGAGAGAAATCGACAGCCTAAATGCGGTTTTAACCGTAGAAGTTACAAAGGAAGATTACGCCACAAAGGTGGATGACGTTCTAAAGAACTATAGCAAGAATGCTAACATTCCTGGTTTTCGTAAAGGACATGTGCCAATGGGTATGGTTCGCAAGCAATACGGAAAGGCAGTATTGGTAGAAGAAGTAAACAAATTACTTCAAGACAACCTACATAAATACCTTACCGAAGAAAAGCTTGATGTTCTTGGAAACCCTCTTCCGAGCAACGATACAGAGATCGATTGGGACAGTTCCAATTTTTCATTTGAATTCGAATTGGGTCTTGCGCCAGAATTCGATGTTGATGTAAAGAAAAAGGCAGTTACTCAATATAAGATAGTAGCAGACGATAAGATGATCGACAACCAGGTCTCTTCTATTCGTAAGCAATACGGAAAGTTGATCTCTAAAGATGAAGTGAGCGAAGGCGACGAGATTACCGGAATCTTCACAAATGAAGAAGAAGGAATCGAGAAGCACACGACCCTTGCTACCGATGTCATCAAAGGAAAGCGTCAGCTAAATGCCATCCTAGGTGCTAAGCCAGGTGACGAAATTAGCTTGAAAACCAAAAACCTGTTTAAGGACGATCACCAAAATCAAACCTACCTAGGGGTAGAGCACGATAAGGCGCATGGTTTGGATATCGAAGTAAACTTTAAGATTCAGGAAGTTAATACCCGCGAAGAAGCAGAGCTTACCCAAGAATTGTTCGACAAACTATTTGGAGAAGGGGTAGTAACCAGCGAAGAGGTATTGCGCGAGCGTATCAAGGAAGATGCAGAGAAACAATTCGAGCAACAGAGCGACCAAAAGTTGCTTAACGACTGTGTAGAGAGTCTAATCGAAAACACCAAGTTCGACCTGCCTACAGAATTCCTTCAGAAGTGGATTCAGGTATCTGGAGAAAACCCGATGACAGAAGAAGAAGCAAAAGATGAGTATGAGCGTAGCGAAAAAGGATTGCGTTACCAGCTTATCGAAGGAAAGTTGATGAGCGACCATAAATTGCACGCCACTTTCGAGGAGTTGAAGGACTATGCTGGAAGCATGATCCGAATGCAAATGGCACAATATGGCCAGATGAATGCGACTCAGGAGGAAATCGACGGAATCGTTGCCCGTATCATGAGCAACCAGGAAGAGGTAAAGCGCCTAAACGAGCAGCTTAACTCACAAAAAATGCTCAACTTCTTTAAGGAAAACGCCAAGTTGAAGACTAAAGAATTGACTTACGAAAAGTTCATGAAAGAGGCCTACGCCTAATTCGACGATAAATAGTTATATTTAAAGCGTTGGATCTGGTATGGTCTGACGCTTTTTTTATCGATAAACCCAAAACCATTCTATGAATTACGGAAAGGAATTTAAAGACTTTGCCATCAAGGACCAAGGGATCAGCTCTACCTATTACGATCAGGTAGTTAGCAGCATGTATCCTGTAGGCCTTACTCCAAATATCATCGAAGAACGTCAGATGAACATCGCCATCTTCGACGTATTCTCACGTCTGATGATGGACCGCATCATCTTTCTGGGCACAGGCATCAACGACCAGGTTGCCAATATTGTCCAAGCACAATTATTATTCTTGGAAAGCGTAGATGCTTCTAAGGACATACAGATTTACATCAATTCTCCTGGAGGAAGCGTTTATGCGGGCCTAGGGATTTACGATACCATGCAATTTATCAAGCCCGATGTGGCGACCATCTGTACGGGGATGGCGGCCTCTATGGCAGCGGTACTATTATGTGCAGGCCATAAGGGCAAACGCAGCGGGCTTACGCATTCGCGGGTGATGATCCACCAACCGATGGGCGGAGCTCAGGGGCAGGCTAGTGATATAGAAATCACGGCCAAAGAGATCCTAACCCTTAAGGATGAGTTGTATCAGATCATTGCCAACCATAGTGGGCAGTCTTTCGACAAAGTGTACGAAGACAGCGACCGTGACTATTGGATGAAGGCCGATAAGGCGCTGGAGTACGGCATGATAGACGAAATATTAACAAGAGGGTAACGATTAGGGTACTATAAACCAAGGTTATGGCCAAGGAAGACTTAGAATGTTCGTTTTGCGGTAGAAAGAAGGCAGAGACCAATTTGCTTATCGCGGGCTTGGATGCGCACATCTGTGATCGCTGCATCGAGCAGGCCCACGGCATAGTGGTAGAAGAAGCCTTGCATGCTACCAACTCCGAGCTTAGCAAAGAGATGATGCTTAAAAAGCCAAAGGCGATTAAAGCCTTTATGGACGATTACATCATTGGGCAGGAGTATTCTAAAAAAGTGATGTCTGTTGCTGTGTACAACCACTATAAGCGGTTGCTACAGCCAAAGACAGAGGACGATATAGAAATCGAAAAGAGTAACATCATCATCGTAGGACAAACCGGAACCGGGAAGACCCTTATGGCAAAGACCATTGCGCGTATGCTCAATGTACCACTAGCGATCGTTGATGCAACAGTGCTGACAGAGGCCGGATATGTAGGAGAGGATGTAGAAAGCATCTTAACCCGCCTATTACAGGCCGCAGACTACAATGTAGAAAAGGCCCAGAACGGGATTGTCTTTATAGACGAGATCGACAAGATTGCACGTAAAAGCGATAATCCATCCATTACCCGTGATGTAAGCGGAGAAGGGGTGCAGCAAGCCTTGCTAAAGCTATTGGAAGGGACTGTGGTAAATGTACCACCTAAGGGAGGTCGTAAACATCCGGACCAGAAGTTTATCGAGGTAAATACTGAAAACATCCTGTTTATCGCCGGAGGAGCTTTCGATGGGATCAACCGTCATATCTCTAAGCGTCTAAACATGCAGGCCGTTGGTTTTAGCGCTTCCATGAAGGATGACGGGCTAGAGCGTGACAATATCTTAAAGTACATCATCCCAAAAGACCTAAAGGACTTTGGCTTGATTCCGGAAATTATCGGGCGTTTGCCGGTGCTTACGTATATGAATCCGCTGGATAAAGGAACCTTGCGTGCCATCCTTACCGAGCCTAAAAACGCTATCGTAAAGCAATATAAAAAGCTGTTCGAAATGGACGATATCGAGCTGGTGATTACCGAAGAGGCGCTAGACTTTATCGTTTTACAGGCCATAGACTACAAGCTAGGAGCCAGGGGGCTGCGTTCGCTTTGCGAAGCGGTGCTTACCGATGCCATGTTTGAGTTGCCAGGTACCAGCGATAAAAAACTGCATGTGACCAAAGAATATGCAGAAGAAAAGCTAAACAAAAGCACGATTAAAAAGCTTAAAGCGGTTTCTTAAGTAAACCCTATAAATGCAAAAAGCCGAGATAAATTCTCGGCTTTTTTTTGGTCTTGACACATAAGTCATTAAGGGGTACTCAAGACCGTTCTCGACTTCTTATGCGCGATCTTTTGCTGCATGCGTTCCACCTTATTTTTTAAGGTGTACCCAGCTAATTCATTCGATTTATTTGTCCCCTTACGGCTTGATGCGCAGGAAGTTAGGATACATACTAATAGTATGCACCTGAATATTACTTTTATCATTACAGCCCCAATTGTAATTAGATACAAACATAGATTGTGCGAAATGGACTACCAAATAATTTAGGCGAACACCCATAATACTCGTTGAAAGGCAATTCGCACAAATCGAATTTAATTTAGCGATTGAGTTGTAGCAATTCGTCTAGATAAGTTCGAGAATTGGATAGGCGAGGGACTTTATGCTGTCCCCCCAATTTGTCCTTCAACTTTAACCAGTCGTAGAACAGCTTTTCACGGCCGCAGTGTAGGGTAAGCCTATTAAGAGTGGTGTTGTTGAAGCGTTTGGCTTCGTAGTCGCTGTTTACCTCTTGGAGATGTCGATCTAGCAACTCGGTAAAACGTTCTACATCGGTTGGGGGTGTTCTAAACTCCACAATCCATTCGTGGGCGCCTTTTTCCTTTCCCTTCATAAAGATAGGGCCTGCTGTAAAGTCCACGATTTCGCTCTGGGTGGCAGCGGTGGTCTTTCGCAGCGCTTCTTCTGCATTTTCGATGATCAATTCTTCTCCAAATACATTGATAAAATGCTTGGTGCGGCCTGTAATCTTGATGCGGTATGGGCTGGTCGAGGTAAAACGCACCGTATCGCCCACCTGGTAGCGCCATAAGCCGGCATTGGTGGTGATAACGATGGCGTAGTTTTTCCCAACTTCAACTTCAGATAAGGGGATCACTTTTTGATCTGAGGTCCCATAAGTAGTCATGGGGATAAACTCGTAAAAGATCCCGTAGTCCAACATCAACAAGAGCTCTTTGCTGTTGTTTTGGTCTTGTATGGCGAAAAAGCCTTCGGAAGCATTGTAGATCTCGTAATACTTAAAATCTGCGCTTGGTAGGATGCGGTTGTATTGCTCGGCATAAGGCTCGAAGCTTACCCCACCGTGGAAGTACACCTCTAGGTTAGGCCACACATCTAATAAGCTATCCTTGCCCGTAGTTTCCAACACATTGTTGAGCAATACCAACATCCAGGACGGAACCCCGGCCAGGCTGGTGACATTTTCTTTGATGGTTTCGTCTACGATGGCCTGCATCTTCACCTCCCAATCCGACATCAGCGAGACTTCGTTTTTGGGGGTACTGCTAAACTCGGCCCAAAAGGGCAGGTTATCGATAAGGATGGCCGATAAATCGCCAAAGACAGAGCCGTTTTCCTTATAGAGTTCTTTACTTCCGCCAAGGCGCAGTCCCTTCCCAACAAAAAGTTGAGAGTCTGGATTGTTATTGAGATACATACACAACAAGTCCTTGCTCGCGGCATAATGGCAGTCTTCCAGCGAATCGTTGCTTACCGGGATAAACTTGCTTTTGGAGGTGGTGGTTCCGCTCGATTTGGCAAACCATTTTATATTGCCGGGCCAATGGATATTAGATTCACCTCGCCTCGACCGTTCTATGGCGCTTTCGTTGTCTTCGTAAGTAGTAATAGGGACCCGCTTGGCGAATTCTGCGTAGGAGTTGACCTCTCCAAAACCATGGCGTCTGCCAATCTCTGTGTTTTTGGCTTTAAGCAACAGGTTTTGCAACAACTCCTCCTGTACCTCTATGGGGTACTTTAGGAACAACTCGATCTGATGGTATCGCTTCTTGAAGAACCAGGAAGCGATGGAATTGACAAGTGGAATTGGCATCTTTGTCCTATCTTTAGGATGGAATAAAAATAAAACAATTTTTGATGAATTTTCAGGGTGTTCTAACCAAAATGCAAACCGAAAATACGCAACCCATAGAGTATTACTTGCCGATGGAGGGCGACTTTATAAATGTTAACCAATTGTTGGGTAAAAACATCACCCTAACCCATGAGGGGTTCGAGTGTTTAAATTGTCATTTAAATAAAAAGATTTTCCGCCAGGGGCATTGCTACGACTGCTTTTATTTGGTGCCTCAAACCGCAGATTGGATTATTCGCCCAGAGCTGTCTAAAGCGCATTTGGGACAGGAAGACCGCGACCTGGAATACGAAAAAGCAGTACAACTACAACCCCATGTGGTCTATTTGGCCAACAGCAGTAATGTAAAAGTAGGCGTTACGCGCAAAAGCCAAATCCCTACGCGCTGGATCGACCAAGGGGCCCACGAGGCCATAGAGATTGTAGAGGTGCCCAACCGCTATTTGGCCGGGATTACAGAGGTAGCGCTAAAAGAACATGTAGCCGATAAGACCAATTGGCGGACCATGCTTAAAAACGAAATTAAGGACGAAGACCTAAAGCAGTGGCGCGAAAAGCTTAAAGAATTTCTCCCGACAGAGGCGCAAGAATATTATTTAGAAAGCAATAGCGAGACCCATTTAGACTTTCCGGTAGAACAGTACCCAGAGAAGCCAAAATCCCTAAACCTCGATAAAACCCCCGAGTATACCGGAGTGCTTAAAGGCATTAAGGGGCAATATTTGATCTTTGAAGACAATACCGTGTTTAATGTAAGGAGTAACGAGGGTTATAAGGTGCGTATTGGGATTAACTAATGGCCCAACGCACGCTTTGTGCCAAAGAAAGACCGATAAGCACCAAACCAAGTATGCGCTGCAATTGCCCAGAGCTGCGTTTGTCGCTTAGCTTACGGGTCCAACGGGCATAACCGTAAAGCACGCCTATCTTTCCTAGAAATACCCCAACAAAAAAGCCGAATAATACCATTAAGGGACTCATTTCTGACAAGCCTGGAAACAAGGGTTGCACGATACTAATGGCCACAATCCAGTAGAATAATACCGGTGGGTTGGCCAAAGCCAAAAACGTACCGAGGCTAAAGGCCGGGAGTTTTGGAAGCTTGCTGCGACGTTTAGGCAGGCGGTAGTTCAGCAGTAATAATACCCCTAAAGCAAAAAAGCCCGCTACAAACAACCATTGAATCCAAACATTCATTTGGAAAAACCCCAGCAGCACATTGCTATAGCTCAGGGCAAATAAGGCTAAAAGCACTTCGCCCAGCCCAGCGCCATAGGCGATGCGCATCCCTTTTGCCAACGAATGGGTTTTGCTATGGTGGATCACCGCCAAATTGGAGGCGCCCAAAGGCAGACCGCCCACAAAGGCCAATGATGCACCGAGAAGTAAATAGCTCCACATGCCCCCTTTAGTAGGACGCATTAGCAAACACTTACAGTTTAGGGGTTGTTTTCTTCCGAAATTAAATCGCCGAGTTCTTCGGCAGGGGCTAGGCCAAACCATTTCCGCAGCCCATAAACCGCGGCATACAAAAAGGGCGTATCGAAGGCAGCGACCAGCACCTTAAACAAAAATCCGGCAGCCAGCAAGGCGCCAAAACGCTCCCATTCGATCTTTTCGAAAGAACACAAAAGGAAGAGCACTGTAAAGGTGTCTACAAATTGGGAGAGGAAGGTAGAGAAGTTGTTCCGCAACCAAAGGTGCTTCCCCTTGGTGAGGCGCTTCCAGAAGTGGAAGATGGAAATATCGATGTATTGGGCCAATAAATAGGCCATCATAGAGGCAAACACAGCCACAGCGGTGGCGCCAAAGACTTCAGTAAACAGGTCGTCGCCTATGGGGCTCCAGCTGGTCGCCGGTACCGCATTGGCCACATAAACGATTAGCAGCGAAAAGAAGCTTGCAAAGAGCCCGGCGGTAACCACCCGGTTGGCCTGTTTTTTTCCGTAGACCTCAGAGATGATGTCCGTGATTAAAAAAGTGATGGGATAGGGCAGGATACCGACCGAAATCTCGAAGGTATAAAGCCCAAAAAAGTCCCAATAAAAGAACTTTTGGAAGATCAGGTTGCTCACCACCAACGAGCAGATAAACAGGGCGCCCAAAATAAGGTAAACCCGTTGGGCTTGCAGTTGTTTTTTTACAGACAGTTTGGCCAAATGCGATGGATAATTACGCCTTTTGGTGGCTTTCGCCACACAATTTGCGTACTTTCGTTAGTTGTAAAAATAAGGATTTTATCGACGCTTATCAAAACATATACCTCTCGCTAGGCAGCAATATGGGCAACCGTTACGAGTATTTGCAACAGGCTGTAGATGCCCTGTTCGAGCGGGTTGGGGGTGTGGTAAAGATTTCTTCTGTGTACGAATCTCCGGCCTTAGGTTTCGAGGGCGATGCCTTTTTAAACTGCGTGGTTTGGATACGAAGTTTTTTGGATCCCGAGGCTATTTTAACCGAAGCCTTAGACATCGAAAAAAGCTTAGGACGTGTGCGCTCGGCCGCCGAAGGCTACGCCTCGCGCACCATAGATATCGATGTGTTGTTTGTCGAGGACCTGGAGTATAAAAGCGACCGTTTACAGCTGCCTCACCCAGAGATTCCTAACCGTCGGTTTGTACTACTTCCCATGGCAGAGCTCAACGCTCGTTTTCCACACCCTCAAAGCGGCGAACCCGTGGTAAAGATGCTCGCAACGACAATAGACCAGAGCGAACTCACCAAAACCGGTAAGTGGCTAAAAAATCCACAACAACAATTCGACCCGAGTCGCTTTCGCTATTTGGCCATTGAAGGGAATATAGGAGCGGGTAAAACCAGCCTGGCTACTTCGATGAGCGAAGACTTTAATGCCAAACTCATCTTGGAGCGTTTTATGGACAATCCGTTTTTGCCCAAGTTTTACGAAGAACCCGAGCGTTATGCCTTCCCGTTGGAAATGTCCTTTATGGCAGATCGGTATCAGCAGTTATTAGAGGATATCACCCAGTACGACCTGTTTAAAGACTATGTGGTGGCAGATTACGAGCCCTTTAAAAGCATGATTTTTGCACAGATTACCTTGGGCGAAGAAGAGTTTGCCTTGTATAAAAAGTTGTACCATGTGATGTACAAGGAGGTGCCCAAACCCGATGTGTATGTATACCTCTACCAGAACACAGATCGGCTGCTGGAAAACATAGAAAAACGCGGTCGCGATTTCGAGCGCAATATAGAGGCAGATTACCTGGCCAAGATCAACGAGGGCTATTTGGAGTTTATCAAAACCCTACCGCCAGAAAAGGTGCGCATTATCGACATATCTGGGATGGACTTTGTCGCCAACCGGGCAGATTACCTAAAGATTTTGCGAGAATTATTTGCCTAGCGCAGCTTGCAAAAGAGGTCCCAAAGCACTACCCCTACACTCACCGAAATATTTAAGGAATGCTTGGTTCCGTATTGCGGGATTTCTAGCACCACATCGCTGGCAGAAACCACGCTTTGTCGCACCCCTTTTACCTCGTTACCAAATACCACTGCATAGGTTTTTCCTGCTTGTGGTTGAAAGGCGGCTAAGGAGGTGCTATCTTCTGCCTGTTCTACGGCGGCGATCTGCAGGCCTTGTTCCTTTAAGGCGGCGATAAGCTGGTCTACATTTTCTAAATACTCCCAGTCTACACTGTCTGTGGCGCCCAAGGCGGTCTTTTGGATGTCTTTATGGGGTGGTTTGGCCGTGATCCCACACAGATACACCTTTTGGATGGCAAAGGCGTCTGCGCTGCGAAAAACAGAACCGATGTTGTTTAAACTGCGGATGTTGTCCAGCACCACCACGATAGGCGTTTTGGGCTGGGCTTTATAGGCCTCGGCGTCTATACGGCCCAGTTCTGGATTCTTTAGTTTGCGGTACTTCATCTGTGGGGCAAAGGTAGTAAAGCCTGGCCACAAGTCATTCCGGACTTGACCCGGAATCCAAAAGCCCATGTCTAAGGGCATGCTCCCAGTCACTCCGGGCTTGATCCGGAGTCCACTAATCACTAATCCATTAGTCAATAACGAAAGTCACTCCGGGCTTGACCCGGAGTCCAAAAGCGCGAACTGTGAATAAACCGCCCAAATTGTAGATAACTTGGCAGCTGTTGACACCTGAAATGCGGCGCGCATTGGCTACATTTATTTGCTCTACCAATACCTCCCTATGGCCACAAAGGTGACCCCTTTAATGAAGCAGTACAACGGCATCAAGACCAAGTATCCTGATGCGCTGTTGCTGTTTAGGGTGGGCGACTTTTACGAGACCTTTGGCAGCGATGCGGTAAAGGCAGCCAAAGTGCTCAACATCACCTTAACCGCACGTAACAACGGCGGCGATAAAACAGAGCTGGCAGGATTTCCGCACCATTCGCTTAACACTTACTTGCCGCGCCTGGTCATGGCCGGCTATAGAGTAGCCATCTGTGACCAGTTGGAAGATCCCAAGCAAACTAAAAAAATTGTGAAGCGAGGCGTTACAGAGCTTGTTACCCCCGGGGTAGCCCTTAACGATGACATCTTGCAAGGGAAGTCCAACAACTTTTTGGCGGCCATCCATTTCGAAAAGCAACGCGGTACCACCGAGCCATTGGCCGGGGTGGCCTTTTTGGACATCTCTACCGGAGAGTTTTTAACCGCCCAAGGCTCTGTCGCCTATGTAGACAAGCTGCTGCAAAACTTCCGCCCATCGGAGGTGCTCTTTAGCAAGCAAAAGCGCAAAGAGTTTACCAATTGCTTTGGCGATGGCTTTCATGTATTCCATGTAGAAGACTGGGTGTTTCAGGAAGATTATACCCAAGAAAAATTACAGGCCCAGTTCGAGACCAGTAGCCTAAAAGGCTTTGGGGTGGCGCATTTAAGCGCCGGGCTGGTGGCCTCTGGCGCCATACTGCATTATTTAGGCGAAGCCCAGCATTCTAAGTTGGATCATATCGTTCGCATTGCCCGGATCCCAGAAGACGCCTATGTGTGGATGGACCGTTTTACCATCCGCAATTTGGAGCTCTACCACAGCAGCCAGCAAAACGCGGTGACCCTCTTAGACGTGATAGATCGTACCCTTTCGCCTATGGGCGGACGGATGCTTAAGCGTTGGTTGGCCCTGCCGCTTAAGGACAAGGAAGCCATTGTAAACCGCCACGAGGTGGTGAGTTATTTGTTAGACCACCAAACAGAGTTGGATGGGGTACGCGAACAGCTTAAGACCATGGGCGACCTAGAACGGCTGATCTCTAAGGTAGCCACCGGCAAGGTAAACCCGCGCGAGGTGGTCTATTTAATGCATTCGCTGGAAGCTGTGCTGCCCATTAAAGAGCAGGCGAGTGCTTCGAGCAGTGGTGCGCTACAAGACATCGGCGCCAAGCTAGACGACTGTCCGCAACTGCGCCAACAGATTTCAGAAACCCTCCACGCCGAAGCCCCTGTGCAAATTGGCAAGGGGCAGGTTATCGCTCCGGGCTTTAACGAGGAGCTAGACGAGCTACGCGCCATCGCTACGGGTGGGAAGGACTACCTAGACGCCATGTTGGCACGGGAGGCCGAACGTACCGGTATTAGCTCTTTAAAAATCGCCTCCAACAATGTGTTTGGCTATTATATCGAAGTGCGCAACACCCATAAGGACAAGGTGCCCGAAGAGTGGATCCGCAAGCAGACCTTGGTAAGTGCAGAGCGCTATATCACCGAAGAACTAAAAGAATACGAAGCCAAGATTTTGGGAGCCGAAGAGCGCATTCATATCTTGGAACAGAACCTGTTTACCCAGCTGGTAGCCGACCTACTTCCGTTTATCCCAGCCATCCAGCAAACAGCGGTACAGATCGCCCAACTAGATTGTTTGGGCAGCTTTGCCGTACAAGCGCAGTTGCACAATTATACCCGCCCCTTAATTGACGACAGCTGCGATTTGGACATTAAAGAAGGACGCCACCCGGTGATCGAGCAGCAACTGCCACCCGAGAGCCCTTTTATTGCCAACGATGTGTTTTTGGACCGTGAGAACCAGCAAATCATCATGATTACCGGGCCCAATATGAGTGGTAAGAGCGCCATCTTACGGCAAACGGCCCTCATCGTATTACTGGCCCAAATGGGAAGCTTTGTCCCGGCGAGCGAGGTCCGTATGGGCGTGGTCGATAAGATCTTTGTACGCGTTGGCGCCAGCGATAATATCTCTATGGGCGAGAGCACCTTTATGGTAGAAATGAACGAGACGGCCAGTATATTAAACAACCTCTCCGAGCGGTCCTTGGTGCTGCTGGACGAGATCGGGCGGGGGACCTCCACCTACGATGGGATCTCCATTGCCTGGGCCATTAGCGAATATGTACACCAACACCCGGGCCGGGCCAAGACACTTTTTGCCACCCACTACCACGAGCTCAACGAGATGACCGAAACCTTCGACCGCATTAAAAATTACAATGTGTCGGTAAAGGAGCTAAAGGACAATGTGTTATTTCTGCGTAAGCTGGTCCCTGGCGGCTCCCACCATAGTTTTGGGATCCATGTAGCCAAGATGGCGGGCATGCCCAAGGCGGTGCTACAACGGGCCAACAAAATGCTAAAGCGCTTAGAACAGTCGCATAGCTCTGAAGAACTCACAGACCAAGTGCGCGAAGCCGGCGCCGAAGACCTGCAACTCTCCTTCTTTAAACTAGACGACCCCATCCTGGAAGAAATCCGCGACGAGATCCTGGAGACGGATATCGATACGTTGACTCCGGTGGAGGCTTTGATGAAGTTGAATGAAATTAAAAGAGTCTTGTCTGGGAAGAAGGAGCATAAATAGTTCTTCCTAATTTCTATTTCCAAATAGTTTGAATAGATGAGAGTATTGAATCTAGTATCGTCGGTTCGGTAACAATGATCTTTTGAATTATACCACACCTCATCCGCCCCAACTTAAACCTCCCCACATGGTCAAAGTTATTGGCCAACTGGCCTCATCAGGCCCTTGGCCTTCGTGGTATTAAGCAGCGAGGCTAAGACTCATTGGGTAATTGCTGGTAGCGGTTATGGATATAGAGTACCAGCAGGCCAAATAGCACAGCAGCCAGAATCAATAAGGTATTGGTTAATCCCGCTACACCAAAAGACAAACGGATTAATATGGTCGAGATTACAAAGCCAGAGTTACGTATAATTTTGTTGAAGTGGTCGGTGTAAAAAAACGATAACAACAATAGCACCACATCCACTAGGATTAACAGGTTGAAGAACTGGTCGAAGAATATATCGTTGATGTTCTTAAAGTTGCCTGCGTCCTGTGTGGCGGTTGCTAATTCGACCACCCAAGTAGATAGGGTCCAAACAGCCATAAAAAACAGGATGGGCACCAGCAAGGTGGCGATCATTTTTTTCATCTGTATAAATTGTCCGATCTGTACCGTAGTGCTGTTGTTGGAGGTCTGTCGCTTTTGGCTTTGTACCCGAAACAAGTAGATCAAATAAAACAGCAACAGCGAGGCCAACAGGTCGTAGGTAAGCTGCAAATCGCCTGGGTTCGAGAACCAATTGGCCGTGAGGTCAATTTGGGCGAGGTCTTTAAAAATACGCCGGATCACAATAAGAGTAATGATCTCGAATTGCTTCTGGATGTAGGTAGTAATAGAGCGGGGAAGGTAATAGATAAGCAGGTATACCTCGTAGATCAAGATAAACGAAAAGGGCGTGTAGATGGCCGCTATGGGGTTTTGCAATAACTCGCTGTTGGCTACTACAGGCATCCATTGCATTTTTACCAGGAAGATCAGGGCCAAATGCAACAGGAAACTAAGCAGGGCCACTACTAAAAAAAAGCGCTCTACCTTTACTCTAATTGGTTTTGCCAATAGCCGCTTATAGAGCGGTTCCACCAGCTTGTACAATCGGGACATGGCTGTTTAAATTTAGGCTGCAATCTCAATAGAGCGCAGCAATTTTGTCTAAAAACAAAGTGGATTTCGGGTAGGAAGTGGGGTAAATTAATGTATTTCAATCAATTAACCTATTAAAATATAGCCAATTAAATACAATTGGGCCTGTCCGGATATGGCCACCCGGTCTCCCAGATGTTGGCAGCTTAGGTGTCCACTGCGCAAAGAGAGCTGCTTGGCCTCCAATTGAGTTTTGCCAAGTTGTTGGGCCCAGTAAGGTGTTAAAGAGGTATGGGCAGAGCCGGTTACGGGATCTTCGGGTACAGCGCACTGGGGAGCAAAAAAGCGAGAGACAAAGTCTACCTGGTCCCCTGGGGCGGTTACAATCACCCCGCGTACGTCCAGCTGGTTAATACGGTCAAAATAGGGGGTCAGGGTCCTAATTTGCTCCTCTTGTTCGAAGACCAGCATCAAATCGGTCTTGCCTTGGTAGGCTGCGTAAGGGCTTAGATCAAAGCAATCCAGTATTTGTTGGTCTAGTGTAACGGCTGTCAGGGTGTCTGCAGGAAAATCTAAGGTAAGCATCGAGCCGTTTTTAGTGACGCTCAAGGGGCCAGATCGCGGGCTGTGGAAGTCGATCTTGGGGCCACTGTGTCCCTCCTGCTCGAATAGCACGTAGGCCGTCGCCAGGGTGGCGTGTCCGCACAAATCCACCTCCTGGTTGGGCGTGAACCAACGCAGCTCGTAGTGGTCGCCACACGGCAAGTAAAAGGCGGTCTCTGCCAGGTTGTTTTCCATGGCTATTTGTTGCATGGTTTGGTCTGGAAGCCACTGGGAAAGCGGTACAACCGCAGCGGGGTTTCCTGTAAAAGGTTTGGAAGCAAAGGCGTCTATTTGATACAGCTTTAGTCTCATGGTTCAGGGCTATTTACCTGTTTTTTTGTTGTCTTGGGGTTAATTGGAAGATTCCACCAGCGCCTGCAATGAGCTTTGGGTTTCGGGATTCGATGGCCGGATGGCGTCTGGATCGATCACCTTGCCTTGTGGGTCCAATAATATAAACCTGGGTAAGGCACCGATATCGTAAAATGAAACAAATTCCGATTGGTCCCCGCTATACCATTGTGTCCCTTCCATCGATTTACTGGTTAAGTATTTTAACCAATTTTCGAAGTCCTTGTCTGTACTTATGGATACGATTTCCAGCTTGTCCTGCTCTGCAAAATATTCCTCCAATTGCTTTAAGTAGGGATACTCTACCTTGCATGGTTTACACCAGGTAGCCCAAACGTCGATGTATACATATCGACCCTTAAATTGTTGTAAGGAAACGGTTTCTTTTTGGCTATTTTGAAAGGTAAAGGTATTGCCAAGACGATCGATCAAGGACGCCTTGTATAAGTACTTTAGGTTTTTAGCCATCAATACCTCTGAGAATTTATCGAACTGTGCTAAAGTGTAGTCGCGCATACTGTCTTGCACTTTTTGCTCCAGCCCTTGATCCTCAATTTGTTGGCGATTACTACTTATAGCAGCTTCCAGATCCTTTTGCGAAATACCACTTTTCACCCTATTCGAAAGGTGTTCTTGAAGCCCTTTGGAAAAGGCCAGATGATTGTTGCTAAAAGCATGACTTCCAGTGTAGTTAAGCGTCTTAAAGGGGGATTCTTCATCAAGTCGAAGACCTATTTTACTTCCAGGGCTAATGAGTAGCTCCCCGAGCTCTTGTTGGCTTCCTTGTGTAAAAAGGTAGATTTTATGGATTCCGCTTCGCGCTATTTGAGCACTGTCTTTGCCTTTGTCCGATTGGTCAAACCGAATGCAAGATTTTACCGCCCATCGGTCTTTTTGGTCATATACAATTAAACTATCGGTGGCATTTCTATGGAGCACCTCGACCTCCAGTAGCACGCAATTCGAGTCTGTCTCTTGCCCGCAACCAAGCGATAAAGTAAGCAACATTAAAAGGCCGATTCTGTAAATTCTTCGCATTTAGATCGAATGGGTTTAATAATTCTATTCTTGGCTTGGCTCAGTAATTTCCTGGAATTTGGTAAGCTGCTTGTTTTTTTGAAGATCTACATAAATCACCACATCGTAGCGCTTTCCATTTTCCAATTCGATTTCAAAGCCATAGTTCTTTCCACTTACAATTTGCTCGCGGGCGTTTCGTATAACGGCAAGTGGTTGGTCGATGTTTTGCTCCGACAAGGCGAACGCTGCCAGGGCTGTCACTTGTTCGGTTACTTCCATGTTTTTCCATCCTCCTACAAGCTCGCGGGTTTGCTCTACCTCTTCTATTTGCTTTGGCAAGGGTTCTGGATTCGGGTTTTTACACTGGGTTAGGGTTAAAGCGACAAGGCATAGGCCTAATTGTTTAAGCTGCATAATGATTTGGTTTTTTACTAATCGATTTTTTTAAAGCGGCAAACCAAGCTGCCTGTTGCGTCGAACAGTTGTAGCTCCAAGCCGTCTTTTTTATACGCACTTACGGTACTCAAGGTTGGCCCTAATTGGTTGTGGAGGGTCATATCCGGACATAACTTTCGGGTGCTTAACAATGGGCCAAAAACCAGTTCTTTATCTGTGACCTTCTCGATCTTCCCTCTGTAATTGTTACACCCATCAAAGCCGAGTACAGTTTCGTTTCTGGTGTTTAGCTCCATGTTGGGTAATTCGCCTGTTTGCGCAGTGGCATCAATTTCAGAGCCATTTAGTTCGGTGAGCTTCCAGATATCATTTATTGCGCTAACTGGGTCGACTTCTTTAGAGAGCACTTCCACCAGGGTATATTCCAGGTTGGACTTATCTGCCAGGGTTTCTTCAATATCCAAGCTTTCAACCTGTACTTTTAAACGATAGATATATCCGGGTTGGAAGTCGAAGCCATCGATCTGTTGATAAAAGAACATCCAGGGGTCTTCTTCACTTTCCTTAATCTGATAGCATTGCATTGGGCCAACCCCAACACAATCCACTTTTGCACTATTTACCCAAAGTGTTTTTTCTGTCATATTATTTTTGCAGGCCGTAAAAAGAAACAGACCACTCAACAAGGCCAAGAGTTTGTTCGCACTGTACATAGTAGCGGTATTTTATTTTTTATTATTCCATTTTGTATATACGCTCTCCTCCCTTGATGGTCTGCTCTACCTTTAGGTTGGATAATTCCATCGGGTCGATTTTTAGTGGGTTTTTGTCCAAAATCACAAAGTCGGCCACTTTGCCTACTTCGATGGTTCCCTTGGATTTTTCTTCGAAATGTTGATAGGCTGCCCAGTCTGTCAAAGCTTTCAGAGCTAAATAAGGACTGATGCGCTCATCTGGCCCAATTACTTGACCGCTTCTGGAGGTCCGTGTAACGGTTGCCGACAAAACACGAATCGAACTTGGTAAGGCTACCGGGGCATCATGATGGCTTGTAAATTTAAGCCCTTTCTTGAGCGCAGTATTGGTGGGAGAAATTTTGTAGGCGCGCTCTTTTCCCAATACCGAATTGACATGATAATCGCCCCAATAGAAGGTGTGCATTGGGAAAAATGAAGGCCACATTTTATGTTCCACAAAACTGTCTAGTTGATCTTCTCTAGCTGTTTGGGCATGTATAATAACAGTTCTTCTATCGTCATTTCCAAATTCCTTGTTAGCCTTGCTCACGGCTTCTATGTACTGATCTATGGCAGAATCGCCGTTACAATGTGCTAAAATCTGCAAATCGTTTTGGTAGGCATCGGCTACATGATTGTAGGCGTCCTCTGCGGTCATACTTTCATAACCATGGTAATCTGCAGGTTCTCCTGCGGGTGGGATAAAATATGGATGAGATAACCAAGCTGTTTTACCTTGTGGCGAACCGTCTAGGTTTAATTTAACCCCGCCAATTCTGTATTTGTTAGTATAGGTTTTCCCTTGATATTTTGAATTGGCAGCTTCTCTGTTGCTAAGAATGTCCACGTAAGAGACGATATCCAATAACAATGAGTCTTTTTCGGCTGCGCGTTCCATGGTAGCCGTCCCGTCCGGTGTGCTCCGTCCTTCTTGCGCTGTGGTGTAGCCAAAAGAAGCATACAGTTCTTGTCCCATCACTAACATGTTGTCTTGTAATTCGGGTGTAATTTGAGGCAGGATCTTGGTAAGTAATACCATAAAGTGAGCAACTTCTTCCAATATACCATTGGGTTCGTTGCTTCCATCCATCCGTCTAATTTTACCTCCCTTAGGATCTGGGGTTTCGGATGTATAACCGGCCAATTCCAGGCCCTTGGAATTCACCACCGAAAGGTGGCCCGACTGGTGGATGATGTATATTGGGATATCGGTCGAAACGGCGTCCAGGTCCTCTTTTGTGGGATATCTGTCCAATTGTGAATCGTCGTAACCAAATCCGATAGCCCATCCGGTTGTGTCAATAAATTCTTGGTTGTTAGCGATCCAGTCCCTCAGTATTTGTTGCAAAGATTCGACACTATTCCCGTCACCGTCTGGAGGCGGCAATAGGTTGGCAGATGCTGCTTGTAGGCCTACATTAAACACATGGCCATGTCCGTCTATAAAGCCTGGCAACATGGTTTTACCTTCCAAGTCCACTTCTTCTGCTTTACCGCTAAAACGTGCAAGGGCATCTTCTTTACTCCCTGTAAAAATGATTTGACCTTCTCGTTGTACAACGGCCTCGACATAGGTGGCTGTATCTCCTGCCATGGTCAGTATATCTCCGTTGTGGTAGATGGTTTGGCGCAACTGATAGGGTTCTGCGACCGCTTCGTTTTCTGTTGTTTCTTTTTTCGACGCGTCGTTGCATGAAATTAATAGAATGCAACACAGTCCAAACAATACTTTTAAATTATCCATAATACGCTATTTAGATGGTTTTAAGTTATTTGCCTTCACGATGTTAAAGCGGCCTTCATAATAGGTTGCCAGTACCTTTATATCTTTTATGTTCATAGGTTCAATCCTAAATGGGCTTTCGTTTAAAATCACGAAATTGGCTCGCTTGCCCGTTGCAATCAATCCCTTAAAAAACAACAACGTTTTGTTTTAAGGGGTATTAAGGGTTTTATAAGATAGTGGAGCCGCCAATTTCGAAGCTATACATGCTCCTCTTTTGGGCAGTGGATCGGCAGGGTATTAGGCCACTACAACTTGTCAATACGTTATTTAAGGTGGCCGAAAATTTTTGAATTTGTGCTTTTTTAAGACTTGGTAAAAGTGCTTTTCAGTTTAACAACACAATTCAACTAAAGATAAGAAAAAAGCTAAACAAAAAAGAATTAGAAAAAAAAATCGTTTGTCACTCATTTAACCATTCTAAACAAGTCTTGCCAGTTATTGTCAATTTTCTGGAGGGAATCGGTTTTGTCGCCTTAAAAATGAGATTCTTAATGCCTTTAGAAATGGAATTGTTCAGTCTAATTTCTCCCACATCTTATCCGCCCCCAACTTAAAACTGCCTACATGGTCAAAGTTATTGGCAGCTGGTTCTATAATCGATAAAAAGAGTTCTTGCTTGGTATCGCGGTACAAATGGTAGGTCTGGCCAATAATAGGTTCGAATTTAAAACGCGATTGGTAGATCAGTTGGTTGTATTCAAACTGCTCCATCAAGGCCTGATAGGCAGTGCGTAGTTCGTCGTATTGAGTCGAAACCAAATGGTTCACCTCCTGTACGTGGCGTTTTTTCCAAGCCGTGGTATCGGTTACCTGTATAGCAGGGGCACCCACGCCCGTGGCGTAGGGCTTCAAAGCCGCGTCGTATTTTTGCGTTTTTTCGTTATATACGACTTGATCTGGTTTCTTTTTCTCTTTCTTCATAAGCCTATTTTCAAATTTACGCATAAGTATAATACCATTAACCAATCAAATTCGCCCATAAGCGACGAGTGCTTAAAATACAAGAAGGACAGAACGCGAGCAAAACCCTTGTTTGAGCAAACATTGTTTGCGAGGTTTGGGTTTTGCAGTGAAGACCGACGTAGTATTTGTCACGAGGAGGTTCAGGGCTAGAGTTTTTTGGTTCTTTTTTGGGCAATGCAAAAAAGAACAGAGAAAAGATTGGAAGTGTATACAAAGCGATATTCATCGCTTTGAAATCCTATTCCCACTAATCCCCCTTTGTCGTGAACACTTAAACCTGGCTTCGCCATAATCGAAACCCCGTTTTTTCGCATGTTTAGTCCTACGTCCTTGAACGCGTTTTCGCCACATTCTGAAGCTCGAGGGCTTCATTTCTCGTCGCATCAGTTTAATGACTTCCTGTTCTGGGATGCCAAATTGGATTTTGATAGCTTCAAATGGAGTTCTATCCTCCCAAGCCATTTCGATGATGCGGTCTATTTCTCTTTCTGTTAATTCTGTAACATTCATCTGTCAAAAGGATTTCGATCCATAAGCGTATGCTTCTGCAGGATCCGTTTACTTTCGTTGCGGACGGCGGGTTGTTTTTTCATTCGCCATAGAGTGGCGCTGGCATGTTTACGCGCTTCGGAAAGATCGATCAGGGGCTCTGGGTAATCTTTGCCAAGCACTACTTCGTAAAAGGCCTGCTCCATGGGGGTCATGTTAAAGGGTTCGTGCAGGAAGGCCAGGGGCAAGTGTGCCAATTCCGGCACCCATTTTTTGATAAAATCGCCATCGGCATCATGCTCCACACCATTTTTGATGGGATTATAGATCCGGATGGTGTTGATACCGGTTTCTCCTGCCTGCATTTGCAGTTGAGGGAAGTGAATTCCCGGTTCGAAATCCAGGAACTGTTTTGCCAGATGCGGTGCCGCAGCTTGCCAGGGTTGCCAAAGCAGGTGGGTAAAGAAACTCACCACCATGGCACGCATCCTAAAGTTGAGGTAACCGGTCTCCTTTAAACAGCGCATACAGGCGTCCACCATGGGAATACCGGTTTGTCCATCCTGCCAGGCCCGGACCCAATCGGGCTTGAGCGTTTTTTGCAACTGGTGATAACCTTGGTTGACAGATCGGAACTCCATTTGGTCTTCCATCTCAAACTTTTGGATAAAGTGTGCTTGCCAGCGCAAACGGCTGGTAAAGGCATCGATATTGCGTTTGCCTTTGATATGGGGTCGAACTGCCTTGGCTTGTTGCCAAACTTCCCGTACCGATAGGTTGCCCCAAGCCAAATAAGGCGAAAGGCGGCTACAGCTTTCTCGTGCCAAGGCCGGTTTGGAGATCTGTTTGTTGTAGTTGGCAAAACGCTCACTCAAAAAGCTCTGCAAATACCGAATTCCACTAGGGCGACCTCCGGGTTGGAAGGCGTCTTTTTGAGTGCTCAATTCTATAGGTGGGAAAACGCGGCAAGATTCTGGTAGGCGATCTAGGTACAAGAATGACCCCACTTCAGGTTGGAAGGGGATGATAGGTTCCTTCATAAAGGCTAGCCAGTTTCGTTTCCAATCCTTGCGGTCCTTCAGACCTCGAAAGACCCCATTGTGGATGCTTTCTAGCCAAACAATGTCATGAGCTTGGCACCAGGCCTGTATGTCCAAGTCCCGATCGTAGGTGAGTCGGATGCCTGTTTCTTGATGGGAAAAGAGACGGATTTGAAATGCTTGGTGAAGGCACTCTAACACTGGGAGAACCTCGCTTTGAATGGCCCAGACTAGGGTCCCATATGGCTCCAGTTCCTTATTGAGGGCAGTGATGGATTGTTTGATAAAGTTCCAGTGGCGGGGGGCATAATGCTCGTCGGATATCAAAATGGGCTCCATACAATAAATCAACAGCACCGGTTGCCCAGAACGCAGGGCCCGTGAAAGGGGTTCATGATCCTGCAAGCGCAGGTCACGCTTTAACCAGACGATCGCGATAGGCGGTTTAGTAGGCATCGGCATGTTCTATGATGTGCAGTGCACGTTGTTGGATGGCGTTTCGTTCTTCGGGGTCGATCTTGTCCAATAGGCGGTACATCATCCCCATCCGCCGATTGTTTTGCAACTTTGGACGGTGGACCTCCAAAAAATTCCAGTATAGCGAATTAAAGGGGCAGGCATCGTCGCCCGTTCTTTTCTTGACGTTGTAGTGACAATCGCTGCAATGGTTGCTCATTTTGTTGATGTAGTTCCCACTGCTGATGTATGGCTTAGTGGCGATTTTTCCGCCATCGGCGTACTGGCTCATCCCACGGGTGTTAGGCAGTTCTACCCATTGTAAAGCGTCGATATAAATGCCCAAGTACCAATCGTCCACCGCTTGGGGCTCTACCAAGCTCAATAGAGCAAAGTTGCCGGTGATCATCAATCGTTGGATATGATGCGCATAGGCCTGGTCCAAACTCTGCCCAATGGCTTGGCTTAAACAGTTCATTTTGGTTTGGCCGCTCCAGTAGAATTCGGGTAGGGGTTGGCGGTGTTCCAAAAAGTTCTCTTGTTCCATTTTGGGCATGCGCATCCAGTACATTCCACGGATGTATTCGCGCCATCCCAGGATCTGCCTGACAAAACCCTCCACTTGGGAAATACTAATGCGCTCCGGGTCGCGGTGATAGGCTTGGATCACGGCCTCTATTACTTCCAGTGGGCTTAGGATCTTGGCATTCATCATAAAGGACAGCCGGCTATGGAACAAAAAGGGCTCGTCATCGGCTAGGGCATCTTGATAGCTTCCAAAGTAGGGCAGAAGTCGATTGCAGAAGTGATCCAATAGCTCCAGACCTTCCTCTCGGGTAACCGGCCAAGGGAAGCGTTGGGCATCGATTCGCCCGATGGTTTTTACTCCTTGGGCTTGGATAAGGTCTACGAGCTCGGTTACATCCCGATTCCAAACGGGCAATTCGGGTACGGCAGGGTCCCCCTTCCACTTGTTGCGGTTATCGGCATCGAAATTCCACTGTCCACCAACAGGTGCTCCGGCGGCGTCTAGCAGTAGCCCATGTTTCTTCCGCATATAACGGTAGAAGGATTCCATGATGGTCTGCTTCTTCCCTTCAAAGAAACGCGCCAATTCCAAACGTTCACTCAAAAAATGTTCGCTGGATACACAGTTGGAAGGGATTGCCAAGTCTTGACAAAAGGTCTTGAGTTGTTGGTCCAGTCGGTATTCGTCGGGCTCTTGGTATTCGAATTTGGTAATGCCATGCTGCTGGATCAATGCCTGCAAATTGGCGGTCAAGTCCTGTTGGTTTTCCAATTGATCCAGCGTCCAGTAGATCACATAGTGTCCCTTTGCTTGGAGGGTTTGGGAGAAATGACGCATGCCTAAAAAGAAGGCCACCACCTTTTGGATATGGTGACGAGTATAGTCGGTCTCCTGGCGCATTTCGGCCATAAAGTAGATCACATCCGGGTCTGGCTGTCGATACCAGCTATGTCCCAAATTCAATTGATCTCCTAAGATCAGCCGCAGGGTTTTCATAAGGCCAGTTGAGGTTGCAGCCAAGTGCGTCTAAAACGGCCATCGGGGTCGTAGCGGTCGGCCTGTAGCTCTGGATTGAAAACACGATCGCGGGGGTCGTTACCAACGCCGGCCACATACAACCAGTTTCCATAATTACTGTGGACATCATAGTCTACCAGTTGACTTTCGAACCAAGCGGCCCCAATACGCCAATCCAAACCTAGTGTCTTGGTAAAATACGAGGCAACAACCTGTCGTCCTCGGTTGCTCATCCAACCGGTTTGGGCCAGTTCAATCATGTTGGCATTCACAAAGTCGGAGTTGGTTCGGCCTTGAGTCCAGGCCTGGATAACCTGCTGGTCTACTTTCCCTATCTGGTTCTTGCCGTTGATCCCACTGGGGAAAAAGATGCGATTGCCATGCTTCAGGGAGATGTACTTAAAGTAGTCCCGCCAAATCAATTCGAATATCAGCCAGTAGGTACTTTGGTTACTACCGTGCATTTGCTCGTAGTCCTTGATCTGTTTGTAGATGGTCCGGGCAGAGAGGCTGCCGTTGGCCAACCAAGGCGAGAACTTACTGCTGTAATCGGGTCCTAAGAGGCCGTTACGCGTCTTTTTGTAGTAAGAGAGTTTTTTAGTGTTCCAAAAATAGTGCTGCAAGCGTTTTTTGGCAGATTGGCTGCCTCCTTTAAGCTGAATAGCAGCACGAGGGTCGGCCGGTTTGGGGACTACCCCGATATCTTCTATGGTTAACTGGGGATTGAGGACCGCATGGTTTTGCCCAAGTCGGGTAAGCCCTTTGTGCGGAGGGCGGACCTGTGCATAGCGTTCCAATTTTTTTCTGAAAGCGGTAAAGACCTCAGGGACTTGATCGGGGCGGATGGGTGCGTCGTGTGGGTGAAACAGAAACTGATCGTAATGCCCAATTACTTCGATGTCTTCGGTAATTTTAGCAAAGACCTCATCGCTTACTTGTTGCTCGTCTCGGGTCCATTCTTCTTGATAGTGTATGGTATCGACCCGGTATTCCTCGATCCAAGCAGGAATCAAGTCTTCGGGTTTACCTTGGGTTACCATAAAAGGGATGCCCAGGTCTTGAAGTTGACGACTCAGGTCGTTAAGGGTTTCGACCAAGAATTGGGCGCGGTAGGCGTCGGTGCGCTCAAAGCCATATTGGTCTTTACCGAATTGGCGCGGATCAATGCAGTAGACAGCAATTACCTCCTGGGCGTTGCCACAGGCTGCCTGCAATCCGCTATGGTCGGCAGTTCGGAGGTCGTTCCGGTACCAAATTAAGCTAGTTGACGAGTTTTTGTTGCGCCGCATTTTTTGCTACAGTATTTGACTTGCTCCCAGTCTCGTTCCCATTTTTTCCGCCAGCTAAAGGGCCGCTGACAGACAGGACAGATCTTGGTGGGCAAGGGTTTTTTCATTTTGTTCAACAAATTTATTAAAAAGTTAAACAATGTGTATGTAGCTTAACGTCCTTTTGTGAATTTGTCATCAAAATCGGTAACCAACAGAGGCTCCCCCTCTAAAAAAGGCCTCAGGGCCGGTATCGTTTCCAAAGTATCGGCCACCGCCCAGGCTTAGTTCTACCACAAAGCCATTTTTGTTGATCCACTTCTGGCCAAAACTCACTCCAATTCCAAATTTGGTCCAGTCGTCTTCTATAGGGTCAAATCCTCCATCTTCGTAATACAGGTAGTCTTCGTAACTACCGCCCCCAACTTGTAAAAGCCCTTCGGCAAAAAACCCCTTGCCGCCGTATTCTTCTTTGGTAAAAAAGTATTGGCGGTAATAAGGGGCGATGGCCCATTGCTGATAGTCGCCGCTCAAATCGGTTAAGGCAACAAAGGCAGATGCACCAAAGCCAGACCTGCGGCTGATGATATACTCGTAGCTGATGTCGATGGCAGGAACCAACAGTCCTTCCAATGCGTCAATCCGCAATTCGTGGCGTTTGTCTAGGGGGTCTATGACGGAGGTTTCTGATTCTTCTTGGGCAAAAAAGGTGGTGGTGACCATAATTATGGTCAGGAGCGAAAAGCGGAATTTCATAGGTGGTTTTAGATTAGAACAACTTGGGGGGGCGTTTTCCTAGTAGGGATTGAAGATTTGAGAGAGGGAATTGGTTCTATTCTATCAATCAAATTACTTTGGAAACAAGAATACAATCATAAATCTAAATTGGCTTTTGGGACCCAAATCGGGACGAACCACGTTGTAGTAATAGCCCAATTGTCCATTGACTGGCAGTTTGCCAATTCGAAACAACTTGCCAAAGCCCGCTCCAATAGGGACGGTCCACTGATTGCCACTGGATGCCTCCCAATTGGCTGTGATGATGGGAGCCGAATTGATGTACCAACCTTCGGGGAGATTGCGCACCGCGAACAACTGGGAATAGAATAAATTGACATCCCCTCGATCGCTAGCTCCGGCGAAAGACCATGTATTTTGGGCCAATCCACCAATTGTCCAGGCTTTAGACTGCATAAGGGCCACCAAACTAGGTCCGGCACTCCACTTTCCTGTACCTAATATCCTGTCTGTGGCCGTTGGCAGACCAAGGGCAACTCCATAGCCTAAGATCACCTTTTTTGGTTTGGCCGCCGTTAAAAATAAACTAAGGTTGATATCTCCGAGGCCAAATCGGTTGTCGTTGGGTCCCAATGGCTGGGAAACAACCGGAATGATGGTCCTACTGATTAAATTGAGGTCATCCGAAATATTAAAGGGTATAACCGGTTGGATGTTGAGCGTATTTCTATTTCTGTCAAATTGCCCGACTCCAAAATCGATATTGTTCTGAAAAGGAACACTGATGAGCTCTGCAATTGGGTTTTGAATCTTTTGCGCCAGATCGCCAGAGCCTGAATTTTGCTCTGATTCCTGGGCAACGAGCCCCGCGGTTACCAAACCAATTGTGAAGAATACGGATAATAGCCTCTTTCCAATCATGATATCTACCTTAGTTTTTTTATTCAATTTCTGGATAATTCACAGTAGACTTAATGATCTTGCCTTCAAATTTGTAAGGAGCCTGGTCGTAATAGTAGGTTGACACTGGAGAGCCCAAGTCCTTGCCAAAATCTAAACAGTCGTTTGCGGTAAAGGTTAAGGGGGCAATCACCGGAACGTTTCCTCTGCTGTATTCCTTCCCATTGACCTTAATTAGAATATCCATTGGCGATTGCGCCTTGGATGTTGTTTTGGTCGATATTACTTCAATATTCAATAAACCGCTAGGAAGCTTCTTTTTGCTCTTGATCACTGTCCGCTCAATTTCAAAGAGGTTGTATTCGTAGATCAAGAAACCGTCCTTCACAAAACAACTAAGACCGCCACCAAAGCCTCCGAGAGCATACAAGACTCCGTTTGCATTTTTAGGCATGTCTACCTCCATTTGGACCGTGTTATTGAACTTGCCCAATTTAGGGGCCGCAAATTCGGGCATCCGGTCAATATCGCCCACAAAAGTCCAATTTTGATATGGAGTTTTTGGTGCATCCTCCGGGTGATAAATCAACGACCATAAACCGCCACCTATTGGTAAATTATTGTTCTTGGCAGACTCAACAAGGAATAGGCTCTTCAATTCTGCAAGTCGATCGGGGTATTCCATGCTCAAATCTTTGCTTTGCGACCAATCTTCTTCGATGTTGTAGAGCTGCCAGCTATCGTTCTCTGGGTTCCAATCCATGATGCCTTTTGGCAAACCAGGGACCCAAGGTATTCGTGGTCCAAAGGTGCTGGCATACCATCCTTCATGATAGATGCCCCGACTGCCCATAATATCAAAGAATTGAGTTTTCAGCTTTCCCTCTGCAGAAGAGTCATGGAAGGTGTAAAGCATGCTCACACCATCGATGGGGTCTTGAGATACTCCATTTACGACTTCTGGAGGTTCAATTTCTAGGATCTCGTAAAGCGTTGGAACAATATCATTGACATGATGAAACTGAGAACGAGGTGTTTGGTCTGGCTTAATCCGATTGGGCCACGATATTGCCATAGGCTGGCGCGTGCCTCCGAAATGAGCTGCTACTAGCTTGGTCGACTTGTAAGGGGTCGATCCAGCCCATGCCCATCCCGCATGATACATATTGTCTGTTTTTCCAGTTCCTAGGACATCCAGGCCACCTAATTGGTCCAGTGCCGCTATGTGTTGTTCGATGGTGGTCGGAATACTATTTTGGGCTAAGAGTTCACTAATGGTGCCACTTTGACCTTCGGCGGAAGAGCCGTTATCTCCCCATATGTAGATGATCAATGTGTTGTCCATTTCTCCCAATCGTTCTAATTCGTCAAACATCCGACCGATGTGGTAATCGGTATGTTCTGTGAATCCGGCATATACTTCCATTAGACGAGTCTGAAATGCACGCTCGCTTTCGGGGATGTCTTCCCAAGCTGCCATTGTTGGATCCCGATCTGTCAGAACGGTGTTTTCAGGTATCCATCCCATGGCCTTTTGACGCTCATAAACACGTCCTCTGTAGGCATCCCAGCCATCGTCGAATTTCCCTGCATATTTGTCCGACCATTCTTTTGTTACTTGGTGTGGCCCGTGTACTGCACCTGGTGCCCAGTACATATAAAAAGGCTTATCCGGGGCAAAGGCTTTTTGTTCACGCATCCATTTGATCGCATCGTCCGCTAGGTCTTCTGTTACATGGTAATGATCATTTCCTCCGCTGGTTTCTGGATGATCTACGACCGTTGTGTTCCGAACCAGACTAGGCTCATATTGTGATGCTTCTCCCGATAGAAATCCATAAAAGTATTCGAACCCATAGCCAGTTGGCCAGCTATGAAAAGGCCCTTTGGAGGTAGTTTCCTCTGCAGGGGTATTGTGCCATTTGCCAAAAGCGGCCGTGTTGTAGCCATAGTTTTTAAGCACCTCTGCTGCAGTGGCGGCCGATTTGGGAATCCGGCCCGTAAAACCATCCCAATCATTGGCTAATTCACATATTTGCCCATTACCAACGGCCGTATGATTGCGGCCGGTGAGTAACGAGGCTCTTGTTGGGGAACACATAGCAGTAGAATGAAATCGATTGTAGGCTATTCCATTGTTGGCTATGCGAGCCAAATTTGGAGTATGGATTTCTCCTCCGAAGACGTCAGAAGTGCCATTACCAATATCATCGATAAGAATAATCAAAATATTTGGAGCATCTTCTGCTATCTTCTTTTCCGGTTGTGTTGGATTGTGAACGGAAGAGGGTATGGTAAGGCCTGCCCGGCTTGATGATGCCTCTTTAGGAAAGGGCAGTATTTGTTGCGAAATGCAATCCGTAAATGTTATACTGATAAGTATAATACAACTCCAGAGTGTTCTTTGTAGATTCATGACTAAACTTTGTAATAAAGGTCATACAAAAGAAACTTAATGGTGAATAGATTTCGGTGGTTGGATGTTTACTGTAGTTGAAATGCAATATTCTGTCGTCCATTGGATTGTCTAATTCAGAAGATGTGGTATTACGAGACATCCAAATGTAATGGTCTTATCGGCTGATCCAGCATTAATTCCGAGAACAAACCAATTGTTATTGTTCGATGAGTAAAGTTATTAAACATTGGTTCAAGCACGACTTTTATTCGTGCAACGACATGAAGATAAAGAAGCTAAATGCCAAATATCCTGTAATAGGGTATGGGATCTTTTTCCGAATCGTGGAACTACTTTATCAAAGTGATGGAAAGCTAGAATACGACCTAGATTTTTTAGCAATGGAACTAAACTACGACAAGGAAACCATTAAGAGAGTTGTAGAAGACTTTGAGTTGTTTAATGTTACAGATCAGGTTATAACCAATAGGCGAGTTACAGAAGGGCTGAGAGAGATAACAGAGAAGTCTGGCAAGGCAAAGGCGAGTGCTGATGCAAGATGGAATAGATAGACGGAAGGGAGGCACAAAGCCTCCCTTTTTTAATCAACTGATATTTGTATTTATCCACTATTTAATCATGTATTAGAAAAGAAATATAAAGCCAATATTATTATTAAGATTAATCCTATGGCTATTCTAGTTTGGTCGCTCAAATTGGCACGAGCCTTTATTCTTTTCTCTTCGAGGTCGATAATTTCTTCTCGTGATAATCCAGCAAAAGTTGATTTTATTTTTGGCGCTTCTTTTTTTGGCAATCCAGCCACCACAATGAGGCCAATGATTCCTAGAAAGAAACCCCCCCAGAATCCATCTTTAATGTTTTTGGCTTTAGCTATGGGGTTTGAGATAGCAAACCAAATACGATAGCTTGTACGAGTACTATGATTATAATCATGTAGTTATTATTTAAAGTTAAGTTTATCGTTTTTTAAGTAATTGATACTCTTTCCGAGCAAGAGATCTTTATGCGTTCGCATAGCGTCCGCTATGCTATAAGATAAGAACAGATAAGATAGATAACATAAAAAGAGATTAGATAAGATAGATAACATAAGTCGTTTTATATTTTAGCTTAACATTATGCTGCCGTAGCCAATAAACACTATCAACCAATAAAGGATAAAGCCCCCAAGAATGATGATGATTAATAGTTTGATTATCTGGGTGAAACACCCGCTGTTAGATTTACTCATGTCGTTATAGTTATTTGGTTTCGTAATTGCATTTCTCCTTGGTAAGCTGGTCGGTCAATGCCTGTATCCGCTGTTGAAAGAGATTAGATAAGAAACAGATAAGAATAGATTAGAAGTATAAAAGAATATTAATAAGTTGTTTTAGCATTTATCCTTCCAAATTCAGAAGTAGTCTAGAACAAGCAATTAATTATAGCCATTGTCAGCTCTAGTTATTTATTATTTCTATTTCTGTTTTGACAATTTTTGGTGTTGGTCTTGTCCAGGTGCTCACGTACTGAACAATTCCCTCGTAATATTCTAAAATCATATTATCAATCAGAACTATAAACTTTTTAACGCTTGAAAAACCTGCTCCAAAGCCTCTGTTCAATGTGATTTTGAACGCTTGAATTTCTTTGTCTTTAGTCAATTCAATTAACTCGTCTAGTTCCGATAATTTGACTTTTATATTGGCTTTAGCATATTTAATGTCAGCTTCGATTATTAATTCCTTTTCTAATTTTGAAAACAATACATTATTTTTCTTTTTACAATTTTCCAATTGTTTCCCAATCCAAGTAATTTTAGCCTTATTTCCTCTATCTAAAGGTGGTGTTAACTTGACTGACATTGAGACAATTCTCCTTTCAAATTCAGCCATAAGTTTTATGTCAGAAGCTGCATTTTTAATAATTAATTCTCCTGTAATACAATTGTCGTTTATAACTTTCTTAATGTCCTTTTTGACACTGTCTTTATTTTTAGATGAGGATTTAACTAAAACTCCAAGTTTTCTGCTTAAAAGTAAGGCCATGTCTTTTTCCTCCTCATACCAGCTAAGAACAGCTTCTTCAATAAATTTATCTGATTGTTTTAGAGCTTTTTGTGCTCTAATACTTTCGGCAAGTTCTTTCCAACCTGCTTTCATTTGTATGAAGCCGGATATGCCGGAAACTGAACTTTCAAAATAATGCAAGGCTTCTGACATTATCTCAACTTGGTCATCGTCTTCTATGTTCACGTCATTTTTGAAAAGTAATATCCTTCCTTTGGTTATTAAATATGTCCATGAGAAATGATAGAGCGAGATATTTCTAGGGACTTTAACTTTTACAGGAGAATGTGTGGAGTCTGCAACAAATTCGTTTGATATAGTTACTAGCTTATTTACTTTTAAGGATTTTGAAATTGAGAGATAATCTTCAACTTGATTATGGTCAATGCCGTTGTTTTTGTTTTTCATTTCAAAAAAAACAGCATCAGTAATAATTCCTTTTGTAATAACTATTATTAATCCATCGATACGAGATGAACTAATGTCGGGAAAAGAGGCTTCCGTATAATAATATGCTTTTCCAGCTCTACTTAATTTGATGTTTTTGAAAATTCCATCTCGATATTCTTTTACTAACCTTACTGTTGATAAAAATATTGACGTCAGAGCCATTTCATCACCGGTTTTCAAAGTTGGAATCAATTTAGCCTGCTGTAATTTGATCTGACCGCTTTGAACAAATAAGTCAAACTCCGTTTTTTTAAGTCCGACAAGTTTTGTTAGTTTTTTTTGAATCATACGTGGTTTTTTAAAAGAGCATTGGTTTTTATAAGTGCAAAATTACATTTGTCAAATGGGGAATAATATGACATTTGCTGTCTTATTAGTAAATCACGTGTGTAAAGTAATCTATAAGAATGATTCTCTAGCGAAATGAACAGGGGGAAAATGCCTGTTAATCTGTTAATAGTACATTAATCGTACAAATTGAAGTATAAAAAAATCCGTAAGCATTGAAAAACAATAACTTACGGATAATATTTGTACAGAAGACGGGACTTGAACCCGTACGGGCATTACTGCCCATTGGATTTTAAGTCCAACGTGTCTACCAATTCCACCACTTCTGCTCGGACTTAAAAAAAGCCGATCTGGTCGGCTTCCTTTAGAGCGAAAAACGGGATTCGAACCCGCGACCTCCACCTTGGCAAGGTGGCGCTCTACCAACTGAGCTATTTTCGCAAGTATTTAAAGAACGCCTTCGTTGTGTAACAAAGGGACGGCAAATTTAAAACTTTTAGGGCAAAAGCAAAGGGTTTGGGCAAAAAAATCGCCCGATAATATAAAGGAGGGTTTGGCCTATAGCTCGTCGCTAAAGATCTTGCCTATTTCTTCGTCTACACGCTGCTTTAACTCGGGGCTTTCGCCCACGGGTTTGCGGATGCGGTAAGAGATATAGATCAAGAAGAACAGTATCGGTAGGATCACCGGTAGGCTATACCAAAAGTCGTATTCGTCTATATACTGCAGCTTGTGGTTTACCACCCCAGAGAGTTGGAATAGAAACATGGTAAAGGGCACCAGGATGGCGTACTTCCACCAGTTTTTGCAAGTTAAAAACCAAATTCCGGTTAAGACCACAAAGGTGATCTTGGTAAATAGCGAGTGCAGGTAAAAGCTAACGTTCCTATATTCGCCAGAGTTGATGGTTCCAAAGATGGTCTCCCACTCGGTCGAGTCTGTAGGCGCAATGCGGTACAGGTAAAATAGGAATGGAGTAGTGATCAGTATAATGGAGATCACTACCCCCACGATATAACTTTTTTTATTATCCGTTTGGATCCGGCTCGTAGTCTTTCTTGTCAATCTGCTGTTCGTCACTGGCGATAGATTCTGGGGTACAACTTGCAGTTAAAATCAGTCCAAGTACGGCTAAAATAAACATTAATTTCTTCATGGGGAATGTCTTTTTGTTGTTAATTACCCCACAAATCTATCACGAACTTTCTAAATTTCTAATAGCACTAAATGTATTTTTTTATCGTACATTTGTCAGTTTTTTCACACAAAAAACATCGATTAAAGGTAATTAAATTCGCTGAACTACCCAAATTTCCTACAAAATCAATTTTATTCTGTTAAATAAATCTTAGGGTAATTCTCCAGCTTTTTAGCTCATTTTTAGGTGTATATGGAAATAATCCTAACAATAATTGGAAATATTCCAAATAAGTAATAAGTTTGAGTATGGACAAACAAGCGCAAAAAGCCGCTAAGCGGTTCAAGGAAATACGCGAAGAACAGGGACAGACCCAAGCTGGGTTCGCTCAGGTTTTAGGCATCAAAGGGAGCACTGCAGATATAGAACGAGGCAAGACCAAAATTCCTGGTTGGGTAGTGGCAGAGCTGATGAGTCAGTTTAATATTAATCCCTTGTGGCTGTTCGGCAAAACCGATATCAAACTGTTGGATCTTTCCAACAAGGATGTCAGCCCCAAGGTGCTTACCATAGACAGCCAGAACGAAGACACCATCTTATTGGTCAACCAAAAGGCGGCTGCGGGTTATCCCAACAACATTCACGATACAGGCTGGGTGGGCAATTTGCCGTCTTTTAATATCCCCTTGCCCGAGTACCGAAATGCGACCTACCGCGGCTTTCAGGTAGAGGGCGATAGTATGCTACCCAATATCCGCCCCAACGAGTGGGTTTTAGGAAAGGCCGTGTCTAGCATATCCGATGCCAGCGACAGTAGGATCTACATAGTGGTATTGCAAGATTCTGTTTTGGTGAAAAAATTGCACAAGGTGCCCACCAGCCCAGACAAGATTCGCTTGGTGTCGCTCAACCCAGAGTACCTGCCCATCGATGTGGCCGTGCAAGAGGTGCAAGAATTATGGCAGGTCAACTCTAAGCTTACCTTTGGGGTGGAAGAACCTAGCGATAGTTCTTTGCTCCGATCCTTGCAGGCTTCTATGGACGAGTTAAAGGGGCAGATCAAAGAGTTGAAGCATTAATCGATGTCGTTTAAGGAACTCTTTAATTTCCTCGATAGGCTACAGCAAAACAACCACAAAGAGTGGATGGATGCCAACCGCAAAGAGTATGTGGCCGTCCGCAACTATTTTATCGATTGGCTCGATGGCATGAACCACCGCCTTGCCGGTTTAGACCCAGACTATTTTGATACCCCTGGTAAAAAGGCCATCAACCGCATCAACAACAATTTGCTTTTCCACCCCAACCGTCCTGTTTATAAGGACCATTTTGGCGCAGGTTTAGATCAGGTCTCCAAGCAGGGCGACTTTTATATAGAGCTAGGCTTAGATGCCTGCTTCTTTGGTGGGGGCTATTGGTATCCAGATTCCAAATTGCTGCGTAGCATCCGTGAGGCCATCGATTATAATGGCGAAGAATTTAAAGCCATCCTTCAATCCAAAAACTTTATAAAACGTTTTGGCGCTATGGAAGATGAGGGTGCCCTAAGCCGTCCGCCCAAAGGGTTTAGCGCAGATCATCCACATATCGAATTATTAAAACTAAAGTCCTTTGCCGCAGGGGTGCATTTGCCCAGAGAAGTCTGTTTCCAGAAAGATTTCGACGATTTAGTAGTGGCCATCTACCAAGATTTGTTGCCCTTTAGAAGGTATTTAAACCAGGCCGTCTCCGTTTAGTTTTTCCATATAGGCCATAATAGTATTGGTCGCCCCGGTATTGCTGTTTACAAAATGCCCGCAGATCATGCCTGTGTGTTCTCTATGGGTTTTATCATCGAAGAGCGCGTTCATCACCTCGTTTAATTCTTGGGCCGAAGCGATAGAGAATAGGCCAGCCAGCGAGCGCAGCCTGATGGCTTCGGGGAAGTTGCTATAATGCTGCCCGATTACAATAGGCACCCCAAAGGTGGCCGCCTCCAAAATGTTATGTAAACCAGTACTGCCCATGGCACCGCCCACATAGGCTACATCGGCATAAGAGTAGAGCCGGGTTAAATACCCGATGGCGTCCATTATTAGCACATCGTACTTGCTTAGGTCCTGGTCTTTGTAGGCTGAAAAGCGTAGGCTGGGACGCTTCAGGTTTTGCTGCAGCCTTTGGATCTTGCCCTCATCCATATTGTGGGGCGCAATTACGGTTTTGATGCCTTCTTTGCCATTGATAAAATCGAGCAATACAGTATCGTCTTCGGGCCAAGTGCTTCCGCAGACCAAACAAGGACTGCCGTTTACAAATTGGTCCATAAAGTCCAGGCTGTTGTCCTGCTCTATTTGGTGAGACACCCTATCGAAGCGGGTATCGCCGCTATTGGTTACCTTTTTGATGCCGATGTCGTTTAATAGCGACTCCGATTCTACGTTTTGTACAAAAAAATGGTCGATGCTTCGCAACGCTTTGCGCATTAGCCCATCCCTTTTAAAGAAAACCTGGTCTTTTCTAAACAAACCAGAAACGAGCAGGGTAGGGATCTTTGCATTTTGGAGTTCGAACAAATAGTTGGGCCAAAACTCGTACTTAACAAAGAGCGCTAGTTTTGGGTTGGCCAAACGGACAAATTCTTTGGCGTTGGCTTTGGTGTCTAAAGGCAGGTACAAGGTAATATCGCCCAAAGAGCTGTCCTTTTTTACCTCGTAACCCGAAGGCGAAAAAAAGGTCACTAGCAAACGGTAGCTTGGGTAGCGGGCTTTAACGGCTTGCATAATAGGCACACCTTGTTCGTATTCGCCCAAAGATGCACAATGAAACCAGACAATCTGGTCGCCCGGCTTAACAGCTTCTTGTAAGCGCTTAAGCACCCCTTTACGCCCTTGGACGAATTGCTTCATCTTGGGGCTAAACAATGCAGCGGCATGTAGGCCGACACTGCTTAAACTAGTTAAAAAACTATAGAGGTTACGCATAGGATGCTATTACTGGCTAAAATACGTTTCTTTAAGGAATTGCATTGTATGGGGCAGGCAATTTTCGTAGTTTTGAAGACACTCAATTAGCGTATATGAAGAAGATTCAAATGGTTGATCTTAAGGGTCAATACGAAAGAATAAAAGAGCGTGTAGACCAGTCTGTATTAGAGGTCATCGGCTCTTCGGCATTTATCAACGGGCCCGAAGTTCATCAGTTCCAGGCAGAGTTGGAAGCCTACCTGGGAGTAAAACACGTTATCCCCTGTGCCAATGGTACAGACGCCTTGCAAATCGCCATGATGGGTCTCGGTCTTAAACCTGGTGACGAGGTAATCACCGCCGATTTTACCTTCGCAGCTACTGTAGAGGTAATCGCCTTGCTAGGGCTTACACCAGTGCTAGTAGATGTAGATCCTGTTACTTTTAATATAGATGTGGCCGCTGTAGAGCGGGCCATCACCCCTAAGACCAAAGCCATAGTGCCAGTACACCTGTTTGGCCTTGCTGCCGATATGGATGCTATTATGGCCTTGGCCGATAAGCACAACTTATACGTAATAGAAGACAACGCTCAAGGCATTGGAAGCGATTATACCAAAGCCGATGGAACCAAGGTAAAAACAGGAGCCATAGGCCATGTAGCTTCTACCTCTTTTTTCCCGTCCAAGAACCTAGGCTGTTATGGCGATGGTGGAGCGATCTTTACCAACGACGACGACCTAGCACATATCATCCGTGGGGTGGTCAACCACGGGATGTACAAGCGCTACCACCACGATGTGGTTGGAGTAAACAGCCGCTTAGATTCTATACAGGCCGCTGTGCTTCGCGCCAAGCTGCCCAACCTAGACGATTATAACAACGCCCGTCGAGCCGCTGCTACGAAGTATACCAAGGCTTTATCGGGTCATCCCAATATCATTACCCCTTTTGGAGGTTGTCCGTGCAGCGATGCCCTCTGCGACAACTGCAACTGTCATGTGTTTCATCAGTATACGCTTCGGGTAGTAAATACAGATCGCGATGCTTTGGCGGCTCACTTAAACGAGCAGGGGATTCCATGCGGGGTGTATTACCCAATCCCATTGCACAAGCAAAAGGCCTATGTAGACGAGCGCTACAACGAGACAGATTTCCCCGTCACCAATCGATTGGTGCAGGAAGTCATCTCGCTACCTATGCATACCGAGCTCGATGACGAGCAAATAGAATTTATTACCAGCACCCTTATCAATTTTGTAAACGCTTCATGAAAAAAATCTTAGTTACCGGAGGGCTCGGTTATATCGGCTCTCATACCGTCGTCGAACTACAGCAAGCAGGCTATCAGGTTTGCATAATAGACGACCTCTCTAATGCCGAAGCCGAAGTGGCAGACCATATTCAAGCCATCAGTGGGGTGCAACCTCAGTTCGATAAATTAGATCTAAGGGTGAAGGCAGATGTAGAAGATTATTTCGAGCGGAACCAAATAGACGGCATCATTCATTTTGCTGCGAGCAAAGCAGTAGGAGAAAGTGTGGAAAACCCTTTAAAGTACTACGAGAACAACTTAAATACCCTAATCTATCTGCTTCAGGCCTGTCAGAAACACGACATAGCGCATTTTATCTTTAGTTCGTCTTGTACCGTATATGGAGAGCCAGATAGCTTACCCATTACAGAGGACGCTCCGGTAAAGCCGGCCATGTCTCCTTATGGAAATACCAAGCAAATCGCAGAAGAAATCCTCAGGGATACCTGCCATGCTGGTGCCTTGCAATGTATCTCGTTGCGCTACTTTAATCCCATCGGGGCACATCCATCGGGACAAATCGGTGAGTTGCCTAAAGGGACACCTCAAAATTTAGTGCCTTTTATCACCCAAACGGCCGCCGGTTTGCGCGAGCAGCTTTCGGTTTTTGGGAACGATTACCCTACCAGCGACGGCAGTTGCGTGCGCGATTATATCCACGTGGTAGATTTGGCCATCGCCCATGTAGTGGCACTGCAACGCCTGATGGACGGCGACAACAGCGACCAATACGAGGTGTATAACCTCGGGACAGGTCGAGGTGCCTCCGTTTTGGAGGTGGTAAACGCCTTCGAAAGCGTGAGCGGCCAAAAACTCAACTACCAAATCGTAGACAGACGTCCTGGCGATGTGATCGCCGTTTACGCCGACACCAACAAAGCCAAAGACGTACTTGGTTGGAAGACCGAGCGGAGCATGGAAGAGGCTTTAGACTCTGCGTGGGTGTGGGAAAAGAATATCAGAAACCTAACATAATCAACATGAAAAATCTAGTACTTTTTATGGCCCTTCTTAGCAGTTCGCTGTTCTGGGCCCAGGATACCTATTTGCACTGCGGAAGCATTATCGATACCGAAGCGGGCAGTACGTTTACCAACAAGACCATCGTAATCTCCGGGAACACGATCAGCCGTATAGCAGATGGTTTTATAACTGGAACTGCCGATGATGCGGTGATCGACCTTAAGGACAAAACCGTTTTACCGGGGCTTATCGATATGCATATCCATATAGAGAGCGAAACCGGTCCTAAAAAGTATATCGAGCCCTTTACCCTAAACGAGGCCGATTTTGCCTTTAAGGCGGCAGACATCGCCAACAGAACCTTGTTGGCTGGTTTTACCACGGTTCGAGATTTGGGCGGAAGCGGGGTAAACGTTGCCTTGCGTAAGGCGGTGGCCAAAGGCCTGGTGCCTGGCCCGCGTATTTTTACTGCAGAGAAGGCCATTGGAACTACTGGTGGGCATGCAGACCCGACCAATGGTCGAAGCAAGGAATTAATGGGCGACCCCGGCCCAAAAGAAGGTGTTATCAATGGGGTAGAAGATGCCCGTAAAGCCGTGCGTCAGCGCTATAAGAACGGGGCAGATTGGATTAAGATCACCGCTACTGGTGGGGTTTTAAGTGTCGCCAAAAATGGGCAGAACCCACAATTTACCCAAGAAGAGGTAAACGAAATTGTGACCACTGCAGCGGCCTATGGGATGAAGGTGGCAGCCCACGCTCATGGGGTAGAAGGCATGCAACGCGCCATCAAAGCGGGTGTTACCACCATAGAACACGGCTCGTTGATGGACAAAGAAACTGCTGCTTTGATGAAACAGCATGGGACCTACTTGGTACCCACCATTTCTGCGGGGCGTTATGTAGCCGATAAGGCAAAAATAAAGGGCTACTATCCAGAGATAATTGTCCCCAAGGCGCTAGCCATCGGTTCTGCCATACAGGATATGTTTGCCATGGCCTATAAAGAGGGGGTCTCTATTGCCTTTGGTACCGATGCAGGTGTATTTCCACATGGGTTAAATGCCAAAGAGTTTGGATACATGCTCGAAGCAGGAATGCCGGTGATGGAATCGCTTAAAGCGGCTACCATAACCAATGCTGCGCTTTTGAATATGGATGGCAAACTAGGAGCCATCAAACAAGGCTACCTGGCCGACATCATTGCTGTAGACGGGGATCCAACCCAAGACGTTTCCACGCTCGAGCGGGTTCGCTTCGTGATGAAGGACGGCCAGATATACCTTGCCGATTAAGGCTTTAGGCAGCAAGCTGCTTTAAAAACTGAGAAGGGTACAAGCCGTATTTTTCCTTGAATTTTTTCGAGAAGCTCTCTGCGCTGCGGAAGCCATTATCGAAGGCGATAGCCTCTATGGTGTAGCGGCGCTTTAGTGCATCCTGTTGCAATTCTTCGTGGGCATGAGCGATACGTAAATCGTTCAGGTAATGTTTAAACGACTTATGTTTAATCTGGTTGATGATCTTGGACAGATAACTGTGGTTTGTCCCCAGTTGTTTGGCTAACGAATTTAGACTTAGGTCTTTGTTCAAATAGCCTTTTTCCTGTTCAAAATCGTTCAAGTTGCGAATTACATCGCTTAGAATCTCCGGAGAGATTGCGATGCCCGGATAATACATGTGTGAGATCGATGGTGAAATTTGCATGGTTCTGGCATTTAGGTTCTTGGTCATGTTCTTAAAATACGAGTGTCTTCGCTCGTGGTATGACACGAGTCGTTGTGTGATTCCGGAACAAATGTTCCAGAACGAACGTTTCAAGAGGGTGGTTAGTTCGCTAGTCGCGCCTGTGGCCTGGTCAAAAGAGAGCCATACCTCTTTTGGAGCCGGCCTGAAAGTTACCTTTTCCATAGTGTTAATTTTTTTAACGAACATAATGGCAAAAGGCCCATAACAAGGCAATCCCGATAAAAGTTTACTTTAACATTTTAAGTAAACTCCTATCGGGATCGAAAATAATAAGTTGTATCTCAGTCTTTTATAGACTCGCCTTCTCTGTTTGCATTTGACGGTCAACTTTCTTAACCAATCCTTGTAAAACATTGCCAGGACCTACTTCTGTAAAGCTGGTAGCCCCATCGGTCATCATGTTTTGGATGCTTTGGGTCCATTTTACCGGGGCTGTAAGTTGGGCCATCAGGTTGGCTTTTATCTGTTGTGGATCTGTTACTGCTGTTGTACTTACATTTTGGTAAATCGGGCAAATTGGGTTAGAAAATGGGGTGTTCTCTATGGCGTTTGCCAATTGCTCACCGGCTGGTTCCATCAATGGGCTGTGAAAGGCCCCGCCAACAGGCAGCATCAAAGCACGTCTCGCTCCAGCTTCTTTTAAAGCTTCGCAGGCGGCCTCTACGGCTGCTACTTCGCCAGAGATCACTAACTGCCCAGGGCAGTTATAATTGGCTGCTACCACTATACCAGGGGTGTTTTGGCAGACTTCTTCTACTACAGCATCTTCTAATCCTAAAACCGCAGCCATGGTCGAGGCTTGTAATTCGCAGGCTTTTTGCATGGCCTGAGCACGTTGTGATACTAACTGTAAGCCATCGGCAAACTGCAACGTCTGGTTAGCTACTAAAGCGGATAGCTCGCCTAGCGAATGCCCTGCAACCATATCTGGTGCAAAGGAATCGCCTAAGACTGTAGCCAATATGGTCGAATGTAAAAAGATGGCCGGTTGGGTCACCTTGGTTTGCTTTAGGTCTTCGGCACTGCCTTCGAACATGGTCTTAGTAATAGAAAAGCCCAAGAGCTCATCGGCTTGTGCAAAAAGGTCGCGGGCTTGGGCAGAGGCGTCGTATAAATCCTGTCCCATTCCGGTAAACTGGGCCCCCTGGCCCGGGAAAACATATGCTTTCATAGGTGGTTGTTTAGGCTACAAAAGTAAATCTATTTTAGGAAAACTCCTTTATTATTCACCCATCTGCTATCGGGTAGCAGTTCGGTGGTTGTAAAGCCTTAAGCTTTACGCTGCCAGCGTTGGTAGGTAAATGGAAATTTGTGGCGCTCGTCTGGGGCATGTTCTTCGCTCCAGGTCAATTGCCAGTCGGTCTCTGGGATTTCTGGGAAGAAGGTGTCGGCATCGAAGCTGGCGTGCACTCGGGTAAGCTCTATGCACTGGGCCGAAGGGAGGGCCAATTTATAAATCATGCCGCCACCAATAATAAAGGGTTGCTGGTCTTCGCTACAGACAGCTAATGCCGCTTCCAGACTATTTACAACTTTCACACCTTCTGGCTTGTAATCTGGATTACGACTGATGACCACATGTGTTCTGCCCGGTAGTATTCCGGGGAGCGAGTCGAAGGTCTTGCGCCCCATGATAATATGGTGCCCAGTAGTTAAGGCCTTAAATCGTTTAAAATCGTTAGGGAGGTGCCAAAGCAGATCGTTGTCTTTGCCCAGTTCGTTATTGCTGCCAGCCGCAGCGATGAGTGTAAGCATGGAGGTGTTTGCTATAGGGTGTCGTTTTTTTTTGCTGCCTGCTCGCTTAGTTCTTCCAGCTTATCTTGCTGTTTGGCAACCATTTTATCCATCTGTTCGCGCTCCCAATTAGCACCCATAAAGCGGTCTATAACAAAGACGTTTACCAGGTGAAAGAAAAAGAGTATAAACCAAATCCCAGCGATCCAACGGTACCAATGGGCGATCAAAAAATCGTCCCCCAAGTTTAAAAAGGGTACGATGAGCAATAGGATGATCTGCCCAATTACAAATAGTACGGCATGCCTTAAAAGCCAACGCTTTCTAACGATTTGCCTTCGAGCGTACTCGTACTGCTCTCGCTGTTGCGGGTCGATTGTTGTTCCGGAATTGGTTTTTGACGCCATAGATGCCTAATTTGGTCTTATAAAATTACCCAATTTTTCTTTACCCATGCAATCTGTAAAGCACCATTTTCCTGTAGCTAACTCTCATACCTATTTAAACACAGCCAGTTGTGGGCTATTTTCCGACGCCTTGGTGCAGTGGCGCCGCGAGCAGGATACACAACTCTTGGAAGGTGGCAGCCTGTTTAGAGACCAGCATAAGGGGCATATGCTGTCTATCCGTAATAGCATCGCCCGCTTTTTTAGTACCGAAGCAGATCGGATCGCCTTGGTGCCTAATTTTTCTTTTGGTTGGAATAGCCTGTTAGAAGGCTTGCCCAGTAAATCTCGCTTTTTACTGATCAATGGCGATTATCCTTCTCTTTCTTGGCCCATAGAGCGGCGGGGTTTCGAGATGGTCCGTACCACCTTAAATGCCCAACTAGAAACTAATATTCAACAGGCAGTACAGCAATATAGGCCCGATGTGTTGGTGCTTAGTATGGTACAGTACATCAGTGGGATTAAGATCGATTTAGACTTTTTATCTCAGCTAAAAAAGGACCACCCAGAGCTGCTTATCGTGGCCGATGGCACCCAGTATTTAGGGACCGAGGCCTACAATTTTGAGCAGGGCCCCATCGATGTTTTGGGCGCCAGTGCCTATAAATGGATGCTGGCCGGTTATGGCAACGGCTTTTTTATGGTCAAACCAGCCGCTAGGCAGCGTTTCGACCTAAAAACCATGGGCTACAACAGCGCCGATGCCGACTTCGATAAAAAACACGATATAGAATTTGTGGGCTATATGGAGCCTGGTCATCAGGATGCCCTTAACTACGGGAGCATAGAGCAGTCTATATTGTTATTCGAAGACTGGGGAAGAGAAAAAATCCATCAACATCTGGCTAAGCTTAGTACAGAGGCCGCAAAAGCCTTGATGCAAAAAGGGGTGTGGACTGGCCCGGCCAGCCAGCGCAACAGACCCTCGACTATCTTTAATATCGATGGCGATGCCCCGCTATTCGAGCGCATGCAGCAAGCCGGAATTATCGCGTCTTTAAGAGGAGATGGAATTAGGGTAAGCTTCCATATCTACAACGACCTGCAAGATCTAGAAGCTTTGCTAGCGGTGCTTTAGTCTGTCACTTCTACGCCTTTCCAAAAAGCCACATAGCCTTCTATGGGTTTGGCCGCATGCGAGGTCGATGGATAATACCAGGCAGCGTCTGGATTGTTCTTTCCGTCAACTTCTAAGGTGTAGTAGGACGCCTGTCCCTTCCAAGGGCAAACGGTATGGGTAGCACTTTCTTTAAAGAATTGTTTGTCGATAGAATCTGCCGGAAAGTAGTGGTTATTCTCTATCACGACAGTCTTGTCGCTTTGGGCGACAACCTGGTTATTCCAAATGGCTTTCATATTATTTTGTTTTAAAACAGTAGTTCTTGTAATAGGTTTGGCTATCTGTAAAGCTGGTATCGATGAGCAAGCCCGCCTGCTCTGCTAGCCAGTTCACCACCTCGTCCGTATATTTTTGAGAAATCTCTGTATGTATGGTCTCCCAGGCCGCTAGTTCCACTTCCAGATCTAAGGCATCGATGCTCACCTTCATCGGCTGGGTGGCTACTAAGTAACTTTTCGCCGTTCCGGTTTCTGGGTCATAGGTTTCCCAATGTTTAAAGTTATCGACTTGGAAGTCGGCATCGAACTCTCGATTTATTCTATGGAGCAGGTTTTTGTTGAAGGCTTCGGTAACTCCTTGGGGGTCGTTATAGGCGTCGAGGATGGTCTGCGGGTTTTTCTTTTGGTCGAACCCGATGAACACCCGATCGGCGGGGTTCATGTTTTTTTGCAATTGGCTTAAAAACGTAACCGCTCTAGGATGAAGTAGGTTGCCGATATTGGATCCTAAAAAGAGGATTACCTTTTTTCTGTGGCCGAATGACTTCAGCCTACTTAATACCTCGAAATAGGCCCCGACTTCGGGTTGTAACGACAGCGCCGGAAATTCTTCCTCCAAAGCGGTAGCTAATGAATCGATGGCGTGGCTGCTGATGTCGATAGGTTTATAGACAAAATCGACCTTGCGTTGCAGCATTCTATCCAGCAGCAGGCGCGTCTTTTTGCCGTCTCCAGCGCCAAGCTCTATGAGGTCGAAACCTTGATCGCCTTCGCAAAAGGAATCGATGATGGCATCGGTCTGGCTCTGTAAAATCTCGAACTCGCAATTGGTTAGATAGTATTCGGGCAAATCCATGATTTGTTGAAATAGCTTATCGCCCTGCTGGTCGTAGATGTATTTAGAATAAAGATACTTCGGGTAAGAAGTAAGGCCTTGGTAGACATCTTTTTTAAAAGAAGTATCCAGGTTAACGCTCGTTGGTAGTTTCATAGAAGGATAGTCGTAATTATTTGGCCAACCTTAATCCGGTAAATTGCCAACGTAATGCTGCTTGAAAAAAATTGCGATAGGTGGGACGTGTATGGTTTTTGGGGGTAGCCACAGAGCCACCTCTAAGCACCTTTTGGTTCACCATAAATTTGCCGTTGTATTCGCCAAGGGCACCAGGGGCTTTGCTAAATCCTGGATAGGGCAGATAGGCACTTTCTGTCCATTCCCATCGCTGTCCCCAACTAAAATGTGCCTGTGCCACTTCCCATTCGAACTCGGTAGGTAGTCGACACCCCCTCCACTGGGCGTAAGCGAAGGCTTCGTAATAAGATAGGTGGCATACGGCCGCCTTAAGATTTATTGGAGCTAAACCGTTTAAGGTGTAATAGTGCCACTTTCCGTCTATAGTATGCCAATACATAGGGGCTTGGATGTTGTTGGAGTTTAACCATTCCCAGCCATCTGCATGCCATAGGTTGAAGTCTGTATAGCCGCCCGCCTCGATAAAGGCCAAATAGTCGCCATTGGTCACTGGCCTACTTGCAATCTGATAATCGTGCAGATATACAGTATGACGCCCCAGTTCGTTATCGTAGCAAAAGTCGTCGCCTTGGTGTCCTATTTGGTAGTTGCCCCCAGCGATGCCTATCCAATTGCTGTTGGCATCCAAATCTGGATAGGCTTGAAACTGGCCGCCGTAATTAGGTAAGAGGGGGTTATTCCCTAAAATATATTTGATATCCGAGACCAAAAGCTCCTGATGTTGATTTTCGTGATGAATCCCGATCTCTAAAACCTCCTCCAACTCGGCCGGAAGACCAGCCTCCACAAATTCCTTTAGCTCGTTGGTCACATAATGGCGGTAGTCGTAAACTTGCGCTACCCCAGGGCGAGACATATTGCCTCTGTCGCTGCGCACTACCCGTTGGCCTACATTCTCGTAATAGCTATTAAATACATAGGCAAAATCTGGGTGAAACAGTTTGTAATTGGGCTTATGTGGCACCAATATAAATTGTTCGAAAAACCAGGTGGTATGTCCCAAATGCCATTTGGGTGGAGAGACATCCAAAATGGGCTGTACCACATAATCTTCGATCTCTAGGGGTTTGCAAATAGTTTCGGTCCTGGCTCGAGTATCGAGCAACAGGGCCAAGAGGTCTTGGGTCTGGATCATAAAAAAAAGTGCTAGCCGATTGAGCTAACACTTTAAAGATACAAAAATCACCTTTTTATGCTGTTTATGGAATGTTAAGCTTACTTGCCTGTTTTAAAGGTAAAAGGCACCGAATAAGAGATTTCATGCGGTTTTCCGCCTAATTTTCCAGGCTCCTTCATCTTTGGGATCGAAGAGATATTTCGCTTGGCTTCCTTTTGTAGGGTTGGAGTTCCACCAGATACATTGGTGATCTCTACCATCCCCAATTTGTTGATGATAAAATCTACAGTTACTACGCCCTGCTCGTTCTTTTTATAGGCAGATGGGGGGTATTTGTAGTTGCTTACGATATGCTGAGTGAGCATTTTGGTGAAGCAATCGCTGAGGCCTGTGCCTTTCTTTCCTTCGCAGCCAGCCCAGGTCGGGGCGACTTCTTTCATGATTACGGTGGTCCCTTGTACAGAACCAGCGTCTTGGGCGTGGCCCAGACCAACTACTGCCATCAGGCAGAAAATAAATAGGATGTTTCGCATAAGTAGTTTTTAAACAGCGACCGCACCTTTAATATGGGGGTGGGGATCGTAATTTTCCAAGCTGAAGTCTTCAAATTGGAAGCCAAATATATCGGTTACCTCCGGATTTAGCAACATTTTTGGCAGTGGCCTTGGTTCGCGGGACAATTGCAACTCCAACTGCTCCATATGGTTGGAGTAAATATGGGCATCACCAAAAGTATGAACAAAGTCTCCAGGCTGGTAGCCACAAACCTGGGCCATCATCATGGTGAGCAGGGCATAGGAGGCGATGTTAAAGGGTACGCCTAAAAAGATATCCGCAGAACGCTGATACAATTGGCAAGAGAGTTTGCCATCTGCCACATAAAACTGAAAAAACGCATGACAAGGCGGTAAGGCCGCTTTGCCATTGGCTACATTTTCTGCAAAAGGACGAGAGGTGTCTGGCAGTACGCTAGGGTTCCAGGCAGAAACCAACATACGGCGACTGTCTGGGTTTGTTTTTAGGGTTTCTAGGATCTGAGTAATTTGGTCGATCTCTTCGTCTGCCCAATTACGCCATTGGTGGCCGTATACCGGACCTAGATTTCCATCTTCATCGGCCCAATCGTTCCAGATGCGAACTCCGTTTTCTTGCAAATAACGCACATTGGTATCTCCATTTAAAAACCAAAGCAGTTCGTAAATAATCGATTTAAGGTGTAGCTTTTTGGTGGTCACCATCGGGAAACCTTCGCTGAGGTCGAACCGCATTTGGTAGCCAAAGACACTCTTGGTGCCTGTTCCGGTACGGTCGCTTTTTTCGTGTCCGTGCTCTAAAACGTGCCGGACCAGATCGTGGTATTGCTTCATCTGTTCAACAGGATTGTAGTGCTAAATATAGAAAAGCCAAGGGGTATTGAAAAGCCTGTTTAGACCTCAGTTATCAATAGTTATTAACCGATAATCATCCCAGCGATGGTGGCAGAAATAAGCGAGGCTAAAGTTCCACCTAGCAGGGCACGCATCCCAAAACTAGACAAGACACTGCGTTGCCCAGGAGCTAGCGAACCGATTCCGCCGATCTGTATCCCGATGGAGGCAAAGTTGGCAAAACCACAAAGCATATAAGTGGCCATAATCACCGACTTTTCGTAGCCCAGGTGCATGGCGTTAGAGGTGTTTTTTAAATCGGCGAGTTGGATATAGCCCACAAATTCGCTGGCGGCAAGTTTAATCCCCAATAGTTGTCCCATCATCATCATATCTGGCGCTGGGACACCCACCAACCACATCAATGGTGCAAAAATGGTCCCCAGTATAGCTTCCAATGTTAGGCCCGAATAAGAGGTGTTAGCAGCGATGTACTCGTTTAAATTGGTCACGCTACCTACGATATCGAGCATCCAATTCATCATGGCGATAAAGGCAACAAACACCAATAACATGGCCCCGACGTTTACCGCTAGTTTTAAGCCTTCGGTGGTTCCTGTAGAGATGGCATCTAAGATATTGGTTCCGATTTTATCGGCGGATACATGTACGTCTGTATCGATTTCTTCTGTTTGTGGGTAAAGCATCTTAGAGATTACGATGGCGCCCGGCGCTGCCATTACAGAGGCTGCCAATAGGTGCTTGGCAAAAACCAGTCTCATCCCAGGGTCGTCCCCTCCTAAAAAGCCGATATAGGCGGCCAAAACAGCTCCGGCTACCGTCGCCATACCGCCTACCATGACCAGTAAGATTTCCGACTTGGTCATCTTTTCAAGGTAGGGTTTGATAAGCAGGGGTGCTTCGGTCTGACCCAAGAAGATATTCCCTGCAACGCTTAAACTTTCTGCGCCAGAAATATGCAATAACCTAGAGAGCAACCAGCCAAAGGCTTTTACTACTTTTTGGATAATCCCCAAGTAGAAGAGTACCGAAGTAAGGGCAGAGAAAAAGATGATGGTTGGCAATACTTGGAAGGCAAAGATAAAGCCGAAGGTATCCATGTCTACCACCAGGCCTTCGAACAAAAATTTGCTTCCGGCCCGAGTAAAGTCGAGGATCACTACAAACAGCTGCCCGATCTTTTCGAACACCCACTGAACGGCCGGTATCTTTAATACCCCAAAGGCGATAAGCAATTGCAATCCTAATCCAATACCAACCGTACGCCAATTGATGGCCCTGCGGTTGGCACTAAACAAAAAGGCGATGCAGATCAAGGCAAACATTCCTAATACACCCCGCCAGAGGCTGTCGAAGCTAAAACCAGCAGATGGGATTATCTGGGCAGCTTGAGGTGTTTCGTCCACCATGGCTTCTGTCACTGTGGCAAGGCGCTCTGGTATGCTTTTAAAACCATAACGCAGCCCGTTTTCTGTAAACACCAAGGTGCTGTCTGTATGGACCACAATTTGATAGTGGCGCAAAGTGTCGCTTGGTTGGGTGTAATTTAGGCTAAGAATGTCGTTTTCCAGGCTATAAGTACCATGGGCCTGCAAGCTGTCTTTGGCGCTTAAACGATAGTTGAAGTTGCCTTCGCTAAGCTGGAAACGGTCCCAGTCTTGATCTATTTGAAACAAATCGAAGCCGGCTGTGTCGCGAATATGATCGAAAGCCCATTGTTGCTCTAGGTTTTGAGCCTGTATACCAAGAGTAATCAAGAAAAGGCTCAAAGCCAATAGCCATCTATTCATCTACTTGCCTCTTTTAGATATTTCGTCTCGTATAGCCGCTGCTTTCTCGTAGTTTTCTTCGTGAACGGCTTCGTCCAGCATCTGGTTTAATTCGTTTAATGAAAAACGGCTGTAATCTGCGGTAGGGGTTTTGGCCTCGGTTTCTTCGCTAGCCACCAATTCTTCTATCACTGCATCTTCGTCTGTGGTATCATCGCCTTCTTTTTCTGAAGTCTTTAGAAAGATACCTGCTTTATCAAGGATGCCTTTATAGGTAAAAATAGGCGCTACAAAACGAAGTGCTAAGGCGATGGCGTCGCTGGTGCGGGCGTCGATAATTTCTTCTATCCCGTCCCGTTCGCAAATAATGCTCGAGTAAAATACCCCATCGACCAATTTGTGTATTATGACCTGCTTGACAACGATTTCGTAACGGTCGGCAAAATTCTTAAACAAATCGTGGGTAAGCGGGCGAGGTGGCTTGATTTCCTTTTCTAAAGCTATGGCGATAGATTGGGCTTCGAAAGCCCCTATGACGATAGGTAACTTCCGCTCGCCATCTTCCTCACTAAGAATCAGGGCGTAGGCCCCGTTTTGTGTCTGGCTGTAGGAGATGCCTTTGATATTTAATCTTACTAGGCTCATGGCAAAATAAAAAGGGCTGTTTAAAGCGGAGTTTCCGGCTATAAACAGCCCGTTTCGAGGCACAAATTATAAAAATTTTAGGCGTTCTGCGCCTTAAATGCCTTTAATTTTTGAGTAAGCTCTGGCACAACCTCGAAGGCGTCACCAACGATTCCATATTCGGCCGCCTTAAAGAAAGGTGCTTCTGGGTCGTTATTGATCACCACTTTTACCTTAGAGGCGTTTACCCCAGCGAGGTGTTGGATGGCTCCAGAGATCCCGATGGCGATGTACAAATTGGAGGCCACGGGCTTCCCTGTTTGTCCAACGTGCTCCGAATGGGGTCTCCAGCCCATGTCGCTTACCGGCTTAGAACATGCGGTTGCAGCACCAAGGGTTTCTGCCAAATCCTCTATTAGGCCCCAGTTTTCTGGACCTTTTAAACCACGTCCTCCAGAGACAACAACCTCTGCATCGGCGATGGTCACCTTATCTGTGGCTTTATCTGTTGCTGTGACGCTTGTGCCACTTTTGGTAGTCTCTGCGCTAAAGGCTTCTACAGAAGCATCGGCAGCCGATTCTTTTAAACCATAGGCATTTTTAGCCAATCCGATCAGCTTTACATCGGTGTTTATAGCGGTGTAGGCATAGGCCTTATTGGTAAACACAGAGTGTTTTACGCTGAAGCCATTGCTCAAATCGGGTAAAGCCGTTGCATTGGGTACATAACCCGCCTGCATTTTAACCGCTAACATTGGAGCTAGGTATTTGTTGTTGGCCGTGGTACTAACCACCACTACTTGAGCCCCCTCTGCCTTAGCTGCTGCCGCAATGGCATCGCTATAAGACCCAGGGTTAAATTCGTTAAAGTCGCCACTGGCTTCCAAAACCTTGGCAGCTCCATAGGCGCCTAAAGCATCGGCGTTTCCGCTTCCTAAGCTAATCGCAGTAACGGTGGTCCCCATAGCATCGGCAATACCTTTACCATAGGATACGGCTTCCAAGGCCGTCTTTTTAAATGTTCCGTTGTCGAGTTCGGTATATACTAGTACTGACATATCTTTTCTTTAGATGGCTTTGGCTTCGTTATGTAATAGGTCGATCAATTCGTCCACAGACCCAGCGAGTTTTACCGCTCCTTTTGGGGCTGGCTTCTCGAATTTGGTCACGGTCGTTTCGTTGGTGCTGGCGGCCGCTTCTTTTACGTTTAACGGCTTAGAGCGCGCCTGCATGATTCCTCGCATATTTGGGATGCGCAAATCGCTTTCGGCAACCAATCCTTTTTGTCCGCCAACAATTAGCGGTAAAGTGGTGCTAATGGTTTCTTTCCCGCCGTCGATTTCGCGAACAGCTGTTGCATTGCTTCCGTCTACTTCTAGACTGATGCAGGTATTGACAAAATTGGTATCGGTAAGGGCGGCCATCATTCCTGGAACCATCCCACCGTTATAATCGATAGACTCTCTTCCGGCAATGACCAGATCGTAGCCCCCTTCTTGAAATACCTGAGCCAGTTGTTGGGCAACAGAAAAGCCATCGGTTGGGTTTGTATTAACACGGATAGCCTCGTCGGCCCCGATTGCTAGAGCCTTACGAAGAGTGGGTTCTGTTTCTGGTCCTCCTACATTAACAACATGCACGCTAGCACCTTGTTTCTCTTTGAACCACATGGCGCGGGTCAAGCCAAACTCATCATTTGGGTTGATCACAAATTGCACCCCATTGGTGTCGAACCGGGTATCGCCCTCCGTAAAATTAATCTTGGAGGTAGTGTCCGGTACGTGACTGATACACACTAAAATTTTCATGAAAATTGGTATTGTTTTGGATCGTTAAATTCGGGTGACGAAGATACAATTAAATCTCTTAAAATCCTATGCACGCATAATAAATTATTTGATTCTTTCGAGCAAATTCGTAGCCAATCATTTTACAGAACTATCAAATAATATTATTTTTGTGGCTCCTTAATTTTGGGTGGCTTCTATGCTGCCTTAAGCCTAACACGAGGACCTATGAAAACGATACAATTTCGAGAAGCAGTTTGCGAGGCCATGAGCGAGGAGATGCGCCGTGACGAAAGCATCTACCTAATGGGTGAAGAAGTAGCAGAATACAACGGTGCTTACAAGGCCAGTAAAGGTATGTTGGACGAGTTTGGTGCCAAGCGCGTTATCGACACCCCAATCTCGGAACTTGGATTTGCGGGGATCGCGACGGGTTCGGCCATGGGCGGCAATCGCCCCATCGTCGAGTTCATGACATTTAACTTCGCGTTGGTTGGGATCGACCAAATCATCAACAATGCGGCCAAGATCCGCCAGATGAGTGGTGGCCAATTAAATTGTCCTATTGTATTTAGAGGCCCGACAGCTTCTGCCGGCCAATTGGCTGCAACGCACTCACAGGCTTTCGAAAGTTGGTTTGCCAACTGTCCAGGGCTTAAAGTGGTGGTGCCGTCTAACCCTGCCGATGCCAAAGGCTTATTAAAAAGTGCCATACGCGATGACGATCCAGTAATCTTTATGGAGAGCGAGCAGATGTATGGCGATAAAGGGGAGGTGCCAGAAGGCGAATACCTTATTCCACTTGGAGTTGCCGATATCAAGCGCGAAGGAAAGGATGTAACCATCGTTTCTTTCGGGAAAATCATTAAGGAGGCCTACAAAGCTGCCGATGAATTGGCCAAGGAAGGCATCGAGTGCGAGGTGATCGATTTACGTACGATTCGCCCGATGGATCAAAACGCCATTATCGAGTCTGTTAAGAAGACCAATCGCTTGGTGATTTTGGAAGAAGCATGGCCCTTTGGAAATGTTTCTACGGAGATCACTTACCAAGTGCAAAACCAGATTTTTGACTACCTGGATGCCCCGATAGAAAAGATCAACACGGCCGATACGCCTGCGCCTTATTCGCCAGCCCTATTGGCAGAATGGCTCCCGAACAGCCAAGATGTGATCAAAGCCGTTAAAAAAGTGTTATATCGCTAGGCGGTCCTACACTTTTTCTGGTTACGACTCGTTTGCTTCACTAGCATCCATATTCGTTGCGATGAAACAACTATTACTTGTTTACTTGCTGTTAGGCACAACCTTGCTTGTGGCTCAATCTAAGGTGAGCGGTACTGTTTTGGACGAATTTGGCGAGCCTGTGGCCTACGCCAACGTCATCTTTAAAGACACCAACGAGGGTACCATCACCGACGAGAACGGGCGCTTTTATATGGAAAGCGACGATCCACAGGATGGCCTGTGGGTTTCTTTTGTGGGGTATCAACTAGAGGTGGTCATGCTCGAGAAGCAAGTGACCTACGATTTGCAAGTCACCCTAAAAGAAGAGGCTTCGGCCTTGGATGAGGTGGTGCTCTTTAGTGGGAAAACCTCCAAAAAAGACAATCCGGCGCTGGTAATTCTGCGTAAAATCTGGGAACACCGAAGGGAGAACGGCGTAAAGAAGTTCGACCAATACGCCTACGACAAATACGAAAAACTACAGTTCGACCTAAACACTATAGATTCTGCTTTAATAAAAAGCAAGCTTTTTAAGGGGATGGAGTTTATCTTCGACCAGGTAGATACCTCTAAGGTAACAGGGAACACCTATTTGCCGGTCTTCGTAAACGAGGCCTATTCGGAGGTTTACGGGGACAATACGTCCAACGATACCAAAGAGATCCTGCAGGGAAATAAGGCATCTGGTTTCGAAAACAATCAAAGCCTTATCGCCTTTGTTAAGGACCTGTATTCGGACTACGACATTTACGACAACTACCTGAAGTTTTTCGACAAGGCCTTTACCAGCCCATTGTCCCGAACTGGGATTGACGTATATAATTATGTACTGCTCGATAGTGCTTACCGCGACAATAAGTGGTGTTATAATATTGTGTATTACCCACGCCGTAAAAACGAGCTTACCTTTAAAGGAGACTTTTGGGTAAATGATAGCACCTGGGCCATCAAGGAGATCAATATGCAGGCCTCCAAAAGCGCCAACCTTAACTGGGTACGTGATGTGTATATAGAACAGGAGTACGATGTGCTAAACGACTCGGTGTTCCTGATTACGCGCGATTACTTTATGAGTGACTTCAGCATCCGTAAAAAAGAAGGCGCCCGAGGTATTTACGGGAAGCGAACCACCTTGTACGACAATTATGAGTTCGATAGGGAGAAACCCAAAAGCTTCTACAAAAAGCAGGTAGATCCGTATCGGTACGAGGTCTATAACAGGCCCGATAGTTATTGGGACAGTAGGCGAATGGAGCCCTTGGGTAAAGACGAACAAGGGGTATTTAAAATGCTAGATACCTTAAAGACTGTGCCTCGTTTTAAGGCCATGTACAATGTTGGGGCTACGCTAGCTTCGGGCTATTACGAGTTTAACAACTTCGATTTTGGTCCCATCTTTTCCACCTTTGGCTATAATGAGGCAGAAGGCCTGAGGATAAGGGCCGGTGGACGTACCTATTTTGGGCAGAACGACCTTTGGCGAATCGAAGGATTTGGGGCCTATGGGTTTAAAGACAACAAATTTAAACACGGAATCTCTGGTAAATGGCTGGTCGATAGGCGAACCAGGCTAATTTTATTTGGGGGACACCGTAGGGACGTAGAACAGGCTGGGGCCAGTTTAACCTCTAGTTCGGACGTTTTAGGCCGAAGTCTGGCATCGTCTACCCTAATTACTGTTGGGGCCAACGACAAGCTGACCAATATCAACCTCTCGACTCTAGGGATGGAGGTAGAGCTGGCAAAAAACTTTATCACACGGGTTACGGGGGCCTACCGTACCATGAGGTCTGCCACCGATACCTTTAGCCTTAGCTATTTGGACGACAATGGCGAGGTGCAAAACGAGATTTCGCAGCCCGAAATAGAGCTAAGCGTAAACTACACCCCCTTGCGCCGTACCATTGGCTATGGGGTCGAGCAAAAAACCGTAAACGATGGCGATTACCCCATTTTCTTTGCAGGCTATTCTGTGGGGATGAAGAATATCTTTGGAGGCGATTTTGACTACCAAAAACTACAGATGCTGTACACCCAGCCATGGAATATTGGGGGCTTAGGGCGTTCTTATACCACCGTAGAGCTCGGAAAGATTTACGGCGATGTGCCTTTGGCGCTATTGAGTCCAATACCGGGTAACCAGACGCTTTGGAGTATTTATAACACCTTTAACCAGCTCGACTTTTACGAGTTTGTTAGTGATACCTACGCTTCTTTTCATTACCAACACGATTTTGGAGGAAGGGTCTTTGGACGAGTACCCTTGCTACGAGAACTTAATTTGAGAGAGTTTGTGGGCTTTAGAGCTGTGTGGGGACAACTCTCGGAGGCCAATGTGGCGCTCAACGTAGATCCACAGGGGAATCCGGTTATTTATCGGGCCCCAGAAGATGTCTATTGGGAATGGAGTTTAGGTGTTGGGAACATCTTTAAAGTCTTTCGTTTGGATTTCAACTTCCGTGGCAACTACCTAGACCAGCCCGATGTACGCCAATTTGGGGTGACCGGAACCTTTGGCTTTTCATTCTAAATTGGGCGTATAATAGCCTATAGCCCAAATTTTTTACTATTTTTGCCCCGCAAAATTTAACAGTTTACTAAATAACGATTCTATGTTAGAACAAAACATTATTTACGTTCCTATAGCGCTAGCCTTGTTAGGTCTGCTCTTTATGTTGATCAAGAAATCTTGGGTCAATAAGCAACCAGCCGGGAGCGAGCGTATGCAAAGCATTTCCAAAAGTATCAAGGAAGGTGCCTTGGCGTTCCTAAATGCAGAATACCGCCTCTTGGTCATTTTTGTAGTGATCGCTTCTGGATTGCTTTTTTACATCTCCACTTTGGTAGATACTACTAGTTGGATGATTGTACCTGCTTTTATTATTGGGGCCATTTTTTCTGCGCTTGCGGGAAACATCGGGATGCGTGTTGCTACCGATGCTAATGCACGTACTGCAGAGGCGGCAAAAACCAGTTTACCACAAGCCTTAAAGGTATCCTTTGGTGGTGGAACAGTAATGGGACTAGGTGTAGCCGGATTAGCTGTATTGGGTCTTAGTTTGTTGTTCTTGTTCTTTATGGGCCAGTTTATGGGCAATGACGGATCGTTTTACGATAATATGACCGTAGTCTTGGAAGCCCTAGCCGGATTCTCGCTAGGTGCAGAAAGCATCGCTTTATTCGCCCGTGTGGGTGGAGGGATTTACACCAAAGCTGCCGACGTTGGAGCCGACCTAGTAGGGAAGGTAGAAGCTGGTATTCCGGAAGACGACCCTCGTAACCCTGCAACTATTGCAGATAACGTAGGAGATAACGTAGGTGATGTAGCTGGGATGGGAGCCGACCTTTTCGGTTCTTATGTAGCGACTGTATTGGCTGCCATGGTTCTTGGTAATTACCTTATCCGTGATATGGCTGCTGCCGGTGCTGGGAGTGAAGCCTTCGACGGGATGGGACCAATTTTACTTCCACTGGTAATCGCCGGTGTAGGTATTCTTGCATCTATCATAGGTACCTTCCTAGTTAAGATTAAAGACAACAGCGCCAAAGAGCCACAGGTTCAGAAAGCACTAGACATGGGGAACTGGGTAGCGATTATCCTTACCCTTATCGCCAGTTGGTTCCTTATCGACTGGATGTTGCCAGAGACCCTTGTAATGGACTTCTTTGGAGAAGGCGCTAAAAGCATTCCTTCTCGTCATGTGTTCTATAGCTGTACCATTGGTTTGGCTGTTGGAGCCCTGATCTCTATTGTAACTGCACACTATACCAGTTTAGGGAAGAAGCCAGTTATGGACATCGTGCAAAACTCTTCTACGGGTGCTGCCACCAACATCATCGCCGGTTTGGCCGTTGGGATGAAGTCTACCTTCTGGAGTGTATTATTGTTTGCCGCTGCCATCTACGGATCTTACGAGTTGGCTGGATTCTACGGAGTTGCACTAGCTGCTTCTGCCATGATGGCAACTACTGCGATGCAGTTGGCTATCGATGCCTTTGGGCCCATCGCCGATAACGCTGGTGGAGTTGCAGAGATGAGCGAATTGGAAGAGCATGTACGAGAGCGTACAGACATCTTGGATTCTGTTGGTAACACGACTGCAGCTGTTGGTAAAGGTTTTGCCATCGCTTCTGCTGCCTTAACAGCCTTGGCTTTGTTTGCTGCTTATGTAACTTTTACCGGGATCGATGGAATTAACATCTTTAAAGCCGATGTATTGGCTGCCTTGTTTGTAGGGGGGATGATTCCTGTAGTATTCTCGGCTATGGCCATGAAGAGTGTAGGTAAGGCCGCCATGGAAATGGTACAAGAGGTACGTCGTCAGTTCCGCGAAATTCCTGGAATTATGGAAGGAACAGGTACGCCAGAGTACGCTAAGTGTGTAGACATTTCTACGCAAGCTGCTCTTAAAGAAATGATTCTTCCAGGTTTACTCACCATTATTACTCCAATTCTAATCGGAGTTATTTTTGGTGCCGAGCCACTAGGAGGTTATATGGCCGGAGTATGTGTAAGTGGTGTCATGTGGGCTATCTTCCAGAACAACGCTGGAGGTGCTTGGGATAACGCCAAGAAATCTTTCGAAGCCGGAGTGGAAATCGACGGTGAGATGACTTACAAAGGAAGCGACGCTCATAAGGCTGCCGTAACCGGAGATACCGTTGGGGATCCATTTAAAGATACTTCTGGTCCATCGATGAACATCTTGATTAAACTTACCTGTTTGGTCGGGTTGGTAATCGCTCCAATCTTAGGTGGTCACGGAGGTGATATGGCTCAGCACGAGGTTCACCAAGAGTTGAATGTTTGGGTAGATGCCGATGGAAAAGAGCACCATATCGAAGGCGATAAGGAGATGCATTTCTCTGAAGCTGGAGACGCAGAGGTGAAGAAAGAAGTACGAGTAAACATGGAGAAGAACCAAGACGGAACCGTAAAGGCTACCGTTACTACTACCATGATCGAAAATGGAGAAGAAACCACTACAGAGGAGGTCTTTGAAGGCACCGAAGAAGAGGTGAAAGCTCAGATAGAATCATTAGAAGAGGTCGATGTAAAGATCAAATCTAAGAAAGTTGTAAAAGAGGTTGAAGTGGAAGAAGTTATTGATAACTAGTTTCTGGTTTAACCCAACTGAAAAGCCCGGACAATGTCCGGGCTTTTCTATTTAAATACGTTTGGCTATCAAAACAGGCCGTGAATTTCGGCGTCGATTTTGTTGATGACTTCTCCCAGATGTTCTGGGTTGTCGACAAAATTGATGTCGTCTACGTCGATCACAAGTAAATTGCCTTTGCTGTATTCGTGGATCCAAGCCTCGTAGCGCTCGTTAAGGCGAGAGAGGTAGTCTATGGAGATAGAATTTTCGTAATCGCGTCCACGTTTATGGATTTGATTGACTAGGTTAGGGATAGAAGATCTTAGGTAAATCAATAGGTCTGGGCCTTTAGTAACGCTTTCCATCAGGTCGAATAAAGACTTATAGTTTTCGTAATCTCTGTTGGTCATTAAGCCCATGGCATGTAGGTTGGGCGCAAAGATGTAAGCGTCTTCATAAATGGTACGGTCTTGTATTACCTTTTTACCCGTTTCTCTGATTTCTAATATTTGTCGAAAACGACTGTTTAGGAAATAGATCTGAAGGTTAAAGGACCAACGCTCCATCTGGTTATAGAAATCGTCTAGATAAGGGTTGTCTTCTACATCTTCGTAATGGGCTTTCCATCGGTAGTGTTTGGCCAAAAGACGCGTGAGCGTAGTCTTTCCGGAGCCGATATTACCCGCAATTGCAACATGCATAAATATTACTGCTTAGGTTGTTTTTTAGAATAGGAATAGAGTGTTATTCCGTTATAAATATACAGCAAATCTTGGGTAAGCTGCAATTCTGTTACCGCTATTTTGCCGAGGTCAATTTCTAGAATTACCCATTGGTTTTCGCGCCACTCCAACAACTTCGATTCTTGCTGGCATAGCACAGAATTTCCGTTGCGCGAAAGTCGAGTGATGTTATTGGTAGCAACTTCCGATAAAAGGCTGCCATAAATGTTGATCTGTCGCAGCTTATTCTCGGTAAGGACATAGCAATCGTTAAAGTCGCTGGCCATGGCAATAGGTATTCCCTGAAAGGGCTGCGAAAATAAAGTGCTGCGCTTGCTTCGGTAGTCGTACAATTGCAATTGTTGGTTGTCTATATCGAATACCCAAAGGCGGTTGTTCCCGGCATTGGTCACGGCCGCGGTATTGGCCAAACCTTCTGTATTAAAATTAATCCGTTCTATCTCGTTGAGGCGGTTGTCCAAAAAGACCACGGTGTTCACCTCTCTAAAATAAACCACTAAGTTTAATGGATTGATCAGGTCTACGCTCTCTATGGGGCCCAATTGAAATTCTTGAAAAACGAACTCGCCCAAATCGCCACTTTTATGCAGGGCGCCTTGGTTTATGGTGTAGAGGTGCCCATAACCATCATAACCAATAAAGCGATCGGCATCTAGTTGTAGACTATCTGTAAATTGATAGGTTTGGGCATGTAGCCCAAGGCAATAGAAAAGAAGCAAAAAAGCTATGCGGTACATCCCTCCCAAGATACAAAATACCCTTGGGTTTTAGCATACCAATTTGTAGCCGTATCCGCGCACGTTTATTATCTGTACCCCAGGATCTTTTTTTAATTTTTTGCGCAGCTTGCTGATAAAAACATCCATGCTACGGGCGTTAAAAAAATCGTCATCCCCCCAAAGTTTCTTTAAGATGATGGAACGGTCCAAAACCTGGTTGCGATTATTGTAGAGGTGGTAAAGCAGATGCGCCTCTCTATGGGTTAAGGAGATAGGCTCTTCTTCTTCAAAGCGCAGGTTTTGCTTTTTAAATTCGAAATTAAACCGCCCTATGGCAATCTCCTCCTGTGCCATATGGTCGCGGTGCTTGAGCAGGTTTTTGATCCGCACAATCAATTCTTCTATGCTAAAAGGTTTTTTGAGGTAATCGTTGCCTCCGATGCTAAACCCTTCGACCACATCCTTGGTTTGCGACTTGGCCGTTAAAAACAGGATTGGGATGTTGGGGTCTTGCATTCGTACTTTTTTTGCCAAGGAAAAACCATCGAGTTTGGGCATCATTACATCCAATACCAAAAGCTGAGGTTGCTGCTCGTAATAGGCATCTAAGGCTTGCTTCCCATCTTGGCAAAAAATCACTTCGAAGCTTTGGCTCTCTAGGCTTTCGGCTACGATTTGCCCTAATGCTGGCTCGTCTTCTGCTAATAATATCTTGGCGATGCTGTTCATAGGGGTAAATCTATGATGAATTTTGTGTTCGGTTTTACTTCCAATTGGATGTCCCCACCATGTTTCTCGACGATGATTTGCGTATAATAAAGCCCAATCCCAAAGCCTTTTACGTCGTGCGTATTGCCTTTAGGGACTCTATAGAATTTTTCGAAGAGCTGTTTTTTATGTGTTTCTTCCAAGCCATGGCCAGAATCGGAAATCTCGATACGGATCTTGTTGGATTGCTGTTTTATGCCTACATCGATGTGGTCGCCCCCATATTTGATGGCATTATCTACGATATTGTTTACCGCATTCTCGAAGTGGAATAGGTCTATGGTGTAGAAAATCTCATCCTGCATAGGTTCGAAATGGATTTGCTTTTCGCTGGTGGCAAAGAGTTCTTTTAGGGTGATCTTTTGAAGCAATTCGACCAGATCGTGCTGTTCTTTGTTTAGCTCGAGTTGGTTGCTGTCCAACGTAGCTGTTTCCAGCAGCTTTTCCACCATCAGGTTGAGTTTGTTTACCTGTTGGGAGGAGATTTGCGCATAGCGCTTGTATTTTTCTGTATCCCCTTCCTGGGTATAATTTTGCATGGCTTCCAAAGCGATGCCGATGGTGGCGATGGGCGTTTTAAATTCGTGCGTAATATTAGAGATTAAGTCGTTTTTTACTGCGGCCAGTTGTTTTTGTTCGTTGATGATGCGCAGTAAATAAAGCAAACATAAAATGACGCCTATCACCAGTATAAAAGATAATAAAATCCCTCCTAAGTTTTGCTTAAGCACCGCGAGGGTTACATTGCTAAAATAGGCGGTTAGCGATTTGTCAAAGAAAAAGTAAGGCGATTTGGTGGCGACCTCGAGCTGTGCTTTTTCGGTATTCTCTGGCCTAATGGTGTGTTGTTCTCCATGCATGCCTTTTTCCACTAGGCCATAATTTACATCGATGTTTTTACGCCTTAACTGATCTGCAAACAGACTATCTATAGTTTCTAGCGATAGTGTGTCTTCTGTAATGGAGACGATAATTCTAGAGGAAAGCTCCTTTACCGGGTTTTCGATGCTGTCTAACAATGAAACAAAATCCTGTTCTATGCTCAGGTTGCTGCTTTCATCATAAAAAGAAAAAGAGATCTCCGAGCTGTCCCCCATTTCGGATCGCAGTATGGTTAGTCCATTAGGCAAACTGTCTTTAATAAATTCATGAGGATTGATTCTGTGCATAGAATCGCTACTGGCAATCCGCTTAACAGCACGGGTGTTGGCGGTAAACTGTACGCTGTCGGCAAATAGCGCTAATGGACTGCCTTTGGCAAGGTCTATATAATATTGGTCCACTGCAAGGTCTAAAGATGTTTGTACATCCCGTATCAATTGCGCTTTCCCGCTTTGATAATTTTTATAATTCCAATACACTTGTATGCACAGGGTAACCAGGATTACCAGGCCGATAAAGTATATTATGCGTTTGTATTTCAAAGGGTTCATGTGCCAAATGTACTAAGGAACTCCTTGCCTAACCAAATCGGTTAACACTCGTTAACAGAGCTTAACGCGCAAGTTAACCTTGGGGTTGCATCTTTGTTTCGAATTAAAATCACAACAATCATGAAACTAATATCGACTATTTGTCTTAGCCTGACCTTGATGATCGGTTCGCTGATCCAGGCTCAAGACTTGGCTGGGGTCGCCACTTACAAGACCCAACGCAAGGTAGACATTCAACTAGATAGTGCCCAGGTCGGAGATGCCATGCGTCAGCAAATCTTAGCGCAGCTTAAAAAGCAATTCGAGCGCACTTATCTATTGGACTTTAATAAAAAGGAATCTGTTTACAAACAAGAAGAATCGCTCGATGCCCCTGCCATGGGCGACGGCGGGATGCAGTTTGTGGTAGCCGGAAGCGGCGATGCAGACATCTTGTACAAGAATGTTGCAGAAAACCGTTTTGCCAACCTCAATGAGATGTTTGGGAAGATGTTTGTTATTAAGGACACCCTTACCAAACGCGATTGGATCCTTACCAAGGAGTCTAAAAACATCGGGAACTATACCTGCTTTAAAGCTACTTACGATTACGAGCGGGAAGCAATGCGGGCCAGAGTATCTACAGATGGAGAAGATGTAGAAGTAGAAGAAGAGCCAGAAATGGAAACAATTACCGTTACTGCCTGGTATACACCACAGATCCCTGTGCAGAATGGTCCTGGCTCTTATTATGGTCTTCCAGGCTTAATTTTGGAGGTTAACGATGGCGAACTCAGCATTCTTTGTAGCAAGATTGTACTCAACCCAAAAGGAGGGGTAGACGTGGAAGAGCCAGACAGCGGCAAGCTGGTGAACCAAGCAGAATACGATGCCATCCTCGAAAAGAAGATGGAAGATATGCAAGATCAGTTTAACGACGGTCGTCGACGTGGGGATGGCAATAGCATCGAAATCCGGATTGGGGGTTAAACCATTTTAACGGATCCTTGTCTAATGGTTTTCGCCCTGAAGTGTTAACTTCGTGAGGCACTAAAACCAACATCGATGAAGATTAACCTCTTACTGCTGGCATTTTGTTGTTCCTTAGGGACTTATGCCCAGCTTTCCGGAACTGCCTATTACCAATCTAAGACCACTGTAGACATGAATAATTTTGGACGTCCTGGGATGTCCGAGGAAATGAAAAAGCAGATCGCCGACAGGATGAAACCGCATTTAGAGAAAGTGTTTATACTAGACTTTAATGGGCCAGAATCTATGTACCACGAAGACGAGAAGTTGGAGGTAAATGAAGGTATGCGAGGCTTTGGGATGATGATGAGCAGTTTTACACCGGGCAAGCAATATAAAAATGCGAATACCAATCAGGTGTTGGAAGAACGAGAGTTTTTTGGGAAGCAGTTTTTGGTAAACGATACCCTCACCAATTTGGATTGGTATGTCACCAAAGAGTCTAAGATGATCGGGCAGTATTTGGTAATTAAAGCCGAAGCCAATATGGAATTGGATGCCAACGACTGGCAGTATATGCGAAGAAGAGGTCCTCGCCGCGACCAGGAGGCCAAGACAGATACAATCGCCCAGAAAGAGGAGGAAATAGAGGTAGAGGTACCCAAGCAAATCTTGGTCACAGCTTGGTTCAGCCCGCAAATCCCTGTTTCTACAGGTCCTGGAGCTTATGGCGGCTTACCTGGTTTAATTATGGAACTCAATACGGGTAGAACCACCATTTTGTGTTCCAAATTGGTGCTAAATCCGGAAAAAGCCATAGAAATCGATGTGCCGGAAAAAGGCAAGGAGGTAACAAGAGAAGAGTACAACCAAATCGTAAAAGAAAAGACCGAGGAGATGCGCGAAAATTGGAGAGGCCGTGGAGGCGGACGCAGACCCGGCGGTTGATTTCATCAATCATAATAAAAATCACAACCCCTATATGGGGTAGGGCAAATCTTGCCCTAATCGAACAAAACATATGAAACACACTACACTTGTTTTATTCTTACTGGCATCAACCTTATGCCAGGCGCAGTCCATCAAATTGCGTGGAACCATACAGGATAGCATTGGTAATCCGTTAGAGTTGGCCAACGTTATCGCCAAGGTTCAAGAAACAGGAGCCATAGAGTCTTATGCCATTACCAACAGTGAAGGCCGCTTTATGTTAGACTTGCCTGTAAACACCAACTACGAACTTACCGCTAGCTTTCTGGGCTACGAGACTATCACTACAAACTTACAATTAGGGCCCGATGCACAAGATAGAGAGGAGATATTTGTGCTTAAAGAGTCTGCTTCTATGTTGGATGGGGTAGAATTGGTCTACGAAATGCCGGTGACGGTAAAAGGCGATACCATTATTTATAATGCGGACTCGTTTAACAGAGGAGATGAACGGAAGCTAGGCGATGTAATGAAAAACCTGCCTGGGATCGAGATAAACGAGGAGGGAGAGATAGAGGTCGAAGGCAAGGCCGTGCAAAAGGTAATGGTAGAAGGAAAGGACTTTTTTGATGGCGATTCTAAATTGGCCACTAAAAACATCCCTGCCGATGCCGTAGATAAGGTAGAAGTACTGCGTAACTACAACGAGGTAGACCAGATGCGCGGTTTGGGGAACGACCAGGACAATGTGGCGATTAACATCAAACTCAAGGAAGGCAAGAAGAACTTTTGGTTTGGGGAGGTCACCGCTGGTGCCGGGATCGACGACGAAAACGATGGTAGGTATTTGGTGCATCCTAAATTGTTCTACTACAACCCAGAATACAGCATCAATATCATTACCGATTTTAATGACATAGGAGAGGTACCATTCACTTTTCGCGATTATTTCAACTTTACAGGAGGCTTCCGCAACTTTAACAGAGGGGGCGGGACCAACTTTAATATATCCGAGAGTGACTTGGGTTTTGCCGTGGCGCAAAACAATAGGGCTGCAACGATAGAGACCAATTTTTTGGCGGCCAATTTTAGTTGGGCGGCGACTAAGAAGTGGGACATTAGTGGCTTCGGAATTCTATCCGACAACAAAACCAATATGGTCACCAATACGCTTCGGCAGTATATATCTTCCGGAACAGTAGAGGCCACCAACAGCGATACCGATCAGCGTAGCCAATTGGGGATGCTTAAACTTAGCAGCATTTTTAAGCCAAACTCTAGCTTTCAGTTAGATTACGACGCCCTTATAAAAGGCTCTAAGCAAACAGAGGAAGCCCTTACGCTTTCGCAATTCGAAGACCGAACCAATAATATTGTGGAGGGAAAGGACAATACGCCGGTCTCGGTGAACCAAAATGTGAATGCGTATTATACCTTAAATGAAGACAATATCTTTGCTGGGCAGGTGCAGCATTTATGGCAGGACGAGGACCCATTTTACAATGCCATCACAGACTTGGTACCCTTCCCAGGGATTTTACCGGTAGATACAAGTGTAGGTCGTTACGATGTTAATCAACAGAAAAATGTAGTGACCAATAAATTGGATGCCAAAGTCGATTACTATTATGTAATAAACAATAAAAGCAATATCAATATCAGCGGTGGAGCGACTTTTAGCAGGCAGCAATTCGACTCCAATATCTTCCAAACCTTGGAGGATGGCAGTAGGCTAGACTTTTTAAACACCCCGCCTATCGATGGCGAAACAGAACCATTGGTAAACGATGTGGAATATGGCTTTACCGATGCCTTTCTTGGGGCGCGCTATAAGATAAAGGCCGGAAAATTTACCATTACTCCTGGAGCTACTTTGCACAATTACAATGTGCGTAACGAGCAATTCGGCCTAGAAACTTCGGAGAACGAGTGGATGGTGTTGCCCGAGTTTAACACCATATTCGAAATCAAGAAAAGCGAAAACATTCGGTTTAATTATTCCATGCAGGCCCAATACACCGATGTAAACGATTTTGCCGAGGCCTATGTATTTAGTAATTACAACAGAATGTTTCGAGGGAATCGGTTTTTAGAGAATGCCATCTCTAACACCTTCAACCTAAACTATTTTAATTTCAATATGTTTAGCAATGTGAGCATCAATGCCAATGTGAGCTATTCGCGGCAGGTAGAAGCCATCAAGAGCCAGACGGCCATTGTAAGCATCAACCAAGTGACCACCCCGGTAAACATCGACAGCGATTACCCGGACGAAAACTTTTCGGCCTTCGCACGCTTTAGCAAGCGGATTAAAAAGATCACTTTTAATGCAGATGCACGGGTTTCTTGGAACAAGTCCAACAACATCATTGTAGATCCCATTTTGGATGAAGATGGTAATTTGATAGGGCAAGACCAAGGAATACAGGCTACCGAAGGGTTTACACAAAATTATAAAGCCAGCTTTAGAAGCACCTTTAGGGATTGGCCCAATTTTGAGGCAGGTTATGGGATTACGCTCAACGACTACAACAATGGAGGTTTAGAGCAGAAATTTATCACTCATCGCCCCTTTGTAAATGTGGACGTCAACTTTTTGAAGCACTTTACGCTCTCCGCAGATTGGGAGTTTTACGATTACTCCAATCAAGAGAATACTGTACAAAACGACTACTCGTTTTTAAACGCTACCCTGTATTATAAAAAGGGAGACAGTCCATGGGAGTTCTCTGTACAAGGGACCAATTTGCTCAATACAGAGTTTATCAATACCGATAATATCAACGACCAGTTTACCACCACTTCTCAGTACATCGTTCTGCCCAGAATCTTGATGTTGGTGGTTACGTACGACTTGTAGTGGAAGATAGTTATATCTTTTGTTGAAGGGATTGCCAGCCGCCGCCATTGATTGCATCAACACCTTGTTTTCGGAGGTGAGCGGCTGCTTTTCCGCTTCTAATACCACTGGCACAACAGCAGATTACGGGCTTGTCCCAGGCGACGATTTCTTGGGTGCGCGCAGCTAGCTCGGGTAGCGGAATAAGCTTGGACCCTTGGATGTGCCCCTGATTATATTCTTTTTGGGAACGTACATCGAGGATTACCGCACCGCGTTCCATTAAATTGCCAAGGCGTTCTTTTTTGTTTCCAAAGAGGTTGAATAGTCCCATAAATTTTGCTTTAATCTTTTAATAATGCTACCCCAGCTTCGATAAGATGAGCTATTTCTGGGTGTGCTGTTTTTTGTTCTTCTAGATAGTTGGCCAATGTTTCTGCCAAGGCATCATTGTGCTGTATGGCTAGTTCTAATAATTCTAAAGGTAGTAACCAGTCTTTTGGGTGATTAAGACTTACTTCTTCCAACAACCGAGCGATATCTTCGCACTGGCCCGATTCGCGCAGGTCCCGTACATGCTGATACAAACGGTTGAGGTGTAGCTCTTCCTTATTCATGGTAGGTCGAATGGTTTCGGTATCGCTTACATAGTGTTGTATGGCGAATGAATGATAATCTGCAGCACCGGCAAAGGCAGAGACAATTTCTTTTCCTACCGCCATATCGAAGTCGCCACGCTCTGGAGAAAATAAAATCTCGTCCTTATAACGCACAGTACAGTTTGTAAACTGAATCAGCATCAGCTTACCACCCAAGTTTCGCATCCCAGTTACATTAAGGCCGTCTACGGTGATGCCGCTTTCGAATTCGAAAGAAATAGGCGCGCCGTCGTAAAAGTTATAGGCCTGCAAATCCCGAGGCCCCATGTTTTCTATAGAAAGGTTGATGCCCTTTAATTTACCCAAGGGAGATCGGAACCCGTTTACATGCCGAGATGTGCCATGGCCAATCACTTCCTTTTCGCGGTAAGCCAAAGCCGTGGGGCCTTCGGTTTCGAAATAGACCACCTCGTTGTCTTCGTTTTGAATCATGCGGGTAAATACCCCGCTTACCTGTAGCCCTGTACTGAGTTCGATGGTGCCCAATTGCTTAGAACCGATAAGCTTTTTAAGCCCACGCCAACCACCTTTACGAACAGCCATGGTATTGGCAAACTCTTCTAAGACCTCTTGCAAGTAAGCAAAATCTGGAGTCACAAAAAGCTGTGGCTGGGGTTTGGTAATGTCGAACTCCTTATCGGCCGCGGCGATGGAATAAGGTATTTTTTTAACCTCCTCTTTCATGCACCATTCGCTTTCGCCTATGGAGGATAAAAGGCCTGCACCGTAGATCTTAGGGTCGTCTAAACTTCCTACCATGCCATATTCTACAGTCCACCAATGCAGGTTTCGGATTTGGGAAATCTCGCTTGGTGGGACTTCCATTTGTTGTAATTGGTCTACTCTAGCTTCGGCGGCTTCCAATTGTTCTGCAGAAACCCCATGGGCCTCCTTTAAAATAGAAAGCGCCCGCACCGCCTCGTACATCTGTATGTCATGATCGCTGCTTATGGCCTTAGCCCCTACTTCCCCAAAACGACGGAGGTATTCGGCATAATCTGGGCTGGCGATAATAGGTGCATGCCCCGCGCCCTCGTGGATAATATCTGGAGCCGGCGTGTACTCTATATTTTCCAGTTGCCGGATATCGCTGGCGATGACCAATATTTTGTAGGCCTGAAACTCCATAAAGGCATTAGGCGGGATAAAGCCATCTACGGCTACCGCAGCCCAACCTATTTCCTTTAAAATACGGTTCATCCCATACATAGATGGAATGCTATCTACAGAAATCCCGGTTTTCTGCAATCCCTCCAAATAACTTTCATGGGCCACCTTGCTTAGGTAATCTACATTTCTGCGCATTACATAACGCCACACGGCTTGGTTGATAGGCGTGTATTGCTCGTAATCTTGCGGTTTGATGTACTGCTTTAAATGAGGAGGCAGCCGCTCGATAAGTTCGTTAGTCTGGTATCCGTTGGTGTTCACATTTCAAAATTAGTTAGTTATCTCCAAAATAGGGCAATGAGTAGTCGCTTATCTCGCATTTTCTTAACTTGCTGTTTTATGAAACCAAGTACCCGAAAAGAAGAAATTATCAGTGCGGCCTCTCAACTTTTTAAGGAAAGGGGGTATGTTGGTGTGTCGGTTAGAGACATCGCGCAGGCCATGGATATGAAGGCGGCGAGCCTCTATAACCATATAGAAAATAAGCAAGAGATCCTATCTGTACTGGTCTTGGGGCTAGCCCGCGAGTTTACCACGGGTATGGAGCAAATTCAACAAATGCAAATTTCGCCTTTACAGCAAATCGAAAAGGTGATCGAGATGCATATCGACATCACGGTAACCCAATCTGAGGCTTTGGCCTCGCTAAACAACGATTGGATGCACCTGGAGGGAGCAGATTTAAACGAATTTGTGGATCTACGCGAGGGCTACGAAGACGATGTGCGGAGTATCATCAAAGAGGGGATACGGATAGGGCAGATACAGCCTAGGCACCCTGAAGTGATTTTGTTTTCCATTTTGTCTACCTTAAGAACCCTTTACCTCTGGTATCAGAAACGAGGCAAGCTGGATGTCAATATCTTAAAGAAGGACATGGTAGCTGTGCTGTTACGCGGCATTGTATAGCTAGGTTTTTTTATTTGTAAATTTAACTAACAAACGTTAGTTTTGTAAGGTAAGCAACAGAAAATGGCACAATTCCATACCATCGAAGTAGCCGATGTGCGTAAGGACACTACAGACTGCGCTGTGGTGAGTCTTGCTATCCCAGACGGCCTTAAAGATGTTTTTCAATTCCGTCAAGGACAGCACCTTACATTGCGAAGCATTATAGACGGCGAGGATATTCGTCGTTCGTATAGTCTTTGCTCTGGCCCAACAGAGGGACAGTGGCAGGTGGCCGTAAAGCAGATTCCACAGGGTGTTTTCTCTACCTATGTTAATCAAAAACTCCAGCCTGGAGATACCTTGGAGGTTATGGAACCCAGTGGACATTTTGGGGTGGAGGTTAGCCCTACGGCAAAGAATTACGTGGCTTTTGTGGCCGGTAGCGGAATTACTCCGGTACTGTCTATGATTAAAGCCCATTTGGAAGCAGAGCCAAACTCTAGCTTTAGCCTGTTTTATTTGAATCGGACCGCCAAATCGATTATCTTTAAGGAGGAGATCGAGCAACTTAGAAACAGGTATTTCGGACGCCTTCATATCTACTACTTTTTAACACGTGAACGGCGCGACATCGATTTGTTTAATGGCCGGTTTGAGGCTGAAAAACTTCGGAAGATTTTTAGTGGTCTTTTGGCAGTCGATCGTGTAGACGAGGCCTTTTTATGTGGCCCTGAGGAAATGGTCTTTACCGTAAAAGACAGTTTGATCGAAGCCGGTATGGCCGTAGAACATGTCCACTACGAATTGTTCGTTACTGGTCTTTCGGAGGCCGATAAGCAACGTGCGGCTCAATTGGAAGAGCAGCGTGTAGATGGGGTAGATGTAACCATCGTCGACGGAGGGAAGGAATTTCACTTTGTGATGACAGAAGAGCACGCTAGCATACTCGATGGGGCCTTAGAAGCCGGAGCCGATTTGCCCTTTGCCTGTAAAGGTGGTGTATGCAGTACCTGCAAATGCAAAGTAACAGAAGGCCAAGTGGCCATGAAGATAAATTATGCACTCGAAGCCTACGAGGTGGAACAGCAGTTTGTATTAAGCTGTCAATCGATTCCGACCTCCGATAAGGTTCGGGTAGATTTTGACGTATAAACAGAAGGATCATGAGCGAACAGGAAGTAAAAAATTTGGAGGCCATCTTCGAAGAGCGGATTGCCAGAGACGAAAAGATCGAGCCCAAAGATTGGATGCCCGAGAAGTATCGTAAAACGCATATCAGACAAATCTCTCAGCATGCCCATTCGGAAATCGTTGGGATGTTGCCAGAAGGGAACTGGATTACAAGGGCCCCTACCTTAAGAAGAAAGGCGGCATTGCTCGCCAAGATTCAAGACGAGGCTGGGCATGGCTTGTATTTGTATTCGGCCTGTGAAACCTTAGGGATTACTAGAGACGAATTATTCGAGCAACTGCATACTGGCAAGGCTAAGTATTCTTCCATCTTTAACTATCCTTCGGTGACTTGGGCAGATATGGGCGCCATTGGCTGGTTGGTAGATGGGGCTGCCATCATGAACCAGGTACCATTGTGTAATGCTTCTTATGGACCTTATGCCCGCGCCATGATTCGTGTTTGTAAGGAAGAGAGCTTTCATCAGCGTCAAGGATTCGAGATTATGCTAAAACTTTGCGAAGGTACTCCAGAGCAAAAGGCGATGGCACAAGATGCACTTAATCGCTGGTGGTGGCCGAGTTTAATGATGTTTGGTCCAACCGATGAAGCTTCTACCCATACGGCTCAGTCTATGAAGTGGAAACTCAAGCGCAAGACCAACGACGAATTGCGGCAGCAGTTTGTAGACCAAACCAAGCCTCAAGCAGATTTGTTAGGCCTTACCATCCCAGATCCGGATTTGAAGTTTGATGAAGCTACTGGGAAGCACGAATTTGGCCCGATAGATTGGGACGAATTTTGGCAGGTGGTGAAAGGACATGGTCCTTGCAACAAGGAGCGTATGACCGCCCGAGTTACAGCTTGGGAAAACGGAGCATGGGTGCGCGACGCAGCGGTGGCACATGCATATAAACAACAAGAACGCAAAGCCCGAAAGGCTAGTTAATACAACGATTATGAGTAAAGAATGGCCCATATGGGAAGTTTTTGTCCGTTCTAAGAACGGTTTGGAACACAGGCATTTTGGGAGCCTACATGCTGCCGATGCAGAGATGGCCCTAGAAAATGCCAGAGATGTATATACCCGTCGCAACGAGGGGGTGAGCATTTGGGTGGTCGAGAGCAAGCATATTACCGCTTCTAACCCAGACCATAATGGCGAATTATTCGAGCCAGCTCAGAACAAGGTGTATAGACACCCTACTTTTTACGATTTGCCGGACGAAGTAAAGCATATGTAAGATGGCCAAAGCGCAATTATACAATTACATACTAGAGATTGCAGACAACTGCCTCATATTGGGGCAGCGATTAGGTGAGTTGTGTGGCCATGGGCCCACTTTAGAGACGGATATCGCCTTGACCAATATCTCTTTGGATTTGATCGGGCAAACGCGATCTTATTACCAATACGCTTCTTCGGTAACAGGAGAAGAGCGTAGCGAAGACGATATTGCTTTTCTGCGTTTGGAAAAAGAGTATAGAAATGTATTGTTGGTCGAGCAGCCCAATACCCATTTTGGGCACGTAATCGCCCGACAGTACTTGTTCGATGTATACCATTATGCATTTTTAACTAGGTTGAGCAACTCCAGCGATGCAAGCCTTAAGGCCATAGCCTTGAAAGCGATTAAAGAAGTGAGTTATCACAAGCGCTTTTCTGGCGATTGGGTAAAACGTCTTGGTGATGGGACCCAAGAGAGCAACGACAAGATGCAGGAAGCCATCGAAGATCTTTGGCCTTATGTAGCAGAATTATTCGATATGAGCGATGTCGCCAAGGCCTTATTAGAAGAAGGAATAGCAGTTGATGCGGGCTCTCTAAAAGAAGCTTGCATGGAAGAGATAAAGGAGTTGTTGGTCGCAGCACAGCTGCAATTGCCAGACAACCCTTATGCTAAAAGAGGAGGCAAGACCGGACGTCATTCGGAGCATATGGGCTATATATTGGCCGATTTGCAATACATGCAACGCACTTATCCAAACATGAGTTGGTAATATGGTAGATGCCCCGGCACATATAGACCCAGAATTCAGATCGATCCTCGATGAGGTGTCCGATCCAGAAATTCCGGTGCTTACGGTGCTCGATTTGGGAGTGATTCGCGAAGCTACCCGCCAAGGGGATGTGGTAAGTATCAAGCTTACCCCTACCTATAGCGGTTGTCCTGCCATGGACGTAATAGGCGACGATTTAACCTCCGCCTTCTCCAAGCACGGCTTGGAAACAAAGGTGGAGCTCGTCTGGAGCCCAGCCTGGAGCACAGATTGGATCAGCGAGGCAGGAAAACAAAAAATGAAGGAATATGGGATCGCACCACCTTTGGGAGCCAGCGCCGACAAGTCGGCCTTGCTCGAAGGCGGCAAATTGGTCCCTTGTACAAATTGTGGGAGTACAAATACCCAATTGGTTAGCCAATTTGGGTCTACTGCCTGTAAGGCGCTTTTTAAATGCGAAGATTGCCTAGAGCCCTTCGACTATTTTAAGTGTTTAAAATAAAAACAACCAAAACCAGCGTATGAATAGCGCATCCATAGTGGCCAAAATAGCATCGGGAGTAGGGTGGCTCACCCTAAACCGACCCGAGGTATTCAATAGTTTTAATCGCGAGATGGCGCTGAGCCTGCAAACTCAGCTAGATGAAATGGAGGCCAATCCAGACGTTAGAGCAATAGTACTTATTGGTTCTGGCAAGGCTTTTTGTGCGGGGCAAGACCTGCAAGAAGTAACCCGCCCAGAGCATAATCCTGGCTTTAAGGCCATCCTGGACGAGCATTACAACCCCATCATATTACGCCTTAGAAATATCAAGAAACCTGTTATCGCTGCTGTTAACGGAGTAGCAGCAGGGGCTGGCGCCAATATCGCATTGGCTTGCGACATCGTTTTAGCGAGCGAAAAGGCAAGTTTTATACAAGCTTTTTCTAAAATTGGCTTAGTTCCCGATAGCGGAGGGACTTTTTTCTTACCGCGTTTAATCGGTTTTCAAAAGGCTTCGGCATTAATGATGTTGGGCGATAAAGTGAATGCCTCTGAGGCAGAATCGCTGGGGATGGTGTATAAGGTGGTTGCCGCCGAAGAGTTTATGGAAACCGTCGAGCAGTTAGCTAATCATGTGGCCAAGATGCCTACGCAGGCATTGGTGCAAACCAAAGATCTTTTAAATGCCTCACTGTCCAACGATCTAGATGCGCAATTGGCTATGGAATCAAAATACCAAATTGCCGCGGCCCAATCGAACGACTATGCCGAAGGAGTGGCAGCTTTTATCGAAAAACGCAAACCCAACTTCAAAGGAAATTAAATGATACAGCAAGTAGGAATTATTGGGTCTGGGACCATGGGCAGCGGGATTGCGCAAGTGGCAGCAACTGCTGGTTGTACGGTTTATCTATTCGATACGCGGCAAGAGGCGCTAGACAAGGCGAAATCGGCTCATCATAAAATCTTAGATCGATTGGTAGAGAAAGGTCGTCTAACTGCCCAAGATCGCCAAGCAATCGGGGAGCGTATCAACTACGTATCTCAACTAAGTGACTTGGCAAGTGCCGATTTGGTAATAGAAGCCATCGTAGAAGACTTAGGCATTAAAAAACAAGTGTTCCAACAGTTGGAGCAAATTGTAGGGTCAAATTGCATGATCGCAACCAACACCTCCTCGCTCTCTGTGGCCTCTATAGCTGCCTCATTAAACAATCCATCGCGTTGCATCGGGCTGCACTTTTTCAACCCCGCACCTTTGATGCGCTTGGTGGAGGTGATTCCGGCCGTACAAACCGCCAATACTACTACAGAGCAAGCTGTGGAAGCCATGAAAGATTGGGGTAAAACCATCGCTGTGGCTAAAGACACACCTGGTTTTATTGTAAACAGAGTAGCCCGTCCGTTTTATGGAGAAGCCCTTCGTATTTACGAAGAGGGCATGGGATCTTTTGCCACCATAGACCGGGCCATGAAAACATTAGGAGGCTTTAGAATGGGGCCTTTCGAGTTGATGGACTTTATTGGCAACGATGTAAACTATACTGTAACCGAAACCGTATTTACTGCCTTTTATTTCGATCCGCGTTATAAGCCGTCTTTTACGCAAAAACGCATGGCAGAGGCGGGTTATTTAGGCAGAAAGTCTGGTAGAGGCTATTACGATTATTCCGAAAATGCCGCCGATGAGGTGGTGATTCAGGACGATGCTTTGGAGCAGCGCATCTTCGAGCGAATTTTAGTGATGCTTATCAATGAGGCGGCAGATGCTTTGTTTATGAACATCGCTACCGCTGGTGCCATTGACGATGCCATGACGAAAGGCGTTAATTATCCAAAAGGGCTTTTGGCTTGGGCCGACGAGATAGGCATCGATTGGTGCGTCAACAAAATGAATGTCTTGTACGATACCTATAGAGAAGACCGCTATAGATGCTCTCCATTGCTAAGGATGATGGCGGAACAAAATCAAAACTTTTTCTGATGGAGGGAGCGAAGATTCCACATAAAATGTTGTCCCTAGATCCCTTTAGTAGTGGGATGGGCATAGAAATTTTGGAAAGCCGAGTCGGCTATTGCAAAGTGGCGCTAAAGGTAAGGGAAGACATGCTCAACAGCCATGGTTTTGCACATGGTGGGGTCACGTATACCTTGGCCGATACGGCCTTTGGATTTGCCTCCAACACCTATGGTCGCTATGCAGTATCCATAGAATCGTCAATCAATCATATCGAAGCGGTAGTCGCCGGAGATTATCTGGTGGCGGAAGCCAAGATGGATGTAACAAAAAACAAACTGGGCTTTCATTTGGTGGAAGTTCGAAGAGGCGAAGAGATTGTTGCCCTTTTTAAAGGGGTGGTCTACCGTACTCAAAAAGAGTGGACAGAATGAAAGAAGCATATATCATAGACGGGGTCCGTACCCCGATTGGAAATTATAAGGGAACGCTAAAAGATGTTCGTGTAGACGACTTAGGCGCCAAGGTAATCGGTGCGCTGGTGGCCAATCATCCGAATGTGCCCAAAGATGCCTATGATGATGTTATCATGGGTTGTGCGAACCAAGCAGGGGAGGATAACCGCAATGTAGCCCGTATGTCTTTACTGTTGGCAGGTTTGCCGTTTACCGTTCCTGGCGAAACGGTCAATCGTTTATGTAGCAGTGGTCTTAGCGCGATTATCCATGCCAATAGGGCGATAAAAGCCGGCGATGGCGATCTATTTATCTCTGGTGGCGTAGAAAACATGACCAGAGGCCCTTATGTTATCGCCAAACCATCGTCTGCCTTTGGGAACGATTCTAAAATGTACGATAGCAGCTTTGGATGGCGTTTTGTAAACCCGAATATGCAAAAGTTGTACGGGACGGACGGTATGGGTGTTACTGCGGAAAACCTAGTAGAATTGTACAATATTTCGCGCGAAGATCAAGATGCCTTTGCTTACCGTAGCCAGATGAAGGCAACGGCGGCCAGAGATAACGGTCGCTTGGATAAAGAAATCGTAGCCGTAGAAATTCCGCGTAGAAAACAAGACCCCTTGGTATTCGATACCGACGAATTTATCAAGGCAGGGACGACAAAAGCGATATTAGCAAAACTTCGTGCTGCCTTTAAGAAAGAAGGCGGGAGCGTTACGGCCGGAAATGCATCTGGACTCAACGATGGAGCCGCAGCCACCTTGATAGCATCGGCAGATGCAGTGGCCAAGTATGGATTAAATCCTCTTGCCCGTATCGTGTCTTCTGCAGTAGTAGGCGTAGAACCTCGAATTATGGGGATCGGCCCTGTGGAAGCTTCCAATAAGGCATTGGCTAAAGCTGGTCTAAGCATGGAGGATATGGATATCATCGAGTTAAACGAAGCATTTGCGGCCCAGGCGTTGGCCTGTATTCGGGAATGGGGCTTGGCAGATGATGATCCGCGGATCAACCCGAATGGAGGATCTATCGCTATCGGTCACCCTCTGGGAGTAACCGGGGCTCGAATTGCCTATTCGGCGGCATTAGAATTACAACTTACCAGTAAACGTTATGCCTTGGTTACCATGTGTGTAGGTGTAGGGCAAGGTTATGCTATGGTGATAGAAAACGCAAATTCGGCATCATGAAGATTTTAGTAATCGGAGGAAATGGAACCATAGGCAAGGTGGTCGTAGCTGCTTTGCAAGAAGCACACCAAGTTGTCGTAGCCGGTCGAAGTTCTGGGGATTTTCAAATGGACATCAGCGACACGGCCTCCATAGAACAGGCGCTGCAAGCTCATGGCCCTTTTGATGCGCTAGTAAATGTGAGCGGCGAAGCCAAATGGGCTCCGATGGATCAGCTAAGCGAAGAAGATTATTATATAGGTATTAAGAGCAAATTGATGGGACAAGTAAACCTAGTCCGCATCGGGAAGAATTTTCTAAACCCTGGAGGTTCAATCACGCTCACCACTGGGGTCTTGGCCGATGACCCAGTAGACATGACCACCAGTGCTGCCATGGTTAATGGAGCCATTCACAGCTTTGTAATGGCTGCTGCTTTAGAGTTAGACGGAGTGCGACTCAATGTGGTTTCGGCTGGCTTGGTAGAAGATGCCTACGAAAGATACAAGGACTATTTTCCGGGATACGATCCGGTGCCCATGGGTAAAGTTGCCAATGGCTACCTTAAGTGTATCCTCGGAAAAATCGACGGACAGATTGTTCGTGTAAACGCATAAACCAATAAGATGAATAAGACGCAACACTATGTAATGGGACAATGGCGGGATGGAGAAGGTGATGGTTCGCCTATACTCGATGCTGTTACTGGCGACCATTTTACCGATGTAGCCGTAGGCGGGCTCGATGTACCTGGTCTTTTACAGTATGGGCGCGATAAGGGTGATACCCTGCGCAAGATGACCTTCCAACAACGTGGCCTGATGCTTAAAAAGCTGGCGCTCTATCTTAGCAAACGCAAGGATAAGTTCTACGAATTGAGCTACCGAACCGGGGCGACCAAAATCGATAGTTGGATCGATATCGAAGGAGGGTTTGGAAACCTGTTTGCCAATGCTTCGCTTAGAAAGCTGTTCCCCAATCAGTCTTATCATGTAGAAGGAGACCCCATTGATCTATCTAGAGGCGGACGCTTTATGGCCCATCACATCATGGTGCCCAGAAGAGGCGTTGCGGTACATATCAATGCCTTTAACTTCCCTGTTTGGGGGATGCTAGAAAAGTGCGCCGTAAACTGGATGGCCGGTATGCCCGCTGTGGTTTTGCCTGCACCTCAAACCGCTTACCTAGCAGAGGCTGTGGTTCGCGAAATTGTGGCTTCTGGGATATTGCCAGAAGGGGCGATTCAACTGATCAGCGGTACCGAAAGAACCATTTTGGATACAGTACAATCGCAGGATGTAGTTACGTTTACCGGTTCTGCCCATACGGGAAGATTATTAAAAAACCACCCGCAGCTATTGGCCGAGTCGGTGCCTTTTACCATGGAAGCAGATTCTTTAAATGCTTCTGTCTTGGGCCCAGATGCCGTACCCGGCACCCCAGAGTTCAACTTGTTTATAAAAGAAGTTAGAAAAGAGATGACCGTCAAGGCTGGTCAAAAATGTACGGCCATTCGACGCATCTTGGTACCCGAAACTCAGTTGGATGCTGTTCAGGCTGCCCTGACGGCGCAGCTAGATAAGGTTACCATCGGTGACCCACGTATGCAGGAAGTGCGAATGGGCGCCCTGGTTAGCCATGCCCAGCGCGAAGCGGTTCGTTCTCAGGTAGAGAAAATCGCAACAACAGCCAAGTTGGTTTATGGCGATTTAGAGCAGGTAGAAACCATGGGCGCTGACGCTTCCAAGGGGGCTTTTATGAGTCCGATTTTACTAAGAGAGGAGTCTCCTTTTAAAAACGAGGCGGCGCATATTACCGAGGCCTTTGGTCCAGTGAGCACCATTATGCCTTATAAAGATTTAGACGAGGCCATACGTTTGTCCCATATGGGGAAAGGCTCGTTGGTTTCTAGTATCGCTACCTTCGACGACAAAATCGCTCGGGAGTTTGTAGTAGAAGCAGCTTCGCATCATGGTCGTATTTTGGTGTTGAATAGAGAGAACGCCAAACAGAGCACTGGCCACGGTTCGCCCTTACCGGCCTTGGTACATGGAGGCCCGGGACGTGCGGGAGGAGGTGAAGAGATGGGCGGAATACGCGGTATCAAACATTATTTGCAGCGTTGTGCGGTTCAAGGAACCCCAACTACTTTAACCGAAGTTACCGGAATTTACCAACCAAAGGGAGCCTATAAGGAGGCTACTCAGCATCCGTTTAAATACCATTGGGAAGATGTAGAAGTGGGTATGTCGCTTAAAACACATAAGCGTACCATAACCGATGGAGACATTGTAAACTTTGCCAATCTAACCTGGGATCATTTTTATGCCCATACAGATATCACCTCTTTAGAAGGAAGCATATTCGAAAAACGCACCGCCCATGGTTATTTTATACTGGCAGCGGCGGCGGGCTTGTTTGTCTATCCAAATAAAGGACCAGTAGCAGCCAATTACGGCCTAGAGGAATGCCGTTTTTTGCGTCCCATTTACCATAACGATACCATCTATGTTCGATTGACATGTAAGCAAAAGATCGACCGCGAACAGCGCGGGACCGAATTGCCGAGCGGAATTGTAAAGTGGTACGGCGAGGTGTTTGATGCAGAAGACGAATTGGTGGCCATTGTTACCGTCTTAACCATGGTGCAGAAAAAGCAAACCACTTTTACAGAGATGACCGAGCAGAATATAGAAGCTGCCTTGGCGAAACTTACGGAAGATTCTAAACCTACCTGGGGCGATTTGACCCCTCAGGAAATGATAGAGCATTTGGAGTATACCTATAAAATCGCTTCCGGAGAGATACAAGATTTCGAAATCTCGACTCCAGAGAAAATTTTGGAGAAAGTGCATGCTTCCTTGTATAACTACCAAAAGTTTCCGCCTGGTTACGACTTCCCTTTAGCAGAGCGTTCGCGCATCAAGGAGCATATCCACCCAGATCTCGAAACCGCAAAAGCCAAACTGCGTGAGGCTCGTACAGAATACCTAGCCTTTTTCGAGGCCAACCCAGAAGCCAGGACCAAGAATGTGGTCTTTGGCGATCTAAACAAATTCGAGTGGAAATTGCTCGAACGAAAACATCTAAATCATCATTTCGAACAATTCGACCTATTATGACCGCACCATATGTAAAACATAGCATCGATAAGGGAATTGGGACCATAGAGTTCTTCCATCCGGCTCATAATAGCTTGCCGGGAGATATCTTGGCGCAGTTGGCCGACACCATTACCCAGATGGGTGCCGATGATTCTGTACAAGTAATCGTCCTTAAAAGTGGCGGAGAACGCACTTTTTGTGCGGGTGCTAGTTTTAAAGAATTGGTCGCCATCAACGATGAAGAAACGGGCAGGATATTCTTTAGCGGTTTTGCCAACGTTATCAATGCCATGCGTAAGTGTCCAAAATTTATCATAGGGCGAATACAAGGTAAGACCGTTGGCGGGGGCGTTGGTGTAGCTTCCGCTACAGATTATTGCTTCGCCACCCAATATGCAGCCATCAAGCTAAGCGAACTAAATGTGGGTATCGGACCCTTTGTAGTGGGGCCAGCCGTAGAACGCAAACTAGGAACTTCTGGCATGTCGCAAATCGCCATCGACGCCAACAGCTTTTACGATGCCGAATGGGCACGGGCCAAGGGCTTGTATGCGCAGGTATTCGACAGCACCGAAACTATGGACGAAGCGGTCCAGGCTTTTGCAGAGCGACTTTGCAACTATAATCCCGAGGCCATGCGTGAGATGAAGCAGGTTTTTTGGGCCGGCACAGAGCATTGGGACACTCTCTTGGCAGAACGAGCGGCGATCAGCGGTAGATTGGTCCTATCCGATTTTACCAAAGAAACCCTTAAACGTTTCAACTAAAATGATCTATAGCTTCAAAGGACATATCCCGGTGGTGCATCCCAGCAGTTTTGTACATCCTTTGGCGGCTGTAACAGGCAACGTGATTATCGGTGCCGACTGTTACATCGGGCCTGGAGCGGCCATCCGGGGCGATTGGGGCGAGATCATCCTAGAAGATGGGGTAAATGTGCAGGAGAATTGCACGGTGCATATGTTTCCGGGCAAGTCCATTCGTCTGCAAGAAGGGGCACATGTTGGGCATGGAGCCGTGATCCATGGAGCGCACTTAGGACGCAATTGCCTAATCGGCATGAACAGCGTGATTATGGACGATGCCGTAATAGGTGACGAATGCATTGTTGGGGCCATGAGCTTTGTAAAAGCTGAAAGCAACTTTGAAGCTCGACAACTTATCGTAGGCAATCCGGCCAAGGCGATCAAGGAAGTTTCTCAGGATATGATCGATTGGAAGACCGCAGGTACCAGATTGTATCAACAGTTGCCTACAGATTGTCATAAAAGCCTAAAGGAGGTAGAACCGCTTACCGAAGTTCCGCAGGACAGACCAGAACAAGAAGATTTTTATAAAACCTTAAACGCGTTTAGAAAACAATAATGACGCTTGTCGATTTTACAATGCCCAGATTGGGCGAAAGCATAACAGAAGCCGCCATCATCAACTGGTTTAAGAAGGTGGGCGACCCTATAGAGGTAGACGAAATCTTGCTCGAAGTAGCCACAGATAAGGTAGACTCGGAAGTGCCATCTACCGTTAATGGGGTGGTGCGCGAAATCCTATTCGACGCCAATGCCGTGATAGAAATAGGGGCTGTTATCGCTCGAATCGAGACCGATGGCAAAGATCCTGTAAAGGCTACTGAGCCTTCAGAGAGCAGTAAAAAAGCAGCAGCTAAACAGATTAAGGCACCTAAACCACCGACGGCAAAGAAACCTGCAAAGGACTATCAGGTAAACGAGAATCTCTTTGTGAGCCCCTTGGTAGATCAGATTGCGCGCCAACATCACATCAGTTACGAAGAATTGGCTCGGATTCCTGCTACCGGAAACGACGGTCGCTTGCGCAAAAGCGATGTGATGAACTACCTAGAACAGGGAAGGCCATTGCAGTTTGTTCAACCTAAGAGAGAAGGAGGGTTTCAATTACCCGATTTAAAATTCGACAAAGGACAAGGGAAGGTAGTGGCCATGGATCGGATGCGCGAGATGATTGCGGACCATATGGTGTTTAGCAAGCATACCTCGCCCCATGTTACCGCTTATGTTGAGGCAGATTTAACCGGAATGGTCAACTGGCGCAACGCCAATAAGGCTAGTTTTTTAGAGACCCATGGCGAAAAATTAACCTTTACCCCTTTGTTTATCCAAGCCATTGCCAAGGCGATTGCAGACTTCCCGATGATCAACTCTTCCATAGACGGAAAAAACATCATCGTTAAAGAGCAGATCAATATTGGGATGGCGACCGCATTGCCGTCGGGGAACCTAATTGTTCCTGTATTGCGCGATGCCGATAAAAAAGACTTACCCACCTTGGCGAAACAGGCCAATGAGTTGGCCAGAAAAGCGCGCGATGGTAAACTCACCGCCGATGAGACACGCGGCGGGACCTTTACCATAAGCAATGTAGGGACCTTTGGAAGTTTGATGGGGACACCCATCATCAATCAGCCCGAGGCGGCCATTTTGGCCACTGGAATTATCAAAAAAAGAGCTGAGGTGCTAGAACGTCCCGATGGAGACAGTATAGAGGTACGCAGTATGATGTACCTATCCTTATCGTTTGACCACCGCATTGTCGATGGCTATTTGGCCGGGTCTTTTTTAAGATGCATCGCCGATAATATGGAGGTTTACAACCAACAAGAAAGTTAAGTCATGCTAGATACCAAGTATCACATACATATTACTAAAGCAGCGCAGTCTGGAGTCGACTCCTTAGACTTCGATAATATCCCCTTGGGAAGGACTTTTACAGACCATATGTTTGTCTGCGACTTTGCCGATGGAGAATGGCAACAAGCCAGAATCGAACCTCTAGCGACCATAGCTACACACCCAGCGGCCATGGCCTTGCATTATGGCCAAGCCATATTCGAAGGGATGAAGGCGACCATTACACCAGAGGGAGTCCCTATGTTGTTTCGCCCTTTTAAAAATGCCCAGCGTCTTAATTTTAGTGCAGGCCGAATGGGAATGCCCGAGTTTCCGAAAGAGTTATTTGTAGCGGGCTTAAAAGAACTAGTAAACCTAGAACGCAGCTGGATCCCAGATCGGGAGAATAGCGCCCTCTATCTTCGGCCCTTTATGTATGCCGATGAACCCTTTATCGGAATGCGGGCGGCCACCTCGTACAAGTTTATCATCATCGCATCGCCCTCGGGTCCTTTTTTTAGCAAACGCATCAAGCTGTACGCAGAACAAAAATACATTCGAGCCGCAGATGGAGGTACTGGAGAAGCCAAAGCAGCTGGGAATTACGCGGCCGCTATTCGGCCTACAGAGATCGCCAAAGCGAAAGGCTACGACCAGGTGTTGTGGTTAGATGCCCAAGAGCATCGCTATATACAAGAGGTGGGTACCATGAACATCTTCTTTAAAATCGACGGTAAGATGATTACCCCTCAGCGGGATGGCGCCATCCTCGATGGGATTACCCGATTAAGTGTGATGCAATTATTGCAAGACATGGGCTTGGAAGTAGAGGAACGCGCCATTAGCATCGACGAGATTGCTGAAGCAGCCCAAGCAGGATGCTTAGAAGAGGCTTTTGGAACTGGTACGGCCGTAGGCATCGCCTATATTCAAGAAATTGGATGGGGCGCACAGCGTATTCATGTCTCGGACGAAAGCCCGATCGGAATTAAAATCAACGAACAATTAAACAAGATAAAAACCGGACAACTGCCCGATACGCATGGGTGGATGGTTGCGGTTCAATAATATGGTTAACGAACAGCTAGACATAGTACCTAAAGGGAAAATGGATCGCGAATTGCTCCAACGAGCGTTCGAGAATTTGGTGACCGCCAAGGCCATGACCTTCGAGTACGAGGAGAACTTTAAGGTGGTATCTAAGTATGTGCACGCCACCTCTAGGGGGCACGAAGCCATACAGACGGCCGTCGGTTTGCAGTTAAAACCGCAAGATTATGTCTTTCCCTATTACCGAGACGACAGCATGTTACTCGCCATCGGGATGAAACCCTATGAATTGATGTTGCAGGTTTTGGCCAAACGAGACGATCCTTTTTCTGGTGGGCGAACCTATTATTCGCACCCCAGTTTAAAAGACCCAGATAAGCCTAAGATACCGCATCAGAGCAGCGCCACGGGGATGCAAGCCATTCCGGCGACAGGGGTTGCTTTAGGGTTTTGGTACAAGGAAGCCGAGGCCATGGAGGTTCCCCAAGAAAAACCTGTTGTGGTTTGTTCGTTGGGAGACGCCTCTGTAACAGAAGGCGAGATTGCAGAAGCCTTCCAAATGGCGGCATTAAAGCAATTGCCCATCTTATACTTAGTGCAAGATAATGGTTGGGATATTTCTGCGAATGCCGAAGAGACTAGAGCCCAGAACGCAGCAGAGTACGCCCAAGGTTTTCATGGCTTGGAAGCTGTGAGTATAGACGGTACCGATTTCGAAACGGCCTATAGAACGATAGAATGGGCCCTGGACGAGATTCGGACCAAAAGACGTCCTATTTTGGTGCATGCCAAGGTGCCATTGCTTAACCATCATACCTCTGGCGTACGGATGGAATGGTATAGGGACGATTTAGAGGAAGCCCGCGAGCAGGATCCATATCCAAAGCTAAAACAATTGCTTTTAGAGAACGGTTTTAAAGCCGACGAGCTTCAGCAGATAGAGAATGCCTGTATCGATGCCGTTAGAGAACAACTGCAACAAGCTTTAAAGGCGGAGGACCCAAGACCGGAAGATTTGTATACCCACGATTTTGCGCCAACACCCATTGCACAGGAGCAAGGGGAGCGATCGCCAAAAGGCGCCGATAAAGTGGTGATGGTAGATTGTGCATTGTTTGCCATAGAAGAATTGATGGCGAATCACCCAGAATGCTTGCTCTATGGACAAGATGTAGGTAGACGCCTTGGAGGCGTATTCCGCGAGGCAGCAACCTTGGCCGAAAAGTTTGGCGATAACCGAGTCTTTAATACCCCCATACAGGAAGCTTTTATCGTTGGTTCTACCGTTGGGATGAGCGCTGTTGGCTTAAAACCCATTGTAGAGGTACAATTTGCAGATTATATCTGGCCAGGGCTAAACCAGTTGTTTACCGAGGTGAGTAGAAGCTGTTATCTGTCTAATGGCAAATGGCCGGTATCTATGATCTTGCGCGTTCCCATCGGAGCTTATGGAAGCGGAGGGCCTTATCATTCGTCTTCCGTAGAAAGTGTAGTAAGCAATATACGCGGACTCAAGATCGCCTACCCGAGTAATGGGGCCGATTTAAAAGGCCTGATGAAAGCAGCCTATTACGATCCAAACCCGGTAGTCATCTTCGAGCATAAAGGCTTGTATTGGAGTAAGGTGCCAGGGACCAAAGGAGCCACCAGCGTCGAACCGGCAGAGGACTATGTTTTGCCTTTTGGGAAGGCATGGGTGTTACAGGAAATATGGAAACAAGAGGCAGAAGAGACCTTATCTGTTATCACTTATGGGATGGGTGTGCATTGGGCTATCAATGCTGCCGAAGAACTAGGGATGCAAGACCGCATCGAAATTGTCGATTTACGCACCCTGCACCCCATAGATTATCAAACGGTCTTTGCTAGTGTTCGAAAATGTGGCAAGTGTCTAATTGTAACAGAAGAGCCATCAGAGAACAGTTTCTCTAGGGCGTTGCAGGGCCGTATTCAAGAAGCCTGTTTCCGCGATTTGGACGGTCCGGTACAACTTATAGGTAGCGAGAACATGCCAGCCATCCCGCTTAATGCTACCTTAGAGCAGGCCATGATTCCTTCTGTAGAAAAAGTCAAAGCCAAAATCCAATTGTGTCTGGAATACTAAAAGTAAAAGGCCACTCTGGTCTGGAAGGTCTCTGTTTGCGAGTTGAGCGGAATAAATTCTTCTTCGTTAGGGAAAGTAAGCGTGTTGTCGTAGGCCGGGATATAGCTAAGGGTTAATCCAATCGAATGTTTTTCGTTTAGATTAAAGATGATCCCTGCTCTTGGATTCCACAACACACTTCCGTCTCCTCTAATCTTAAATGAGTCTCCATTGTAACTACCGTCAAAGTAGTCGCCACTAAAGCCTATTCCAATTCCGAGATAAGGTTGGAAGCTCCCTTTTTTATTGAAATGATACTGGGTAAAAAGCAAAGCGCGATAAGCGTTCTGGCTATAATTGATAGGGTTTGGAGCGCTGTCGAAATCTGTATCGCCCGTAAAATTAAAACTCCCCTCTATCCCAAAATAGATATTCCCTTGTAAAGAACCTACAAAGGAAGGGGTGGTTAAAATTCCAACTTCGAACCCAAACGAAGTAGCAGTATCTGTCTGGTCACCGTCAAAAAAGCCCACATTAGAAAATCCTGGCCCAACGGCCACATATACATCGATGAGGTCTTCGGCCTCCGCATCGGCGGCCTCGGCAAGGGTTGGTGCATAGCCGGCTCCATAATCGCATTGGTTGTATTGCTCTGTATAAGAGCGCAGGTTCCGGCGATCGAAGTTTCCTTCGTACTTGATACGATCTCTTAATTCGTTACAGTCAGAAAAAAGCACAGAAAGAGCTCCAGGAATTTGGTTTTGTCCTGCGGTGGTATTTAGTAGCTGAGATCTGCCGTCTTCCATGATCAAGCCAAAGTCGGTGGCAGAGAATTCGTAAAGTGAAGCTTTTCCTGTCGTTAGAGAAAGACCATAACGAACCTGCTCGTCAAACGCCATCTTTGCGTAGTGATCTTTGCCTATGTAAACACCGATTACTTGGTCGAAGGTATAACTTCGCTCCCCTTGATCCGCCGATTTAAAATTGATGCTTTGGCCGTTGTAGTCTACTTGTACCTTGCCAGAAACACTGCCTCCGTCTATTAAGGTTAAACTTCCTTTTTTAAAGTTTTGTGCATGGATTTGAGGAACCAATCCAACTAGGATTAGTGCCAAAATGATGGTTGTTCTCATAGCGTATTTTTTATTAAATATAGAAAAATTACCGGGGCCTGAATTCCCGGATAATATATGGTTTACAATTTACGAGTCTTATTTTTCGCTCCCCGGTGGGTACTGTTGAATAAGTTCGGAAACAATCTTGTTGATGCGCTCCTCCTTTTTCTCTACATTACCACTCGTCACCAAAGTGGCCGTCCCAATACCTTGCCACACCAATTGGTTTTGTTTAGCATCGATAAAGTCTACATATAAACTTCCTTCTGTAGACGAAGATACGCTCGTCCCATAATAACCTCCGTAATAGGGACCCCAACCCCAGCCATAGCCAAAGTTGTTGTTATATACGTCGATGCGTTCTCGTTCTTTGGTGAAGAAACTAACCATCAGATCTGGGGTTTCACTTTTGGTAAAACCCTTGGCCGTCATATTGGCTTCGATGGCGCGCAGAATGCGCTTCTTGTCTAGTTCGGAAATCCTAACCTGATCGATTCCCGGTTTGTAAAAAGCATAGGTTTTGTAGCCGGCAAAGTTTACTTCTTTGTCGTAGTCGCTGGCTACTCTTACGGTGCTACAGGAGGCAGTCGAAACGACCACTGCCAGTAACAAGACGAGTTTTGTGATTTTCATAGCGTGCATATTTAGTCAAACAATTTTGGATCTACTTGGTTGGGAAGGGTCACCTTTAATCGAGGTTCGCGTTCCATGGCACGTTCTATAGCGAATATGGCTTCTTTATTTCGGGCCCAACTTCTACGAGCAATCCCGTTGTTGACGTCCCAAAAGAGCATCGATTCTAAACGCTGCTGTGCTTCGCTAGAACCATCAAGAACCATACCGAATCCACCGTTTATGACCTCTCCCCAGCCAACACCACCGCCATTATGGATGCTTACCCAGGTCGCTCCACGGAAGCTATCGCCGATAACGTTATGTATAGCCATGTCTGCCGTAAATCTACTGCCGTCGTAAATATTTGAAGTTTCACGATAAGGAGAATCTGTTCCTGAGACATCATGGTGGTCTCGCCCAAGCACTACTGGGCCAATATCGCCTTTTTCTATGGCTTTATTAAAGGCAGTTGCGATTTCCGTTCGTCCTTGAGCGTCTGCATAAAGGATGCGGGCTTGCGACCCCACCACCAATTTGTTTTCTTGGGCTCCCTGAATCCACTTAATGTTGTCCGCCATCTGTTGCTGGATTTCTTGCGGGGCTTTTTGCATCAAGCGATCTAGTACTTGGCTGGCCAACTGATCTGTCTTTAACAAATCTTCTGGCTTCCCACTGGCGCATACCCAACGGAAGGGGCCAAAGCCATAGTCGAAACACATGGGGCCCATAATGTCCTGTACATAGCTCGGATAGCGGAATTCACGGTCTGGGTTGCTGTTGTCCATCACATCGGCCCCAGCTCGAGAGGCTTCTAACAGAAAGGCATTTCCGTAGTCGAAAAAGTAGGTTCCCTTGGCCGTATGCTTATTGATCGCTACAGCGTGCCTGCGCAGGCTTTCCTGCACGGCGGCTTTAAAGGCATCTGGGTTGTCGGCCATTAGGTCGTTAGACTCCTGATAACTATATCCTGCTGGGTAATATCCTCCAGCCCACGGATTGTGCAATGATGTTTGGTCGCTTCCTAAGTCGATATGCAAGCCATCCTTGTCGAATTGCTCCCAAACATCCACAATGTTACCGTCGTAAGCAATACTCACTGTTTCTTTGTCTTGCTGTGCCTGTCGAACGCGCTGTGTTAGTTGGTCTAAGTCCGAGATTACCTCGTCTACCCAACCTTGAGAATGACGGGTCTGTGTGGCCTTAGGGTTTACTTCAGCACAAACCGTAACACAACCGGCTATGTTCCCAGCTTTTGGCTGTGCGCCGCTCATTCCGCCTAAACCGGAAGTAACAAACAGCCCACCCTTGGGGTCTTTGCCAATTTTTCTAAAGCCGTTAAGCACGGTAATAGTGGTCCCATGTACAATCCCTTGAGGGCCGATATACATATAGCTACCAGCGGTCATCTGTCCGTATTGGGTTACGCCCAGGGCATTAAATTTCTCCCAATCGTCGGGTTGGCTGTAATTGGGGATCATCATCCCGTTGGTCACTACTACGCGTGGAGCATTTTTATGCGATGGGAATAATCCCAGAGGGTGGCCAGAGTACATCACGAGGGTTTGCTCGTCCGTCATTTGGGACAAATACTGCATAACCAAGCGGTATTGTGCCCAGTTTTGGAAAACGGCTCCGTTTCCTCCATAAGTGATAAGTTCGTGTGGATGTTGGGCCACGGCATGATCCAGGTTATTTTGGATCATCAACATTATGGCCCGAGCCTGCAGGCTCTTGCCCGGATATTCTGTGATATCTCTAGCATAGATCGTATGGTCTGTTCTAAACCTGTACATATAGATACGGCCATACTTCTCCAGCTCTTCTTTAAATTCGGGCAGGAGGTTAGCATGGTGTCGAGGCTCAAAGTACCGCAAAGCGTTTTTTAGTGCCAATTGTTTTTCGTGATCGGTTAGGATTTCCTTGCGCCTAGGAGCATGGTTCACGCTGGTGTCGTAAGGTTTAACCACAGGAAGTGTTTCTGGAATTCCGGCTTCGATCTCTTGAGCAAAACTTAAACTCATTTTGTGCTATTGGTTTTCTTGTTATAGCCATAAGGACAATGTCGACAACCGCTTTCGCAGCAATACCCACGTTTAAGGTGGTATTTTTCTGTAAAGCAACGATAACCCTCTGGGGTGAGGTAGTAATCGCCCGGTTCTAAGGTCTGGTTAGAATTGAACTTCATGGTACTGCAAAAGTAACCAATTCTGTATTCTCCAAGGTAGATAGGCTAGGGATGAGGTATAAAAAAAGGGAGCCGAAGCTCCCTTTTTGAATTTCTAATCTTTATTGCCTCAGAATCTTTTTGGTAATAGTCCCAGAGTCGGTTTTAATATGCAAGAAATACATACCAGTTTCGATGGTCTTTAAATCGACCATAGTACTTGTGGAAGGGATCTTTAATTCTGACTCCATACGCTTCCCAAGCAAGTCGTACAACTCGATAGACTCGATTTTTGCTGTTGGCGAATATATATTTACAAAAGAGCGTGCTGGATTAGGGAATACGCTAATGCTTCTTTCCAAGGGATCGTTTGTATCTAAGATTGGCTGTCCTAAAAATAGAATGGTAAACCTGTTGTGGTAGGTCCCTTTTCCACTCTCGAATGTATAAGGAGCACTCGACAAATTGTGCAGATCGGCATAAGGATCGTCGTGGTCTTTTAGATAGACCGTAGCGCCTTCTAAATTGGCACCTTCTAAATTGTCAATGCTAATTTTATAGGTGGTTGTTTCGTCGATTAAACTAGAGAAGCCCATAGGGACCTTCATGCCAGATTCGAAAACCTCACGTCCCTGAATACCGAACTGTTGGCTTCCATCTTCTAAATGAGAATATATAGAAAGTACGGTGGCTAAACGGTTAGCATCATAAGATGGGTCATGACCAGCTGTAGCTTCTTCCATAAAGCCGATCAAAGCGGTTCGATACAGGTTGTGTTCTGCATTGCCAATAGCAATCCAAATACGGTCTTTTCCATCTGGAGTACGAAGGGTGTTGTTGTTGTCTGTAACCCGCATAGTGTTGTTAAACACAGCAGTTCCACCTGCACTAGCTTTAAAGGCAAACCCTTGAGCGGTACTGATATAGTTGTTTGGAGTTGCTGTTGCCCCAGTGTTTACACCTTGAGTAATGGTTGCTGCCGTACCACCTACCCCATTGTGCATCGAAATGTTTTCCATAGAAAAGTTCATGCTTCCTGCTCCGGGTATAGTAGTAGATGGGGGTTGCAAATGCTCCCAAAAGTAGACAGCATCAACCATGCTATTGGCCGCGATGAATCCGCTAGCCGTTATCGCAGATGGATAAGGATTTGCTACCACATTGGGCGATCCATTTTGAGTTCCGTTATAAACTACCGGGAAACTTACTTCCCCGTTGTTTAGGGTGCCAGTGTCGTGTGTATAATAGAATGTTCCCCCGGGTTGACCGAAACCTGTTTGTGGACGAACGATGTAGCCTTCGCCGGGTGTAATCGCTCCGGTGTAAGCATTCCAGTTATCGTAGTCGTTATCGGCCCAGTTGTCTGCGCCCGGAAATTGTGCCTCTACATCTGGGTGGGGCACAAAATTGGCAGTGGTGTGGTCTAAAACCAAAAAGGCCGAATTCCAAACGTCTGTTCTAGTTTCACCTGTCATGGGGCTGCCCATGACCATAAAATCGCGACTCGACAAGTTGGGTGTCGTAATATCTACATTAATGGTTCCATTGTTGGTTACAGAGGCATTATCGTCTTCTTGTACCAAACTACCTTGATGTTCTACAATAAGAGACGCTCCAGATGCGACATCGATATCTTGCTCTGTTTTTAGGTATTTTCCCGCCGCCACGGTTAGGGTAGCACCGCTGTTTACCTCGCAAGTACAAGCATCTATGCTCGCTCTAGAATTCATGTCGTAGTTAGATACAATTACGGCATTTGATCCAGGTTGAGGTGCTCCGTCGCTCCAGCTTCCTGCACTCCAGTTGGTGTCAGAGCCGGCTACTGTTACCTGAGCCACACAAGTGTCGGTATTCCCATAATCGTCCTCTACCATAAGAGTTACGTTAAAGGTCTGTCCTACGTCATCGCAGGTAAAAGTGGTCTGGCCGGTCAAGGTTCTGTTTACAATACCAATATTGTCGGTAGAGCCGTTGTCCAGATCGGTTGCATCTATAGTTACAGTGGCTGTTGCAGGGTCTAAAGTGGCCGTATAATTCTGGCAATTGGCCACGGGGTCTGTGTTGTCGAAATTTGGGTCTTTTACAATCAGTAGTCCTTCATCCAAATCACTAATAAGGATGTTGCCACTTTCAAAAAATGGATAGACATTCCAAGCACCGTTGTAGTTTGCAGCATTTGATCCTGGATGAGAATCAAAATAACCAACTTCGGACATATTTGGAGTTGGATCGTACAGTTCATCAATTTTCATTACCCGCATTCCAGCTCTGTAAGAGGCGAGATAAAAACGATTGCCAACCACATAGCCATTATGGTCGATGGCTTCAGTGGGCCCTACATAGGTGTGATGTAGAACTGGATTTTCTAAGTCAGAAAGATCAAATACAAAAGTTTTGGTATTTGTTCCAATTGACGTTTCGTCTTGTTCGTCACCTACAATAAAAAATCTTTGGTCTTCAGTAAACCATCCTTGGTGAGTATACCTCCGGTTCGGATAATCAACAAAAGATACAGTAACCGGATTGTTTCTGTCGGTAATGTCTAATATGTAGACCCTGTCCGAATTTGTAAAAGTTCCAATCAATAATTCGCTTCCCTGATAATCAGTATCTGGTCCATTATATGTTATGACTTGGGCATCATGACAATAACCAAGAGCACTTATTGCAGAGACTTCTGTAGGATTCGTTGGGTTAGACAAATCGAAGATTACTACGCCGGAGCTTGCATAGCCAGATGTGCCCACAACATAAGCAAAGCCATTTGCTTCATTGATTACGATATTATGAGCCCGTCCTCTGCCACCTCCGGTTCCCCACGTCTTCCAACCATCCTCGGAGAATGTTACAGGTGGGCTGACAACACTCCTTAATTTGGTTAGATCGAATATTTGCATGCCATGATTACCATTGTCATCACTGACTATATAAGCATGGTTGTTATATACCTTTACATCCCGCCACCAACTCGTCGAGGTTTCGGACAATAAACTTCCTAAAAACAATGGGTTATTTGGATCGGAAATATCAACAAACGCGGTGCGATCGTTCATGGCGATAATAGCGTATTCCTTTCCGTCCAATGGATCTGTCCAACCCCATGAATCTTGCGCTTCAGCAGGGTCGCTACCGCCATAACTCACACCGCCCATCTGAGCAATTGTTAGCTGACTTTGTAAGGTGTATCCATCGCAGGGAAAACCACCGGCAACATTTCCAATACATGGGGTTTGCGCAAGTGAGATTGATGCGGTTAATGCTGCTAGACAGTAGAGTAGAAATTTCATAAGTAAGGTTTTACGATAGTAATTAGGAAATTATTAATTATAAAGGTTATTTTTCTAGATAGGTGAATTCGATAGTACAAGGTAGGCCTACGCCCACATAGGATCTTCCAGTTCCTGAATCTCCATTGTCAACAAAGTTATTGGAAACAAACATGTCTACTTCGAATCGGTAGGCAAAGGGAACACCTTCCGTTAAGTCTACATACATAATCAAGGAAGAGTCATGTCTAAATTTTTCATATAGGGTTCCTGAGTTAACCTCATTATTGTACACAGAATAGGCATGGGTATAAATTTCATAGGAATCCGATCCTAAAGTGATTCTAAAGAATCCCTCCTGAGTAGCCATCGATACAACATGTCCAGCATAATTGATTACCTCGCCTGCGCCAAAATTAAAATTAGCTTTTACTCGGTAAGTACCTGTATATTTTGGTGTAAAAGATGAGCCGTTTCCCAGTCCATTTACATCAACATAACCTCCGCTATTCGTGATTCTTTGCTCTAGAGGCGTTTGCTCGGCAATGAATGAATCTTCTTTTAGGTACTGCGTGGTCCATCTGGTACCGTTCCAGGCATAGATTCCGGGGTAAACATCGGTATTGTCACCTCTAGTAGTCGTGTTGGTATTAAAAACTACCGTACCCGGCACTAAACTTCCGCCGTCGGGATTCAGTACGGGAGCCTCTACGGTAATATCTGTTAATTCAAAGCGCGGATACACAATACCAGCCGTGCTGTTCTGCATGTCGACCAAGCCGTTAGGTGTATTGGTTGGAGAGCCATTGCTTATCGAAACCTGCCCCAGAGAAGGCATTGCTATTAAGGTAAAAACAGCAAAGTAGATGATTTTATGAATGATAAATATTTTCATGAGTAAATCGTTTTTAAGCAAACTTTTATTCTCCTATGTAGGTTATTTCTATCTGGCAGTCTACTTCATTTCCAACATAACTACGACCTTCGGTTACGGTTGTCATCGGACCCGAAAGTTCGCTTATAATTACATTGTCTACCGAGGCATACCTCGCTCTGCGGCTCATATATTCAAAACGAATCGTATGAACTGTACCGGGATCTACAGCAACACTACCACTGTACGAGGTATCGGTTGTCGGACTCCCGGAGTTGTCAATATAAACTAAATCGGTAGTGGCCATAGTCGACTCATTGCGTATATAAACTCGAAAGGAATCATATCTTCCGCTCCTTTCTCGAAATAGATAATCGAAACTAATATCAACCGAGGAAACCGTCGGAGTAAAGTTCATATAGGCGGTTGCATTTTGCATACAGCTTGAATCATCAGAATTAATATAAAGCGAGTTGTCGACACAGCTAGAGCATGGGTTAGCAGTGCTAATAGTCCATCCGTTTACATTACAATTAGTCGAACTTTGTGTTTGAGTTACGGTGTAGGTTGGATCAAAATCTTCGTTGATTAGATCGACGGAAGTTTGACTTGTGGTAGTTGATCCATTCCCTATAAACCCTGGTGCATCATAAGCATCAAAAGTGAGTGAGAAATTGTAGGTATCACCTGCATTAAGGTTGACATATCTTGTTTCATAGGATTCTTTCCAGATATCTTCTAAATGAGTTCCGCCTCCCAAGTAGCTATTATAGGCAGAAATGGCACTGGTTTCAAAATCGTAGTCTGTGCCATCAAATGTAAATCGGAACATACCAGATGCCATAGCCGCAAAAGAGGTTCCGTTAGATTCCGTTCTTCCCGCTCCGAAAAAGGTTTTGACTTCAATTCTATACAGGCCATTATATTTTGCAGTGAAGGTATTAGCATCGGCAACTCCTAAGCCAGGGACATCTTCAAAATCCGTAGCGAAATTTGCCTCCGGTCTGAATCCACTCGTTTGGTTAAACAATTTGGCTTGCCGTTTTCTGTAATGAATACGCCATTGGGTGCCATCCCATACATAAATACCCGGATGAACGTCTGTAGTTGCTCCGGAACCCGTTGTGTTGGTGTTATATACGGCAGTTCCGATGGCCAATGCGCCCCCTTGAGGATTTACAACGGGTGAAGGATTAAGGGTTGATGTTAAAGCCACATTAGGATAAACAATACCCTGGGTAGAACTATTAAAATCTATAATCCCTTTGGGATCGGTGGTGTTGATCCCTACTTGTGCAATTGAATTATTGCAAACAAGTAGCAGAGTCAGACCAATTAAGCTATATGCAAGGGTAATTTTTTTCATAGTTAAAGAGTTGTTCGAACGAGTACTAGTCTAAGAAATTAAACTCAACGGAACAGGGTAAATCCCTTCCAATCCATCCGGGCCCTTCATTTGAGCCACCGTCGAGATCTCCATTATTTATGAATCCTGTTGAATCTGTTTGATCAAATGCAAGGCTAAAAGAATAGGATGTCCCAGCGACAAGCTCTCTATAGTAGATAATGGTGGCTTGTTCCCAAATGTCGTAATAATTAGTGCCACTCCCAGCATTGTGTACAGACCAAGATTTCATCGGGATTAATTCATCCGAGCCGTCAAACGTAAATCGAAATATTCCACTCTGTACCGCTACATCGGTGGAGGCACCTATATTGTCTGCTTGACCACTTCCAAAGTTCACACTTAATTCAATTTTGTAGGTCCCGGAGTACTGGGGAGTAAATGACAATGCATCCATATTGGGAATATCTTGGTAGCCCCCGGTAGTTTCGGTTCTAAGCCATTCGTTTAGTGGACCTCCATCGGTTCCTTGGAATTGTTTGTAAATTTCGACATCTCTTTTTGGGAACTTGTTTATCCAATCTATACCATCCCACATGTAGATTCCTGGATAAACACTGAATTCGCCATCGGAAGTAGTATTGATGTTATAGACTACAGTTCCTAGAGCTGGAGCACCACCTTGTGGGTTCACCAAGGGAGTTGCAACATCCGTTCGCGTCAACGCCACTCGAGGTAAAACCAGTCCATAGTTGTTGGTGCCGGTCATGTTTTTCTCGGCATCACTGTTTAGATCCAAAACACCATCGGGTGTGATTGTTCCAACCCCCACTTGAGCAATAGCGCCCAATGATATACACATCAACATCAAAAAAAGGGTCTTACAACGGGTTACATACAAAATACCTCTGGGATTTGTAGCATTGATTCCTACTTGCCCACAAAATTGAGGGCCTATTAGGAAGAATTTCGATGCATAAACAGCAACGATCTTGATGTTGAGGTTTGAGTTCATCGTTTTTTTGGTTTTACAATTTGGATACACAAGTTTACAAAGACTTATCTATGAAATGCAAAAAAAATCGATGAAATGCACAATGTTTTTGGAAAATATGGCTTTTTCCTACAATTTCAATGAATTGAGGCTTAACAAATTGCGAAAATACTGCCCTTTTAGAGCGTTATAACGATTAAAAAGGACAGTTCGTCGATAGAATGATATTATTTTTCGTCTCGCATCATGTCATTTTTACTGTTTATACCAGTTGCTACTTGCGCAGAAGCTCCAATTTTTTCTGGAGCAGCAGGAAAACGAAGTTCACTATATCTAGCTATCGAATTTGCTTCATTACCAGTTTCATCTTTTCTATTCGCGACTATATGCCAACTGAATGAGACATTGCTATTTCCGTTATTTAGCTCGGTTACCCTAAAGCCGTCTATGGTTTTATCGGCAACATAAACCCCGTTACATTCGCCTTCTAACTGTATGAATACTCTTAAAGGGTGCGCGTCGTTTACAACCACATTCTTACTAAAGTTTGGATCGATACTAATTATCGCATTCCCGTTAGACAATTGTCCGCTACCATAATCTTCGAAGAGTACCTCTGGGGCCTCTGGGGCGAACATTACCTTATCTGTACCATCTGCACCTTCCACTATGGTAGATACAGTTCCGTTACCGATGATCTTATAATTGGTGCCACCTATTCGCGCCCCGGCAAAGGCATAGGAAGAATTAGTGCTCGAGCCTCCACTATAAAGGTAGGCTCCATAGTATACATTCCCAGATCCCGATGGAATGGTGGCATTAGACCAATAACCCGCTAGTTGGGCTCTGGGGTCTCTGGAATCTGCCGTGATTGCCGAACCGCTATAATTGGATTGAAACCTAGCAGCCTCCATGGTTCCAACATTTTGAATGGGACCTTCAGACAAGGCGTACAGTGCCAGATCTGTGGCGTTTGTATTTACGCCTACGTTGAGTACCTGCGTAGACGAAATTGACGTAGTACTCCCAGAAACGGCCCTTAGACCCATATTAGATTGACTGCTAGCAAGTTTGTCTGTAACCGCCAAAACTCCATTAGCATTATTGTTTCCAGTTCCCCAGCCGATAATTCCTCCTGTGAGGAAACTACCTCCGGTATATTGTGTAGTTCCATAAATGGCGTGGGTGTTGGTTGCATAGGCGAAAAGTCCCAGACCGGTACCCAGATTGACACTTACCGATGTGTCGCCAGAGCCCGAAGTTTCGGCATAACTCGCCACACCGGTCCCTGAAGCATAGGTATTAAAGGTGTATTCTCCAGAATTTCCGACAACAGTTAGCCGATCGCCTGCGATGGGAGAGGTCGTATTAATTGCAACCTGACCGTTGTTCAATAGGCGCATTCGCTCGTTATCATTGGTTCTAAAGACCAAACTTGTATTATCCGTAGTTCCAAGGAAGTTATTAGATGTGTTCGTTCCTGCATTCCCTTCTAATGACCAGTCACGCCCGTTGGTACCGCCCATTGCCACCCATTGGGAGCCATCCCAATAGTAAAAGCCGGGTAATACTTCGGTATTCCCACTACTGGCAGTGGCTGTGTTGAATACCATTAAGCCATTTGCAGGCGATGAGACCGGTGATGCATTATTGGTAGCCGTCAGAGCCACTCGGTTTATTAAGATTCCCCGGTTAGAATCTGCCAAATCTAGTTGAGCACTATTATTTGGACTGTTAGTACCGAGCCCAATATTATCGTTGGCGCCGTCTACAAATAGGGTGCTGGTTTGGTTGTTGGTAGCAATCCGAGTATTTAAATCGGCTTGGGTATTATTTATTCTGAATTCATTGGTTCCGCCTTGCATCAAACTGGCAAATTCCAAACCTCCGGCGGCGAGTCCCAGTTGATTATTCCCAGGACGCCAAATCCCGGTATCGGTGTCTGTCGACCAATTGAATAAGGGTGTCGATTCCGAACCGTTGGAGTACGCGCTTAGCGAACCAGCGGTAGTAATTTCGAATCGTTCCAGATTGTTCGTTCGAAAACGCAAATCCGAATTGTCTGTTGTTCCGATAAAATGGTTGGACGGATTAGTTCCGAAGTTTCCTGTGGCCTTCCAATCGTCACTTAACAGTGGTAACCATACCGCACCTGTCCAAAAGTGGAAACCGCGACCGGTACTTAGGTTGGTATTGTATACCAATAAACTTTCTGTGGCACCACCTGTTATTGGTGCAATTGTGCTGAGGTTTGCTATGTCCACTCTCGGGACGAGCATTCCTTTGTTACTACTTTCAATGTCTAAAATGGCACCCGGCTGCGGGGTCGTGGTATTAATACCAACCTGTGCAGAACTTTTAATCCCGTAAAAAAAGACCAAAAGCGAAAACATTAGTAGTCTTTGGGGTACATTTGTTTTCATGTAAAAGAGCTTTAGTTAGCACAATTATAAGATAAAAATCGATTAAACGCAAAAAACACCGATAAAAAGCACTATATATTGGTAAATGTAGGAAAAATACTGTTAAATAGGAAAACTCCTGTTTGGTGGGATTGGTTGTGTTTACTACCGCTGTCGAAGACTTCACTTTTATTGTATTTCGGAATGTTAAAATTTAGAATTTTTTGTTTTGAAACCCGTCAATCTGTGTCAAATTGAATTGGATGGGCCAAAATATAAAGGTGCCGTTAGAGGATATTCCATTAGCCTCGAATCACTATAATGGTATTCGCTTGTCAATTTTACGGGAAGACTTGGTTTTTCCAGAGATTTCGGGAAACAAGTTTCGGAAACTGAAATACAGCGTCCAACAAGCCTTGGAGGCCAATTGTGGCCCGCTGTTATCATTTGGCGGGGCCTATTCTAACCATATTGCTGCCTTAGCTAGAGCGGCAAAACTTAGTGGGATGCGTTCCATCGGCATAATAAGAGGAGAAGAACTAGCGAGCCAAGTCCTTAATTCTACATTGTCCTATGCCAGAGCGCAGGGGATGGATTTGCATTTTGTAACTCGTGAACAGTATCGCGATAAGGAAGATCCGGTTTTTATCGAAGTACTAGAGCAAGCGCATGGACCGTTCTATTTAATTCCGGAAGGAGGCACTTCGAAGCTCGCCGTTAAGGGTTGTGAGGAAATCTGGCAAGGAATCCCAGACTCCTTCGACATGGTTTGTGTTCCCGTCGGTACAGGTGGAACCCTCGCTGGCCTTGTAGCAGGCTGTCCAAAACCAGATATTTCCATCAAGGGGTATTCTGCAGTAAAGGGAAATTTTCAAACTCATCTGGTACAGCGATTTACTAATAGATCAAATTTTTCTATTACAGATACCTATTGTTTTGGGGGTTATGCCAAAATAGATGCCGAATTAATCCGTTTTATAAACGAATTTCGTCGCGACTATGGTGTTTTACTGGACCCGGTTTATACAGCAAAAATGTTGTATGGTATTTTGGATGAAATTCGATCGGGCCAGATACCGGAAAATACGCGTATTTTAGCCCTACATACGGGAGGCATTCAAGGCATAGCCGGGATGAACCAACGTTTAAAAAAGAAAAATTTACCCCTAATTGAAACTAGATGAACAAACGGATTCTAATCCTACTCATCCTAGGTCTGTTAATCGGAAGCTGTAAGTCTAAGAAAAAATCAGTTTCGAGCAGGCCCGACCCTCGAAAAGAAAAGGTAGTAAAAAAGACCGACCCTAAACTCGTGGACGGGGTTCAGGTCGAAAAGAACAGGCCTCCTGCCGCAAATGCCAGCTATACCGAGGTGGTGAGTTATTATGTCAACACCTATAGTGGTATTGCGATGTTCGAAATGCAAGAATATAAAATACCTGCCAGTATAACCTTGGCACAGGGTATTTTGGAGAGTGGCGCGGGCAGAGGAGAACTTACGCGCAAAGCAAATAACCATTTTGGGATTAAATGTCATAAAAGTTGGTCTGGCGATAGAGTCTATCACGACGATGACGAAAAAGGCGAATGTTTTAGAAAGTACATCGATCCTAAATATTCGTTTAGAGATCATTCGTTGTTCTTAACAGAACGGAGTCGTTATCGAGACTTATTCAACCTTAAAATAAGCGATTATAAAGGATGGGCACGGGGCTTGAAGAAGGCAGGCTATGCAACAGACCCTAAATATCCCAACAAATTGATATCCATCATCGAACGCTACGACCTCACCCGTTTTGATAAGGAGGTCTTGGGTGGAAATTACGAGCCGGCACCAGAAGAAAGCGAGATGGTTACCTATACGGTAAAAAGTGGTGATACACTCTATAGCATCGCTAGACGTTTCGAGCTTAGTGTCGAGCAGTTGAAACGTTACAATAAGTTGCGTTCCAACACCATATCTGTCGGGCAAGTATTATCTTTGGAGCCCAAATAGTTCAACGTATATTTAAATGATTTATCAGAGAAGCAGTGCCTTGTTTAAGCAGGCACAAAGAGTCTTACCAGGAGGAGTCAATTCTCCGGTTAGAGCGTTTAAATCTGTAGGAGGTGAGCCCTTGTTTATCTCTTCTGCCAAAGGAGCCTACCTCTTCGATGAGGATGGTAGGAAACTAATCGATTATATCAACTCTTGGGGACCGATGATTTTGGGCCATGCGCAGCAGGATGTGGTAAATGCTGTGGTAGAAAGAGCGCGAAAAGGAACCTCTTTTGGTGCCCCAACCGAACTAGAAACCCAAATCGCGGAGTTGGCGGTCGAAATGGTGCCAAATATCGATCAAATCCGTTTTGTAAATAGTGGGACTGAGGCCTGTATGAGTGCCGTACGATTGGCCCGCGGGGTGACTGCTAGAGATAAAATCATCAAATTTTCGGGCTGCTATCATGGCCATAGTGATTCGTTTTTAATAGAAGCGGGAAGCGGCGCAATTACCTTTGGGGTGCCTAATAGCCCGGGTGTAACTGCAGGCACAGCCAAGGACACCTTGCTTGCTCCATTTAACAACTTAGAGGCCGTCTCTATACTTATCGATGAGCATCCCGAGTCTATCGCAGCCATTATTTTAGAACCGGTTGCTGGTAACATGGGTTGTATTCCTTCTGCTGAAGGGTTTTTGCAAGGCCTACGAAAGTTGTGCGATAGCAATGGTATTTTATTGATCTTCGATGAAGTGATGACTGGGTTTCGCCTTTCGAAAGGAGGTGCACAACAATGCTTTGGAGTGGCGGCCGATATCGTCACCTTTGGAAAAGTGATAGGTGGCGGACTCCCTGTTGGAGCTTTTGCCGCTCGCAAGGAGATTATGGAATATTTAGCCCCAGTTGGGCCGGTTTATCAGGCAGGTACACTAAGTGGAAACCCGCTAGCCATGGCCGCTGGTTTTACAACCCTGTCTATCTTAAACGAGCAACCAGAGATTTATTCCTCCATAGAAAGGAAGACAGCGTTCCTAGCAGATGGAATGCATTCTATATTAAAGGAGGCCGGAGAGCCTTATACCATTAACCGCTACGGTTCTATGATTTCTGTGCATTTTCACGAAGAGGCCGTAATAGATTTCGATACCGCCAAGCAGGCTGCAGGCGCAAAGTTCAATAGCTTTTTCCACGGCATGCTAGCCCAAGGAATCTACCTAGCCCCTTCTGCATTCGAAACCTGGTTTATCACAGAGGCGCTAGAGCAATCGGACTTAGACCAAACTTTAGAAGCGGCCCGGACTGTTGTTAAAAATGGCCTATAAAAAAAGCTCCTACTAGAGGAGCCTTTTAATAAAATGTTCTTGAGCTTTATTGCTTTTGCATGGCAGCCCATTTTTGATACTGATCTTGGTTTAGGACTTTCTTCATAGCCGCATCCAACGTTGCATCATATTTCTTTTTATCTGCCATTACTTTGGCATCTTTCAAGTCTTTACCATTTACATTTTTTTGGTAGTTAGACTCTTTGCTGGCTAAGGCGCGAAAAACCGCACGTTGCTGATCTCCTGTCAGGTTTAATTCCTGGCTCAAGACCTCAACTTGTTGTTTGGCGATCGATTCTGGTCTGTTTGCGTCTTGTTTTAGGTTCTGTGCCTGGACGCTTCCAATCCCACCAATCATCAGTAGGGCAAATGCAGCAATTTTAAATAGATTCTTCATGGTTTATCAATTATTTACGGAACTAAAGTAACCAATTTGACTAAATATAACCAAGAACTGAGCCAAAAATGTCTCTTAACGCTTAATCGCAGCGTGGGCGCGCTTTCTGCCCTTATTTTTACGTTCTTGACCTTCCTTCCACTTAGTCCATTGAGCCTCAGTTAGGATGGTTTTTAAACTTCTGTTGAAGTCGATCTTTTCGTCCAATTTATTATTCATTAAATCGAAGCGCTGTTCGGCCGACATGTCCTTGATCGTCTCTCTATCGGGTCTTTCTAGTGGACGATTGGACTCTCGTTCTAACAACAAGGAGGCAACTTGTTTTTGTTGTTTGTCATCTAGGTCCAATTGCAGTACCATTCGTTTGGAGAGCACCTCGGCTCGCTGTTGTGGGGTTAACTCTTTAAGCAACTCTTTGTGGTTGGGCTCTTTTTTGTGTTTGTAAGCCGGACCCGGCTGTGCATTTAAGCTAAGACTACCTAGTATAATTGCGAGGAACAGTAAGTTTTTCATAATGTCTGTTTTAAGGATTATACTCTTCAGACATCTAGAATGGACATTGGTTTAATGCCTGATTCCTAAACAATTGTTAAGACTTATCGGCCTTTTATAAAAGGTCGGGTCTGCATTTATAAATACCGACTTAGCCTCCTTTTTGCTCTGGATTTTAGGCAGTACTTTTAAGGTGCAAATAGTTTAGGTTGGTTAAACACCGCTTCGCGTTATCGGTCTCTGGACCATCTTCCGTATTAATACGAGAGACAACCGAAGCGGTGTTTACAGTTTGGCATTAATGCATGACACTCAAGGTCAAGTGGTGATTGTCTGGGTTGGAAGATTCGAAAACCCCCGCGTTAGGGGTCCCATAAATGCCTGCTACTTGTGCCTGAACCTGCAAGGTGTAACTGGTTCCTATAGAAAGTCCCGTTAGCACTTTAGAAAAGCTAGCGCTCCAAGCTGTAACCGTCCCTGTAATATCATCGTAGCTCTGCATTTTGGTACTTGTACCGCCAACAGAGTCTGCATCGGTAGAATTCCACACACGAAATTGTACGTAAGCCATAGAATTGGTGTAAGCAAATCCGGAGGCGGTTAGCAAGACTAAGACTTCTGTCTTGCGCGCTGTAAAAGTAAGGTCGTTTATTCCAGGAACAGCTGCATAAGAGTTAGCACTGATTTCAATATCCCCGCTCAAACTCTGACTCACCGAAGCGGGTGATAAGTCTTCGGTACGGATCCAACGACTGCCATCGCTAATGTAAATACCTGGGTAAACATCGGCGGTGTTGGCTGTGTTATAGACGATCATCCCTTCGACATGATTGGTCAAGGGGCCTGCAAAGCTACTGGAACCCAATTCGACCCTTGGTAAAAGGATACCACCAGGTGCAGCTACTGTACTGGTTACATCCAGTACAGAATTTGGATTCGGATTGGTCGTACCAATCCCTACTTGCCCTAATATTGGAAGACTAATTAGAAGGGTAACCAACGCCATAGGCTGCCCCGCTAGTAAGTTTTGCGGAAGCCGTTTCATTATCGTCTCAATAAGTGTTTGTGTACATCTAAAAATAGTGTATAACTGACTGATATACAATATTTTCCTACATCAAAATAGTACACTTTCGACCAACGGTCTTGAATCAGGATTAAAGCCAAAATTTCATCAGAAAATACCTCATAATGTACTTTCTCTGACAGAAATTTCTCCGATAATTGTGGGTCGAGTTTTAGAGGCCGTAAGGGTTAGGCCATCATGAGTCTTTTCTAGCTTAGCAAGGTCCTTTATAGTGAGCCCCTAAATGGCCTCGGTGTCTCCTTTTTCCGAAAGGAGCAGCTTGTTTACAAAAGCTTTGCTCGTTGCCCGATGGTCTTAGCAATGCATAAGCAAGTCTTTTTAGAATGGCTATATAATCAAGAGAATATTTATCGAGAAAATAACTGCTAAGAATTTGGAAAATGTGGTAGTTCTTAAGCTAAGAATAATTATTTTGTTTAATAAAATGCTAAAATAATTAAACAAAAAGTTAAACCTTTTATAAAGCGAATATGCGACCAAGAAGTTTTTTCGTTATTGCGGACTGAATTAAATAACTATAACATATTTGCTATGAAAACTTTATTGAAAACCACATTAATTTTCTTCCTCTCCATCTCTTTTCTCTCTTGCAGCAGTGATGATGATAATTCCGGAGACCCTGCACCAGAATTAACCATCGCCGCTTTTGTAGCGGGCAACGCAGATTATTCGTCGTTACTTGCAGCCTTGGAGCGTGCCAACCTGGTTACAGTGCTTGATGGGACAGATGACTTTACAGTTTTTGCGCCCAACAATGCAGCCTTTGATACATTCCTTACTGCAAATGGTTTCGACAACCTTAATGACGTGCCGGTAGATGTATTGACCAATCTTCTGCTGAATCATGTTGTGAATGGAACAGTTGAATCTACTCAACTCTCCACCGGATATGTAAGTACCCTTGCTGTTTATGGCAATACAGAAGCTAATTTGAGCCTTTACGTTGATACATCGAATGGAGTAAATTTAAACGGGATATCCAGTGTTACAACTGCAGATATCAGTGCATCTAATGGTGTAATTCATGCTGTAAATACAGTAATTGGCCTGCCTACGGTGGTCACTTTTGCAACAGCAGATCCAACTTTCGCAAATTTGGTGGCTGCCCTAACACGGCCAGATCAGCCAGACTTTGTGTCAGTCCTAAGTATTCCGGAAGGAACGGATCCGGCTCCATTTACCGTTTTTGCTCCAACAAATGCAGCCTTTGCAGATTTATTGACCGAACTTGGGTTAAATGAATTGGCCGATATCGATACAGCAACGCTAACGGCAACCTTGAACACACACGTAATCGCTGCAGCCAATGTTCGTTCTGGTGATCTTGTGGATGGAACCGTAACCACTCTCGGCGGAGACATTACCATCGGGGCCAGTGATGGAACCATCACCGATCCCAACGGACGTGTAAGCAACATTATCGTAGTGGATGTTCAGGCAGCCAATGGTGTGGTCCATGCAATCGATAAGGTAATATTACCACAATTGTAAGAATAATTTCTCCTGTAAATTATAATTAGTTAATAATAGTAAAAGCCGCTCGGACAGCAATGTTCGCGCGGCTTTTTAATGCCTTCGACTTAAGTAAACGAACAATCTAATTAAGCAACTGGACCAATAAACCATCATCTGTTTTTTCCACCTTAGCAAGGTCCTTTTTTGTAAGCCCTTTAATGGTTTTATCCCACTTTTTGTTGCTAAGTCCAGATTGTTCCTTCAAGCTATTGAGGTATATGGGCGAGTTGTTCTTTAGTATAGCGAATACGATTTTTTCCTCGTCGGCCATCGCCACCTGTTCTACTTCTGGTTTCATTTGAGGGAAAAATAAGACTTCCTGAATAGAGGCATTGTTGGTCATGAAAATACAAAGGCGATTGATCCCGATGGCAATCCCAAAAAATGCAGAAGTGCCCGAGGAGGTTTTTATGATTTAAAGAATCAATGGATCACACTCAAGGTTAAATGGTGCGAGTCCGGAAAGGACGACTCGAAGATTGCCGCATTGTAAGTGCCCAGTATGCCATTTACCTGTGCTTGCACCTGTAGTGTATAACTATTACCAACGGTTAACCCACTTAGGGGTTTTGTAAAACTGGCACTCCAACTTGAAATAGTCCCAGTCACATCATCATAGCTCTGCATCTTTGTGGTTGTGCCTCCAACGGAGGATGCGTCGGTAACATTCCATACCCGAAAGTTTACATATGCCATAGAGTTAGTGTAAGCAAAACCAGAGGCGGTCAGTTGCACAAGCACTTCACTTTTTCTTGCAGTAAATGTTAAATCGCTTACTCCATTGACAGCTGCGTAAGATGCAGAAGATATTTCTTGATCACCGGAAAGGCTTGATGTCGAAGCTACAGGGGATAAATCTTCCACCCGAATCCATCCAGAACCCTGATTTACATATAGTCCAGGATAGACATCACCTGCCGTTGCCGTGTTGTAGATCATCATACCTTCTACATGACCGCTTAGCGGTGCTGGATCCGAACAATTGTTCAAAGCTACTCTAGGTAACAAGATTCCTCCAGGGTTGCTTACTGTACTCGAGACATCCAATAAGGCATTCTCATTAGGCGCTGTTGTTCCTATGCCAACCTGAGCGTGAATCTTTGGGGCTGAGCATAAGAACAAAAAGAAAACTAAGTATTTCATTTTGGGGAGTTTATTCAAAATTATTAATTACAAGTCTTGGGGATTACTTTAAATCGTTGAATGACTGCGATGTGTCGTTGAATGACAATATTTTATCGACGAATGACTTTTATGTTTATTTAACTAGAAATGTGATGATAGACGAAATTGAAAAAAATTAATTCTGATTGTTGTTAATGAATCACACTCAAGGTCAAATGAACGTCTGGATTGGAAGATTCGAAGAATGGAGCATTTTAGGCCCCGAGTACGCCATTTACTGTGACAGAAAAATGCGCTAAACCAGCAAGGTTTTGATCATTAATAACCACCCCGCTTTACACACTTGTGGAAGCCCTAACATGTTTGTAATGTGTAGGAATTTGATGGTCTTAAAAATTAAGAATAACTGAATAAAATCAATGATTTAATACAACTGATTTTTGCCCATTCGACCTACGGTATGCTTTACAGATAACCGTGCACAAGCGGGAGGTAGAGTCCTTAAAATTTAATGATACTGACAGAATTTTCATTTTGGGAATCTAATCACAGATTAAAACAACTTTACCGTTAATCCATCGTCCGTCTTCTCTACCTTGGCCAGTTCCTTTTTTGTAAGCCCCTTAAAGGTTTTGTCCCATTTTTTGTTACTCAAACAGGACTGCGCTTTAAGCTCGTTCAGCTCCTCCAGTAGGTTATTGGCCTTTAGCAAGGCAAGAACAGCCTTTTGTTGGCCGGTCTGTAAGCATAATTCTTGTAGTTCTGGCTTATTCAATAAGATTCTAAACGCTTATCAATTACTAAATGCTTCCACAGCACCTACCGTAACAACCGTGCCCAAGACCAGTCCGTTCATTCCTTCTATATAGTTAGCAAGTCGCTCGTTGATATAGGTGGCCTTCCAATTTACCTGACTACCATCTTCGTAAACACTGATGATGCCAGAAGCTGCATAATAATTGGAGGTAATAATGTCTCCATTCCAAGATAAGTCTACATCGATATTATAAAAACCTTTATTTGTGGCTTCTTCGATTTTATAGCTCCAGTCTTTTACTTTTGTCGTTTTATTGGTACCATTATCATACTTTTTGACGATAATTAGGTCACCAGCTCGTGCAGCAAGTCGATACATCTTCTCTTCTTTCTCGAGGTAATATAAACGTTCTCTTTCTTCTTCCTCTAAGCGCAAGATAGCCGCATTTGCCTGATCTCTAAATAGGCCATTACTTTGTTGGGAAAGATAATCTTCAAAAGCCCTAATGGTATTTAATCCTTCAGCTGTTTGCCAAGCAATCATGTCTTTGGCTTGCTCCTGTTCTTTCTTTAATTGTTCTTGACGAATTTTTTCCTGAAACTGTATCAGTTCTAGCTCTTTCTTGTTTTCTATATGTTGATAAAAGAAGAAGGCAGCGACTAGGACAAAAAGCATGAAAGCTCCAATTCCTAGCCCGATTAACGTTTTAGTGCTCATAGACGGATTAGTTAGTTAGTTGGTCGAGAATTGCATCAATACTTTAGAAAGGTATAAAAATAACTTGAGCAATATTGTAACTTACTGAAAATTAGTTTTATGAATGATCGAAATTGGGAGAATTGGTTAACTGGGAGACAGGGGACTCTTTTTGGGGATATGAAGCGAAACCTAACCAAACAAACTCCGATTAATCCGCCGCAAAATTTTAGTAAAAAACACAAGGTGACGCCTTCTTCAAATACGGTGGTAGATCCTAGTTGGCAAAAGGAACGATTGGAAAACAATATAGCCGATGTGATCAGTTTGGCTATTATTGGTCTTGGGGCCTTAGGTTGGTTTCAGGGACAACAACGAGAGGTGGAGTGGTACTGGTATTTTGGAATAATTGTAGGAGCCGCTTGGTTGGTCAACTGGTTATTAAAAAGCGTCTTCCGTATTGTTCTTGTTTTAATAAGAATACTCTTAAAAATTACCATTTACCTTGCAGCCATAGGCGTAGTCATATGGTTGTTTATGAAACTTTTTGGCTAAGACTTCCTTAATGAATTGATAAGCCATTACTCGAGGATTGAAAAGTATTTTAAGCTTGGCTTTATCAAGAATATAACTCTGGATTGATTTAAATGAATGTCACTCATTCTATGAAATTCAAGTCCATTTTTTTGCAATAGACACTTTTTCATCAGCATAGAAATGATTCACATATTTTGACTCCAGCATCTTGTCTATATAGGATTTGGGTAACGGAAGCTCATTAAATGCTTTGTAAGAGTTAGAATAAGTCTTGGAGCCCCCGACATTGTAATCTGAAATCTTTAAAGAATCTCTACCTAAAAACTTATTCAGCAACTGTTCTTTCAATGTGTTTTCTAGATCGTGCTTCATCAACAGCAATTCGACATTTTTACCCTGGTAGTGTGCAAACCCTTCTTTTGGGAGAGGCGTTTCGTAAACGTCAATATTGAAGTGTCCTAATATATGATGATCCAGCCAAATCAAGGGAATTTTATGATCGTGTTTTTCCAAGAATTGCCGCTGAAGTTCCTCGGTGGAATATGGATTCTTTTCAAATTTCATTCCGAGATCCCTCTCAAAGTTTTCATAGAATGCAGAGATATTCCTGCTTATAGGTTCTCGGATCAAGGTGATCACGCGAAGCGGTATGTGCTTGTTCTTAAAAAGTTTATAGAGAAATCGCACTTCCGGTTTGACATGCTTTCCAGAAAAGGAATGCGAATGCAAACAAACTCCTTCATATTGAATCCTTAGCGATCTGTAAATTGTGGAGGAGGCAACTTTCCCCATTTGAAAAACAAAAACAACGGGGTGTTTATTTATTTTTTTTGGAAGAAATAAAAGGTAATTCGCTCTTTTATGGAAACGAACAAGGGATACTTTCTTAATGCCCTAATGGTCTTTCTTCTCGTTTTATACAGCATAATCAGGTTAAGAGGTAGCGGGATTTCATAAGATCAAACCAATCCCACCATTAAACCCTCTTCGGTCTTTTCGACTTTTGCTAGCTTGTTTTTAGTCAGTTCTTTGATGGACTTGTCCCACTTTTTATTGGAGAGCCCGGCTTTGGTCTTTAGGTCCTTGAGCGGCATCCGCTGGTCATTTTTGAGCAGTTCCATCACAGACTTAGCGTCATCGCTCATGGCCACCTGCTTAACCTCTGGTTTCATTTGCGGGAAAAACAAGACTTCCTGAATAGAGGCATTGTTGGTCATAAACATAGTTAGGCGATCTATCCCAATCCCGATTCCAGAGGTTGGAGGCATTCCATATTCTAAGGCCCTTACAAAATCGTGGTCGATAAACATGGCCTCGTCGTCTCCTTTTTCCGAAAGGCGCAGCTGATCTTCGAAGCGTTCCAACTGTTCGATAGGGTCGTTAAGCTCGCTATAGGCATTGGCCAGTTCCTTTCCGTTTACGATAAGTTCGAAACGCTCTGTTAAGCCCTCCTTACTGCGATGCTTTTTGGTTAGCGGGCTCATCTCTACTGGGTAATCGATGATAAAGGTAGGCTGCACATAATGCTTCTCGCAAAACTCCCCAAAAATCTCGTCGATCATCTTTCCAACCCCAAAGGATTCATCCAACTCTAGGCCCAAGGCCTTGGCTGCTTCCCGGATTTCTTGCTCCGATTTTTGATAAAGGTCATGACCCGTATGTTCTTTAATGGCATCCAAGATCCCGATCCTTTTATAAGGGGCTTTATAGTCGATTAGGTTGTCGCCAAATGGGGCTTGAGTAGTTCCATGAAGTTCTAGGGCAATCTGCTCTAGTAACTGCTCGGTGGTATCCATCATCCAATGGTAATCCTTATAGGCAGCATACATTTCCATTACCGTAAACTCTGGGTTATGGGTTCGGTCCATGCCTTCGTTACGGAAGTCCTTGGCGAACTCATAAACACCATCAAAACCGCCTACAATCAGTCGCTTTAGGTAAAGCTCGTTGGCAATCCGCAAATACAAAGGGATGTTTAGGGCATTATGGTGGGTTACAAACGGGCGTGCCGCAGCCCCACCTGGGATGGGCTGTAAAATGGGGGTTTCTACCTCCAAAAAGTCCATGTCGTTATAAAAACGGCGTATGGTATTGGTAATCTTGGTCCGCTTTACAAAGGCATCCTTTACGCTGGGGTTTACCACCAAGTCTACATAACGCATGCGGTAACGCAGTTCTGGGTCGTTAAACTCGTCATAGACATTGCCATCTGCATCCGTCTTAGGCAAAGGAAGTGGACGTAGGGTTTTAGAAAGCAAACGGAAGGCCTGGACCTCTACGGTGATTTCGCCTACTTTAGTTGTAAACAAAGTCCCCTCGATCCCGATAAAGTCACCTAGGTCGATCAACTTTTTAAACAAGTCGTTATAAAGTGTCTTATCCTCGTCTGGACATAAAACATCACGGTTAAAGTACACCTGTATGCGACCGTCGCTATCCTGAAGCTCCCCGAATGAAGCTTTTCCTTGTACCTTTTTACGCATTAAGCGCCCGGCGATCACCACCTTTTTACCCTCTGTATACGCAGCTTTAATCTGTTTGGAAGTATGGTCTACATGAAATTGTTCGGCCGGATAAGGCTCGATGCCCATGTCCCGTAATTGGCGAAGTTTTTCTCTTCTTACGATTTCCTGTTCAGAAAGTTGCATGCGTACAGATTTAAGCTGCAAAATTAGGTATTATCGCAACATTCTGAAAGAACCCCGACTATTTTGTAGCCAATCGCTTCAGACCGTTTTTTGCTGTGCTGTTTTCGGCTTCTAAGCCCAATACTTCGTTATATAAAATTCGCGCTTCCTGAGCTAGGTTTACCGCTTCCAAATAAGACGCCAATAATAGTTTTGGCCCTTTTTCTTCAGGAAACATCATGCAGCTTAAGCGCGTAACGGCTACAGCTTCGTCTTTTTTGTTGTCTGCGTACCACACTTTGGCAAGGGTACTAAAACCGTAGTAATGTTCGACCTCCTCCTTATAATTTCTGGCTGTTCTCTGCAAGCGTCTTTCAAATTTTACTGGTCCTAGGTCCGCCATCAAGCCCATGATATCGGTGACTCCTTGGTAATTTGGCACATACTCACCTTGCATCATGGTAAGCAAGTCTGCCTCTATCGAGACCTTGGGACGTTCTACAATGCGGTTTACCTCTTTTCCATCTTTAAACAGAATAATGGTGGGCACCCTAAATACATTCATCGCTTCCTGCTCGCCTCCTGGACTTTGGCGGTAATGGTCCGCATGTTTGTCTAAGGCTACAGTGGTAAGACGTTGCAGAGGGAATTCTGCCAAATCTAACACCTGATAAAGGCGAGGGACTTCCCTACGACTATCTCCGCACCAGGTGCCTAAAAAGGCTTTGATGGTATATTCTGGCAAAAGGGGTTTTAACTGTTCTACCAACTTGGCATCTGGCTGTACCGAATTATAGTTCTTTTCGAACCAACTTTGATAAGGTGCTGTGGTTAAACCATCCTTGTTGATTTTACCAATCAAATAGGGTTTTTTGCCATCCATTTCTTGATTGATGGATTGTGCAAAGGTGCTGAGGCCAATAAATAGGCATAATAAAATTGAATAGCGTTTCATTTTTTTTGGATTTTAGTTGAGTTGCTAAAATCCTTAGATCTGCTATTCGAATCAATATATATAGGATGGAAAAGAGGACTAGACCCCGGACTAAATATTTATAAGACTTACACTTACAGGTTTTTAACCTCTTCTCTGTTTTGCACACCCAATTTTTTGTAGAGATTGTTGATATGGGTCTTTACAGTGCTTAGACTAACAAAAAGCGCTTGGGCGATCTCTTTATTGGTTTTGTCTTGCTTAATCAACTCCAAGATTTTCTGCTCTTGCCCAGATAGGGTTGGGGTCGGTTTTGGTTTGGTCTTCATCCCTCGGATGGTCCTGAGGTAATGCATATTTAAAAACAGAGAGATCCCACAAATACCTAAGAGTACGTAGACCCAATTTGGGATGGCCGCCTCATCGGTCGCAACAGGCCGATCTTGGCGCAATTCTGTTTCGTATTGCTTGGTAAAGGCTGCATCTGCCTGAGTTGTCTGCAATCTAAGCACGAGGGTTTCGTAATAAGAGTTGCGGCTTAGATCGTCTAAATAACTAGCGCGTAATTCGCCGGTGCGGTCGCTTATAATACCATAAGCGTAGAGTTCTGCTAGCGGCTCTTCAGTGTTTTGCGCTGTGCTGCGCAGGTTCTCCATCCATTGGTTTGCCTTAAGTTTTTTGGCAGCCATAGTTGGATTGGGACCGATATCGAAAGCCATGTCTTGTACTACAGAGTCTACCTTCATCAAAGCCGAAGAAGCTGTATTCGTAGAAACGATTTCACAAAAGAGCTGCTGTTCGAATCCCATAGGGAGCGAAATGCTATCGCTGTTGTTGGCGATAAAGATCAGCTGTTTACTGTTTAAACAATGCCCTAAAAAATGACCGTTAGCCTGGGTCTCGTCGCATTGGTCTACATGTATACGGTAGATACGGTTGGCCGGTGGTAAAAAAGCACCTTCAAAATAGAACTGACCCAAACTATCAGGCTGAGTCATTGCCAACACTTGTTCTGGGTAAACGCCATGGACTTTTCGGTAATCTTCGATAAGCGATAGGTACACCTTGCCATCTTGCCATTGGCTTCCCAGTTGCCCATCGAACCGGAACTGCGCTACGGCATCGACCATAGGCAGTACAAGTATTAGAAGTAATAAAATTTTGGTCGGGCGCATCACCGACGAAGATAGAAAAATAGCAGCTGTAACAAAAGTGGATGGCGGACTACCTATAAGGCGTAATAATCTTAACTTTACCCTATGAATTTTTGGAGAGTTCTTCTCGCAATCATCTTCCCGCCTTTGTCGGTCATCGACAAGGGTTGCGGATCTATACTTATCGTTTTAATCCTAACCATCTGTGGGTGGATTCCGGGAGTAATTGCCGCCTTGGTGATATTGAATAATCCGGAGCGTTAAGCCCCGACAATTCCCCGAATAAATTAGTAACTTCATCGCCTACACTTCTACTAGCATATGGCGCGTAATTACATGTTTCTTGTTTTTGTGGTGGTTATGGGCTTTTCAAGTTTTGCCCAGAACCAGCAAAGGGATAGCCTAAAATTGGTCATTTCGCAGGATGATGTATCTATTGGTAAGGCCATGGCCTATGCCGAGTTGGCGGGTTGGTATCAGGCACAGAATCAGGATTCGGCTATATTCTATGCCAATCAAGGTCTACAATATTCAGAACAAAATGACTTGCCGCGTGGTGTAGGAGAGAACCTAGCCAAATTAGGTGATATCTATGTTCGTAAAAACATGCTTGATCAAGCAAGGACTTATTATAGTCGATCGCTACAATTTTACGATTCCCAACGATATCCATTCGATTATGCCCAGATAACTATGATAATTGGGAATATTCATCTGGCCCAAAGCAAGTACATCGATGCTTTGGAGGCGTATCAAAGTAGTCTAGACCTTTCCATGGAGCAGGAGTTTGACGAGCTCATTCCGCATTTATATAACAATATCGGGAACCTTTATTTGGACATCGAAGATTTGGAAGATGCTTTGTCCAGCTTCAACAGGGCCTATGAGTTGTTTTTAGAGGGGGATGACCAATATAACGCTGCTTTTAGTCTAGCGAATATTTCGCTTATCAAAAAAAGGTATGGAGAAAACGAAGAAGCTGTGCAGGGCTATCTAGACGTGGTTCGGCTATTTTCTAAGAATAACCATTGGGCCGATATGGCCTGGGCCTATAACGAGATCGCTACCTTATTTGTAGAGCAAGACGATCTTGAACTTGCCGAGGAATTCCTCACGCTATCGCTAAGCACATTAGAGAATCAAGACCAGAGCTACCAAGGGCCTTCATCTCTATTCGAATCTAAGGTGTTTAGCACCGCTGCTATTGTTAACTATAGAAATGATCGATTGAGCGAATCTGCTGGTTATGCCAGAAAAGCCTTGGCATTGGCGCAGGAGAGTTCCCTTACCTTAAAGACCATTCAGAACGCCAAGATATTAGGGGATATCTATTTACGGGTAAACAAAAAGGACTCTGCGCTCTATTTTAATCAGATTTATATAGAAGCCAACGAGGCGTTTAGGCAAGATTATGACCTCAAACGCATCACCCAGATCAAAATGGAGCATGCCTTCGATCAAATCTTGACCCAAAGAGAAATTGAGTCTGTTCGAAAAGAGGCAGCCTACAAACAAAAGGAATTGATTTATGTCAGTGTTTCTATAGGGACTTTGCTATTGGTGGGGATTTTAATTTTGCTTTATACCAACTTAAAAGCCAAGAATGCAAAAATCTTGTTAGAGCAAGAAAAGTTGGAGCTCGAAAAGGAACAATTAAACAGAGACGTGGAGTACAGAAAGAAGGAATTGGCCTCTAATATGATGTATCTGATAGAGAAGAATGAATTTATCTCTAATATCGCTCGTAAGCTCATAGAACTAAAACCCAATACAAAAAAGGACCTACAAGGTGTCATTCAAAATATGATCAACGAGCTCCGATCTAATTCTTCTAATAAAATTTGGGACGAGTTCGAGATTCGATTTAAAGAAGTGCATTCCGATTTTTATGACGAGCTCCATAAAAAACATCCTAATCTTACCCCAAATGAGATTAAATTGTGCGCCTTTTTAAGGCTTAATATGTCTACCAAGGAGATTTCTTCCATCACCTATCAAACGGTAAAAAGCATCAACATGGCACGTTTCCGATTGCGAAAAAAGTTCGATATTGAACGTGACGAACACTTAATTAACTACCTAAGTCAGCTATAAATCGATCCGGTCTAAGCTATCTCATATTTTTTTTAAGTAATTGAAAGTCAGAATTTAAAGTAATTCTGTAGTACAATTGTTATACCCTTTTTTAAGGGTGTAGTTTCGTTGTTTCCGCTATTATTCGACTCCCGCCTTTTCTCACATATATATTTGACTCCAAACAAAATAATACCGTAAAACTCGTGAACCTATGTCAGAAAAAAAGTCGGACCAACCAGAGAAAGATCTCGAATCGGAATTGGAAGGTCTAATTGAACAAAACGAATCCCAGGCAGAAGGAATGAAGAAGATTATTCAATCGATTCGCCCGGCTAATAAGAAGAAATCAAAATAACAATACCTATGAAAAATTTATTTACCCTTTTACTGACTTGCCTTTTTATGGTAAGTCTGAATGCGCAAAGCGAATTGAGCTTTCATGTTACCGACGCAAGTAGTGGCACGAATCTTAGCGGAGCGTCCGTAAATCTAGACGGAAACACTGTTGATACTGATCTCAGTGGAATGGCAACATTCAATGTACCAGATGGAACATATTCTTATACGGTAACCCTAGACTGTTATCTATCTCAGAGTAGTTCGGTAGTGGTGGCCGGAACGACTCTACAGACCATACAATTGGTAGCCGAGACAGACAACGATGTGTTTTTCTTTGTGGGCTCTCCATTTACATTGTCCGGAGCGGAAGTAAATATGACCGGCCCCAATGGCTATAACGAAACCCTAACTACGGGTAATCCCATTGGCGATGTATTCTCTGATGTTCCTTTTGGCGAGTACAACTACACCATCACTTTAGACTGCTACGAAACCGTCACCGGAAGTGTTACTTCAGAGTGTATTGGAGGCGGCATGGGCGTATCTGTATTCGAGAACCCTGTGGAG
>Ga0114900_1000040_pt1 | contig 133607 bp, 109 predicted proteins | sample MalvireepMed_231_FD_89685 | JGI IMG/M metagenome (GOLD analysis project Ga0114900, IMG submission 89685) | Marine viral communities from the Global Malaspina Expedition - Malaspina viral metaG DeepMed_231 | ecosystem: Environmental > Aquatic > Marine > Oceanic | place: Mediterranean Sea...
GCGTGCGCACGCCATGATCCTCGACAACCGTGTCGGGGCCGAGCGGATCGTCCACCACAATGGCCAGTGCGGAAACGCCGGCGTCGTCCAGCGCGCGGCCCACGACCGCCGTCATGGCGCGGTCGGCGCGGGAGACGGAGACCACGCAGACCGTTCGCGTCATGTCCCGGCGGGCTCCACATCGGCCCAGGCCACGGGCTCGTCGGGCTGCAAGGCGCGGGTCAGGCGGCGGCCGATCAGGCGGGGCAGGTCGTCGGGCGGGGCGCCGGTGCCCGGGCGTTTGCAGCCCAGATGGGCGCCGGTCAGCACGGTTCCGGCGGGCAGGGCGTCCAGCGCCACGACGCTGCGCCGGATGCCGCTGATGTTGGCTGCCTCGGAGGGGCGGGGCCGCTTGATCCCGTCGCCCAGCATGGCCTCGATCCGGCGCACGGCCCGCACCAGGGCGGCGAAGTCGTCCGGCGCCATGGAGGCGGCGTGGTCGGGGCCGGGGGCTGTGGTGTCCAGGGTCAGGTGCTTTTCGATCACCCGGGCGCCCATGGCCGTGGCGGCGACGGCGGCCTCGGCGCCGAGGGAATGGTCCGACAGCCCGACGGCGACGCCCAGCTCATCGGCCAGGGTGGTCAGGGCGCGCAGGTTCATCTCCGCGTCCGGGGCCGGATACTCCGACACGCAATGCAGCACGCAGACCGGCGGGTCGCCTTCGGCGCGCACGGCGGCGAGAGCATGGCGGGCTTCGTCGAGGGTGCTGGCGCCGGTGGACAGGATGACGGGGCGGCCCGTCCTGCCGGCGGCGGTCAAGAAGGCGGAATGGTTGACCTCGCTGGAGCCGATCTTGACCACGGCCATGTCCAGATCGCCGGTCAGATGGGCCAGGGTGTCGAAGCCCTCGGGCGTGGACATGAACATCACGCCCGCCGCCTCGCATGCGGTCTTGAGCCGGGCGGTGTCCTCCAGCCCGATGCGCAGCCGCTCCAGCAGATCGTAGAAGCTCTCCTGAACCCCGGTGGTGCGTTCCAGATAGTCCACCTTGTGGCTGAACCGGCCGACGATCTCGCCGGGCAGCCAGGTCTGGAACTTGACCGCATCGGCGCCCGCGGCGGCGGCGGCCTCGATCAGGGCGAAGGCCTTGTCCATGTCGCCGTCGTGGTTCACCCCCGCCTCGGCGATGATGAAGACGCGGTCGTCCCAAGGGGCGTTTCTGGGTGCGCGCGTCATGTGGCGTAGTCCTGCGGGCGGTACAGGTGCAGGTTGTCGCGGATGAAGGCGACGGTGCGCTCGAGTCCGTCCTCCAGCGACACGCGCGGGGCCCAGCCGAGCGCTTCGCGGGCCTTTGAGGCGTCGGCGATCAGGCGGTCCACCTCGCTGCCCTCGGGGCGCAGGCGCTGCTGGTCCGTGACAATGTCGATGTCGCGGCCCGCCGCGCGGCCGATCATCAGGGCCAGGTCGCCAATGGAGACCTCGCGCCCGCCGCCGAAATGCAGGGTACGGCCCTCGATCCCGGGCATGGCGGCGGCGCGCAGGAAGGCGTCGGCGGTGTCGTCCACGAAGACGAAGTCGCGGGTCGGTCGCGTGGCGCCCAGATTGACTGTCTTGCCGTTGATGGCCTGCACGGCAACGGCCGGAATCACCGCACGGGCGCTCTGGCGCGGGCCGAAGGTGTTGAAGGGGCGCAGGGTCACAGCCGGCACGCCGAACGACAGGTGGAAGGACTCCACCAGCTTGTCCGCCGCGATCTTGGAGGCCGCATAGGGGGACTGGGCCTGAAGCGGATGCTCCTCGGTCATGGGGGCGAAGCGGGCGGTGCCGTAGACCTCGCTGGTGGAGGTGTGGACCATGCGGGCGACGCCGCACTCGCGCACCGCCTGCAGCACGTTCAGGGTGCCCAGGGCGTTGACCCGCACATAGCTTTCGGGCGCGGCGTAGGAATAGGGAATGGCGATCAGGGCGCCCAGGTGCAGCACGATCTCGCAGTCGCGGACCGCGTCCATGACCGAGTCCCGATCCGCCAGATCGCCGCGCCGGATGTCGACCTCGGCGCGCACCGCCGACCCGTCCAGCCATTCGGCCGTGCCGGATGAGGTGTAGAGCACAAGCGCGCGCGTTGCGGCGCCGGCCTCGACCAGCCGCTCGCACACGCGGCTGCCGATGAAGCCGCCGCCGCCGGTGACCAGCACCCGCTTGCCCTTCAGGGAAGCGATGGGATCGACCATGTGATTTCCGCCCCGGACCGCGAATCGCCTGCGCCAGTCTAGACCGGGGCCTCCCCACACAATCCTTAACGGGGCACCGACCAGGCGCGATTTCGCAGATGCGAAGAAAAATGCCCTGCGAGGGGTCAACTTCGGGGGCGATCACGCGTTAGGGTGCGGGGACAAGCCAGACAGTTCATGAGGATCATGCTGACCGACGCCGCCCATGCCGTAACGCCCCTGTCGCCGCCGCCGGCCCTGCCGCAGCGCCCGGCGCTGTTTCTGGACATGGACGGGGTGCTGGCACCGATCACCGCCACGCCCGGCGGTGTGGGCCCCGATGGTCGCCGCACCCGCGTGCTGGGCCGATTGCTGGAGCGGCTGGATGGCCGGCTGGCGGTGGTCAGTGGACGCACCATCGCCGAGATCGACCGGATCTGCGAAGGCGCGGTCCCCTGTGTGGCCGGGATTCACGGGCTGGAGCGGCGCGGCGCGGACGGGCAGGTGCGGCGGCTGTCGCCCCATCCGGACATGGCGCAGGTGCATGAGACCCTGATGGATTTCGCGCGCGACCGGCCGGGGGTCCTGATCGAGGACAAGGGGCTGGGCGTGACCCTCCACTACCGCCAGGCGCCGGATCAGGCGGACGCGGCGCGCGAGCTGGCGCGCGCCCTGGCCGAGCGCCACGGCCTGACCCTGCAGCCCGGCGACATGGTGCAGGAGCTGAAGACGCCCGGCGCCGACAAGGGCCGCGCCCTGACCGCCTTCATGGACGAGGCGCCCTTCAAGGGGGCTGTCCCGGTGATGACCGGCGACGATCTGACCGACGAGTTCGCTTTCGCCGCCGCCGCCGATCTGGGCGGATTCGGGGTGCTGGTGGGCCCGCCGCGAGAGACGGCGGCCCTGTACGGGCTGACCGGCCCCGAGGCGGTGATGGACTGGCTTGAAACCCTGGCGGAACGTGCATGAACGGTCATCGACCCAATCTCGACCTGGCCCCCATCGGCAACTGCGCCGTCTCAAGCCTGATCGACCGGCACGGCCGCCACGTGTGGTGCTGTGCGCCGCGCGTGGACGGCGATCCGGTGTTCTCCGCCCTGATGGACGGGGATGATCCGCAGCATGGCTTCTGGGCCATTGAGCTGGAAGGCCAGAAGCATGTGGAGCAGGCCTATGTGCGCAACACCCCGGTGCTGCGCACGGTGTTGACGGCCGAGGACGGGGCGGCGCTGGAGATAATCGACTTCGCACCCCGCCACGCCAAGCACAGCCGCACCTATCGCCCCATCGCCCTGGCGCGCATCATCCGGCCGCTGCACGGCGTGCCCCGCATCACCATCCGCATGCGGCCCGCCCGGGACTGGGGCGCAAAGCCCGCGCCCACCACCTCGGGCTCGAACCATATCCGTTATCACTGCACGGACCTGACGTTCCGTCTGACCACGGACTGCCCGGTGTCCCATGTGCTGGACGAGCGCACCTTCCGGGTCGAGCGGACCCTGTCGTTCTTCTTCGGACCCGACGAGGGCTATGATCAGGAAGTGGGGGCCGGCGTCGCCGCCGCCCGCGAGCGGACCGAGGACTACTGGCGGCAGTGGGTGCGGACGCTTTATCTGCCGCTGGACTGGCAGGAAGCGGTGATCCGCGCGGCCATCACTCTCAAGCTGTGCGCCCACGAGGAGACGGGCGCCATCGTCGCGGCCCTGACCACCTCGGTGCCGGAGTTTCCCGAGAGCGGACGCAACTGGGATTACCGGTACTGCTGGATCCGCGACGCCTATTACACGGTGCGGGTGCTGACCCGGCTGGGCGCCATCGACATCCTCGAGAACTATCTCGCCTATCTGCGGAACCTGGTGGACAACGCGGCGGGAGGCCACGTGCAGCCCGTCTACGACGTCGGCCTGGATGGCGCGCTCACCGAGCGGACCGTCGATACGGTCGAGGGCTATCGCGGCATGAAGCCGGTGCGGGTGGGCAATCAGGCGCACGAGCATCTGCAGCATGACGTGTACGGCCAGATCGTGCTGCCGCTGGTGCAGTCCTTCTATGACCAGCGGCTGCTGCGCCCCGGCTCGGTGGAGGATTTCCACGCCCTGGAGAAGGTGGGCGAGCGCGCCTTCGCCGTGCACGACCAGACCGACGCGGGCCTGTGGGAGTTCCGCACCATCGCGCGGGTGCACACCTATTCCTCCATGATGTGCTGGGCCGCCTGCGACCGTCTGGCCAAGGCGGCGGATCAGTTGCGCCTGCACGACCGGGCCGAGGTCTGGCGCGAGCGCGCCGGCATCATCCGCGCCCGGATCGAGAAGGAGGCCTTCGTGCCCCAGGAGGGCCGCTTCGCCGCCAGCTTCGGCGGGACCGAGCTGGACGCCTCGCTGCTGCAGATGGTGGAGCTGGGCTTCCTCGATCCCATGGATCCCCGCCAGGTGGCCACCTTCAACGCCATAGAAAAGGACCTGAAAAAGGGCCCCTATCTGTTCCGCTATGTGGAGCCCGACGATTTCGGCGAACCGGAGACGGCGTTTAACTTCTGCACCTTCTGGTTCATCGAGGCCCTGCACATGAACGGGCGCGTGGACGAGGCGCGCGAGATGTTCGAGCAGATGCTGAGCCGCCGCACCCATGCGGGCCTGCTGTCCGAGGACATATCCCTGGGCGATGACGAACTTTGGGGGAACTACCCGCAGACCTATTCCCTTGTGGGGATCATCAACTGCGCTGTGTTGCTGAGCCGCTCCTGGACGGATGTGAGATGAGTCGCCTGATCGTCGTATCCAATCGTGTTTCCGCCCCCAGGGATGCGGGGGAAAGCTCCACTGGAGGGCTTGCCGCGGCCCTGTCGGCGGCCCTGCGGCGCTATGACGGCATCTGGTTCGGCTGGTCGGGCGAGACCATCGAGAGCTTCACCGGCGAGCTGAAGATGGAGGACCGGGCCGGGGTCACCGTCGCCCTGGTGGACCTGGAGGCCCAGGACGTCGACGAATATTACAACGGCTACGCCAACAAGACCCTGTGGCCGCTGTTCCACCACCGGGTGGACCTGACCGCCTATGAGCGCTCGTATGGCGAGGGCTATGAACGGACCAACGCCCGCTTCGCGGAGGTGCTGGCGCCCCTGATTCAGGAAGACGACATCGTCTGGATACACGACTACCACATGATCCCGCTGGCCCGGGATCTGCGGCGGCTGGGGATCAAGAACCGGATCGGCTTCTTCCTGCACACGCCCTGGCCGGTGCGCCAGCTGCTGGTGACCCTGCCGTTCCACCGCAGGCTGGTGGAGTCCCTGTTCGACTACGATCTGCTGGGCTTCCACACCCAGGAATGGCTGGACCTGTTCCGCGACTATGTGACGTCCGAGGCCGGCGGTCGGCGGGTCGGCGAGAACGGCATGGAGGCCTTCGGCAAGACCGTGCAGGGCGGGGTCTTCCCCATCGGCATCGATGTGGACGGCTTCGTGGCGGCGCGGGACTCGGCGCTGGGCCAGCGCACCTATGACCGCATGGCGGCGTCCTCGGCGTTCCGGTCGATGATCGTGGGCGTGGACCGGCTGGACTACTCCAAGGGGCTCGAACAGCGGCTGCTGGGGTTCCAGCAGTTCCTCGAGGACAATCCCTCCATGCGCGGCGAGGTGTTTCTGCTGCAGGTGACGCCCATATCCCGCGACGAGGTGGACACCTATCAGGACCTGCGGGCGCGGCTGGACGCCCTGGCGGGGCATGTGAACGGCGCCTATGCGGACATGGACTGGGCGCCCGTGCGCTATCTGAACCGCACCTATCGCCGGGACCAGTTGGCCGGCATCTACCGCGCCGCCAAGGTGGGGCTGGTGACGCCCCTGCGCGACGGCATGAACCTGGTGGCCAAGGAATATGTGGCCGCCCAGAACCCGGACGATCCGGGGGTGCTGATCCTGTCGCGTTTCGCCGGAGCGGCGGAAGAGCTGCGCGACGCCCTGATCGTCAACCCCTTCGCCCGTGAGGAGGTGGCCCAGGCCATCCACAGGGCCGTGACCATGCCGAGGGAAGAGCGGATCGAACGCTGGACCGCCCTGATGGCGGCGGTGCGGGCCTCGGACGTGGCCATCTGGCGCGACGACTTTGTCCGCACCCTCACCGCCCTGCCGGGCAAGGACGAGGCCGCATCCGACCCGGACGCGGCCTGACGCTCATCCTGCCTTGAGCTCCAGCGCCGGGGCGTCGAGAGCTTCGGCCCGGCGATTGGCGGAGCGGGCCAGCACCGTCTTCAGATAGACGTCCAGGCGCGGGCTTTGCGGCGCATGCTCGCGGCCCCACGACAGGGCCGAGGCGACCAGCACGTCCACCGCCGTGAAGCGCCGCCCCATCAGATAGGGCCCCCGATCCAGGGCCGTCAGGATGCGCCGGTTGGCGGCATCGTAGCGGGCCGTGGCGTAGGGGTCGGTCTCGCCCTTGATGCGGCTCCAGTAAGCCGGCTCCATCTCGCCGGTGGTCCAGAACAGCCAGGTCAGATAGGCGGCGCGGTCGGGGTCGCCGGGCGCCGCGCCCAGTCCCGCTTCCGGGAACAGGTCGGTGAGGTAGAGGGCGATGGCGGCGGATTCGGTCATCATGTCGCCGTCGTGCATAAGGGCGGGAACCTTGCCGTCCGGGTGCGGATTGGCGGGATCGCGGCCGCCGGAACCGTCCATGCGGGCGATGTCGCAGTGACGAACCTGATAATCGGCCTTCAGCTCCTCCAGCAGCCAGATCAGGCGTGAGGAGCGGGACCAGTGGGCGTGGAACAGGGTCAGCATGGCGTGTCTCCGTCGTTTGCCTGACCGGCCCCTCGCCGCGGCGTCCATGCATTGACTACCTGCCCCCTGCTGCCACCATGCTGTCAGCATGCGTGTGCGACAGGTGACGAATGAGACGCGCCGACCGCCTTTTCCAGATCATCCAGCTGCTGCGCCGGTCCTCGAAACCGGTGACGGCGGACGCCATCGCGGCCGAGCTGGAGACCTCGAAGCGCACCGTCTATCGCGACATCGCCGACCTGATGGGCCAGCGGGTGCCGATCCGCGGCGAGGCGGGGGTGGGCTATGTTCTGGATGGCGGATTCGACATGCCGCCGCTGATGCTGACGTCCGACGAACTGGAGGCGGCGGTGCTGGGGGCCCAGTGGGTGGCGGGGCGCGCCGATCCGGCTCTGGCGCGGGCGGCGCGGGACCTGATCGCCAAGATCGCCGCGACCGTGCCCGAGACCATGCGGCCTCATGTGCTTGAGCCCGCCGTGGTCACGCCGCCGGCGTGGAACAACAAGGCCGAGGTGCTCGACATGGGGCTGGTGCGCGCCGCCATCCGGGCCGGGCGCAAGATGACCATCGACTATGTGGACGAGCAGGACCGCGCCACCCGCCGGGTGATCTGGCCGTTCCTTGCGGCTTACCGGGACACCACGCGCATGCTGATCGCCTGGTGCGAGATGCGCGACGATTTCCGCATGTTCCGCGCCGACCGTGTGCGCGCGGCGGCGTTTCTTGACGACCGCTATCCCATGCGGCCGGGGACGCTGCGCGCCCGCTGGGAAGCGGTCCAGCAGGCGCGCTGCGCCGCGTTCATCGCATCGTCGGAATGACGAAGCTGGAGTCCGCATGTTCCAGTTCGGAGTCGGGCCAGCGGGCGGTGACGGTCTTGGTCTTGGTCCAGAAGCGGACCCCTTCCATGCCGTGCTGGTTGGTGTCGCCGAAGGCCGAGCGCTTCCAGCCGCCGAAGGTGTGATAGGCCACCGGCACCGGGATCGGCACATTGATGCCCACCATGCCCACATTGACGCGGGCGGCGAAGTCGCGGGCTGCACGGCCGTTCTGGGTGAAGATGGCCACGCCGTTGCCGTACTGGTGCTTCGAGGCCAGCGACAGCGCCTCCTCGAAGTTTTCGGCGCGGACGATCTGCAGCACGGGGCCGAAGATCTCCTCCTTGTAGGACTCCATTCCCGGCTTGACGTGGTCGAACAGGGACGGGCCGATGAAGTAGCCCTTCTCGTGGCCCTGCAGGGAGAAGCCGCGGCCGTCGATGACCAGTTCGGCGCCGTCCTTGACGCCCTGGTCGATCCAGCCCTCGACGCGGGCCTTGTGGGCGGCGTTGACCACGGGGCCGTAGTGGGCCTCGGCGTCGGTGGAGACGCCGATCCTCAGTTTCGGGATTTCAGCGACCAGCCGCTCGCGCAGGTCGTCGGCGGTCTTCTGGCCCACGGGCACCACCACGGGCAGAGCCATGCAGCGTTCGCCGGCCGAGCCAAAGGCGGCGCCGGTCAGGTCCTTGACCACCTGATCCATGTCGGCGTCGGGCAGGATGACGCCGTGGTTCTTGGCCCCGCCCATGGCCTGGACCCGCTTATGGTTGGCGGCGCCGGTCTGGTAGACATAGTGGGCGATGTCGGACGAGCCGACGAAGCTGACCGCATGCACCAGCGGGTGGGTGAGGATGGCGTCCACCGCGGTCTTGTCGCCGTGGACCACGTTCAGCACCCCGGCGGGGGCGCCCGCCTCCATCATCAGTTCGCCCAGACGGACCGGCACGGAAGGATCGCGCTCGGACGGCTTGAGGATGAAGGTGTTGCCCACCGCGATGGCCACGCCGAACATCCACATGGGGATCATGGCCGGGAAGTTGAACGGCGTGATGCCCGCCACCACGCCCAGCGGCTGGCGCATGGAATAGACGTCGATGCCGGGGCCGGCGCCCTGGGTGTACTCACCCTTCAGGGCGTGGGGGATGCCGCAGGCGAACTCGATGACTTCCAGACCGCGCTGGATGTCGCCCTTTGAGTCGGCGATGACCTTGCCGTGCTCGGCCGAGAGCATCTCGGCCAGGTCGTCCATGTTGGCCTCGACCAGGCGCTTGAACTCGAACATCACCCGGGCGCGGCGCTGGGGGTTGGTGGAGGACCAGGCCTCGAAGGCGTTCCGGGCGGCCTGCACGGCCTTGTCGACTTCGCCTTCGGTGGCCAGCTGGACCCGCGCCTGCACCTCGCCGGTGTTGGGGTTGAAGACGTCCCCGAAGCGGCCCGAGGCGCCCTCGAACGAAGCCCCGTCGATGAAATGGCGGATGTCGCGCATGTCCTGAGTGTTCCCTGATCTGGTTGTTTGGCCGCCGTCTTAAACCCGCCGGGCGCCCGTGGCCAGCGGAGCGGGGGGAACGCTGATATGGCGGTTTGACACGGCGGGGCGGCGCGGGTTGAGTGCCGCCGGGGATGGAGGGGACATATGCGGGATCAGGTCGATTCGACCGGGCAGGGGCGCGCGCACCGGCGCCGGCTGCTGTTCATTCCCGGCTATGACCCCCGCTCCCCGGCCGCCTATCACCGCATGTGGACGGAGGAGGCGCCGAAGCAGGCGACCGTGTCCGGCGCCGTGATCGCGGTCGGGCGCAAGCACGCCGAGGGGGACCACGCGCTGGGCTGGACGGTGCAGACGGTCATGGACGGGCGCGCGGCGGAGACCCGGGTCACCCTGCTGCGCTGGGACGATCTGGTGCGGCGCTGGTGGCTGAGGGGCGAGCGGCGGGTGATCACGGCCATCCCCCGGTGGGTCGCGGCCATGGCCGGGGCGGGCGTCTATGGCCTGACGCGGCGACAGGCCCGCGCGCTGTGGCTGTGCCTGATGACGCCGCCGGTGATCCTGGGGGTGCTGGTCGGGGTGATGGTTCTGCTGGCGCTGGCGGCGGGCCTGATCACGCCCTGGGCGGCGCTCCCGGCGGTTCTGGCGGCGCCCTTTGTAATCGGCTGGTTGTGGAAGCGCATCGACGCGGCGGTGAGCTGCGGCTGGGTCAGCCAGTGCTTCTCCTACATGTCGCGCATCGCCGCCGATCCGCCGCCGGAGCAGGCCGCGCGCTGCGACCTGTTCGCCGAACGCCTGATCGCCGCAGTGGACGAGGGCTGGGCCGACGAGGTGGTGCTGGCGGGCTTCAGCCTTGGCGGCAATCAGGCGGTTCGGGCGCTGGCCCGGGCGCTGGAGATTCGGCCTGATCTGGGGCGCGGCCCTACGGCCGTCACCCTGCTGACCCTCGGCCAGGGCCTGTGCATCCAGGCGGCGCTCGGCGGCGAGACGTTCCGGGCGGCGCTGAGGGCCGTGGAGGCCGAGCGATCGATCGGCTGGGTGGACGCCACCTCGGCCTCGGACCCGGCCTCGGCCTGCACGCTCCATGCCCTGCACGGCGTGGTCGCCGCGCCGGATCCGGCCAGGCCCGTGCGGCGCGCGCCGCGCTTTCACAAGCTGCTGACGGATGAGCGCTTCCGGGCCATCCGCCGCGACCCGCTGGCGTTCCATTTCCAGTACCTGAAGGCCACCGACCTGCCCGGCGGCTACGACTGGTTCGCCCTGGCGGCGGGGCCAGACCCCCTGATCCAGCGGAGCCCGGCATGAGCCTGTTCACCCCGCCGCGCCCGGCCACCGCGCCGGAGAAGCGCGCGACCCTGACCCAGCGCATCGCCCTGCTGCGTTCGGGACTCGGGACGTTCCGGGAGGGCAGCTACGGCCAGACGATGGGGCGGCACGGGTTCCGCACCCTGCCGTTGTTGAAGAAGCGCTGGATCTTCACCGTGCGCGATCCGGAGCTGGTGCGCGAGGTGCTGGTCAAACGGGCGGAGGACTTCCCCAAGTCCGGCCTGATGGACGCCATGCTGCGGGCCCTGACCGGCTATTCCATCTTCGTCAGCAACGGCGAGATCTGGGGGCGGCAGCGGCGACTGATCGATCCGGCGCTGGAGCAGGCGCGGGTGCGCGACGTGTTCGCCCGCATGCTGGAGGCCGCCACCGTGGCCACGGCGCGCATGGAGGCCCTGGCCGACACGGGCGAGCCGGTGCGGGTGGACATGGAGATGACCCGCTTCGCCGCCGATGTGATCTTCCGCACCATCTTTTCCGAGCCGATCTCGGACACGGCGGCCGACCGGGTGATCGCCGCCTTCGAGGTGTTCCAGGGGGTGGCCTACGCCCACGGCATGCTGGGGCTGGCCCGCGCGCCGTCGCGCATCCTGCCCGGCTGGGGCCGGGCCCGGCGGGCGGCGCGCATCATCCGCAAGGCCATCGACGAGCCGCTGCGGCGACGGCTGGCGGACCATGCGGCCGGACGGCCGACGCCGGACAACGACATCCTGGCGGCCCTGATCGGCGGGGTGGACCCGGTGACGGGCACCGCCTTCGACGGCGACGAACTGCTGGACCAGATCGCCATGCTGTTCCTGGCCGGGCACGAGACCTCGGCCAGCGCCCTGGCCTGGAGCCTGTATCTGATGGCCGAGGCGCCCGAGGTTCAGGCCCGGGTGCAGGCCGAGGCGGACGCGGTGCTGGGGGACGATCAGCCCGCGTTCGAGCACATGAAGCGGCTGGGCTTCACCCGTGACGTGTTCCGCGAGGCCATGCGGCTGTATCCGCCGGTGGCCTTCCTGGCGCGGGACTGTCCGGCCGGGGACCGGCTGGGCAAGAAGGACATCCCGCCCGGCTCGGTGGTCATGGTGTCGCCCTGGCTGAGCCACCGGCAGGCCGAGCGGTGGGCCGAGCCCCACGCCTTCGACCCGGATCGCTTCGGCTGTCCCGAGGGCAAGGCGGCCATGGCGGGCGGCTATTTCCCCTTCAGCGTCGGGCCGCGGGTGTGCCCCGGCGCCGCCTTCGCCCTGCAGGAGGCGGTGCTGGTGCTGGCCATGCTGAGCCGCCGGCTGCGGTTCGAGGCCGACCCGGCCTGGACCCCCGTGCCGGTGGCCCGGCTGACCCTGCGCTCGGCCAACGGGGTGCGGCTGAGGGTGTTCCGGCGGGCCGAGGGTTAGACTGTTGGAGCGAAAAACAGTCCAGGCGGAGTCTAACGACGGGAAAATTATTCAGTAAAAGCAGTGATATCGTCTGTCTGGTGGTCTCGCTGAGTCTAATGGTGCGTCCCGGGAAAAACCGAGTCCGAATTGTCCGAATTGTCTGAAACCTCGCGTCTTCGCCGTGATGAGCCGGCCATTATAAGACGCCGTCAGGCAGGGGGGCGAAATCGGGGCGGCAGAAGCGCCGAGGCCTTGAATCATAACGGACTGGCCTGCGGAAATGCGGGATTGTGCGCTGTCCTTCTCCCTCCCCCGGCAGCGACGGCCAGGTGGGGAGGACGCGGCGAGACAGCCGATTCCCGTAGCCGAGCCGCCCGCACCCGCTTCGCCCTGGGCCCAGCCCCCTCCCCGAGGCGGGGAGGGAGAGGGATTACTCCGCGTCTTCGCCGATGTGGCGGTCCAGCCAGTCGAACACCTCGGTGTGCCAGCGCAGGCTGTTGCGGGGCTGGAGCACCCAGTGGTTCTCGTCGGGGAAATAGAGGAACTGGCTCTCGATGCCGCGACGCTGCAGGGCGGTGAAGGCGGCGATGGACTGGTCCGTGGGCACCCGGTAATCGCGGCCGCCCTGGATCACCATCATCGGCGTGCGCCAGTTCTGTACGTGGTTGACCGGATTGAATTCCTCATAGGTCGTGCCGCGCTCCCACGGGCTGCCGCGGTTTTCCCATTCGGTGAACCACAGCTCCTCGGTGGAATAGCCCATGAAGCGGGTGTCGAAGACGCCGTCGTGGTTGACCATGCACTGGAAGGCGTCGGGCCAGTTGCCCGCGATCCAGTTGATCATGTAGCCGCCGTAGGAGGCGCCCAGCGCGCAGGCGCGGTTTCCGTCGAGGAAATCGTACGCATCCAGGGCGTGGGCCCAGCCCTTCTGCAGGTCTTCCAGCGGGCGGTCGCCCCAGTGGCCCGAGATGGCGTCCGTGAACTCCTGGCCGTAGCCGATGGAGCCGTGGAAATCGATCATCACCACCGCATAGCCGGCGCCGGTGTAGGTGGACGGGTTCCAGCGGTAGGACCAGCTGTTGCCGAAGGAGCCTTGCGGCCCGCCGTGGATCAGGAAGGCCACGGGATAGGTCCCGCCCTCCACATAGTTCGCCGGCTTGATGACGTAGCCGTGCACCGTCTCGTTGTTCCAGCCCTCGAAGGTGAACTGCTCGGCCTCGCCGAAGGCCAGGTCGTCCAGCTGCGGGTTGTGGTCGGTGATGCGGATGGGCATCTCGCGGCCGCGGAAGGTCTTGCGGTACAGCGCAACGGGGCTGGTCAGGCTGTCCATGGCCAGGAGGAAGCCGGACGGCGTCTGCTCCACCGCCGCCACATGACCCTCGCCGGTGACGGGGATGACCGAGCCCGAGATGACGTCGATCTCGAACAGCTTCACCTGACCGGTGTCATACGCCGTGGCGTACAGGCTGCGGCCGTTGGCGGACCATTGCAGGCTGTCGGGCGAGCGATCCCAGTTGGCGGCGATCTGGCGCACCTGGCCGGTGTCCATGTCGCGCAGCATGATCTGCCACTGGTCGGCCTCGAAGCCGGGGCGGCTCATGGCGCGGTAGGCCATGGTGCGGCCGTCGGGCGAGAACACCGGGCCGTCGTCCCAGGCGGGGTTGTTGTCCGTCAGATTGACCCGCTCGCCCAGACCCTCGGCCTCGATGGGCTGAAGATAGATGTCGAAATCGGTGGACCAGGGCTCGCTGGTCCCGGCCTCGCGGGCGGCGAAGACCACGCCGTTGCCGTCGGGGGTGAAGGTGAAGGCGCTCTCGTCGCCGAAGGGGCGCGAGGGGGTGTCGCCGTCGAAGTCGCGGGTGGCCCAGACGGGCGCGCCGTCGGCCACGCCCTCGCCGCTCAGGTCCAGAACGAAGACGTGGTTGCGCGTGCCGTCGGTCCACTGGTCCCAGTGGCGCACGAACAGCTGGGTGTAGAGGGTTCCGGAATTGTCGGGCTCCTCCGCCAGCCGGGCGGCGGTGCAGGCCAGGTCCGGGCAGTCGGGGAACACGGCGGCGGCCACGGCGATGCGGTCGGCGGCGGGGCTGAGCTGATAGGTCTGGACGTCCACGGGCAGGTCGGTGACCTGAACGGCCAGTTCGCCGGTCTGATCGGTGCGCCACACCTGCGACGAGCCGGAGCGGTTCGACAGGAAGAACAGCTGGCCGTCGGCGCTCCAGCGGGCGGTGTTGGCGCCCCCGTCGGAAATGGCCAGGCGGCGCGGGTCGGCCTCGCCGTCCAGATCCAGGACGTAGAGGCTGGACGAGCCGCCATCCAGCGGCGTAGTGCGCAGGGCGTAGACCACCTGATCGCCGTCGGGCGACACCTGCGGGTCCGACAGCCGGTTGACGTTCAGCAGGTCCTCGTAGGTGAAGGGCTGCTGCGGCTGGGCCGCGGCGGCGGCGGGCAGGACGAGGGCCGCGAGGGCGGCGGCGCAGACGAGGGTGGTTGGACGCATGACAGTTCCCCAGAGCCGGATTTGCGGTCACGGTTAGCACGGTGGGTCTCACAGCGGAAACGTGACTCGCCCTGTCCACCCTCCGCTCATCCCCGCGAACGCGGGGACCCAGTGCTTTGGGTGTTGCAGCGGGTCAAGTTCATCCAGCGCTCGCCGGTCCTGAAACGCCGACGTCAAGCTGGACAGGACTGGGTCCCCGCGTTCGCGGGGATGAGCGGAATAAAGAGGCTATTCCCCCGCTTGCTCCGGCGCACGGCAAAGGCGAGACTTGCGGCCTCATGGTTCTCGCCGACGCCCCGGCGGCCCCGGCTGTCGCCGGCCCCGCCGCCCCCCATATCGTTGACCAGTTGATCGCCGAGCGTGCGCCGCGGCTGACGCGGTCGCTTGTCTGGCCGCTGGTCAAGCCGGTCCTGTACGGCCTGCTCAGCTATGGCCCCGCGCGCAGCATGGCCGACGCGGTGGCGGTGCGGTCGGGGGTGGATTCCCTGGCTTATGTGGCGGACCTGCTGGATCTGGAGGTTTCGGCCCTGCTGCTGGAGCGGCTGCCCGAAAAGGGGCGCTGCATCGTGGTGGCCAACCATCCCACCGGCATCGCCGACGGACTGGCGGTGCACGAGGCGGTGCGGCGGGTGCGGGATGACGCCATCTATTTCGCCAACGCGGATGCGCTCAGGGTGTCGCCGCGTCTGGGCGAGGTGGTGATCCCGGTTGAGTGGGTCGAGACCAAGCGCACCCGCGAAAAGACCCGCGCCACCCTGGAAGCCGCCCGCCGCGCTTTCGAGGAGGAGCGCTGCGTGGTCATGTTCCCGGCCGGGCGGCTGGCGCGGGTCAGCAGGAACGGCTCGCTGACCGATCCGGACTGGGCGGCCACGGCGGTGTCGCTGGCGCGCAAATACGAGGCGCCGATCGTGCCGATCCATGTGTCGGGACCCTATTCCAAGCTGTTTCACCTGTTCGACCGCTATTCGGCCGAGATGCGCGACATCACCCTGTTCCACGAGATGCTGAACAAGCGCGGCAAGGCGTATCGCCTGATCGTCGGCAAGCCGATCAATGCGCGGCGGCTGGACACGGACGCGGCGCGGGCCACCTACGCCCTGAAGGCCTTCACCGAACGGACCCTGGCCAGCCAGCCGGATGCGGACTTTGCCTGAGGCCCGCCGGATCCTGCTGGCCGACGCGGAGGCCACGACGCGTCTGGGCGCGGCCATCGCGCCGATGCTGAAGCCCGGCGAGGCGGTGCTGCTTTACGGGCCGCTGGGCATGGGCAAGTCGACCCTGGCGCGGGGCCTGATCCGCGCCCTGACCACGCCGGATGAGGACGTGCCCAGCCCGACCTTCACCCTGGTGCAGTTCTATGAGAGCGAGCCGCCGGTGGCCCACTTCGACCTGTACCGGCTGACCCGCCCGGAGGAAGCGCTGGAGATCGGGCTGGACGACGCGCTGGATGTGGGCTGCGTGGTCATCGAATGGCCCGAGCGGCTGGGGGACGATCCGGCGGAACTCCTCGGGCCGGACCGACTCGTCATAGAGATCGCCGAGGATGGGGACGGCCGGGTTGCGACCGTTTCCGGCGCAGGCGCGTGGAAGGACAGGATCCAGCATGTCGGATCGTGAAGAGCAGCGGATCGAATTCCTGAAAGGCGCCGGCCTGGCCGACGCCCGGCGCGATCCCTTGCCCGGCGACGCCTCCACCCGCCGCTATGAGCGCCTGACCACGCCGGCGGGGGCCAGCCTGATGCTGATGGACCAGCCGGCGGCGGCCGAAAGCCCGCCGTGCGACCCCGCCTGGACGCCGGAGCAAAGGCGGGCTGTGGGATGGAATGCTGTCGCGCGCCTGTCGGCCGGTCGCATCGAGGCCTTCGCGGCGGTGTCCAACCTGTTTCGCGGCGCGGGGCTGTCGACGCCGGAGATCATCGCCGTGGACGCGGGGGCGGGCTTTGCCGTGATCGAGGACTTCGGCGACGACCTGTTCGCGCGGGTGATCGAGGACGGGGAGCCGGCCGCACCGCTGTATCTGGCGGCGGTGGAAGCGCTGGCGAAGCTGCATCTGAACGCGGTCATGCCCGAGGTGCTGAGCGGGCCGGGCGGGGACTGGCCACTGCTGACCTATGACGCTGTCGCGCTGCAGGGCGGGGCCGACCTGTTCGTGCAGTGGATGCCCAGGCTGAATCCGGCGCTGGATTTCGGCGATGCGGCGCTGGCCGAATGGGACGCGGCCTGGGCGCCCATCGCGGCCATGGGCGAGGCCGGGGCTCGCTCGGTGGCGCACCGGGACTATCACGCCGAGAACCTGATCTGGCTGCCGCAGCGGCCGGACGACCGGCGGGTGGGGATGATCGACTTCCAGGACGCGGTGCTGGCCCATCCGTCGTGGGACCTGCACTCGCTGTTGCAGGATGCGCGGCGGGACGTGGCGCCGGAGCTGGAGGCGGTGGCGCTGGACCACTATTTCGCGTGCATGCCCGGCGTGGACCGCGAGCCATTCCTGGCCGACTACGCGGCCCTGGCCGCGCTGAACGAGGCGCGCATCCTGGGGGTGTTCGCCCGGCTGATCGCGCGGGACGGCAAGCCCCGCTACCGGGCCTTCATGCCGCGCATGTGGCGGCACCTGGAGGCCAATCTGCAGAAGCCCGGCATGGAGGCGGTGCGCGGCTGGTTCGAACGGCATGTGCCGGTGGAGGCGCGGACATGACCGGGCCGAAGACCGCGATGGTGCTGGCGGCGGGGCTGGGCACCCGCATGCGGCCGCTGACCGACGACCGGCCCAAGGCGCTGGTGGAGGTGGGCGGCAAGGCCCTGATCGACCATGTGCTGGACCGGCTGGACGCGGCCGGGGTCGAGCGGGCGGTGGTCAATGTGCACTGGTTCGCCGAGCGGCTGGAGGCCCATCTGGCCGCGCGCACGAGCGGGCCGGAGATCGTCATTTCCGACGAACGGGCCGAGCTGCTGGAGACCGGAGGGGGGCTGAAGAAGGCGCGGGGCCTGCTGGGCGACGACCCGGTGTTCGTGGCCAATATCGACAGTGTCTGGATCGACCGCGGGGATGCGCTGGGCGACCTGATCCGGTTGTGGGACCCGGCGCGCATGGACGCGGCCCTGCTGCTGGCCCGGCGCGAGGGCTCCATCGGCTTCGAGGGGGACGGGGATTTCCTTCTGGGTGAGGACGGGCGGCTGACGTTCCGGGGCGACAGGCCGAGCGCGCCGTTCGCCTATATGGGCGTGCACATCACCCGGCCCGATTACGCCAGTCAGGGGCCGGAGGGTCCGTTTTCCCTGAGCGGGCTGTGGCGACAGTCGGCGTCTGAAGGCCGCCTTTTCGGCTGCGTGCTGGACGGGGACTGGATGCATGTGGGCGACCCGTGGGCGCGGGATGAGGCCGAGGCCCGGCTGACGAGCCCATGAGCCGGTTCGATCCCTTCGCGGGCGCCGGGCCGCGCTGGTGGTCCATCGAGGCGCACCGGCCGTTTCTGGAGGATCTGGCGGCGGGGGTGCTGGACTGGCTGGGCGAGGACGCGCCCGAGACCCTGAGCGACGCGGTGATCCTGCTGCCCAACCGGCGCGCGGCGCGGGCCTTCACCGAGGCCCTGACGATGCTGTCGGGGGATCGGCCGGTGCTGCTGCCGCAGGTGCGGCCGCTGGGCGATCTGGAGGAGGACGAGCCGCCGTTCGCGCCGGGCGAGCTGGAGCTGGACCTGAAGCCCGCCATTTCGCCGCTGAAGCGCCGGTTCGAGCTGGCGCGCCTGGTCGCCGCGCACCACGGCGGGACGGTGGAGCCTTTGCGGGCGCTGGAGATGGCCGAGGCGTTGGCGGCGTTTCTGGACTCCTGCCAGATCGAGGAGGTGGCTGACCCGGGCCGGGTGGCCGATCTGGTCGAGGCGGACCTGGCCGAGCACTGGCGCTCCACCGCCGCCTTCCTCGCCGTGGCGGTGGAGAAATGGCCGAAGCGGCTGGAGGAGCTGGGTCTCAGCGACCCGGCGGCGCGGCGGGTGACCCTGCTGAAGCGGCTGGCCGAGGCGTGGGATGAAAAGCCGCCGACCTTCCCGGTGATCGCGGCGGGGTCCACGGGCACGGTGCCCGCGGCGGCGGCGGTGCTGGGGGCCGTGGCCCGGGCGCCGCTGGGTTGTGTGGTGCTGCCGGGACTGGACCGGGACCTGTCGCAGACCGCGTGGGACCAGATCGCCGACGACGATGGCGAGCAGCATCCGCAGGGGGCGCTGAAACGACTGATCGGGCGGCACGGGATCGACCGGGCCGAGGTGCGGGCCTGGCCCGCGCGGGATACAGGCGAGAGCGCGCGTCTGGGCCGGGCGCGGCGTCGGCTGATCGCCGAGGCCCTGAAGCCGCCGGCCTCCACCGCCGACTGGACGAAGGCCATCGACGAGATGCGCAAGGGCGGGGGCGATCCCATCGCCGAGGGGCTGGAGGGCCTGACCGCCGTCACCGCCCGCACGGAGGAGGCCGCCGCCGCGCTGGCTGCGGTGCTGATGCGGGAAGGCGTCGAGACGCCCGGCCAAACCGTCGCTCTGGTGACGCCCGATCCGCTGTTCGCACGAAGGGTGCAGGCGCGGCTGGGGCGGTGGGGCCTGATGGCGGACTCCTCGGCGGGCTCGCCCCTGTCGGAGACGCCGGCGGGGGTGCGGCTGGCCCAGATGGCGCAGCTGGCCAAGGCCTTCGGCGCGGTTCCGCTGCTGGGCATTCTGAAGCATCCGTGGACGACGCTGGCCGGGCCGGACGAGATCGAGGCGCTGGAGCGCGAGGGCCTGCGCGGGGCTGGCCCCGCCGACTGGGACGCGGTGCGGCGGCGGCTGGAGACCAACCGATATCGGGCCGGCAAGCGCCGCAAGGATGAGGATCAGGCGCGCATCGACACGGGCCACGCTGTGGTGGACCGGGTGGAGGGCGTGCTGTCCGCCCTGACCGGCATGGACGAGGCGACGCCCGGCGACTGGGCGCGGGTCCTCTGCGAGACGGCGGAGGCTCTGGGCGAGGGCTCCGGGGTCTGGCGCGGGCCGGACGGGGCGAGCGCGGCGCGGCTGATGGCCGCCCTGATGACCGAGGGCGCGGAGGCGGGCGCACTGAACGCCTCGGCCTTCGCCGAGCTGCTGGGGCGGCTGATGGGCGCGGAGGTCGTGCGCACGGGCGGCGACGCCCACCCGCGTCTGAGGATTCTGGGCGCCATCGAGGCGCGGCTGGTGCGGGCTGACCGGGTCATCCTGGCCGGGCTGGAGGAGGGGGTGTGGCCGCGCGGCGGGGGGACCGATCCGTTCCTGTCGCGGCCCATGCGCAAGACCCTGGGCCTGCCGCCGCCGGAGCGCCGCATCGGCCTGTCGGCCCACGATTTCGCCCAGATCGCCTGCGCGCCCGAGGTCTATCTGCTGCACACCGAGCGGCGGGACAATCAGCCGTCGGTGAAGTCGCGCTGGCTGTGGCGGCTGGAGACGCTGGTGCGGGGGGCGTTCCCGGATGCGCCGCGCCTGCCCCAGCGGGCGGACCTGCACGGGCTGGCCCGGCGGCTGGACGCGCCCGACGCCGATCCGCCCCAAAGCCTGAAGCCCGCCGCGCGCCCGGCTCCGACGCCGCCGGTCGCGGCGCGGCCTGACAAGATGTCGGTGACGCGGGTGGAGGAATGGGTGCGCGACCCCTACGCCACCTACGCCCGCTTCGTGCTGAACCTGCACCAGATGGAGCGCCCCGACGAGCGGGTGGACGCCCGCCTGCGCGGCACGGCCATCCACAATGCGCTGGAGGTGTTCGCCCGCGAGTGGGAGACCCTGGGCGAGACCGGGGCGCAGGACCGGTTCCTGACGCGCTATCTGGCCGAGCTGGAGGCGGCGGGCATGACCCCGGCGGCGCTGGCGCGGGAGAAGGCGCTGGGCGCGCGCATGGCGGACTGGGTGACCGGGTTCGAGCGCGACCGCCGGGCGAAGGGGCCCCATGTGGCGCTGGAGGCTTACGGCGAATGGTCGCCCATCGAGGGCTTCCTGCTGACCGCCCGGGCCGACCGCATGGAAGCGGCTGAGGGCCGCCTGTCGGTAATGGACTACAAGACCGGCGCCCCGCCGACGAAGAAGCAGGTGGAGAGCGGGTTCAGCGCGCAGCTGTCCCTGACCGCCGCCATCGCCCGCGAGGGCGGCTTCGGGGCGGTGCTGAAGGCCGAGCCCGACGACCTGCTGTATGTGCGCCTGACCGGCCGCGACCCGGCGGGCGAGATCATGGACCGCAACGGCGACGCCGGCGCGGCGGCGCTCGCCGACGAGGCGGTGGAGGGCTTGAGGAAACGCGTTCGGCAGTACGCCAGCCCGAGCCAGCCCTATCGCTCGCGCATCGCGCCCCAGTTCGCCCAGGCGCGGGTGTCGGACTATGACCATCTGGCCCGGGTGGCCGAATGGTCCACGGCGGCGGAGGGGGATGAATGAGCACGGTCATTCCCTTTCCCCCGACGCGTTCCCCCCAGGCCATCGCCGCCGATCCGGCGGTCAACGCCTTCGTCATGGCCAACGCCGGGTCGGGCAAGACCACGACCCTGGTCAACCGGGTGGCGCGGCTGCTGCTGGCCGGGTCGGCGCCGGGCGCGATCCTGTGCCTGACCTTCACCAAGGCGGCGGCGGCGGAGATGCAGCGGCGCCTGTACGAGCGGCTGGGCGACTGGGCGGTGGCCGGCGATGCGCGGCTGCGCGACCAGCTGGCCGCGCTGGAGGAGCGCGCGGCCGAGAGCTTCGACGCCCATGACCTGTCCCGGGCCCGCGCCCTGTTCGCCCGGGCGCTGGAGACGCCGGGCGGGCTGAAGATCCAGACCATCCACGCCTTCTGCGAACAGCTGCTGCGGCGCTTTCCGGTGGAGGCGGAGGTCTCGCCCCTGTTCCGCGTCATCGATGAGGCCGAGGCCGCCGACATCCGCCGCCGGGCCCGCGACCGGGTGGCGCTGGCCGACGACATTCCGGGGCTGGCGACCGCCTATCTTCACATGGCGGGCAAGCTGTCCCAGCCGGACTTCGAAGCCATGTTCGACCGCTTCGAGGCCAAGCGGGCGGAACTGACGGACTATGTGGCCCAGGACGGCGGGGCGGCGACGCTGCAGGACCGGGTGGCGGCCTCGGTGGGGCTGGAGGCATGGACCGAGCCGGAGGCGGCCGAGCGGGCCGCGGTGACGGCGCCGGGCTTTGACGCGGCGGCATGGTTCAATGCGGCGGCCGCCTGCGCGCGGGGCGGCGAAAAGGGCGACCAGCCCATGGGGCTGAAGCTTCAGGCGGTGGCCGAGGCGGTGCTGAACGGCGAGGCGCCGGTGGATGCGGCGCGCGAGATCTTCTTCACCGGCGCGGGCGAACCGAGAAAGCGGCTGGGCACCAAGGCCGTGGATCCCGCGACCCTGGACTGGCTGGCGCGCGAACAGGCGCGGCTGATGGAGCATTTCGAGCGGGCGCGGGCGGCGCGGGTGGCGCTGGACACGGTGTCGGCGCTGGTTCTGGCCTACGCCTATGGCCGGGCCTATGAGGCGGCCAAGGCTGTGACCGGGGCGCTGGACTTCGCCGACCTGATCCAGCGGGCGCGCCACCTGCTGACCGACGGGCCGGGCGCGGCCTGGGTGCTCTACAAGCTGGACGGCGGCGTCGACCACGTTCTGGTGGACGAGGCCCAGGACACCTCGCCCGAGCAGTGGACCATCGTGCGGGCCCTGACCGCCGAGTTCTTCACCGGGGCCGGATCCCACGACGGGGCCGCGCGCACCGTTTTCGTGGTGGGCGACGAAAAGCAATCGATCTTCTCGTTCCAGGGCGCCGCGCCCGAGCGGCTGGCGGCCGAGGCGCAGGACTATGACCGCGCCATCACCGGCGTGGGCGGGGTGTTTCAGGGGGTGGAGTTGTTGCAGTCCTGGCGTTCCACCGCCGAGGTGCTGGCCGCCGTGGACGCGGTGTTCGCCGAGCCGGACCTGGCCCGCGCCCTCAGCCCCGGACGGGGCGAGGCGGGGGATAGCGCTGCGGCGTTGATCCAGCACCAGGCCGCGCGCGCCGACGGGCTGGCGGGGACCATCGACCTGTGGCCGCCGCTGCAGGACGAGACCGACGAGGAGCGCAGGGCCTGGGACGAGCCGCTGGACGCGTCCAGCGCGCGGGGCGCCCGCCGCCGGGTGGCCGAGCGCATCGCCGACGAGATCAGGGCCTCGGTGGAGGCCGGGCACGCGGTGCACGACAAGAAGGCCGGGCTGCGCCCCATGGATTGGGGCGACGTGCTGATTCTGGTGCGCAAGCGCGGGCCGATGTTCGAGGAGGTGCTGCGGGCGCTGAAGCAGCGGGGCGTGCCGGTGGCGGGAGCCGACCGCCTGACCCTGTCGGCCCATCCGGTGTTTCAGGACCTGCTGGCGCTGGGGCGGGTGGCTCTGCACCCGGCCGACGATCTGACCCTGGCGGGGGTGCTGCGCTCGCCCCTGTGCGACCTGTCGGAAGAGGCCCTGTTCGACCTGGCCCACGGCCGCGAGGGCTCGCTGTGGGGCGCGCTGAACGCGCGGGCCGGGCTCGATCCGGCGCTGGCGGCGGCGCGGGAGCTGATCGCCGATTTCCGCGAGGCGGCGCGCAGCCTGACGCCCTTCGACCTGTACGGCCGCCTGCTGAACCGGCTGGACGGCCGGGGCCTGAGCGTGCGCCAGCGGTTCCTGACCCGGCTGGGGTCCGAGGCGGCGGACGCCATGGACGCCTTCCTCGATCAGGCCCGCGCGGCGGAGGGGCGGGGCCCGGCGGATCTGGAGCGGTTCTGCCACCTGCTGGCGTCGCTGGACCAGACCATCAAGCGCGAGATGGACGAGCCGCGTGGCGAGGTGCGGGTGATGACGGCGCACTCGTCCAAGGGGCTGGAGGCGCCGGTGGTGATCCTGCCCGACGTGATCTTCGAGGAGCCCCGGGGCGACGCCCTGCTGGAGACGGACACGGGCGCCTTTCTGTGGTGCGGGTCGACCGGCGAGGACTGCGCCGCCTCCCAGACGGCGCGGGACGCGCGCAAGCGGCGGGGCGAGGAGGAGTCGCTGCGGCTGCTGTATGTGGGTCTGACCCGGGCGCGGGACCGGCTGATCGTGACGGGGCGCTACGCCTCCAACCGCAAGCTGGAGAACCTGAAGGCGTGGTGGGCGCCGATTCTGGCGGCGTTCGAGCGGCTGGAGGGGGTGCGGGACGTGGAGACGGCCACGGGCGAGGCCCGGCGGTACGGTGCGGACCCGGTGGCCATGGCGCGGACCGCCGCCCCGGCTGTCGCGGCCACGCCGCCGCCCGCCTGGCTGACCACGGCGCCGCGCGCCGAGACCTCCGAGCGCCGCATGGCTCCGGGCCGGATGGAGGACGCGGCGCGCACGCCGGCGCCGTCGCCCCTGTCGCGGGTCGGCGGGGCGCTGGGCCGCTGGCGGCGCGGGGAGTTGATCCACCGGCTGCTGGAGCGGCTGCCCGATCTGGCGCCCGGGCGGCGCGAGGCGGCGGCTGTGGCCCTGCTGGCGCGCGAGCCCGATCTGGACGACGCGCAGAAGGCCGAGATGGCGGCGGCTGCGCTGGGGGTGCTGGACGACACGCGCTTCGCCGAGGTGTTCGGCCCGGCCTCGCGGGCGGAGGTGGCGCTGTCGGGCTCGGCCCCGGAGCTGCCGCCGGGGGTGGTGGTGTCGGCGCGGCTGGACAGACTGGTTGTGACCCCCGACCGGGTGCTGGTGATCGACTTCAAGACCAACCGCCCGGCGCCCGACCGCATCGAGGAGGCCGACCCGGCGTATGTGCGCCAGCTGGCGGTCTACTGGGCGGTGCTGCGGCGGCTGTATCCCGACCGGACGGTCGAGGCGGCGCTGGTGTGGACCGACGGGCCGCGCCTGACGCCGGTTCCGGAAAGCCTGATGCGGGCGGCGCTGGGCGAGGCCCGTGGTTGACCCGGGGCCCCGGCGACCCCACATCGTGACCCGCGCCGGAATCGCCTTAAACTGACCGGCCGCTCAGGAGATTGTTCATGCCTACCCTCAAGGTCACCGACGACAGCTTCGAAGCCGACGTCCTGAAAGCCTCCAAGCCCGTGCTGGTCGATTTCTGGGCGGAATGGTGCGGTCCGTGCAAGCAGATCGGCCCCGCGCTGGAGCAGATCGCTGACGACTACGCCGAGCAGCTGACCGTGGCCAAGATCAACATCGAGGACAGCCCCATGACCCCGTCCAAGCTGGGCGTGAAGGGCATTCCGACCCTGATGCTGTTCAAGGACGGCCACATGGCCTCCATGAAGGTGGGCGCCATGCCCAAGCAGAAGATCATGGAATGGCTGGTGGAGTCCGGCGCGGCGAAACCGGCGGAATAGGCGTCACGCCGCTGGAAACGGTCGGCCCGCCCCGCTAAGGAGCGGGCATGACCAATCCCCCGATCCGATACGACGTCTGCGCCGTGGGCAACGCCATTGTGGACGTGCTCGCCCCGTGTGAGCCCGAATTCCTGTCCGCGCGCGGGCTCCAGCCCGGCTCCATGCAGCTGGTGGACGAGACCCAGAGCGCGACCCTGTATGACGCCATGGCTGCGGGCGTGGAAGCGTCGGGCGGCTCGGCGGGCAACACGGTGGCCGGCGTCGGCTCCTACGGCGGGCGCGCGGCCTATATCGGCAAGGTGTCCGAGGATACGCTGGGCGACGTCTTCGCCCATGACATCCGCGCCGCGGGCGTGGCCTTCGACACCCCGCGTCTGGGCGACGGGCCGTCCACGGGCCGCTGCCTGATCAACGTCACCGACGACGGCCAGCGCACCATGTGCACCTTCCTGGGCGCCGCCAACCAACTCACGGCGGATGACATCGACCCGGAGATGATCGGCGAGAGCGCCATCGTCTATCTGGAAGGCTATCTGTTCGACCCGGCGCCTGCCCGCGCCGCCTTCGAGCGCGCCGCCGACATCGCCCACCGCGCCGGACGCAAGGTCGCCATCACCCTGTCGGACACCTTTGTGGTGGCCCGCTGGCGGACTGAACTGCTGACCTTCATCGAGCAATCCACGGACATCGTCCTGGCCAACGAGGCCGAGCTGGGCGCGCTTTACGAGACCGAAGATTTCGACGCCGCCTGCGACCGGCTGGCCGGGATGGTCGAGGTGGCCGCCGTGACGCGCGGGGCCAAGGGCTCGGTGGTGATCAAGGGCGATCAGCGGGTGGCGGTCGACGCCTTCCCCGTGGACAAGGTGGTGGACACCACCGGCGCCGGCGACCAGTACGCGGCGGGCTTCCTGCTGGGTCTGGCGCGCGGCCTGTCGCTGGAGGACTGCGGCAAGCTGGGCTCGCTGGCGGCGGCGGAAGTCATCGCCCACTGGGGCCCGCGCCCCATGACCAGCCTTGTCGATCTGGCGAAGGCGAAGGGCCTGACGCTTTAAGGCGTGCGCGCCTGAACGGCCACGCCCGGAAAGTCGCTGAAGACGCCGTCCACGCCCGCGTCGTAGAGCGCGCGGGCCCAGCCGTGCAGGTCGCCAAGGGCGGTCGGGTCGTCGCCGCGCCGGTGCATGGGCGGCAGGAAGTAATTCTCGGCGCGCAGGGTCCAGACGTGAACCTGAAGGCCTGCGGCGTGCGCGTTTTCCACCACGCCGGTGGGCTTTCCGTTGTCGTGAGCGATGACCAGCCCGCTCTCCAGCCCCAGGATGTCGGCATAGGCGGCGATTTCGGCCATGCCCTCGGGGCTGAGCATCGCGGCGGGCGTCAGGTCGGGACGGTCCCAGGGGCCTGAACTGGCGGCGATCAACTGCACCAGCGGCGCCTCGATGCGGGCGTTGAGGCGGCGCAGGGGCTCCACCTCAAAGCACTGGACCACCAGCGGGGCGTCCGGCCCGGCCCAGCCCTCGGCCTCCAGCACCGCGATGAAGGCGTGCTCCATGGGCAGGCCGATGGCGGCGAAGTACGACGGGTGCTTCAGCTCGGGGATCACGCCGATGGGGCGACCGGTGCGGGCGGCGGCCTCGCGGGCGATGGCGATGACCTCGGCGAAGGTCAGGATCGGGTCGGCGCTGTCGAAGGCGGTGTTGGCCGGGCGCAGCTGGGGCAGGCGCTCGCGGGCGCGCAGGGTTTTCAGCTCGGCGAGGGTGAAGTCCTCGGTGAACCAGCCCGTGGTCTCCAGTCCGTCGATGGTCTTCGTGGTCTGGCGGTCAGCGAATTCCGGGTGGTCGGCCACGTCGGTCGTGCCGCCGATCTCGTTTTCATGGCGGGCGACCAGATGGCCGTCGCGGGTCATGACCAGATCGGGCTCGATGAAGTCAGCGCCCTGCGCGATGGCCAGTTCATAGGCCGCGCGGGTGTGCTCGGGCCGCTCGCCCGAGGCGCCGCGGTGGGCGATGACGAGGGGGTTGGGGAAGGATTGCGACAGGGCCGGGCCTCCGGCGAGCAAGAGGGCGGCGATCAGGATGAAGCGGATCATGCCCCGAGACTAGACCCGGTTCGTGACGGGCCTGTCTCAGGCAGTCAGGCGTCCTGCAGGATCTTGCGCAGCTGGCCGTGGATTTCGCCGTTGGCGGCGACGATCTGCTTGCCGGAGCGGGCATCGGTGTCGTCGTCCACGGCGGTGACGGTGCCGCCGGCCTCGGTGACCAGCAGCATGCCCACGGCCACGTCCCAGGGCTGGAGGCCCCGTTCCCAGAAGCCATCGTAGCGGCCCGTGGCGACCCAGGCCAGGTCGAGGGTGGCGGCGCCCAGACGGCGAATGCCGGCGGTGCGCTGGCCCACGGCGTGGATGTCCTTGATGGACTGGCCGTGGCCGGTCTTGCCCAGGAACGGCAGGCCGGTGGAGAACAGGCAGGTGCTCAGGTCCTTGCGGCCCGAGACGCGGATGCGCTTGTCGTTGAGGTAGGCGCCCTTGCCCTTTTCCGCCCAGAACAGGTCGTTCATCACCGGGTTGTAGGTGACGCCCGCGACGATCTCGGCAGAGCCGTCCGGCGCCTTGCGCTCAAGCCCGACGCTGATGGCGAAGTGGGGGATGGCGTGGGTGAAGTTGGTGGTGCCGTCGATGGGGTCGACGATCCAGGTGTGGGTCTTGTCGGTGCCCTCGATGAGCCCGCCTTCCTCGCCGAGGAATCCGTAGCCGGGCCGCGCCTTGTTCAGCAGCTCGCGCAGGGTCTGCTCGGCCTTGAGGTCGGCGGCGGTGACGAAGTCCGAGGGGCCCTTGCGGGACACCTGCAGCTCGGCCACCTCGCCGAAATCGCGCAGCATGGGCCGCGCGGTCTTGCGGACCGCGTCGATGATGACGGAGACGAGGGCGGAAGCGAGGGCCATCAGTCGGCCCGGCGGACGTATTCGCCGGTGGTGGTGTCCACCACGATGCGCTCGCCGGCGGACATGTAGGGCGGGATCATGATGCGCACGCCGTTGTTGGCCAGGGCGGGCTTGTAGGAGGACGAGGCGGTCTGGCCCTTAACGGTGGGCTCGGTCTCGGCGACTTCCAGCACCACCTGATCGGGCAGCGACAGGCCGATGGGGCGCTCCTCGTGGGACTCGATGACCACCTTCATGCCTTCCTGCAGATAGGCGATGCGGTCCTCGCCGACCCAGTCCTTCTGCAGTTCGATCTGCTCGTAGTTCTCGTCGTCCATGAAGACCAGCGAGTCGCCGTTGTCGAACAGGTAGGAGTAGTCACGCTGTTCCAGGGTGACGCGCTCGACCTTGTCCTCGGAGCGGAAGCGCTCGTTCAGCTTGTTGCCGGTCTCGAGGTTCTTGGCCTCGACGTTGGCGAAGGCGCCGCCCTTGCCCGGCTTGACGTGGCTGGCCTTGGTCACGACCCACAGGCCGCCGTTCACTTGCAGGACCATGCCGGGCTTGATGGTGTTGCCGTTGATCTTCATGGAATGTCGCTGGGTTTGGTGTGGCGCGCAGGCGCGAAATTTGGACGCGACCCCTACAGGGGCGGCGCTGAAAGGGCAAGCGGGGACGGTTGGCCTCAGACGCTGGCCGGTTCGATCTCGTAGGTGGTGGAGCAGTATTCGCAGGTGACGCGGATCTTGCCGTCGTCCTCCACCATTTCGGCCCGCTGGTCCTCGGGGAACGAGCGCAGCATGCCGGTGACGCGCTCGGGCGAGCAGCGGCAGACGGCGGCCAGGGCCTGCGGGTCCTCAAGACGCACGCCGTCCTCGTGGAACAGGCGGAACAGCAGGGTCTGCGGCGTGATGGTGGGGTCCACCAGCTCGTCGTCACCCAGGGTGGCGAACAGGGCGCGGGTGCGGTCCCAGACCTCTTCGGTCGACCCCCGCGTCTCGTCGCCGGCGATCAGCTGGATCATGGCGCCGCCCGCGCGCCAGCTCTGGCCCGCATCGGTTGTGACGCGGCCCACGGCCAGATTGACCCGGGTGGGCACCTGTTCGGACTGGGCGAAATAGGTCTCGGCGCACAGGGCCAGGGTCTCGCCCTCGATGGGGGTCACGCCCTGGTGCCGCTCGCGGTCGGGCCCCTGGTCCAGGGTCATGATGAAGACGCCGTCGCCCAGCAGCGATTTGGCGCCGGGCCGCGCGAAGCACTTTGACGCCTCGGCCACCTCGTCGGGGTCGAAGCGGCAATAGCCCCGCAGGGTCCCGGCGGTGTCATAGTCGGCGACCACATAGCGGACAGGGCCGTTGCCCTGCGCCTGCACGATCAGGCGGCCCTCGAATTTCAGGGCGGAGCCCACCAGTGCCGCCAGGGCGCAGGCCTCGCCCAGCAGGGCGGCCACCGGCTCGGGATAGTCGTGGGCCGAGAGGATGGCGTCCACGGCGGGGCCCATGCGGACCAGACGGCCGCGCACGGGCCAGCCCTCGATCTGGAAGGCGGCGGCCAGATCGTCGTCAGGCGTGTGGGCGGGCGCGGCGTCGCTCAAGGCGCATATCCTCTGGTTTGTCGGGCGGACGCGGTCAGATAGTGTCTATCTTCGTCCATGATAAGGGGCGGAACCCGTCGCGACGACGGGCCGTTCCGAACACGACCCGTGCAGCAAGGCTATCCATGTCCCGCAGACCCAGGCTGAAACCCCTTTCGAAACAGGCCATCGTCATCACCGGCGCCACCTCCGGCATCGGTCTGGCCACCGCCCGGCGAGCGGCGAAGGCGGGGGCCTGCGTGTTCCTGATCGCGCGAAGCGAGACCGATCTGAAGGCCCTGTGCGAGGAGATCCAGGCCGAGGGCGGGCGCTGCGCCTATGCGGTGGCGGACGTGGCGGACCACGACGCCCTGGCCGAGGCGGCGGAGAACTGCCGCCGGCTGTTCGGCGGCTTCGACACCTGGGTGAACAATGCCGGGGTCTCCATCTACGGCCCTATCCGCGAGACGACGCTGGAGGATCACAAGCGTCTGTTCGACACCAACTACTGGGGCGTGGTGAACGGGTCGATCATTGCGGTGGAGCATCTGCGGTCGCGGCCCGGCGGCGGGGCCATCATCAATGTGGGCTCGACCCTGTCCGACGCGCCGTTCCCGGTGCAGGGTCTGTATGCGGCGTCCAAGCATGCGGTGAAGGGCTTCACCAACTCGCTGCGCATCGAGATGTTGCGCGAGGGGGCGCCGGTGAAGGTGTCGCTGGTCAAGCCCGCGGCGGTGGATACGCCCTGGCCCCGGCATGCCCGCAACCTGACCGGCGAGGCGGTGCGCAACCCCCAGCCGGTCTATGCCGGCCATGTGGTGGCCGAGGCCATCCTGCACTGCGCAACCCATTCGACGCGGGAAATCACGGTGGGCGGGAGCGCATCGGTCCTGGCTGCGTTCTACTCCATGTTCCCCGGTGTGGCGGAACCGCTGCTTGCGCGCTTCGGACCCTCGATGCTGCGTGATCGGCGCGCCGATTATCAGACCTATGACGACGGGCTCTATGACCCGACGGAGGACGGTCTCTATGAAGAGGTTCATTATCCCATGGTTCGACAGTCCAGCCTTCTGGCCCAGGCCCGCATGCACCCCGGCATCACCGGAGGTGGTCTGGCCCTGATCGCCCTGGCCGGCGTCGCGGCCGTGCTTCTGACCCAGCGCAGCGGCCCCACCCGCTACGAGCGCCTGCGTTCGCGGGTCGATCCCCGCAACTGGCGTCGCCAGCCCAGCATGGGCGATCGCCTGGGCCGCTGGACCGACCGGGTGCGCGACGACGCCGAGGACTGGAGCGGGCGCGCCGCCAAGGACGCCCGCCGCTGGTTCGACCGCGCCGCCGACGCCTTCCCCGCCGAAGAGATCGAGGCCGGAGCCCGCAGGACAGGGCGCATGGCCCGTGACGGCGCTGTGCGCACCGGCCGCTTCGCCAAGGACCACGCCCGCGAGGGCGGGGCCCTTCTGGCGCTGGCCACCATCGCTGCAGCTGTGGGCGCCGCGGCGCTTGAGCATCACCGCTCGAAGGACAACTGAGCGTCCATCAGAGAAAAAATGCCCCGGAATAGGTCCTGATCGGGCCTTCCGTGCATTGCTGCACCCGCGAAGGGGCGGCTAAAGAAACGGAATGAACGCTTCGCCGTCTTCCGCTTCCGCAGCCGCCCCTTTCGTCGTGCTGGATTTCGACTCCACCCTGGTCAAGGTGGAGACCCTGGATGCGCTGGCCGACCTGGTGCTGAGCGAGTCGGTCGAGGCGGAGGCCATCCGCACCCGGGTGTCGCGCCTGACCGACCAGGCCATGGCCGGGGATATCGACTTCGGCGAGGCCCTGAAGCGGCGGCTGGAGCTGCTGCAGCTGACCCGGACCCACGTGGAGGCGCTGGCCGACCGCATTCTGGGCGAACTGACGCCGTCGGTGCGCCGCAACGCGCGCTTCTTCGCCGAGAATGCGGATCGCATCATCATCGTGTCGGGCGGCTTCCGCGAGGTCATCGCCCCGGTCGCCGCCGAACTGGGAATCGCGCCTGAACGGGTGCTGGCCAACGACCTGATCTATGACGACGAGGGCCGGGTCACCGGCGTGGACGAGACCAACCCCCTGTCGCGCGAGGGCGGCAAGGCCGAAGCGCTGAAGGCGCTGAACCTGCCCGGTCCGGTGATCCTGATCGGCGACGGCTGGAACGACGCGGTGATGAAGCGGGCCGGGGTCGTGGACCGCTTCTACGCCTTCACCGAAATCGTGCGGCGGGAGCCGGTGGTGGCCGCGGCGGACGCCGAGGCGCGCTCGCTGGACGAGGTGCTGCACGCCGAGGGCCTGAGCGGGCGCTGGTCGTTTCCGCGCAGCCGCATGAAGATCCTGCTGCTGGAGAACATCCACCCCCTGGCCGTGCAACGGCTGCGCGAGGAAGGCTACTCGGTCGAGACCCTGAAGGGCGCGCTGGACGAGGATGCGCTGATCGACCGGATCAAGGGCGTCCATGTGCTGGGCGTGCGTTCCAAGACCAATGTGTCGGCGAAGGTGCTGGCGGCGGCGGACAAGCTGATGGCCGTGGCGGCCTTCTGCATCGGCACCAACCAGATCGATCTGGAGGCGGCGGCCGATCGGGGCGTGGCGGCGTTCAATGCGCCCTATTCCAACACCCGCTCGGTGGTGGAGCTGGCCATCGGGCTGACGGTCGCCCTGATGCGCGACGTGGTGGACAAGTCCGCCGCCATGCACCGGGGCGCGTGGAACAAGTCGGCCACCGGCTCGCGCGAGCTGCGCGGCAAGACCCTGGGCATCGTGGGCTACGGGGCCATCGGCTCCCAGTTGTCGGTTCTGGCCGAGGCGCTGGGCATGCGGGTGGTGTTCTACGACGTGGTGGAACGGCTGGCCCTGGGCAATGCGCGGCGGCTGCGCTCGCTGGACGCCCTGCTGGCCGAGGCGGACGTGGTCAGCCTTCACGTGGACGGGCGCCAGGCGAACACCAATCTGATGGGGCCGCAGCAGTTCGCGCGCATGAAACCGGGCGCCCTGCTGCTGAACCTGTCGCGGGGTCATGTGGTGGACATCGGGGCCCTGGCCCAGGCCCTGGGCTCGGGCCGGGTGGCCGGGGCGGCGGTGGACGTGTTCCCGGAGGAGCCGCGCACCAACGACGACCCGTTCGGCAGCCCGCTCATGGGGCTGAAGAACGTCATCCTGACGCCCCACATCGGCGGGTCCACCGAAGAGGCGCAGGAAGCCATCGCCGACTTCGCGGCCGAGCGCGTGCTGGGCTATCTGAACCGGGGCGACACCACCTTCAGCGTCAACCTGCCCAACGTGCAGCTGGCCGAGGTCACGGGCGGGCACCGGCTGCTGCACATCCACCGCAACCAGGCGGGCGTGCTGGCCGCCATCAACCGGGTGCTGGCGGACGCGGGGCTGAACATCCTGGCCCAGCATCTGAAGACCGACGAGCGCACCGGCTATGTGATCGCCGACGTGGACCGGGACTACGACCGCGCCCTGCTGGCCGATCTGAAGGCCATTCCGGGCACCCTGCGGTTCCGCATCCTGCATTGAACCTTCCCTAGCGGCATCTTGCGTCTTCCGCTGAGCGGCGCACAGTGGCGTTAACGACCGCATACTGACGGTCGAGGGAGGAAGACCATGTCTCGTCAAACCGTTTCGGCGGCTGCGTTTGCCGCTGTCCTGGGCGCTGTGATGCTCTCGGCGCCGCAAGCCCAGGCCCAGTCCTATGATCGACTTGTCGTGTTCGGCGACAGCCTGAGCGACAACGGCAACCTGTTCGCGTTCACCGGCGGCGCGCAGCCCCCGGCGGCTTTCTACTGGCAAGGCCGGTTCTCCACCGGGCCGGTGTTCACCGAACTGCTGGGTTTCGACGCCACCGGCTTCGGCACGACCGCGGGCAGCGTCAACTACGCCTTCGGCGGCGCGCGCACCGACGCGGCCATGAGCCCGCCGGGCATGCAGGTGCAGCTCCAGGCCTATCTGACGAACGGCGGCACGTTCGGATCGAACGATCTGGTCAGCGTGCTGGGCGGGGCCAACAATCTGTTCCAGGCCATGGGCCTGATCGGCAGCGCGACGCCTCCGGCGGATCCGCTCGGCTATCTGACCCTGGAGGCGACGGACGCGGCGGCCGAGATCACCGGTCTGGTGAACGCCATCGCGGGCGCCGGCGCGGGAACGGTGCTGGTCTCCAACCTGCCCAATCTGGCCACGACGCCCCAGTTCCGGGGCGGGCCCGCGCAGGGCCTGGCCGGGGGCGCGACCGCCACCTTCAATGCGGCGCTGAGGCAGGGTGTGTTCAGCGCCGCGGCCGCCAACGCCGACAGCAACATCATCCTGATGGATCTGGAGACGGCCTCGACCTTCTTCGCGGCCAACCCGGGCCTCTTCGGCGTGACCAACGCCACCGACGCCTGCTTCAACCAGACGACCCTGACGGTCTGCGCCGATCCGGACAGCTATTTCTATTTTGACGGGGTCCATCCCACGGCGACGGGGCATCGGGCCCTGGCCAATCTGGCGCTGGACTACATGTACTACGGCGACGCGGGGGCCCAGACGACGGTGCTGGGCGAAACCGCCTTCCGTCACCGTGAGCGGGCGATGGAGGACGGTTCGGCCCGTCTGTCCGGGCGCGAGGGCTGGGCCGAGGGCTCCGGCGGCGTGACCGCCGGCGTGGTCTACGACCAGACCGAATTCGACGCCCGGGGCGCCATCGCCTCGGCGGAGACCGAGACCTGGGGCGCGCGCTTCCAGGTGGAAGCCTCCCCGTCGTCCAGCTGGCGCTTCGGCCTGGGCGCCGGCTTCGACCAGGGCGACCTGACCGCCGGCCGCCTGATGGCGGACATCGAGACGGTCAGCGCCGACCTGTGGGCGGGCTGGCGCTCGGACGCCGTGTTCGTCAACGGCGTGATCGGCGTTTCCAGCGACCGGTTCGATGACATCGCCCGCCTGACCGCCCTCACCCCCGTGGTGCATGCGGGCAAGACCCGGGCCGTGACCACCGGCGCCCGCCTGCAGGCGGGGACCTGGATGGAGATGGGCGGCCTGGCCCTGTCGCCGCGTGCGGCCCTGGCCTGGGTCAGCGCCGATCTGGACGGCTATGTGGAGCAGGGTCCCGCCGCCCGTCACGACATCGCCGACCGCACCGTGGAGGGCATCACCGCCGAGGTGGCCCTGCGGCTGGAAGGCGGCGGCCCCGCCTTCGGCTTCTATGCTGAAGGGGGCTATCGCGACCTGCTGGACGACGGCGCCGATCCGGTGACGGTGGGTCTGGCGGCCAATCCCGCCCAGGCGCTGTCCACGGCCTTCGACAACCCGCTGTCCGAGCAGGCCATGGTCAATCTGGGAGTCACCGCGCGCCTCGGCGAGCGGATGAACCTCGACATCGGCTATCGCGGCCGGTTCGCGGAAGCGGCCGACAGCCACGTGGGAGCGGTCACCCTCAGTCTGCCGTTCTGATCACGCCGAGCGGAACGAAAAGGCGGCGGAGGGCTCGGGCTCTCCGCCGTTTTCTTTGTGATACCAAGTGGTTGCGAAAATGCGACGGTCTGTCGCATGCGGCGCCCATAAATGGCCCCATCGGTCCCGCACAACGCCGCCTCGATCCGGTCGCCGCCCCCTGAACGGGGTTCCACGCCCCTCGCGGGCATGGTCTCGGCGACCTTCCCATCGAGCTTTGACGAGCTTGTCACGCCGCCGACGGAGCCGCCGCTTGCGACGACTATTGCCGACTGCGAGGTCTTTCCTCACCCATTCCGGCCAGACTCTCGGTCTGGCGGCCGTCGCCGTAATGGCCATGGCCGCCGCGCCCCAGGCCATGCACGTGGCCGTGGAGGTGGAGAACCCCGTCGCCGAGCGTCCCATGGCGCCGCCCGTGATCGCCGAGGCGAAGGACATGGGCCCGCCGGTGCGGATCATCGCCTTCGACCTGCCCATCAAGAGCCACCCGATCAATTCACGCTTTGGCACGCGCCGTCTCGCCGGTGAGCCGGCGGCCCGGCAACACGCCGGGGTCGACATCGCCGCGCCCACGGGCACCCCGGTGCTGGCCACGTCCGAGGGCGTGGTTACGGCCGTGGGCTATGACCGGGCCGGCTACGGCCGCTATGTGGAAGTGCGCCACCCCAACGGCCTGCGCAGCTTCTACGCCCATATGAGCGCGGTGGACGTGCAGACCGGCGCCGAGGTGGCGGCGGGGCAGGTGGTCGGCAAGGTCGGCTCCACCGGCTATTCCACCGGACCTCACCTGCATTTCGAGATCCGCCGGGGCGGCGCGCGTTTGAATCCCGCCAACTATCTGGGCCGCGAGTTCGCGGTGCGCATCCCGGGCGATCGCGCGCGGGGCTAGGCGGCTGCGTCTTTCAGGTCGCGGCGCAATCTGAATGAGTCGCCTCTGGTCGATACGGCGATAAGGGCTTCCGTCGCCACGCCAACCAGCGCTCGCGCCATGCGGAGAACCCGCGAGCGCTGTGAAAGGCGGTCACGCGCATAGAGCAAATGATCCACTTCTTCCTTGAGGATGTCACGGACGACGTTGGCCAGTTCGGGGTCAACGCGGTCAAGGAAGCTGATCTGCTCCAGCAAATGACGATGAACCGTCTCTTCTACGGCTTGCGTACAGACCAGCACGCCGACTCTTCCGAAGGCCGAAGATAGCCACCCCAGAACACTTCCCCCGCTTTTCCATATCACCAGAGCGCGGCAGGGCTTGGCGCCCCGTAGCGGCATGGCGTCCCGGAACGCCGTCCGGTGGCGCCGTTCGTGATTCAGCGTCTCGGTCAGCCATGCGTGGAGTTCGGCATCTGCCTTGTCCAGGCCACGCAGTTGCGCCTGGTATATGGAGACAGCGCCGTGCTCACCCGCGTGGTTTACACGCAGGATTCGTCTGATCAGGCGTGCCGACTCGTCAGGCTGATTGGTCAAAGGCCGCTGACGGACTGTAAGCGCCCATCCCCAAGCTCAGGTGTCGCGCGGCGAAGGTCGCCACCCCGATCACCGCCAGCGACAGGGCCGTGAACCACACCGGGTGGGGCATCATGGCCACCAGGGCGATCACCGACAGCGCCATGATCCCCCCCACGATCAGGGCGGCCCAGTCGGCGCGCGCCAGCCGCGCCGCCGTCAGGGCTCCGAGGAAGGTGGCGACGCCATAGCCGACGATGACCGCGGCCAGGGTCGGCGCGCCCGGCGCCACGTCCAGCCGCATGGGTGGCGGCGGCATCAGATAATGGGCGACCATCTCCCACAGGCTGGTGATGACGATGGCCAGCACGACCCCCGCCAGCGTCCCCAGAACTCGTCGCAGCACATTCCGTCTCCCTGAAAGCCCCGAACAACCATCCGCCGCCGGGAGAGGCCCGTCAACGGCCACGGTTGGCGGCTGGCGGGGAAGCGGGCTAGGGATGGTGCTCGCGAACAGGGGAGGCGGCATGGGTCCGGCGCTCGCACTTGAGAACGTCAGCAAACGGTACGGCGCCTTTCAGGCGGTCCAGGACCTGAGCTTCGCGGTGCCGAAAGGGTCCATCTGCGGATTCCTCGGACCGAACGGGGCGGGCAAGACCTCGACCATCCGCATGATCTTGGGACTGGCGCCGGTCACGGCGGGCCGCATCACCATCCTGGGCGCCAACGACGGCCGCAAGGTGCGCGACCGGCTGGGTTTTCTGCCGGAAGAGCGCGGCCTGTACCGCAAGATGACGCCCGTGGACGCCATCGCCTTCTTCGCCGGCCTGAAGGGCGTGCCGCTGGGCGAGGGCCGCAGGCGGGCGCGGGTGATGCTGGAGGCGCAGGGGCTGGGCGCATCCGCGAACAAGAAGATGAAGGACCTGTCCAAGGGCATGGCCCAGAAGGTCCAGCTGATCGCCGCCCTGGCCCACGAGCCGGAGTTCGTGATCCTCGATGAGCCGTTCTCCGGGCTGGACCCGGTCAACCAGCAGGGGCTGGAGGTCGTGATCCGCGAGATCGCGGCCAACGGCGCCACGGTGCTGTTCTCGACCCATGTGATGCAGCACGCTGAACGGCTGTGCGACAAGGTCGTGCTGATCGCCGGCGGACGAAAGGCGTTTGAGGGCACGGTGGACGAGGCGCGCGCCACGACGCCGCGGTTCCTGGAGCTGGAGGGCGGCATACCGGCGGACGCCGTGGCGGCTCTCCCGGGGGTGGCCTCGGTGGACATCGACGGCCAGCGCATCCGCGCGGCCCTGAAACCCGGCGCCTCGGGCCATGACGCCCTGAAGGCCGCCTTCGTCCAGGGGCTGGACGTCAGGACATTCCAGATGCGCGAACCCACCCTGCACGACGCCTTCATCGGCCTGACCGGGGCGGACCCGGACCAGGTCGAGGCCCGCGACGGGGAGGCGGCCCGATGACCCGCGCCCTGCTCATCGCCCGCCGTGAATATCTGGCCTATGCGCGCACCGTCGGGTTCTGGCTGTCGCTTCTGGCGCTGCCGTTCTTCGCCGTGCTGGGCGGGGCGATCCCGATCCTGATGCAGCGGGCCGAGCCGGTCCACATGGTGGCCATGGTGGAGGCGCCCTCTGACGAGTCAGGGGCGCTGAGCGAAGGCGTGCGCCGGGCTCTGGACGAGGCGCGGGCGCGCCGGACAGCGGAGGCCCTGCGAACCGCAGCCCTCAGCGAGGCGGGGCTCGACGGCGTCGAGGCTGTGCGGCGCGTCACAGAGGAACAGGGCGAGGCGGCCGGTCTGGCCGAACTGCGCCGGGTCGCGCCCCGGGCCGGGGCCGCATACAGCCCGCCGCGGGAGTCCATCGTGCTGGTGGACACGCCGACCGAGCTGCAGGCTCTGGCCGAAGCCGACAATGCGCGGGAGCGTGTGGCGCCCTGGTTCAGCGGCGATCGCTTGCTGGCTGACGGCGAGCAACTGGACGCGGTGGTGATCCTGAACCGTCAGGATGACGGCGCGCCGTCGGCGGTGGTCTGGGCCGCCCGGGCGACGGACCGGACAGTGGAGAATGCGGTACGCGATGCGCTCGCCGAGGTGAACCGGCGTGAGGCCCTGACCACGGCGGGGGTCGATCCCGGCCTGATCCGCGACGTGGACCGGTTCCGCCCCGACGTGCAGATGTTCTCGCCCGCCAGCGCCAGCGGCGGACAGGTCGCCCTGCGCGACAGCCTGCCCGGCATCATCGGCTTCGCCCTTGGATTCCTGCTCTGGTCGCTGGTGGTCACCGGCGCCTCCATGCTCATGAACAGCGTCATGGAGGAGAAGGCCAACAAGGTGCTGGAGGTCCTGCTGTCCTCTGCTTCGTCCACCGAGATTCTGGCGGGCAAGGTGCTGGGGGTCGCGGCCCTGACCGGCACGGTGCTGCTGGCCTGGGGCGCGCTGGGCGCCGCCGGGTTCGCGGCCCTGATCCCCGAGATCGGCGGGGACGTGGCGACGGTGCTGCTGAAGGACGGCCTGCTGCTGTATCTGTTCGCCTATCTGGCCGGCGGCTACCTGATGTACGCCGTCATCTTCGCCGCCATCGGGGCGTTCTGCGAGACCCCGCGCGAGGCCCAGACCCTGATCGGGCCGATCATGATGATCCTGATCGCGCCGCTTCTGGTCATGCAGATCGCCATGCGCAATCCGGACGCGACGGTGGTCAAGGTGATGTCCTGGATCCCGTTCTTCACGCCGTTCCTGATGAGCGCGCGGGCGCCGTCCGGACCGCCGCTGTTCGAGATCCTCGGGACCATCGCGGGCATGCTGGTCACGGTGGCGGCGATCACCTGGCTGGCGGGTCGCGCCTTCCGCGCCGGGGCCCTGTCCGGGGTCAAGCTGGAGTGGAAGAGCCTGGGCCGGGTTCTGAAACGCGACCGGTGATGCGGGGTTCGGCGGGGCGCTGAAAACGCGTCCGCGGCGTTGTTAGCGTTCCCATTTCATGGAAGTTTGCGGGGTCCGGTTATCGAGGAGCCCGCCCATGAGCCTGTCCACCAGCCGTCGCACCCTCCTGGCCGGAGCGGGCGCCCTGACCGGAGGCCTGATGGCGGGCGGCCGCGCGCTCGGTCAGGAGCCGCGCAAGCTGGGCTACGCCATCGTGGGTCTGGGCGGATACGCCAATGTCATCATGCCGCGCTTCGCCGAGTGTCGGCACTCACGCCTGACGGCGCTGGTCAGCGGCGACCCGGCCAAGGCGCGCCGGATCGCGGCCGAGTACGGCGTACCCGAGCGGAACATCTACGACTACGGCAATTTCGACCGCATTCGCGACAATCCGGACGTGGACATCGTCTACGTGATCCTGCCCGTCGCCCTGCACCACGAGTACACCCTGCGGGCGGCGGCGGCGGGCAAGCACGTGCTGTGCGAAAAGCCCATGGCCATGAACGCCGGCGAGGCCGCCGGGATGATCGCCGCCTGCCGCGCGGCCAATGTGAAGCTGATGATCGGCTACCGCTCATGGTTCGAGAGCCACAACCGCGAGGCCATGCGCATGACGGCCTCTGGCGAGCTGGGGCCCATTCGTCTGGTCACGTCGCAGCACGGATTCAACATCGGCGATCCCGGCCAGTGGCGGCTGGATCCGGCCCTGTCGGGCGGCGGGTCCATGATGGACATGGGCATCTACAGCCTGCAGTCGGCCCGCTATCTGACGGGGGAGGAACCGGTGGAGGTCGCCGCGGTGGAGCAAACCGATCGCTCGGACCCGCGGTTCCGCGCCGTGGAGGACACCCTGCTGTTTCAGTTGCGCTTTCCGTCCGGGGCCGTGGCTGACGGCGTGTCGTCCTACAGCTCGAACCACGGGCGGTCGCGGGCGGTGGGGGCGGCGGGCTGGCTGGATATGGAGCCGGCCACGGGCTACGGCGGCCACCGGACGCGGGTCCATCTGGAGGGGCGCACGCGCGAGCACGAGCCGCCGATCCTGCCCCTGAACCAGTTTTCCGGCCAGCTGGATCACCTGTCGCAGTGCGTGCTGACCGGCGCCGAACCTGTCGTGCCGGGCGAGGAGGGCTTGCGGGACATGCGCATCATCGACGCCCTGTACCAGGCCGCGCGCGAGCGCCGGCCGGTGGCGCTGTGATCGGCCGTCGCGGGCTGCTCGCGGGCGCCGCCGTCATGGGCCTTGGGGGATGTGTGACGACGCCCGGGCGCGAGACCGTGGGCGGCGTGCGTCGTCTGTCGCCGGCGATGGACGCCATCATCGCGCCCGGCGCCCGGGTGGAGGTGCTGGCGGAGGGATTCGACTGGGCCGAGGGGCCGGTGTGGGTGGAAGCGGGCGGCTATCTGCTGTTCAGCGATGTGCCGCAGAACGTGATCTGGCGCTGGTCGGAGGCTGACGGGCTTTCGGAATTCATGCGGCCCTCCGGCTTCGACGGCGAGGACGGGTCGCACCTGCGCGAGCCGGGCGCCAACGGTCTGGCCATCGAGGCGGCCGGGCCGCTGCTGATGTGCGACCACGGCAATCGCTCGCTATCGCGCGTCGATCTGGCCACCCTTGAAAAGACCATCGTCGTGGACCGGTTCGAGGGGCGGCGGTTCAACAGTCCCAACGATCTGGTGATCCACCGGTCCGGCGCGGTCTATTTCACCGACCCGCCCTACGGGCTGGAGGGGATGAACGAGTCCCCGGTCAAGGAGCTGGCGCACAACGGCGTCTACAGGCTGGCGCCGGACGGACGGGTGACCCTGATCGAGGACGCCCTGAGCTTCCCCAACGGCGTGGCGCTCTCGCCGGACCAGCGCACCCTCTATGTGGCGGTGTCGGATTCCGACGCCCCCGTGATCATGGCCTATGAGCTGGACGAGGCCGGCGGGGCGCGGTCGTCCCGCGTGCTGTTCGACGCCGCGCCGCTGATGGCGCCCGACGCGCCGGGCCTGCCGGACGGGCTGAAGGTGGACGCCCGCGGGCGCCTCTTCGCCACCGGGCCGGGCGGGGTGCTGGTGCTGACGCCCGAGGGCGAGCAGCTGGGTCTCATCGACACCGGGCGGGCGACCGCCAACTGCGCCTTCGGCCCCGGGGGCGCGAGCCTGTTCATGACAGCCGATGATCGGCTGACCCGGGTGGCGCTCATTCCCGCCTGATCCGCCTCCGGACACCAGCGGTGAAAAAATGCCACAGACGGTGCTTGTGGGGCGCGAATTGGAAAATTGTTCCTTTGGCCTGTTGCGCTGCACAGGGAATTGATGTCTCTTGCCGTCATCGCAGACCAAGGCTGACGACGTGAACAACCGCGCGCCCATCGCTGGACAGACCAAGACGGCCATCGCCGCTGTGCGTCCGCATGCGCCCGTGGATGGCCTGCAAACCCTTATCCTGATTACCGTACTGGTGCTCGTGCTTCTTGGAAGCGCGGGGCTGCACGCGACCTGAACTCAAACCTCAGGACCGCTCGCACAGCCCCGCTTCCACCGGAAGCGGGGTTTTTCGTGTTTGGGCGGTCCGGATCAGCCGGACCCAATGACGCAAGATTTTTCCAGCAAGACGCCTCAAGCCAACCGCCGTAGCGCGGCGGTGACGCGCGGCCCGAACCGGGCGGCGGCGCGCAGCTATCTGCGGGCTGCGGGCATGGACGACGCCGATTTCGAGCGGCCGATGATCGCGGTGGTCAACACTTGGTCGTCGGTGACGCCGTGCAACATGCATCTGGACCGGCTGGCCGATGACGTGCGCCGCGGCATCCGTGAGGCGGGCGGCTGGCCGGTGGATTTCAACACCATCGTCGTCACCGACGGCATCAGCATGGGCACGCCGGGCATGAAGGCGTCCCTGATCAGCCGCGAGGTGGTGGCCGATTCCATCGAGCTGGCGGTGCAGGGGCATCAACTGGACGGGGTCGTCTGCATCGTCGGTTGCGACAAGACCATCCCGGCGGCGGCCATGGCCCTGGCGCGGATGGATATCCCGGGCCTGGTCTATTACGGCGGCACCATCATGCCGGGCCGGATCGGCGAGAAGGAAATCTCGGTCCAGGAAATCTTCGAGGCCATCGGCGCCCATGGCGCCGGGGCGCTGGACGACGCCGGGCTGAAGGCGGTCGAGGTCGCGGCCTGCCCCGGCGCCGGCGCCTGCGGCGGCCAGTTCACCGCCAACACCATGGCCATGGCCCTGAGCGTCATGGGCCTGTCGCCCATGGGCGCCAACGACGTGCCGGCGGTCCATCCCGACAAGGGCGAACAGGGCGAGCGCTGCGGCCGTCTGGCGGTCGAGCTGACGGTTAAGGGGATCAGCGCCCGCGAGTTCATCACGCCCCGGTCGCTGATGAACGCGGCGGTGGCGGTGTCGGCCTCGGGCGGATCCACCAATGCGGTGCTGCATCTGACCGCCATCGCGGCGGAGGCGGGCGTGCCGTTCGGGGTCGAGGACTGCCACTTCGCCTGCGAGACCGCCCCGGTCATCTGCGATCTGAAGCCGGGCGGTCAGTTCCTGGCCCACCACCTGTTCGTGGCCGGCGGCACCCGTCTGGTGGCCCAGCGGCTGGCCTGGGCGGGCAAGATCGCCGATGCGCCCACCGTCTCCGGCCGCTCGCTGTTCGAGGAGGCCGCCGAGGCCGAGGAGGCGCCGGGCCAGAAGGTCATCACCGATTTTGACCGCCCCGTCATGGCGCGCGGCAGCTATGCGGTCATCTACGGCGACCTGGCCCCCGAGGGCGCGGTCATCAAGCTGACCGGCCACAAGGTCGACCGCTTCGAGGGACCGGCCAGGGTCTTCGACCGTGAGGAGGACGCTTTCGAGGCGGTCCAGTCCGGCGCGGCGGGCGAGGGCGACGTCATCATCATCCGCCACGAGGGACCGCGCGGCGGGCCGGGCATGCGCGAGATGCTGCAGGTCACCGCCGCCCTGAAGGGCCGCAAGATCGAGAACGTGGCCCTGATCACCGACGGCCGGTTCTCGGGCGCGTCCTACGGCTTCGTGGCCGGGCACGTGTCGCCGGAAGCCGCCGTGGGCGGGCCCATCGCGCGGGTCCGTGACGGCGACCGGGTCACCATCGACGTCACCAACCGCCGCATCGACGTGGACGCCGATCTGAGCGCGCGTCAGCCCTCGACGCCCGAGCGCGAGGCGCCGGTGGGCGTGTTCGCCAAATACGCCGTCCTGGCGGCCTCCGCCTCGCAGGGCGCGGTCACCATTCCCAATCCGCCGCCGGCGCGTACCGCCGATTCCTTCCCGGGCCGGCCTCGCGCCGCCAGCACCCAGACCGCTCACGAGGACGCCTGATGCCTATCACCATCTACACCAACGACGACATTCGCCCGGGCGCCATCGCCGGCCAGCGCATCGCCATCATCGGCTATGGCAGCCAGGGTCGGGCCCACGCCCAGAACCTGAAGGACTCCGGCCACGACGTGATCGTCGGCGTCCGTGAGGGCGGCAAGGGCTGGAAGAACGCGGCTGCGGACGGCGTGCCGACCGCCGAGCCTGCCGAGGCGGTCAAGGGCGCCGACATCATCGCCATCCTGACCCCGGACATGATTCAGGGCGAGGTCTACCGCGACATCATCGAGCCGAACGCCAAGCCGGGCGCGGCCATCCTGTTCGCCCACGGCTTCTCGATCATCTACGACCGGGTCACCCCGCGCGAGGACATGGACGTGATCCTGGTGGCCCCCAAGGGCCCGGGTGATCTGGTCCGCCGCGAATATGCGCGCGGCCGCGGCGTGCCCAGCCTGTTCGCCATCGAGCGCGACGCCACGGGCAAGGCGCGGGACCGGGCCATGGGCTACGCCAAGGGCATCGGCGGCGCCACCGGCGGCCTGCTGGAGACCAGCTTCCGCGAGGAGACCGAGACCGATCTGTTCGGCGAACAGGCCGTGCTGTGCGGCGGCGCCAAGGAGCTGGTCATGTCCGGGTTCAACACCCTGGTCGAGGCCGGCTACCAGCCCGAAATCGCCTATTTCGAATGCCTGCACGAGCTGAAGCTGATCGTGGACCTGTTCTACGAGGGCGGCGTCACCAAGATGCACGAGTTCATCTCCGAGACCGCCAAATACGGCGCGGTCGCCTCGGGCCCGCGGGTGATCAACGACGAGACCCGCGCGCGCATGAAGGAGATCCTGGAGGACATCCAGTCGGGCCAGTTCGCCCGCCAGTGGATCGCCGAGAACGAGGCCGGGAAGGGCCAGTACGAGGCCTGGCTGAAGGCCGACTACGACCATCCCATCGAACAGACCGGCGCCCGCCTGCGCGAACGCATGGCCTGGCTGCACGCCGCCAAGTCCGAAGCGGCCTGAAGCCAGAGGATCGCCGAAAGCACCGCCATGACCGCCGCCGCCCTGAAACAGCCCGACGCCGCCACCGCCCCGCAGACGGGCGCGCGCCTGCTCGTCTCCAGCCTGGAGGCGATGGGCGTGGATGTGCTGTTCGGCTATCCGGGCGGGGCGATCATGCCGGTCTATGACGCCCTGACCGGCTCGTCCCTGCGCCACATCCTGGTGCGCCACGAACAGGGGGCCGCCTTCGCCGCCGACGCCTACGCCCGTTCGTCGGGCAAGGTGGGGGTGTGCATGGCCACCTCGGGCCCCGGCGCCACCAATCTGATCACCGGCATCGCCAACGCCATGATGGATTCGGTGCCCATGGTCTGCATCACCGGCAATGTGGCCACCGGGCTGATGGGCACGGACTCGTTCCAGGAGATCGACATCCTGGGCTGCACCCTGCCCATCGTGAAGCACAGCTGGATCGTGCGCGACGCCGCCGACATTCCGTCTGTGGTGGCCGAGGCGTTCCGGGTGGCGAAGGAGGGACGGCCCGGTCCGGTCCTGATCGACCTGCCCAAGGACATCCAGTTCGCCGAGGTGGCCCAGCCCTTCGCCGCGCCGATCTTCAACGAACCGCTGGAGGCGGCTGACCACGCCGCCATCCGCGAGGCCGAGGCCGCCATCCGCGCCGCCGAGCGCCCCGTTCTGTACGTGGGCGGCGGCGTCAAGATCGCCGGCGCGGTCGATGAGCTGCGCGCCTTCTTCGCGCGCACCGGCATCCCGGCGGTGGCCACCCTGAACGCCCTGGGCTCCATTCCCACGGATTCCCACGGCTTCCTGGGCATGATCGGCATGCACGGCACCCGCGCCGCCAACGAGGCGGTGCAGGAGTCCGACCTGCTGGTGGTTCTGGGGGCGCGCTTCGATGACCGCGCCACGGGCAAGCTGGCCGAGTTCGCGCCCCACGCCCGCATCGTCCACTACGACATCGACCCGGCGGAAATCTCCAAGCTGCGCGAGGCGACCGTGGGGGTCGTCGGCGACCTGAAGGCGAGCCTGGCGGCCACCGATCCGGGGCCGCTGGCCATCGATCCGTGGATCATGCGCTGCATGGCCCGGGCCCAGCGCCACGCCGCCCGCTATGACGCGCCGGGCGACGGGGTCTATGCGCCCGCCCTGCTGAAGGAGCTGTCCGAGCGCGCCGGGGACGACTTCGTCGCCGCCTGCGACGTAGGCCAGCACCAGATGTGGGCCGCCCAGCACTGCCGGTTCTCCCGGCCCGAGGCCCACCTGACGTCCGGCGGTCTGGGCGCCATGGGCTTCGGCCTGCCCGCCGGGCTGGGCGCCAAGCTGGCGCGGCCGGACGCCCAGGTGGTGACCATCGCCGGGGACGGCGGCTTCATGATGAACATCCAGGAGCTGGCGACCCTGCGCCGCTACGGGATCAATCTGAAGATCGTCCTGCTGGACAACGCCTCGCTGGGCCTGGTGCGCCAGTGGCAGTCCCTGTTCTTCGGCGAGAACTATTCCGAGGTCGACCTGTCGGACAACCCGGACTTCGTGGCGGTGGCCCAGGCGTTCGGCGTTGAAGCCTTCCGAATTAGCCGGCGCGAGGAGGTCTCCGCCGGGATCCAGCGCCTGCTGGACGCGCCCGGCCCCTGCCTCGCGCACGTCGTGATCGACCCCAGGGAAAACGTCTGGCCGCTGGTGCCGCCGGGCAAGTCAAACGCAGAAATGATGGAGGGCGCCTGATGAGCGACACCATACACATCCAGATCGACCGGGCCGACGGCTCGCTGCAGCGCCTCATTGGACTGGTGGAGCGCCGGGGCTTTCACATCGACGGCCTGATGCTGACCGACGAGGGCGTCATGCGCCGCGCGGCCATCACCGTGCGCGGGCGCGATGAAACCCGCTGTCCCCAGATCCTGCGCCGTCAGATCGACCGCCTGATCGGCGTCAGCCGCATCGACGCGGCGGTCCTGCAATCGGAGGCCGCGTGATGGTCGACGTATCGAGACCCGTATCCCGCACCGCCGAGCTGGCGGCGTCGGATCCCAACCGCGTCATCGTTTTCGACACCACCATGCGCGACGGCGAACAGGCGCCGGGATTTTCCATGTCCACGGCGGCCAAGCTGCGCATGGCCGAGGCCCTGCGCGACCTGGGCGTGGACGTGATCGAGTCCGGCTTCGCCGCCGCCTCGCCGGGCGACGAGGAAGCCATGCGGCGGGTGGCCGGGGAGATCGAGGGGCCGGTGTTCTGCTCCCTGTCCCGGTCCGGCGAGAAGGACATCGACGCGGCCCACCGCGCCCTGTCGCCTGCGCCGAAGACGCACCGCCGCTGCCACATCTTCCTGGGGACCAGCCCCATCCACCGCTCGGCCAAACTGCGCATGAGCACCGACGAGGTGTTGGCCGCGGCGGTGCGCTCGGTGGCCTACGCCCGCACCCTGTTCGACGATGTGGAGTTCTCCGCCGAGGACGCCTTCCGCACCGAGCCGGAGTTCCTGGCCGAGGTGATGGAGGCCGCCGCCGACGCCGGGGCCCAGACCCTGAACGTGCCCGACACCGTGGGCTATGCCACGCCGGACGAGGTGCGGGCGCGCTATGCGGACCTGATCGCGCGCATTCGCCCGAAGCATCCCCATGCGGTGTTCTCGGCCCACTGTCACGACGACCTGGGGCTGGCCGTGGCCAATTCCCTGGCGGCGGTGGAGGCCGGGGCGCGTCAGGTGGAAGGGGCCATCAACGGCATCGGCGAACGGGCGGGCAACGCCTCGCTGGAAGAGGTGATCATGGCCCTGCGCACCCGCGCCGACCGCTATGACGTGACCACCGGCGTGGACTGCCGCCATCTGGTGCGGACCAGCCGCCTGCTGTGCGAGATCACCGAGAGCCCGGTGGTGCGCAACAAGGCCATCGTGGGCATCAACGCCTTCGCCCACGAGGCCGGCATCCACCAGCACGGCATGATGGCCGACGCGCGCACCTACGAGATCATGCGCCCCGAGGACGTGGGCTTCGAAGGCAGCTTCTTCGTCCTGGGCAAGCACTCCGGCCGCCACGCGGTGGCCAAGCGCGCCGCCGTGCTGGGCCACGACCTGACCGGGGGCGTGCTGGCCGAGGTCTTCGCCGGCTTCAAGCGCCGCGCCGACGAGATCGGCGAGATCAACGACACGGAGCTGACGGCCATCATCGCCGCCGCCGCCGACCGACAGGAAAGACCCGCCTATGCCGCCGCTGGCTGACTACATCTGGATGAACGGCGAGATGACGCCCTGGGCCGACGCGAAGGTCCACGTCATGAGCCACGCCCTGCACTACGGCACCTCGGTGTTCGAGGGCATCCGCGTCTATGACACCCCCGACGGGCCGCGCGGGTTCCGCCTGACCGACCATGTGCGCCGCCTGTTCGACAGTGCGCGCATCTATCACTTCGCCCTGCCGTTCACCGAGGACGAGGTACTGGACGCCTGCAAGGCCATCGTGCGGGCCAACGGTCTGAAGGGCGCCTATCTGCGGCCCATCGCCTTTCTGGGCGAGTGCGGCATGGGGGTGACCCCGGCCAAGCCGCAGGTGGACGTGACCATCGCCGCCTTTCCCTGGGGCGCCTATCTGGGCGACGAGGCGCTGGAGAAGGGCGTGGACGCCTGTGTCTCGTCCTGGCAGCGCGCGGCGCCCAACACCATCCCGACCGGGGCCAAGGCGGGCGGCAACTATCTGTCGTCCTATCTGATCGGGCGTGAGGCGCGGGTCGGCGGCTTCGGCGAGGGCATCGGGCTGGGCGTGGACGGCCGTCTGTCCGAAGGCGCCGGCGAGAACCTGTTCATCGTGCGGGAGGGGCGCATCCTGACCCCGACCGCAGCGTCCTCCATCCTGATGGGCATCACCCGGGACACGGTCATGCAACTGGCCCGCGACCAGGGCCTCGAGGTGGTGGAGCAGAGCCTGCCGCGCGAGATGCTGTATCTGGCCGACGAGATCTTCATGACCGGCACGGCGGCCGAGATCACCCCGGTGCGCTCGGTGGACGGCATCACCACCCGCGCCAACGGGCCGGGGTCGGTGACGAAGGCGTTGAACGCGGCCTTCCGGGGCCTGTTCACCGGCGACACGCCGGACCGCCATGGCTGGCTGGAGCCGATCTACGAAGACGCGACGGCGGAGAAGGCGGTGGAGTATGCCTGAGCCCCGCACACTTTATGAAAAGGTCTGGGACCGGCACGTGGTCTCGGCCGAGACGGCGGAGACGCCTGCGGTTCTGTATGTGGACCTGCATCTGGTGCACGAGGTGACCAGCCCGCAGGCCTTCGCCGAGATCGAGCGGCGCGGCCTGACCGTGCGTCGCCCGGACCGCACCTTCGCCACCCTGGACCACTCCACCCCGACCCTGCCCGCCGGGCCGGACGGGGAGCGGCCCTACTACACCCCCGCCAGCAAGGCGCAGGTGGAGACGCTGGAGCGCAACTGCGCGCGTCATGAGGTTTCGCTGGCCGGATGGGACTCGGACCAGCGGGGCGTGGTGCATGTGATGGGCCCCGAGCTGGGCCTGACCCAGCCGGGGATGACCGTGGTCTGCGGCGACAGCCACACCGCCACCCACGGCGCCTTCGGGGCGCTGGCCTTCGGCATCGGCACGTCCGAGGTGGGCCATGTGCTGGCCACCCAGTGCCTGCTGCAGCGCAAGGCGAAGACCCTGCGCGTGACAGTGGACGGGACCCTGGCGCCGGGGGTGTCGGGCAAGGACGTGGCCCTGGCGGTGATCGCCGCCCTCGGGTTCGGCGGGGGCACCGGCTACGTCATCGAATATGCCGGCGAGGTGATCCGCGCCCTGGACATGGAAGGGCGCATGACCCTGTGCAACATGTCCATCGAGGCGGGCGCCCGGGCGGGCATGATCGCGCCGGATCAGGCCACCATCGCGTGGCTGCGGGGCCGGCGTCATGCGCCGCAGGGCGCGGCGTTCGAGCGGGCGGCGGCGGACTGGCTGAGCCTGGCGTCGGACCCGGGCGCGGCGTTCGACAAGGAGGTCCGGCTGGACGGGAACGCCATCCGGCCCATGGCCACCTGGGGCACCACGCCGGACGCGGGCGTCGCCATCGGCGCCGCCCCGCCCGAGCCCAGATCCGACAACGACCGCAAGGCTCTGGCCTATATGGGCTTCGAGGCCGGGCGGGCGACCACGGAGTACCCGGTGGACGTGGTCTTCATCGGCAGCTGCACCAACGGGCGGCTGCCCGACCTGCGCGCCGCCGCCGCCATCCTGAAGGGCCGCCGGGTCAAGCCGGGGGTGCGGGTGCTGGTGGTGCCCGGCTCGGAGGCCGTGCGGCGCGACGCCGAGGCGGAGGGTCTGCACACCGTCTTCACCGAGGCGGGGGCCGAATGGCGCATCCCCGGCTGCTCCATGTGCCTGGCCATGAACGGCGACATGGTGGGGCCGGGCCAGCTGGCGGTGTCCACCTCCAACCGCAATTTCGAGGGCCGGCAGGGACCGGGGGCGCGCACCATCCTGGCCAGTCCGGCCACGGCCGCCGCCAGCGCCGTCATGGGCGTGCTGACCGACCCGAGGGTGTTCATGTCGGCCGAGGAGACTGTTCATGCCTGAGCCCTTGAAGACCCTGACCTCGGGCACGGTGGTGTTCAGCCAGTCCAACATCGACACGGACCAGATCATTCCCGGCCGGTTTCTGACCACCACCACCCGCGAAGGGCTGGGGGCGCACGCCTTCCACGACTGGCGCTATGAGTCCGACGGAACGGTCAAGCCGGAGGCGGTGCTGAACCGCATCGATCCGGCGGCGCACCGCATCCTGATCGCGGGGGACAATTTCGCCTGCGGCTCGTCGCGCGAGCACGCGCCGTGGGCCCTGCTGGACTATGGCTTCCGGGCGGTGGTCTCGACCTCGATCGCGGACATCTTCACCTCCAACGCCCTGAAGAACGGGCTGCTGCCCGTGGTGGTCAGCCAGGCGGTGTGGGACGATCTGGCCGCCCATCCGGACCAGCCGGTGACCATCGATCTGGAAGCCGAGACCATCCGGCGCGGCAACGCCGAGCCGACGCCCTTCCGGGTGGAGGCTTTCGCCCGCCAGTGCCTTCTGGACGGGGTGGACGCCATGGGCTGGCTGACCGCCCGACTGCCCGACATCGAAGCCTTTGAACGCCGACAACAGGAAACCGCGTGATGCCCCCCTTTCAGGACCATACCATTGTCGTGCTACCCGGAGACGGGGTGGGGCCGGAGGTCGCGGCCGTCGCCTGCGCCGTGCTGGACTGCGTCGGCGACTTCTATGGTCACCGCTTCAACTATCAGGAGCACCTGATCGGCGGGGCGGCCATCGACGCTACCGGCGAGCCCCTGCCGGACGAGACCCGCGACGCCTGCAAGGCCGCCGATGCGGTGTTGCTGGGCGCCGTGGGCGGACCCAAATGGGACGGCGGCAAGCGGCGGCCCGAGGAAGGCCTGCTGGCCATCCGCAAGGCCATGGGCCTGTACGCCAATCTGCGGCCTTTGCAGGTCTCGCCGGTGATGGCCCACCGCTCGCCGCTGAAGAAGGAGATCGTCGAGGGCGTGGACCTGATCGTGTTCCGCGAGCTGACCGGCGGCATCTACTTCGGCGAGAAGACCCGCACCGACACCTCTGCCTCGGACCTGTGCGTCTATTCGGTGGAGGAGATCGAGCGGGTGGCCCGCGCCGCCTTCCAGACCGCCCGCCAGCGGCGGGGCAAGGTCACCTCGGTGGACAAGGCCAATGTCATGGAGACCAGCCGCCTGTGGCGCGAGGTGGTCACGCGCATCCAGGCCGAGGAGTATCCCGACATCACCCTGGAGCACGCCCTGGTGGACTCCATGGCCATGCACCTGATCCGCAAGCCGCGGGACTACGACGTGATCCTGACCGAGAACATGTTCGGCGACATCCTGTCGGACGAGATCTCGGTGCTGGGCGGGTCCATCGGCCTGCTGCCCTCGGCCTCGCTGGGGACCGAGGGGCCGGGGCTGTTCGAGCCGATCCACGGCTCCGCGCCGGACATCGCCGGGCAGGACCTGGCCAATCCGGTGGGCATGGTGCTGTCCGCCGCCCTGATGCTGCGCCACTCCCTGAAGCTGGAGGATGAGGCCGACGCCATCGAGGCGGCGGTGGCGGCGGTGCTGGCTGCGGGCGCGGTCACGGCCGACCTGGGCGGCGAGCTGGGCTGCCGCGCGGCGGGTGAGGCCATCTGCGACGCCATCCGGGCCATCCACTGGGCCGCCGCCCACCGGGTCCAGATGCACTGGGCCTGAGCCTTTCGAGTTTCGCGCCCGCCCCACGGGATCGCGGAAACCTCACGCATCGACGCCCCCAATGCCGATGCGTGACGGTGAAGCCCTCGCCGGTTCCCTGAGCCGCCGGCGAGGGCTTCTTTATTTTTTGCCCTAACGCGCGGCGCGCGGCGCCGCGCTGCTTGAGGGCTTATTGGGGCCCTATGCTCCCCGTGCGGCGGCTCGCGGCCTGAGGGCGTTATCGGGCCCGATGCTCGCGTCGCGGACGCTCGCGGCCTGAGGGCGGGGTCAGTCGATGATTTCGCGGCTGGCGAGGCTGGTTTCGAAGTCCATGAAGATGTCGATCAGCTCCTCCACCGAGACGCGGGCGGCGCCCGGGGCGAAGCGGAAATTCCAGAAGCTGACGATGTGCCGCACCGCCCCCACCTGTTCGCCCAGGCGGATGAACATGTGCGGCGCATCCAGAAGGAACTCCCGGAAGGCGGTCGGCCGGCCGTCCTCGGTCAGACTTGCGTAGGCGTGGTCATAGATCTTGAGGGTCTCCATCACCGTCTCGCAAGTCTTGAGGATCTTGCGTCGGAGCACCCGCCGCCCCCGCTCCACATAGAGACGGGATTCGGTGTCCAGCGGTCCGGCCGGCTGCATCGTCGCGATGGCGTCGGCCACCGCCCGGGCCTCTTTCAGGACCGTGGCCGCGGACCATTTGTAGTAGAGAAAGCCCTTCCAGCAGAACACGCCCTCGGCGTACTGCTCGGGCGCCAGCTGGAGCGTCTCGCCCAGGGGCTGCATGCCGGCGCCGTCCGTGTTGGACAGGATCTTGGACACCAGGCTGGCCGTCGCCCTGGCCTTGCCAGGCTGCGAGGTTTCAGCCGTCATGCTCATGGCCACCAGCGGGGCGATCTGGGCCTCCACGAAGCCGAACATGCGCTTCATGTCCCCCTCGGTCAGATCAAAGTAGCAGCGCGCCACGTCCAGCCCCGCGCGCCGGACCTGTTCACGCAGCAGGAAGGGGTCCAGCGACGGCAACTGGTCGATCAGGCGCAGGGTCTCGAGGTCACGCTCGTCCACAGACACGCCGAAATACTCGCGCAGGGTCCGTTCGAATTTGCGCTGGCCGATGAAGATGAACCGTCCGCCCAGGCGCAGGTCATCCAGATCGATGGGCAGGATGACCTTGGTGGCCGACTGACGATAGACGTGGAACAGGTCCACCTCGTCGCGGCGCAGGCGGTGCTTGATGATCAGGCCCCGGTTCAGGGCCGGGGTCTGGAACAGGGGCTTGTCGCGCCATTCGTCGGTCCCGCCGTGGCGGCGCCAGACGGCCAGCAGGTTCAGCACCCGCGAGGTGGAGCCGAACGCCTGAAGGTTGGCCAGATTCCGGATCGAACGATCGCTCATGGCCGGTGGTCCTGCCGGTATTCGACCGGTCCGGCAAGCGGGTTATCGCTGTTCGGCGATCAGACGGTCGGCCAGGGCGGCGGTGAGGTGGCCGTCGGGGGTCAGGCCGTTGGCCTGCTGCCATCCGCGCAAGGCGCGCCGGGTGCCCGAGCCGACGATGCCGTCGACGCCGCCGGGGTCGAAGCCGGCGGCGGCCAGGGCGCGCTGGGCGCCCAGACGCTGGTCCCGGGACAGGGGGGGCTCGTCCGGCCAGGCGGCGACCAGACCGGGGCGGCCCGCGATGCCGTCAGCGGTCATGCCGATGGCCAGGGCATAGGCCACCGAGTTGTTGTAGCGGCGGATCACATAGTGGTTGGGCAGGGCCAGGAACGCCGGCCCGGCCGCGCCCTGGGGCAGCAGGATGGTCGCGCCCTCGGCCTGTTCCGCCGAACTGGGGGCGCCGCCGCGCGACAGCACCACGCCGCGCTGGGCCCAGTACGACCACGGCTGGCGCTCGCCCTCGGCCAGGGCGTAGTCGAAGCCCTGGGGCAGGGTCACTTCATAGTGCCAGCGCTGATCCCGCTTCCAGCCCGCGTTGCTCAGCAGGTGGGCGGCTGACATGAGGGCGTCGGCGGGGGAGTTCCAGATGTCCACCACCCCGTCGCCGTCGCCGTCCACGGCCAGGCGGCGGTAGTTGTCGGGCATGAATTGGCTCTGGCCCATGGCGCCGGCCCACGAGCCCTTGAGGCGTTCGCGGGGGGCGCGGCCCTCGACGATGATGGTCAGGGCCTCCTTGAGCTGTTCCTCGGCCCAGTCGCGGCGGCGGCCGTCGTGGGCCAGGGTGGCCAGGGAGCGGATCACGTCGTGATCGCCCTGCACCTGGCCGAAGGCGCTTTCCTGGGCCCAGATGCCCACCAGAATCTCGCGCGGCACACCGTAGCGTTGCTCGGCCTCGACGGGCGCCGACATCAGGCGGTCGCGGCCCTGCGCGATGCGCTGGTCGCTGACGGCGTTCTGGACATAGGCGCCGACCGGGCGGCTGAACTCGGGCTGGTTGCCGTCCAGGCGGATGACGCTGGGATCCGGGCTGAGGCCCGCCAGCTCGCGCTCGAAGGCGGCGCGATTGGTCCCGCCGTGACGGGCCAGGAAGCCCTGCTTCCAGCCTTCGAAGGACTGATCCTCATAGGGGGTAGGCTGGACGGCCGCCGTCGCGGTCGCCGCAGCCGCCACGGGCTGCGCCGCCTGGGCCGGTCCGCCGCGCGGCGGCTCCGGGATCAGGGGGGCGCAGGCGGCGGTCAGGCCAATGAGAACAAGACGAATTTTCATACGCCATCCTACCGCGCCGGGAGAGGGCCCCGCAATCACAAGCGCGCGAAAGGAGAGCACGCTTTCGCCGCCTTTTCGCCGTGCTCCGGCCATGGGCGACACGCGGCGCTAACCCTTTCCGGTCGCCGCCCGTTAACCGCAGTGCGGTATGCCGATCCGTCCTCGATGCGGCCTGGTGGCGGAGAGGCTACGCGGCGGATCGCAAATCCGCAGACCCTCCGTTCGACTCGGAGGCCAGGCCTCCATCTTTTTGCCCTATCGCTCGGGACGCGGTCCCTCGCTGCTTGAGGGCGGGTGTCAGGTTGAGGGTGGTTTCCCGTTGACAGGGCAGGCGCGGCTGACCTATAGGCCCGTCTCCCCGCCGCAGGTCCGCTTGCGGCGTTTCATTTTGTATCGCGCCCGACAGGTTCACGCCGAGGGGGCCACGAAGGAATGAGGCCATGAAGGTCCGTAGTTCTCTGAAGTCGCTGAAGTCGCGCCACCGTGACTGCAAGATCGTGCGCCGCAAGGGCGTGGTCTATGTGATCAACAAGACCGACCCGCGCTTCAAGGCCAAACAGGGCTAAGGCTTTTTAGCGCCCTATCGCTCGGGACGCGGTCCCTCGCTGCTTTAGGGCGTTATCGCGCTCGGGCAGCCTGAAGAGCGGTCGCGCACTGAAGATGTCCACAGGCCACGGGCGGTTGTCCGTGGCCTTTTTCGCGTGTGGCGTTGAGCCCCGGCGGCGACGGCGCTAACCCAGCTTCAACTATCCATGCTGCGCGCGAGCTTAAAGCGCACCAACCAAACCGCGCTCCAGCAGCGAGGCGCCGCGCGCCGAAGCGATGGCGCCCAACCTGAACCGCGCTCAAGCAGCGAGGGACCGTGTCCCGAGCGATAGCGCACCAAAAAGGACTTCCCATGGCCGACGACGCCACCTTCGCCAATCCCGACGTCCTGAACGCCACGGCCCAGGGCCGCCTGCGCACCATCATCGAGCGCCTCGAGCGTCTGGAAGAAGACAAGCAGGCGATCATGGGCGACATGAAGGAGGTCTTCGCCGAGGCCAAGGGCGAGGGCTATGACGTGAAGACCCTGCGCAAGGTCATCCGCATCCGCAAGCTGGACAAGGCCAAGCGCCAGGAAGAAGAGGCGATCCTGGACCTCTATCTGGCCGCCCTCGGCGAGATCTGAGCTGAAACGGTCCGGTTTCGGACGCAAGGACGGCGGCCTGCGCTCAAGCAGCCCGAAGGGCGACAGCGCGCAAAAAATGCGCTCAAGCAGCCCGAAGGGCGATAGCGCGCCAAAGAGCGCCTCAGGCAGCCTGAAGAACGACAAGGCTCAAAAGGACTCTCCCTATGAGGCGGCGAAGAAGGCCGCCCAGCGGTCGGCGCTGAACGCCCTGAAGCGTGCGCGCCGCGCCGCCGACAAGGCGGGGGTGCAGCTGTCGGACTGGGAGGACGAGTTCCTCGGGTCGGTGTCCGACCGGGTGAAGACCTACGGCCGCGCCTTCGCCGACCCCGAAAAGGGCGCGCCGGGCCAGTCGCTGTCGGCCATGCAGGCGCGCAAACTCAAAGAGATCGCGAAGAAGGCGAAGGGGGAGAGCCGAAATCCGTCTCCCCTTGCGGGAGAAGGTGGCCGCCGGAGGCGGTCGGATGAGGGGTGAAACACCGCCTCATCCGATTTCCGCGCAACAGGCCGACCCAGTCAGCACACACCAGAGATCGAGTCTCACCCCTCATCCGTCATGCTCCGCATGACACCTTCTCCCTCAAGGGGAGAAGGAAGATGGTCAGAACAGGATCTTCCTGAACGTCAGGCTGACCGTGCGGCCTTCGGGGTCGAGGAAGTCCGGCTGGTAATTCACCGGGGTGTCTCCGTCGCTGGAGATCACGTCGGGTCTGGAATCGAACAGGTTCTGGACACGCAGGTTGATCCGCGAGCCTTCCAGCCAGGACCACCGGGACACCAGACGTTCCTGGGCGCCCAGGTCCACGAAGGCGTTGATCCCCACCGTGGCGCGGTCGTCGAAAATCAGGTCCGGTCCGGTCCCGCCGTCCACCTCGGTGCCCTGGCGCCAGGTGGCGTTGACGAACAGGCCCATGCCGCCTTTGAACACCCCGCCCTGGGCCTGGATCTGGTGCCGGGGGCTGCCGCCGCCGGCGTCGGTGGCGTCGCCGTTCAGCAGATCCAGAACCGGCAGTCCGGGGGCGATCAGGATCTCGTCCTGAATGCGCCAGGTGTGGAACACGGAGATGTTGTAGCGGCCCTGTCCGGGCTGCATGCCGCCTCGTCCGCCGCCCCGTCCGCCCCCGCCCCGCATGCGGGAGCCCTCGCCCGGAGGGGGGCCGTCCGCGCCCGGGCCGCCCGGACCGCCCCCTTCGCCGCGCGGGCCACGTCCGCGTTGCGGGGGTTCAGCGTCGGGCTGGCCGAAGGTGCGCGAGAAGGTGAAACCGGTGCGCAGATCCTGACGCTCGACCTCGGCGAAATTGACCGGCCGGGCGTCCACCGCGAGCAGGGTTCCGTCGTCGTCCCGCTCGAATCGGTCGGGCAGGGCGGCCTCCAGCGCGGCGGTGACGGCCGGGAAGCCGTTGACCTCGTTCTCGATGGCGGTGCGGGTCCAGGTGGAGGTGATGCGAAGCTGCTCGTCCTCCAGCGGCTGCCAATTGACGCCGGCGCTCCACACCGAGCGGGCGGCGGCGTCCAGATCGGCGTTGCCGCCGGTGGTGCGGGTGACCAGCACCGTCTCGCCGGTGGAGAAATCGAACACGGCGGTGTTGGGGGTTTCGATGACCGGATCGTTCAACTGGGCGATGCTGGGGGCCTGGTCCTGACGGGTGTAGCCGGTCAGGAAGGACAGCCGGTCCACCGGGCTCCAGTTCAGGTTCACCCCGAGGGTGTTCAGCCCGCCGAAGTCCGACACGTCCTCATAGCCGGCGTTCAGATTGAGGGAGAGGTCGCCCAGCAGGGACGGGTTCTCCTCGTCGCGCTCGAAGAGGGGAATGTCGAAACTGGTCTGGGCGTTCAGCCGGTCGCGGGACAGTTCGCGTTCGGTCTCCTCGTCGCCGCGCAGCGACCAGGACTCCAGGGTCTGGCGGTCGGCGCCAAGGGTAAAGGTGGAGCGCAGGTCCCCGGCGGGCAGCTCGGTCAGCGGGCCGTTGAACACCGTTTCGACGCTGTAGCGGCTGGTCACGGAATTCGCCAGGTCGTCCGGCAGGCGGGTGAAGTCGGCGCCGGTCAGCGGGCCGAACGGGCTGACGGTCGGGTCGCCCGCGTCCAGCCGGTCCTGATACGAGGGGATGTCAAAGCCCTGGCCCGTGACGGTGTCCCGCTCGGCGCGGGTGTATTCGCCGTTGACGCTCCAGCGCCAGTCGTCGCCGATGAAGCCGTCCAGCAGCACGCCCAGCTCGGCCTGCAGGGTGTCCGTTTGGGTGCTGAGGGCCTCGGGCGCGTCGAGGAAGCGGTAGAGGGTCACGATTTCGGTGAAGGGCGAGCCGCCCACGCCCGCGGGCACGGTCAGGGCCAGGCCCGGCAGGCCGTTGAACCGCTCGCTGGTCTCGTCCTCGATGCTGGCGCTGAGGGTGGCCTGGATGTCACCGGACAGGCCGCGCTTGAGGGTGGCGGAGATGGAGTTCTGCTCGGTTTCCGGCTGCAGGGTGCGCCAGTCGCTGAGATTGCCTGTCCGGAGGGGTCCGTAGGCTTCGGCGAAGTCCGCGAGGCTGGTTCCGTCGAGCGGCACGGGGGCGACGAGAGCGGTCTCGCCGACCAGGCCCGAGAAGGCCGGGTCAATCTCGTCGCCGAAGTCGGGCGCCGAGATGTTGCCGATCAGGTCGTAGGGGGTCGTGCCGGGGGTGCGGTTGATGTCCCGCTCGGTTTCGAAAAGGGCGGTGTCGCGCTCGTGCTCGATGTCGATGGACCAGCGGTTGTCGCCGTCGATGCGCAGGATGTCGGCCTCGACCTCATAGCCCGAGCGGCCGCCGGCGGTGGGCCCGCGCAGCTCGGCCTCGGCGGTGGTCGAACGGAAGGGATCCTTGAGGATGAAGTTCACCACCCGCTGGTCGGCGCGGTAGCCGAACTGCAGGGCCACCTCCTCGGGCAGGACCTGGACCCGCTCGATGGCCTCGGACGGCAGGCCGCGGATTTCGCGGAAGCCCGAGATGCGCCGTCCGTTGACCAGGAACACCGGCGAGCCGCCGCGCGAACTGGTGGTGACGGGCTCGAGGAACTCCAGCAACTGGGCGATGTCCGAGGCCCCGTAGGCCTGGATGTCGGCGGCGTCCAGCTCGAGCTCGGGCGCGATGTCGGTCTGCACGTCGCCGCGTCGACGAGCGGCGGTGATGACCACCCCGGCCACCGAGGTCACGCCGTCCTCGTCGGTCCAGGCCTCGTCCTGACCCGGATCCTGGGCGGCCGCCGCGTCCTGGGGGACGTCGGCGGATTGAATAAGCAGCGCGGCCAGCCCGGTCAGGGCGGTGGTCGAGAGAGACATGGGCGTATCCGGTCTGGGGGAGGCGCGGGGGGCGGGCGTCCTGGCGGAGCCTTGATCCGACGCCCCCGTCGTTCACTGACCGTTTAACGCGCCAGTCACGACATTTCCGTCGCGGCTGTTCGGGATAATCGCGTTGTCCGCGCGCCGTGGCCCGCGGGACACGTTCAGCCCGCTTCGCGCAGAACGCCTTCCAGACCCTGTTCGCGCACCTTGCGATACAGGGTGGAGCGGCCGATGCCGAGGCGCCGGGCGATCTCTGACATGTGGCCCGCATAGACCTCGATGGCGTGCTGGATCAGGTCGCGCTCGATGTCTTCCAGCGTGCGCAGATGGCCCTTGTCGTCGATGATGCGCACAGGGGCGTCGGGCAGGGTCAGGTCGGACAGGGCGTGCCCGGGGCGCGGCGCGTCGGGCGCGGCCTCCGCATCGGGCATGGGCGCGGCCACGCCGGAGATGGCGGGGAAGTCGTGGGGTTGCAGCCACGGGCCGTCGGCCAGGACAATGGCCCGATAGACCGCGTTCTCCAGCTGGCGCACATTGCCGGGCCATTCGAAGGCGGTCAGCAAAGCCAGCGTATCGGGCGCGGCGCCGGCGACCCGCTTGCCTTCCTCGGCGTTGAAGCGGGCGATGAAGTGATCGATCAGGGCCGGGATGTCCTCGCGCCGGGCGCGCAGGGCGGGGGCCTCGATGGGAAAGACGTTGAGGCGGTAGAACAGGTCTTCCCTGAACATGCCGGCCTTCACCTGGGCCTCCGGGTCGCGATTGGTGGCCGAGACGATGCGCACGTCCACCTTGACCGGGCGCTTGGCGCCCACAGGGTCGATCTCGCTTTCCTGCAGGGCGCGCAGCAGCTTGACCTGCATGTCCAGCGGCAGCTCGCCGATCTCGTCCAGGAACAGGGTGCCGCCGTCCGCCTCGCGGAACTTGCCGAGGGTCTTGTCGACCGCGCCGGTAAAGGCGCCCTTCTCGTGGCCGAACAGAATGGATTCGATCAGGTTGGCGGGCAGGGCGCCGCAGTTCACCGCCACGAAGGGCTTGCCGGCGCGCGACGAGGCGCCGTGCAGGGCGCGGGCGATGACTTCCTTGCCGACGCCGCTCTCGCCGGTGATCAGGACCGGGATGTTGGATTTGGCCGCGCGGGCGCCCAGCGACTTGACCATGCGCATGGGGGCGCTGTCGCCCACCAGGTCGTCGAAGGAGGTGCGGCCCGAGACCTGACGTTTCACCCGGCCCACCTCGGCCACCAGATCGCCCATCTGCAGGGCGTTGCGGATGGAGATCAGGATGCGCTCGGGACTGGCGGGCTTGACGAAGAAGTCCTGGGCCCCGGCCTGCATGGCCTTGACCACGGTGTCGATGCCGCCGGACGCGGTCAGGATGATGACCGGGACGCGCACGCCCGCGGTGCGCATCTCGGCCAGGGTCTCCATGCCCGAAAGGCCGGGCATGACCATGTCCAGCAGGACCACGTCGGCGCCGCCGCCGCGGGTCATGCGGTCGATGGCCTCGCCGCCGTTTTCGGCGTGGACGACGTTGTAGCCTTCGCGGTCGAGAACCGCCTGCACCAGCCTGCGCTGGGTCGGGTCGTCATCGACGACCAGCACCGTCTTGGCCATGGGAGCCACCCTTCATCATCAACCGTACGGCCGGTCCTCATTGATCGGGACTGGCTCGTTTCGGGACGGTTTTAGGCCGAAGGGGGTGAAGATCGGGTTTAAGGGGTGCAGCCTGGGCGGCGGGTGAGGGGAATGCGGGTTTCGTCCACTGTCAGGTCCGGCAGCGGCGACGGGGCGAGGGTCAGGCCGCCGCGCAGCAACTCGCGCGCGTCCTGCGTCCGGGTGTCCTGCCCTACCGGCGCGCAAGCGTTGATCTCGTAAGACCCGACTTCGCGCCAGCCGTTGGCGGCCTGCTCATAAACGGCAACATGGGACGCGTTGGCCATGAGCCACTCTACCGCGCCGTCGCCGTCCACATCACGGGCGGCGGCGAGGCAGTCGCCCTCATTCCGGCATGTTCCGCGCCGGTCGTATGGAATCTGTCCGGCGAGCAAGCCGTCAGCGTCCTGAACAAAGTCTTCGGGAAGGGGAGGCGAGCCCGGCAAAACTTCGATCTGAAGGCTGAGGCGGGTCGAGAGATGATCGAAGGTGTGACGGTCCGTGGCCTCCCTCGCCTCGCCGGCACGCCGCGCGACTTCGGCGTCCTCCGACGCGGCCAGCCGGTCCAGCGCCTCGCGGCCCGAACGGCCCGCGTCGAAGCGCAGGAAGGCGTAGTCGAAGTCCTCGGCGGAGACCCGACCGGTCTCGAGCCGGCGAATCTGGTCGGCGACGGACAGGCGGGCGGGGTCGGCGAGGGGAGTGAACAGGGCCAGGATGGCGGCGACGGCGACCACGCCGCCGATGATGTTGGTGCGCTCCAGCGGGCGCATCCACGGGCCGGGCTTCACGGCGGCGACGGCGTAGCCGACGGCGTGGACCGCGCCCACCAGCACACAGGCGGCGGCGATGATGCGATCGGGGGTCAGGCCGTGCTGGCCGATGCGCAGGGCGATGCCCCACAGGGCCAGGCCGATCAGCGGGACCAGCAGCACGCCCGCGATCCGCGCGGCCCATTGCAGCACTGCGGGCGGCGCGCCATCAGGCTCGCCGTCCTGATAGGCGGCGTTGATGAGGATGATCAGGGCCGCGGCCGCCGACAGCATCAGGCCCGTGCCATAGCCCTCGTCCCACAGGCGGCCGACGCCCGCGAAGGGCAGGGCCAGGATGAAGGCGGCGGTGATCAGGGTCATCACCGGCATCAGCCAGGACAGCAGCATCAGGGCCACGGTGCGCACACCCCGGATCAGGCCGTCCTTCACATCGGTCAGGTGCACGGCCGCCGAGAAGGCCAGGGTGGTGACCGGAATGGAGAACCAATCCTGACGAATAAGATCGCTCAGGAAGTCGATGCCGATCACGTTGAACAGCCCGGCGCCCAGGAACAGCAAAAGCCAGAAGGCGCCGGTGAAGGCGACGGACAGGGCCAGCTGCACGCCTGCCTTCCACGCCGTGTCGAAATAGGCGGGATAGGGCGCGATCCACCGCCGCGCCCGGTCGGCGGGCAGGATCAGGTGGTGGGCGATGAACAGCATGACCGCAGAGGCCATGAAGACCACGGGCGAGGCCAGGGGCTCGTTCAGGCCGTTGGGCCGCACCCCCCAGATCACGCTCCACCAGCCCATGAGCGCGAGGATCGCCGCCGCCGTGACACTCCAGATCAGCAGGGTCCGAAGCCGCATCCGGCCGACGGCGCCCAGCAGGACGACCGGCAGCCAGGCGAAGACCAGCACCAGCGGCGCAAACAGGCCGGGGACGGTGGCGGGCCACAACATGCGAAGTTCGTTGGTGGCCCACGGCTGGCGAGCAAGCGAGAGATAGAGCAGATAGAGCGCCAGTCCCTGGATCAGGCCGATGGCCAGCCGGGTCCAGCCCAGACGCCGGTGGTCCGGCTCGCGATCCGCGATCTCGTTGGCGCCGAAGATGGTCATGACGTCTCCCCGTCTTTAGGACGCATCTGGCCTGAAATCGGCGCGAAGCGGAAGGGGATTGACGCGAACACGGTTGCGCCCCGCCGTCCGCGACCCCACACCTTGAGCCATGAACGCCCCCTTCAAGCCCGACGCGGCCCCGACCGAAGCCCCTCTCTGGGACCTCTCCGATCTCTACGCCTCCCCTGCGGACGATCGGGTGGCGGCGGATCTGGAGGCGGGGCGCAAGGCGACCGCCGAGCTGAACGCGCTGGAAGGCCAGCTGGAGGCGGCGCGGGCCGATGCGGCGACGCTGGGTCAGCGGCTGGACACGGCGATCACCCTGTATGAACAGGCGTCCAACCATCTGGGGGCGCTGGGGGCCTATGCCTTCCTCGCCGCGTCCACCAATCGCGAGGACGGCGCCGCGCAGGGTTTTGAGGCGGACATCCGTCAGAAGGTCACCACCATCGCCGCCGAGACCCTGTGGCTGACGCTGGAGATCAACCGGCTGGAAGAGGCCGAGATCGAGGCGGCGCTGAGCGCCCACGAAGGGGCCGCGCGCTGGCGGCCGTGGCTGCGCAGGGTGCGGGCCAGCAAGCCCCATGAGCTGTCGCCCGAGCTGGAGCGGTTCATCGCCGAGCGCATGCCCGCCGCCATGCAGTGGCCGCGCCTGTTCGACGAGACCCTGGCCGCCCTGCGCGTAAAGACGGGCAAGGACGACCTGACCCTGGCCGAGGCGCTGAACCGGCTGTCGGATCCCAAGGCCGAGCGGCGCAAGGCCGCGGCCGAAGGACTGAATGCGGCGCTGGCCGCGCGGGCCACGACCATGGGGCTGGTGCTGAATACCGTGGCCCAGGAAAAGGCGCTGGAGGACCGCTGGCGCAAATTCACCTATCCGGCGCAATCGAAGCACCTGATGAACGAGGTGGACGGCGAGGCCGTGGACGCCATGGCCGATGCGGTGGCCGAGGCCTATCCGCGCCTGACCCACCGCTATTATGCGCTGAAGGCGAAGGCCATGGGCCTGAAGCAGCTGAACCAGTGGGACCGCAACGCCCCCATCGAAACTACCGCGCCGCGCGGCTTCGACTGGGGTCAGGGGCGGTCCATGGTGCTGGACAGCTTCAATGATCTGGGGGGCGAGTTCGGCGATCGGGCGAAGTCATTCTTCGACAATCCGTGGATCGACGGGCGGGCGCGGCCGGGCAAGCAGTCCGGCGCCTATGCCCACCCGGTGACGGCGGACCGGCACCCCTATGTGTTCATGAACTGGATGGGCGAGCGGCGCGACGTGCTGACCCTGGCCCACGAACTGGGCCACGGGGTTCACCAGACCCTGGCGGCGGATCAGGGCACCCTGCTGGCGGACACGCCGCTGACCCTCGCCGAGACGGCGTCCATCTTCGCCGAGGGCCTGACCTTTGACCGGCTGCTGGCCACGGCCCCGGAAAAGGAAAAGCGCGGCCTGCTGGCGGGGCGCATCGAGGACGGTCTGAACACCGTGGTGCGCCAGATCGCCTTCCACCGTTTCGAGACCCGCTTCCATGACGAGCGGGCGCAGGGCGAGGTTTCCGTCGCCCGCATCGGCGAAATCTGGATGGAGGAAATGGGCGCGAGCCTGGGCCCTGCGGTCAAGCTCAACGATGGATACGAACACTGGTGGGCCTATGTGGGCCACTTCGTGCATTCGCCCTTCTATGTATACGCCTATGCGTTCGGGGACCTGCTGGTCGCGGCGCTGATGGAGAAGCGGCGCGAGAACCCGGAAGGCTTTGCCCCCTTGTACCGCGAGCTTCTGGCCGGCGGAGGGACGCGGACCTATGTGGAGGCGCTCAAGCCCTTCGGCCTGAACCCGCGCGACCCGGCCTTCTGGGCTACGGGCTGCCAGCGGCTGGAGCGCCTGATCGACGAGTTCGAGGCGGTGGCGTGACGACACACCGCGCTTGAGCCGCGCGCCGCCCTCGGTATAAGGGCGGTCAGATTCTCGTTCGCCTCCGAAAGATCATCGCATGGCCGCCGACTCCCACGAAGCCGATCACGACGCCGAAGCCTATCTGCGCGGCTCCCAGGAAATCACGGAACAGGTCTCCACCTGGAAGCTGTTCAACTTCCTGGCCAAGTGGGGCTCGCTGTCGGTCGCGGTGGCGGTGCTGCTGTTCACCGTATGGTTCATGCCCAACGGCGGCTTCTTCCCTGCGGTGATCGCCGCGGTGGTGCTGGCCGTCGCCGGCTGGTGGTTCCTGCGCAGCAAACCTGCGGATCACTAAGAGTTTTTCTGGCGGGCCCGGCCTTTACGGGCCTTTCTGAAACGTCCTAACGTTCCACTGCTCTGAAACAACAGGCAGGGGGATTCGCTTGGCTGTCACCATCGCCGTGACGCGCGAGCGCCGAGAAGGCGAACCGCGCACCGCCGCAACACCCGATACGGTGAAGAAGCTGACCGCGCTCGGCGCCTCGGTGCTGGTTGAGGCCGGCGCCGGGCTGGGCTCGTCCATTCCCGACGCCGACTATGAGGCCGCCGGCGCAAAGGTGGCCAAGGACTCCAGCGCCGTCCTGTCGAAGGCCGATATCCTGCTGAAGGTGCGCGGCCCCACGGCGCAGGAGATCAGCGCCCTGAAGCCCGGCGCTATCGTGGTCGCCCTGCTGGACGCCTGGCGCGAGAAGGACACGGTCCAGGCCATGGCCAAGGCCAACGTCACCGCCTTCGCCATGGAGTTCGTGCCCCGCATCAGCCGGGCCCAGGTCATGGACGCCCTGTCGTCCCAGGCCAATCTGGCCGGCTACCGGGCGGTGATCGAGGCGGCCCACGCCTATGGCCGCGCCTTTCCCATGATGATGACGGCGGCGGGCACCGTCGCCCCGGCCAAGGTGTTCGTCATGGGCGCGGGCGTGGCGGGGCTGCAAGCCATCGCCACGGCGCGGCGTCTGGGCGCGGTGGTCAGCGCCACCGACGTCCGCCCTGCCGCCAAGGAACAGGTGGAGAGCCTCGGCGCCAAATTCGTCGCGGTGGAGGACGAGGAGTTCAAGGCCGCCGAGACGGCCGGCGGGTACGCCAAACAGATGTCGGCGGAATATCAGGCCAAACAGGCCGAGCTGACCGCCACCCATATCACCAAGCAGGATGTGGTGATCACCACCGCCCTGATCCCCGGCCGCCCGGCGCCCCGGCTGATCTCGGCCGCCCATGTGGCCTCCATGAAGCCCGGCTCGGTGCTGGTGGATCTGGCCGTGGAGGCCGGCGGCAATGTGGAAGGCTCGAAGCCGGGCGAGGTGGTCAGGACCGCCAACGGCGCCAGCATTGTCGGTTGGTCCAACCTGCCCGGCCGCATCGCGGCGGACGCTTCGGCGCTCTATGCGAAGAACCTGCTGGCCTTCGTGGGCCTGCTGGTGAAGGACGAGGCGCTGGCCCTGGACCTTGAGGACGAGATCCTCAAGGCCGCCGTCGTCACCCATGGCGGCGCCGTGGTGCATGAAGGAATAAAGGGAGCTTCCTGATGGAACACGTCGATCCCACCGTCTTCCGCCTCGCCATCTTCGTGCTGGCGATCTTCGTCGGCTACTATGTGGTCTGGAGCGTGACGCCGGCGCTGCACACGCCGCTGATGGCGGTCACCAACGCCATTTCGTCGGTCATCATCGTGGGCGGGCTGATCGCGGCGGCGGCCGTGTCGGAGGCGTCCGGCGTCAACGGCTGGATCGCCAAGGGCGCGGGCGTGGCGGCCGTGACCCTGGCCAGCGTCAACATCTTCGGCGGCTTCATGGTCACCCGGCGCATGCTGGCCATGTACCGGAAGAAGGAAAAGAAGGCTTGACCGGCGACGCGGCCCAGGTGGCCGCGACGGGCTCGTGGGTCGCCACGGGCCTGGGCGTCGGCCTGTGGATCTATGGTTGGGTGGGCGAGAAGAACCCCATCGCCAAGATGCGGTTTCACGACGCCGGCATGGTGCTGGTGTTCTCGTCCATCATCGTGCGGGTGCTGATCCAGGACCGGGTGATGACCTGGTTCGACTGGATCCTGGTGGTGGTCGCGCCGCTGTTCATCGCCGCCGCCCTGTGGCGGTTGAAGCGGACCGGCGGCCTGACAAATTCGGAGGATAGATGAGAGTTGCATTGATCGTCGCGGTGCTGGCCATGGCCGGCGCGGCCCAGGCCCAGAGCACCCGCCAGAGCGGCGAGGGCTATGAAGGCGCGCACTTCGCTGTGGCCGCGCCGGGGGGCGCCAGCTGGAGCCTGAATTGCGGCTTCCCGCCCCACCAGATCCCCGGCACGGGCGCGGTGAACCGCTTTGATCTGGACGGCGAGGGCCGCGCCGCCGGGCGTCTGCCCACCTACCGCGCGTGGTGCACCCTGACCAAGACGGGCGGCGAGGGGCCGGTGGGCTTCGCCCTGGTCAAGGACGGAACGGCCACCGCCGCCGGAACCAACGACCCCGCCGAACCGGCGCGGGTGGAAATCTACTGAGACCAATGAGGGGGACGCCGTCATGAACGCATCCATTGCAGCCCTGGCCTATCTGGCCGCCGGCGTCCTGTTCATCCTGTCGCTGCGCGGGCTGTCGAGCCCGGAGACAAGCCGTCGGGGCAACACCTTCGGCATGGTGGGCATGGGGCTGGCCATCGGCGTCACCCTGCTGACCCTGTGGGGGACCCAGGCGCTGGACGGCCTGACCCTGGCCCTGATCGCGGGCGGCGTCGTCGTCGGCGGCGGGCTGGGGGCGGTGATCGCCAGACGGGTGCCCATGACCTCCATGCCGCAGCTGGTGGCCGCGTTCCACAGTCTGGTGGGCATGGCGGCGTGTCTGGTGGCGGTGGGGGCGGTCTATGCGCCCGTGGCCTTCGGCATCGACGACGGGGCGGGGGGGATCAAGACCCTGTCGATCATCGAGCTGGGTCTGGGTCTGGCCATCGGCGCCATCACCTTCACCGGATCTGTGATCGCCTTCGCCAAGCTGAACGGCAACATGAGCGGCGCGCCGATCCTGCTGCCCGCGCGGCACCTGATCAACATCGGTCTGGCGGCGGGGCTGGTGGTCCTGATCGGCATCCTGATCGCCACGGGCGGGACGGCGGTGTGGGCCTTCTGGGGCGTGTTCGTGATCGCCCTGATCCTGGGCGCGACCCTGATCGTCCCCATCGGCGGGGCGGACATGCCGGTGGTGGTGTCCATGCTGAACAGCTACTCCGGCTGGGCGGCGGCGGCGCTGGGCTTCACCCTCGAGAACATCGCCCTGATCATCACCGGCGCCCTGGTGGGCTCGTCCGGCGCGATCCTGTCCTACATCATGTGCAAGGGCATGAACCGCAGCTTCATCAGCGTCATCCTGGGCGGCTTCGGCGGGGACGCGGCGGCGGCGGGCGCCGGCCATGTGGAGACCCGGCCGGTCAAGCAGGGCTCGGCCGACGACGCCGCCTTCATCATGAAGAACGCCTCCAAGGTCATCATCGTGCCCGGCTACGGCATGGCCGTGGCCCAGGCCCAGCACGCCCTGCGCGAGATGGCCGACAAGCTGAAGGAAGAGGGTGTGGAGGTGAAATACGCCATCCACCCCGTCGCCGGCCGCATGCCGGGGCACATGAACGTGCTGCTGGCGGAGGCCAACGTGCCCTATGACGAGGTGTTCGAACTGGAGGACATCAACTCCGAGTTCTCCAGCGCCGACGTGGCCTTCGTCATCGGCGCCAACGACGTCACCAACCCGGCCGCCAAGACCGATCCCCAGTCGCCCATCTTCGGCATGCCCATCCTGGACGTGGAGAAGGCGGGCACGGTGCTGTTCGTCAAGCGCGGCATGTCGGCGGGCTATGCGGGGGTCGAGAACGAGCTGTTCTTCCGCGACAACACCATGATGCTCTTCGCTGACGCCAAGAAGATGGTCGAGGGGATCGTGAAGGGGGTGTGACCCCCCGGTCACGCGCCTGATCGCATAACCGTGCTATGCGCCCCGGCTCGGGGAGGGGCGCCGTGCTGCAGGACTGGCTGAATCTGAGCGACGCCGCCTGGGCGGTGTGGACCCGGAGGCCGTCGGAGGCGGTGCTGTGGGCGTTCGGCGCGCCCGCAGTGGTGATCGTGCTCGGGCTGGCGGTGCTCGCCCTGGGCGTGTCGCGCAGGCGCTGGAAGCCGGTCTTGGCGGGGCTGGTGCTGGTGGTTCCGGCGGCGATGCTGACGGCGGTGTTTCTTGAGACGGCGGTCGAGAACCGGCGGGGCGAGGCCGGGTGCCGGGTGGAGGGCCGCGCGCTCGCCCTGGGTCGGCAGGCCTGCGCGGCGCACGGCGAGGTCACCGTGGTTCAGATTGCGGCTGACGAGGACGGGTTCGAACGGACGCAGTACTACTGGACCGCCGAGGGTTTGTGCGCCGCCCGCGTCAGCCGCCGCTGCCGGGTCAGCGCCGGGCCTGTGGACCGCGTTCCGATGCCGGGCATGACGGCGGGCGCGTCCGGGAGCCGTCAGCCCGATTAATACCTTCGCGGGACGGATCCGTGTTAGACACCGTGGGATACGAGACAATGTAGCCGACGCCTGGCGTCGAAACCGCCCGGGGAAGGCTTTCGCTGCGCAAGCCTCCGAACGCGGTGAAAGGGACAGCCATGGCTGCCCGCACGCCCCTGCATACGAGAAGTCCGCTCAGCCTGGGTCTGGCCGTGATCGAATCCTCGCTGGCGCCGGTCATCCTGCTGGATGCGGATCTGACGGTGATCGCCGCCAGCCTGTCGTTTTATGACGCCTTCGGACTGAACGCCGCCGGGACGGCGGGTGGGTCGATGCCGGCCATGGGCGGCGGCGAATGGGGCTCGCCCCAGTTGCAGGTCCTTTTGGCTGCCACCGCGCGCAGCGATGTGGCGGTGGACGCCTATGAGATGACCGTGGACGTCCCGGATCGGGGGCGACGCTGCGTGGTCATCAACGCCCGGCGGCTGGTCACGGACGAGGACGCCTTGCGCCTTCTGGTGGGGGTCACAGACGTGACCGACGCCCGTGCTGCGGATACCTTCCGGGACAATCTGGTGCGGGAGAAGACCATCCTGCTGCAGGAGGTCCAGCATCGCGTCGCCAACAGCCTGCAGATCATCGCCAGCGTCCTGATGCAGAACGCGCGCAAGGTGCAATCGGAGGAAACTCGACTGCATCTGCACAACGCCCACAGCCGGGTAATGTCCATCGCCACCCTGCAGCAGCATCTGGCCGCCTCCCGGCTGGGCGACGTGGCGATCCGGCCCTATCTGACCCAGCTGTGCAGCAGCATCGCTGCGTCCATGATCCCCGACCCGGCACGCCTGAAGCTGGACGTGGAAGGGGACGACGGCGCCGCCAGCGGGGACATTTCGGTCAGCCTGGGTCTGATCGTCACCGAACTGGTCATCAATGCGCTCAAGCACGGCTATCCCGGCGAGCGCGGGGGCCGGATTCTGGTCCGCTACGTCTCCGACCCGCCGGGCTGGACCCTGTCGGTCTGCGATGACGGCGTGGGCATGCCCGACACCCCTGCCAACACCACGCCGGGGCTGGGAACGAGCATCGTCGAGGCCCTGGCCCACCAGCTTCAAGCGACGATCACGGTGGATACCGGCAAGGGCGGCACGACCGTTACAGTCGCGCGTGGGCATGACGCGCCCGCCATTGCCGATCAGGCCGCCGTCTAGCACTCTCTCCCCATGGCCTACCTGAAGACCCAGCCGACGGACGCCCCGGTCAGCGCCTTCCTTGACGCGGTGGACAATCCCCGCCGCCGCGAGGACGCCCGCACGGTCTGCGCCATGCTGGGCGAGATCACGGGGCAGGCGCCGGTGATGTGGGGGCCCTCGATCATCGGGTTCGGCCGCTACACCTATGTGAACTCCACGAAGACCCCCGCCGACTGGCCCGTCATCGGCCTGTCGCCGCGAAAGGCGAACCTGAGCCTCTACATCATGCCCGGATTTGATGAACGGCCCGACCTGATGGCGCGGATCGGCAAGGTGAAGACCAGCGTCTCATGCCTGTACATCACCCGGCTGGACGACGTGGACATGGGCGTGCTGCGCGCGCTGTGCGAATGGGCCGTGACGACCATGCGGGCGCGCTACCCGACCGACTGAAGGACGTCGCGCCCTTGCATCTCGCTGCCATGCACGGTTTCTGTCACCGGAACGGTGGCGCTTTGACCGCGTTGCCTGAGAACACCATTTGGGGAGCTTCACCATGCGCCTGTCCGTCCTGACCGCCGCCGTATCCGCCTTTGCCCTGGCCGCCGCGTGCGGGGTGACCGGAGAGACCGCCGATGCGACGCAAACGGGCGGCGCCCCCGTGGAGACGAACGAGGCCAACGCGCCCAACCAGCAGCCGGCCTTCGAAGGCCAGACCCGCGCGCCGGGCGTGCAGACCACGGTGCAGATGGTGAGCGAGACGGTGGCCGAGGGGTTGGAAAACCCCTGGGGCCTCGTCCCGTTGCCGGAAGGCGGCTTCCTGGTCACTGAAAAGCCCGGGCGCCTGCGGCTGGTCAGCGCCGGGGGCGAGATCGGCGCCCCCATCGCCGGCGTGCCGGCCGTGGTGTCCGAGGGGCAGGCGGGCCTGCTGGATGTGGAGCTGAGCCCCGACTTCGCCAGCGACCGTCTGGTCTATCTGAGCTTCTCCGAGCCGCGTCAGGGCGGTAACGGCACGGCGGTGGCGCGGGGCCGTCTGAGCGAGGACGGGACCCGGCTGGAGCGCGTGGAGACGATCTTCAGCGCCATGCCTACCTACGACAACTTCATGCACTACGGCTCGCGCATCGTGTTCGACCGTCAGGGACGGCTGTATGTGACGCTGGGCGAGCGCTCCGACCTTGAGACCCGGCCGCAGGCGCAGGATCTCGGTTCGCACCTCGGCAAGATCGTGCGCATCAACGCCGACGGCTCGGTTCCGGGCGACAATCCGTTCGTGGGCCAGGACGGGGCCCTGCCCGAGATCTGGTCCTGGGGCCACCGCAACGTCCAGGGCGCGGCCCTGCATCCCGAGACCGGCGAGCTGTGGGGCATCGAGCACGGCGCCCGCGGCGGTGACGAGATCAACATCGCCCGGGCTGGCGAGAACTATGGCTGGCCCATCGCCGCCTACGGCATCGAGTATCGCGGGGGCGCCATCGGCGAGGGGAACACCACCGCCGAGAACACCGTCCAGCCGATCTACTACTGGGACCCGGTGATCGCGCCGGGCGGCGCGGTGTTCTATCGCGGCGACATGTTCCCGGACTGGAACGGCAACCTGCTGGTGTCGGGACTGGCGGGCCAGCATCTGGCGCGGCTGGTGCTGGATGGCGACCGGGTTGTGGGCGAGGAGCGCCTCCTGACCGCGCTGAACGCCCGCATCCGCGACGTGGCGGTGGGGTCGGACGGGGCGGTCTATGTGGTCACCGATGACGAGAACGGTCGTCTGGTTCGACTGCGGCGCGCCGACTGATCCGCTTCACCCGCCGGGCTGGCCGCGTTAGAACGATCATGAGCGGTCCGGATACAGGACCGCCGAGGGACATAGGAAAACGCACATGACGCGAGTGGCGATGGTCACCGGAGGCACCCGGGGGATCGGCAGGGCGATTGTTCAGCGCCTGAAGGAGGACGGCCTCAAGGTCGCGGCCGGCTATTCCGGCAACGCGGCGGCGGCCGAAGCCACGGCGGCCGAGCTGGGCGTCATGGTGGTCAAGGGCAACGTCGGCTCGTTCGATGACTGCGCCCGCGCGGTGCAGGAGGTGGAGGCCGAGTTGGGCCCCGTCGACGTGCTGATCAACAATGCGGGCATCACCCGCGACGGCTTCTTTCACAAGATGAGCCCCGACCAGTGGTCCGACGTGATCCGGGTCAATATGGACAGCGTGTTCAACATGACCCGTCAGGTGATCGGCGGCATGAGGGACCGGGGCTTCGGTCGCATCGTCAACATCTCCTCGATCAACGGCCAGAAGGGCCAGGTCGGCCAGACCAACTATTCCGCCGCCAAGGCCGGCATGATCGGCTTCACCAAGGCGCTGGCGCTGGAGAACGCGCGCAAGGGCGTGACGGTGAACTGCATCGCGCCGGGCTATATCGACACCGAAATGGTGGGGGCTATGGACCCGAAGGTGCTGGAGAGCATCGTGGCCCAAATTCCGGTCGGACGACTCGGAAAAGGCGAGGAAATTGCGGACATGGTATCCTGGCTGGCGGGGGAGCGTGCCGGATATGTCACAGGGTGCACCCTTTCCCTGAACGGTGGTCAGTATCTCGTGGGCTGACACCGACCCGCCTAAAATCCGCCTTTGCTGCGAGTCATCTGATTGAGAATGTTCGCAGAACCCCGGATCAGCGCTGCGCTGCCGCCGCCGATGCTCGCCCTGGCGTGCGTCGTGGCCAGCATCGGCGTTCTGGGATTTCCCGAGGCGTCCGCCGCCCGCATCCAGCCCCGCAGCAACGTCCAGGCCGAACAGAGCCAGGATCTGCGTGTGCGGCCGGCCCAGGCCCTGGCGGCGCCGGGCCGCTATGTGACCGAGAGCGGCGAGGCGTTCATCCTTGATCATTCCGGCGCGCGGCCGCTGCTGCGTTTTGATGACGCGGCTGAAGTCTGGGTTCTGCGCGCCACCCCTGCGCCCCGGGGCGACATCCTGTACCGCAACGACCAGGGCGACGTGGTGCTGCGGTCCACGGCCTCAGGCGGATTGACCCTGTTCACGCCGCAAGCGCCCATGGGCGAGCCGGCGTCCCAGGCGGGGCCGGGGACGAGTCTGCGGCAACCGCCCCTGTCGCCGATCCAGCTGGTCAACTTCATGGTGCGCCAGAGCGAGGTGGCCAGCCGGGCCGTCGGGCATCTTGTGATCTTCGAGGCCGAGGAAATCTCGCCGGGCTCCGAAACCCTGGTGGCCGAGGCCGCCGCCGTCGCCGTCGAGGCGCTGACCCGCATGTCCCGCGCCTCCAATCTGCGGGCCCAGGCCCGGCAGGTGCGCCGGATCGTCATCACCGAGGGGCCCCGCAACGACGCCCAGTTCTCGCGCGGCGCCCTGATCATCACCGTGGCGCCCCGTGAGGGGCCCGCCGGCCGCCCGTCGTCGGCGCGCGTCGTGCGCATCCTGGCCGGACGCTAGACCGGAACCGGTCCAGCTCGGCGCGAAAGCCTGATTCCGCCTCGACCGATCAGGCTTAGCCCCGGAACTGGTCCTTGGCCGCCCTCAGCGTGGCGAAGGCGGCGGCGTCGGGGGCGCGCAGGAACGGGTTCAGACTCTTTTCCTGGCCCAGCAGGGTCGGCACGGTGGGCTGACCCGCCTCGCGCAGGGCGAGGATGTCCCGGACGTGTGCCTCGAGCGTCGCGCGCCGCGCGCTGTCCGGCTCGTCCAGGCTGAGCACGAACCGGGCGTTGGCGGCGGTGTATTCGTGGGCGCACCAGATGCGGGTGTCGTCAGGCAGGGCCGACAGTCGGGCCAGGCTGTCGAACATCTGCTCCGGCGTGCCCTCGAACAGGCGCCCGCAGCCCAGGGCGAACAGGGTGTCGCCGACAAACGCCTCGCCGCCCCGCGCATCAATGAAGACGATATGGCCCAGGGTGTGGCCGGGCGTGTGGATGACGTCGAAGGCGGTCTCGCCCAGCTCAACCTGATCCCCGTCGGCCAGAACCCGATCCAGCGCGATGGCGCGGGTGGATTCCTCGGGTCCGACAATGCGGCAACCGGTCTGCCCCTTCACCATCTCCGCGCCCTGGGTGTGATCCGGGTGCCAGTGGGTGTTGAGGATCAGGTCCAGTCGCTTCCAGCCTGACGCCGCCAGCTCGGCCAGGATGGCGGGGCCGTCAGGGGCGTCCACGGCGGCGACCTGGCCCGACGCCCGGTCGCGGATCAGATAGCCGTAGTTGTCGGAAAGGCAGGGGAACTGTCGGATGTCCAGAGGCATGACGGCACCCTAGCAGGCCATCCCTCCGGGAGCCTATAGTGGCCCCATGCGCCGCAGCGTCGATGATCTGAGAGCTTTCTACGGGGAACCGGCCGGTGCGCTGGCCCGGCGCATGGTCGCGCGCCGCCTTCAGGACGCGTGGGGCGAGGCGGCCAGTTGCGACGTGCTGGGCATCGGCTACTGCACGCCTTGGCTGGGCGCCTTCGTGGGCGCGCGGCGGGTGGCGGCGGCCCTGCCGGGCGGGCAGGGCGGCGAGCGCTGGCCGTCGGTCGGACGCAACCGCACCCTTCTGGTGGATGACCAGCGCCTGCCGTTCGCCGCAGGCTCCTTTGACCGGGTGCTGATGATCCACGCCCTGGAGGAGGCCGATCACGCCCCGGCGGTGCTGGCCGAGGCGGTGCGGGTGATGGCCCCGGCGGGGCGCATCATCCTGGCGGTCGCCTCGCGCGGCGGGCTGTGGGCCCGTTCGGAATCGACCCCGTTCGGCCATGGCCGGCCGTTCAGCCAGAGCCAGGTGGAGGGCCTGTTGCGCGACGTGCAACTGGAGCCGCTGGCCTGGTCCCAGACCCTGTACGTACCGCCCTGGAAGCTCCTGCTGGGCGCCGCCGAAGGCTTCGAGCAGGTGGGCCGGATCCTGTTTCCCGCCGCCTGCGGCCTGATCCTTGTGGAGGCGGCGCGGCGCAGCTACGCCCCCCGCAAGGTCAGCGGCGGCGCGGCGGTTCCCGTGGAGGCGGCGCTGGCCAAGGGGCTGCTGGCCCCGCGTCCGGCCTCGCGCGGCGCCGGGCGGTTGGACGGCGGCGGCGAACCCGCCTAAATCGAGCCCATGCGTCAACTCATTCTCATGCGTCACGCCCAGGCCATGGGCGCCGCCCCGTCCGGGGGCGACCGCGACCGCGCCCTCAGCCCTGTGGGGCGCAAGGAGGCGGCCCTGGTGGGGCGCGCCTTGAAGGACCGGGGCGTGCGCCCTGACCTGGCCATCGTGTCGGCCGCGAAGCGGACCCGCGAAACCTGGACGGGCGTGGCCGAGGGGATGGGTCTGGATTCCTCCCCCCCGTGGCTGGAGGTCGAGGCTGCGCTCTACAACGCCGACGCCGCGACCTTGCGGCGGCATGTGGAGGCGGCGGAGGACCGGTGCGGGAGCCTGTTCCTGATCGCCCACAACCCCGGCGTCCATCAGCTGGCGTTTGATCTGCTCAGCGACGGCGGGGCGTCGGATCAGCTTCTGGACCGGGTGCGGACGGGCTTCGCCCCCGCCACGGCGGCCCTGTTCCTGGTGGACGCCGCCGGGCGCTGCACCTACGACGGCATCATCCAGCCGGACGGGACGGAACGGGCATGACGCCGGTCCACAAGATCCTGACGGCGTCCGACTGGGACGCGGTGCCGCCCGACGGGACCTGGGGCGGGTCGGCGGTGGACCGGGCCGATGGCTTCATCCACCTGTCCACCGACGCCCAGCTGCACGAGACGGCGGGCAAGCACTACGCGGGCCGCGAGGGATTGATGATCCTGACGCTGGACGCCGACCACCCGCCGCTGAAGGCCCTGATCCGTTGGGAGCCTTCGCGAGGGGGCGCCCTGTTTCCACACATCTACGGCGAGCTGCGGGCCGAATGGGTGCTGGCCGCGCGACCGGCGTCGGTGGACGCCGACGGCGCCTTGAGGATCGAACCATGAGCCTGATGGACGATATGGGTGCGGCGGTCCTGCGGCGTCTGGACCCTGAGGCCGCGCACGGGCTGGCCTTGTCGGCACTGAAGGCGGGACTGGGCGGACGCTGCGATCCCCGCGACGCCGTGCTGGCCACGAACGTGGCGGGGCTGGAGCTGCCCAATCCGGTGGGGCTTGCGGCCGGGTTCGACAAGAACGGCGAGGCGCTGAACGGCCTGGCGCGGGCGGGCTTCGGCTTTGTGGAATGCGGCTCGGTCACGCCCCTGGCCCAGCCGGGCAATCCCAGGCCGCGTCTGTTCCGCCTGAGCGAGGACCGGGCGATCATCAATCGCATGGGCTTCAACAATGCGGGCCTGGACGCCTTCGCCCACCGGCTGGAGCGCCGCCCGCGCGAGGCGGTGATCGGGGCCAATCTCGGCGCCAACAAGGATACGGAAGACAAGGCCGCGGACTATGTGGTCGGCTTGACCCGCCTGCGGGGTCTGGCGGACTATTTCACCGTCAATGTGTCGTCGCCCAACACGCCGGGCCTCAGAAATCTCCAGGGGCGGGCGGCGCTGGACGACCTTCTGGGGCGGCTGGCCGAGGCGCGCGGCCCCGAGCCGCTGTTCCTGAAGATCGCGCCCGACCTGACCGAGGCGGAGATCGTCATGATCGTCGAAGCCTGTCTGGCCCATGGCGTGGACGGGTTGATCGTTTCCAACACCACCCTGGACCGTCCCGACAGCCTGCGGTCGGCGCACGCGGGCGAGAGCGGAGGCCTGTCCGGCGCGCCGCTGAAAGACAAGGCCCTGACGGCGCTGGGCTGGGCGCACGGGGCTTCACAGGGGCGGCTGGCGCTGATCGGGGTGGGCGGCATCGCCTCGGGCGCCGACGCCTACGCGCGGATCCGGGCCGGGGCCGCGGCCGTGCAGATCTATTCGGCGCTGATCTATGAGGGTCCGGGCCTGGTCATGCGCATGCGACGCGACCTGGCGGATCGGCTGAAGGCGGACGGGTTCGGCTCGGTCCGGGAGGCGGTGGGCGCGCGTTGAGGCTTACCAGTCTGGCCGGATCGACAGCTGGAAGGCCAGCACGCCCTCGCTGCGTTCGCGCTCGAAATCCCGGCCCGCCAGCTCGCGCACCTTGTGCTTGCGATAGACGTAGCCGAACGAGGTCTGCATGTCGCCGCGCCGCCAGGCCACGCCCACCTGGGCGTCGCCGATGAAGGCGCCGGAGTCGTGGCTCATGCCGGAGCGGATGAAGTCACCCTCGCGCGTGCGGGCGAAATTGTAGCCGACCGCCCGTCGGGATCCGGCCGCGAAGACGTACCAGCGGGCCTGATCCTCGTCGAAGGCGCTGTCGCCGTCCGGCACCAGCCGGTCCAGGCCCGAACCGATGCGGATGGTGGCGCCGGCCTCGGCCGTGCCGCCCTCGCTGCCGACCCCGACGCCCGCGTGGGGGATCACTTCCACCTGCAGGCCGGTCTCGGCGTCATAGCTGCGCGTGGGCCAGCCGCGGGTGTAGGTGAGGCGGTAGGCGTCGTCCTCCAGCACAGCGCCGTCCCGGGGGGCGAAGGCCAGGGCGGCGCCGTCCGCGCGCAGCCAGTCGCCGGAGCGGCTGAGCCGCAGGCGTTCGACGGCGCCGGTCGGCGTGTCGCGCCAGGCTTCGGTGACCACCTCGCCGCGGCCGGGGGTGAAATCGCGGTCCGGCAAGCTGAAAGCGGACCCGAAGCCGTTGGCCCTGGCTTCGAAATCCGTGCTGTCGGTGAAATCCGTGTGGAAGGCGTCGACGCTCCAGGCGTCGGGGACGGGATGGGCCTGCCCGGCCCATGTCTGGGAGACGGCAGGCGTTGCGACGGCAAGCACCGCCGCACCCAGTCCACAGACGATGGAGCCTCCAGATCTCATCAACGGCCTCCCTACCGCCAACGATGGGCTCAGACTGGGGGCGATCGTCGCCCCTGTCATCTCAATTCGCCCGCTACGCATCCAGTCTGGACAACGTGCGCTGCGCCGCCTCTGTTCCCGAACCCGGCGTCAGGGGAGGATGCACCGGGTTCAAGACAGGGTGATTACGCCCGGCCTACTGGCAGGCCAGGCACTCGTCGTAATCGGTGCGGGCGGCGGCGAACAGGTCGGGCTGGTTGGGGTCGACCTCCACCTCGGCCTTGTCCGCGGAGCCGGCGAAGGCCGCGCGCTGAACCGACTTGGAGCGCAGATAGTACAGGGACTTCATGCCCTGCTCCCAGGCGCGCCAGTGCAGCATGTGGAGGTCCCACTTGTCCACGTCGCCCGGGATGAACAGGTTCACCGACTGGGCCTGGCAGATTTCCGGCGTGCGGTCGGCGGCCAGTTCGACCACCCAGCGTTGATCCAGCTCGAAGGCGGTCTTGAAAATGGCCTTCTCGTCGTCGGTCAGGCCGTCGAGGTGCTGGACCGAGCCTTCCTCTTCCAGGATCGAGCTCCACACCGCGTCGGTGTTCAGGCCCTTGGCCTCCAGAACTTCCTCCAGATAGGGGTTCTTGACCGCGAAGGAGCCCGACAGGGTCTTGTGGGTGTAGATGTTGGCCGGGATCGGCTCGATGCCCGCCGAGGTGCCGCCGCAGATGATCGAGATCGAGGCGGTGGGGGCGATGGCCAGCTTGTGGCTGAACCGCTCCATGACGCCGCGCTCGGCCGCATCCTCGCAGGGGCCCTTCTCCTCGGCCAGCACGCGGCTGGCCTTGTCGGCCTCGCGGCGCAGGTGCTTGAACAGGCGCATGTTCCAGGACTTGGCCATGGCGGATTCAAACGCCACGCCCTGGGCCTGCAGGAATGAGTGGAAGCCCATCAGGCCCAGACCCACCGAACGCTCGCGCTTGGCCGAGTAGACCGCCGCCTTCATTTCCGGCGGGGCGCGGCGGATGAAGTCCTCCAGCACATTGTCCAGGAACCGCATCAGGTCCTCGATGAACTGAGGCTCCTCGCGCCATTCCAGGAAGGTCTCGGCGTTGACCGAGGACAGGCAGCACACGGCGGTGCGGTCGATGCCCAGGTGGTCGGCGCCCGTGTGCAGCATGATCTCGCTGCACAGGTTGGACTGCTTCACCTTCAGGCCCAGCTCCTGCTGGTGGCGGGGCATGGCCTTGTTCACCGTATCGGAGAAGATCAGGTAGGGCTCGCCGGTCTGCAGGCGGATCTCGAGGATCTTCTGCCACAGATTGCGGGCGTCCACCGTCTTGATGACCTCGCCGTTCTTGGGCGACAGGAGGTCGAAGGTCTTGCCGTCGCGCACCGCCTCCATGAAGGCGTCGGTGATGTTGATGCCGTGGTGCAGGTTCAGGGACTTGCGGTTGAAGTCGCCCGAGGGTTTGCGGATCTCGAGGAACTCCTCGATCTCGGGGTGGTGCACGTCCAGATAGACCGCCGCCGAGCCGCGGCGCAGGCTGCCCTGGCTGATGGCCAGCGTCAGGCTGTCCATGACGCGGATGAAGGGGATGATGCCCGAGGTCTGGCCCTGGCCCTTGACCTTCTCGCCGATGGAGCGGACGCCGCCCCAGTAGGTGCCGATGCCGCCGCCGTTGGACGCCAGGGCCACGTTCTCGTTCCAGACCGACTGGATGCCGTCCAGCGAGTCGCCCACCGCGTTCAGGAAGCAGCTGATGGGCAGGCCGCGGTCGGCGCCGCCGTTGGACAGCACCGGGGTGGCCGGCATGAACCACAGCTTCGACATGTAGTCATAGACGCGCTGGGCGTGCCCGGCGTCGTCGGCATAGGCGGTGGCCACGCGGGCGAACATGTCCTGATAGGACTCGCCCGGCAGCAGATAACGGTCTTCCAGCGTCTTCTTGCCGAAGTCGGTCAGAAGCGCGTCGCGCGAGCGGTCGAGCTGGATGCCCTGAACCACGCTCAGCGCCGGGCGGTCAGCCCCCAGGCTGATCACATCGGCCGTCTTCGCCTTGGGATCGAAATCCGCCTTCAACGCTTCACCACCAGCCATATTCGTCTAAGCCCTGAACTATTCGGTTATGGGACCTTGTTCCGACCCCAGACACTAAATCTGGTGTTCGAAGCGCCCCGCTTGCCTAGATGTATGGGCGCACATCCCTAACGCCCCGTAAAGCACTTGACCGGAGCTATGTCGGTCGAATCGGTGGAGCGGTTCTCCGAGCCTGTGGAAATTCCCCGAAAACGCGATGTGACAGTTCGAAAAAAGTGATCGCGGAAACATTTCACGAACCCGTGAGAAGGGGCGCTCAAGCAGCGAGCGTCCGCGACGCGAGCGATAGCGCAACGAAAACCACGGAACGGCGCCGTCAGCTTGACCGTTCCGGGGTCATCATGAGCGCCTTTCCCTCCCTCGACCGACCCGAAATGGGCCGTCTCGTCCGTCGCCTTCTCACCCTGGCGCGCAGCGAGATCGCGCTGCTGACGGCCCTGTTCGTGGGGGCGGCCGGGGTGCTGACCTTCATCGAGATCGCCGACGACATGACCGAGGCGGACGGTCGCGCCTTCGACGGTATGATTCTGGACGCCCTGCGGCCCCATGCCGACCCGGGCCACGCCTGGGGGCCCTGGTGGCTGGAGGAGGCCATGGCGGACGTCACCTCGCTGGGCGGCATCTCGGTGCTGGGCCTGTTCGCCGTGGCGGTGGTCGGATTTCTGGTGATCCAGAGAAAGCGTCTGTCGGCCCTGATGCTGATCGTCGGACTGGCGGGCGGCGTGGCGCTCAGCGAAGGCTTCAAGGGCGTCTTCGAGCGCGAACGGCCCCCGGCGCAATACCAGGCGGTGGACACCATCAACGCCAGCTTCCCGTCCGGCCACGCCCTGTTGTCGACGGTGTTCTACCTGACCGTGGGGGTGATGCTGGCTCGCGTCCTGCCCAGCAAGCGCCTCAAGGTCTGGGTCATGGTCATGGCGGTGACCATCGCCATGCTGGTGGGCCTCAGCCGCGTCTATCTGGGCGCCCACTGGGCCACGGATGTCTTCGCCGGCTGGAGCCTGGGCGCCGCCTGGGCCATGGCCCTGTGGCTGGCGGCGCACCTGATCGAACGCTTCCAGCGCCGCCATCACGCCCCCCTGCAGGACGAGCCCGCGCCGGAATAGGACCCGTGATGGCGGCGCTCCGGCCTCAGGATCAGCGCAGGCGGCGGCCTTCCGCGTCCCAGACTTCCACCTCGCCCAGGTCCAGAGCCCGCACCTCGGCCTCGATCCGGGTCAGGTCGCCGACGATCACCCAGGTCATCGCGTCCGGATGCAGCAGGGACGCGGCCGCGCCCACCGTCCCGGGCGTCAGGGCGGCGTAGCGGCCCGGCAGCGTCGTGATCCATTCGTAGGGATGCCCGAAGCGGGTGACGTAGCTGAGGTATCCGACCATCGCATTGTTGGTCTCGAACCGGTCCGACAGGGTCAGCACCTGACCACGACGGTACAGCTCAAGCTCCTCGCTGTCGGGGGGGCGCACGCTGCCGACCTCATTCAGCTCCCGGGCGATCTCGGACAGGGCGTCGGCGGTGCGGTCGGTCTGGACGCTGGTGGAGACCGAGAACACCTGCGGCCCCAGGGCGTCGCTGACATTGCTGCCGGCGCCGTAGGTCCAGCCCTTTTCCTCGCGCAGGTTCATGTTGAGCCGGGACGTGAAGCCGCCGCCCAGAATGCCGTTCAGCACATCCAGGTCGAAGTTGCGCGGGTCCAGTCCATCGGGTGTCACATGACCCACCCGGATCACCGACTGGACCGAGCCGGGCCGGTCCACCAGCACGACGCGCGGCGCCGTCTGGCCGGGCACGGAGTCGACGGTCGTCTCGCCCCGCGGCGCGGCGGGCGGGGACCAGTCGCCGAAGCTGTCCTCCAGCGTGGCCATGAGCACGTCGAATTCGGCGTCGCCCGCGGCGAAGATCACCGCATTGTCGGGACGGATGAAGCGCTGATGGAAGGCGGTCAGGTCATCGCGGCTGTAGGACCGGATCACGTCCGCCCGGCCCGCCAGCGGCGCGCCATAGGCGTGGTCGGCGCCGAACATCAGATAGGTGAACACCCGGCCCGCGATGCTGGTCGGATCGGACAGCGCCTGCTGCACGCCGGCCACCGCCATGCCGCGCTCCCGCTCAAGATCGGCGTCGCGGAAGGCGGGATCGCGGATGTAGTCCGACCAAAGGTCGACGGTGTCGTCCAGCGCGCGGGTCAGGGCCGACACCGAGAAGCTCGTGGTGTCGGAATCCGACCAGGCGTACATGCGTGCGCCCAGCATTTCCTGGGCCTGGGTGAACGCTTCACCAGTCAGGGTGGTCGTACCGTCATCCATCAGGCCCACAGTGAAGCCTTGCAGGCCGGGCTTCAGGCCCTGGTCAGCGGCCCCGCCCGCGTCGAACGCCATGACCATGTCCACGGTCGGCGTGCCGTCGCGCTGAGCATGAAGGACGCGGATGCCGTTGGACAGGCGTCCTTCCCGCACGGGCGGCAGCACCAGCTCGGACTCCGGGCCCATGGGCGGCAGCCCGCTGCGGTCCGCCCCGTCTTCCCCCGCGGCGTACTGCGTCTGGGGCACGACGGTCAGGCGATAGTTCGGTCGGCCGAGCCACTGGTTGGCGGCGGCCAGCACATCCTCGGCCTGAACCGCGTCGAACGCGGCCTGATCCAGCTCGAACTGGCCGGGATTGTCGTCCCCGATCGTGCCGCCGGCCAGCATCATGGCGCGCAGGTAGAGCGACTCCAGCATGCGGACGTTGTCGCCATAGGTGGTGATCTTGACCCGCTCCAGCTCCTCGGCTGTGGGGCCCTCGGCGAGAAACTCGTCCAGCACCGCCTGCAGCGCCGCCTCGGCCTCGACCGGATCGACGCCGGGCTGCAGCCGGATCTCGATGTTGAACAGGCCCGAGATGGCCGCGCCCTCGTAATTGGCCGAGACGCTGTTGGCCAGTTGCCGGTCAATGACCAGCGCCTGGTTCAGGCGGGACAGCCGCCCGCGACCCAGGATCGACGAGGCCATGCGCAGGGCTTGCCGGTCGTCGGCGTCATTGCCGGGGACAGGCCAGCTCCACGAGATGGCCGTCTGCGGCACATTGTCGGCCACGACCTCGGTCCTGACCCGCTCCAGCAGGGGCGTCCACTCGGTCATGCGTCCGATGGGCGGGCCCGGCTGGACGCTGGCGAAATAGCGGGTCATCAGCTCCCGCGCCTGCTCGACCGTGACGTCGCCGGCCAGGGCCACCACGGCGTTGGATGCGCCGTAGTACTGGTGGAACCATGCGTGCACGTCGTCCAGCGCCGCGGCGTCCAGATCCTCCATCGAGCCTATGATGGGGTGGTGATAGGGGTGGTCGGACGGGAAGATCGCCTCGGCGCGCAGCTCCGGCATCATCGAATAGGGCTGGTTGTCGCGGGTGCGCTTCTCGTTCTGCACGACGCCGCGCTGCTCATCCAGCTTCTCCTGGGTCACGGCGCCCAGCAGGTAGCCCATGCGGTCAGACTCCAGCCACAGCACCCGCTCCAGACCGCCGGTCGGGACCACCGCATAGTAGTAGGTCTGGTCCAGGGTCGTGGCGCCGTTCACCGCCGAGGCGCCGATCTCCTGCAGAGGCGGCATGTACTCGTCATCCCGGTGCTCCGACCCGTTGAACATCAGGTGCTCGAACAGATGGGCGAAGCCGGTCTGGCCCGCCGGCTCGTTCATGGATCCCACGTGATACCAGACGGTCACCGCCACCTTGGGCGCGGAATGGTCCTCGTGGACCACGACCCGCAGGCCGTTGGGCAGGGTGAACTGCTCATAGGGCAGCAGCGCCTGCTCTTCGGATTGGGCGGCTGCGGGCGAGCTGAGCGCCATCGCGGCCGATGCGAACAGCACCAGCATCATCGATTTCATGGTGTTTCCTGACGTATGGAAGAGAGCGCGACCGGCGCGTTGGACGCGCCGGTCGCCAGGCATCGTGAAGCGGCGATCAGAACGTCGCCGACAGGCCGACCCGCAGGGTGCGTCCGCCCAGATAGGTGGCCCGGCTGAAGAAGCTCGGCGCGCCCAGCTCGCCGCCGAAGGTCTGCTCCAGATTGGGCGACGAGGTGTCGTCCAGCAGATCGTTGGCCTCAACATACAGGCGGAAGTCGCCGAAGCTGGGACGCATGTAGTACTCGGCCCGGAAATCCAGCGTCTCTACCTCCTCGGTGTAGACGCTCAGGCCGCGAGGCTGGAACAGGGACATCGCCCGCGACTGGTAGCTGTAGGCCAGCGTCGCATCGATATCGTACTTGTTGTAGGTCAGCGCCGCCGTGCCCGAGTGGGCCGGCTGCTGCACGAACGGCAGGTCTGTGAAGTTGTAGACGTTGTCCGGCTCCTCACCATAGGCCCAGTTATAGCGGTCGGCGCGCGTGCTGTCGGTCCAGGTGTGGTTCATGAACACGCCCAGGCCGCCCCATATCCCCGGCAGGAAATCGAAACGCCGCTCGGCCTGGAGCTCGATGCCCCAGAGTTCGGCGATCTCGTCGCTGTTCACCGGGCTGCCGCCGGTGATGAAGAACGCCGACGGATTGGCCGGATCAAAATAGGGCGCCCCGTTGAAATAGGGGTGATCCGGCAGGGTCACGGCGTCCAGGGTGGCCGGCCCGTTGGTTATGTTGGTCTGCAGCAAATTGTCGATGCGCTTGTAGAAGACGCTCGCCTTGAAGATGCCGATGCCTGAGTAATACTCGGCGCTCAGGTCGAAATTATCGGTGGTCGCGGGCTGCAGGTTCGGGTTGCCGCTGTTGATCTGCAGGATCGGCTGACCCTGGGGCCCAGCCGGGAAGTTGATGAAGGAAATCCGCGTCTCGCTGGACAGTTGTCCGATCGCCGGACGCGCCACCGACAGGAAGTAGCCCCCGCGGAAAATCAGATCGTCGCTATGGCGATAGTTGAACAGGACTCGCGGCAGAAAATCTTCCGATTCCGCCTCTTCAGTGACGAGTTCGGTGAAATCGTTCTGGAAAATCAGGTCCACCCCCATTCCGCCGCCGTTTTCCGGAAGGATGGGGCCGATATAGACGGGAAATACCAGGTTGGTCGCCTCCAGCCGGGTGTGATTGAAGCGCACCCCGCCGATGATCTCCAGCTTGCCGATGTCGATGCGCGCCTGGAGATAGGCGGCGAAATTGGTCTCTTCGGTAGTCTCATTGCCCTGGTCCGGGTGGGGCACGATGGGCGTAAGCGTGAGGCCCGACGGACCGCCCGCCAGCGTTCCCAGGTTGTCCACGAAATCGCGCAGGGATTCTTCGCTCAGGGTCGAGAAGCCCGGCTCGCGCAATCCGATGCGGGTCAGGTCCGACGGTCTGAACGCCAGCCCCAGGGCCGAAACCGGAACGTCGCCCCCGAGCTGGCTGCGGGTCAGGTCGCTCCGGAACTCGGCGCGCTCGTAGAAGCCGCCCAGCTCCACATAGTTCAGCCACCCGCCGCGCCCGGAGGTCCAGCGCGCGCTGCCGCGGGCGGTGTAGCGGTCATTGCTGCCCTCTGAGTTGTCGATCTGGCCGCTGGCGTTCTCGATGACGAAGGCCGACGGGTCATTGACCAGATCCCAGCCTTCGCTGCTGAGCAGAGGCAGGGGGATGCCGCTGCCGCTGCGCGGTCCGAAGCCCGTGTGGATGACCCCCGTCTCCGGGTCCACCGCTTCCGGCAGGAACAGGTCGGCGCTGGCGTCGGATTCGGGCATGCGCAGCTGCAGGCCGAAGCTGGCGGGATGCCGTTCCGTGCCGTGCGCATAGCCGGCCAGATAGTTGAACTCGAATGAGCCCAGGGTGGTCCGGCCATTGAGGCTGAAGGTGTCGGTGATCTTCCGGACATCACGATCGTAGCTGTAGTCCTGCGACCGTGAGATGCCCTCGTTCCCCGGATCCAGATCCAGCATCAGCATCGGATTCGTCTCGCCCGGCACGACCACATATTCGGAGTTGGTCGAGAAGGTGTCGGACAGGGAGAAGAAATCGGTCCGCGTTTCGGCGTGCTGATAGTCGAACTTCAGGTTGGTGTGGCTGGCGATCCGCCATTCAGCCGAGAGGGTCCCGGCCAGGGTCTCGGTCTCGTCGTGAAAGAAGCTGGTGACCAGACCGGTGGGGTAGGCCTGGTCTTCACCCGACAGGAACGGGAAGTTCGACAGCGGGTCGATGGCGTCCAGAACGGGGATCGGATCGCCGGCGCCGTCCACAGCCAGCAGGTCCGCCGGCAGATACCGACCGAACCTCATCCGCCCGCCGTTGCTGCCCGCGTCATAGGCGATCGAGCGGGTGCTCTGGGCGCGGTACTGCACCGAGGCGCTGAGGCCGAAATTGTCGCCGAACGTGCCCGCGACCGTGCCGGAGGCGAGGAAGTCGTCGCCGAAGTCGTCAGGCGTGCGGTCAGCTTCAACCAGAAAATTGGCATAGCGACGCGGGCGGTCCAGCGGCGACATGGTCTCGATCTCGATCAGGCCGCCGGTGCCCGCGCTGTCATGGCTGGGCAGCAGGGACTTGTTGATCGTGATCTGGCTGACGGAATCCGCCAGCAGGTTCGACAGATCGGCCGAGCGACCCACGCCGTTGCCGACCGGCAGGTTCAAGCCGTTGAACTGGATCGCGTTCATGTCGGGCTCAAGCCCGCGCACGATCACATTGGTGCCGTCGCCGGTCACTGCGTTGCGCTGGAACGAGATCCCCGGCGCCCGACGCAGGGCTTCGGAAAAGGTCGTGCCGGTGAAATTGCCCAGCTCGTCCGCCGAAATCACGTCCGCGCTGTTCTCGGCCGTGCGCTGGAGGTTGAGGGCGTTGGCGCGCGCGCTGCGCGAGCCGAAGATGACCACCTCGTCGACCGAGGTGGCGTAGCCCTGGCCCAGGGTGAAGTTCTGAAGCTGCGACCCCCCGGCCGGGACGGTCACCGTCTCGATGAGCGGATCGTAGCCCAGAAAGGAGATTTCGACCGTATAGTTGCCGGCCCTGAGCGAGGGAAAACGAAAGCTGCCGAATTGATCGACACTGGTGGTCTGACCGGTCTCGACGATGCGCACCAGGGCGCCGTCGGGACTGCGCGCGCCGTCGGCGATGGACACCTGGCCGATCAGGGCGCCCTGGCCCCGCGCAGCGCTCTGGCCCGTCGTCGCCGCGCTCACCACGAACGACCCGCCGTCCGTGACGCCCAGCCTCATCCCGGAGCCACGCAGGATCGCGCGATAGGCGGCTTCGGGGGAATGGCTGCCGCGCAGCGCGGGCGCGGTCTTGCCGCTGACCTGATCGCCGGCGAACACCACATTGGTGCTGGTCTGGGACGCGATGGCCCGGAGCGACGCTTCGAGCGGCTGGGCCGGCAGATCAAATTCGTAGAGCGCCTGCGCCTGCGCGTGGGCGGCCAGAACGAGCGTGCTGGCGCTGACGGCCAGGGCGGCGAGATGACGTGAAAACATGTGTCCCCCTTGGGGAGCGCGATGCATGGCTCCCACTAGGTAGACGACGTTTCGCCGCAAACCCGACACGGTTGCGACACAAAAAAATCACCGACCCGTCAATCAGCGTTTCAGGTGCAGGGTGTCCCCCTCCCGCTCGACGTTGAGGCCGTGCAGATCTGCGACGGCCTGGGCGAAGTCCGGGGCGTTGGTGGTGAACACGCCCGATATGGGCAAGGCCGCCACCCGCGGATCATCGATCACCACCTGCGGCCCGCCGTATCGGTTGAGCTCCGTGACCGCGGCGCCGAGCGGGGTCTCGCGGAAGACGGTCTGGCCCCGCCGCCAGGCAGTCGCCGCCTCCACCGAGGCGGGCTCGATCCGGGCCGGGCCGGCTTTCGGTTCGGTCAGCCGTTCGCCCGGCTGCAGCAGCATGGGCGTCTCCGTCGCCCCGCCCGGCTCCGCGCCGGTGCGGGTGACGGCCACCTCGCCCTTGATCAGGGTGACGATCACCTCATCCCGGGTCCGCTGGACGGTGAAGACGGTGCCCAGCGCCTCGACCCGCGTGTCGCCGGCGATCACCACGAAGGGGCGATCGGCGTCGTGGGCGACCTCGAACATGGCCTCGCCCCGGTCCAGGGTGATGTGGCGCCGGTCCGCGTTGAAGTTCACATCGACCCGGGTGTCTGTGTTCAGGGCGATGCGGCTGCCGTCCCCGAGGGTGGCCACCTGCTGCTCGCCGGGCCGGGTCACATAGTCGCCGACGCCGCCCAGCGACCACCACAGCACGCCCAGGCCGAGCACCAGCGAGGCGGCGACGGCCAGCGGGGTCCGCAGCTTCGGTTTAGGCTCCGGCGCGGCCAGCAGGCGGGCCTCGTCCCCGGTGCTGCGGGCGGCGCGCGGCAGGATGGCCCAGATTTCACTGGCGCGCTCGAACGCCGCCGCATGGGCGGGGTCCTCGGCCAGCCAGGCGTCCAGGGCGTCACGCGCGCCATCATCCGGATCGCCGTGCAGGCGCGCCATCCATGCGGCGGCTTCGGCCTCGATGCTGTGGGCGGACAGGGTGCGGCTCACGACGCTGTCCTCCCGTTCATAAGCTGCAGGGTCGCGCGGGCGACGGTCTTTTCCACAGCGGCCACGGTCATCGCCTCCGAGGCGGCGATCTCGGCGTAGCTCATGTTCTCAAGGCGACGTTTCAGCAGGATGCGGCGGGTGCGCTCGGGCAGTTGCGCCAGATCCGCGGCCACCTGCTGCAGCCGGGCCCGCGCTTCCAGAATCCGGGCGGGATCCGGCGCGGTGTCGGCGATCTCGTGCAGCTCGGCGCCGTCGGCCATCGGCATGCGTCCCCGATGACGGTGGCGGTCGATGGAAAGGTTCACCGCCGCCCGAACGAGCAGCGCCTCCTGGCTGCGGACCGCATGGCCCCGCTGATACTGCTCCACCTTCAGAAACGCCTCGTGCACCAGGTCATCCGCATCATGATCGGCGACACCCTGCCGGATGACGGCGCGCCGTGCCTTCCTGAGAATGTCCGCGAGCGTCGCCATGGGTCCCTGCCTTATTCATGAGACGATCCAGCCCCCGAAATCCGACATGCGGCACGAAAACGGATTGTTCAACACGAGCCGGCCCTTCGGCTGCCCCCTTGCCGGCGGCAACCGGACGGCCGGTCGTCAGAACAGGCCAGCCGTGTAGGCGACGTACCCTCCGTAGGCGACCACGAGAAGGCCGCCCTCCCGCCGGCTCAATCGCCGGCCCGAGAAGGCGAAGAGCATCACCACAAGCGACACGGCGACCAGCGCCCAGATGTCGAAGGCCATGATCCCGGCGGGCACCTGGGTGGGGGCGATTGCGCCGGTGACGCCGCCGATGAACAGAATGTTGTAGATGTTGGAGCCCAGCACATTGCCCAGGGCGATGTCGCCCTGCTTGCGCCAGGCCGCGACGGCGGAGGTCACCAGCTCCGGCAGGGACGTGCCCACCGCGACGATGGTCAGACCGATCACCGTGTCGCTGACGCCCAGGGTTTCGGCGATGCCGACGGCGGCGTTCACCAGCAAGGCCCCGCCGGCGACGATGAGCGCCAGGCCGGCGCCGAACAGCAGAAGGGCCACGGACAGGCGGCCGCGGGGGTGGTCCTGGGCCACCAGGTCCCGGTCGACCTGGTCCGCCGCCACGCCCCGGTCATAGGCGGCGCTGTGCGACGCCCCCAGGCGTTCCTGGCGATAGGCGTAGAAGATGTAGGCCGCCATGGCGACCAGGAACGCCAGGCCGGCTTCGCGCGACAGACCCACCGTCGCCCCCGCTGCCGCCAGGGCCAGAGCCGCCAGCAGGCCCACCCCGCCGTCGCGCCACAGCGTCCGCGGGTTGACCGCGATCGGAGCGATCAGGGCGGCGGCGCCGAGGATCAGCAGCGAGTTGGCGATGTTCGATCCGACGATGTTGCCGAGGGCGATGCCCGGCGATCCCACAAGGCTGGCCTGCAGACTGGCGGCCAGTTCGGGCATGGAGGTGCCCATGCCCACCACCGTCAGGCCGATCAGCATCGGCGACAGCCGCAGTCTCTCCGCGATCCGGACCGCGCCGCGCACCAGGACGTCGCCGCCTGCAATCAGCAGGACCAGACCAAGCAGCAGGACAAGGGCGTTGGACAGCATTGCGGAACAGGACCTCTCGCGGGGGCGGGCGATGACGGCGTGGCGCCGGGATGGCAGGTGATCCGCGCCTTATGCCGGGTTGAGGCGGCCTCGCCTAGACCGTCGTCAGACGGCCGTCGGCGATGCTGAACTTCCATGCCGACAGGGATAGCCGACCGGACTTTTCCGCGTCTCCTATCCAGGGAAAGGTTCTCAGGTTGGCCAGCGACTGGCGCAGCACGGCGTCCTCGATGGCCGCCTCGAAGGATTCGCCGGCGCCCTGTTCGGGCATCGGCCACATCACCGGCTCTGCGATATCCACCCATGGCCCCAGGAAGTCGGGAGCCTCGCGCACGGGGCCGTGGATCATCGCGTGAATACCGTCGCAGCGGTCATGTCCCAGCAGGACGATCCGTCTGACCTTGAGGATCTTCACGGCGTATTCGAGCGCTGCGCTGGTGCCGTGACACCCGCCGTCCGGGGCGTACTCCGGCGCCAGCCCGGCCACGTTGCGAATGACGAAGAGTTCGCCGGGCCCGGCGTCGAAGATGGTCTGCGGGTCGATGCGGGCGTCCGAGCAGGCGATGACGGCCGTGGCCGGCTGCTGACGCCGCCGGCCGAGCCGGGCGTATCGGTGGGCCTGCCGGGGCCAGACCGTGGCGCGAAAGCGCCGGTAGCCCGCCATCAGGGGGTCGTCCGGGTGCTGGGTCATGCCGGGCTCTGGTCTGATGCCGCGCCGGGACGCGGATGTCGAAGGGGGGCCATCGGGTCGGCGGGGAGGGGGCGCCCGCCGACCCTTCGGGCGTCAGCGCAACGCAGACGGCGTCGGATGCGAGTCAAAGACCGCGAGCCGGTCCTTGACGGCCAGCTTCTTCTTCTTGATGCGCGCGACGGTGCGGTCGTCGGGGCTGGGGCGCGACCGTTCGTCTCGCAGCGCCATCTCCAGCAAGGCGTGAAGGCCCTGCAGCCGGCGCGCCAACACAGTAGTCATTGAGCCTCTCCTTCTCTGATGGGGAGCGCTCGAAGCCGAAGCCGTCGTGTTCGATGGGCAGGAACCGCCGGACCCTTCATCGAGCGCACCCGATGCGGTCCGACATCACGATCGATGCGATCGTCAGAGGGGCCCGGGCCGCTCAGACACAGTGTCCGTGATGTGCGGAATTTTCCAATCAGAAGCCGTGATGCGTCCCATAAGCCGGCGTCATGCGGCCGCCGGGCCGCGCTCCAGAGAGCGCAGCACTTCCTGGGCGAGCAGGGCGGCGGGCCCGGCCGCGCCCCGGGCCGACACCAGGGCGATCTCACTATCCGTCAGGGCGGGGAGCGGACGCCCGATCACCGTCAGATCCCGCGGCGCCATGGCGGCGGGGAGCACGCCGACCCCGAGGCCTGCCCGCAGGGCCGCCATCTGACCGGCGAGGCTGGGCGAGGTGAAGGCGGCGCGGAACGAGACGCCGGCCTCGGTCAGGGCGCCCAGGGCCCGCTTGCGGTAGATGTCCGGCGCGGGCGCGATGATCAGCGGCAGGGGCGAGGACTCGATGATCGAGGCGTCCAGGGCCACCCAGACCAGCGGTTCGCTCCAGACCCGAACCCCCAGCTCCGGTCCCACCGGCTCCCGCTTGATCAGCACCAGATCGAGCATGCCGCGTGACATCTGATCCAGCAGGTTTGCGGTGTAGTCGCAGGTCACCGAGAGCCTGATGCGCGGATGGCTGCGCGCAAAGGCGCCGAGAATGCCGGGCAGGTGCATCGTGGCGACGTCCTCGGGGGCGCCGAACCGCACCTCGCCCTCCAGGTCGCCCTCGCCCAGCGTCGAGACGATCTCGTCATTCAACCGCAACAGCCTGCGCGCCTGGGGCAGCAGCGCGGCCCCCTCTGTGGTGAGCCCGACGCCCTTGCCGCCCCGATCAAACAGGGGCGATCGCAGCTGATCCTCAAGCCGGCGAATCTGCAGGCTGACCGCAGGCTGGGTCCGGCCGAGCAGGGCGGCCGTGCGCGTGAAGCTGCCGGTTTCAACAACCGCGACGAAGGCGCGAAGGAGGTCGATGTCCAGATTGACCGCGCGGTCTGTCATGACATTAGCATCCGTTATGGGTTGTATCACATCAATAAACTGGATCGTGGCGACGGTCGAGGCCACTCGGGCGGACCTCCCCCAACAGCGGTCCACCCATGCCTGACCTTTCCACCAGCCTTGCTCTGCTCACCTCCCCCGCGATCCTGTTCTTCTTTGTCGGGGCGGCGGCCGCGTTCGCGCGCTCGGACCTCGCCATCCCCGAGCCGGTCGCCAAGGCGCTGTCCCTCTATCTGATGCTGTGCATCGGCTTCAAAGGCGGGGTGGAGGCGCGCATCGCGGGTTTCAACGGCGATTTTCTGGCCGCCGGCGCCATCGGCGTCGCCCTCAGCGCCCTCATGCCGCTTGTTGCGTTCGTCGTCCTGAAGCGGATGGCCACGCTGGATCGCGCGACCCTCTGCGCACTGGCGGCGACCTACGGGTCGGTGTCGGTGGTCACCTTCGCGGCGGGACAGCAGCATCTGGACGCCCTCGGCCTGCCCTATGGGGGCTACATGGCGGCGGTGCTGGCGCTGATGGAAACGCCCGCGATCCTGACCGCCCTGATCCTCCTGAACGGCGCGGGCCGTGGCGAGCCGGGACGGCGCAGGACGATCCTGAGGGAAGTGTTCGTGGGCGCGGCCACGGTGATGCTGCTGGGCAGCTTCCTGGTCGGCCTGATCTCCGGCGAGCCCGGCATGGCGCGTCTGGAGCTGTTCGTCGGGCCGCTGTTCCAGGGCGCCCTGTGCGTCTTCCTGCTGGACATTGGTCTGATCGCTGCGCGCCGTCTGATGGAGGGCGGGCGCAAGCTGTCGCCGGGCGTCGTCGCCTTCGCCGTGGGCTTCCCCTTGCTGTCCGCCGCCGTGGCGCTGGCGGCGGCGCGTATCGTGGGACTGGACGTCGGCAACGCCGCCCTGCTGACCATCCTCGCGGGCTCGGCGTCCTACATCGCCGTGCCCGCCGCCATGCGGCTGGCGGCGCCCGGCGCGGACCCCGGCGTGTTCGTGACCGCCTCCCTGGCGATCACCTTCCCGTTCAACCTGACGCTCGGCATAGCCGCGTACACCGCTGCCGCAGTCTGGCTGTGGGCGTAGCCGGGGGAGCCGCGCCGGATGGGGGCGCGCCTGTTCCAGATGCCGTCGATTGCCGGGAAGCGTGGTGGCTGGGGGCGGGATCGAACCGCCGACCTATGGGTTATGAATCCATCGCTCTAACCACCTGAGCTACCCAGCCGCCGGAGACGCCCGGAGCCGGGCGCGTGGTCAAGAGAGACGCGCCTATATAGGGCCTGCCATTCCGGTTCAAGACCGCCCGCGCGATCCGTTCGCCGAGGGGTTCAGGCGGCGGCGCGCCACTGGCGCGAAGGCCGGGCCGGACGGAAGGTTTCGGCCTTGAACTCGTCCCACAGGGCGTCCTCGTCCGTATAGCGTCCGGCGGCGGCGTCGATCACGTCCACAACCTGTTCCTCCAGCCGGTCCCAGATCACCGCCAGGTCGGCGCAGCCCTCGGCCTCGCATGGCACGATCAGATAGCGGGCGTCGTTGACGGCGCGGGCGGGAGCGTAGCGGGCGGCGATCTGGCTGGCCATGACGGGGTCCTTCGGAAATCTCTGCGGCGTCTTGCCGATGAAACCACCCTATGACAGTGTTGCGTCAAAATCGGACGTAGACGAAATGCGACACGACAAGGCCGCCGTAGTCATCGAACTGGCCCGCCGCATGGCCGGCAGCGCCGAGGGCCTGACCCTGGACGACATGGCCCGCGATCTGGACGTGGGCCGCCGCACCGCCGAGCGCCTGCGCGACGCGGTGCTGATGCTGTTCCCCGGCGCCGAGGAGGTGTCGGATCCGCCCACCAAGCGCTGGCGCATCCGGGGCGGGTTGTCCGCCTTCGAGCAGGCGCCCACCACCACCGAGCTGGTGGAGCTGAACCGCGCCGCCCTGGCCCTGCGCCGGGCCGACGAGCCGGTTCGGGCTGCGGCCCTCGAAAGCCTTGAGCGCAAGATCAAGTCAGCGGTGCGCTCCACGACCCTGAACCGGCTGGCCCCCGATCTGGAGGCGCTGGTGCGGGCCGAGACCATTGCGGTGCAGGCCGGTCCCCGCCCCACTGCGGACGAGGCCATGCTGGCGGCCATCCGCAGCGCGGTGCTGGCCGAGCGGGCGCTGGGCTTCATCTACAGCCGGCCGGGCGCCGAGGCGCGCCGTCGCACGGTGGCGCCCTGCGGCCTGATGTTCGGCCGCGCCAACTACCTGGTGGCCGCCGATCTGGGCACGCAGAAGGTCCAGACCTTCCGGCTGGACCGCATGAGCGCGGTGGAGGCGCTGGACCAGACCGCCCGCCCGCCCGAGGGCTTCGATCTGGCCGCCTTCGCCAATCGCTCGTTCGGCATCTATCAGGACGATGTGGAGGACGTGGCCCTGCACGTGACCGCCGAGGGCGCGGCGGAGGCCCGGGCCTGGCGCTGGCACCCGACCCAGACGCTGGAGGACCAGCCGGACGGCTCGGTGATCGTGCGTTTCACCGCCAGCGGCATGCGCGAACTGGCCTGGCACCTGTTCACCTGGGGCGAGCGCGTGCGCATCCTGGCGCCCGACCGGCTGAAGAGGGTGATGGCCGATGAGCTGGCTGCGGCGATGCGGGCGCACGGGTGATCCACAAGGCAGGTGAAACGGAACGGGAACGCCGCTAAGAGGTGAGGGGTAATCCCTTGAGGAAGCGTCGCCATTTCGTCCGCTCAAACGCCGTCGCCCGACAGGCTGCTGCCGCCCCGCTTCGCCGACTGGTTCGCCGGGCGGGGCTGGAGCGCGCGCGATCACCAGCTGGCCATGGTGGCCAAGGGGCGCGAGGATGCCGATGTGCTGCTGGTGGCGCCCACCGGCGGCGGCAAGACCCTGGCCGGCTTCCTGCCCAGCCTGATCGACCTGGCGGAACGGGGCCCCCGCAACGGCCCCAAAGGCGTCCACACCCTCTACATCTCGCCGCTGAAGGCGCTGGCGGTGGACGTGGAGCGCAACCTGATGACCCCGGTGCGCGAGATGGACCTGCCCATCGTGGTGGAGTCCCGCACCGGCGACACGGGTCAGGCGCGCAAGCAGCGCCAGCGAGTCACGCCTCCGGACATCCTGCTGACCACGCCGGAGCAGCTGGCCCTGTTCTGCGCCTGGGAGGGCGCGCGGGGCTATTTCGCGGACCTGCGCTGCGTGGTGGTGGACGAAATCCACGCCATCCACAGCTCCAAGCGCGGGGACCTGCTGTCGCTGGGGCTGGCGCGGCTGCGGCAGTTCGCGCCCCACGCGCGGTTCGTGGGTCTGTCGGCGACGGTGGATGATCCCGTGGCGGTGCGCGGCTGGCTGTCGGACCGGGGCGACGATCTGGTGCTGGGCCGTCCCGGCGCGCCGCCGGTCATGGAGGTGCTGCTGTCCGAGAACCGGGTGCCGTGGGCCGGTCACACCGCCCAGCACGCCATGGACGAGGTCTATGAGACCATCAAGACGGCGACCACCACCCTGATCTTCGTCAATACCCGCTGGCAGGCCGAGTTCGCCTTTCAGGAGCTGTGGCGGCTGAACGAGGACGGGCTGGCCATCGCCTTGCACCACGGCAGCCTGTCGGCCGAGCAGCGCCGCAAGGTGGAGGCCCTCATGGCCCGGGGCGAGCTGCGGGCCGTGGTCTGCACCTCCACCCTCGATCTTGGCATCGACTGGGGCGCGGTCGATCTGGTGATCCAGCTGGCGGCGCCCAAGGGCTCGTCGCGGCTGGTCCAGCGCATCGGCCGGGCCAATCACCGGCTGGACGAGCCCTCGCGGGCCATTCTGGTGCCCGCCAGCCGCTTCGAGATGCTGGAGTGTCAGGCGGCGGTGGAGGCGGTGGCCGAGAATGCGCTGGACGGCGAGCCGATCCGCGTCGGCGCGCTGGACGTGCTGGCCCAGCACGTCATGGGCTGCGCCTGTTCCGAGCCCTTCGATCTTCAGGCCCTGTACGACGAGGTACGCCGCGCCGCGCCCTATGCCGACCTGTCCTGGGAGGACTGGGAGCGGGTGGTCGATTTCGTCTCCACCGGCGGCTACGCCCTGAAATCCTACGACCGCTTCCGCCGCATCGTGCGGGGGCAGGATGGGCTCTGGCGGGTGCGCAACGAGGAGACCGCGCGGCGCCACCGCATGAACGTGGGCGCCATCATCACCGCCCAGACCCTGAGCCTGCGCCTGCCCGGTCGTCACGGCTCGGGCCGCAAGATCGGCGAAGCCGAGGAGTGGTTCTTCGAACAGATGACGCCCGGCGACACCTTCGTCTTCGGCGGCGAGATCTGGCGCTTCATGGGCATCGAGGGAACCAACGCCATCGTCACCCGCGCGGCGGACAAGGAGCCCAAGGTGCCCAGCTGGGGCATGTCGAAATTCCCCCTGTCCACCTTCCTGGCCAGCCGCGTGCGGCGGATGATGAGCGACCCGTCGTCCTGGGCCGTCCTGCCCGCCGACGTGCAGGAGTGGCTGCAGGCCCAGCGTGACCACTCCAGCCTGCCGGGCATCGACGACCTGCTGATCGAAACCTTCGCGCGGGGCAACCGCCATTTCATGGTGGCCTATCCGTTCGAGGGGCGCATCGCCCACTCGACCCTGGCCATGCTGCTGACCCGGCGACTGGACCGGGCGGGAGTCGGCCCCATCGGCTATGTGGCCAACGACTACATGCTGGCCATCTGGTCGGTGAAGTCCATGGACGACCTCGATTTCGACGCCCTGTTCGAACAGGACATGCTGGGCGACGATCTGGAAACCTGGCTGGACGAGAGCTTCATGATGAAGCGCACCTTCAAGGACTGCGCCCTGATCGCCGGGCTGATCGAGCGCCGCATGCCGGGCCACGAGAAGAACAGCCGTCAGGTGACGTTCTCGGCGGACCTGATCTACGACACCCTGCGTCGCCACGATCCGGACCACCTGCTGCTGCAATGCGCGCGGGCGGACGCGGCGCGGGGTCTGCTGGACGTGGCCCGGCTGGGGGAGCTTCTGGCCCGCATCCGGGGCCGCATCCGGGTCCAGCGGCTGGAGCGGGTTTCGCCCTTCGCCGTGCCGGCCATGATGGAGATCGGCCGCGAGCGCGCGCCGGGCTCCTCGGCCGCCGAGATGATGCTGGAGCAGGCGGCCCTGATCGAAGAGGCCATGGCGTGACGGCGTGGCGGGTTCAGCAGCGGGCGTGCGGATCGGCGGTCATGGCGGTGAATGACGCCGAGGTGGTGATGCGCCCCTCCGGCGCCCTGTGGCTGGAGGGCGAGCGCGCCCTGGTGGTCGCGGACCTGCACCTTGAGAAGGGCTCGGCCTACGCCGCCCGGGGCCAGATGCTGCCGCCCTACGACACCCGCGAGACCCTGGATCGGCTGCAGGCCGAGATCGAGGCCCTGGACCCGCGCGTGACCGTGCTGCTGGGCGACACCCTGCATGACGGCTCGGCGACCACCCGCATCGCGCCGGACGACCGCGACCGCATCGCGGGTCTGGCCCGCCGCACGACCCTGCTATGGATCACCGGCAACCACGACCCGGACGGCTCCGGTGATCTGGCGGGCGAAACGGCGGTGGAGATCGGCCTGTCGAAACTGGTTCTGCGCCACGAGCCCAGCCCCGGTCCCACGCCCGGTGAGGCGGCCGGGCACCTGCACCCCTGCGCGCGGGTGAAGGGGGCGGCCGGGTCGGTGCGGCGGCGATGCTTCGTCACCGACGGCGAGCGCCTGATCCTGCCCGCCTTCGGCGCCTACGCCGGCGGGCTGAACGTGCGCGACCCGGCCTTCGCCGGCCTGTTCGCCCGCCCCCCGCTGGCGGTGGCCCTGGGCAAGAAGGCCCATCCGGTGCGATGGGGGATGCTGGTCGGGGATTGACCCGTCAGAAGTCCAGCGCCTGACGCCACGCCTCGATGCGGGCCAGCTTGTCCTCGAACGGCGCCCAGTCGTCGCGCTCGGCGATGGCGGCCCAGAGGGCCTCCACCTCATCGATCAGCATCTCCTCGGGCTCGTCTTCCCGGAACACCCGGTGCTCCAGCCTCTCGGGTCGGTCGGGCTCATGCTCGAACAGGGCGAAGCGGAAGGCGTCGAAGGCCTCGCCCTGATACAGTTTCGCGCGCGGGCCCCGCAGGGCGCGCTCGGATGAGGCGAAGCCGGCGAACCAGTCGAAGAACAGCGGCTCCCAGCGCAGCGCCTCGCCCCCTTCGCGCAGCAGCGCCAGGGTCGTGTCCGCCAGCCGCTGGTCCGCCGCCTCGCCCAGACTCCTCACCCCCAGCCGCATCAGGAACGCCGCGCGCAGATGCCGGATGTAGGCCGGGCCGAAGCCGTTCAGGGCGTCGGTCAGCGGCTCGGCGTCCGCCACCATGCGCAGGGCGCCGCCCAGCTGGGTCAGGTTCCAGAACACGGCCTCGGGCTGGCGCGCGAAGGCGTACAGGCCCGTCTGGTCGAAATAGGCGGCCGTGAAGCCGGGCTCGTAGTGCGGCAGGAACCGCCACGGGCCATAGTCGAAGCTCTCGCCCGTCATGTTCAGATTGTCGGTGTTCAGCACCCCGTGCACGAAGCCCGCGGCGATCCAGCGGGCGGTCAGCTTGGCCGACGCCTCCACCACCGCCGCCAGCAGGCCCGGCGCGTCGCCCTCGGCCACCTGCGGGTGATAGTGCGCCCGCACATGCGCCATCAGGGTCTCGATCTGGTCGCGCCGCTCCAGATACGCCGCCCGCTGGAAGGTGCCGAAGCGCACGTGGCTGTGGCCCAGCCGCACCAGCACCGCCGACCGCGTCGGCGAGGGCTCGTCGTGGCGGGTCAGTTGCTCTCCGGTCTCGATCAGGCTGAACGGTCGGCTCGTCGGCACGCCCAGCGCCTCCAGCATCAGCGGGGCCAGCACCTCGCGCACCCCGCCCTTCAGGGTCAGCCGCCCGTCGGCGCCGCGCGACCAGGGCGTCTGGCCCGACCCCTTGGTGCCCAGATCCAGCAGGCGGTCGCTCCCGGCCTCCAGCACCTGGGCCGCCAGAAAGCCGCGCCCGTCGCCCAGGTCGGGGTTGTAGGTGCGGAACTGATGGCCGTGATAGCGCATGGCCACCGGTCCGGGCTGGCCGGGCAGGGGCGTGAACCGGGCGAAGGCGTCGGTCCACTCGCCGTCGGTCAGATCCTCCAGCCCCAGCGTCGCCGCCGCGCGATTGTTACGAAACCGCGTTATGTGCCGGGGGAAGTCGGCCGGTTCCACGGCGTCGCCGAACTCGTCTCCCAGTTGAAAGAACGCGGGTCGGGGGCGGTAGGCATCTAGAACGGGCATGGGGGCTAGGTGCGCGCACAGGGGGTGCGGCGCAAGGCTCCGTCACGAGCAACCATTGGGGGATGGGTCATGGCGCGGCGGATTACGCTTGATTTTCTGAAGACCGAGACGACCTCGGGCTCGGTGCTGGGGCTGGCGGCGCTGGCGGCGCTGATCGTGGCGAACTCGCCCTGGGCGGCCGACTATTTCGCGGCGCTGAAGTCGTATCTGCCGATCAGCATCGGCGATTTCACCGTGCGCCTGACCATCGCGGACTGGATCAAGGAAGGGCTGATGGCCCTGTTCTTCCTGATCGTGGGTCTGGAGATCAAGCACGAGATTCTCAAAGGTGAGCTGTCGGACCCACGCAAGCTGGCCGCGCCGGTGCTGGCGGCGGCGGGCGGCATGATCGCCCCGGCGCTGGTCTATCTGAAGATCGCCGAATGGACGGGGGGGCCAACATCCGGCTGGGCTGTGCCGGTGGCCACGGACATCGCCTTCGCCGTGGCCATCTTCGCCCTGGTGGCGCGCGGGCTGCCGGCGTCCCTGCGCATCTTCCTGCTGACCCTGGCCATCGTCGATGATCTGGGCGCCATCCTGATCATCGGCGCCTTTTTCAGCGAAGGCGTGCAGGCGGTTCCCCTGGCCTGGGCGCTGGGCGGGCTGATCGGGCTGGGGGCCCTGGCCCGGCAGGGGCGTCTGGGCGCGCCTCTCTGGACCCTGGGATTTCTGTGGGTCTGGCACTTCTCCGTGGAGGCGCAGCTCAGCACCTCGCTGGCGGGGGTGGCCTTCGCCTGCATCGTGCCCATCAATCCTCGGGTCGAGGGTCGGCGCAGCCCGCTCAAAAGCGCCATGGAGGTGCTGCACCCGTGGGTGGCTTTCGGCGTGCTGCCGCTGTTCGCCTTCGCCAAGGCCGGGTTCTCGTTCGAGGGACTGTCCATCGACCGGCTTTTGTCGCCGGTGGCCCTGGGGATCGCCGCAGGGCTTTTCCTCGGCAAACAGGCCGGGGTGATGATCGCCACGGTCATCACGGTGATGACCCGTCTGGGCAAGCGGCCGTCCAACGCTGCCTGGATCGAGATCTACGGCGTCTCGCTGCTGTGCGGGGTGGGGTTCACCATGAGCCTGTTCATCGGCGCCCTGGCCTTCCCGGGCGCGGTGGATTCGCCGGTCCAGGCCGAGGTCAAGCTGGGGGTTCTGACGGGCTCGCTGGCGTCGGCGGCGCTCGGATCGGTGATTCTCTCACGGTGCTCAGCCTGGCGGCGTCGTCGTGAACAGGCCGGCCGGGCCGGCAGGGAGGGTGTGAAAACGCCGGAAACCCTTGCCAATATTGACCTTGGGTAACGATTTTCTGTCACTTTCGCGTCACACCGGCAGGTTTCAAGGCGGAAATGCGACGGGACTTATTGTCGCGTTTCATGGGTTGGACTAGTCGTTGAGTGACGAACCCCGTGTTCCACGTAGAACCGGGGTCGCAGGGACCAGGAAACGCCGCGACGTCCACACCGGACGTCGGGCCTCAAGAGCCGGGGGTTGCTCCATGCGCTTCAATAAACTTCTCACCACGTCCGCTTCAGCCATCGTTCTGGCTGCAGTCGCCGCCACCGGCGCCGCCGCCCAGGAGGTGACGTCGGTCGACGAAATCATCGTCACCGCGCAGAAGCGGGAACAGAGCCTGCAGGACGTGCCGATCGTCGTCACCTCGCTTTCGGAGCAGGTGCTCGAGGACGCGGGCGTTCGCGACATCAAGGACATGCAGATCCTGACGCCGGGTCTGACCGTCACCTCGACCACGTCCGAGACCATCACCACCGCCCGGATCCGCGGCGTGGGCACCGTGGGCGATAACCCCGGTCTGGAAAGCTCGGTCGGCGTGGTCATCGACGGCGTCTACCGCCCCCGCAACGGCGTCGGCTTCGGCGATCTGGGCGAAATGTCCCGCATCGAGGTCCTGAAGGGCCCGCAGGGCACCCTGTTCGGCAAGAACACCTCGGCCGGCGTCATCAACATCATCACCGAGGCCCCGTCCTTCCAGCCCGGCTTTGAAGGCGAGCTGACCGGCGGCGATTTCGGCGCCTGGGGCGTCTCCGCCTCGGCCACCGGCCCGCTGAGCGAGAACATCGCCGGTCGCCTGTACATGGCCACCCGCCAGCGCGACGGCTTCTATGACGTGGACACCGGCGACGGCCCGCGCACCCTGACCGAAGACCAGACGCAGGACTTCTGGACCGTCCGCGGCCAGCTGCTGATCCTGCCCAGCGACCTGGCCTCGATCCGCATCATCGCCGACTACACCAAGCGCGACGAGTTCTGCTGCGTCGCCTCCCAGATCCGCGTCGGGCCGACCTTCGGCTTCATCAACGCCCTGGCCACGGGTCAGGGTCAGGCCGCCCCGGTGACGGGCGGCAGCTTCGGCCCCGCGCCCGGCTATGACTTCGTGCCCTATTCGCGCACGGCCTATTCCAACCGTGACACCGGCCAGGAAGTCGAGGACTACGGCTTCTCGGCCGAGATCAACGCCGACATCGAGGCCTGGAACGCCACCGTGACCTCTGTGACCGCCTGGCGGTCCTGGGAATCGGTCAACGGCATGGACGTGGACTTCACCGGCGCGGACCTGATCTACCGCAACCAGGACGGCAATTTCGGCTTCGGCATCGACCAGCTCAGCCAGGAGCTGCGTCTGGCCGGGTCGACGGATCGTTTCGACTGGCTGGTCGGCGGCTTCTACGCCCGCGAGAACCTGGCCCGCGACGACAGCTACTTCCTCGGCAGCGACTACAATCTGTACCAGTCGTTCCTGCTTACGGCGACGGTGCCGGCCGCCCTGGGCGGGCCCAATCCGGGCCGGATCCAGTGCTTCACCGATCCGTCGGGCTACAACCCGCTGTGCGCCGCCGGCCTGGCGCCGCCGAACGCCCTGGCCCCGACCCAGATTGTCGGCCAGGGGGTGGACGATCACTATTCGCAGACGTCCGAGACCTTCGCCATCTTCACCAACAACAGCTGGCGGGTGACGGATGCGCTGGAGCTGACCCTGGGTCTGCGCTGGACCCAGGACGAGAAGGACCTGCACGTCCAGCAGGACAACATCAACGGCAACGGCGCCGCCTGCCTGGGCGCCCTGGCCAACCAGGGCTCCGCCTCGCCGACGCCGGCTGCGGCGGTCGGCCTGCTCTGCCTGCCCTGGTCCAACCCGTTCTACGACAACCGCGCGGTCAGCGAGAGCTTCACCGAGGACGCCTTCAGCGGCACCTTCAAGGCGGCCTACCGCTTCAACGAAAGCCTGATGGTCTACGGCTCGTTCGCCCGCGGCTACAAGGGCGCCGGCTACAACCTGGACCGTGTCCAGACCGGCGTGACGCCCGACGCCTCGCTCTACTTCCCGGCCGAAACCGTGGACAGCTGGGAGCTGGGCTTCAAGTCCACCCTGTTCAACCGCACGCTGCTGCTGAACGCCACCCTGTTCGACCAGACCTTCGAGGACTTCCAGCTCAACACCTTCCTGGGCACCGCCTTCGTGGTTGAGTCCATCCCCGAGCTGAACTCCACCGGCGTGGACATGGACCTGCTGTGGTTCACCCCGGTCGACGGTCTGAGCCTGACCGGCGGCGTGACCTACGCCCAGACCGAGTACGGCGACTTCACCGCCGCGGACCTGATCAACCCGGCGCGCTTCGGGCCTCTGAGCCTGCTGCCGGGCGCCCAGATGTCCTTCGCCCCCGAATGGTCGGTGACCGGCGGCATGAGCTATGAGCGCTCGCTGGGCAACGGACTGATGGGTCGCTTCAACCTGTCGGCCAAGTACACCTCGGAGTTCAACACCGGCTCTGACCTCCTGCCCGCCAAGATGCAGGACGCCATGACCCTGGTGAACGGCCGCATCGGCTTCGGCGCCGAAGACCGCAGCTGGATGCTGGAGGTCTGGGGCCAGAACCTGACCGACGAGGAGTACTATCAGGTGGTGTTCAACGCGCCGCTGCAGGGGACGGCTTTCGCCAGCATCCCCTACGATCCGGCCACCGACACCCAGACCTACAACGCCTTCCTGGGCGCGCCGCGCACCTGGGGCGTGACCCTGCGGGTCCGCTACTGATCCGCACCGACGTCTGAGAGACTGAAGACCGGCCGGGAGGGCGACCTCCCGGCCGGTTTTTCTTTGGAGATGGATCAGGCCGCGCGGCGGCGGCGCTGCGGGGCCGGTCGGGCCTCGGCCTCGAACAGCTCGGCCAGTTTCTCGGTCATGGCCCCGCCCAGCTGCTCCACGTCGGTGATGGTCAGGGCCTTGCGGTACCAGCGGGTCACGTCGTGGCCGATGCCGATGGCCAGCAGCTCCACCGGCGACCGCTCCTCGATCCAGCCGATGACCCCGCGCAGGTGCTTGTCCAGATACAGGGACGCATTGGCCGACTGGGTGGAGTCGTCCACCGGGCTGCCGTCGGAGATGACCATCAGGATGCGCCGCGCCTCGCTGCGCGCCAGCAGACGGTCGTGGGCCCACAGCAGGGCCTCGCCGTCGATGTTCTCCTTCAGCAGGCCCTCGCGCATCATCAGGCCCAGGTTCTTCTTGGACCGGCGCCAGGGCGCGTCGGCGGCCTTGTAGATGATGTGGCGCAGGTCGTTCAGGCGGCCCGGCTCGGGCGGCTTGCCCGCGCTGATCCACGCCTCGCGGGACTGGCCGCCCTTCCAGGCGCGGGTGGTGAAGCCCAGCACCTCCACCTTGACGCCGCACCGCTCAAGGGTGCGCGCCAGGATGTCGGCGCACACCGCCGCCACCATGATCGGTCGCCCGCGCATGGAGCCGGAGTTGTCCAGCAACAGGGTCACCACCGTGTCGCGGAAGGGGCTCTCGCTCTCTTCCTTGAAGCTGAGCGGGGCGGTGGGATCGGTGATCACCCGGGTCAGGCGCGCGGTGTCCAGCATCCCTTCCTCGAGATCGAACATCCACGACCGGTTCTGCTGGGCCAGGAGGCGACGCTGCAGCCGGTTGGCCAGCCGCGCCACGATGCTGGACAGCTGCACCAGCTGCTGGTCCAGCAGCGACCGCAGCCGCGCCAGCTCGCTGGGGTCGCACAGCTCCTCCGCCCCGATGGTCTCATCGAACGCGGTGGTGAAGGCGCGGTAGCCGTCGGTGGGCCTCCCGTCGTCGGCGTTGGCGCGGCGCTGGGGCTGGTCGCCCTCGGACAGTTCGGGCTCGCCGTCGCCGGGCTCGGCCTCGCCGTCCGGGCGACCGCCCTCGGGGCGGGTCTCGCGTTCCTCTTCGGCGCCCGCGTCGTCGGCCGAGCCCTCCATGGACTGGCCGCCCTCGCCGCCGGCTTCGTCCTCGTCCTGATCATCGGCCGCGTCCGGCTCCTGCGGATCAGGTTCCTCCTCGCCGGGATCGTCCGAGGCGTCCTCGCCGCGTCCGTCGCCGGGGTCCAGATCCAGCGCGCGCAGCACGTCCTTTAGGGCCGTACCGAACGCCGCCTGATCGTCCGCGAGGGCCGTCAGGGCGTCCAGCTGGTCGCCGGCCCGCGCCTCAAGGTCCGCCCGGACCAGGTCCACCATGGCCTTAAGCCCGTCCGGGGCCGTTTCTCCGGTCAGGCGCTCGCGCACCAGCAGACCCACCGCCTCGGCTACGGGCACCCGCTGCGCCTCGGTGGCGGCGGCCGCGCCCATGCGGTGCAGGCGCGACACCAGCGCCGCGTTCATGTTGTCGCGCACGCCCTTCAGCGCCGTGGAGCCCACCGCCTCGATGCGGGTCTGCTCCACCGCGTCGAACACCTCGGCGGCCGAGGTGTCGGCGGGCCGCAGGCGCGCGTTCAGCCCCTCGTCGTGGTTGGCCAGCCGCAGGGCCATGCGGTCCGCCTGGCCCCGCAGCACCTGGGCCTCGGGGCCGGCAGGATCCCGCGGCGGCGTGGGCAGGGTCAGCGTCTGGCCGACCACCTTTGGCCCGTCGGTCCCGAACGCGACCTCCAGGTCCGGCTGCTCCGCCAGCGCGCGGGCGGCGTGCGCGATCGCGCGCTTGAAGACTTCGGTCGGACTGTCGGAAACGGCCATGCCCGACACATAACGCAATGCGCTGGCGGGAAAAGGGCTGTCAGTCTTCCGTGAAGGCGACCCGGGCGGCGCCCAGCAGGGCGGCGTGCTTGTGGGTGATCACCCAGGTGGGAATATCGGCCATATAGTCCTTGAACCGGCCCTTGCGCTCGAACCGGGTGCGGAAGGGGCTGGTCTTCAGGAAGGGAAGGATGCGCGGGGCGATGCCCCCGGCGATGTAGACGCCGCCGCGCGAGCCCATGGTCAGGGCGATGTCCCCGGCCGCCGCGCCCAGGATGGCGCAGAACCGGGCCAGGGTGGCGCCGCAGACGCTGTTCGGATTCTCCAGCGCCGCGCGGGTGATCTCGGCGGGATCGTCGATGTGGCTTTCGCGTCCGTCGATCTCGGCCAGCGCGCGGTGCATGTTCAGCAGGCCCGGCCCGCAGATCAGGCGCTCGATGGACACCCGGTCGTAGCGGCGGCGCAGGATGCGCAGGATCTCGTCCTCGACCGGGTCTCCCGGCGCGAAACAGGCGTGGCCGCCCTCGGACGGCAGGGCCATTTCATTGCCGTGAATGTCGCGCGCCAGCCCGGCGACTCCGAACCCCGTGCCGGGGCCCAGCACCGCGATGGCCGAGTGCGGATCCCCCTGAGCCGGCCCGCCCAGGCTTTCCAGACAGTCGCCCGGAACAATGGGCGCGCCCCAGGCCAGGGCCTCGAAATCATTGATCAGGCGGATGGGATTCAGACCGAGGGTCGCCAGCTCGGCCTCGGACACCTGCCAGGGCGAGTTGGTCAGGTCGATGGCGCCGTCGGTGACCGGCCCGGCCACCGCGATGATCCCGCCCGTGGGCTTGACCTCGCAGCCGTCGATGAAGGCCCGCACGCCCTCAAGGAAGGTCGGATAATCGGCGCCGAGGAAGCTCTCGTGATGCTCCAGCACCGGGCGGCCGTCGGTCCAGCGGGCGAGGGCGAAGCGCGCGTTGGTGCCGCCCACGTCGCCCACCAGCAGAGTGCGGTCATCGGTGCGGACGGTGTTGGACGGGATCATCAGGCGTCCACCGTGCGGTCAACGAGGTTGGGGTCGGGCGGCGTGTCGGCGCGGGCCGGTCCGCCGGTCGCGAAGTCGAAACAGACCGAGGCGCCGTCCTCCGCCGCCCCCACCACATGGCGGAACGCGGCGAACAGCTCGCGCCCATAGCCCCAGGCCGAGCCGTCGGCATAGGCCTGCGGGCGTGGGGCCAGGTCCCGGTCCTCGAAGCCGTCGGCCCCGACCACGGTCAGCACGCCGTTCTCGGCGTCAAGCCGGATCACGTCCCCGTCGCGCACCTTCGCCAGGGCGCCGCCGTCCAGCGCCTCGGGGCTCAGGTGGATGGCGGCGGGGGTCTTGCCGGAGGCGCCCGACATGCGGCCGTCGGTGACCAGCGCCACCTTGAACCCCCGATCCTGAATCACCGACAGGGCCGGGGACAGGCTGTGCAGTTCCGGCATGCCGTTGGCCTTGGGGCCCTGGAAGCGCAGCACCACGATCACGTCGCGGTCCAGTTGCCCGGCCTTGAACGCCTCCAGCACGTCTTCCTGGCTGTCGAAGACGGCCGCGGGGGCCTCCACCACCCGGTTCTCCGGCTTGACCGCCGAGACCTTGATCACCGCCCGGCCCAGCGCGCCCTTCACCAGACGCAGGCCGCCGTCCTTCTGGAACGGGTCCGAGGCGGGGCGCAGGATTTCCGGATCCAGCGTCTCGGTCACCCCGTCCTTCCAGACCAGCTTGCCGTCCTCCAGCATGGGCTCCTGGAAATAGGCCTCGATGCCCCGGCCCATGATGGTGGTCACGTCGCTGTGCAGGTAGCCCGCCCGGGCCAGCTCGCGGGTGACGAAGGCCACCCCGCCCGCCGCCTGGAACGCGTTCACGTCCGCCGAGCCGTTGGGATAGACCCGCGCCAGCAGCGGCGTCACCGACGACAGCTCGTCCATGTCGGTCCAGTTGATCAGCACACCCGCGGCCCGCGCCATGGCCACCAGATGGATGGCGTGGTTGGTCGAGCCGCCGGTGGCGAGCAGGGCGACGATGCCGTTGACGATGGACTTCTCGTCGATGACGTCGGCCATGCGGCTCTGACCCTCGCGCGCCAGCGCCACCGCCCGCGTCGCCGCCGCCGCCGTCAGGGCGTCGCGCAGGCCCGTCTCCGGGTGCACGAAGGCCGTGGACGGCATATGCAGCCCCATCAGCTCCATCATCATCTGGTTGGAGTTGGCGGTGCCGTAGAAGGTGCAGGTGCCCGGCGAATGGTAGCTGCCGATCTCGCTTTCCAGCAGGGTCTGGCGCTCCACCTTGCCCTGGGCATAGAGGGCGCGGACGCGGGCCTTCTCGGCGTTGGGAATGCCCGACGGCATGGGGCCGGCGGGGGCGAAGACCACCGGCAGGTGGCCGAACGCCAGGGCGCCCATGAACAGGCCGGGCACGATCTTGTCGCAGACGCCAAGACACAGGGCCGCGTCGAAGGCGTCGTGGGTCAGGGCCACGCCGGTGGACATGGCGATGACGTCGCGGCTGAACAGCGACAGCTCCATGCCGGGGCGCCCTTGCGTGACGCCGTCGCACATGGCGGGCACGCCGCCCGCCACCTGCGCGGTCGCATTGGCAGCGCGCGCTGCCTCCCGCACGATGTCGGGGAAGCGTTCGAACGGCTGGTGGGCCGACAGCATGTCGTTGTAGGCGGTGACGATCCCCACATTGGGCTGGCTGCCCGACATGGCGTTCAGCTTGTCCTTGACCGGGGCGCCGGCGAAGGCGTGGGCCCAGTTGGCGCAGGACAGCTTGGCCCGACCGGGCGTGTTTCCGGCGGCCCAGTCCATGCGGCGCAGATAGTCCGCGCGGGTCTCGCGGCTGCGGTCGATGATCCGCTGGGTGACGGCGGCGGTGACGGGATTGAGGGGCATCAGCTTACTCTGTCCAGAGGACCTCGAGAGGGGCGCCGCTCGCAATCAGGGCGGCGATGGGCTGGACGGCGGGATCGCCCGTCGCCTCGGCCTCGAAGACCGCGCGCTTCTTCGCGCCGGTCAGGGCCAGCACCACGCGGCGGGCGCGGGCCAGATAGGGGATATTCAGGCTGATCCGCTCCTGCGGCGGCGCCATGCCGTCGCGCCCGGGCGGCACGCCGAGGACCGCGGGCTCCAGCGCCGTGGTCAGCAGGGTCTTCAGGGTCGGGCTGCCCGGGAACATGGAGCAGATGTGCCCGTCCTCGCCCATGCCCAGCAGCACGGCGTCCAGCGGCCCCTCGGCCTGCAGCGCGCGGGCGGCCAGGGCGGCGGCGCGGTCAACGGTGACGGCGGCGTGGTGCAGGGGGATGAAGCGCGCGGCGGCGGCCTTGCCGGTCAGCAGGGTCTCGCGCATCAGCCGGGCGTTGGAGTCCGGCGAGCTTTCCGGCACGTGGCGCTCGTCCACGAGGGTGACGGCCACCTTCGACCAGTCCAGATCAGCCTGGGCCAGACGGCGATAGATGGGCGACGGCGTCGACCCCCCGGCCCCGGCGAACAGGGCCTTGTTCTGTTCGCTCAGCGCAACGGACAGGGCGTCCGCCAGGCGCCCGGCGCAGGCGTCGGCCCAGCCGTCCTTGTCCGGGAAGGTCTCGATCCCGATGTCACTCATTCCACGCCCGTCCGTTGCGGCTCATCAGGTCGAAGGCGCCGGAGGGCCCCCAGGTTCCCGCCTCATAGGGCTCCGGCTTGATCTCGGCGGCGCGCCAGGCGGCCGAGACGCCGTCCACCCACTCCCACGCCTTCTCCGCCTCGTCGCGGCGCACGAACAGGGTGGAGTCGCCGTTCAGGGCGTCCAGCAAAAGGCGCTCATAGGCGATGCGGCGGCGCGGCGGCCGGCCGCTCTTGCCCTCCATGCCCCACGACAGGGACATGCGGATGGGCTGCAGCCGCATCCTGGCGTCCAGCCCGGGCGCCTTGTTCATCACCGACAGGGATACGTCCTCGTCCGGCTGCAGGGCGATGACCATGCGGTTGGCGACGATGTCGCCGCGCCCGTCGCCGTCGAAGATGGAGTGGGGCACCGGTTTGAACTGGATGACGATCTCGGTGCGCTTGTCCGGCATGCGCTTGCCGGTGCGCATGAAGAACGGCACCCCGGCCCAGCGCCAGTTGTCGATGTCGGCGCGCAGGGCGACGAAGGTGTCGGTGTCCGACGCCTGACCGCGCTCCTGCTCATAGCCCTTCACCGACTGATCCTCGACGGTTCCCGGCGTGTACTGACCGCGCACGGTGACCTTCTTCGCCGCCGCCTTGGTGATGGGGCGCAGGGACCGCAGCACCTTGACCTTCTCGTTGCGCACCGAGTCCGGGTCCATGTCCGAAGGCGGCTCCATGGCCACCAGACACAGCAGCTGCAGCATATGGTTCTGCAGCATGTCGCGCAGGGCGCCGTACTCGTCATAGTAGGGCCAGCGATCGCCGACGCCGGTGGTCTCGCCGACGGTGATCTGCACGTGGTCGATGGACAGGTTGTTCCACAGGGGCTCGAAGATGACGTTGGCGAAGCGCAGCGCCATCAGGTTCTGGACCGTCTCCTTGCCCAGATAGTGATCGATGCGGAACACCCGGTCCTCGGTGAAGGCGGCGGCCACCGCCTGATCGATCTCGCGGAAGGTCTTCAGGTCGCGCCCGACGGGCTTCTCCAGCACGATGCGGGTCGTGGCGCCCGTCATGCCGATGGCTTTCAGCGCATTGACGATGGGGGCGTACAGCGACGGCGACACGGCCAGGAAATAGGTGAGGTCCTCGCTCCCCGCCTTGTCCTTGAGCGCAGTCAGGCTGTCGGGATCGGTGGCGTCCATGGCCAGATAGTCGATCCGCTTCGCCAGCCGGTCGAAGGCCTTTGCACTCCACTGGCCGTCGGCCTCGGCGCGGGGCTGGACCCACTCGCGCACGCTGGCCAGATAGGCGTCGCGGCTGTCCTCGCTGCGCGCGGCGGCGATGACCTTCAGCCCCTCGGGCAGCAGGTCGTCGTGCTCCAGGAAGTACAGCGACGGCAGCAGCATGCGCAGCGCCAGATCGCCGCCTCCGCCGAACAGAACGAGCGTCGGCATTCGCGCCTCACCTTCACCAGTTGCGTGGATGGACCCGTCTTGAGGGATTTCCACGTCCGCGCCAACCGGACCAATCGGCATTGAAACATCAGTTTATGCGCTGACACCGGTTTCCGCGAACCCGCGACGCAAGATTTCGCTCAATCTGGATCAGTAGGTGAGCCGCAGCCCCGCACGCACGGTGCGCGGGGGACCATAGCCGGGCACGCCGTCGCCGGTGCGGGCGACCTCCACATCCTCGTCGAACAGGTTGTCCGCGGCCAGATACAGAATGGTGCGCGCGCTCGCCCGCCACTCCGCCCGCGCGTCCAGCACCAGCGCCGGATCCAGTTCGCGGCTGTTCAGATCGTCGTCGAAGCGGCGGCTCTCGTAGCGGGCGCGGGCGGACAGGCCCAGGCGCTCCGACGCCCGCCAGTCGATCCCGGCGGTGGCGCTCCAGATGGGCGCCTGGGCGGGCCGCAGCCCGGTCAACTGGGCCGCATCGGTTCCGCCGTCCATGCGGGCGTCGGTGGCGGACAGGGCGCCGGACAGGGTCACGGTCTCCAGCCGCCAGCGGGCCTCCACCTCGACGCCTGTGGCTTCCACGGTCCCGGCGTTGCGGCGCTGACGCAGCACCCCGCCCGCGGGCACGAAGCCGGCCACGGGGAAGGTCCCGGGGCCCTCGCCGATGGTGACATTGACGATGGCGTCCTCGATCTCGTTGTGGAACACGGTGGCCGTCAGATCGACCGCCCCGCCGCTCCACGCCAGACCCGCCTCGACGCCGCGCAGCACTTCGGGCTCCAGCTCGGGGTTGGCCTCGGTGATGTCGTTGCCGACGCGGAAGGGTCGGTGCAACTCGTTCAGGGTCGGGGGCCGGAAGCCGGTGTAGGCCGCTGCCCGCGCCGCCCAGCCGCCGCCCAGATCCCGCCGCGCCGCCAGACGGGCGCTGACCACCTCGCCGTCGCGGTCCGGCGAGCGTTGGTCCAGCAGCACCACATCCGTCGCCGTGTTGGTCTCGAGCCGTCGGCCATCGCTGTTGCTCCATCGGTCGGCGCGCAGGCCCCCGGCGATCAGCCAGGGTCCGCCGGTCCATGAACCCTCGACATAGGCGCCCGCGATCAGGGTCTCTCCGCCCGCGATGCGCTGGCGATTGAACGCGTTCACCTCGCGCACCTCGCCATCGGTGGATCGCACGTCGGCGCCCACCTCCCACTCCAACGATCCGCCCCAGCGGTCGGCGGCGCGGCGCAGAGCGAAATTGGCCCCCAGTCCGGTGGCGGGGGTGGCGTACTGGCTGTTGGCGAGCGACGTGCTTGACCGGTCGTCGGCCACGGACACGAAGGTGTTGCTGAGATCGCTGTCGTGGCGCCACACCTGCGCCCGCCAGCCGAGGCGGCTGGCGGTGGGCTGTCGCGCCGCCGTCAGGCTGTAGATCTGGCCGCTGGATTCCGCCCGCGCCCCATCCAGCCCGGCGCCGCGCTCGTCCTCCCAGGCGCCGAAGCGGGCCGAGACGGCGATGTCGTCCGTGGCCGCCCAGTCGGCGCGCAGGGCCCCGCCCAGGGTTTCGAGGTCCGTGGGCGTGTCCGCAGCGCCCTGCTCCGGGCCGCGCACGGGCACATAGCCTTCGCTGTGTTCGTAGAGGCCGGAGGCGGTCAGGGTCAGACGTCCGAACCCTTGCGATCCCGATCCGGACAGGCGCGCGCCGCCGCGCTCGGCCAGCGAGGCGTCCAGCACCGCCCCCGCCTCGCGCTCGCGCATCACGATCACCCCGGTCAGGGCCCCGGCGCCGTAGGGCCCCGCGCCGGACCCGCGCACGATGTCCAGGCTGCCGAGGGATTCCGGCGCGATCTGGGACCAGATCACCCAGCCGCCGAACGGATCGTTCAGCGGCACGCCGTCCAGCGTCACCAGCGTGCGGCCCGCGCCCGACGGCGCGATGGACCGCAGGGATATGCCTTGCGTCGTGGGATTGGCGGACAGGCTCGAGGTGCGCCGGAACAGCGACACGGCGGGCACCCCGGTCAGGGCCTCGTCCACCCGCTGGCTCGTTTCCAGATCGTCCTGTGTCAGCCGGATCACCGCAAAGGCGGCGTCGCCCGCGGCGGGCGGCAGGCGCGCGGCGGTGACCACGATCTCGTCAACGGTGACGGGCGGGGCGGGCGGGACGTCGGATTGAAAGATGGCGGGCTCCGGCAGGAAGGCGGCTGTGAAAGAGACCTGTCGAACAGATGGAACGGGCGGGCGTTCCCTCAAGTCGTCCGAGCGAGGCGCTTCAGCAGCTCGGCGGCGAACTCGGACAGGGTGTCGTCGCGGGCGCCCATGACCAGGATGCGGTCGCCGGGGCGCGCTGTCTGGATCAGGCGCTCGCCACAGGCCGTCCGGTCCGGCAGGGCCTCCGCATGGCGGCCCGCCGCCGTCACGCCTTCCGCGATATCGCCCGAGCCCACGCTGCGGTCGGTGGTGCCGCCGTAATAGACCGGCTCGGGCATCAGCAGCACGTCGTCGGGGGTCATCAGCCGGGCGAAGACGTCGATGAACTCGGTCTTCATCAGCTTCAGCGGGCCGAAGCCGTGGGGCTGGAACAGGATCAACAGGCGGCCGGGAAAGGCGTGCAGGGTGTTGAGAGTGGCGGTGATCTTGTCCGGGTTGTGGGCGAAGTCGTCGATGACCGTGACCCCGCCCGCCTGACCGGCCACCTCCAGACGACGGCGGATGCCTGAGAAGTCCCTCAGCGCGGCTGCCGCGTCCGCCACCGGCACGCCCAGCGCCTTGACGGCCCCGATGGCCGCCAGCGCATTGGCGACATTGTGGGCGCCCGGGACGCGCAGCTCGGCCTCATGGGTCGCGCCGTCGGTCTCGATCAGGCGGAAGGTCACGCCCGTGGCGGTGGGGGTCAGGTCCACGGCGCGCAGGTCAGCGTCCGCATGGTCCAGCGCGAAGGTGATCGTCGCCCGGGCCTGTCTGGCGAGGGCAGGGGTCTCGGCGTCGTCCAGATTCAGCACCGCTGTCGCCGCCCGGCCCGCGAAACCTCCGAACAGGGCGCGCAACTCCTCCATGGACTTGTGGTCCAGCGAGACGTTGGAGACCACCGCGACCGTGGGCTCATAGCGGGCGATGGAGCCGTCGGACTCATCCACCTCGCTGACGAACAGGTCCGGCCCGCCGATCAGGGCGCTGGCGAACGGCTGGTCGGGCTGGACGAAATTCTTCATCACCGCGCCGTTCATGACGGTGGGCGCGCGCCCGGCCCGGTGCAGGATCCAGGCGATCATGCCGGTGATTGTGGACTTGCCGCTGGTGCCCGCCACGCCGACGCTGGTCCCGGCCCCGTTGAACAGCTCCGACAGCAGCTCGGGCCGGGTCAGGATACGGGCGCCTGCGGCCCTGGCCGCGCGGATGTCGGGCACGGTGTCCTCCACCGCCCCGGTGGCCACAACGGTATGATCGGCGCGCACGCCCGATCCGTCCTGGGGATGCAGGGTGAAGCCCTGGCCGCGCAGCCAGTCGAACTTCTCCGGCGTGCGTCCCTGATCCAGCGCCCGGTCGGAGCCTTCGACCGAGGCCCCGCGCGCCTTCACGATCAGGGCCAGCGGCAGCATGCCCGAGCCGCCGACGCCGCAGAAGAAATAGGACTGGTCTTGATTCATGCGCCGCGAACCCCGAAGGCTTGAAGCGCCTGACTAGCACGGCGCGACGGCGGCGCCAGAGGATTGCGCGAGAGAATGGCCAGCCCCGACAAGCCCTTCCGCATCGGCGTGGTGGCCGCAAGTTCGCGCTTCGAGCGGGAGACCGCCATGCTGGCGCAGGAGATGGTGCGCGCGCTGTATCCCGACGGCTCGGTCGAACTGAAGTTCCACCCGGCGTCCTTCGGCAAGCACGGCCATTTCGCGGGCGACGACGCCAGCCGGGCCAAGGCGTTCCTCGAGATCGCCAACGACCCGACCCACGACGCCCTGTGGTTCGCCCGGGGCGGCTATGGCTCCTGCCGCATCGCCGAGGCGGTGATGGCGGGGGTCAACGACGCCGCGCGCAAGAAATTCTACATGGGCTATTCCGACGCCGGCTCCATCCTTGCGGGGCTGTACCGGCTGGGGTTCGGGCAGGTGTTCCACGGACCCATGGTGCAGGACCTGCGCCGGTCCGACGGCAAGATCGCTTTCGCCCGCGCCCTCGACTGGCTGGTGCGGCGGGACAAGGCGGCGCTGGAGCCCTCGGTCCTGACCGGCGGCGCTCCCACGGCGGCCTTCAACATCACCATCCTCAGCCAGCTTCTGGGCACGGCGCTGGAGCCCGACCTGACCGGCCATGTGCTGATGCTGGAGGAGGTGGGCGAGGCGGACTACCGCACCGACCGCGCCATGTTCCACATCACCGGCCAGCCTGCGATCCGCCGCGTGGCGGGCATCCGTCTGGGCCGGATCAGCGACGTCACCCCCAACGATCCCGACTTCGGCCTGACCTCCGAACAGATCGTGCGCTACTGGTGCGACCGGTCGGACATTGTCTATCTGGGCCGCGCCGACATCGGCCACGATTCCGCCAACCGGGTCGTGCCCTTCGGACCGTTGACCTGAGCCGTTCCAGGGTCGATCACGGGACATCGTCAATTGAAGAAGCGTGCTGGCTTGGCCGACTCCCGCAAGGACAGAAAGGGCGCCGTCACCATCCACGACGTGGCGCGCCACGCCGGGGTCTCGCCCATGACCGTGTCGCGGGTCATGAACGCGGCGCCCGGGGTCAAGCCGGCGACCCGCGAGAAGGTCCAGAAGGCCGTGGACGTCCTGGGCTACGCGCCCAATGCCGCGGCGCGCAGCCTGGCGCGCCAGGGCGGCGGCCGCATCGGCCTGCTCTACTCCAACCCGTCCGCCGGCTATCTCAGCGAGTTTCTGGTGGGGGCCCTCGACGGCGCCCAGAAGACCGGCGTCCTGCTGCTGATCGAAAAGTGCGACCCCAACGCGGACAGCGAGCGCGCCGCGGTGGGCCGTCTGATCGCGGGCGGCGCCTCGGGTGTGATCCTGCCGCCGCCTCACGGCGAATCCTACGCGGCCCTGTCCGAGCTGAAAGAGGGCGGCGTGGCCGTGGTGGCCGTGGCCGCCGGGCGCTTCCGCTCTGACGCCAGCGCCGTGCGCATCGACGACTTCGCCGCCGCCTCCGAAATGACCCGGCATCTGCTGGCGCTCGGCCACCGTCGCATCGGCTTCATCAAGGGCGCCGCCAACCAGACCGCCACCGCCGAGCGCCTGCTGGGCTTCGAGACCGAGATGCGCGCGGCCGAGCCCGCCGCCACGGCCCTGATCGAGGCCGGCGAATTCACCTATCGTTCCGGCCTCGAGGCCGCCGACCGCCTGCTGTCCGAGCGTCGCCGCCCCACGGCCATCTTCGCCTCCAACGACGACATGGCCGCCGGCGTCCTGACCGTCGCCCACCGCAAGGGGCTGGATGTGCCGGGCGATCTCACCGTGGTCGGCTTCGACGACACCTCCATCGCCACCGCCGTCTGGCCCGAGCTGACCACCGTGCGCCAGCCGGTGGCCGAAATGGCCGAGGCGGCCGTGCGCATCCTCAGCGAGGACATCCGGGGGCGGGGCGCCACCCGCAGGGGCGACCCCGTCGACCAGCTCGTCACCCACACCCTGGTGGTGCGCGACTCCTGCGGGCCGGCTGCCGCCTCGACCTGAGCCCTGACGGGACGATTGATCTTGACAGCGGAGCCGGGCCCTTCGATGTTACCGCTAACAGTAACGGCCGCGACGGCGGGCTTGCCCGCCTCACGCGACGGCGGGGGAAATGACCAGTCTTGTTGAATGCCTTGCGGCGGATTGGGCCGCCGCGACCCTGATCGGACGGATGGACCTGCCCGAAGGCCCGACGCCGGTGCGCGTCCGCAGCGGCCGGGTTCAGGATATCTCCGGTTTCGCCCCCACCTGCGCCGACGCCCTCGCCCGGGCCGATGACCTCGCCACGTTTGAAGGTCGCGATCTCGGCGCCCTGGCGGACATGGAGTTCGTCACCGTCTGGGATGCGCCGTCCCCCGGCGCCATCAAGCTGCTCTCGCCGGTCGATCTCCAGTGCGTGAAAGCGTCCGGCGTGACCTTCGCCGTCTCGGCCGTGGAGCGGGTGATCGAGGAGCGCGCCAGGGGCGACGCCGCCGCCGCCGATGACATCCGCAAGGCCCTCAAGGACAAGGTCGGCGCCGACCTGTCCGCCGTAAAGCCCGGCTCGGAGCAGGCGGCCGCCCTCAAGACGGCCCTGGTCGCCGACGGCCTCTGGTCGCAGTACCTGGAGGTCGCCATCGGCCCGGACGCCGAGATCTTCACCAAGGCGCCCATCCTGTCCTCGGTGGGCTGGGGCGACTTTGTGGGCGTGCGCTCGGACTCCGCCTGGAACAACCCCGAGCCCGAGGTTGCGGTGGTCTGCGATTCCACGGGCCGCATCCTCGGCGCGACTCTCGGCAATGACGTCAATCTGCGCGACATCGAGGGCCGTTCGGCCCTGCTGCTGGGCAAGGCGAAGGACAATAACGCCTCGGCCGCGCTGGGGCCGTTCATCCGCCTGTTCGACGACGCCTTCACCCTGGATGACCTGCGCCAGGCCACCATCTCGCTGGAGGTGGTCGGCGACGACGGCTTCGTCATGAAGGGCGAAAGCTCCATGAGCCTGATCAGCCGCGATCCGGTGGAGCTGGTCGGCCAGACGGTGGGCAAGCACCACCAGTATCCTGACGGCTTTGTCCTTTATCTGGGCACCATGTTCGCGCCCATCGACGACCGCGATGCGCCGGGCGGCGGCTTCACCCACAAGCCGGGCGACCGGGTGCGGGTGTCCTCGCCCCGCCTGGGGGTGCTCGACAACAAGGTGACCACCTGTGACCAGGCCCCGCCGTGGACGCTGGGCGTTTCCGGGCTGATGCGGAATCTGGCGTCCCGCGGCCTGCTCGGAGGCGCGCGATGAGCGGCGCGATCTACCCCTGCCTCAAGGGGCGGCTGGTGGTCATCACCGGCGGCGGATCAGGCATCGGCGAGGGCATGACCGAGGCCTACGCGCGACAGGGGGCGCGGGTGGTGTTTCTGGACATCGCCGAAGCCCCGTCGCGGGCGCTGGAGGCTCGCCTGGCGACGCTGGACCCCGCGCCGGTGTTCTTTCCCTGCGACCTGACCGACATGGACGCGTTGAAGGCCTGTTTCGCCGGCATCGAGGCGGAGCACGGACCGGCGGACGTTCTGGTCAACAACGCCGCCAACGACGATCGTCACGCGGCCGAGGCGGTCACGCCCGAATACTGGGACGAGCGCATGACGGTGAACCTGCGGCACCAGTTCTTCGCCGCCCAGGCCGTGGCTCCGGCCATGCGGCGGCGCGGCAAGGGCGTGATCCTGAATCTGGGTTCCATCTCGTGGCACCTGGGTCTGCCCGATCTGTCGCTCTACGAAACCGCCAAGGCGGCCATCGAGGGCATGACCCGGGCGCTGGCCCGCGAATGGGGAGGCGACGGCGTGCGGGTGGCCTGCATCGTGCCGGGGAATGTGAAAACGGAACGCCAGATGAAGTGGTACACGCCCGAGGGCGAGGCCGAGATCGTGGCGGCCCAGTGTCTGACACTGCGGATCGAACCCAGGGACGTCGCCGCCATGGCGCTGTTCCTGTCGTCCGATGACGCCCGGGCCATCACCGGGCATGAGTATTTCGTGGACGCAGGCTGGCGATAGCCGGGCGTCTCAACCGGGTCGGGAGAACCCACGGGAGGATTGAGAATGACGGATGTGACTCAGGCGGGGGCTCCGCCCTCGGCCGAACTTGAACGAACAAACATGGGGCTGGTCATCCTCACCGTTCTGGTGGCGACGATCGGCGGCTTTCTGTTCGGCTACGACAGCGGTGTGATCAACGGCACCGTGGAGGGTCTGCGTCAGGCCTTCAATTCCGAGGACGTGGGCACGGGGTTCAATGTGGCCTCCATGCTGCTGGGCTGCGCGGTCGGCGCGGCCTTCGCCGGGCGCGCCGCCGACTTCTGGGGCCGTCGCACCATGCTGATCGTGGCGGCGGTGCTCTTCATCGTCAGCGCCTGGGGCTCGGGCATCGCGGGCGGATCCCTGGAGTTCGTGATCTACCGCATGCTGGGCGGCCTGGCCGTCGGGGCCGCCAGCGTCATGGCCCCGGCCTACATCTCCGAGATTGCGCCGGCGCACATGCGCGGGCGCCTGACCACGATCCAGCAGATCGCCATTATCTCGGGTCTGTTCTGCTCGTTTCTGGCCAACTACCTGCTGGCCGACACAGCGGGCGGCTCGACCGCCGGGTTCTGGCTGGGCTTCACCACCTGGCGCTGGATGTTCTGGATCGAACTGATCCCGGCGGTGATCTTCTTCTTCGCCCTGTTCCTGATCCCGGAAAGCCCGCGCTTCCTTGTCATCAAGGGCAAGCACGACAAGGCCGCCCAGGTGCTGGGCCGTCTGTTCGGGCCGAAGGCCGCCGGACTGAAGGTCGCCGAAATCCAGCAGTCCCTGACCGCCGACCACAAGCCGCGCCTGTCGGACCTGATCGACCGCAACAAGGGCGGCGTGCGCATGATCGTCTGGGCCGGCATCGGCCTGGCGGTGTTCCAGCAGCTGGTGGGCATCAACATCGTCTTCTACTACGGCGCGGTGCTTTGGCAGTCGGTGGGCCTCAGCGAGAACGACGCCCTTCTGATCAATGTGCTGTCCGGCGCCCTGTCCATTGCGGCGGTGATCCTCGGCCTGCTGGTGATCGACAGGATGGGCCGCAAGCCCATGCTACTGATCGGCTCGGTGGGCATGGCCATCACGCTCGGGCTGGTGGCCTACGCCTTTTCCACCGGGACCTTCATGGCCGCCGGCACGGTTCTGGAGGCGGGCACGGTGCTGAACAGCGGCGCCGTCTATGACGCGCAGACGACCCTGTCCTCCAGCTTCCTCGACCTCACGCCCGGGATGGGGCTGCTGGCGCTGGTGGCGGCCAATGTCTATGTGATGTTCTTCAACTTCAGCTGGGGCCCGGTCATGTGGGTCATGCTGGGCGAGATGTTCCCGAACCAGATCCGCGGCTCCGGCCTGGCGGTTTCGGGCTTCGCCCAGTGGATCGCCAACTTCGGGATCACCATGAGCTTCCCGATCATGGCCGCCGGCATCGGCCTGACGCTGACCTACGGCTTCTACGCCCTCAGCGCCCTGGTCTCGGTCTTCTTCGTCCTCGCCCTGGTCAAGGAGACCCGCGGCAAGGAACTGGAGCAGATGACCGGCTGAGCCGCCGGTCTATCGACCACGAACAGGCGGGGCCGAACGAATTCGTCGTTCGGCCCTTGCCTGATTTGTATGATGACTTAGGGTCCGCGACCTCCCCGGCCGGACCAAAAAGGAGACACGCCATGTCCGATACCCTCGAACTGTCCCACTGGATCAACGGCGAGAAGGTGTCGACGGACCGGCCGTCAGAGAGTCTGAATCCGTCCGACACCCGCGACGTGGTGGCCCGCGTTCCCGACGGCGGCGACGCCGAGGTCAACGCGGCGGTGGACGCCGCACGCGCGGCCTTCGGCGGCTGGGCCGACGCCTCGCCCGAGGTGCGCGCCGACGTCCTGGACAAGGCCTCCAACATCCTGATGGAGCGCCGCGAGGCGGTGGGCCGGCTGCTCTCGCGCGAGGAGGGCAAGACCCTGCCCGAGGGCATCGGCGAGACCGTGCGCGCCGCGCGCATCCTCAAGTTCTTCGGCGGCGAGGCCCTGCGTCTGCATGGCCAGAACCTGATGTCGACACGGCCCGGCGTGGAGGTCCAGACCTATCGCCAGGCGGTGGGCGTCTATGGCCTGATCACGCCCTGGAACTTCCCCATCGCCATCCCCGCCTGGAAGATGGCTCCGGCCCTGGCCTTCGGGAACACGGTGGTGATCAAGCCCGCCGGCCAGACCCCGGCCACGGCCGAGGCGCTGGTGGCCATCCTGCATGAGGCGGGCCTGCCCAAGGGCGTGGTCAACATGATCATCGGCCGCGGCCGCGTCGGTCAGGCCATCGTGGATCACACGGGCGTGGACGCCGTCAGCTTCACCGGCTCGCAAGGCGTCGGCGCCGGCGTGGCCCAGGGCGCGGTCAAGCGTCAGGCCCGCGTTCAGCTGGAGATGGGCGGCAAGAACCCGCTTGTGGTCATGGACGATGCGGACCTGGACCGTGCGGTGCAGATCGCCCTCGACGGCTCCTTCTTCGCCACCGGCCAGCGCTGCACGGCCTCCTCGCGCCTGATCGTACAGGACGGCATTCACGACAAATTCGTCGCGGCGCTGGCGGAAAAGGTGAAGGCCCTGCGCGTGGGCGACGCCCTTGACCCGGACACCCAGATGGGCCCCGCCGTCAGCGAGGACCAGATGGAGACCTCCTACCGCTACATCGAGGTGGCGAAGGGCGACGGCGGCCGCATCGTCACCGGCGGCGATCGTCTGCAGATGGAAAAGCCCGGTTGGTACGTGCAGCCGACCCTGATCGCCGACACGGCGACGGACATGCGCATCAATCAGGAAGAGGTGTTCGGCCCCGTCGCCTCCACCATCCGGGTGAAGTCCTATGAAGAGGCCCTCGAGATCGCCAACGGCGTGGAGTTCGGCCTGTCCGCCGGCATCGTCACCACCAGCCTGAAGCATGCCCGCGACTTTCAGCGCAACGTCCGCGCCGGCATGGTCATGGTCAATCTGCCCACGGCGGGCGTGGACTATCACGTGCCCTTCGGCGGCTCGAAGAAGTCCAGCTATGGCCCGCGCGAACAGGGCTTCGCGGCGGTGGAGTTCTTCACCCAGACCAAAACCGCCTACTCCTGGAGCTGATGGTGTCGACGCCCGAGCTGATCTGGGATCTCAAGGCCGAACTGGCCGAGGGGCCGGTGTGGGACGCGGCCCGACGCTGCGTCTGGTTTGTGGACATCAAGGGCCGGACCCTGAACCGCTACGGCGTCGATGACGGGGCCAGGCAGAGCTGGTCCGCGCCGGACCAGATCGGCTTCGCCCTGCCTGCCGGGGACGGTTCGCTGATCTGCGGCGTGCGCGGGGGGCTCCACCGGTTCGACGTGGGCACGGGCGTCTTCACGCTGCTCCAGCCGGTGGAGACGGATCGCCCCCAGAATCGCCTGAACGACGGCTTCGTGGCCCCCGACGGTTCGCTGTGGTTCGGCTCCATGGACGATTCCGAACAGCAGAAGACCGGCGCCCTGTATCGCTGGGCGGCCGGTGAACTGACGCTGATGGACGACGGCTACGGCGTCAGCAACGGCCCGGCCCTGAGCCCCGACGGTAGGGTGCTCTATCACCACGACACCCTGGACAAGGCCGTCTACGCCTTCGACCACGCCGACGGCGTGGTCTCCAACAAGCGTCTGTTCGCCACGACGGTCGAAGGCTACGCCGACGGCCCGTCGGTGGACTCGGCGGGCGTGCTGCACGTGGGCCTGTTCGGCGGCTGGGGCGTGGGACGCTACGGGCCCGACGGCGCGTATCTGGGCAAGATCGACTTCCCCGTCTCGGCGGTGACCAAGGCCGCGTTCGGCGACGACGACCTGAAGACCCTGTACTGCACCAGCGCCTGGCTCGGCCAGGACGCGGAGAGCCGCGCCGCCCAGCCCATGGCGGGCGGGTTGTTCCGCGTTCGCGTGGAGACGCCCGGCTTGCCGCAAGCGATCATCCGCCTCTGATGCGCCTGTCCTGCGGCGACTGGCGGCTGACCTTGCGGCCGGACCTCGGCGGTTCGGTCGAGGCCCTGACCTGGGGCGACGTTCCCATCCTGCGGCCCACCCCGCCGGGAACCCGCGACATCCTGCAGACCGCCTGCTTCCCGCTGGTTCCCTACGCCAACCGGATCATGGGGGGAGGGTTCGCCTTCGACGGCCGGGACGTCCGGCTGCCGGTGCTGGACGCCTTCGCGCCCCACGCCCTGCACGGCGATGGGTGGCTGGCCCCGTGGCGCGTCGGCGCCCAGGCTGCGGACTCGGCGACCCTGATCCACGACCATGTGTCCGGCGCCTGGCCCTGGGCCTACCGGGCCACGCAGACCTTCACCCTGAGCGAGGCGGGCCTGCGGATGGATCTGTCCCTGCGCAACGGGGCGGACGAGCCGGCCCCGGCGGGCCTGGGCCTGCACCCCTATTTCCCCCGCGGCGCCGCGACACGTCTGACGCTCTGCGCCGACGGGGCCTGGGACGCCACATCGCCCGACGTGCCCTGGCGGCCGATCGTCGCCGGGGACGCCATGGACTGGTCCGGCGGGCGGCGGGTCGAGGACGCGCCCTTCATCGACCACGCCTACTCCGGCTGGGACGGCTGCGCACACCTGGATCAGGGCGACCATGCCGTGCGCATCGCGGCGTCCGACAACTGCCCCATCGCCCAGGTCTACGCGCCGACCGGCGCGGACTTCCTCTGCGTCGAGGCGGTCACTCACCGCCCCGACGCCCTGAACGGCGCCCCGGGCGAACGCGGCGCCATGGCGGTGCTTCAGCCCGGCGAGACCCTGGCCATTAGCCTCAGCCTCAGCCTCACCACAGGCTGATCCGCCGCAACCGATCAGGCTCTAGTGATTGTCCCGGGGCGCGGGGGCGATGGTGTCCACGATGCGGTGATATTTGACGGCCGGCTCCAGCGTCGCGCCGGTCTCCAGCTGTCCGGTCAGGTTGCGCTGGATTTCCTGCCACGGGGTCTGTGAGGCGGGATAGGCGTAGCCGCCGTCGGCCTCCAGCGCCGCCTTGCGCGCGGCGATCTCCGCGTCGGAGACCATCAGGGTGACCGTGGAGGTCTTCAGGTCCACCCGGATGCGGTCCCCGGTCCTCAGCACCGCGATGGTCCCGCCCGCCGCCGCTTCCGGCGAGGCGTGCAGGATCGACGGCGATCCCGAGGTGCCTGACTGACGCCCGTCGCCGATGCAGGGCATGGCGGTGATCCCCTGTTTGATCAGGTAGTCCGGCGGACGCATGTTGACCACCTCCGCCGCGCCGGGGTGGCCGATGGGGCCCGAGCCGCGCATCACCAGCACCGAGCGTTCGGTGATCGCCTCCGCCGGATCGTCGATGCGGTGGTGATAGTCCTCGGGTCCGTCAAACACCACGGCGGTCCCCTCGAAGGCCTCGGGGTCGTTCGGGTCCGACAGATAGCGGTCGCGGAACTGGGCGGAGATGACGCTGGTCTTCATCACCGCGGAATCAAACAGATTGCCCGACAGCACCATGAAGCCCGCGTCGGTCATCAGCGGCTCGGTGATGGGCCGGATCACGTCGGGCAGGACGATCTCGGCGCCTTTGCAGTTCTCGCCCATGGTCCGGCCGTTGACCGTGGGCGCGTCCTCCCGGATCAGGCCCTGGCTCATCAGCTGGTTGACCACCGCAGGCACGCCGCCCGCCTGGTGGAAGTCCTCGCCCAGATAGGTCCCCGCCGGCTGAAGATTGACCAGCAGGGGGATGTGGTGGCCGTGCTCCTGCCAGGTCTTGAGGGGCAGGTCGACGCCCGCGTGCCGGGCCAGGGCGGTCAGGTGCACCGCCGCATTGGTGGAGCCGCCGATGGCCGAGTTGACGGCGATGGCGTTCAGGAACGCGTCCTTCGTCAGGATGTCCGACGGCTTCAGGTCCTCTTTCACCATGTCCACGATGCGCAGGCCTGTGCGGTAGGACATCTGCCCCCGCTCGCGGTAGGGCGCCGGGATGGCGGCCGAGCCCGGCAGGCTCATGCCCAGCGCCTCGGTCAGGCTGTTCATGGTCGAGGCCGTGCCCATGGTGTTGCAGTAGCCCACCGACGGGGCCGAGGTGGCCACCAGCTCGATGAAGCCTTCATAGTCCAGCTCGCCGCGCGCCATCATCTCGCGCGCCGTCCAGATGATGGAGCCGGACCCCACCCGCTGGCCCTTGTTCCAGCCGTTCAGCATGGGGCCCACCGACAGGGCTATGGCGGGGATGTTCACCGTGGCCGCGGCCATCAGGCAGGCGGGCGTGGTCTTGTCGCAGCCGATGGTCAGCACCACCCCGTCCAGCGGATAGCCGTACAGCAGCTCCACCAGCCCCAGATAGGCCAGGTTGCGGTCCAGCCCGGCGGTGGGCCGCTTGCCGGTTTCCTGAATCGGATGGACGGGGAACTCCAGGGCGATGCCGCCCGCCTCGCGAATGCCCTCGCGCACCCGCTTGGCCAGTTCGATGTGGTGGCGGTTGCACGGCGACAGGTCCGAGCCGGTCTGCGCGATGCCGATGATCGGCTTGCCCGAGCGCAGCTCCTCAAGCGTCAGGCCGTAGTTCAGGTAACGCTCCAGATAGAGCGCCGTCATGTCCGGGTTCGAGGGGTTGTCGAACCACAGGCGGGAGCGGAGTTGAGCGGGCTTCTTCATAAAGAAAAACAGTCTTTCAGACCCAGCCGCCGTCGACGACGTAGTGCTGGTTGGTGCAGGCGCCGGACTCATCCGACGCCATGAAGAGAACGAAGCGGGCGATGTCGTCCGGGACCAGCCGGCGCTTCAGGCACTGACGCTCCATGAGCTCGCGCTCGCTTTCGGGGGTCACCCACAGGCTCAGCTGGCGCTCGGTCATGATCCAGCCCGGCGCCACGGCGTTGACCCGCACGCCGTGGGGCCCGAAGTCGCGCGCCAGCGAGCGGGTCAGGCCCAGCACCGCCGACTTGCTGGCCGTGTAGGCCGCCATGCCGCCCTGGCCGATCATCCACGAGGTGGAGCCCAGATTGACGATGGAGCCGCCGCCCGCGTTGATCATGTCGGGCAGCACCGCCTGGGCGGCGAAGAACTGGTGCTTGAGGTTCACCGCCATGCGGCCGTCCCAGTAGGCCTCGTCCACCTCCAGCGCGTCGTGGCGTTCGTCGTGGGCGGCGTTGTTGATCAGCACCGTGATCGGGCCCAGCCGTTCCCGCACCGCCGCCACGGCGGATTTCAGCGCCGGAATGTCGGTCAGGTCACAGGGCAGGAACGCGACGGTCTCGCCCAGTTCGGCGGCCAGTCGTTCGCCGCGCGCCGTGTCGATGTCCAGCACGCCCACCCTGGCCCCCTGGGCGGCGAAGGCGCGGGTCATGGCGTCGCCGATGCCGCCGGCGCCGCCGGTGACGATGACGGTGCGATCCTTCAGGTCGGGATAGACGGCGGGCATGACTCAATCTCCTCGGCGGGGCCGCATCGGCGTGGGGCCAGGCCGCGCGGCGTCCTGCCTGAATCTTTCACTCATGAAAACAGTTATCCCATGCAAAAAGGGCGTGCGACAACCCCCGTGATGTGATCGGGCCGGAAGGCGAGGGGGCTCAAGCCTGCGAGGCGGAGCCGATTTCGGTGGAAATGGTTGCTGCGGCCCGGCGCAGATGAACCAGCGCCGTGGGCATGTCGCAGCCCAGGGTGGTGTGCTCGATATAGGGCAGGATGAGCGCGGCGATCACGCCGTCGGCCCCCATCACCGGCGCGGACATGTCCGTGACGCCTTTGACGAAGTCGCTGCCGCGCTGGGCGTAGCCCCGGGCGGCGGAGGCATCGGCTTCTCCGGCGAAGACCTCAAAGGCCTTGTCGCCGTGCAGGGCGCGCAGGGTCTGCTCAAGGCGGGCCCGCGCCGAGGGCGAGCCGAGGCCATAGAACATGCGGCCCGAGGTGGCCTCGATCAGATTGCGGCGATAGCCGATGCGGACCGAATAGCCCAGGTCACCCGGGCTCTCGACCCGCGCCACCACCACGATCTGTTCGCCCGTGGGCACCACCAGATGGCAGGACTGCACGGTGGTCTCCGCCAGAAGGCGCATGGCGGGCAGGGCCGCTTCCACCAGCGACTTCACCGGCGCCTGGGCCATGCCGAGGGTGAACAGGCGGTTCGTCAGGCGATAGCCGTCCGAGGACTGTTCGATATAGCCCCGGAACTCCAGCACCTGGATCATCCGGAACAGCTCCGACACCGACCGGTTCAGGGTCACCGACATCTGCGACGGGGTCATGGGGCGTCCGTGGCTGGACAGCAGTTCGAGCACGTCCAGGCCCTTCTCGAGCGCCGGCGCGCGATATTTGCGCGCCTCGAGCTCTTCTTCCAGCGGCGGCATGGCTTCCCCGATCAAGCTTGGTCTCCCCATGTCCTTAGCGCCGCCGCAGCCTCGATTGAAGGCTGCCTTCGGGGGTCTTACCCCGCCCGGACTCACGAAACCACATATGAAATCAGTTTCATTGCTTCAAGCCGGAGGATGTCGTAGCCCTTCGCTCCAGCGGCCGACGTCAACGGCCCATCGGGGGAGACTTTCATGACGCTGGCGCCGATCGACCTGATTCTTCTGGCTCTCTACGGGGTGGGCATCTTCGCCCTCGCCCAGTGGGTGTCCCGCGATCGCCCCGGCGAGCAGAAAAACACCACCGACTATTTCCTGGCCTCCAAAAGCCTGCCCTGGTGGGCCATCGGCGCCTCGCTGATCGCGGCCAACATCTCGGCCGAACAGATCATCGGCATGTCGGGATCGGGTTATGTCATCGGCCTGGCCATCGCCTCCTACGAATGGATGGCCGCCCTGACCTTGCTGATCGTGGGCAAGTTCTTCCTGCCCATCTTCCTGAAGAACAACATCGTCACCATGCCCCAGTTTCTGGAGCAGCGGTACGGGGCGAAGATCCGCAGCGTCATGGCCGTGTTCTGGCTGGTGCTCTACGTCTTCGTGAACATCACCTCCATCCTGTGGCTGGGCGCCCTGGCCATCACCACGGTGACCGGCGTGGACCAGACCCTGGCCCTGTTCGGCCTGGCCGCGTTCGGCCTGGTCTACCAGCTGTGGGGCGGGCTCAAGGCCGTGGCCATGACCGACGCGGTGCAGGTGGCCCTGCTGGTGGCGGGCGGTCTGGTGATCGCCTTCATCACCCTGAACCAGATCGGCGGCGACGGCGGACTGCTCAACGGCTTCGCCCGCCTGACCACCGAGTTCCCCGAGAAGTTCGACATGATCCTGTCGCCCGACAGCCCGCACTACGCGGCCCTGCCGGGCCTGTCGGTCCTGATCGGCGGCATGTGGATCATGAATCTGAGCTACTGGGGCTTCAACCAGTACATCATCCAGCGGGCGCTGGCGGCCTCCAGCATCGACGAGGCCCAGAAGGGCATCGCCTTCGCCGCCTATCTCAAGCTGCTGATGCCGCTGATCGTGGTGCTGCCGGGTCTGGCCGCGCTGGTTCTGGCGCCCGACCTGACGCTGCCCGATCAGGCCTATCCCACCATGATGGCCCTGTTGCCTGTGGGCCTGAAGGGGCTGGTGTTCGCCGCCCTCGTGGCCGCCATCATCGCCACCCTGGGCTCGCTGGTGAATTCCATCTCCACCATCTTCACCCTGGACCTGTACGCCAAGGCGCGCCCCAATCTGTCCCAGCATCATCTGGTCACCGTGGGCCGGCTGTCGGCGGCGGCGGCCATGCTGATCGGCGCCCTCGTCGCCCGGCCGCTGCTGGGCAATTTCGATCAGGCTTTCCAGTTCATCCAGGACTTCACCGGCTTCTTCACCCCGGCCATCGTGGTGATCTTCATCCTCGGCATGTTCTGGCGCCGCGCGTCGGAGGCCGGCGCCCTCGCCGCCGCCATCGGCGGCGTGCTCCTGTCGGGCGCCATGTGGTGGATGAACAACGAGGGGCTGCTGGTCATGCCCTTCATGAACCGGGTCGGACTGGTGTTCCTGATCGCCCTGGCGCTGGCGGTGGTGGTGTCCCTGATCCGTCCCGCGCCCGCCTCGGCGCTCAAGGTCCAGCTGGACGGCATCAGCTACCGCACCTCCACCGCCTTCAACCTGGCGGGGGTGGGCGTGATCGCCTTCCTGATCCTGGTCTATTCGATCTGGTGGTGAGCCGAAGCCTGCGAGCCGTGACTATTCCGCGGCCCGCAGCCGTTCGCTGATCCGCCCTGCCAGACGGCAGGCCTCGCCGCCGTCCGGACGGCCCTCGCGGCCCGAGACCCGCAGGTCCGTGCGGCCGGGCCGGATGCGCAGCACCGCGTCGTGGGTGAAGCCGAACCAGAAGCCTTCGCGCGTGCCCTCGATGCGGAAGGGCGAGGTGCCCACCACCGTGAAGCCCGCCGCCTCCAGCGCCGCCGCGCCCACCGCGGGCGCCACCTGGGTGCGGGCGGACAGGGCCTGATCACAGGCATCGGCATGGCGGGCGGCCAGCGGCGCCGCGCCGGCCCGGTCGCGCTGGCCCCGGATCAGGCCGGAAAAGCTCAACGGCTCGGTCCAGTCGCTGGCCGCTTCATGCACCGGGGGATGGGCGGCCAGGGCCTGGCGGTGCGTCACGTGCAGGGAGAGGGTCGCGCCCGCCGCCAGCACGGCCACCAGCGCGTACAGGCCTCGCCCCTTCACATCGGCCATGGCCAGCAGCACGGTCGCCAGAGCCGCGCCCGCGCTGACCCAGGCCAGCCGCCAGCCCCAGATCAGGGTCAGCTGCTCATAGCCCAGCCGCCAGTCGATCAGGCCCACCCGCGTGCCGAACGCCGCCATGAACCAGAGCAGGGGCGCCGCCAGGGCGATCAGGAAGGCCGCAGCCAGCCAGACCCCGCCGTATCTCGATCCGCCCATGTCGAAACCTCCCGCCGTTGTGGCGCGACCCTGCCCCCAAATCCCGCTTTTCGAAAGCCCACTACCCATGTTTCCAAGGGGGCGCCGCCCCGGAACCGGCTTTTTGCGCCCGCGCCTTCGGGGGGCCTTATCATCGGCAGGCCGATGGAGGGGCCGCGCGCGCCCGGTTTCAGACAGTCCGAAATCGCCCGGGATCAGGAAGGGGAGAAAAAATCGATGTAAAACAAAGACCGCCGCATCGGCCGACGCCCGATTTCGGACAATTCGGACAATTCGGACACTCTTTTTTCTGACCCGGATCCGAACCGGAATCCGGGCCGCCCGGCGCCCCTTGCCATCCCGGAAGCGCCGCAGACGCTATCCGGGACGGGAAGGCGCGGTCGCTCCGGTCACGCCGTCGGCAGGGTGTAGTCCTTGAACTGCTCGCGCAGGATCTTCTTGTCGATCTTGCCTGTGGCGCCCAGCGGGATGTCATCCACGAAGACCACGTCGTCGGGCATCCACCACTTGGCGATCTTGCCTTCCAGGAAGTCCAGAAATTCCTGTTTCTCGGCGGTCTGGCCGTCCTTCAGCTTGACCAGCAGCAGGGGGCGTTCGTCCCACTTGGGGTGGGCGATGCCGATGACCGCGGCCAGCGACGCCTTGGGGTGCCCCACGGCCACGTTCTCGATGTCGATGGAGCTGATCCACTCGCCGCCGGACTTGATCACGTCCTTGGCCCGGTCGGTGATCTGCATGAAGCCGTTGGTGTCGATGATGGCCACGTCGCCGGTGTCGAAATAGCCCTCGTCGTCGAGGATGTTCCCGCCCACGTCCTTGAAGTAGCTGGAGGCCACCGTGGGGCCGCGCACCATCAGCCGGCCCACGGCCTCGCCGTCGTGGGGCAGTTTCTCGCCCTCGTCGCTGACCAGCTTCAGTTCGATCCCCACGGGCGGGCGGCCCTGCTTCAGGCGGAACGGCATCTGCTCGTCATAGGACAGGTGGGCGATCTCGGGCGTGGGGGTCGAGACGGTGCCCACCGGCGAGGTCTCGGTCATGCCCCAGCCCTGGCGCACGTCCACGCCCAGCTCGTTGAAGCCGCGCACCAGCGCCTCGGGCAGGGCCGAGCCGCCGATCAGCACGTTCTTGAGGGTGGAGAATTTCAGGTCGTTGGAGGCCACATGCTGCAGCAGCATCTGCCACACGGTGGGCACGGCGGCCGAGAAGGTCACGCCCTCGGCCTCGATCAGCTCATAGATGGCCTCGCCGTCCATGCGCGCGCCGGGCATCACCAGCTTGGCCCCCACGGCGGGCGCCGAGAAGGCCACGCCCCAGGCGTTGGCGTGGAACATGGGCACGACGGGCAGGATCACGTCCGACCCGGTCACCCCCATGATGTCCGAGCTCATGGTGATCAGGGTGTGCAGGAAGTTGGAGCGGTGCGAGTACAGCACCCCCTTGGGGTCGCCGGTGGTGCCCGAGGTGTAGCAGAGCCCGCAGGCGGTCAGCTCGTCGAAGCCGCCCCAGGTGAAGTCCTCGGATTGCTCGGAAATGACGTACTCATAGCACTCGGCGTTGGGCAGCTTCGTCTCGGGCATCGAGACCTCGTCGGTCATGATGACCACGCGCTCTACCGTCGGGCAGTGGGCGATGATGGCGTCGAGGATCGGCACGAAGGTCAGGTCGACGAAGATGACCTTGTCCTCGGCGTGATTGATGATGAAGGCGATCTGCGACGGGTGCAGGCGCGGGTTCAGGGTGTGGCACACCGCGCCCATGCCCATGATGCCGTACCAGGCCTCCATGTGGCGCGCCGTGTTCCAGCCCAGGGTGGCGACCCGGTCGCCCATCTTGACGCCCCAGCCGGCCAGGGCGTTCGACACCCGCTTGGCCCGGCGGTGCACGTCCGCATAGGTCGTGCGGACAATGGGGCCTTCCACCGTGCGGGTGACGATCTCGCGATGGCCGTGCCAGATGCTGGCGCGATCGATGATCCGGTCAACCGTCAGCGGCCAGTCCTGCATTCGTCCCAGCATGCATCCCTCCATATGCGCCTTGTTGAGAGCGGCGCTTTCAAATCGAAGCTAGTTTGGTGATCGACGTTAAGCAACGTGACGCTAGGGCAGGCAAGGCGCCCGGCCTTGGCCAGCCCGCCTAGAAAGCCCTAAAGGACGGCCCTCGTCCATCGCGGAGCGCACCCCTTGAGTCTTCTCATCGCCATCACCGGAGGATCCGGCTCGGGCAAGAGCACCCTGGCCCAGGCCCTGGCCCGCGCCCTGGGGCCGGATCAGGCGACGGTCGTGCTCGAGGACTGGTACTATGTGGACGCGGCCGCCCTGCCGGACTTCGACCCGGCTGCGTTTGATTTCGACCATGTGGCCGCTCGGGATCATGACCTGCTTGCGGCGCATCTGGCGGCGATCAAGGCCGGCCGGGCGGTGCAGGCGCCCATCTATTCCCTGATCCATCATGGCCGCGAGCCCGGCGGGACCCCGGTGCCTGCGGTCCCGGTGGTGATCGTGGAAGGCATTCACCTGCTGGCCACCCCCGCGGTGGCCGACCTGTTCGACCTGAAGGTGTACGTCGACACCCCCGCCGACATCCGCTTTATCCGGCGCTTGCTGCGGGACCAGGCGGAGCGCGGGCGCACCGCCCGGTCGGTGATCGACCAGTATCTGAAGACCGTGCGCCCGGGGCACGAGCGCTTCACCGAACCCGCCCGGTCCGTGGCCGACTTCGTGGTGGCGGACCAGACCGCGGCGGTCACGCTGGAGGATGTCGAGGCGGTGGACCGGCTGGCCGCCCCCGTCCTGGCGCATCCCCTTTTGAAGACGTTCCGCCGGGGCTGAGGGAAACCCGCGTTTCTGTCTCTTGCCTTGCCCGGCCGGGTCGCAGACCATTGATATGGTAAATGCAGTCAGTCGTGGGCAGGAGACGATCGCTTTCATGACAGGGACCGTCAACGGGGGCGATGACGCCGAGGGCGTCCAGCACAAGCGCCGGGATCTCCTCAACGTCGCCCGGCGGCACTTCATGGCCGAGGGCTACGCCGCCGCGCGCATGGAGGCCATCGCGCGCGACGCGTCCGTGTCCACCGCCACCCTCTACGCCTTCTTCCCGTCGAAGACCGAGCTCTTCGCCCAGGTCATCGACGACGCCTCCAACGACTTCGCCCGCCAGATCCAGGGCATTCAGGTGCGCGGCGGAACCCCGCGCGAGCAGTTGATCGGGTTCGCCGAAACCTACGCCGGCTTCATGGGCGACCCGTTCGTGAGGGCGGTGTTCCGGCTGGTCATGGCCGAACGCAAGCGCTTCCAGCCGACCGCCAACGGCTTCTTCGAGCGAGGCCGCGCGGAGATCGGCGGCGTCCTGATGCAGGTGATCCGTGACCAGGCGGAGAAGGGAGCCCTCAGAATCGAAAGACCCTCATGGGCGGCCGGTCAGTTGATGGGCATGATCGAACACCCTGTCTTCCTCGTGCCCATGGTCACGGGCGACGACGTCCAGACCCGCCGTGACGCCAGTTGCATCGCCACCCAGGCGGTGGACACCTTCTTGGCCCGCTACGGGACCGGTCAGGGATAGAGGCGGGTCCGGCTCCAGCCCTCGCCGTCCCGGTCGAACCGCAGCCGGTCGTGCAGGCGGAACGCCCGGTCGCGCCAGAACTCGATCTGGTCGGGGATCACGCGCCATCCGGTCCAGTACGCGGGGCGCGGCGGCTCGGCGCCCTCGAACCGGGCCTCCGCCTCGCGCACGGCGGCTTCAAGCGTTTCACGACTGTCCAGCGGGCGTGACTGAATCGAAGCCCAGGCGCCGATGCGGCTTTCGCGCGCCCGGCTGGCGAAATAGGCGTCCGCCTCGGCCTCGCTGACCGGCTCGACCGCCCCGCGCACCCGCACCTGCCGGCGCAGGGACTTCCAGTGAAACAGCAGGGCCGCCTTCGGCTGGCCCGTCAGCTGTCCGCCCTTGGCGCTGCCCTGGTTGGAATAGAAGGCGAAGCCCCGCTCATCCACGCCCTTCAGCAGAACCATGCGGCAGTCCGGCAGGCCGTCGTTGTCGACCGTGGCCAGGGCCATGGCGTTGGAGTCGTTGGGCTCGGAGCGCCGAGCGTCCGCCATCCACTCCAGGAAGAGCGGCAACGGCGCATCGCGCTCGAACTGGGCTTCGTCGGCGTTGGCGGCCAGCTGGGCGGCGTAGTCTTCGGCGGTCGGGGTCGGCGGAATCGGGTGTTCGCTCATGGCCCGTTCATACGCCTTCGACGGGGTTTGGGGGAGGGCCAGCGTCACGGTTAACCCGGCCTTGACCATATTGTCGGCCAATCGGCGTCATGACGGCCCAGACCCTGACCCTGCGCGACGCCTATGGCCTTCTGGGCCTGCACGGCCCGGTGGAGCCGCGCCGCCTTGCGGAGCTGTTCCGCGCCGCAGTGAAGGCCGCCCGACCGGACCAGCCGGGCGGCGACGCCGACCGCTTTCGTCGGGTCATCGAAGCCTATCGCCTGATTCAGAAGCGCGGCGGTCTCGGCCCGGCGCTGGATGCGCCCAGAGCGCGCCCCGCGCCGCTTCCGGTGGTGGTGCTCAGTCCTCTCGAAGCCATCCACGGCGCCTGCGCCACCGTGGCCCTGCCGGGGCGCGGCGCCCTGCGCATCATGGTCCCGGCGGGCCTGCGCACCGGCGAGCATGTGCGCCTGAAGCGTGCGGCCGCCGATGGAAGCGACCTCTATCTGCCCGTGCTCATCCGCGCCGCCGAGGGTCTGAAGGTGCTGGGCGACGACCTGTTCATGACCAGTCCGGTGGACCCGCGCCTGCTGGCGGACGGCGGCCGCGTCGAGGTCCAGACCCACGCCGGTCCGCGCCGGGCC